>OKWR01000002.1_pt1 | contig 613285 bp, 438 predicted proteins | sample 1607101 | NCBI WGS metagenome assembly OKWR01 (sample SAMN04414076, study PRJEB24778) | human gut metagenome | material: faecal | host: Homo sapiens
AATGGTAAAACTGGCATCCATTAGGATGTTATTAAATAAAATTTAAACAGGCTCTTAATCCCGGTAAGGAACAAACTTAATATCTAGTGAAATGAGAAACAATTTACTTGTTGCGATGGCGCTTTGCAGCGCAACGTCATCCACACTGCCTTTATGGGCATCAGAAAACTGGCCCGACCCGGCCTTGACCTTTGTTGAACCGAATTTAACTCCCGACGAAACGGGCGGTGGTGTGTATTATGTCTATCACGTGGCTACCCAAAAGTTCATGTGCGACGGCAATTGGAAAAACAACTGGGGAACTGAACTTGTCGTAGCAGACGAAGGAAAGAAAGTCACACTCAGTTGGGGACAGGATTATGAACTAAGCCGTCGCCCTGCCATAGATCCTGCTTATATGGATGCATACGGCTGGCGTATGTCTATGAAAGACGGAAAAACGAGTAAGGGGCTTCATGAGTTTTATATTCAAAGTAGCCTTGTGTTATGCGTAGACCATGACAAACAAGGCCACATCCTTTGGAAAATCATGAAACAGGACAATGGAGCCTATCGTATTAAAATAGCTGACGAGGATCCGCTTTATGGTGCGAAATCCGATTATGCCAATACTTTGGTTGGAATAGACGAAGGCGACACAGGAGTCAATCCATTAATCATCGAAGGTGTGGCAGGTATAGTCAATCCAAGTTACGACTGGAAGTTCGTAGAGCCGGATGTCTACGACATTTATCAGGCTAAGAAAAAGCTACAAGCCCAACTGGATGCGGCTGATGCTGCTAATTTCAAAGACATAGCAAACTATGCCAACCTTTATAAGAATGACAAGGCTACCGTAGAAGAGCTGGACAAAGCTACTGAAGATTTAAAAACAGACATCCTGAACTTCAAATACAATTCGGCCACAGCAACCCATCCGATAGATGTAACGGAATTGATTTCTAACCCTTCTTTTACAGATAACGATGAGGGTTGGAACAAATGGAGAGAAACAACAAACGAACAAGATAATTTTTCACGTAAAACCGGTTCCGTCCGAACTGCCTCAGACGGCACAGAGATTTCCAACTTCTTTGAACGATGGAATCCATCCTCTCCTCAAAAAGATTGGTCCATAACTCAAGATCTCTCAGAACTTCCTGATGGAAAATACCGTTTGAAAGCTTACGTATTCTGCCGAATCAATGCAGGAGATACTCAAGCTGAAGGACGTTATTTATATGCCCGTACATTAACGGGCGAATCACGCCAAAAAGCAGAAATCTCCCAAGACCAAGTCTTTACTCCATTCACATTGGACTTCTCCGTAGTGGGTGGAACAGCCACTATTGGATTCCGAGTAGAAGGAGCCAACTCTCAATGGACAGCCGTAGACAACTTTTCTTTGCAATTCTTAGGTAAAGAAGGAGCTTCTACCTTACAAGACGTCTTGAAGCAAAACATCTCGAATGCAGAAGCTAAATACGCAGAATACATGGCTGCGAATGAAACATTCAGCAAAGCAGGTCAGCAAAAATATGAAGAGACAATCAAAGTTGCCAAAGAAGCTGCCTCCAACTCCCAACTGGACGATGAAACCCTAATGGAGATTATTACTTCCGTACAACTCCGTATGGATTCTCTGGCTCTGGATATTGAAGCCTATAAGACCTTACAAGCTAAAACGGAAGAACTGGAAACCGCATACGACGAATCTCCTTATGCTGAAGTCGGCCTGCCCATTTATGAGGACTATCTGGACGAACTTTTAGATAGTTATAGTCAAAAGACATTTAATCCGAACGAGGTAGACAGCATACAACCGCGTGCCGACCGTATTATGAGAAGTGCTGTCGTAGAATCTCTAAAATCTCCGGATGGCATTCGCGATGCAACCGGTTTGTTCACGAACATGAGCTTTACTAATGGCACCAGTGGGTGGACCAAATCGGGAAGCGGCCAATTCTCAAGCAAGAGCAACCGCATCGTTGAAGTTTGGAACGCTAAGGAATCCGATTGTGAAGTCTATCAGGAGCTAACAGGATTACCGGAAGGTTCTTACAAAATTACCATGCAAGGATATTATAATCCAAGCATAGCCAACTCAAACGGATGGGAAGAGAATTGGGGAGCAGAAGGAGATACCTCTAACGATATTCTGGCTTCACTTGTCGCTAACTCAGCCTCGGTAAGACTCCAACACATCATGAATCGTCCGTTAGAGGAAAGTGAAATGTCAGGCACAGACGGATACACTCAAATCACATGGACTGAAGACGCAAAGTACAAAGACAAATGGCTGGCTTGGAGTTCTGTGGCAGCCATGGGCTTATTCGAATCCGACGAAACCAATTATCTTAACACCGTAACTTGTTACGTAAGCGAAGACGGGAAGCTCCGTATAGGTGTGAAAGTGGACGGATCCGTTATCAATTGGAACGAGTCAAGAGTCTTTTTCGACAATTTCAAGGTAGAATATCTCGGTGCAGACGATTTGAGCGGAGCTATATCCGCTGTCAATGCCTTGATACAGAACGCTACGGAATTACTGAACCGTGAGGATTTGACAACGGTAGAGGCAAAAGAAGGTTTGCGTAAAGCCATAGAAGCAGCCAATCAAGCTGTAGAGGCAGGTCTGACTTTAGAATCCTATACAGAACAAGTGGCTTCACTCAACAAGTCAATAGAAACTACTCGGGAAGCAATGGACGCGGCCACACAATTCGATGTGCTGGTTACATACCATGACAGCAAACTCACAGGAGAAGGTGACTATAGTTACGAAAAGTACATAGGAACAGATGAATTCAACGCTTTCGAAGATCTTATTGCCAATAAGATGTTACCGGCTGTGGAGAATCTGCAATCCATAGCCCAAATCAACGAGTTTACAATCGAAATTACCGCAGCTTACAACAGGATGGTAGCAGCAGTAATTGACATGACCGGTGCTTCGATTCACACAGAAGTAGATATGACGTCTGTACTCCAAACTCCAAGCTTTTCTGAAATAGATGGGGAAGGGAAGGAAATCGGCTCTATACAAGGATGGATCACAAACGGCAACCAATATGCCATGAGTGCCAACAATTATGAATTCTACAATCTGAAAGAAGCAGATATACACCAAACGGTATACGGATTACCCAAAGGATATTACCGACTGGCCTACAACGGGCTATATCGTGCGGGTGATCTGACTCCGGCCGCCTTGTCACGAAGGGAAGGCAAAGAGCCTTTAAATGCGTCTGTGTATGTGGAAGCCGGTGAAGGCAAATGGAACGAACCGTTGGCTTCTATCTTCGACGGAATGGGTGAATATAAGTATACATCGGATGACAAGGTGTTACCGGACAGCCTGTTCCCGAACTCGAACGCATTATATCATATTGTCGTAAATCATGTCAAGAGTGCCGATTTAGCATTCCAAGACGGTTTGTATGCCGGCGACTTCGCATTCTACGTAGCCGAAGACGGACAGCCCGTAACTATCGGTGTACGCAAGGATAGCCTCGTGGCTAATGACTGGACGATTTTTGATAACTTTAAGCTCGTATATTACGGCGACGGAGACAGCAACCGTCCCGAGGACTTCATATCCTCTGTAGAGGGAACTGTATCCGACGGTACGGCCACAATCGTTTATTCGACATGGTATACTATTAATGGCGTACGTGTGGCAGAACCGAAACGGCGAGGCATCTACATCCGCCAAGATATGATGAGCGACGGCACAAGGAAAACCGTCAAGGTAATGATACGTGAATGATATGTCCCGTAAACGGACTTCTCAATTATATCTGCAAAAAATGGAGTCTGGTATAAAACCAGGCTCTATTTTTTAGAAATTGGCAGAAATACCTTTCTTTTTAGACCGATTTTTCACGGTCAAGACAAGATAAATGCCTCTACCTTTGCAGAAGTGATACGTCTCTACAAAGACAGGAATACTCACAGCTCGTCATTTAAAATCGGAAATCAATAAATCACTCTTTTGGATAATACAAATATATATAAAAATGAAAAAACAAATTTTAAAAACAGTTTATACATTATTATGTTGCATTTTTCTCTTTATTCCTGTGATACAAAGTAAGGAGAAACCTCTTGAACTTCAAATCAATCCCTATACCGGTGCAATCTCCGGACTGAAGATACCAGGAGACAAGCAAAACATGGAATGGTTAGTCAAAACCGATGGCTCACAATACGCATGGATAAAAGAAGACTATGGTTGGGGATTGGGATATTTCACCGTTGACAGGGACCGTAAAAGTTTGAAAAGGGAATGGTCTGCTCCGACAGAAATCAGTCGTGACGGAATGGACGTAGTCTATCGTGAGGCCGATATCCGCATACAAATAAAACGTCGTTTTTCCGAAAAGGATTTGATAGAACAATATACTTTTACCAACGAAGGAAAAGAGGAAGCCTTTCTTCACGACATCGGTATATATACCCCTTTCAACGACAACTATCCCAATGCCAAACAGTGCATCAACGAACGTACACATGCACATATCTGGGAGGGCGAGAATGCAGCTTATGTCAATGCTCTCAGAATGGGGGCTTTCGGACCGCACTTGGGAATGGTACTCACGAAAGGTTCCGTAAAAAGCTACGAAATATGGGAACGAGGACGGAAAAAAGCGAATTCACAAACTCGCGGCATTATCGCACTGAATCCTATAAATTTAGTTCTGAAACCCGGAGAAAGCTATTCTTTGCAATGGAATCTGTTTGTCCATAACGGCAATGAAGACTTTCGTCGCCAACTATTGGAGCGCGGCAGCGTAATCGCCTCTTGCCCTAAGTATATATATGAAAAAGGAGAAACCATCAAAATGGAAGTGCATAACACGCGTCCCCTGAAAAAGTACTCAGCCCAAATGAACGGTGTACCGGTTGCTGTAACCCCTAACAAGGACTCTTACATCGTGAAGGTTCCAGCAGGACAAGCCGGCAAAGTACGGATAGATTTCTTTTATGACGATGGAAAACAAACCCATGCGGACTTGTTAATCATCGACAACGAAAAAGAATTGATACGCAAGCGAGTGGATTTCATCCGTACGCACCAGCAAATGACCGACCCGAAAGACCCTCGTTTCGGTGCCTACATGGTATATGACAACGAAGGGGACAGTATCTACCCCAACAACACCCCGAATTGCAACCCTGTAGACAGGGACGAAGGAGCCGAACGAGTAGGTATGGGAGTATTATTAGCCAAACAATACCGGTTGACTAAAGACAAGCTGCTGAAGACCTCCTTATTGAATTATGCCCATTTTTTGCGTGAGAAACTACAGACGAAGGACTATGTCACATATTCCAGTGTAGACCAAACCAATCGCAATCGAGGATACAATTATATATGGGTAGCCGACTTTTATTTCCAAATGTATCAGGCTACAGGTAACAAACTATATGCCGTACACGGCTACCAAACTTTGCAATCTATGTTCCGCCAATTCGGATACGGTTTCTATGCCATCGGAATCCCCGTACAGTTAGGACTACAATCACTAAAAAAAGCCGATATGACGAAAGAATATAAGAAACTTTTGAGTGATTTCGTGAAAACCGGCGATGTCTTTATCAAAAACGGACTGAATTATCCGGCCCATGAGGTCAATTATGAACAAAGTATTGTCGCTCCAGCCATTCAGTTTCTGGCACAACTCTATTTGGTAACGAAAGACAACAAATATTTGGATGAGGTAAAACGCCAGATGCCTGTAGTAGAAGCTTTCAACGGATTCCAACCCAGCTATCACCTGAATGAAGTAGGAATCCGGCACTGGGACGGGCATTGGTTCGGCAAACGAGAAATGTTCGGCGACACATTCCCTCATTATTGGAGTACCATTACGGGAGCTGTATACTATTATTATGCACTCTGCACCGGAGACAAATCATACATGGAACGCGCTCAAAACGTTGTGCGAAATAATCTTTGTCTTTTCTTTGAGGACGGACGCGCCTCATGCGCTTATATGTACCCATACAAAATCAATGGAATAAAAGCACAATTCTACGATCCGTATGCCAACGACCAAGATTGGGCATTGGTATATTACTTACTGGTTAACCATGGAATTTAGATTTACCTTAAATACATAACATGTATGAATAAGTATTGGGCCAAAACACTAAAAATAACTTGTATTGTCTTGTTTCTCACAACAGGGGCAAATCTGTTTAGCAGTTGTAATGACGATTTACCGGCTGACAGCTATTATACTTTTACCGGAGAAATGATGAGCGACTTCTTACAGACACGTGAAGACTTCAGTCTTTTCAGGCGTATTGTGGAACGTGCCGGGAAAATGGATTTTTTAGGTAGCCGAGGCGCTCGTACATTATTTCCACCCATAAACTCCGGAGTAGAAGTATTTCTGAAAGAACATGGATATGCTTCGGTAGAAGATATTCCTGCTTCGTACTGCGATACCTTACTAAGAGCCTGTTTAGTTGAACGAATCATATACACCTACGATCTACCACAAACACAACAAGAGAACAATCAGCTCGACCTACCATTGATCATTCAAACCGATGGCGATACGGTAGACGCAGACCACATGACCCTGAGCATCATCAACCGGAGAGCAGCCATTATCAACAAGCTAAAAAATGATTCTGTAGAAAACGGTGTAGTACATCCGGTAGACCAAATGCTGGTTCCAAACACCAGTCTGGGAGCTACCTTATTAGATGAGAACCACAGTGAATTCACGATCTTTTATGAAGCTCTTCGACGTACAGGCCTATTGGATTCCTTGGCTCGATATCGCGATGAAGACTATGAAACATGGAAAGAGAACTACCCTAAATTCCGCCCCAATATCGTTTGCGGACATGACACAGACATTTTTACAGCCAAACGTCCCGATCACCGATATAGCGGCTTTACCCTACTGATTGTTCCCGATCAAGTCTTTTATGAAAAATATGGCGACCGTTTTAATAAAAACATGACAATGGACGAAAAAATAGACGCACTTTATAAACTGGCTGAAGAAAAATATGGTGATACCCAATCGTCTTCCATATTCGGACTGAATAAGGTCGTACCCAATAATGCCGAAGGAAAGACTTATAAGCAACTCTTTTGGAATAGAAACTCACTGACTCATAGTCGTAATCCTCTTAATATGCTACTCTCTTACCACATTCTAGACCGTTTATTTGAAAGCACAGCCAAATTAGTGAATTGTTGGGGAGTATATACCAAGTATGCCAATCCCACAGAATGGATTAGTACGCTACTTGACTTTTCTACCATCAAACTGGAGAAGGTCTATTCCGCAGTCGATCCGGCTGTAGAATACCCTACAGAGTACTATATCAACCATAGCGTAGCCAGTATTTACAACTCCGGACAACGCGTACGAGGTGCACATCTTACCACACCTAATAACGACAACTTTTCTTTGAATGTATCTTATTTCTACATTGACGATATTGTTGCATACGATGAAGCCATGCGTTCTAATGTCATGAATACTCGAATACGAATAGACTTTTATACAGTATGGCCGGAACTGACAAATAACAAAATACGACTATGCGGTAATCCGACACAACCGTACGGTTCTTACGACAACACGGAAAATGGCACCGAAGGTGGAGGATACAATTATTATCTTCCGACAAACTACATAAAAAACCTCAAAATAAACGAGAATGCCATATTCTTTGCTCAACGTCCCAAGATAGGCATGACATCCGCATTTGATGATTGTGTCAGCATCCTTGGTACGTATGACCTTACGTTTCGTCTTCCGAATGTACCTCCGGGCAGTTATGAATTACGTTTAGGATATGGAGCTATGGATGATCGCGGCATTGTACAAATGTACGTAGACAACATGCCTCAAGGACTTCCTTTAGACATGCGTGTCAATGGAGAAGACCCTATAATCGGAGGACTTTATAACGGGTGGAATGGATGGAGAAATTCAGAAGAAAACTCTAATGGGATATATACATCTGAGGAACTGGAGGAAAATGCTCGAACGATGAAAAACAATGGTTATTATAGTGGCCCTAAAAGTTTGTATTCCGGTAATGACGGAACAGACGCCCCCCGATATAGTGCCAGTAAATGTACTATTCTTTATAATCTGCGAGCCACACTACGTCGTAAGATTTGTAATGTACAGATACAAGCAAATACATACCACACTATGCGCATACGTTCGGTATTCACCCCTACCGGAAGAGGAGTTTTCCATCTCGACTATATAGAATTGGTCCCTATAGAGATATGTGGACCCGGAGGATTTGGTGAGGACCAATATTAGCAATCTGCAATTCCCCTGAAAAAGGCTCAATAAACTTTTCAGGGGAATACTCACTCCTCATAATTATCACATTCTTAAAAAAATCATATATGCAATTGAAACTTGTCTACTCACTTATTATATTGCTGCTTTTTTCTGCTTTTACCCCAACCCAACAAAATCCAACCGTCTTTATGATCGGGGATTCCACCATGGCAGACAGAAATACAGATAACGAAAACCAAGAACGTGGATGGGGACAAATGCTACCTTGTTTCTTGACCGATGGAATCAAAGTAGAAAACCATGCTGCATGCGGACGTAGTACGTTAAGTTTCATTCGTGAAGGCCGCTGGCAAACAGTGCTCAATAAACTTAAACAAGGAGATTACGTTATCATACAGTTCGGACACAATGATGAAAAAAATGACATAACACTCCATACTGTTCCCGGTAGTTCGTTTGACGAGAATTTAAGAAAGTTTGTACGCGAAGCACGAGAAAAAGGAGCCAATCCCATCTTGCTTAACTCCATCGTGAGGCGAAATTACCCCCCAACCCCAGACAGTCCACACCAATATGTGTATGAAGAAGAGGGGGACAGTCTCGTGGACACACACGGAGAATACATTCATTCCCCACGGAATGTGGCACATGAAATGCACGTTCCTTTTATCGACATGGCCAAATTGACATACGATTTGGTAACTGCTATGGGGCCAGAAAAATCGAAAGAACTATTTCTCTGGATTCCTGCCGGAAAATACTCCTGCTATCCTCAAGGAAAAACAGACAACACTCACCTTAGTATATATGGAAGTAAACTCGTCGCAAAAATAGCAGCAGAAGCTTTGGCAAAGACTGTACCTAAATTAGCTAAATATCTCCGTCCCTGTACCGACAATATACCCTCTCTCTATCCAGAACAACATTTTTAACTCACAAACATACCATTAAGTTTTATGAAATCTATCTATTTATTACTATTCCTTTCTGTCCTATTGACCGGAACAACATGTTTAGGTCAAAACAAAAACACCGTCATAGTTAACGGTATCCCCTGGTTTGATGACCGTGGAAATATCGTCAATGCTCACGGAGCCTGCATTGTGGAAGACAATGGACGTTATTATTTATTCGGAGAATGGAAATCAGACAAAAGTAACGCCTTCCCAGGATTTTCATGCTATTCGTCGGATGATTTAGTCAATTGGAAATTCGAGAATGTAGTACTGCAAGTGCAACCGAATGGAATCCTCGGTCCCAATCGAGTAGGAGAACGAGTCAAAGTTATGAAATGCCCTAAGACTGGAGAATATGTTATGTTCATGCATGCCGACAATATGGAATATAAAGATCCCTACATCGGATATGCCACTTGCAAAACCATCAATGGAAACTACCAATTGCATGGTCCGTTACTCTATCAAGGAAAACCCATCAAACGTTGGGATATAGGTACGTTCCAAGATACTGACGGAAAAGGCTACCTGCTAATCCACCATGGTCCCATCTATCGTCTGAGCGACGATTACCATTCGGTGGAAGCAGAAGTGGCCTATGTCAAAAATTCAGGGGAGTCACCGGCTATGTTTAAAAAAAACGGACTATACTACATGCTTTATTCCAACTTGACCAGTTGGGCAAAAAATGATAATTTTTATTTCACAGCTCCTCGAATAGAAGGTCCTTGGACCCAACAGGGAATTTTCTGCCCTAAAGGTACGCTGACCTATAATTCACAAAGCACTTTCGTATTTCCCCTAAAACGTGGGAACGATACCATCCCGATGTTCATGGGCGACCGTTGGTCATATCCCCACCAAGCATCTGCTGCCACCTATGTGTGGATGCCTCTGCAAGTGGAAGGGACGAAAATATCCATTCCTGAATATTGGCAAGCATGGGACATACAAACCTTACGACCTGTAGATATCTTAAAAGAAGGAAAAATACTTTCTTCTGAGAAAATCACGCTTCCGACTGATTGGAAAAGAAAAAACGGCCAGATCATCTCCGACCGACGGGGAAGTAAAATGGAATTTAAATTCAAAGGTACTCATGCAGCACTCGTCGGAGAGGCCAATCCCCACAGCGGATATGCCAAGATAAGCATAGTAAACCATAAAAAGGATACGGTATACTCATCCTTGGTGGATTTTTACAGCCAATATCCCGAAACAGCCGTACGTATCGTCACTCCCCGTATGCCCAAAGACCGATACACCCTCTGTGTGGAAGTAACCGGTATCAGTCCGGTATGGACAGACAAAACCAAAAGAATCTACGGGAGTAAAGGAAGCTTAGTATGTATAAATCAACTTTGTATCTTTGAAAAATAAAGTTCTAAACTCAACATTCAAAAACATCATGAAAAAGTTATTCCTTATCATATTACTCATCATAACAGGGAAAATAAGTCATGCACAGTTTTATCTACAACCAAGGCAAACTTTAAACGTCGCCATTACCTCAACAGAAGAACCGGTTGTCCAAACGGCACTCCAGATTTTCAGCCGTGATTATCAAGCCGTATTTTCAGGTAGAGTATTGACAGACAGCCTGAAAGGGAACATTATAGTCGGCACGATAGGTAAAAGTAGACTACTCGAAAACATCCTGGTAGACAATGCGACATTATATGAAAAGAAGCAAGGTTTCATGCTCAAAGTCCTGAAAGACGGGCGTCTGTTAGTGGTAGGAAACGACAGCCACGGTACAGCATACGGCTTGATGGAACTATCCCGACTCATCGGAGTTTCCCCCTGGGAATGGTGGGCCGACGCAACACCTGAAAAGAAAACCTCATTCCGGCTCCCTACTGATTATACTGATATTCAGTTTCCATCTGTAGAATATCGCGGTATCTTTATCAACGATGAAGACTGGGGATTGATGCCATGGAGTAGTCTCACTCACGAACCATGGTACAAACCCGGACGTATCGGTCCTCGCACACACGAACGAATTTTTGAGTTGCTGCTCCGTTTGCGAGCTAACACTTATTGGCCTGCCATGCACGAATGCACAGAGCCTTTTTTCATGACCCAAGGCAACCGTGAAGTCGCTCGAAAATACGGTATTTATATCGGTTCTTCCCATTGCGAACCCATGGCATGCAGTACACCTGTAGAGTGGAAACGACGGGGTAAAGGAGATTATGATTATGTACACAACAGCAAAGAAGTACTCCACTTTTGGGAACAACGTGTAAAAGAAACAGCCGGACAGGAAATCTTCTACACGATAGGTATGCGTGGTGTACATGACGGACAAATGCAGGGTGCCAAAACGGTAGAAGAACAGAAAAAGGTAACAGAACATGTTTTGAAAGACCAACGTGAACTACTGCGGAAATACGTCAATCCGGATATAACGGCTGTCCCCCAAGTGTTCATCCCCTACAAAGAAGTTTTGGACATTTACCATGCCGGACTGCAAGTACCGGAAGATGTTACCCTAATGTGGTGTGATGACAACTATGGCTACATTCGACATTTTCCCACTTCGGAAGAACGTGCACGCAAAGGTGGAAACGGCATTTACTATCACATATCCTATTGGGGACGACCACACGATTATTTGTGGCTGGGAACATTCAGTCCAGCCCTGCTTTACCAACAAATGAAAGAAGCCTATGAACGGGGCATCGAGAAAATATGGATATTAAACGTTGGCGATATCAAACCAGCGGAGTACCAGACAGAGCTCTTCATGGACATGGCATGGAACATCGGCAAGGTGGAAAAGGAAGGTATTTCCAACCATCTTTGTCATTTCCTACAACGTGAGTTTGGAGAAGAAATTGGAAAAGAACTTTTACCCATAATGCAAGAACATTACCGTTTGGCTTATATCCGTAAACCAGAGTTCATGGGACATACGCGAGAAGAAGAATATCACACCAACCGATACCGTATCGTCACGGATATGCCATGGAGCCGTACATTTATCCAAAAACGACTGGAAGACTATCACAATATCTCAGACCGTGTAGAGAAACTGACCCAACAGATTCCAGAAAATCGAAAAGACACTTATTTCCAATTAGTTAAATACCCAGTACAGGCAGCCACAGAAATGAATAAAAAGATGCTTTATGCCCAGTTCGCCCGCCACGGCGAAATGGACTGGAGTCGAAGCGAGGCTGCCTATGACAGCATCGTGACATTGACACGCATTTACAACACCGGTTATTTCAACAATAGCAAATGGAGCCGTATAATGGATCATCAGCCTCGTCGGCTTCCGGTATTTGAACCCGTAAAACATTCCTCCGTTCTGGAGCCTATTTTGGAAGAATGTTCCCCTTTATACCACTGGAATGCTATGGATGCTGACAAAGGGACTCCGATTGCTTGCGAAAACTTGGGTTATGAAGGTAGAGCTGCAGCTATTGGAAAAGGTACCGGACTGGAATTCCGTTTCGGCTCATGCCCTACGGACAGCATAGAAATAGAAGTCCGGCTTTTACCCAATCATCCGGTTACTGACGATGGTCGGTTACGTTTTTCCATTGCTTTGGACAACTGTGCTCCACAAGTGGTTTCTTATCATACCAAAGGGCGTAGCGAGGAATGGAAAGAAAATGTATTGGGCAATCAGGCTATCAAAAAGATAGTGCTACCTATATCCTCTAAAAAGAAGCATAAAATCAACATCCAAGCATTAGATGAAGGAGTGATTTTAGACCAAATCTTACTGTATTCCATATCTAACTTATAAAATCTACCAAAGACTTAAAGAAAGGAGGAGCTAAAGCCGTATACCGGCTCCAGCTCCTCCCCTCTTTTTATCTTAAAACAAAACCTATTTCTATACTCAACAGTCACTATCTCCAATGAATACTTTAACTACATCCACCCTGCCATCTTCATAGAGGGTTCTTACTACAAACATACCCCGATGAACAGGAATAGGAACTTCTGTCCCAGATAAAGTAAAATATTGCCTCCGTACGATACCCTCCGCCTCACTTGGAACCTCCTTAACTCCTACAGAAGACGTACGCACTCTTAACTTAAAATCCACCTTTGCGCTTTGATTATAATAATCTGTAAAAATGAAAGAGTACCAACCTGCATCTTCTGCTTTCAAAGAAGATATATTGTATTCATTCGTATGTAACATTTGTCCTTTAGGACCATAAAAAGCCCAAGTTCCTTTAGTCTCCTCCGTACGAGCCATGAACTTGACCGTACTATTCTCCCTTAAATTAGGATTTTTCGAAGAAGAGACCATCGTACCATATTGCCAACTACCTGTAACCTTCACCGGTGTATAAGAAGGAGCGGAAGACAGTACGTCCAACTCGGCCAATGAAGCATAAGTACCTTCTGTAGCCACCAAACGGAAATAACGGGCTACAATGGGTTCAAAATATACCTCTGTCCAATAGGGTAACCAGGTTCCTCCTGAAACAGCTTTCCACTCTATTCCATCTGAGCTTACCAAAAACAAATACTTACGAATCAGTCCGTTCGATGAGTTGTCATTTCGCGGCGTACACAGGAAACCAGCGATTTCCTGTTCATTTCCCATGTCTATCTCTAAAAAATGAGGAGCTTCAGACACCCCTCCACTATAACGGGTATGCCATTTCGTGTCCGTTCTACCATCTATAGCATTAGAAGACGCACCGTTTTCCGAACTTGTTTCTTCACTGCTGCAAGCACGTACTTTCCAACCCTCTTTAGACACTAAATGCGTCATACCAGTTGTACGACACTGCCCTGTAGGCAAGTTCATATCAAACCGTGGTACATAATTGAATGTTATGGTATTGTTTTTAAATGATATAGGAAACAAAATCGTTTTGGACTCAGCCAAACCGGGATCTTGCCATCGGTCACCGACATATACATAAGATGTACCTTCGGAACCTTTTATCGTTAAAATGGAAGCGGCCTGAGTATCATAAGCCACAGAATTTCCTATATTGGTACGAGAAGACCAACCGGATGTCAGCGATTTCGACCAAGAAAACGAAGCTTGATTGGGATCCCACCCGGAACAAGCCGAAAACATCATAAAATAAGTGTCACCCTCACGTACGATAGCCGGAGCCTCACGGCTTTGCCATTTAAACAACTCGGTATATTCCACCGCACTCAAATAATCATCCGACAAACGGAAAAGCCCCAAATGCTGATTTTCTTCTATGGTAGATATGAAATAAGCTGTACCATCATCATCTACAAACACATTGCAATCACGCGATTTAACGCCCAATGGACGACCGGCCCAATGGAACTTATAATCCCCGTTCACCGAATCGCAATAAAAAACAGCGGCTTCGGAAGCCCCATAATTACCTTGCTCCCAATGGCACCACACAACATATTTGCCTGTTTTCCGGCAATACATAAGTTTGGGACGCTCTATAAAACGACCATTCCCCAAAGAAGGATGCGTACTCCCGTTCCGAATGATTTTACGTTCAAACTTCCAATTTACAAAATCTTTTGTAGAATACATATTTACATCCGGATTCCACGTATTGTTCCGGTCTTCTCCTATCATATACCACGTATCTCCTACCTGAAGGAAACCGGCTCCATGGGCTTGTATGACTTCCCCCCTATCATCTTTCCACAATGCGCCGTTACGCAAAGTCATCCAATTGGAGGGGCGACTATCAAGATAAACTTGAGTGGCCTTCTCCAAACGAGTCACAGCCCCCATCAAGTCTTTTCCCTCAGGTACATCAAGCATAGGAGACACCTGGTCTATAGCCTTCCCGAAAACTGTTTTTCCGGGAAAGTCTGTCTCGGAATACAATTTACGCGCATTCAGAAAGGCTCGTTCAAACGCTCCATATTCTACAGTCAACCGCCGGTATTCCGTAATGGCCTGTTCCAAGTCCAAAATAGCCGTCAACAGACTTTCTATATCCCCTTCTACATTTTCAGCATTATGAACAGCCTGTTCCAATTGAGACCGATTATGACAGTCCTTTTCCGACATTGCGGCTGAAGCTAACGCTAATTTCTCCGTCAAATCCTTACGATAGGCATCCACCTCTTCTCGACCATGATAATACAATCTGAAATTATCACATGCAACCCAATTGGCATCTGTGGAAGAGACCTTCATCCCCAAATCCAGACGACCGTTTGTGACTATCACATTGATTCGATATTCACCACCGGCACCTACTTGTACCTCGTTCAATCCTGCAAAAAAACTAACCCCCTTCGTGATCTCAGGATTCCCCGACTGGTTCACGGCATGGGCATACACCTTCACCGTATAACTCCCTTGCGGCAATCCTGTAACGGTTTGGGATAATTTTACATCAGGCAAAGTCCAACTACTCGACACCCATTTCTCGGCGTAAACCGTTCCGTCTTTATTCCACCCTTCGTCTGAAGGAGAATTATTGGTTTGTTTCTGAAACCCGATGGCTTCCCATCCGTTCAATCCTTCTTCAAAACTCGGATTCTTGATACTTGCCGTCATCTCAGTCGGCTCATTACCCTCCGCACCCATAACAGGCAGGAACAGCCCCCAAAAACACCCATACAAAAAGAATCTCTTCATGATATATTAAGTTAATGTAAGTATTCACGTGTTTTCAACTTCGCAAAGATAACACTTCAAACGAAAACAAAACGTGCCAATTCGTGCAAAAAAGAAGGATGAATCGTGCAAAAAGGAACAAAAGGCATATCCGTCCACTAAAGAGACTACACGAAAACAGAAAAAATGCAAAAATCTTTGTGATTCAGAATTTAAAGCTTAACTTTGCATCGAATCATTAAAGGAAAAGGCAAAAGGGTTCCGGCTGATTAAAGCCGGAATTCTTTTGTTTTTATCTTTTCAAGTAAAAACGCATAAATATAATTAGGAGGAATAATTATGGCTTATATGTCACAAGAGGGCTACGACAAACTGGTGGCCCAACTCAAAGAAATGGAAACCATAGAACGTCCGGCAGCCTCGGCAGCCATCGCAGAGGCGCGTGACAAAGGTGATCTGAGCGAAAACTCGGAATATGATGCAGCCAAAGAGCACCAGGCGATGCTGGAAATGAAAATCAACCAGTTGAAGGCTGTTATCGGCGATGCCAAAATCATCGACACTTCGAAACTGAAAGCCGACACGGTACAGATTCTGTCTAAAGTGGAGATGAGAAACGTAAAAAACAACATGAAGATGGCGTACACCATCGTTTCTGAAACGGAAGCTAACCTGAAAGAAGGTAAAATCTCGGTTCAGACTCCCATTGCACAGGGGTTGTTGGGTAAAAAGGTTGGCGATGTGGCAGAAATCAAAATCCCGCACGGCACCGTACAACTGGAAATCACGAACATCTCATTTGAATAATCGCCATGGCTACCATCTTCAGTAAAATCGTAGCCGGAGAGATTCCGAGCTATAAATGTGCGGAGAACGACCGTTTCTATGCTTTCCTCGACATCAATCCGTTGGTGAAAGGTCATACCTTGGTCATTCCCAAACGCGAAGTGGATTACATCTTCGACCTGTCAGACGAAGAAATCGGTGCGATGCAAGTTTTTGCCAAGCACGTAGCAACAGCTATCAAAAAGGCTTTTCCTTGCATCAAAGTAGGACAGGCCGTTTTAGGACTGGAAGTACCCCATGCGCACATCCACTTGATTCCCATGCAGAACGAGAAGGACATGCTTTTCAGCAACCCAAAACTGACGTTCACGGATGAGGAATTCAAGGCTATTGCCAAAGCTATCTCGGATAACTACACGGCAGACATTCGATAACACAAAACACACGACAAAATAAAGGCGCGGCTTTCCGAAGAAACCGCGCTTTTATTATACCTTATATAATAAGAAGACTAAATAAACTCCTCTCCTAACTTCATCTGGGCATCTGTCATCATCCGCCTTAATGCCGCACTGTCATCCTTGGGACAGATCATCAGCACATCGCCTTTTTCTGCCACGACAAAGCCTTTCAACCCGTCGATTACCGCTATCCTTCCCTTAGGCAAACAAATGACATTCCCCTCACTGTTATACAGCAAGGCTTCGGTATTGAGCAATACATTATCCTGCCGGTCGTGCTGCGTATCATTGTGGAGAGAGCACCATGAACCCAAATCCGCCCATCCGAAGTCGCACACCTGCACATAGACATTCTCGCTCTTTTCCAGGATACTATAATCCAACGACAAGTTCGGCAAGGTATCGAAATGAGCCGGCACCCGGCAGAAGTCATCTTCGTCGATGGCATCGATAGCCTCCGTCAGGCTGTCCCTATAGTCCGGCACCAAGTCATGAATCGCCTTCATCATGGTACGCACGTTATACAGGTATAAGCCCGTATTCCAGTAAAACTCCCCGCTTTCCATGAATACACGGGCAAAATCCAACGCAGGCTTCTCCGTAAAGGACTTCACACGAGCAAACGCCCCCTCCTCCATATTCTCATGGGCTTGGATATACCCGTACCCGGTATCGGGACGGGTCGGCTTTACCCCCATGGTCAGCAGACAGTCCGAATGCCCCACGAAGTCCAATCCTTTCAGCACGTCGTTATCGAAGTTATTCTCCTCCAGAATCAACTGGTCGGCGGGAGAGACTATCACATTACCATGCGGACAAAGGTGGCTGATACATGTCGTAGCCCACGCTACGCTGGGCAGCGTGTTCCGCCGGATAGGTTCTTTCAATATTCTGTCTTGTGCCACATCCGGCAACTGTTCTCTCACCAAATCCGCATAATGCTCGTTGGTCACGATAAAAATATGCTTGGCATCGATAATCTTGCGAAAACGGTCATAGGTCTGTTGCAATAAAGTACGCCCCGTTCCGAACCAGTCGAGAAACTGTTTGGGCAACTCTTTACGACTTACAGGCCACAAACGACTGCCGATGCCGCCGGCCAATATCACACAATAATTCACGTCTTTTGCTTCCATAATTCAAAGGCTGGTATAAACTGTCGCTAAGTTAACCCTTTTCACGAACAAACTCGAAAAAGGAATTTTAAAATCACTTAAATACACAGTTTATTCCACAAACTTAACCTTCTCCGCGTCTCTCGGTTTGGCAGCGGGAGACTCGTCAGGATAGCCCACGCCAATGGCATACAGCAGAGCATAATCTTCCGGAAGCTGTAAACGTTCCAGATAAGAGGCAGCCTCCTGATTACCTGTCATGAAAGCAATCGGACCACCAAGACAACAAGTGCCGAGCCCCAAAGACTGTGCCGCCAACACCATGTTTTCACCTAAAAGCCCGCAGTCCAATTGGCCGCTTCCGTCCTTCGGGGATGCGATGAATATTACGGCCGGAGCATTCCGAAACATATTCTTGAAACCGGGCTCTTCGGCCGCCTTCGGATTGGCTTTTTTGAAAACCTCCGTGATTCCATTGATATAATCGGCATTGTCCACCACACGCACCTGCCAAGGCTGACGGTTCATCCCGCTGGGCGCATTGATGCCGCAATTCACAATGGTCTCCAGTTTCTCGCGTTCCACCGGTTGGTCTTTGTATTTACGAATACTGCGCCGGGACATTATGGCCTCGACCACCACATTCCCTTGCTCTGCATCCACACTATCGGACATAACCGTCTCCGTCTTTCCACCCGAAGATGTACAAGAACCCCACAGGGCCAGCCCCAACCCGAATGTGCCGCACAAGCACATACCGAAAGCAAAATTCTTCAATGTATTCATACGCTTCTTCTTTTGATAAATAATAAATAAGTAGTCTTCGCAAAACTAATAAAAAACGCCTTCAAAGCCAACTTTTTCCTCATAATCTTCCGGTAAGAAGCCATAAATACTTTCAGCTATAAACTTTTATCCCCTCTTTGCTTGTTATTCTTGCAGATTCATCGTACTTTTACCCCATCAACCTGATTTCAAATTCAAAACAGATGAAGAACAGACTTTACACTTATCTGGCCGGTTGGATATTTTTGTGGTTGCCGGCCCTGCTTTTGGCACAAGCCATCGACGGTCCTACAGCACTTTTCCTCATGCACTCCAGTGGAAACCATGTGGCCAAAGACGCCCAAGGAGGAGCGGTATTGGAAGCCGCCGATGCCCCGTCGCCCCAAAAACTTACATTCATCCCCGACGGCAACGGATATTATGCCTTGCAATCGGCTGACGGGCAAGGTTATCTGTCACTGACCGGACAATGGAACACGTCCTTCACAACCGACCCCTCATCGGCAAAAGCCTTGTATGCCATAGAGAACTCCGGAGAGTTCTTCGTCAAGCTGCGCTGCAAATACAACAACAAATATTTAGGAACGGACGGGACGACAGCGTCGTCAGCCGTGTATTCGGACAAAGACGGGACGGACACCCGGCATCTGTGGTATCTTACGACCGACGTGCATCAGGCTCCGCCCGCCGACACCTCGGTCTACGTCATCAACCCGGCCGCCACCCGTCAACAGTTCGAGGGATGGGGCATCTCGCTCTGTTGGTGGGCCAACATGTGCGGGAAGTGGAGCGATGAGAAGATAGACGAACTTGTGGATTGGCTGGTCAGCCCCGACGGACTGGACTATCGTATTTTCCGCTACAACATCGGCGGGGGAGACGACCCGCAAAACCGGAACTGCACACCGCACCACATGGGAAGCGGAAAAGGCTTGCGTGCGGAAATGGAAGGCTTCAAAGACAGTCCGGACGGTGAATACATTTGGAGCCGTGATGCCGCACAACGGAAAATCATGCTGAAAATCAAAGAGAGGCGTCCGGATGCCATATTCGAGGCCTTCAGCAATTCCTGTCCCTACTACATGACTTACAGCGGATGTTGTGCAGGCCATACCGATGCGTCTGCCGACAACTTGAAACCGGAATACTATGAAGCGTTCGCCCATTATCTGGTAGACGTGTGCCGACATTATAAAGAGGAATACGGCATAGAGTTCCGTACGCTTTCGCCTTTCAACGAACCGATGACGAGTTATTGGGGATCCAACGGAGGACAAGAGGGATGCCATTTCGACATTGCCTCGCAAGTGGCTTTCCTCAAAGTGTTGCACCCCATCCTGGAAGCCTCCGGCCTGAACACCGTCATCTCGGCCTCGGAAGAAACCGATGCCGCACAGTCGGTCAGGGACTTTGAAGGCTACCAAGCCGCCGGAGTGCTGCCCCTCGTCGGACAATGGAACACACACACCTACTCGGCCACCACGCAGGCACGCAGCCAAATCAGCGCCCTCTGCAAAGAACAGGGCATCCGTCTATGGATGAGCGAAGTAGGCAGCGGCGGAAGCGGTATTGCCGGAAACCTGAACCTGGCACAGAAACTGATGGACGACATACGTTACATTATGCCTGTGGCGTGGGTGGACTGGCAATACGTGGAGGAGGGCAACGACCAATGGTGTCTGGTGCAAGGCGACTTCACGAAACAGACTTACCACAAGGTGAAGAACTATTCCATCCGCCAACACTTCAGTAAATTCATCCGTCCGGGCTACACATTCCTCACGTCGTTGAACGGACAGACACTGGCAGCCCGCAACCCGGAAGGCGACAGCCTCATCATAGTGGCCATCAATCCGAACGCCTTACCCGTCGTGCATCGTGCCGATTTAAGTTTTTACGAATCCATAAGCAGCGAACTGACGGCACTCCGCAGCTCGGAGACCGAGGATTTGTCCCCAACGGCCGATTACACACTCAAAGACCGCATACTGACCTACAAGCTCCCGGCTTACAGCATCGTCACGTTCGTCATCCCCGTGGAAGAAAGCGCGGATGCCGACAATGCCATACGCCCCGGACTTCCTTACTGGATATGCCCCCGTAACGCAGCCGACCAAGCCCTGCAGGCATCCGGCGGCAAGGTGACTCTGCAACCTCTGTCATACGCTCCGGAACAAACTTGGAAACTGCAACCGGACGGAAACGGATATACCTTTACCAACGGCAACGGTGATATCCTGACCGAACACTCACCGGACTATGCGTTAGGATATGAACCTTCTCCTCAAGGCGGACAAACCTTTACCCTCACTCCCATCGACCGGCTCTTCTATAAAATCATGACAGAAGACGGGTCGAAGGCTTTCGACTTGGAAGGAGAACATCATACGGCCGGCACAACAGTCGGTCTGTGGGAATACGGTTCCGCTCCGACTGCCTGCCACCGTCAATGGTTCTTTATGCGCCAACCGGACAGCGGAAGCCCGGATGCCGTTCCGGGAATTTCCTTTCCCGATGATACATCCCGGCCCCTTTTCCATCTCACTTGCGAATCGGGAAACATACTCCGGGTAGACAAACTTTCGGATACCCCTTGCAGGCTCGCCATCTATGCCCCTTCAGGAGGCTACATTTACCAGACCTTACTTCAGGACGAGACCTTACGGGTTCCACTCCATCCGGGCATCTACATCGTCAGTGGCATAAGCCGCTCTGCCCGCTTCCATCAAACGATTTTCATAAAATAATGCCGGAATAAGAAAAAAATCCGGCTAAAGTTTTGCAAATATAAAAAAAACGCCTACCTTTGCACTCGCAATCGAGAGAGATGCGCCCAGATGGCGGAATAGGTAGACGCGCTGGTCTCAAACACCAGTGGGGCAACCCATCCCGGTTCGATCCCGGGTCTGGGTACAAAGAAAAAGTCAAACGATTTTTATTATCGTTTGACTTTTTTCGTTTTTCAGGAGAATCTCTCAAAAACATCCCGTTTTCATTTTGCCGGAATGCAAAAACTACGTACTTTTGAACCGGAAACCCTCAAAAGGCATTCAAAACAACTCAAATATAATCATACCATTTATGAGAAAAGCATTTATCTTCCCGGCACTTATCGCTGCCGGACTGGCTACGCAAAGCTGCCAACAAAAGAATCAGGAAAAAAACATGGAGGAAGAGGTCACGACCGACACTACGGCGGTTTCCGCCAAAGTAGCTTCCTGCAACGTCCGCATGGATGGCATCACTTTCACGGGTGCACTCAACGGGGCAGACACTTGCGTCACCGTGAAAGACGGACGTGCAATAGAATTCCGTTGTACGGAGAAACTCGATTTCTTTTGCGACCCCAACGGCGGACAGTTGAGCAACACCACCCTGCCTATCCTGCTCACGGAAGTGGACAACACCCAACCTTTCACGCTCACGGCCAAAGTGACGCCGGGATTCACCACGGAGGGGACGTACAACGTGGCCGACCTTTTCGTGTATGCCAACGACACGTTGTGGCAGAAGTTCGCTTTTGAACAGGACGAGCGCGGAAACCACCGTATCGTCACGGTGCGCACCCAGGGGACTTCCGATGACAACAACCATGAACGGCTCACCGTACCTTCCGTCTATCTGAAGATTTCGTCGGACACGCGCACAATAGCCAGTTATTATTCCCTCGACCAAAAAGAATGGCAGATGGTGCGGCTCTATAAAAACTACTATCCCGGCAAGATATGGGTAGGCATCGCCAGCCAGTGCCCCCAGAAGGGCGAGTGTACAAGCCTCTTCGAGGAAGTCTCGCTGCAACAGACTGCCGTGAGCGACTTCCGTATGGGAGAATGACGGGACAGCCGTTTTCATTCTGTCGCCGTTCGCCGTGACCGACATGTCAAAAAGTCAGCCCAAACGGCTTCTTACGGAATCTTCCCAAAGCGGAAACGGACAGGATAGGAACGCATGGCTGCATAAATATTCACTTCAAACGGCATATATGCGGAAAAATATCGCATATATGCCGTTTATTCTCATGAGAATAAAAAATCATTCGGCTGAAAGAAAAAAATCATTCTCAGCAGATTGAAAAAATGAAATGACGAAAAACGGGAAAAACCTCTCCCAATCCGTTTTCCAAACACCACAAAACGTACTTTTTCCTCTATTTGAACCTCTCCGGCTTGTCTAAACAGACTGTCAAAAAGTAAGGCTAAACCCACCGACACCGACAGGCCGTCCCGAACCATACGGACCATTCCAGGCGTGCCGTTCTTTTATGACAGTCTAACGCCTTTTCAGCTATCTTCGTGCATGCCTGCCGAAGCCCGAGATTGCGATATTTCCTGTCACTCCAGACCCTACGCCAAATACGCGAGCCACGCACAGGTTGGAATGACATTTTGACAAACGGTATTCACCCTCTTTCGGGCTGCACGAGATAGAAACAACTTGTACTGAAGAAATTACGCACGTATGGCAGGACGGAAAGCGAGCCATGAAGCTTACGGGGCTTCAGGCCGAATTTCGTTTCGTAATGCGGATTGATGAAATAGAGTTGCCGGTCTACGACCCGATAGCCGGTGGCATACAATGCCGCCTGAAACTTCTCTATGGGACAACGTGTGTGCTTGATGTTCATCAGTTCGCGGATGGTCGGCTCGTTTTCACCGGCTGCGGCCAACACGCCCTTATAGAGCGGAGAAGGCAGAAGATGAAGGAACGGAAAATGAGACACCACCTTGCTGTGCGCTATTTGCTGGTGGCCGCCGAAAGGCATTTGCCATGCTGGAAAGGCTATAAACACCACGCCGCCCGGCGCAAGATAGCGTTTCAGGCCTTTCAGGAAACCGGCCTTGTCGTCGATATGCTCTATCACATCGTGCACCAATATCAGGGAGAATTTATGCTCCAGTTCCGTCAATTTGAAAATGTCGGATGCGATAAAAGTACCTTCCGCCCCTCTCTCGGCAAAAAACTTACGGGCCTCGGCAATGCGTCCGGCTGCAATGTCCACTCCCGTCACCGAACAACCCAACTGCGCGAACGAGAACAGGTTACCCCCTTCGCCACAACCCACTTCCAACACCTCTTGCGGAAGTTCCGGGCAACATTTACGGATATAAGGAATATAGTATTTCTCTGTCGTACGGGCCTGCTCGTCAAAATAACGTTCGCGGTCGGAATGGCGCTCTTGCATGTTAAATTCTCATTTTATTTGCGCCAAAGTTAATAAAAAACTATTATATTAAAGAGGCTGTCCGGATAAAATCTTCCAGACAACCTCTTTTTCCACCTTACCGTTCAGGCTCCACGGCGGGAACCGGACTGGTTCAAAGGTTCCTTCTCCCTTTTTTCTCCAAATATTCAATCAACTCTTCCGGACGGTCGGTCTGTATGACAGTGGCCCCGCGATCGAGCACCCAGCCCCAGTGGGCATCGGGGTCGGACAGGGCTTTCTCGTCTTCATGGCCGCCGCACAGGCTCGCCCACAACGTATTGATCCAGACACGGCAATCCGATGCGGCTATCACCGGCAAGTAGGACAACTTGGCAAAACGGTCTGTCTTGAAAATAACCTCCACGGCCTGCGGGCGGAATGCGGAAAGGAACGAAGCGACGTAGGGTATCGCGCCCTCACCATCGAGATCCACCACGGGCATATAAAGAATGTCCTTGTAGCCGGAAAGCTGCCGTTCCACCTCCTCTACCGTGCCGCGCCCCTTCAGCACCACATGGTCTTCCGTACCCGTCTTGCGGATAATCGGCGCAATCTCGGACAGGTAATCTCCGCCCTTGTCGATGTTCACCAGCACCGCCCCCTTGCAAGCCGTCAGGGCTTCCTCCAGCGTGGGTATGGTCTCGTCCGAAAGACTTCCGTCCGCCCGGCGCAGGCGGAAACGCTTCAGTTCCCCCACCGTGTAATCTGCCACGTTGCCTTTGCCTTCCGTCGTGCGGTCGATGCTCCCGTCGTGCATCAGCACGAAACCGCCGTCCTTCGTCCGTTGGATGTCAATCTCCACCATGTCCACCCCCATGTCTGCCGCCCCTTTGATGGCCGCCACGGAGTTCTCGGGCGCATGCCGCCAGTCGCCCCTGTGGGCCACGACGAACACATAATCGGAGCGGCTGTCTTGCAGTTCCGCCCTCAACCGGCTGATATGCCCGGCTGCCTGTACGCACAGAGCCAGACACCACAGCCCAACCGTAAAAAGAATCTTTTTCATTTCCCTTTCATGTTTAACTGGAGTAAAAGTAGTCCTTTCCGTGGGAAACGCCGGAAAAGATTTACGTCTAAGATTGACAATCTTGTGTTTTTGGGACGCAAATCAGAAAACACGTACCAGAAAATGGCCGAACCACACGGCCAACAACCCCAAAACAAAGCTCAATACCGCGTATGCGGCAAACGACCAGAACCTGTCTGAAAGGAAAAGGATGTAGTTCTCGTGTACGAACGTGGAAAAGGTGGTAAACCCTCCGCAAAAGCCCACCGTGAGGAACAAACGCCACTCGGGGGACAAGACATCCGCCCGCTCAAACCAACCGTACAACAAGCCGATGAACAGGCAACCCGCCACATTGACGACCATCGTCCCCAACGGGAGATGAGTAAAATTGCCCGCCGAGACCCACCGGGTCAGCCCGTAGCGGGCTATGCCACCCACGAAACTACCGGCTCCGACGCACAACAAGGTCTTCCACATTTGCCGTCCTCCTGTCATTGCCCCAACGAGGAACGCAAAGCCAAAGCCTTGTCTTCGGCCGCCTCCATGATTTCACGTTCGCCCGGCCCCTTGTCGTTAATGCCGCAAAGGTGCAGGATACCGTGTATGATGACACGGTGCAGTTCTTCTTCGTAGGTTGCCCCTACTTGCTCGGCGTTGGTCCGCACCGTGTCGAGACTGATGAAGAGGTCGCCCGAAATCACGTCACCTTCGCAGTAATCGAACGTGATGATGTCCGTGTAATAATCGTGCCCGAGATACTGGCGGTTCACCTCCAGAATCTTCTCGTCGTCCACGAAGATGTAGGCAATCTCGCCTACCCTTTTGCCGTAACTCGCAGCCACGGCTTTCACCCAGGCCGTGTTTTCGCGTTTCTTGATGGAGGGCATCTTCACGCCGTCCGTATTGTAAGTAATCATCTCTTTCCTGTGTTTTAATCGTCAAACAAACTGCCTTGCAGCTCCGCCGTGAAACGGCTGCGCCCCAAATGCTTGTAAGCCATGTCCGTCACCTCCCGTCCGCGCGGCGTGCGCTTGATGAACCCTTCTTTAATCAGGAAAGGCTCATACACCTCTTCCACCGTTCCCGCATCTTCCCCGATGGCCGTGGCGATGGTCGTGATGCCTACCGGTCCGCCCTTGAACTTATCGATAATGGTAAGCAGAATCTTGTTGTCTATCTCGTCCAGTCCGTAACGGTCGATATTCAGTGCCTCCAACGCATAACGTGCGATGGCCATGTCCACCCGTCCCGTGCCGCGCACCTGGGCAAAATCGCGCACGCGGCGCAAAAGCGCATTGGCGATACGGGGCGTTCCACGGCTGCGCCCGGCAATCTCCATGGCGGCATCGTGCTCGATGGGTACGGAAAGGATGTGCGCCGAACGTTCCACGATGCGCGAAAGCACCTCGGCGTCATAATACTCCAGATGCAGGTTGATACCGAAACGGGCACGGAGGGGAGCGGTAAGCAGACCGCTGCGCGTAGTGGCACCCACCAACGTGAAGGGATTCAAGTCGAGTTGTATGCTGCGTGCCGACGGGCCTTTGTCTATCATGATGTCTATCCGGTAGTCCTCCATGGCGGAATAAAGATACTCCTCCACTACGGGACTGAGCCGGTGGATTTCGTCGATGAAGAGCACGTCATTCGGCTCCAGCGAAGTCAGGATACCGGCCAAATCGCCCGGCTTGTCCAATACAGGGCCGGACGTGACCTTGAAACCCACGCCCAGTTCGTTGGCTATGATGTTGCTCAGCGTGGTCTTCCCCAATCCCGGAGGACCGTGCAACAAAGTATGGTCGAGGGGCTCGCCCCTGTACTTGGCAGCCTCGACGAAAACTTTCAGGTTTTCCACCACCTTCAACTGTCCGCTGAAATCCCCGAACTGGAGCGGACGCAAGGCATTCTCGAACTCGCGCTCGGCAGACGAGTTTGAGGAACGGCGTATGTCGAAATCTTCTTCCATTGTGCGGCAAAGATAACATCTTTTCCCCACAAAACGGGCATGCGTCCCATTTTTTATGTAACTTTGCCTTTCAATCATGTAACGAGAGATTTCTATGGTTCTGAATTACATTTGGGTGGCATTCTTCGGCATCGCATTCCTCATCGCGGCAGGGAAGTTGGTTTTCGCAGGCGATGCCGGCGTGTTTCCGGCCATCATGGACTCCACGTTCAGTTCCGCCAAGACGGCTTTCGAGATTTCCCTCGGCCTGACCGGTGTGCTTTCGCTTTGGATGGGTATCATGAAAATCGGGGAAAAAGGCGGAGTGGTCCACATTCTGGCACGCGGCCTCAGCCCGCTTTTCTGCAAGCTCTTCCCGGACATTCCCAAGAACCATCCCGTCATCGGAAACATTTTCATGAACATCTCTGCCAATATGTTGGGACTGGACAATGCGGCCACGCCGTTGGGACTGAAAGCCATGGAAGGCCTTCAGGAACTGAACCCGAAAAAAGACACAGCCAGCAACCCGATGATCATGTTCCTCGTGCTGAACACTTCGGGACTGACCATCATCCCTGTCAGCATCATGGTTTACCGGACCCAAATGGAAGCGGCACAGCCCACGGATGTGTTCATCCCGATTCTGCTGGCAACCTTTGCCTCCACACTGACGGGTATCATCGTCACCAGCCTTTATCAACGCATCAACCTGCTGAACCGGGTGGTCGTACTGGCATTGGGAGGAGCCTGTCTGGCCGTAGCCGGCATCGTGTATGGCTTCAGCCGGTTGGACAAAGAAGAGATGAACTTGTGGAGTACGACTATCGCCAACGTACTGCTGTTCTGCATCATCATCGCTTTCATTGCTGCCGGTGTCAGGAAACGCGTTAACGTGTACGATGCCTTTATCGAAGGAGCAAAAGACGGTTTTACCACAGCCGTACGTATCATTCCCTATTTAGTCGCCATCTTGGTGGGCATCGGGGTATTCCGTGCTTCGGGGGCCATGGATTTGTTGACAGACGGCATCGCCGCAGTCGTCAAAGCCTGCGGCGGCGATGCAGACTTTGTCGGTGCACTGCCTACCGCACTGATGAAACCGCTGAGCGGCAGCGGGGCGCGCGGCATGATGGTGGATGCCATGGAGACCTACGGCGCAGACTCTTTCGTGGGACGGTTGAGCTGTATTTTCCAAGGCGCGACCGACACCACCTTTTATATATTGGCCGTTTATTTCGGCAGTGTGGGCATCACCCGCACGCGGCATGCCGTGGCTTGCGGCCTGTTGGCCGATTTGGCAGGTATAGTGGCCGCCATCGGTGTGGCTTATCTCTTTTTCGGAGCATAATAGAAACAAACTGAACGAAATATGGCAGAATTGAAATCGGTGGCCAAAGACACCGCCATCTACGGACTAAGCAGCATCATCGGAAAGTTCCTGAACTATTTGCTGGTCCCGCTCTATACGGCCAAGATGACCGTGGAAAGCGGAGGCTATGGCATCGTGACCAACATTTATGCCTACGTGGCGCTTTTGATGGTCATCCTTACGTTCGGCATGGAAACCACGCTGTTCCGTTTTGCCAACAAAGAGGGGGAAAATCCGCAAACGGTCTATGGCACGACGCTCACCATGGTGGGCAGCCTGTCTCTGCTGTTTGCCTTGCTCGTACTGGCTTTCCTCCATCCGATAGCTTCCGGCATAGGCTACGCAGACCATCCGGAATATGTGGGAATCATGGCGATCACGGTAGCCTTGGATGCCTTTCAGGCCATTCCCTTTGCCTGGTTGCGCTACCAGCACCGTCCTATCAAGTTTTTCGCGTTGAAGATGCTGTTCATCGTGCTCAACATCACGTTGAACATCCTTTATTTCGTCGTGCTTCCGGCATTGTACGTCCGCCACGCATGGGTGGGCGCAATTTATGACCCGTCTGTCGGACCGGGATATGCCTTCATCCTGAACCTTGTCTGTACATCGTTCATCACCTTCTTCTTCATTCCCGAACTGACAGGATTCAAATATCGGTTCGACACCCGGCTGATGAAACGTATGTTGGGCTACAGTTGGCCCATCCTGATTCTCGGTATCGCGGGCATCCTGAACCAGACGGCCGACAAAATCATCTTCCCGTTGGTGTACGGCGACGCGGAAGCGGCCAAGTCCGAACTGGGCATCTACGGTGCTTGCGTGAAGATTGCCATGATAATGGCCATGATCACCCAAGCTTTCCGCTATGCGTATGAGCCGTTTGTGTTCGGCAAGGCTAAGGACAAGAACAGCGGAGAGACCTACGCCACGGTCATGAAGTTCTTCATCATCTTCACCCTGCTGGCCTACCTTTGCGTTATCGGCTACATGGACATCCTGAAACGAATCATAGCTCCGGACTATTGGCCCGGCTTACGTGTCGTCCCCATTGTCATGGCAGCCGAAATCATGATGGGGGTTTACTTCAACCTTTCGTTTTGGTACAAGCTCATCGACAAGACGATTTGGGGGGCCTGGTTCTCGGCTGCCGGTTGTTTGGTCCTCTTTGCCGTCAACATCATCTTCATCCCGACGTACAGCTACATGGCATGTGCCTGGGGCGGTTTCGCCGGATACGCCACGGCCATGCTCCTGTCCTACATCGTGGGACAGAAGAAAAACCCCGTCCGATATCCGTTGAAATCCATCGGCATCTACGTACTGATTGCCGGAGGCTTCTACGCCATCATGGCCTGTACGCCCGAAGAATGGCCCGTATGGACACGACTGGGTATCAACACGGTGCTCATCCTGCTCTTCGTCGGACATATCCTGAAACACGACCTACCGGTACGAAGCCTACCGGTCATCGGCAAATATTTTCGTAAACCTCAAAAGTAAAATCATGGAAAATAAACCCAAAAAACAACGGAGTTACCTCAACCTGTTTATCCGCAGACTTTTAAGCATGAAGGAAGATAAGGCGCCGGAAGAAGAAACCATAGCCTCTATCAAGGCTGGTATCGACTTTCGCGGAGCCAATCTCTGGATCTTGATTTTCGCCATCTTTGTGGCTTCCCTGGGCCTGAACACCAACTCTGCCGCCGTCATCATCGGTGCCATGTTGATTTCTCCGCTCATGGGTCCGATTGTCGGCATGGGACTGGGCGTGGGTATCTACGATTTCGAACTGCTCAAACGGGCGTTCCGCAGTTTTGCCACCGCCACTATTTTCAGTGTGCTCACGGCAACGTTCTATTTTGCCATCACACCGATAGACGAGGCTCAGTCCGAACTGCTGGCCCGAACCTCACCTACGATTTACGACGTGCTCATCGCGCTCTTCGGCGGACTGGCCGGCATCGTAGCCTTATGTAGCACGGGGCAACGCGGAGGTAACGTCATTCCCGGCGTAGCCATAGCCACAGCCATCATGCCTCCCCTCTGTACGACCGGTTTCGGACTGGCCACGGGCAACTGGCTTTACGCAGCCGGAGCCTTCTATCTCTATCTCATCAATTCCATTTTCATTGCTTTGGCCACGTTCGTAGGAGTGAACATCCTGGATTTCAAGAAGAAGGTATTTGTGGACAAACAGCGGGAAAAGCGAGTGAAGCATATCATTATCACCATAGCCGTGCTCACGATGCTACCTTCTGCCCTTCTTACCTATACGCTGGTCCGGGAAGACATATTCATGAGTAAGGTCAATAATTTCGTAACACAAGTCGTCACGTCCGATCAGACGCAGGTCATCACAAAAAAGGCAGACTACCGCACCAAAGAAATCCGCCTCGTTACCATCGGGGAAGAGATAGCCGAAAAAGAATTGGAAAGGATGAGAAGCCAGATGGAACGCTTCGGATTAAAGGACGTCAAACTGTCCATCGTACAAGGTACAAAGAATCTCAGCACAAACGAACTGAAGTCGATGCTGAACGATCCGGCCGTCAAACAGGCAGACAAAAGTGCACAGTTGTTGGCCAATGAACAGGAACGCGGGGACCGGTTGCAGAAAGAATTGGACTTTTACAAAGCTACTGAACAACAAGCCCAGTCCGTCAGTGCGGAAATGGCGACTCTGTTCCCCGAAGCGGCACGCGTCAGTATCTCTCGCACCATTTCCTATACTGTCGGCGACAGTACGAAGAAAGACTCTTTGACCTTGGTAAGTCTTACTCTGAAAGAAAAGTTATCGGCTCAGAATCGGGAGAAGATGGAGGAATGGCTCAAAGCCAGACTGAAAGCCCAAAACATGAAACTCATTGTCGGAACAAAGATAGAAAACAACAAAAAATAACCATTTAACAGATAAATATGAAGAAAAAGTTTTTAACGTTACTCGCCTTCGTTTGTGGTCTCAACGGTATGAAGGCCGATGAAGGCATGTGGATGCTCAGCCACATTTCGCCCAAAAGTATGAAGGTCATGAAGGATTTGGGACTGCAAATGAGCGAAAAAGAATTGTATAATACGAAAGGCACCTCGCTGAAAGACGCTGTGGTCAGTTTCGGTGGCTTCTGTTCCGGTGTCGTAGTCTCACCGGACGGTTTGGTCTTTACAAACCACCACTGCGGCTTCGGTAACATACAGGCTTTGGCCACACCTGAAAACGACATCCTGAAGAACGGATTCGTGGCCCGTACACAAGCGGAAGAACTTCCAGCAAAAGGCCTTTATGTACAGATCCTCCAAAGGACGGAAGATATCACCAAACGGGTAAACAAAGCCTTGGACAAATACTACAAGGAACATGCCGCCGAGATGGCCAAATTGGGTGAAAATGCCAAAGAAAAAATGCGTTGGAACAGTGTGGACTCCATCTGCCTGGCCATAGAAAACGAATATGCAAAGAAATATCCGGAGTTGATTTGTGAAGTCAGCCCCTATTACACGGGAAACGCCTTCTATGTCAACGTATATAAACAATACGACGATATCCGTCTGGTATTCGCACCGCCTCAAAGCTTAGGCAAGTTCGGCGGTGAAACGGACAATTGGATGTGGCCGCGCCAAACCTGCGACTTCAGTGTCTTCCGCATTTATGCCGACAAGGACAACCAGCCTGCCGAATACAGTGCGGACAACCGCCCGTTGAAAGCCGAACGTTATGCAAAAGTCTCTTTAGAAGGTTTCAAGAAAGGAGACTACTGTATGACCATCGGCTATCCCGGACGTACCAACCGTTATCTCTCTTCTTACGGAATCGTGGAACGCATGGAGAATACCAACGAATCCCGAATCAATGTACGTGGCGTGAAGCAAGGGATATGGAAGAAATGGATGGACAGCGATCCGAAAATCCGTTTGCAGTATGCTTCCAAATATGCCAACAGTTCCAACTATTGGAAAAACAGTATCGGCATGAACAAGGCGCTTAAAGAGTTGAAAGTCGTAGAACAGAAGAAAAAACAAGAACAACAAATCAACGAATGGGCACAAAAAAGCAAAAAAAGACAAGAACGCTTCGGCAACTTGGCTCCCGAACTTGAAAAAGCGTACGCAGCCCGCAAAGACGGCAACCGCGCCATCGCGTTCCTGAACGAGTCTTTCCTTGGAGGTCCTGACCTGATGCGTATCGCTTTCTACTTCGACAACTTGCAAAACGCAGGAGGAGAAACGGGCAAGGCAACTTGGAAAAACCGTCTGCGTCAACAATACAAGGACTGGAACGAGGAGGTCGACAAGGAAACGATGACGGCCTTGATAGACAATTACGCCAAGCAAGTAAAACCCGAATATCTGCCGGACTTCTATCAGACGATAGAAAAAGAATACAATAACGACATCCGTACCTATGTGGATGCCATGTTCAAACAGTCGGTCCTGACCGATACAAACTGTGTCAATCTGACGCTGACCCAAGAACAAAAAGATAATGACATGGCACTGAAATGCCTGAAGAGTGTGATGGAACTTGGCGGAAAAGTATCTGACCAAATCAGTCAGTACAACATGGACGTGGCAGAAAAGGAAAGACTGCTTTGCGAAGCCATACTTGAAATGGAAATGGACCAGCCGCATTATTCGGATGCGAACTCGACCATGCGCCTGAGCTACGGTTTCGTAGACGACTACACCAGTGCTGCCGGACACCAGAACTACTTTACTACCATGCCGAGTCTGTTGGATAAAGTAGCACAAAGCGACAGAATAGATGAATATAAAGTGGAACCGGAAGTCAAAGCTCTCTTCGAAAAAGGCGACTTCGGCCCTTACAAAGACAAGGAAAGCGGCGAAATGCAGCTCTGTTTTCTTACGAACAACGACATTACCGGCGGAAATTCCGGCAGCCCGATGTTCAACGGCAAGGGCGAACTTATCGGACTGGCTTTCGACGGTAACTGGGACGCCTTGAGCAGCGACATTACTTTCACACAGGATTTGACCCGTTGTATCGGTGTAGACATCCGTTATGTACTTTACATCATCGACCGATGGGGCAAGGCGGAACGTCTTATCCAAGAAATAGGTGCACGATAACTTTCGTCCCGAACCCATTATCCGGCCGGACCGTCTTTAGTATATTAAGGACGGTCCGGCTGTGTTATCAACCACATGCTTTGCAGATATTTAACATAAGTTTCTGCGAAACAAAATTGTATTATTGGATACTAAACTATAAATTTGCGAACAGTTTATAACTTAATTTCAATTTTGAACAAACCATTCTAAACAAAAGCATCATGAAAAACAAGTTTACTCATTTCCTGATGGCCGGAGCTTTGGTCTGCTGGAGTTCCTACACGTTGCATGCACAGACTGAAGTCACAGACACTTACCTAAAGAATCCAAGTTTTGAAAGCAACTTCACGGACTGGGATAATGCCGGAATGCAAACCCAAACGAATACCTCTTTTTCCAAAAAAGACGGTAATACTTACGTAGAACAATGGGTCGGACAAGGTAACAAAGTAGCTGATGCCCATGTCAGTCAAACGCTGACCTCTCTGAAAAACGGGGTCTACAAGCTGACCGTAGCCGCACAAAACATTCAGCAAAACAGTTCGGCCACACAAAGCGGAGCGTATGTCTTTGCGGATAATGAACAAGTTTCTGTCGGTGCCATCAATGACTACTCCCTGACCTTTACGGTCATCGAAGGACAAGCCACCGTAGGTTTCAAAGCAGAAAACGCTACCGGAAATTGGATCGCCTGCGATAACTTCCGGCTGTATGCTGTCAACAATGATTTAACAGAAATACAAGAAGAACTGCAACGCCGCATCGAACAGGCACAAACATTGGTTTCCGAAAAAATGCAAAAGGACGTGCTCTCGGAACTCAATGCCGCTATTCAAGCCGCTCAACAGGAAGTGGGAGCACCCACCGACGAAAATATAGCCGAGGTTGCCGTCCGCCTGCGCAAAGCTACCACAGAAGCTCAAACGTCCATCGAAGCTTACCGAGAACTTCAAGCCGCCATTGACAAGGCACTTGAAGCATACGGTGACGGTAGCCAAAGCGGAGCAGAAGAATTCGATGCCGCCATCCAATCGGCCCAATCCACAGTAAATAACTTAGAAGCCAGTCTGGAAGATCTGGCACTTGCCGTGACCCAATTGGAAACAGCAACTTTGGCGTTTTCCTTGGCTAACGCGACCGGTACGGCTCCTACCGTAGTAACCGACACACGATATGCACGCGGCTCCACGATGGCATTCGGACGAAGCACCATATCCGGCGTGTCCACATCCGATTTATTGGAACACGGTTTTTGTTGGAGCACCTCTCCCGAACCCACAGTATTGGACAACCGCACCACCGAATACCTGAACAACAACGGTTACATCTACTGGATGAAAGACTTGGAACCGTCTACCATTTATTACATACGTGCCTACGCCATGACCAAAGGCTACGCCGTAGGCTATGGAGACGTAATAAAAGTAATCACGTTACCGGAGGGCAAGATAACATGGTCTTACAATAACGGTGGACCGGCCGACGCCAATGCACGCATCAATGCAGCCGTAGGCTCTGCCGTAGACTATTGGAACCATTTGACCAGCATACAAGGACTACATTTGACTGTTAGTTTCGGTGCAGGGACTCCCACAGCCGACTGCAGCTATGGAGGGTGGATGAGAGTAGGCCCGAATGCCAGCTACCAACGCACCGGTACCATCATGCACGAGATGGGGCATGCCATAGGCGTAGGACAACATGAAATATGGTGGAACGGCAACTTAAGAGCCAACGGTGACCGGGGCGACTGGTTAGGCGAACGGGCCAATGCAGTCCTACGGTTCTGGGACAATAATCCGACAGCAGTCATGACCGGGGACAACACACACATGTGGCCCTATGGTATCAACGGCGCACATGAAGACACAGGAAGCGAAGTGCTGTACATAGGCAACGGGTTGATTACGCAGGCACTCGGAGAAGACGGACTTCCCCCCACCGGAGGATTTGCCACCCCCGCCTACGTATTCGAGCAGGAAGACCACGTAAAATACTATCTCAAGAACGAAGACGAAACAGCCGGCCTCTATACATCTTATTTAGTGGCCAACCCCAACAGTACCGCCATCACATGCGAAGAAATGACCGCTGCCGAAGCTGCGGCAAACGACAATGCGGCGTGGTATGTCACGTTTAACCCGAAGACCTGCTATTATCAGCTTCGCAACGTGGGAACAGGACAATATCTGACATACAATACATCCAGAAACAAATTCCTCACCACCAATAAAGAAACTCCGACAACGACTGAAAGCTTCCAATTCATGCGCGGACGTACAGATGTCAATATCGGGACAGGCAGCACCGCTGTCACAGCACGGGGTTATTGGATTATCCGGCCGGAAAAAACGCTCAATCCCCCATGCATGGGTTCTAATGCCGGAGGAAGAATAACCAACGAAACTTTCAACATTGCCAACTCGACTAAAGACCAACGCTGGATCATATTGTCCGGCGAAGAACTTCAGGCATTCGACACCGCAGTAAAGGACGAACGCAAAGCTGAACTCGAAGACATGCTGACCCGTATTAAAGCATTGGCAAACACCCCGCATACCGAAGATGAAGCCGGCACGGATGCCACGCTGACGGCCAAACTCTCGGAAATCGAAGAGAAAAGCCGCGACACGGAAATCACTTCAGAGGGAATCTCCTCTCTGACGGAAGAAGCCCTGACTGCCGGAATGGCATTCCTGGCCGAAGCCACCCCGGAAAGCGTAGAACAGCCTTTCGACATCACATTTCTGATGTCCGATGCCGAACTCACGGACGGCGAAGGCTGGTCCTCCAAACCGACCATATCATTCTCTTGCGGCGAGTTCTTCGAGAATACATTCGACTTCAACCAGACTGTCACAGGACTGCCAGCCGGAACTTACCAATTCAAAGGCCGAGGATTCCAACGCCCGGGAACCACAGCAGACGTGTATAAAGCTTTTATTGCCGGACAAGACGATGTGAATGCTACAATCTATGCCGGCGACAAAGAAGCCAAAATACAAAATATTGCAGCAGAGGCACAAACCAAGAAATTGGGCGGAAGCGAAACGGCCGTAGGCTCCAATCCGACCCGCTACGTACCGAACAACATGCAAGCTGCAAGCTTATATTTTGCAGCCGACCTTTATGACAACGGTGTAGTTACACAGTTGACAGAAGATGACTCCAAGCTGAAAGTCGGCATGCGCTGCAGTGAAACAAGCTCTAGCTATTGGTGTATATTCGATGACTTCCGTCTGTACTATTACGGAAGCATGTCTCCGGATTTTGTAACCGACATCCGTCCGGCTATTACCGACAAGACACAGGCAGAAGACCTTTTTGCCACCCCTTCGGATGTGTACAGCCTCAGCGGTGTTTGCGTGCGTCGGCAAGCCACGTCGCTCGACGGTCTCGGACGCGGCATCTACATTGTGAATGGCCGGAAAGTCATCGTTAAATAAATCAGAAGTCTTGCATTCGGAATAAAAAAATCTCCCGGTTACGTTTAGGTTCGTAACCGGGAGATTTTTCTATCTTATTTTTTCGGGAAACGACGCGCCCATCCTTCTTCCGAGAAGTCCGGCTCATCACCTACCAAGTCCTTTCCGTCTTGTGGCTGGAAGAACTGTTTCCAATCGTCTTTCGTATATTTCTTACCGTGCGGTGCGGTGTATCCCCGTTCTTCACGAGACGGTTTGGCTGCTTTGGATAATTTGCTCCCACTCGGCAGACTTCGAGCAAGCTCGGTCTGCTCTCGCTTACTCGCAAATTTCCGTGCATTATCCTTGCCGCCCATATCCTTACCTTTTTTGCCCTTTCCTTTGCCGGACATGGCCTCTTCGTAGGTTTTTCCTCCACCATGTTTCTTACGGTCGCGACTGCCCTTTGCGTCACCCCCACTCCGGCCATCACGACCGGACCGACGGCTCGACTTGCCTTCTCCGGCCTCGTGAGCCTCTCCGGTAGCCACTTCCACGTTGACTTTACGTCCCTTCACCTGCACACCGGAAAGCCCGTGCAACACACGGTCGGCCTCACCGTCGGGCACCTCAAAGAAAGAAAAGCTCTTCATCAGGTCGATACGCCCGATTTCCACCTTGCCTTGCACATGGTCGTTCACCAGCTTCATCACCTCTTTGGCATAGAAACCGTCCACCTTACCCAAATTAAGGAACAACCGGGTGTATCCCTCTTCGGGCTTGCGTCCGCCGCGTTTGCCTTTCTTGTCGCCCTTCTCCCCACGTCCCGTCGGTTCGCTGATTTCAGGCGCGTTGGCATAGTATTGCAGGAAACGGCCGAACTCCCGACTCACCACACGCTTGATGAGGTCTTCCTTGTCGAGCCATTCCAACTTACGGTACACTTCGGGCAGGAACTGTTCGATTTCCTCCTCGTCCACCTCCACGCGCTCGATGTCGTCTATTACCTTATATAATTGTTTGGCACAGATTTCCTTGCCGCTGGGCATCTCCCCTTTGACAAACTCCTTGCCGATAACCTTTTCTATCTCGCGGATTTTGGAACGTTCGCGCGTGTGGACGATACAAATACTCGTCCCCTTCTTGCCCGCACGTCCCGTACGCCCACTGCGGTGCGTGTAATTCTCGATGTCGTCCGGCATACCGTAATTGATGACGTGCGTCAAGTCCTCCACATCGAGTCCTCGCGCCGCCACGTCGGTAGCCACGAGGAACTGTACGCGGTGCTGGCGGAATTTCTGCATCGTCAGGTCACGCTGTTGCTGCGAAAGGTCGCCATGCAACGAGTCGGCATTGTAACCATCCTGTATGAGCTTATCGGCCACTTCCTGCGTCTCCATGCGCGTGCGGCAGAAGATGATGGCATAAATCTTGGGATAATAATCCACAATACGCTTCAAGGCCAGGTATTTGTCCTTGGCATGCACCATATAATACACGTGGTTCACCGTTTCCGCCCCCTCGTTGCGCGAGCCTACCACGATTTCCTTGGCTTCGCGCAGGTACTTCTTCGAGATACGCTCTATCTCACGGCTCATCGTGGCAGAGAAGAGCAATGTGTTATGGTTTTCGGGCACCCCGGCCAGAATCTTGTCTATGCTCTCCGTGAACCCCATGGAAAGCATCTCGTCGGCTTCGTCCAACACCACGTTTTCCACATGCTCCAGCGAAGCCGCCCCACGCTCCATCAGGTCGATCAGACGGCCCGGCGTAGCCACAATGACCTGTACGCCCTTCCTCAGCGTACGGATTTGCGGTTCGATGTTCGCACCGCCGTACACCGGCAATACGCGCACACCGGGCAAGTATTTGGAGTAGTTCTCCAAATCATCCGCTATCTGCAAACAAAGTTCTCGGGTGGGACTCAGGATGAGAGCCTGCGTCACATTGCGCGTGGCATCCACTTTCTGCAAGACGGGCAAACCGTAAGCTGCTGTTTTTCCGGTACCGGTCTGTGCCAGCGCCACAACGTCGTTATTCACTCCCAGCAAGTAAGGAATCACTTCCTCCTGTACCGGCATCGGGTTTTCATACCCCATTTCCTCAATAGCTTGTCTGATTTCCGCAGAAACACCAAGCTCCTCAAAAGTTTTCAATACGTTAATTATTAAATTAATACACCAAAGGCAGCGCACGACGCTTACAACATACAAAAACAACCCTTCAGTGTATCACAACGCCTGAAAACCGCCTTCCCTAAAAATTGAATGGGCAAAGGTACGACAAATCTTCGTTTTTTTCACTTTTTTCTACGACTTATTCCACTTTTTTATCGTATGTTTGCATTCACTTGTTTCTAAACCAGACATTCATGCGCAAAGTCATCGGGATGGGCGAAACCATCATGGACATTATCTTTCACGGAGCACAGCCTACGGCTGCCGTTCCGGGCGGCTCGTCGTTCAACAGTATCATTTCCATCGGACGGGCGGGCATCCCGGCCGTTTTCGTCGGCGAAACGGGACACGACGAGGTGGGACGGCGAATCGCGGACTTCCTGAACGCCAACCATGTGGACACCAGTTACCTGCGGATGCGCAGTGACATCCAATCCGCCGTGTCGCTGGCCTTCCTCGACGAACGGAACGATGCCCATTACATGTTCTATAAACAACCGCCGCACACGCTGGAGGATTTCATCCACCCCACGGTGGAAACCGATGACATCATACAATTCGGCTCCTATTATGCCCTCAATCCCTACATCCGTCCCCAAGTCAAATCGTTTCTGGAATACGCCCGCAGCCGGAACGCCATCCTGTACTACGACCTGAACTACCGCCGTACCTACAAAGACAGAATCCGGGAACTCCTTCCGTCCATCCACGAAAACTTCCGGCTGGCCGACCTCGTACGCGGTTCGGCCGACGACTTCGAGGTGATGTACGGCCTGCGTGATGCGGAGGAAATCTACCGGCTGCATATCGCGCCCTACTGCCCGCTTTTTCTCTGTACCTGCGGAGCGGAAGGCGTCGTACTGTTCACACCCGAAGGAAGCTCACGCTTTCCGGTACCGCCCGTACGCACAGTCAGTACCATCGGAGCGGGAGACAACTTCAATGCCGGATTCATTTACGGGCTGATACGCTATGGTATCCGCCGCATCGACCTGCCCGGCCTGCCCTGCGCACAATGGCATCAAGCCGTCGACTGCGGCATACGGTTCGCCGCCGACGTCTGCGGCAGCATACACAACTCCATCGACGAAGAATTCGGAAAGCAGATGGCCAAGGAACTTCAGGCCTCGTCCGGGCAAGATGTTCAGAAATAAAAGCGCAGTCCGCCCGTCACGAAGAAATGGAAATAACCGTCCAATTCTTTCCGTTTCCCGGACTTGCCCAGTTCGCCTAAGCCATCATCGGGAAAGAACTCCCTTGCAAAGTCTTTGCCGGGAAACCAACCGAGGATGTACCCTCCGTTCAATCCTACACCGACATGCTCGGCCAGACGGTACTCCAATCCCAACTGGAAATGCCCGCCCCAGCCGTCCAAACCGTAATCCAGCCGAGAGTTGTCGCGTACCTTTTCGCGCGAAAAGAATGCCCCTAACCCCAAAGCAGCCTTTGCCGACCAATAATCACTGAAAAACGTCCTGACCACAAACTCGGGTCCGATATAGAAGAAATTCATGTGAAACCGCTCGTCGGCCACCTCCGGCGGAGACGCAAGACCATAAGCCCGGGAATGGTAAGCCGAGAAAAACAGGCCGCCTCCCAACCCTTTACGCCCCACCCAGTCCCATCCGGCCTGCATCTCCGTGCCCCGGCGCGGATGACCCCACACGGCTGTTCCTCCGGGCGTACGCAATTCACTGGTGATGAATCCCCCTCCGGCATTCAAGTAAAGTGTGCTCGTACCGTCTTTCTTTTCATCCTTCGCGGTCTCATGATCCGAATCCGTCCAAAAACGATTTGCGGCAAGCCCGTCCAACGCTTGGTCTACTTCCAAACGTGTACCCGGAAAACGCAACATGTAACCGTCCATCCTGTACGACCGTCCCATGAAAGACGAAGATTTCTCTTTCACGGCAAAAGCGTTGCCGCCCACCTTGGCCGTCTCCACCTTGACCATGGTCTCAGCATCACTTTCCGTCCCTTTCTCCACGGAAGCACGCCCCAATACTTCGGCCGCAGGGGGCAAGGTATCCTTCGCCTCGAAAAGCCGTACGTCGTACGCCCGCGTGACGGGATAAGACTTCACCACCTCTGTCGTCACTTTCGGACTACATCCCGCGATGAAAAAAGACACACACCCAAAGACAAAAAACGTATTCTTCATTGCATTTTGCTTCATCGTTACATATAAATATGAATTTCCCCCTTGGGAGAAACGAGCAGAAATAATTCTCCACAAGTCTCCCCACAGACTAAAAAGCTCCTTCCAAAATTATCATTTTTATTTTTAAGAAACAACATCATACCGCACTTTTATGTCAAACGGTAACAAACTGTCAGCCTTTCTTCGCAAAAAAGGGATGAAAAAAATGATTTCCGGAAGCAGCCGGAAAGACTTTTTGCATATTTATGCGCATATACCGCCGATTTTCACATAAAAAACCGCATATATGCAAATCAATCACAAGAGAATGATTTTCCGTTTGGCTGAAAGCGAAAAATTTTTCTCCGCATAACTTTCCGAACCGAACCGCAGAAAAAGGAAAACGGCCCGTGTGAACCTCAAAAAGAGGTCTCGAAAAAGCGGATTTTCCACCTATTTGCCCCGCTCCGGACCTCACGAAATTCCTGTCACATCTCCATGAAAATCCACATGATGCTTACCCATAACCTCATGGCATGCTACGTTACAACTCTCACAGGGCTTCGGAAAGAAAGCAAAAAAAGAAAACGAACGACATTACGTCAAAAGGAAAACCGCCATGGCTGGCGTATTCGCAGGCGAAGCCCTATCCGGAATGATATGGGCCATTCTCAGAGAGTTGAATCTGACACTTTGACAGAAAGCCAATCCGGTCTTTTCCCTCCGTGCCGTGAGCTTCGGGAAAATTACGCCAAGACAGCCTGAAGCTCATCCCACGAACGTGCCACGACAAGGTATTGCTCCAAGGGAACATTGACGAAACCTCGCCGGTCCATCTCCTGCAACACCTCAACCAGCCCGTCCCAAAATCCGTCTAAAGCCAACAAAACCACTTTCTTCCGGTGATAGCCGATACTATTTGCAGCCATCACGGTGAACACCTCGTCCAACGTCCCGACACCGCCCGGCAAAGCTACCAGCACGTCGCTACGCTCCACCATAATGGCTTTACGGTCGCTCAAATCGTGACACGGCACCACCTCGTCCACATAACGGCTCACGCGCCGGCGCGTTTCCAAGACAGACGGTACAATGCCCACCACATGTCCACCGGCATTTTTCACTCCGCGTGCGGCGCTCTCCATCAGACCGGAATCGGCTCCGCCATACACCAACGTCAGGCCGCGCTCCCCCACGAGGCGGCCAAAAGCCCCGGCCAAGTCATAATAGCTTGCCTCAAGCCGGTCCGAAGCGGCACAAAAAAGACCGATAGATTCCATGTCTGTCTAATTTAAAGGAAAAGGCATTCACCCTTACAGTTTCACATCTTCCAAGTTAATCAGCCCGTTTACAATCGCATAAATGGTCAACCCTGCGGGAGAATGAATCTGGAGTTTACGGCTGATGTTGCGGCGATGCGTCATCACGGTGTTGACCGATATATACAACTGCTCGGCAATTTCTTTGTTCGACATGCCTTTCACCACGCAAACGATAACTTCTTTCTCCCGGTCGCTCAACGCATCATTCGCGCTATCCTCCCCGTCCTGTTCCTCTGTCTGGGGATTTTCCTCGCGGGCCTGTTCCTGGCGTTCGTCTTCCAACCGCACCACGGCTTCCAGAAACAAGGTGTCCTCCAAATGGCAATGGCTGAACAGGTCTTCTTCCGTCATGAAAAGGTCTATCAACACGTCGTTGAGCAACTGCGCGTTGCTACCCGTGGGATAGTACTTGATGATGATGCTTTTCAGTTCGGACAGGCTTTTTTCGAGCTGCGCGTGGTTGTCGTGATGCTGATGGGACAGCTTGTGGATGTTCACGTCCGGACTGGTTTTCACGCCCTTCATCAAATCGGTCACATACGTATGGATATGCTTGTCTTCGTAATCCATGTGGCGCCCGACTTCCGAAGCGAACTCGTCGTAAAACTTCAGGATGAGAAATGCAATCTGGTTGCGTGCCGAACAGTCTATCGCTTCTATCAATTTGCGCCGGATGGCCGGCAAACGGAACTTCACAAAGTAATCATGAGAGCGGCGAAGGTAATTCATTAATGCCGTGAGCGACAAAGACTCCACAATATCGGACAAATTCGACGTCCGCCCATTGGAACGTATGAAATTCACCACTGCCAAAAAAGTGGGGGCATCTACTCCCGCTGCCAAGCAGGTTTCGCTCACCGTATGGTCGCCAAACCCTAACGTAAGCCCGAACCGACTAATCACCTGCAAGATGCGGTAATCATCGCAAATGATATCCCCCATCCGGTCGGTCTCTTTATATTTTTCAGACATGATACCTTAAATCGTTAAACTTCTTGCAAAGAACGGAAAAAAAAACGACCCTGACAATCGCTATAATTGAGTATTATCAAAAAATATTAGGTAAATACCACCTCATGTAGGTATACCGCCCTAATCACCCCTCAAATGAAATTGCCCATTTTTGTGTATTGGTATTTTTTAACCAACCCGGTAACTTTGCAGCGTCAAAACAAAGAAAAGGGTAAAAAGATAGAAAAAACAATAATAAGATGAACCAAAAGAAAAATCTGCTGACCGCCGCATTGGCCGTCCTGACAGCCTTTAGTAGTGTTTCGGCCCAAGGAGGCGAAGACGGCGGCAGCACTTACGAGAAATTCCGCGTGGGCGGATATGGTGAAATGGTGGCTAATTTCAAGGATTACGGCATCAACCGGTATTGGGGCAACAAGATAGGAAATACCAAAACGAACCGTAACACCATTTCCATTCCCCGCTTCGTGGTCGCTTTCGATTATAAGTTCACCCCCAAATGGGTGTTAGGAGCTGAAATCGAATTTGAAAGCGGAGGAACGGGAGCAGCCTACGAACTGGAAAACAGCGAAAACGGCGATTACGAAACGGAAATAGAAAAAGGCGGCGAAGTGGCTTTGGAACAATTCCACATCACGCGCCTCATCCTTCCGGAAATCAACGTGCGGGTAGGCCACTTGATCGTGCCAGTCGGCTTGACCAATTCCCACCACGAACCCGTCAATTTCTTCGGAACGAGCCGCCCGGAAGGGGAAACGAAAATCATCCCCTCCACTTGGCATGAAACGGGTCTTGAATTGTTCGGTACGCTAGGTAAGGGATGGGCTACGTTCGACTACCAAGCTATGGTAGTGACCGGCCTCAACGCCAATGGTTTCGACCGGAAGACGTGGGCCGGAAGCGGCAAGACCAGCATCTTCGAGTACGACAACTTCACCTCACCGGCCTACGTGGCACGTGTAGATTACCGTGGAGTACCGGGCCTGCGCGTGGGAGGTTCATGGTATTTCTGCAACAATATAGGTGCCAATGCAGACAAGCCCACGACTTACACGAGTTACGGCGATATCCCGGTAAGGATATATACGGTGGATGCACAGTACATCAACCGCTTCCTGACATTCCGTGGAAATTGTATCTTCGGCAATCTCGGCAAGAGCGACAAGCTGAGCCAAGCCAACCTGAATTTAGGAAACAACAGCCCTTATACCCGTGCCGTCCCTATCGCCAAGAAGGCAGTGAGCTACGGCACAGAGTTGGGCCTGAATTTACAGGGCATAGCAGGCACTCCCAAATGCCCTGCCCTCTACCCGTTCGCCCGATATGAATACTACAACCCACAGGAAGAAGTAATCGCCCGTCAAGGAGCCGATGACCGAGAAAAAGTAAGCATGTGGACAGCCGGCCTGAACTGGAAGGCCCTGCCGAACCTGGTGTTCAAAGCAGACTACACGACCCGTAAAATCGGCGGCGGCAAATACAACAGCGAAAATGAATTTGCCATTGGCGTGGCCTATGTAGGTTGGTTCTGGAGCAAATAACAAGAGACTATATCATTTCAAATCATATCAAAAAAAATCAAAGTCATGAAAAAGAAATTTTTCTATTCAGCCTTATTCCTGATGGGAATGGCCTTTACAAGTCTCACAGCCGCTTCTTGCAGCGACGACGATGGCAACAATGGCGGTCCGAAGCCTGACGAAAAGTTCGACGCTGCCGCAAATTTGAACTATACTCCGGAAAACGCCGCCAGTTGGCGCAACTACTCACTCCAAGTAGCCAAGCTGTTGCAGAAGGATGCCACGACCCTCTATGACAGTTGGGAGACTTCGTTCCAAGGCGGAGAAGCTTTCAAAAAGACTTTCATAGAACACAACGGCGGTACTTACACTTCCGCATTGAGCTGTATCGAACAGATTATCGACAAGTGCGTGGAAATCACGGACGAGGTGGGCAACTCCAAAATCGGCGACCCCTACAACAAATGGACGGCCGGACAGCAGACCGAGGCCCTTTACGCTGTGGAATCTTGGTATAGCTTCCATTCACGCGACGACTACTCCAATAACATCCGTTCCATCCGTAACTCTTACTTCAACAGCATGGACAGCACGGTTAGCCAGTACTCATTGTATAACTTGGTACAAAAAATCAATCCTGCGTTGAACACGAAGATTGCCAACGAAATCGAAAGTACTAAGAATGCTATCCTTGCCATCCCGCAACCGTTCCGTAACAATATCGGTGATGCAAAGGTACCTGTGGCACAATCGGCTTGTGTCGCCTTAGGGATAACGCTCACCCAAGAATTAAAAGGTGCCATTCAGGCAGCATACGCAAACGGAACCATTACCGACGCGGAAATGGACAGCGTAGTCAACGGCTTTGTGAACAAGGTGGTGTTGCCTACTTATAAGGACTTGAAAGAAAAGAACACCGCCCTCTGCGCTGCCGTCCAGAACTTCTACAACAATCCGAGTGATGCCACTTTCGAGACAGCCTGCGATGCTTGGTTAGTCGCACGTACTCCGTGGGAACAGAGCGAAGCTTTCTTGTTCGGTCCGGTCGACATCCTCGGTCTTGACCCGAACATGGACAGTTGGCCTTTGGATCAGGTAGCCATTGTCAACATCTTGAACTCCGGCAACTTCGACGATCTGAACTGGGAAGACGGTGACACGGAAGACGAAATCTCTTCTTCACAAGAGGTAAGAGGCTTCCACACGTTGGAGTTTCTGTTGTTCAAGGATGGTAACCCGCGTACCGTTTCTGCACAATAAATCCGACTCATAAGTTCACTGTATCAATTAAAAGTGAAGACAGTCCTCACAAAGGCTGTCTTCACTTATGTGGTATAAAAAAGGAACTATAAAAACAGACATATCACAATGAACCATACTGTAAAATATTTAGCCCTGTTCTCCTTAGCCTTCAGCCTCGCCGCCTGCGACGACGACGGATTGGACGTGAGGGACGTGGAAATCCCGCAAGGTTACGCCCTTTCGGCCGGAATTTCTACTATTTTCCTCAACAGTTCCGTGGCCTACGACACGCAGGCCGACTGGATCGATGCCGACCCCGACTATGCCATGCGCTTCCGCGACGGCGACGGACTGTACGACGACACGCGTACCATCTCGGGAGGCCTCGGCCCGGTCTATGCAGGATATTCCTGCGGAAGCTGCCATCGCAATGCCGGGCGTACGAAACCAGAGTTATGGAACGGCGGAGGCAGCTTCGGCGAAGGGGGGAGCGGCTCTTACGGCTTCTCTTCCATGTTGGTGTACATCAGCCGCAAGAACGGCGCATTTTTCCAGAATTACGGACGTGTACTTCATGACCAAGCCATCTACGGCGTTAAACCGGAAGGCAAGTTGAGCGTCAAATGGCATTACGAGAAAGGGGCATTCCCCGACGGAGAACCCTACGAACTGTGCTATCCCGAATACAGCATCAGCGAATGGTATGCCGACAGCATCGCACCCGAAGACTTGTTCTGCACCGTCAGAATCCCGTTGCGCCATGTCGGCATGGGGCCGATGATGGCCATCGACCGCCACGAAATAGAGCAACTGGCCGCGAAGAGCAACTACCCGGAATACGGTATCAGCGGACGCGCCAACTATATCACGGAAAAAGGGAAACTGCAATTAGGGCTGAGCGGCAACAAAGCACAGCATGCCGACCTGACCGTGGAACTTGGCTTCAGCAGTGACTTGGGCGTCACGAACAGCCGCTATCCGGAAGAGATCTGCGAAGGACAGCTCCAGATGCAGGACGGAAGCATGATGGGACTGACATACGACCAGTTGGACATCAGCGCGGAAGAAATGGAGGATGTGGACTTGTACATGCAGGGCCTTGGTGTACCGGCCCGCCGCGACGTGAACGATCCTACGGTGAAACGCGGGGAGGAGATGTTCTACCAAGCCAAATGCCACTTGTGCCATACCGTCACGCTGCATACCCAACCCCGTGGTTCCACTTTGCTGTTAGGTACGCAACTGACGTGGTTGGGCAGCCAGACCATCCACCCCTACTCCGATTTCCTGCTTCACGACATGGGAAGCGAAATCATGGGTGTAGGATTGAACGACAATTACGTAAGCGGACTGGCTCGCGGCAATGAGTGGCGCACCACTCCACTTTGGGGTATCGGGCTACAGGAAAAAGTCAACGGTCACACTTACTTCTTGCACGACGGACGCGCCCGTAACTTTACCGAAGCCATTTTGTGGCACGGCGGAGAAGGAGAAGCCTCGAAAAACCTGTTCAAACAGATGAAGAAAGAAGACCGTGCGGCACTCATCCGATTCCTGCAATCCTTATAACAAGACGACGAAAGCCTCTTGACAGAACAAGCATCAAACAAAGAAAAAAACAGAAAACAATGAAAAAAATATTTGCGATGACCCTATTGGCGGCTCTCCCTCTTGCCGCCATGGCACAATATGAAGAGGGCAGCGAAAACGGCGTGGTGTCCCTGGCCGGACGCGAAGGGTTCTCCATCCAAACGAAGAAAGCCGACTTTGTGTTCAAACCTTACCTGTTGGTGCAGACTGCGGCTCACATCAATTGGTACGACGACGAAGGCCTGGACAAGGCTTACAACCAAGACAACTTGGCTAATTCGGGATTTGCCGTACCGTATGCCGTACTCGGATTTACGGGAAAAGCGTGGGGCAAGGTATCGTTTAACCTCTCTATCAATGCAGCAGCCAGTGGCGGAGCCATCCTTCAGCAGGCATGGATCGACGTGGCCATGAAAGAAGCTTTTGCCGTACGTATCGGTAAATTCAAGACTCCCTTCTCTCACGGTTACCTGACGACGCTGGGCGAAACCATGATGCCTACACTCCCGACTTCGCTGACCGCGGCGGTCATCATGCCTTATTCGTTGAACGCCGTCACACCGAACATCGGGACGGGATTCGATCTCGGTGTGGAAATCCACGGTTTCGCAGCCAATAAGTTCGGATATGAAATAGGAATCTTCAACGGTACCGGCGCATCGGTCAACACGGCTACGAAAACCATCAGCGACGACTGGCACATCCCGTCCCTGCTCTACGCCGGACGTTTCACCTTCATGCCGAAGGGTATCATGCCCGCCACGCAGGGTAACCCCGACCGCCTGCACGAAGACAAATGGATGTTAGGCGCAAGCGCCAACCTGAATGTGGAAAGCGAGAGTGAAAGCACCAACGACACCCGCGCCGGACTGGAGTTTGCCATGCTGAAAAACAAGCTTTATATCGGAGCCGAAGCCTACTACATGCATGTGGGATTCACCGACCGACAAAAGATAGACAAGACTTACGATTTCTTGGGCGGCTACGTCCAAGGCGGTTATTTCGTGGCTCCCCGCGTACAGGTTGCCGCACGTTACGACTTCTTTAACCGCAACGGCGTAGACACGAATGGTTTCCTCAATATGCCGGCCGTAGGATGCAATTATTTCTTCAAGAACTGTAACCTGAAACTGCAAGCCATGTATCAGTTCATCGGACGCACCGGACACGACACGCAACTCGACCGTGACAACGACGACCTTGGGTTGGCCAAGCACTCAGGCATCATACAATTGCAATACTCTTTCTAATATTCGTTAATTCAGCCGATAAAGAATTTACAATGAAAAAAAACTATGGTATATTTGTTCTCCTGTCTGTAGCAATGGGACTCACCGCCTGCGACGACGGCTCCATCCCACGGAAGGAACACACGGCTACGCATACCGGCTTTGCGGCCAAACTGACCGGGCACATCACCGGTGCGGACAGTTGGCCGGAATATTACCAGCTTGTATTGGCCGGGTTCGGAGACAGCGAATACGCGACTACGCAAGTGCTCGTCAGCCCCGATGCGAACAGCAACGTGAGCCTCACCCTGCCTAACATCGGGAACGACGTGAAAACCATCGAGCTATGCGTGACCAACCGGTTGCGCAAACGTGTCCTGACATATCAAAGTCTGGATGTAGCTTCGATTTCGGGAGATACGCTCTACATGGATGCCGGACAGGTGGATGCCCACATGTATGCAGCCATACAAGAGAACATATTTGACAAAACCTGCGCACAGTGCCACGGAGGAAGCACCTCTCCCGCAGCCGGACTTTACCTGACGGCCGACAAGAGCCATGCCAGCCTTGTAAACCAACCGTCTACACAGGTCGAGGACGGCATCCGTGTCATTCCGGGCAACGCCGAAGAAAGCATCTTGCATAAGGTAATCAATCCAGGCAATGTACTCGGCTTAGGTTTCAGTCACGAAAATATGATAACTTCATCAACCGACCTGCGGCTCATAGACGAATGGATCAACGCAGGCGCCAAAGAATAGGAACAACATGGATAAAAGCAAAGTTTTTTGGGAAGATCTGGGTGTAACGGCGGAAATATCCGCCTTTACCCCACAAGATAAGATAGAAGAGTTCCACGTCATGTTGCATGTGAAGCCGAGAGCCGAACTCTTCGACGGACAACTCAAACGAATTTACGAAGGAGAGGAACGGCTGTTGCGGTTGCCGCAGGTCATGGGTGCCGACGTCATCCTGAAGCGATACTTTCTCAGCGATTCGACCAACCAACAGCCTCTGATGAAGCAGGAAGCGGACTGTTCCGTATCCGTCATCCAGCAACCACCGCTCGACGGCAGCAAGGTGGCCGTATGGCTGTATCTGCAAAAAGGCTGCAAGGTAGCCAACGTGAACGGTGTCATCGTGGCGGAACACAACGGTTACCGTCATTTATGGAAGATGGGCATGCACGAACACAAGGGCGACTCGGCCTGGCAAACGGAATCTCTGCTCATCAGTTACGAGGAAACCTTACAAAGCTTCAACGCCACGCTGGCAGACAACTGTATCCGTACGTGGTTTTTCGTACGCGATGTAGACACGCAGTACGCCGGCATGGTGAAAGCACGTAAGGAAAACTTCGCCGAACAAGGACTCACCGAACGGACCCACTACATCAGCAGTACGGGCATCGGCGGACTGCCCGCAGACACACGGGCCTTGGTACAGATGGGAACGTATGCCCTCACAGGGTTTGAACCTTCACAGCAACGCTACCTGTACGCCCCCACCCACTTGAACCCTACTTATGAATACGGGGTTACGTTCGAGCGGGGTACCGTCATGGAATACGGCGACCGTGCCCAAGTGTTCATCAGCGGCACGGCCAGCATCAACAACAAAGGGGAGGTGGTGCATGTGGGCAACATCGTGAAACAAACCGAACGCATGTGGGAAAATGTAGGAGTCCTGCTTGAAGAAGGCGGCGCATCATTCGACGATGTCATGCAAATCATCGTTTACCTGCGCGATGTCTGCGATTACCCGACCGTGAACGAGATGTTCGCCCGACGGTTCCCCGACACTCCGAAAGTCATCACCTTGGCACCGGTATGCCGACCTACATGGCTTATCGAAATGGAATGTATCGCCGTGAAAAAACGTTGCAACGAAAAGTATCGCGACTTTTAAGGACTTATCCGGTACATTCCCTCTACATCATGAAGTCAGTTCCTTTCATACTACTTTTTTGGGCTGCCGCGGGCATCGGTATATCCACGTTTGTGGAAGATGCCCACGGCACGCCTTTTATCCAGACCTACGTTTACGGCACCTGGTGGTTCAAACTGTTATGGACCGCCGTCGTGGTCACTTCGGCCGCACTTTTCGTACGCCGTAAAACGTGGAAAAACTTTCCGCTTCTCGTCCTTCATCTCAGTTTCGGCGTGATATTCGCCGGAGCGCTCACCACCGCCTTTACCGGACATAAAGGAATATTGCACTTGCGTAAAGGCCAGCCTACGGGAGAATATGTCAACGAACGGAAACAAGTGGCACGCCTGCCCTTCATGATGCGTTTAGACAGCTTCCGCATAGCATATTATCCGGGCACGGAAGCTCCTGCCGACTATGTGAGCCAAATCTCCTGCCAGCATATCGACGGCAACATCTTTGCCCGGCCAATTGTTTCCATGAACCGGATTTTTTCTGCACAAGGGTACCGTTTTTACCAGTCTTCCTACGATGAAGATTTGGAAGGCAGTTGGCTTTCGGTAAACTATGACCCTTGGGGGACGGGCATCACCTACACCGGTTTCTGCCTGATGGGGTTGGGTTGCCTGCTCCTGCTGTGCGCCCGGGACGGAGGCTTCCGCCGTCTGCTAAGGCATCCGCAGATCCGGAAAGGCGGACTGTTCCTAATAGCTTTGTTTGGGGGCTGTCAACTGAAAGCCGACCCGGCCTTGCCCGTAGTCAAGCGGGTACAAGCCGACAGTCTGGCTATCCAACAAGTGGTCTACAACGACCGCGTCGCCCCGTTCAACACACTTGCACGGGATTTCGTACAAAAAATATACGGACGACCATCCTTCCACAGAATCACCCCGGAACAGGTGGTGAGCAGTTGGATGCTCTACCCCGAAGAATGGAACCGCACTCCCATTATCCGTATCAAAAATCAAGAGTTGCGCACCGCTTTAGGCCTTAAAGAAGAATATGCCTCGCTCAATCATTTGTTCGACGGGACACAATACAAGCTACAGCCTTTATGGCAACGCGAACAAGGTAACCGGAGCAAACTGGCCCAAGCCATACAGGAAACAGACGAAAAAGTAGGACTCATCCTCATGCTCCGGCAAGGCACGCTCATCCGTCCGCTACCGCCCGACGTTACACCTCTCAGTACCCAAAAAGTCAACGCCGAACTGTGGTACAACCGTATTCCCTTCAGCAAAATCCTGTTCATGGTCAACCTCACTTTAGGCTTTGCCGCCTTCGGATTATTCATGTTCAGGATGCTGACGAACCGTAAGGAGAAAGCCGTAAGCCGACGGGTATGGGGCACAGCCCTCTGCCTCACCACCCTATTCCATGCCACAGGATACGCCTTGCGCGGTTACATCAGAAGCGGTTTCCCCCTGAGCAACGGATACGAAACGATGCAGTTCGTCGCTCTGGCAGTCCTCCTGACCGCCTGTCTGCTTCAACGGAGGTTCCCTTTCACCCGGCCTTTCGGTTTCCTGCTTTCCGGATTCACTCTGCTCGTAGCCTACTTGGGCGAGATGAACCCGCAAATTACGCCCCTCATGCCGGTATTGGCATCCCCGTGGCTGAGTTGGCACGTGTCGCTCATCATGATTTCATACGGCCTTTTTGCTTTCACCTTTCTGAACGGCATCCTGGCCTTGTGTCTTATAGGGAAACAAAAAAACACGGCTTCGCCGATTACAAGAGAACAAATCGAACAACTCACCTTGTTGAGCCGTCTTCTGTTATATCCAGGCACTTTCCTGTTGGGCACAGGCATTGTGTTGGGAGCCGTATGGGCCAACGTGTCGTGGGGCAGTTACTGGTCGTGGGACCCGAAAGAAGTGTGGGCACTTGCGGCGTTCATCATTTACGGCATCTCTTTCCACCGGAAAAGCCTGCCCTGTTTTCAACGTCCATGGCTATTCCATGGCTATATGATCTTCGCTTTCGCCGTAGTCCTGATGACCTACTTCGGAGTCAATTATCTGCTCGGTGGCATGCACAGCTATGCCAATTCTTAACAAAATCACTACTATCAGGTATTGCACAAGCCGGATTTTGCAAGTAATTTTGCACGCTGTATAATTATATATAGGTAGTAATGATGAGATTATCGGATGTCAACACGAACGAAACCGTGATGATATCACACATAGAAGGCAGCGGAGCCTTCAGAGCCCGCTTGAGTGAAATGGGGTTTGTCACAGGAAAAACCGTCAAGAAACTGTTTACTTCTCCTGTGGGAAATCCTATTGTTTTCGAACTGATGGGAGGACAAATCGCCCTGCGAAAGAGCGAAGCTGAAAAAATACAAGTCACTGTTTCGGGCACGGCTGACGCTCCATCTACGACACCGGAAGCGGACATCCCTGCCCCATCCACAGACATTTCCACAGACATTCCGACTCAAAAGCATCGTTCAGACCGGCATCAACGAAGAAGCGGAAGCGTTATGCCGCCATCTCCACACCCGGGATGCCCCAGTTGCGGTCCTTCCGGACGTCGCATCACCACCGACACGCCGGCCGAAGCCGGAGTGATTACAATAGCTTTGGTCGGTAATCCGAATTGCGGCAAGACCTCACTTTTCAATGCAGCCTCGGGGGGACACGAACGTACCGGTAACTACAGCGGAGTGACCGTCAGCAGTGTCGTGGGAGAAATGGTCTTCGATGGACGGAAAATCCGTTTGGTAGACCTGCCGGGAACCTACTCTATCCGTGCTTTCAGTCCGGAAGAGGCGTATGTGGCACACGAACTGGAAAGCGGCCGGATAGATGCCGTCATCAATGTGCTCGACACAACCAATCTGGAACGGAATCTGTTGCTCACCATGCAACTGAAGGAACGGAACCTTCCGCTCGTCGGAGCCTTGAACATGTATGATGAGTTTGAAGAAAGCCAAAGTACACTCGACATCGAAGAACTGAGCCGTCGTTTGGATATGCCTCTCTACCCTACCGTAGCCCGTAAGCGCATCGGTATCGATGCCTTGCTGAAAAAAGCCATCGAACTGGCCGACCAACATATTGCACTTCACCGTGCAGGCATACAAGGGCATACCCACGAGGCCGCTTGCTGCAACGATCCGGAGCACTGTACCCACTGTAGCGGAAAAGGAGCTCATCCGGAAGATATGGACGCAGACAACGGAAGCGACACGGCCTGTCCGTGCCCCGAACGCGAACACGAAGATGTGGAACGCTATTCCCATATCGGACAAATGCTCGACGGCATTTACATTAAAAAACACGGACGCAGTCATCAGGTCACCACAACGTTAGACCGACTGCTGGCCAACCGCTGGATTGCCTATCCGTTGTTCGTGGCCATCATGTGGTTCATCTTTTGGGTCACGTTCACCATCGGACAATACCCCATGGACTGGATAGACAACGGTGTGGCATGGCTCACCGCCCTCTGCGAGAGCCAAATGCCCGAAGGCACGCTGCAAGCTTTGGTTTGCGACGGCATATTAGGCGGCGTGGGCAGCGTCATTGTCTTCTTGCCCAACATCCTGATTCTTTATTTCTTCATCTCCATATTGGAAGATTCGGGCTATCTGGCACGTGCCGCCATGTTGGCCGACCCGTTGTTCAACAAACTGGGACTACACGGAAAATCCTTCATTCCCATGCTGATGGGTTACGGATGCAACGTACCGGCCGTCATGGCTACCCGTACGATAGAAAATCCCAAAAGCCGTATGATTACCATGCTGGTCACTCCGATGATTTCATGCAGCGCACGCATTCCGGTGTATGTAGTATTTGCCGGGGCATTCTTTCCCCAAAACGCCTCCACCGTCATGCTCTGCCTTTACGTGTTCGGGACGGGTATGGCCTTGTTTGTAGCATGGGTATTCAGCAAGATCTTCATGCGTCGGTATGAAAGCCATTTCGTCATGGAACTCCCTCCTTACCGTCTGCCCAGTTCGCGCGGTGTTTGCCGCCATACGTGGGAGAAAGGACGCCAATACTTACGTAAGATGGGAGGCATCATCTTGGTGGCCAGCATCGTGATTTGGGCTTTAGGACATTTCCCCACGGGAAACGGTGAACTGACAGAAGCCGAACAACAGGAACAATCCTACATGGGCCGGATAGGCCATGCCATCGAACCGGTAATCCGTCCGTTAGGTTACGATTGGCGAATGGGCGTAGGTATCATAGCCGGTGTCGGCGCAAAGGAACTGATGGTCAGCACACTCGGAGTGTTGTACAACTGCGCGGCCGAAGACGCGGAACCGGAAACCACCGAAGACGCTTCGCAGACCCGCCTGGCGCAAATACTAAGCCAGCACACCACACCCGAAGCCGCATTGAGTTACATGATCTTCGCACTGCTTTATTTCCCTTGTCTGGCTACGATTGCAGCCGTCAAAGGAGAAAGCGGCACATGGAAGTGGGCCATTTTTACGGCGGCATACACTACCCTATTGGCCTACGTGACGGCTTTTGCCGTCTACCGCATGGCATTGCTCTTTTAAACAAAACATAAAACTTTCCGGCAAGGAGGTCTGAGCGCAAACCGCCTCACCGGAAAGTTTTTTTATCACTTCCAACGAAACACTACATTTTATGATTCAAAAACTTTTCGCACAGAGCGCATTCCTGCGCTTTGCTTTTTGTACGTGTGCCACAATGACTGGCATGCAGTCTCCACTTTTCTGCCAACGGGTAAAATGGGAAATCTCCGGAACGACCGAAGGACTGTGGAACATCACCGACGGGAAAACCGGCTGGTGTAACCTGCTTGAAGTCTCGGCAGAAACCGGACTATGGAAAAACGCACAACTGGAAACCGCAGCCATTTCTACTTACAATCTGGGGATTCCGGTAGCCGGAGACTTACAAGCATTCAGTTGTATAGATGCCGGTCCGGACAAGGCCTTCCGTCTCATCGAAGCGGGAATCCGGCAAAACATCGGTGACAAGGGTTCCGTATATGCCGGACTGAGAAATATCGACATGGACCACTTTACGACCCCATTCACAGCTCTTTTCACCAACGCCTCGCACGGAAACTTCCCCATCTTGTCGGCCAACTTCCCGTTAGCCACTTATCCTTTGGCAGCCCTTTGCCTGCACACGGAATTCTCCCCTTTGCCAGGTCTCACCTTTCGCGAAAGCCTCTACAACGGCGTGGCCAGCGACCGTATCAACCGTCAGTTCCGTTTCTGCCCCCGTAGCGACGGGATGTTCAACATCGGCAGCCTGTCCTACCACATCGGCGAAGAAGACCGCCATCATGGATATTACGCCGTAGGATATGCCCTCGGCTCCAGTCCGTCCGAAACATCCGCCGACAAAACTTTCAATTACGCTTTGTGGACCTTGATAGAACAACCCCTCCTGCATGTCGGCGAAAGCCATTTGGGAGCCATGTGGCAGGGTGGCACGTCGCCGGCTTCACGCAGTACATGCCGTCATTACTGGGGAGCGGGGCTTATCTGGAGTAACATTCCGCCCCAGATGACCCAAGTGGGATTGGTGGTCAACCGTGCCCTCTATGCCGACGGCCGGGAAACCGACGTGGAACTGACCGGAAGCTTTCCCGTATGCAACCATTTCACCCTCCAGCCGGCCGTACATTGCATCAACACCAACGGGAACTACACTGCGGCAGCACAACTGCGGGCCATATTGGAATTCGGAAACTGAACTGGGTCATAAAGGAAGATTGCCACGTCCGGCTCTCATCTACTAAACATCAAAAACAGACAGGCAAAGACGGACAGCAAACGGAATAAAAAGAAAATCGCGATTAAGCGAGCGCAGACCGAGCTTGCTCGAAGTCTGCCGAGTGGGAGCGATTTATGCAAATAACGGCCCATTTCCTTTTCCTTTCCCGTGGTTTGCAGTAACTTTGTGCGGCTAAACACAAAGCATAACGACATGACAACAACATCTCCCGCTTCGGCTGTTCCCTATACCCATACCCTTCCCTGCGGCATGCGCGTCATCTGTGCCCCTTCTGCCACGGATGTGGTATATTGCGGCATCGCCGTCGATGCCGGTACACGCGACGAACTGCCGGACGAAAACGGGCTGGCACACTTTTGCGAGCACCTGACTTTCAAAGGGACGCACCGGCGCCGCTCCTGGCATATCCTGAACCGCATGGAAAGCGTAGGAGGGGACTTGAACGCCTACACGGGCAAAGAGGAAACCATTTACTACACGGCTTTCCTGAAAGAACACTTCGCACGTGCTGTGGATCTGCTGGCCGACATCGTGTTGGGCAGCACCTATCCCCAAACAGAGATGAACAAAGAGGTGGAGGTGGTCATCGACGAAATAGAAAGCTACAACGACTCGCCTTCCGAATTGATTTTCGACGATTTCGAGAATCTGATTTTTTGCGGCCACCCTTTGGGACGTAACATCCTGGGCGAAGCCGGACGTTTGCGGGGATTCCGCAGCGAGGACATCCAACGTTTCGCCCGGCGGCTGTACCGTCCCGACCGGATGGTTTTCTTCGTCTACGGACGCATCGAACCGGCATACGCCTGCCGGGAAATCACCAAAGCCCTGAAACGGGTGGCTTCCTCCTTGCCCGAAGGCCATCCTTTCCAGACGCTCCTCCAAACCGACGCTTCCCCTGCCCGACCTGACAGGAACGATGCCGGACGCACGGCTGTACCGGAATACCGCCCCCAGACCGTCACACTGCACAAAGACACCCATCAGGCACACGTCATGATAGGCGCACGGGCCTACAGTGCCCGCGACCCGCGCCACCTGAGTCTCTACCTGCTGAACAATATCCTGGGAGGCCCGGGCATGAACTCACGCCTCAACCTGAGCCTGCGCGAGAAACACGGCCTTGTATATACAGTGGAAAGCGTCATGACCACTTACACCGACACCGGCTTGTGGAACGTATATTTCGGCTGCGACCCTCACGACGTGGCACGTTGCCGTCGGCTCGTGCTGAAAGAACTGCGGCGGCTGGCCGAAGCCCCGTTAGCTCCCCATGCGCTGGAAGCCGCCAAACGGCAAATCAAAGGCCAGATAGGCATCTCTTACGACAACTTTGAAAACGTGGCGCTGGCCATGGGAAAGACGTTCCTGCATTATGACCGGGCACGCGACCTGAACCGTCTGTACCAAAAGATAGACGGGTTGACAGCGGAAGACCTTCATGCCGTGGCACAGGAACTTTTCCGTCCCGAAAACTTGACATTCCTCATCTACCGATAACCCTTGCCAAAAGGCCATAAATCATTCTCAGCCGAACGTAAAACGAATCTCAGCCAAACGAAAATTCAATCGCCTGAGATTGGTTTTTCATTTGGCTGAGATTGATTTACCTCTCTCCTGAGAGTAATCAAGCACCCTTTTGAAAAGTGCTTCAAAGAGGGTTTAACCTGCTCTTTTACTTCAAGATAACCTTTCGCACGACAGGCGTTCCGTCCCCTTCGGTCTCGCAGACGACAAGGTAGAGGCCACGGCTCATCCCGGACACATCAAAAATACATACATTTCCTTTGGGACGGGCAAGGGCGGTCTGCATGCCCCCCACCGTCACGAGACGCACCTGTTCCAACGGAACGGACGACTGCACCACAACGCGCCCTTGTGCTGTCCCGACCGTCACGTCCGGTATCATCCCTACCGTTTCCACGCCGGAAGGGTCATACATCAATACGGCGGCTTCCGAATCGGAGGTCTCGCCGAAACGCCCGATAGCCCGTACGGTATAAATGTTTTCACCGGCAAGCGGTTCGGCATCCGTAAAGGTCACGTCCGGCGTTTCGCCTAACTTTATTCCGTTGCGGTACACGGCATATCCTTCTACCATGGTTTCCGAAGGAGCGGAATAAATCTCCACGTCGTCGATTTGCCACCAGTAAGACAACCCGACATCGTTTGTGTCGTAAGCATGGAAAGCCACGCGCATGCGGTCGGACTGGTATGCGGAAAGGTCGATGGTGATTTTCACATATTGGTTCAGCACATCGCAGTCTTTGATTAAGTCGTATACCGGTGTCCATGTTTCCCCACCGTCGGTACTCACTTCCACATAATAGTATTGATCCTTGACGTTTTTCTGCGGAGCAATAGACTTACTCCAGAATGACAATTCACGGCCATAAGCGAACACGGGAGAAGTGAGGCGTTCGTCCTGATGCGCATCCTCCCACGCACTCTTCATGTACATGGAATAATTCCCGCTGTAAGGCATATAGTTCTTGGCAGCCTCCTGCCACGTCCACCCCCTGTCACCGGCATTTTGAATGACCCAACCGTTGGGATTGGCCGTATCTTCAAAACCGTCTGACAACACGGGAGTACCCTCTTGCGGAGCCGTCCATGCCAATTCCGCCTTCCCGTCCTCCGTCACGCGGACGGACAAGCCGGACGGGGGCAGAATGACATTAGACTGTTGATGTACGGTCAATATGGTTTTCAGTCCGGCATCCGAAGGCGAAGTGAAGGCCAGTTCCGCCTTGCGCGTCTGTGCCGTGGCGTTTTCGGTCAGGGTTTCCAACGTGACGGTGGTCTTTCCCGCTTCTCCCTGCTGCGGTGCCAGTTTCAACCAATCGGGTAAACCGGACACAGTCCAATCTACATCAGCCTCCACCGAAAGCTCGAGCTTGTCGCCCGCCGCACCGCCAAGCGTTACGGCTTCTTCGGACAGTTTGATCTGATGTCCCAGGTTCTCCAGATTGAACGAAAGGGTTTCGCCACACGATGAGATATGCGTCAGGGCAAAGCGTGCCACCGTACCGTCGCTGTAAAAAGGCTTCACTTCCGCATCGCCTCCAAAAGCCGTACGCCCGCTCTCCTCGCTGAAAGCCGCTTTTTCTATGTTCCCATCGGCAGTTGTCGTACCGCCCGGCCGGAAAACGTATACTTCGTCCAGACGGGTTGTCCCGTTGTAGTTCACGTTACCGCCCGTATAAGCCGGATTGATGCGGTAAACCAACAGGCCGGATTCCGGCAGCCCGCTGTCGAACGTGCTGCCCTCCCTACGGCGGTATTCCACCACAAAATATTCTTCGGAACCGATGGGCCTGATTTTATAAGCCACATTCTCTTTCTTCTCTCCCCCGACCGGATTCAACACGTATGTGCCCGGTTCCGAAATCTCCGGAATCTCGTCTATCCAGCCGCAATAGCGGTACTTCGTATAAGCCGACATCTGCTGGGGGACAAGCAGGTTGTCGGACATCAAATCCCAGACACCCACAGGATTCAGGTCGTCGTTCACGTGGTAGAGGTCGTACGTCCCCAAGGAATGCGACATTTCGTGGCAAATCACTCCGGTGTTCAACGGCACGGGTTCCAGCGACGCCCAACCGTTCGCATCATCGAACACCATCAGGTAACCGACCAGTTTCTTACCTTTTATATATATGGCCTTTTCATCGGGCAGAGCCAGGTCGGAACGGTGCGGCCACAACAAATGGCGGTTGCTCAACTCCGAACGTCCGCTCAACACGATACACATGTTGTCTACGATGCCGTCGCCGTCCGCGTCCAACGACGCGTCCTCCGGAAGCGCATCGGAAAGCCAGGCCGCGACTTCGCGTATGAGGGCTTGCTCGCGTGCCGCCTTGTCCACGTCGTCCTCATAACCGAGTTCATTAATCGAGCTTTTCTCCTTATAATATCCCCTCTCCCGGCTGGCACGATAGGATATGACCCGGCCGTCCACCGCTTCCGGGAAGAAACTGCTCTTCCAGGCAAGTTGCCCGTAAGAAGCCTCGCGGAAATAGTTATATACGGAGTTCGCCCCCTGCGTGTCGTCATTAAACAACTGTTCGTACGCAGAAAAAGGACGCTCGAACATCTCGTCGTTATCTTCGTCTAAGAAACGTACGAAACAAACCAAATTACTTAAATCTCCTTTGTTCTTTTCCGCCCAGACCGGAATCAGGCCACACAAAGCCAGAAACAAAAGAAAAAACCTACAAGAATAAACTTTCATCATAACCGTTCGGCATTTGATTGATACTATCCGCAAAGATATTCATTTTTCCATACGATGCCGTGATTTACTTTCTTTTTTTCTATTCCGGGGTGTAAAAACGGCTCCAAAAGTCCTTATTCGCATAAACCGGATACATTTCGAACAGTTTTGTCCTTTCACCATACAAGTTGATTAAGAGAACATTGAAAGTCTATCTCTTAGTAAGAGAGCGACATTTCATTTACAACGGGCAGTTACACTTACAAAATGAAGAGTCAAATGCTTATTTGGTGAACTTAATTATAGTCTTTGTTGCATTAAAACATGCATTTTGTTTTGCGGATTTCGTCCTTTTGCTTATCTTTGAGGGTGTTATAGGATTGCATAATTATGCAATCGCTCTCTTACTAAGAGAGCAACCGGTTCGCAGAAAGAATAAAAGCGGACAAAAAGAGGCTAAAAACTATTTTCTAATTAAAAACAAACGTTTATGAAGAAGTATCTACTCTCTATTCTATTCGCCATGTTCGGCATCATCACTTATGCACAAAACGAACCGGCCATCACGCTTACCGCCAAGGTGGAAGGCAAGCCATTGACACTGAACTTCGCCGTTTCCGAAGCTGGTCACAAATTCAAAGTAGACTGGGGAGACGGAAATTTGGTTGAGACTGAAGAAATAGCCGTTGACGATGGTTGGACTACCACCACAGTGACAGGCACTCCTTTAGGAGAAGGCAAAATCAGTGTTTATGGCGAAAAACTAGTGGTGCTCGACTGTAGTTATGCAGCCAATGACGGTACCAAACTTACGGCCTTGGACGTAACAAAAGCCACGGACTTGACCAAGTTGACTTGCAACACTCATGAAATCACGACCCTCGATGTGAGCAAGAATGTGAATTTGACAGAGTTGGTGTGCAGCAATAATCCTATCACCTCACTCGACCTTTCGGCCAATACCCAACTGACCTCGCTCGACGGAACCAACATGTCGCTTACGGAAATCGACGTGACAAAGAACACGGCTCTCAAAAAACTGATGCTGAACGACAACCAGATTGAATCCATCGACCTTTCGGCCAACCCGGAACTGAACACGCTCAACATCAACAACAACCTGCTGAGCGAGATAGACCTGAGCCAAAACACGGCTTTGGCCACAGTCAATATACAATCTAACAAATTAAGCACGTTGGATTTGTCTATGTGCGATAAGTTAAGCGTAGTTTTCTGTAACGGCAACGAAATTACCTCGCTCAAAGTGGGAAGCGTCAAAACCAGATTGAATTGCTCCGACAACCGCCTCTCGCTCGCCAACCTGCCATTGCCGGGAAGCAAATATTTCATTTATGCCCCGCAAAAAGGCATGCCCGTCGCCCAGCGTATCTGGCCCGGTGAGACGATAGACCTTTCCGCACAAGACAACCTCACCGGACTGGCTGCCGAAGCACAAAAGACCACATTCGTATGGAAGACAGGCGACACCGAACTGCAAGAAGGCACGGACTACACTGTGGAAAACAATGTATTCACATTCCTGAAAGCTTTCGACGAACCTGTTTATTGTGAAATGGCCACAGCAGCTTTCCCGGACTTCGCCGATGCCAATATATTCAAGACGGAAAACGTGACCGTGGAAACCGAACCGGAACTCTACTTGACACTCACAGCACAGGTAGACGGAAACGAACGTAACCTGACTTTAGCTTCTACGACCGAAGCCAACCGTATCATCGTGGACTGGGGCGACGGCAAACGGGTGGCCAGTGAGGTTATCGCAATGGCAGACGAATACGGTACGACTACCACCGTAACCGGTACACCCGCAGGAGAGGGCCACATCAAAATCTACGCCCGTGAAATCTCAGTCTTCGGCTGCGACTCACGTGTGGACGGCGCACAAGTGACTGCCATCAACACATCAGCGGCCACCGACCTCCGTGAACTGAACGTGTATACCAACGCACTGACGATACTCGACGTGAGCAAAAACACGGCGTTGGAAGTGCTGAACTGCTACAACAACCCCATCACGGCACTGGATCTCTCTGCAAACACCATGCTCAAAACCTTGGACGCAAAGAACATGGAACTCACGGAAATCGACCTCGCGGCAAACACCGCGCTCAACAAGCTGACACTGAGCGACAACAAACTCACGGGAATCGACCTGGGCAAGAACACAGAACTCACAAGCCTGTACATACTGAACAATCAGATTGCGGACATAGACCTGAGCAACGACACCAAACTGACCTACGTCAGCCTCAACGGAAACAAACTGACTTCGCTCGACGTGACGGCGTGCAAGGAGTTAGGTTCGCTGTTCTGCATGAACAACCAACTGACGGAACTCAAGGCTGACAACGTGACCAAAAGCGTGAATTGCAGCAAGAACAACTTCACACTCGCCACTCTTCCTGCATTGGGTTGCAACACTTACACCTATGCCCCACAAAATGCCATGCAGATTGCAGCGGAAGTAAAAGCGGGCGAGACCGTAGACCTCTCGGCACAGGACAATATCTCCGGACTGCTTGATTGCAAAGTAAAAACCACTTATACTTGGTTGACCGAAGACGGCGAGGCTCTCGTGGCCGGAACAGACTACACCGAAGAGGAGGGCGTGTTCACGTTCTTGGTGAAACAAGACGTGCCCGTGTACTGCGAAATGACCACCGCCGCATTCCCGAAATTCAGCGGTTCAAATACGTTCAAGACCACAACCACACTCGTAGAAGGCGGAAGCAGCATAGAAGGCACACGCCACAATACTCCTGTCATTACGGCCACACGCGGCAACGTCCTGATAACGGGACTGGCAAACGGTTGCGATGTGAAGGTTTACAACCTGTCCGGACAGACCATTGCCGTACAGACTTCAACCGGAAATGCCGTAAACTTCAGTCTCGAACCGGGCTTGTATATTGTAAAAGCGAATCACATTTCATGTAAAGTAAACGCTCAATAATACAACACATATACCGGAGAGGAGGGTAAGACAAGTTCTCATCCTCCTCTCTTATCTTCTACTGTCTACAAATCAATCATTCAAAAATAAGACGATCATGAGAAAAGGTACAGGAATAGCTTTCGTCTTGTTGGCCACCCTGGCTGTTTGCCAGCCGACTGAGGCCAAAAGAAAGAGCAAAAAGAACAAGAATGCAATAGCAGCACTGGTAAAAGACTCCGTCAATGCCGATTATAAAAAAGTGACTAAGAACGCCGCTGTACAGAAAGGCTTGTTCACCACCTTATACAATGCCAAAGAAGGAAAACTTTACTTCGAAATCCCGGACTCCGCTTTCGGGCGCACCTATATCCTGGCCAACCGTGTAGCGGCTACGAGCAACACGCGAGATTTCGTAGCCGGACAGATTGCCACACAGCCTTTATTGATTCGCTTCAGCAAGGACGAACGAAACGTGTACATACACCAAATACAAAGCAGCGACATCGTAGCGGGGACAGACCCTATAGAGTCGGCTTTCGACAAGAACTTTTATGACCCCGTGTTGAAAGGGTTTAAAATCGCGGCTCAAAACGGAAAGAACGTGGTGATCGACGTCACGGCCTTCTTCGGTGCCAACGAAAAAGCCATCAGTCCTATCAAGACTGATAATCCGTTAAGCAAATTGCTCGGAGGGGCCAACTCGCTCAAAGGAACTTTCGTGCCGGATGCCTCCGGTATCGTCAGCTCGAAATGTTTCCCGGAAAACATCGAAATCAAGAGCCGTCTTTCATTCACCCTCACCCCGCTCGGCCAACCTTACTCGGTCATCATGCACCGTTCGCTCTTCGCATTGCCTGACGACCCGATGCCGATGCGCCTGCAAGACAATCGCGTAGGTTTTTTCTACTCCGACAAGAGCATATACACTTCGGAACAAGACCGCCTCATCCGGCGCACATTCATCCATCGTTGGCGTTTGGAACCGAAGAAAGAGGACTTGGACAAATACTTCCAAGGCGAACTGGTGGAACCGCAGAAACCCATCGTGTTCTACGTAGATTCCGCTTTCCCCGAAAAGTGGCGCACGGCCATCCATCAGGGAATAGAAGACTGGAACACAGCTTTCGAGACCGCCGGTTTCAAAAACGCCATCAAAGCTGTGGATTATCCTAAAAACGACCCGGACTTCGACCCGGACGACATGCGTTACAGTTGCTTCAAATACGCTGCAACAGCCACAGCCAACGCCATGGGACCCAGCCATGTGGACCCGCGTACGGGCGAAATCCTTACCGGTGACGTCATTTGGTACCACAACATCATTTCTCTGCTCCACAACTGGCGTTTCGTACAGACAGGAGCGGTAGACCCAAGAGTACGTTGCCAGGTATTCGACGACGACGTGATGCGCGAATCCATCCGTTATGCAGCCGCTCACGAAATCGGTCACACGCTCGGCCTCATGCACAATATGGGGGCAAGCTACTCCTTCCCCGTAGATTCGTTACGCAGTCCCTCTTTCACACAGAAGTACGGTACGACACCGAGTATCATGGACTACGCCCGCAACAACTTCGTCGCCCAGCCGGGCGATGTAGAACGGGGGGTGAAACTGACACCACCCGTATTGGGTGTGTACGACATCCACGCCATCAACTGGGGCTACCGTCTGATTCCCGGTGCCTCGACTCCCGAATCCGAAAAACCGACATTGGACCAGTGGATAGCCGAAAAGGCCGGAGACCCCATGTATGAATTCGGAGCACAACAGCTTTTCGGCACCGTGGACCCGACCGACCAAACGGAGGACTTGGGCAACGACCATATCAAAGCCGGCGACTACGGCATCAGCAACCTCAAGATTCTGATGCAAAACCTCGAAGCATGGAACATGGAACGCGGCGAACGTTACGACGAGATGGAAAACATGTACCGTGAGATCGTCAACCAATACACCCGCTACCTGCGCCACGTCATGCCTTATATCGGAGGTATCCGTTACGAAGAGATACGGCAAGGCGACGGCAAGGAAACCTCCAAACACTATATCGACCGCGACCGGCAGCGTGAAGCCATGCTTTGGTTGTTGGAACAAGCCCGTACCTACAACGAGTGGCTGACAGTGAAAGAGCTGATCGGTAAATTTGAAATCAACATGAACGTAAACGACAAATTGCAGACCATGATTGTCAGCTCACTCATCAACTCGGCCACACTTTACCGTATTCAAGAAGGCGGTCTCGTGGATCCGGTACACAATTTCCGGCTCGACGAATATCTGAACGAGGTCACCACAGCCCTCTTCAAGGCCCCGACCGGAGGCCGTTTGTCTGATGCCGAACAGAGCTTGCAAGCCGCGGCCATCGCCCTCATGTTGAAAAATACGGGACTGGCTCCTACGGCAAAGGCCTCGACAAGCCTCACGGGAGATGCGGCCGCACTCCACACAGGCGCCATCGGCCAACCAGCGACACCGGAAGATGCTTTCGACGAAATGACTTCAAGCTTCCCTTGCTCTTGCGGCATGAGTCACGGCAACGAGTTTGCCCGTATCAACTTCGGACTGCCCACGCTGACAAAGGAACAAATCAGCGCTCTCATGACCGGACGCTTGCGCAAGGTGCTCAGCCTTTATAAGTCGCGCCGCGCCGCTGCAACCGGTTCCACTAAAGATTTCTACGATTATCAGATTCTGCTCATCGAGCGGACATTTGCCAATTAAAAGCATTACACCATGGGAAAAAGAATAACTGCGCTGTTTATCGGCGCCTTATGTCTGGCCGGGGGACTGGCGGCACAAACTCCACAACCCATATTGAAAGGCAAGGTGATAGACCGCGGAGGCGAGACTGTCATCGGAGCCCACGTCAAATGGAAGAATGCACAAGGAGGAGCCGTAACCGATCTGGACGGTAATTTTTCGATTCCGGAAACAGGAACGGAACTGGTCATCTCATTCCTCGGATACAAAACCCAGACCATCAAAATCAAACCCGGACAGAAAAACCTGGTAGTCACGTTGGAAGACGACGCACAGGATCTGGACGAACTCGTCGTAGTAGGATACGGTACACAAAAGAAAGCTTCGCTCACCGGCTCCATCGAGACCATCAAGAGCGAAGACTTGCTGAGCCTGCCGACGGCCAACCTCGACGAAGCCCTTTACGGTCAGGTGGCCGGTCTGCAGGTCATGCAAACCACCGGTGACCCGAGTAGTGCCAAGGAAGCCAACCTGCATATCCGGGGTATCAATAATTCTCCTTTACTTGTCATCGACGGCGTACCGCGTTTCGGTACGACCACCAGCGACGGGGAAATGCGTCTGTCCGACCTGAATCCTGACGACATAGAAAGCATCTCCATCCTGAAAGATGCCGCTGCCGCAGCGGTCTACGGTGCCCGCGCCGCCAACGGGGTGATTTTAGTACAGACCAAACGGGCATCCGGCAATCAAAAAGTATCGGTCAACTACCGAGGCCAGATGAATATCCAGCAAGCCACGCAATTGCCGGACTTCCTCGATGCCTACGAATACGCCAAGCTCTACAACCGTGCAGTGGAGAACACGCCGGGTACGGCCAACGCAGCCTACACTCCCGAACAGTTGGAAATGATACGCACGCACTCCAATCCGAACGTGTACGGCGATGAAAACCTGCTGGATTATCTGGACAACGTGGGCTATACCACTACGCACAGCGTATCGGCCAACGGAGGTAACCAATACGTAAAATACTACATCTCGGGCGGATATACCCATTCCAAAGGTTTGTACAGCGGAGTCAACCGCGACCGTTTCAACTATTCAGCCAAACTGGATGCTACACTGACCAAAGGACTTGTGCTCTCGCTCGACATTACCGGTTCGCGCTCCAACAGCAAGAATTCCAGTTATACGACCATCGACAACGCCTACAACTCCTCTCCCCTCCAGGTATTGCGGTTCGACAATGGCTATCTGGCCAGCGTGGACGGCAGCAACCCGCTCATCAACGTGGAAGGTCTTGGAGGCTACATCAAAGACACGGGAAAGATGAACACCATTACGGCCAATTTGCGTTGGGAGCTGCCTTGGGTGAAAGGCCTCTCTGTCTATGCCCGGGCTACGTTCGACAACAATACCCGCATAGAGAAGACCTTCGACAAACCCGTTACGCTTTACACCTACGACCAACAGACGGGACAGTTCGATACCGACCCGAATACGGTCTACCCGACCGCCAAAGTATCCATCGAACAAATCGACCGTTTCGTAGACAACCAGCTTTATGAAGCCGGAATAAATTATAACCGTACGTTTGCCGCCAAACACGACGTAGGCGCCATGCTCGTAGCCAACTACCAACAGACGCACAACCAATACATGACGGGCGAAAACCAGAACGCCAGCATCTATCCGGAAACGATCGGGACAGCCGTGACCGCACGCCTGTTGGGCAGCGAGACTTACAACCAGCGTGCGTCCCTCATCGGACGACTGAACTACGGTTATGACTACCGTTACTTTGTGGAAGCCAGTTTCCGTGTAGACGGTTCCACTTATTTCCACCCCGATCATCGGTGGGGCTTCTTCCCTTCGGTATCGGCCTCGTGGGTGCTGTCTAACGAAACGTTCTTCAAAAACTGGAAACAAAAAGTGCTCTCCAATGTCAAATTCCGGGCTTCCACAGGTCTGCTCGGCGACGACGGACTGGTCGGAGAGTACTCTTACCTACTCACTTATATAGAGTCTACAAGAGAGGGTTACAACATAGGAGGTAATTACCGTCCGGGCATCATCATGTCTACAGGCAATTATCCCAATCCCGAATTGACGTGGGGAAAGTCGCACGACTATAACATCGCTGCCGACTTAGGCTTCTGGGACAACCGCTTCGGCCTTACCTTCGAACACTATTGGCGTTACGAAACGGACAAAATCACAGCCGCCCCGTCCTATCTCTACCCGCCCTCGACCGGCGTGGACGGCAACGTGCCCAACATGAACTTCAGCAAACTGAAAGCCTGGGGTTGGGACTTGACATTGACCCACCGCAACACCGTCGGCAAGGTGAAGTACAACGTAGATCTGACACTGGCCAAGAGTCAGGACAAATATCTGGATTTCGGCGATGAGTCGAGCGTTACTCCTAACCTGCGCCGTGTGGGACGCAGCAGCATGGTATGGTCGATGTATGAAGCCGAAGGCCTGTTCCAGTCGCAAGAAGAGATTGACAACTGGCCGCTCGATCAGGACGGACAAGGCAACGCCACATTGGCTCCCGGCGACATCAAGTACAAAGACCAGGACGGCAATCACGTGCTCGACACCAAAGACTTGATTTACGTGAAAAATTCTTCCAACCCGGACTTTAATTTCAGTCTGCGCCTCGGTGCAAGTTATAAAGGATTTTTCGTCAACGTCATGTTCCAAGGCGCCACAGGTTACCAACAGAACATCAAGGAGCTTTACACCACGAACAGCGGAAGCTTACAGCGGTTCCAGAAATACCATCTGACGGATACCTGGACACCGGACAATCCCGGTGCCTCACTGCCGCGCATCAAATTTGCCACGGCTAATGACAACAACCGTAAAGAGTCAACTTTCTGGGTAAGAGACTGCGACTTTCTGCGCCTGAAATCCCTGTCATTGGGCTACGCCCTGCAACCGGCCGTGCTGAAGAAACTCAAGTTGACGTCGGCCAGCATTGCCTTGCAAGGAAGTAACCTGGTCACTTGGTCTTCACTCAGCGACTTGGGGATGGACCCGGAATCGTTGCGCGGCTATCCTATCCAACGTTCTTACGGAATCACCTTGAATTTAGGTTTCTAAGTCTAACTTCTTAAAACGAATCGTTATGGATTTGCATAAATCGCTTACACTCGGCATAGCCAAGCAAGCTTGCCTCTGTTCTCGCTTAATCGCGATTTTCAAAAAATATATCCTCTGCGGATTGTTTGCCGCCGGACTCACCGCTTTCACGGGCTGCGACGACCTGTTCCGCGACACACCCGTAGACAAGATGTCGGAAAAAGACATCTGGAAGAACCCCATGCTTTTGGACGAGTATGTCTTGCCATGGTATCGGAACATGAACTCCGGCTTCTCTACTTACGTTCCCACGACCATCGCTTTGGTCAAAAGCGCTTCGCGTTACTACATGCCTTGGTTCGGCGATCAGATAGTGCCCTCCAAGAACGACTATTACAATGCCGGTTACGGTGATTTACTGAAAAGCAACACCAAAGAAATCACCAACTGGGCACAAGTACAATGGTCGAATTACTATACACAGATACAGTCCGTAAACCGCTTGTTTGTCAACCAAGGCGAGATTGCCGAAGGTAGCCAGAAACAGCGTATATTGGGCGAGGCACATTTCTTCCGCGCCTACTATTATTATATGCTCTGGAGGCAGTTCGGCGGGGTAATGCTCATCCAAGAGCCTCTCGACCCGTTGAATGACAGCCGGAAATATCCGCGGGCCTCATACGAAGAAATGGTACGGGCCATCGTGGACGACGCCCGGGCTGCCGCCACCGTCCTCCCTTTGGAATATGATGCTACGGACGAGGGGCGCATCACCCAAGGAGCAGCTCTCATGCTGGTGGCTAAAACATTCCAATGGGCTTCGAGCGACGTATTTCAGAATCAGGAAAAAACGTATCTGGGCTTCAGCGACGACCGTTCTCACGACATGCTCGACTCGGCACGGGTAGCCTACGAAACCCTCATGGGCTTGCAGTACTATGACTTGATACAGATAGCCGGAACGGATGAGGAAAGTATCAAACAAGAATACCGAAACATATTCCTCACCAAGAACAGCAAGGAATCCATTCTTGAAGTACAGCACTCTGACGACGGCAATTACGACACGGGCTTCGGCCATAAACTGGATCGTGATGCCGCCGCTCCCCACTTTACGGGCACGACGGCCGCTTATACGCCCACGCAGAACCATGTGGATGAATATGGCATGCGCACCGGCTTCACTTACGATGCACAGCACCCTTATGTGGGACGCGACTACCGCTTCTACGCCAATATCCTGTATGACGGCTCCACCTATAACGGGCATGTCATGGACATACACTACACACGCGAAGGCAACAACGAAATCCCGGGAGAGGATCTGACGGCCTACGGCACGTCCACCACAGCAGCCGTAACCCGCACGGGCTACTATATGGGCAAGTTCGTCAACGAAAAACAACAAATCAACAACGACGAAGCCTACGCCAGCAGCCAGAATTACATCATCTGGCGTTATGCGGAAGTATTGCTGGATTATGCAGAAGTAATGTTCCGGTTGGGCAACACAGAAGCGGCACGTACCCAAGTGAACGCCATCCGCCGCCGTGCGCACATGGACGAGTTGCCCTCGCTCACATGGGAGCAACTGGTGAATGAACGCCGCGTGGAATTGGCTTTTGAAGAAACTTCATATTGGGATTTTTTCCGTTGGGGCATAGCTGAGGAAAAGCTGAACGGAACGAGCAACCCGCTTAAAGCGATGAAAATCGTGAAACGTGGCGAAACAACTACTTATTCCATCAGCAACATGAACCGTTTCCCACAACGTGTACGCGTGTTCCAAAAGATGCAGTATTACCTTCCCATTCCTTGGGACGAGATACGCTACCACGGCATCGACCAAAATCCGGATTGGGTAGAAGTATAACATAGATATTAGTGATTGTTTAACTAAAAAGAGAAAGAAAATGAAAAAGATTATCAGTACCTTATTTTTAGGTTTGGCCTGTACCATCGGAGTACAGGCACAGGAGTACAACCTGTTTTATGATGTCGACGCAGACGGTTGGCTTTGGTTTGACTCCCAAGAAAAGATAGACAAGTATGTAGGCCTTTGCAACGAAGCGGACAATAAAATTGACCCGAATGGCAAAATCATCCAAATGGTACCGGCAGACATCGCTCCCGATTATCCTCCCACTTATGCCGACCCGTTCTGGGAAGGTGCCGGAGAAGGTGGTGAAATCGGCGCAGAAGGTTTCCGTACGGGAGCCATTATCACAGCAGCCTCATCGGCTATAGGAAACCCCAATGGAGGAGGATTTGTTGTTCTCATGCCATCCTGTTCCTCTTTCAGTATCTGCTTGTCACGCGAAGGACAGACTTGTGTACGTATGATGGCTTCAAAAGATATCAATACCGTATTTACCAATTACGACGTTATCAGTGCCAAATATGCACTACCCGGATTTAGCCCATTATTTCGTTCTGGAATATTCACATGGAAAAACATTGAGACTTTAACCAATAACAATGGAGGTTATTCCCTCAAAAGCAACGAACCTATCTACGCTTATTTCCAATCTGCTACTGCCGACCCTATTTACATCCACGGCATTCGCGTGACCACTCCGACCAACAGCACGGTGAACATCAAGGAAACCGTAGCCCCGAAGTCCCGCATCTTCTTCGAGGGCAACCGCGTGGTACTGAACGAAGCTACCGACATCAAGGTATATAATGCCAACGGACTGCTGATGAACGCCGCCCATACCGACCGTATGGACCTGTCGAACATGCCTAAAGGCATCTATATCGTGAAAGCCGGCGACGCCATTCGCAAATTGGCCGTGCAATAAGCCGCAAACTTTCCGGATTATTAACACAAAACAATCTCAGCCAAACGAAAAATCATTTGGCTGAGATTGTTTTTTTATTCTGCTGCAAACGATTTTTCGTTTGGCGCAGAATGATTTCAGCTTTTCAGTAAAGCGTCTCCTTTTGCCTTACCAATCTGAGAAACAATCATTTGCAGACCATTTCCCAAACAAAGGACTTCCAGATTCTTTTCTTACAAGATTGCATCCGCAAGAGAAATCAATCTCTCACCACATGGATAGAGACTTTGATATAAGGAGTATCTTTCTGTCCGCCCAAACCGGCATAGACATTCTTCCTTACGCTATAACCTTCGGGTGCGGTAACCGTACACTTCTCGGTAATGTCCGTTCCGTCACCATCTCCGCTAACCCATGCTTTTCGCTCTGCATCGGTAAAGGCATTCCAAGATTCCTCTTCTACCCAAACCCACAACTCGTAAGTGTACTCGTCGCCGGAAGGCAGGTTTTCTATTCCGGAAAGGGTAACCTTCAGGTTGCTCTCCGACACTTTCACGCCGTGCAATGTCGTTGCATTACCTTCGAGAATAATGTCTTCTTCATATTTGCCATTGACACGGATGGCAAAGTCGTCGGCTTCCGCAAACCATTCTCTTTCGATGTCGGTCGGAATCTGAAGCTCGATGTCGGCAGAAGTGCCCGGTTCCGGATCAGGTTCTGGCTTGGGTTCCGGTTCTGGCTCCGGATCGGGTTCCGGTTCAACCGGTGTCTCGCCTCCATCGGTAGTGAAGCCCGGGTTGCAACCGCCTTCAACATAGTTGTTCGGCGTAGCCACGTTCACCAATGTGGTTCCAATCTTTATTTCCGCCTCTTCTTTGCCAAAGCCATTCCATACATAGAACTTTTCATAATTGAAATAGAAATTAGGTCCTACGGCAGATCTCAGGCTCTTGGTACCTTTCAATTCACATTCGTTGCATGCAATCATTGCTTTGCCCTTGCCCATCACATAGAAACGTCCGGAAGCCATGCCATCGCTTTCGTAATACAAATTGCCCAAATCGGCCAATCCGCCTTCTTTCAGAATGACATCACCACCCGAGACGGTTGTCTTGGGAGACTTGACATATTCAGCCGTAAGTTTGCTGCCCTCCGACAAATCCAATCTTGTATCTGCTTGCAACTTGCAACCGACATGGAGGTTCGCTTTATCGTCCAATTCGAAAGCCCCGGCATGCAACGTGCCTTCGACACAAACGCAGGCCGTGCCTCCGAACTCAGACTCTTCCTTGCCGTCCGTCAAATTCAAGTCACCCTCCACGCGAAGTATGGAATACCCGTCAACCACCAAGTCGGCACACGTAAAGCTGCCGCCTACATACACTTGGGTCTCCTTCATCGTAACCTTACCTTCAACGTCGAGGTCGGTCACGGTTCTGAACGTGGTCTTCCATACGTTGAGGTTCTCTTTCGTGAAGACGATTTCCCCACCGTAGTTGAATACGTTAACGTTGACAAGGTTTTCGGTTTCCACAACGAGCTTTCCGCCGTCCATGACATAGATATATCCGGCACCGGCCTTGTAATTGCCTTTCAGCACCAACGTACCGTACACGAAAATGTGCCGGTCCACTTTTCCCAAAAGCCTATTATAAACCTCTTCTTCGCCGGATTTAATGTACACATCATTGCCTGATGGAGTCGGTTTTACGTCCATCTCAAGCCAACAGGCACTGTTCACCTTGTCCGTCACTTCCGTCCATCCCATCGCACGGGTCTGCACCCCGTCCGCATCCCCGATGGTCAAAGCGGTATTGTTGCTGAACAATATCGTCTGCCCGGAGGGCACGGCAGGAATGGTTCCGCTGCCAATGGTCTCCAACTCCTCATTGGCACATCCGGCCAACGCCAGAGCCAAAGCCGGAATTAAAAAACTCTTCATTTTCATTCTCATAAAACATTTACATTAAAAAATTAAACAAATAAAATTATATCACTATCTCGAAGGCCTCATGCCGCAGTCACCAATTATTCTTCTCCACGCCACGGATAACGGGGACTTTCACGGCTATCCCGACTTACGTCGTCTACATAGTATCCCTTTTCCGATTCATCACCGTCTACCAACCCTCTCACCAATGCACTTCTCTCTACTTCTTCCTTATAAAGCTCTTCATAATCGCGTGTATAATCGGCATGCGGCACCACGTTCACATCAAACACGAGCTTTACCATGCCATTCGGATGTATATTACCATATATCCGTATGACGTGTTGTACGTAACCGATATTCTTCGCACTCTCATACCTGAATCTCAGACGGGCTTTTCTCTCTGGCAAAACCATACGTTCGCCTTGCTTTAAAAGCGGAACGATACACCCGCAAGAAGACTGTATGTCGCGTATGATAAGAGGCTGGTCGCCCGTATTCTCTATTTCGTATGACAAGTTAAGCACCTGTCCCGCAATCAACGGATAATAATGACGTACGGAATCCGCCACAGATACCGTCGTCAGGCCTATATTCTTCTTGCAGGCCGGTAATCCCAAGCAACAGAGAAGGACACACACTACATATATAATATTCACCTTCCTCATACCCATTCAATACACTTTTATTTCATCACACGCCACAGACGCACGAGCCGCGGCGACTTGCATAAAACGAAGTTCCACAGGAATATCCGGATTTACCGTTTCGAGTTTACAGCTCACTCTTTGCTTGCTGAACACCTCTTTCTCTCCGACCGGAGGAAGGCCGAACGACGCCATTTTCCCCTCTCCCTGCCACACTTCTACAGAAGCAGGCAAAAAGATGTGCCAGGCCGGAGCATACAGAAGCGAAAGCTCCAGAACAGCTCCGTCGGAAATCTTTCCGGGCGGTACTTGCAGTACGAACCGGCGGGACGAAGCGATGAACCATCCTGTATGATAGTCGGAAGGCAAAGCATAAAGCCCGTCGGTAAGCACGGGAAGAGAGGCTGCATTTTCATCTTCCGCAGGCTGGCATGAAAGCCGTATTCCTTTCAAGGGATTTTGAGATTCACGGTTTTCGGTTTTCAAAATATTCCATTCCTCTAAATAACTTTGTACGCTTCCAAATGCCTCACGATAATTTCTCATACCGGAAAAAGCCGTATATCCATAAAGAGACTCCAAATACAGGTCGGCCTTGCGCTCATCATAAGCTCCGGCAGGCATACGCAACAGTTCGAGGCGGGTGAATTGCAGGGCAGTCAACAACTCATTCAACCTACGGCGTTCCATACCATCCGTTCGCTTGGCACAGCCGTCCAGCCTGTCGCAAAATGCACCGAACTCTACCGGGTCAAGCCAGGCTGAGACCGCATCGGCAATTCCTCCATAAAAAGGTAACAAAGCCTCACGTTCTTTCACGATACGCTCCCACGAAAGGTAAGCCGGAAGCAAAATGTCAGACGCATGCGGATAGAAACGTTTCAGATAGCGTTCCGTATACGACTCCAAAGGCAGGTCGGGATTGATCAACATACAAGCCAATGCAGCCGTCTGCAAATCATCGAAAGAGGCATAGTCGTAGCCGCTGCCGTTATAAAACAGTCCCTTCACGCCAAGGCTGTGAAAGTAACGCAAACGCTCACTCAAAACTCCTAAACAGGGATACGGCGTGAAATAGTCATCGAAATTGCGCATGTAATCCCACACATATATCCTCGAAACGACCTTACGCCACTCTTTTACTTTTCGGGAAAAATTCTCTGCCGGTCTCTTTCCGGCAAAGTCCGGCCGCAAGGGCAAATCCATGGCGCTGATGATTACTCCGGCATTCTGAGGCAACGGTTCGGCCGGCGGTACTTCGGTCGTCCTGTAAGACGAAGTAAAAAACAAATGATGGGGGTAACGTTCGGCCAAACGACGGATGAAACGGCTCACGGACGGAGTAGCCACTTTCCGCGTATTGCCCGCCGCCATACAAGCCTTGCAGGCACAAACCGCACCGTTGTCGTTAGGCATAATGGCAAAACGTACCCCACCGGCCTCCCCGTAATTATCCGTAACATAAGCCTCTACGGCCTTGAAAAGCAGCTCCGAAGAAAAACAGAACTGGTTCTCGTCACGTTGCCCGTCTACCCAAGCCAAAGCCTCTTCAGGCACTTCGCCCGGAAAGACACGCCGAAGGTTATGCCCCCAAAGTCCCCAGTCGTAGTCCACATGATGGGAAGCCGTGACCGGCATCAGTTCGGGGTCTGCGTTGGAAGGAGAATATATTCCCCGGTATTCAAAAGCAAAATCGCCTTCGGCATGCGCTATGTCTATCATGGCCGGAGGTAAATCCGAGGCTTCTATGCGCGGGTCTTCTCCAGAGGCCAGAAACTGGTATATCAGCCATAACATCTTATCCTCGTCGCAAGCGGTCAGACGCAATACATCGCCGTCAAGAACAGCCGAATAATCATGTTTCCCCTTCGCATCGACATGCACTACGATTTGCAGGAACGTACCTTGTGCAGGTTTTTGTCGCAAAGCCACACTACGGCTCCCCGTACGGCGATCGAGATGATTGAACAGATAATCCGCCCATTTCCGATCCGCTTCCACCCTTTCGTCGGCAGCTTTAACCCAATAATGGTCATAAGACGAAACACGGCGTGCCCCCGCCCGGGAACAGGCACAACACAGCGACAGTATCAGTCCGAAGAAGAATACTGCTTTTAGCTTAGAAGTGTATGAACAGTTGCAGATATACATTATATAAGTTTTTATACCGTGTGTCTATATTCTCCACATATTTCGTCCGGGTTCCCGTACGGTTGTTGAGCTGAGTATAGAACGTGTGCCACGTCCCCATGACTCCTCCGGACAAATGGCTGTTGAACATGTAAGTCCCGCCCAGTCCTACCATGGTATTCAACCGGTCGAACGAGCTGGGCATGGCGTAATCTATCATATCGGCTTCGGGTGCCGTACCGACTGCTCCCGTCACGGTGATATTCGTACGCCCGTCCTCCAACGGATAATATTTGAGCTGGGCGGAAGCATTTACATAAAAACGTGAAGAGAGCAAATAGGCATCGGCTTTCCCGCCTACCAGAACCTGGTTCCATACCTTAGACAATCCCAGACCGGCACTGAACAAATTGTGATTGCTCCTATCCCAACCGTTGAATACCCATCCGCCTTCTCCATAGCTGTCGTCCCAGCGGAACGTTTTGGAATAAGTACTGATACGCCTATACATGGCATGGATATCCAACGACAATCCGTTATCCGCTTCGTAAGCGGCCTGCAGACCCACCGTAATCTTCGGAAAATACTTGTTGGCCCAGGCTGCGGTCAGCGTTCCCGCCCATTTCCGCGAGAAACGGTGCTCCCAACCGCCTTGCAGTTGCAGGCCTACGCCGCCGGACACCTGGTCCTCCGGGTCCCCGCCGCTCGTACTGCCATCCCGTCCGGCATAATTAATCCGCCCGGTGAACAGGTTGTAGGCATTCTTACGGATATACGAAACCGAAGCCACGGAAGTAATCACATCCTCTTCCCCATAACGTCCTTGAAGGTATTCCAAGCTTATCTCGTTCCGGTAAGACCGACTGAGCAGCCCGTCGATATGCCGCTTGAAACCCTCGGCTTCTTCAATGCCCGGCTTATATTTCCGCTGATAAAAATAAGCGGAGTCATAACGGTGCATCGCTTCGTAAGCCGTCCCCTTGGCCAACAAGAGCGATTCGTTGTTTTCGTCGAACAACAGAGCCGTATCCGCAACGGCTATGGCAGAATCCGGTTCGTGCTCTTTAATCAACTGAAGCGCCATAAGCTCGCTATTTTCGGCAAAAGCCCCTACAAGACCGTCATTGTCGGGATAATCATCAAGCTGCGGCCGAAGCAAATCCACAGCCCGCCGGTAATCTTCCGTACGGCTATAAGAAGCGGCTTGTTTTACAATAAAATCAATGTCCTCCGGATATATGGAACGAGCCTGAGACACATACGCATCATAATCCTCATGACGGTCGAGACGGTCGGACATTCCGATGGCATATTGCAAACCCTCGTATGAAGAGGGATTGACTTCGAGCAGGTGGACACTCTCTCCGAAAGCCCTGCCGCTGGCTCCCCGTTCGATAAGTTCTTTTATATAAGGAATGGCTATTTCCTCGTATGCGGCGGCATACATCGGATATAACTCGGTCTGCACCGTATCGCTCATGGCAAGGTTCAAAACATCAAGTGCCTCAGACGTCTGTCCTCTGCGGCTGAACACATCAGCTTTCTTCACGAAGTATCCTCCGTAATCAGGATACTCTTCGTGAATGGAATCGAGAACCGCCAGTGCATCGTCGTAGCGCCGCAATTCGTAATAACAAGCATAAGTCTTGTCCAAAGCCGCCAGTTTCGTTTCATCATCATAACCTCCGCGAACCGCTCCTTTCAAATACGGTAAAGCCTCGGCATAGAATCCGTCGGAAACCAGTTCCGACGCCTGTTGCAACTGATTGCGTGCAAATTCATCCGCAAGGTCGGCGTCTTCGGGATTCATCTTTACCAGATTCGACAACAAAGTATAAGCCTTAGCCGTATTACCCATCCGCTTGTACACCAGATACTCTTTATACAGCAAAGATGTCTGCTCCCCCCTGCGTCGTTTGGCCTCGGCCAAATAGTAAAGGGCATCATCATTGTAACCGCGCGTAACGGCAGTGTTGAGCATGTAATCCAAAGCTTCATCGCTTTTGGACGTTTCATAAACCTTACCGTAAAGCACGTACGGATCGTTCATCCGTGCCGCATTGGCCGCCTCCGCAAGCAACAGGTTATAGAAACGCACCAGATGACCGTCACGGTTGGTTCTCATCCTCGACTTGACAAAGGCCATGGCTTCCTGATAACGGGCTTCTTCGGCCAGGATAGAGGCCTTTTTAATGATAAGTGCCGAACTTCTTGGTATGCGGGACACACCGACACCGGCCGTCTGAATGGCTTCTTCCGTATTGCCCTGCTGTAACAGCAGGTTCACCAGATCCAGATAATACCCTTCGTTCTGTGGCGAGACTTCCACCAAGTCCCGGAGCAAAGCGACGGCCTTCTCTTTGTCGCCGCTTTTACGTCTTTCCTGATAACTTTCCTCCAGACGGTAAACATAATCCCGTTGCACGGTGGAATCATTAGGATAGATTTGCCTCAGCCTCCTGAGCAGGCGGTCGGCTTCTTCTACATTGCCCTGTTTCCGATAAAGCTCTATCTTCTTCCGCCAAAGTCCTTGCCAGTAAGGGTTAATCTCCAAAAGCTCATTGACATAACAAATGGCACTGGAATAGTTTCGGGTTTCGTCCTCTACCTTAATAAGCAACTGTTTGGCTTCCACATTCTCCGGGTTGTCCCGCACCGCCCGTACAAGGAAATAACGGGCGGTATCATAATCCTTCTTCCTATAATGGTAACGACCGCATAGTTCATTCAAGCCATTGACATCCGGATAGATGCTCAAACCTTCATCCAACAGTTGTTTGCCGGCCTCCCACTGCTCTCGTCCGAACATCGAACGCACGTTCGATTCGTAATAATCAGGCGTATGTACATCATCTTTTTCAATAATGTTAAACGCATATACCCCCACAATACTGACAAAACAAATCAAACCGATCAACAAACAACCGAACTTCCTCATGACTCACCTCCTTTCTCCCTTTCTCTGGACTTCTCTTTTTTCTTACTCCCGGCAAAACCTTTACGGCTCATTTCTCCCCATACGGCTTTCTTATTGAGCAGGAAATTACAATACCCCTTAATGGAAAAAACCACAATGAGAGGGTGATAAAGAAAAGGTTCCAAAATAGCCGCTCCTATAATCCAAAGGTAGGACTTGACTTTACGGAACGATCCCCCAAGCGAATAATCGTAGAACAGAACGACCAACGAAAGACTTATACAGAAAGCGTAAAGTCCGAAAAATATGACGACAGCCGTCTTCCAGTTTACGACACCAGTAAGAGCCTGATATAGGAAGGTGAGAAGACCGAAGAATTCAATAACCGGAGCAAGACATTCGAAAATAAGCACATAAGGCAAAGTCACCATCCCCAATTGCCTGTATTTCCAGTTAAAAAGGAACCGACGATGACGCACAAAAGTCTGTATCAACCCATGCCCCCAACGTACCCTTTGACGGTAGAGCACTTTCAATGTGGGAGGAACTTCCGTCCAACAACAGTTAGCCGGAATCTGTACGACACGGTATTTTCGTCCGAAATCGCAGCAATAACCGACCATACGTATCAACATGTCCATGTCTTCGGCAAAAGAGTCTCCACTATATCCCCCCGCAGCCATCACCACATTCTTGTCGAACATACCGTAACCTCCCGAAACATTAGGCATGGCATTGATAGTAGACCACCCCATCTTTCCGATAAAAAACGAACGCATGTATTCCAGGGTCTGAAACAATGGACAAGGAGTATGCGGTGGTCTGAGTTCCACTATCTGTCCCTTTTCTATCCGACAGCCGTTCGAAGCTGCCATGACTCCACTGACGGCTATCACGTCCTCAGATTCCAAAAACGGCATGATACAACGCGAAATAGCGTCTTTGGAAAGAATGCAATCCACATCGGTATTGATGAAATACGGGTAGGAGGAAGCATTAAGCCCGGCATTGACGGCATCGGCTTTCGTTCCTCCGTTTTCCTTATCCACCACAATCAGCCGTTTATATTCGGTCCGGGTTGACTTGAACAACCGACGATAAGGTTTCGTATGTATATATTCCACGTAGGCAAACGGCACCTCTACTAACGAGAAATGTTTGATGAGCAGTTCCAATGTCTTATCACGACTACCGTCGTTGACAATCACCACTTCAAATATCGGATATTCTTGTGCCAGCAGCGAATTCACATTGTTAACGATGGTCTTTTCTTCATTATAAGCCGGAGCGATAATAGACACTCCCGGAGTATAAGGACTGTTATCCATGATATATTTGGGATACACCGAAAGATGGGAATGTTTACTACGGAGTATGCCTAATTCTGCAAGCCACATCAGAATCACGTATGAAACCATGAGTCCCAAGCTATAAAAGAAGACCACATAGCCGTAAAAATAGAAAATGATATCTTTCATAGGCTCTCATTGTTAATTATGGGGTTCTCTACATGCTCGAACAATATCTGGTTCTCACTACTTGCCTTGACTTTAAGTCGGAGAAAAATATTACGCCCCTCGTCGTTGTACAGCCACAAACAACGCAAGGCCGTACGTTTGGTGTAATTAGACACGGAGTTTTCATATACGTCGGCGAAAAAATGTACACGGATACCCGAACCTATGGCCAACAAAGCATTGAGTATAGACCGACGCAAAATCTCGGTCTGTTTATAGAAAAGCCCCAACATGACTTCTTCCGCCTCATCAAACCGACGGATACCCATACAAGCGAATGCAGCATTTCTACAAAGAAAATTGGGAGAATCAAAATAAGAGAAAAGGTATTTCACCTCTTGGTCCGTCCCCCAATAGGCAATCTCGTGCATGAAAAAGACAACTTTACTGGTTGCCTCCGTTTTCTGCAATAAAGGAACAAACAAAGGAACCGGCCTACCACCTTCACGTATCTTTCTAAATATCTCATGAAGTTCCATCTTATCCCAAATAGAGAAGGCTGTATTCTGAATACTACTCTCCTCCAGAAACATATAAGGTTCCTCTTTGTTCGTGCACATATAATACAAACGGGTTGCCTTACGTAACCGTATATCTTTATCGTTCACCAAACTCGCCACAATACTATCCGGCAACTGCATGTTGGTCAATCTCACGGCTTGCATCAAAGCCACTTTATCTTTACGTTTACCTAATATGAGTTGTCTTTCCACGTAATCCGTAAAGCCGATAAGTTTCATGACACGTTGTATGTTCGTCAAGTTCGGATTTTGCACATTCGTATAAAGACTCAATTCCACCAGCACTTCCGACCACAGACGCATCTCCCACGTCTTCCATTTACGTGGTTTATATTCCATACGTCGGCTAATCTCCTCAGTAGAAAGGTTCTCCACCTCTTCATGGACGATGGCTTTCAACTTATCAAAATATCTGTCTTTAATCCAAGCTTTCCTCTTTGCATTGCGGCGCCGAAGATAGACATGAACTCCCATAATGCAAAAAATGACGGCAAATCCCAAACAACTTACAAGAATCACTCCGTATGCCACTCTCACCACCCACGGATAATCTACAAAAAGATGTCTATACAGATAATAATAATATCTCAATATATTCCATCCCCAAAGTTGATAGACATCATCCGCCCCCGAATATCCTGTATGACTGGCCTGCAGAACTCCTATATTTGATTCTGCCAGGCAAAAGACGGTATATACCATCTGTAAAAACATTCCTACAAGAATTCGTTTCATACTTTTCTTATATTACAGCTCTCACAAAAGGTACACAAAAGACTATCTACTCCCCCTCATTACCAACTTTCACCCAATATTATAGACATTCCATAATGCACATCTCTTACTAAGAGATAAACAATAAATGTTAAGACATTGATAAACAGATTATTGCCTACCTTTCGAAGACTCGTTCGTAAAACACATCATTAAAAAAGTTATGAAATATCGCTGATTTTTCTTAGAAATATTATATTATAAATAGCTTATTTCCAGATTATTTTATTATCTTTGCCGCCAACAAGATCGCTCTCTTAGTAAGAGAAAAGACAAAAGACGGCACAACAGAAAGTAGAGCTTTTTACAACACAAAAAACACTCTACCTACAAATAAAAGACAGATTTTCTATCGAATAAAAACCTTAATGCTCTACACTACTCATAAATTTTGTAACGGTTGGCAAGCATCTTCTTGTATTGAATCACGCAAAACAAGAAGTGATTCGGGTCCCATATTGAACAAAAGATCGACGACACTCAAATTGGGCAAGAAACCATGTTTTTCCCGAAAGACTTGATAATATCCACGAGGAATAAAAGTAACATCAGCCTCAACTGATATTTTAGGACTTATCAAATTACGGAAATCGGCAACACAAACATCCGACCTGCCTCCAAAATCCATAAATCCATAAGAAGCCGTCTGCGCAACTTTGGGGTGCAAGTCTATAAGTTCGCACACCTTGGCACGGATCGCTTCATTAAAATCAAAAAGAAAGTCCCACTTCTGCGTATAAAACGGTAAGAAGTCATCGGCATAATACTCAAAGAAAGGACTGTTGCGATAAGCCGTCTCCAAAGCATTCCAATGCAGGTGGCGCCAATTCCCATGGTCTGAGATACGGATATCCTTCATGGGACACTTATCTGCGGCAGGCTTCACCACAGGAATGGTCAACGCCTGCACGCCGGAAGGCGAAGCAATGAGGCAACGGTTACGGTAAGTTTGTTTCACATAATGCTCGTATGCCTCGACGTACGCTTCAGCATAAGCATAAAGTTTGGTGTAATATTGTACCGGTGCCAGATAAGCGGAAGAAAGCAAACAAATACGACTCATCATCAAGGATTTTGGTTTTGAACGGACACGGCTACGCCTACGGAGCGGCCGGACGGACTTTGTCCTCCTCTCGGTTTGTACGTGTTTTCGCGCCCGACCTTCATCATCGTACGATGGGCACGAAGCCGGGCATACCATGGTGCTTCAGTATCCCAAGAATAAAGAATACGGCTCAAACGGCCGATAATATAAGTGTCGGGCACAAACCCGAAAGTACGTGAATCGGCGTGGTTACGCTCATTAGCCGACGACATCCAATAATAGTCGTGGCTGAAACGGAAACTCGACACGAAATGCCCTGACACACAAAGCGAATCGGCAATGACTGCGGCACGCGCTCCTTCGTGAAGATTGATCATACGGCAATACCATTGCATATTATCGGGAGTAAGTGTCACGTAAGCGTTCCGGCGGGGAAGTTCCACCACCCTGCAAGGACGATGGTCACGAGGACGGTTTCGATACACTTTCCCCAACGAATCTATCCACAGGCTATCTCCCGGAACAGCATAACAGAATCCCACAAAAACATCTCGCTCGTCTATGTATCGCTTGTCCTGCCCGCCGGCAGAAGGGTCATTAAAAGCTACCCATTCGCCCCGCGGCACAGGACTTGTGCCCCAACGCATATAGCCCCACCAACGCATGGGCGAAAGACGCAGCCCGTATGCAGTACGGTCTACCGCCACACGGTCACCCGCCATAAAAACAGGCCGTTCGCCATCTTCGGGTATCTCTATGAGAAACACCCAACACCCTCTGACCAAGACTACCCCGATGGCAGCGGCCAGCAACACGGCACACAGTCGTCCAGCCTTCTTCAATATCCTTTATCTATTTGATGTGATCCACCAGGCGGAACAGGCGGTTCCAACGCACATGACCGTCGAACCATCCGCGATCTTTATCCAACGAAAGCCAAATGAGTATCGGCTTACCCACAATGTGATCCTCGGGAACAAAACCCCAATAACGTGAATCGGCCGAATTATGGCGGTTATCACCCTGCATCCAATAGTAGTCCATCTTGAATGTATAGCTATCCGCCTCTTTCCCGTTAATGAAAATCTTCCCATCCTTCACTTCAAGGTCGTTATGTTCGTATACTCGGATAGGACGTTCATACACGGCTATATTGTCCATAGTCAGTTTGACGGACTTTCCTTTGGCCGGAATCCATATAGGACCGTAATTGTCACGTGTCCAACCCGTCCAGGCATTGAGCGGATACAAACCGTCGGGTACGGAATTTACATTATCGTAAGCGATACTGTCTACAATGTCCGTACAGGCCTTCAGACGCTCGTAAGCGTACTGTGTCAGCGGCATGGTTCCAATTTCGGACAATGAAGCCAAATCTTCCCCACTGATGCCCAGTTCCCGCACTAATTCGTCCGGTATGGCCTGTTTCAGGCGTACGAAGTAATCGTACTGCACATTGTCCGGTTCCTTGTTGGGTTTACCGTCCAGATAGACCACATGGTCCTTAATCTGAAGCGTCTGTCCGGGCAGTCCCACACAACGTTTCACATAATTCTCCCGCCGGTCTACCGGACGCGACATCACTCCGCCGAACACTTGGGGATTCTGGTCGATGTATTGACGTCCCATAGCATAAAGCTCGGCAAAGAAGTCGCGCTGTTGCTGCCGGGTGAGCGAATCCAAAAGCGGATAACCGCCATGTAGTTGCATATATTGCTGACCGCCGATGCCGTATGCGATGGCATAAAAATCCATGTTTTGGTATTCCGGGTTCACGGTCACCGTATCGCCCGCCGGATAATTGAACACCACAATGTCGTTCAACTGTACCCGCCCGCCCGGGACACGCTCGTAATCCCACTGCGGCCACTCGACATACGACTTGCCCCCCACAAGAGGCATCGTATGCTGTGTAAGCGGCATGGACAAAGGCGTCTGCGGCTTGCGCGGTCCGTAGCTCATCTTGCTCACGAACAGGTAATCGCCCACCAAAAGCGACTTTTCGAGCGAAGACGATGGAATCGTATAATTTTGGAAAAAATAGATATTGACGAAATACACAGCCACTAAAGCAAACACGATGGCATCCACCCAACTCATCACCGTGCGCGTCACGGGACTTTCTGCTTCTTTCCACCATGTCCAAGGGATGCGTTTCGTGATGTAAGCGTCATAGATGAACGGTACGACCAACAATCCCCACCAACTCTTGATCCATACGAGGAAAGCAAGATAGAGGGCTGTTACGACACCCATCTTTATCCATTGTGCCCGTGTGGGCTTCTGCCTGAGTTTCTTCATGTCTTTCTTTCAAATGTCGTTTAAAATTGGAATAAATCATCCATCGTAAGCAACCCCTCATGTGTGGCCGTATATTCGGCAGCCAGTACGGCCCCCAACGCAAACCCTTTCCGGTTGTGCGCGTCATGAGTAATCGTAATACTGTCTGCCTCACTGTCATACACCACGGAATGAATGCCCGGAACCTCGCCACGACGTACGCTGTCGATACGCAATTCATTTGTCGTACACGCCTCCGTACCGCTCACAGTTCCGTCCGGCGCCGTAAACGTACCCTTCACCCATTTCTCTTTACGACCGATAGCATGGATAAGGTCTTCGGCCAACGTAATGGCCGTCCCGCTCGGTGCATCCAACTTATGCACATGGTGCACTTCCTCCATCTTCACATCGTAGGCCGGGAAACCGGACATGATGCGTGCCAGATAACGGTTCACGGCCCCGAAGATAGCCACGCCGAGGCTGAAGTTGCTGCTCCAGAAAAGCGTATGTCCCTCTTCGCGACACAAGCGGCGTACTTCTTCGCCATGTTCGGGTATCCATCCCGTACTGCCCGACACCACTTTCACCCCAGCGGCAAAAGCCTGAAGATAATTGTCGTATGCCGTCTGCGGTGTAGTAAACTCAATAGCCACGTCCGCACTCCGGAAAGCTTCCGAAGCGAAATCTCCACGGTTATCAATGTCGATGATACTCACTATTTCATGGCCACGTTCCAAAGCGATTTGCTCTATCATGTGACCCATCTTGCCATAGCCGATTAATGCGATTTTCATATTTTTCAAGTAATATGCTGATATTTTCTCTCGCAAAGATAGGGATTTGACTTGAATTTCATTACTTTTGTTAGTAAAAATAAACTTTTCAGCCCCAGCATTATGGAAAAGCTGTTGCACTACATCTGGAAATACAAACTGTTTCCGCTCAAACCGTTGCAAACCACAGACGGCCTGACGCTGGAGGTCATCGACCCGGGAACACTCAACCGAGACGCAGGCCCTGACTTTTTCAACGCCAAAATCAAACTGGACGGTACGACATGGGTGGGCAACATCGAGATTCACGGACGGGCCGCCGACTGGTACGCCCACGGGCATCACGAAGACACCCACTACAACAACGTCATCCTGCATGTGACGGAAACAGCCGACCGCCCCGTCGTCACACAAGACGGGAAGACGCTTCCGCAACTCATCGTGGAAGTGCCCGGCTACCTGCGCGAAAACTACGAAGAATTGTGCCGGACAACGGATTATCCGCGATGCCATCGCATCATTCCCCAAATCGACCCATTTACGGTGCACAGTTGGATGAACGCCCTGCTTTACGAACGGTTGGAACAACGTGCACGGACCGTGGCCGCCCGTGTGGAAAAACTGCAAGGCGATTGGGAACGGGCCTACTTCATCACCCTGTCCCGTAATTTCGGTTTCGGTATCAACGGAGATGCTTTCGAAGTGTGGGCACAACATATCCCGTTGCAAGCCGTGGCACACCATCGCGACAACTTGTTCCAGATAGAAGCCATATTCATGGGACAGGCCGGACTGTTGGACTTCGATACCATTCCGAAGAAATACCGCGACGAAGCCATCGACGATGATTATTATCCTCGGTTGAAACGGGAATATGACTATCTGGCACATAAGTTCGCCCTTACGCCCATGGACGCGGCAGCATGGAAATTCCTGCGTCTGAGGCCGCAGAACTTTCCCCATGTGCGCATCGCCCAGCTCACCCAACTGTATTACAACCAGACGGCCGGTTTCTCCCGATTATTGGAAGCCCGGACATTGGAAGAACTGCACGACATGCTCTCCACGCATGCCACCCCCTATTGGGAGTCACACTATACTTTCGGATGTCCAAGCCACAAAAATGCCAAGGCTCTGACGGCAGGTTCATTGAACCTTATCGCCATCAATACCGTCGTCCCGCTGCTGTATGCCTACGGACAAACCCACGGCAACGACAAATATTGCGAACGGGCTTTGCAATTCTTAGAACCAATCAAGGCGGAAAACAACTATATCACGCGCCAATGGGCCGAATGCGGCATCAAAGTGGACAACGCCTCGGATTCGCAAGCACTCATCCAACTGAAAAAAGAGTATTGCGACCGGAAATATTGCCTGCATTGCCGCTTCGGTTATGAGTTTCTGAAACGAAAAAACACTTCTGAATAAAATGAAAACGGATTATATCTTTGAACTGGAGATGAAGGTACGCGACTATGAATGCGACCTGCAAGGCATCGTAAACAATGCCAACTACCAACATTATATCGAACACACCCGGCACGAGTTCCTGCTCGCACAAGGCATCAGTTTTGCCGACTTGCACGCGCAAGGAATAGATGCGGTAGTGGCACGGCTGAACATGGCTTTCAAAACGCCCCTGAAAAGCGGAGACCGCTTTGTCAGCAAGCTGCGCGTTGAGAAAGAAGGCATCAAATACGTGTTTTATCAGGACATATTCCGCCTGCCGGACATGAAATGTTGCCTGAAAAGCCAAGTGGATACCGTTTGCCTGATAGAAGGCCGTTTGGGAACCTGCCGCGAACTGGACGACATCGTGCCGAAACCGGAAGACTAACCTTTCCTGCCAACCTCTTACCTTACCATGAACTTATGACCGAACAGGAAATTATCTACACCATGGCCTTGACGCGGGTGCCGCGTGTCAACACTGCCGCCCAACACCGCCTGATGGAGGAGGCGGGCAGTGCCTCGGCTGTGTTCGACCACCGCCATCACATCCGTGACTTTTATCCCGAAGCTTCGGACAAGTTGTCTGCCGCATTACAAGAGATGGAAGTCCAAGTGGCACGGGCTGAAGAAGAACTTGAATTTATCCGGAAACACCATATCAAATGCCTGTGCTACCACGACACGGACTATCCTTCGCGACTGCGGGAATGCGACGACGCTCCCCTGCTGCTTTACTACAAAGGAAACGCCGACCTGAACCGGACATACGTCGTCAACATGGTAGGCACGCGCCACTGCACGGAATACGGGAAAGATATTTGCCGCCGTTTCGTGGCCGAACTGGCCAATCTTCGCCCTGATGTGCTGGTGGTAAGCGGACTGGCCTACGGGATAGACATCCATAGCCACCGTGCGGCATTGGACAATGCGGTAGACACCGTAGGCGTATTGGCGCACGGCCTGGATCAGATATATCCCCGCCTGCACCGCGACACGGCCGTACAAATGACGTCGCAAGGCGGACTGCTCACGGAATTCATGAGCCGTACGAACGCCGACAAGGTGAACTTCGTACGCCGGAATCGTATCGTGGCAGGTATGGCGGATGCTACCATCGTGGTGGAATCGGCCGAAAAAGGCGGCGCACTGATTACGGCGGACATCGCCATGAGTTACCACCGCGATGTGTTCGCCTTTCCGGGCCGCGTGGGCGACCCTTACTCACAAGGCTGCAACCGCCTGATACGGGACAGCAAAGCCGCCCTGCTGCAAAATGCGCAGGACTTCATAGAAGCCATGGGATGGCAACCTCGTTCATCGGAAAAGCAAAAAGACAAAGGCATACAAGGTGAACTTTTCCCCGACCTGTGCGAGGAGGAACAACGTATTGTAGACTGCCTGCGCCAGTCGGAATGCCTGCAAATAAACGCACTGGCCGTAGCCACCAACCTTCCGGTACATAAGCTCAGCGCCTTTCTCTTCAATCTGGAAATGAAAGGCATAGTCAAGCTCTTGAGTGGAGGGATGTATCGGTTGGTATGAAGAAGAAATCAAGAATATACATTTTGTTACATCTCTTCTTCATCCGCAACACACTCATCAAAATGATACAAATCCAAACAAACCTGCAACATGGGAGAAAATGCCTTTTAAGAAATTGATATACTTTTGCTACGGGGTTGGATGTTCCAATCCCATAACATTAAATACGCGAAGAAGATGAAGACATTAACAAAAGGTATTTTGGGAACGGTTATTGCTGTTGCATGTGTGTACTGTGGATATGCCACTTACGATTCTTACATTTACCAACAAGAAAACGCCTTGTTACTCGCCAATGTGGAAGCATTGGGACAGAATGAATCAGGACCATTAGGACCATCAGAATGCCCCGGCCCTGAAATTTATTCCATATCTGGTGTAATCGATGCACAACTGAGTTCTAAAACACATAAAAACGACTCAACAGATGTAGTCACAGTATATGCATGTAAGAAATGTGTTGCAACAGGAAGCGGAAGCTTACAAGGCAACAACAGTTTGTATTTTGATTTTAGATATGAAAATGAAAGAGAGGAACCGTGTGACGGTAAACATTATAATTTACCATCATTTTAATAAAGATGAAAATGAATTTAAGCAAAATATTGGCAACCATTATCATGGGACTTATATATGCTTCATGCACACCATCTGAGCATTTAAACAATATAAAAGTCGAACTTTTTGATAGTAGACATTCACTTACATTCTCTTCTTTTTTGGAGGGATATAAAATCATATCGCTATCTTCTGATACCTCTGAAGCCATTGTACACTACCCAGACAGGTTATTGTTCTTCAACAATAGAATTTTCGTCATGGATAGAGGAGGAAATAAAATCATCATGTATGATAGGAATGGGAGATTCCTCAAATCCACAGCAAAAATGGAGGGACGAGGACACAATGAATATATTCGGGTAATTGATGCCTCTATAGATGAAAAAGACAAAAAACTCTACGTACATTGTGACGCACCTTACCAAATGATGATATTCGACCTCGACCTCAATTTGGAAAAAATAATTCCTATGGATTATTATATGGGAGAAATAGCCATAGAAGGGAATCAACTTTATGGAATTTGTTACAATGAACCGAAAGATGGAGGCGGCTATAGATTTGTTACAGTAGACAAAAAGGACTTAAAAAAAGAACCCACAACACTCTTGTCGTTTGAAAATGCAATAATAGGAAGATGGACATTGGGAAAATCCCTCATGCCTTGCCATGACGGAGTCTATGTTTGCCTACCATTCGATACTCGAATCTACAAATTCAAAGATGCAACTGTCACGGAAGAATATAACATGGATTTCGGAGAGGAGGGCCTCATTGAACATCCCGTGACCAAAGATATGAACCCAAGATGGTTTGATAAAAACTATCGCGACATCAATTGGTCTATTGTGAACATGACCGAATCTGATTCCATATTATTATTCAATACCAATAAAGCACACGCATTCATCATGAACAAGAACCAATACAAATGTAGTGGGTACTTGAATTTCGACAATGATATATTCCCTATCGCATGTGCAAGAATAATTCCATCACAAGGGCTGTCAAATGGAGTGGTTTACTTCACAATACCTAGTTCCATAGAAAACATGTTGGAACAAGTAAAGAAAGGCAATGAGCCATTGACACCTGCCATAAAAGAAATTAAGCAAAAGTTCGACCCTGACGGCAATCCTATGCTCATTGTTTGGGATATCAAATAATAAATCTCCGGCAGAAGTACTCCCTGCCGGAGATTTTCTCCTTAAAAACATGTCAAACCCAAAGAACAATCAAATGAAACACAATATTTTTTTATACGCAGTCGCCCTTCTGGCCTGCCTATCCTGCAGCACGAAACAAAAAGTGACGGTGGAATACAAGGACTACCGCCCACTCAACATGTCATCGTTCGTAACGTTCCAAAGGAATATCCTGCTGGACACTCCGACAGAGGAAAGCCGTATCCAAGATTTCCACATCGGACGGCTGCTTTTCGCCCAGGAAAGGATATACGTGATAGATGAAAAGGAAAACAAAATCCTGATGTTCAATGACGAAGGGAAGTTCCTTAAATCCATAGGCGGTGCAACAGGAGAAGTTTCCGGAAACCGCCTCAAAATACAGGATGCCGCCCTTGACGCACAACCACAAAAGCTCTATGCCTATTGCAGCACAACTTGCCAAATCATGGTGTTCGACCTCGACCTGAATGTGGAACAGACCATCCCAATGGTAACTCCTTTGCTCGAAATCGGGCTGGACGGAAACTGCCTGTATGCCATCCGGACATCCCTGAAAAGAGACGGCTGCGAGCTTGTGGTGTTCGACAAGAACCGATTGGAGGACGCGCCTTCCGTCTTGTGGAAACAAGCAGGTATCCCCTCCGGGAAACAAACTCCCGGAGAAACATTCATCCTGCCCGAAAAATCGCTTTCACCGTCTGGAGACGGCACCTATGCAAGCTTGCCGCAAAGCAACCGAATTTGCCAAATACGGAACGGGAAAGTCACGTCAACCTACAACTTGGATTTTGGCGGAAAAGCCTCTCAATCCGCTTCCTATAACATCTACAACATCTGTGCTTCGGACTCCTTCCTGATTTTCAATACGGACAGCTCTAAGTCATGGTTCATCCTGAACCGAAAGACCGGAAAATGCATTGTAGACGAAAATCTGCGCAACGACGTGTGCCTTGGGCAGAATTCCCGGCTCATCCCCGTACAAGGAAAGGACAACGGGTTAGCATACGACATGCCGGCCGTATTCGTGTCACAAACGCTGCAGCACCTCAAAAAGCACAAGGAGGAATTCGAACAATTCGGCCAAATGAAATTATATCATCCTTACCTGCCTTTCCTCGAAAAGGACATCGCTCCACAGGACAACCCGATGCTATATCTTTGGGAAATCAAATAAACCGATATAAACCAACTTTCTGACCATTGGCATAAAGAGACTCCACTTTTTTCTATTTCACCTTCGAAGGGTGTCGGACTTACAACCACAAAAAGTCATATATTTACTTTCAAAAAGACAATATCACAAAACCAGAATGATAAATACACGAACATTTCGCTATAAAAACATAAAATAAGACTACAAAATGGCAAATCAGCGACAGGCCAATACTGCGATATTTGCAAACAGACGTACTTCCGCCCGCAAATTCCGCAAGGATTTCAAGGTTCCGTCTGGGTTCCGCAAAGCTGTCAGAATGAAAGTATGTTAAAAACAGAAGCCGTTTCGCAACACATATCCCAACGTAGTATTAAGCCGTTTTTTTTGGACGAACAAAGCAAATACCGTACCTTTGGAAAGAAATATAAAAAGGCTATGGAACAAAGTATCTGGCAAGAGATAGGACAGCTATACCAAAAGTTTCAAGAACTGGGCATCAGGGAAGCGGTAAACTATGAGAAGTACTACCACGATTCACCCTTGGGTGGATGGCAACGGCAGGACAGCGCGTTTGCTGATGAATTATATCCAATTCTGCTGTAACCTTTTCCCGACCAAGATATTCAGGGAAGACAGAGAAGAATATATTCTTTCCTTACGTCGCTCACAAGAAGAAGAAACCAACCAACCGTTCTTGGATTTCGTGACATCCCAATTAAAAAAATCGCTTTCTTTGGAGATTGAGAAGTTCAATGCTTCACAGAAGAAAGGTTTTGGCTTTCTATTCTAAAACATATCAGGAGCAGCATTTTCGTCTATGATTTCATCATTTTGCCCTTACTCTTTAAGTTCCAAAATATATATTTGTTTCTCTGAACTGTCATCAAAATCTCCCCCCGTAAAATCCCCGAATTTATGGATAATATTAAATCCAATTTGTTTGAGATATGAATTTAACTCTTGGGGAAAGAACAATCTCATGTCCATATTCTGGATTGAATGAAATTTATCGTCAATAAAATAGTGCCACTTTATACGATTAATTTGAGATGCGCTTTCATAGTGCATGCTTTGTTTTATCAACACTTTTCTTCCATCATTGGTTGTATACTCGGCAATAACTTGTTGCTTCCGCTCGTTTTCAACAATATATTGGATATTAGGATTGAAGCAGTCCAATAAAAACAAACCTTTTTCTTTCAAATGATTTCTTACGACTTTCAACGTATCAAATAAATCCTCATTTTTATACAAATGATGGATTGAATTAAACGGAATAAAAATAAAATCGAATTTTTCTCCAAGGTCTAATCCTCTAATATCCGCTTCAATGAAATCTATTTTTAATCCGGCTTGAAATGCTTTCTCCTTTGCCCGTTCAAGCATGGATAAAGTATAATCAACTCCCTTAATATTATAACCATCCTTTGCTATTGGAATCGTAAGCCTACCCGTTCCACAGCAGAGTTCAAGTATTTTGGCATCTTTATTTTGAGGCAGCCATTTTTTGTAAAACTCCAAATCGGACAGAGATTTATTCAACCCATCATAAATATCTGCATTATAAATAAAATCACCGACTTTATAATCTGTATTCATATTCTTTATTTTAACAGCTCACGATTTTGATTATCACCACTTTCCAATATGCTCATTTGATGGATAGCTATTTGGTTTAACTTAACAAGACGTTCACGTTGTGTCATATTCTGTTCGATAAACACGGCATTTAGATTCTCCATATTCGACAAACAGATAAGTTCATTGATAGTAGCATAATCACGGATGTTTCCTTTCAGTTCGGGATTCGCTTCTCTCCATTGTTTTGCTGTCATACCGAACATCGCCACATTCAGCACGTCGGCTTCATTGGCATAAATAATGCTTGCTTGCATTGGTGTGACTTCCATCGGAATAAGGTTTTGCTTTATGGCATCAGTATGTATGCGGTAGTTGATTTTCGACAATTCACGTTTCGCTGACCAACCGAGCAGCCTTTGTTCTTCTGTCTTTAGCCGCTGATACTCCTTAACAAGAAGTAATTGGAATTTAGGAGAAATCCACATGCCAAAATGATATGCTATATCCCGATGTGCATATGTACCACCATAACGACCTGCCTTAGAACGAATACCGATGGCACCGGTACGTTCTATCCACGTTTTCACCGAAAGCACAAAATTGTTACTTCCTGCCGCATTTTTAATTGTACCGAATTCGGTACAATTAAAATCGGAATTATACAACATTTCCCATTCGCCAAGATACTCGATAGTGTTTTTAAGACTAAGCCAACGGAAGATAATATGCTCTTGCAGTTGGCTTCTTGCCATGTCTGTAAGGCTGATGTAGTCTTCTTCATTGTACTTGACAACGCTAATATCTGTATTTTGAACAGTAATTTTTGCCATTATAATGATACATTGAGTTTCAATCACAAAGGTCGCTATAATTTGAGAAACTGCATCCTTTTTAATGGACTATTCACAAAAATGGCAGACCAGAAAGCCTACTTTGTTGTAAATATACGCCTATTTCCCGTAAAGCGCAAGGATTAGGAATATTTTTCTTTCAGGATTTCCTGTATTCCGCCAAAAGCTGTACCGCATTTAACCCGAGAATGAAAAAGGAAACCACCCTTGTTTCTTCGGCAGCCGCCCCAAAAACGCCCCCTCCAAGGGATTTCCTAAAAACATCCTTCATCCTTCAGGTATCGCCATAACACATTTATAAACAACCATTTACCCGCTGAACTTTTATCCGGGCATCTTTCAGCCTATGTTTCAGCCATACCTTGTAGGAAAGCGAAAATCGTTTGGCACATGAAACACTTTTTTTCTCAGCCAAATGAGAAATCAATCTCAGCCGAACGATTTCTCATTCGGCTGAGATTGATTCCCGCCCTTCGGGATGAAGGAGGACTGAAAGACAACTGAAACATCTTTCAGTTCATAACTCGCTCGATACAAGGGCATTATGTTGAAACCTGAAAGATGAAGGATGTTTTTGGGAAATCCCTTGGGAGGAAAACGCGCATCGGGCTGAGCATAGACCAAAATAAAGCGCGTCCACCCTGACCGGGGACGCGCTTTATTTTCCATGCAAACGTGCTTAGGAAAAGCCTAAGCGTTCGCCTTTTAGTCGTTCAACTTCGCCTTGATGAACTCACGGTTCAGACGGGCGATATTGGCGATACTTTCGCACTTCGGACACACGGCCTCACAAGCGCGGGTGTTCGTACAGTTACCGAAGCCGAGTTCGTCCATCTTGGCAATCATGGCCTTGGCACGGCGTGCAGCCTCGGGACGACCCTGCGGCAGCAAAGCCAACTGGCTCACCTTGGAAGAGACGAACAACATGGCAGAACCGTTCTTGCAGGCTGCCACACAGGCACCGCAACCGATACAACTGGCGCAATCCATGGCTTCATCGGCATTCTGCTTCGGAATCAAAATGGCATTGGCATCCTGAGGCTGTCCCGTACGCACGGTCACATAACCGCCGGCTTGCATGATTTTATCGAAAGCCGTACGGTCTACCATGCAGTCTTTGATGACGGGGAAACCGGCGGAACGCCACGGCTCCACGGTAATCGTATCGCCGTCCTTGAACTTACGCATATAGAGCTGGCAGGTGGTGGCACCGCGTTCGGTCTTGCCGTGGGGCGTACCGTTGATGTACAAAGAACACATACCGCAGATGCCTTCGCGGCAATCGTGGTCGAATACGAACGGTTCCTTGCCCTCCTCTACCAGTTGTTCATTCAAAATGTCCAGCATCTCCAGGAATGAGGTATCGCCCGGAATGTCTTTCATCTCACGCTCGTCAAAATGGCCCTTGTCTTTCGGTCCGTTCTGGCGCCAATATCTAAGCTTAAATGATATATTTTTCTCCATTGTTGTTTTTCTTTATAATCGTTGAACAAACCGTTTATTAGCTCTTGTAGTTACGTGTCTGAACCTTGATGGCTTCGTAAACGAGAGGTTCCTTGTACAATACGGGAGCCACGTCGTCAGAGCCTTGGTACTCCCAGCAAGATACGTAGAAGTAATTCTCGTCATCACGCTTGGCTTCACCTTCTTCCGTCTGGTATTCTTCGCGGAAATGACCGCCGCAAGACTCGTTACGGTTCAAGGCATCATAAGCGATGAGTTCGCCCATCGTGATGAAATCGTTCAGGCGCAATGCCTTCTCCAGTTCGATGTTCACGCCTTCCGTAGAACCCGGGATGAACAAGTTGGTCTCGAACTCCTTGCGGATGTCTTTCAAGAGCTTCAACGCCGTCTTCAGACCTTCTTCCGTACGGCCCATGCCGACATATTCCCACATGATGTGGCCGAGTTCCTTGTGGATGGAATCCACGGATTTCTTTCCCTTGATGCCCATCAAATGGTCGATGCGCGCCTGCACGGCCTTCTCTGCCTCTGCGAATTCAGGCAATTCGGTAGAGAAACGGGGAACGGTAATCTGGTCGGCCAGATAGTTCTGGATGGTGTAAGGCAGGACGAAGTAGCCGTCGGCCAAACCCTGCATCAAGGCGGAAGCACCCAAACGGTTGGCACCGTGGTCTGAGAAGTTACATTCACCGATGGCAAACAAGCCCTTGATGGAAGTCTGAAGCTCGTAGTCTACCCAGATACCGCCCATCGTGTAGTGGATAGCCGGATAAATCATCATCGGATTATAGTATTTCACGCCGTTGATTTCGTTGGCCAGCTTACCGGGGTTCACGTCGGTGATTTCTTCGTACATGTCGAAAAGATTGCCGTAACGTTGGAGCACTACGTCGATGCCCAGACGCTCGATACTTTCAGAGAAGTCGAGGAATACGGCCAAACCGGTATTGTTCACACCAAAGCCCTTGTCACAACGCTCCTTGGCTGCACGTGAAGCCACATCGCGCGGAACGAGATTACCGAATGCCGGATAACGGCGTTCCAGATAATAGTCACGGTCTTCTTCAGGAATATCGCTACCCTTCTTCGTTCCAGCCTGCAATGCCTTGGCATCTTCAATCTTCTTGGGCACCCAGATACGGCCGTCGTTACGCAGAGACTCTGACATCAAAGTCAACTTCGACTGCTTGTCGCCGTGGACGGGGATACAAGTCGGGTGGATTTGTACGTAAGCGGGATTAGCGAAATAAGCTCCCTTGCGATAACACTGCATGGCTGCCGAACAGTTACAGCCCATGGCATTGGTAGAAAGGAAATACGTATTACCATAACCTCCGGTAGCGATAACTACGGCATGGGCGGCAAAACGCTCCAATTTACCGGTCACCAAGTTGCGGGCGATAATACCACGTGCACGACCGTCTACCATCACCAAATCCATCATTTCGTAACGAGTAAACAATTTCACCGTACCGGCATTCACCTGACAGCTCAAAGCCGAATAAGCACCGAGCAACAACTGCTGTCCGGTCTGTCCTTTGGCGTAGAACGTACGGGATACCTGTGCGCCACCGAACGAACGGTTGGCCAACATGCCTCCGTATTCGCGGGCAAAGGGAACACCTTGTGCCACACACTGGTCGATGATGTTGTTGGAAACCTCGGCCAAGCGATACACATTGGCTTCACGGGCACGATAGTCGCCGCCCTTCACCGTATCGTAGAACAAACGGTAAACAGAGTCACCGTCGTTCTGGTAATTCTTAGCTGCATTGATACCTCCCTGTGCAGCGATGGAGTGTGCGCGGCGCGGAGAATCCTGAATACAGAAATTAAATACTTTGAATCCCATCTCGCCGAGAGAAGCAGCGGCAGAGGCACCGGCCAGACCGGTACCGACCACGATGATGTCCAAACGGCGCTTGTTGGCCGGATTCACCAATTTCTGATGTGCCTTATAATTGGTCCATTTCTCAGCTACCGGTCCTTCCGGAATCTTGGAATCGATTATCTTTGTCATAGTTCGTTTCAATTTAATGATTCATTAATTAATATTAGTAGCACACGCTTCCGCTGCAACCGCCGCAGAAAGAGAAATACAATGCCACTACCAAGAACATCAGGATGACGATAGTGGTGTAGATGTTGCCGATGCACTTCCAACGGTCGAACCACACCTTACCGTTCCAACCCAATGTCTGGATGGCACTCCAGAAGCCGTGCGTCAAATGGAACCACAGGGCAGCCAGCCAGATGATGTACAATACGGTATAAACCGGGTTGCTGAACGTAGCTACGATATAACCGTAACCATCCGTTGCGTGCAGGCCGCCCATGTAGGGATCGCCCATCAACTCGGCAAACATCATGTTATACCAGAAATTGTACAGGTGCAGAACCATGCCCAATACAACGATGATGCCCAGCACCAACATGTTCTGTGAAGCCCACTCCACCTTGTCAGGCTTACTCGTCACGTCGTAACGGTTGTTACCGCGCGCCTTACGGTTTTGCATCGTCAGCCAGAAAGCATAGATGATGTGAATAACCACCAAAGCTGCCAATGCCAGAGTTGCTGCTACCGCATACCAGTTGGAGCCCAGAAATTCACAAATCATGTTATAGCCTTCTGCCGAGAACAGAGCCACAACGTTCATCGACGCATGGAACGTCAAGAACAGGACAAGCGCGATACCGGTAACCGACATCACCACTTTCCTACCAATAGATGAATCACATAACCACATAAATGATTGAATTTAAAATATTTAATAAATAATATAAAGGAATTCCTACATCTTCATCCTCCTGATAAGGTTCTGCAAAATTACTCTAAATCCTGAATAACACAAAGAAATAGCCGAATTATATTCCTAAAAATCACTACTTTTGTAACCGTAAAAACAAGTTAAAAATGAAGTTCGACTACGATGTGATAGTGATAGGCGGCGGCCATGCAGGCTGCGAAGCGGCAGCAGCCTCTGCCAACATGGGAGCGCAAACCTGCCTTGTCACCATGGACATGAACAAGATTGGACAAATGAGTTGCAATCCGGCCGTGGGGGGCATTGCCAAAGGACAAATCGTCCGGGAAATAGACGCTTTGGGCGGCTACATGGGTATCGTGACCGACCGCACCGCCATACAATTCCGTATGCTCAACCGTTCGAAAGGCCCGGCTATGTGGAGCCCCCGCGCCCAGTGCGACCGTGGAAAATTCATCTGGGCATGGCGGGAAATCCTGGAAAATACACCCAATTTGCATATCTGGCAAGACCAAGTGAAAGAACTCCTCGTAGAGCATGGAGAAGTGGCTGGCGTGAAGACATATTTCGACGTGGTGATCCGGGCACGCTGCGTCATCCTGACGGCCGGCACGTTCCTGAACGGCCTGATGCACATCGGACACACGCAGTTGCCCGGAGGCCGTGTGGCCGAACCGGCATCGTACCATTTGACCGAATCCATCGCCCGCCACGGCATAAACTACGGGCGGATGAAAACCGGGACACCGGTACGCATCGACGGAAGAAGCGTACATTTCGAGGAAATGGAAATACAGGAGGGAGAACACGACTACCATAAATTCTCATTCATGGGGCGTGACCGGCAACTGAAACAACTTCCGTGCTGGACCTGTTTTACCAATCCGGAAGCCCATGAAGTATTGAGAAGCGGCTTGCCGGATTCTCCCCTTTACAACGGACAAATCCAAAGCATAGGGCCGCGCTACTGCCCGAGCATCGAGACCAAACTGGTCACCTTTCCCGAACGTGACCAACATCAGCTTTTCTTGGAGCCGGAGGGCGAAAGCACGCAAGAATATTATTTAAACGGCTTTTCATCGAGCCTGCCGCTCCACATCCAAATCGAAGCCTTGAAAAAAATCCCGGCTTTCCGCGATCTGGCCATATACCGTCCGGGCTATGCCATAGAATACGATTACTTCGACCCCACCCAACTGTATCACACGTTGGAATCGAAAATATTGCCGGGCTTATTCATGGCCGGACAAGTCAACGGAACCACAGGTTACGAAGAAGCAGGCGGACAAGGCATCGTAGCCGGAATCAACGCTGCCTTGAAATGTTCCGGAGGCGAACCTTTCGTCATGCACCGCGACGAATCCTATATCGGCGTACTCATCGACGATTTAGTCACCAAAGGAGTAGACGAACCTTATCGCATGTTCACGTCGCGGGCAGAATATCGTATCTTGCTTCGCCAGGATGATGCAGATGCACGCCTCACGGAACGTTCTTATCAAATAGGATTGGCTACACGCGAACGCTATGACCATTGGCTTTCCAAAAAGGACGCTGTCGAACGAATCGTAAGTTTCTGCAAAGAATTCTCGTTGAAACCGGCCCTGATCAATCCCGGATTGGAAGCTTTAGGCACGATACCGCTCAAATACGGATGCAAACTTTTCGAATTAATCAACCGTCCGCAAATCACGGTGAAAAACATTGCCGAACATATCGTACCGTTAAAGGCTCTGCTCGACACATTGACCGACCGACGGGATGAAATCATCGAAGCTGCCGAAGTATTGATAAAGTATCACGGGTATATTGCCCGCGAAAGAATCATCGCCGACAAGATGCAGCGCTTGGAAAGCATTAAGATAAAAGGCCGCTTCGATTACAAAAACATGAACTCCCTGTCTACCGAAGCCCGTCAGAAGTTAGAGAAAATCAATCCGGAAACATTGGCACAGGCCGGACGCATCCCGGGTGTCTCTCCCAGCGACATCAACGTGCTGCTCGTGCTTCTGGGACGGTAGCCGGAAGCTCTACGTTTCACGTGAAACAAAACTTAAATTACCAACAGATAAAATACTGGTTATGAACAATCCAACATTACTGAAGAATCTGCGAAACATTCCGGACTTCCCTATACCCGGAGTTCAGTTCAAGGACGTGACGACACTCTTCAAAAACGCGAAGTGCATGAAGATTATGCTAAACGAATTGTATGAAATCTATAAGGACAAAGGCATCACAAAGGTGGTCGGCATAGAGTCGCGCGGTTTCGTCCTCGGTGCCGCCCTTGCGGTGAAACTTGGCGCAGGTTTCATCATGTGCCGGAAACCCGGAAAGCTTCCGGCCGAGACCTTACAGGAAAGTTATATGAAAGAATACGGTAAGGATACGATAGAAATACATAAAGACGCCATCGACGAGAAAGACGTGGTCCTCATTCATGACGACCTGCTTGCCACAGGCGGTTCCATGAAAGCGGCCTACAACTTGGTGAAGAAGTTTAATCCGGCACACGTCTACATCAATTTCATTATCGAACTGACGGGCGAAGGATTGAACGGACGCGAGGTTTTCGACGAAGGTATTGAAATCAGCACACTCTTACGTGTCTAAAAACTGCTTTTTTAACGGGGACATGCAGCACGCTGTATTGTCCCCTTTTCATATCCAATTCCAAACGCCATGACGACCGAAGAAAAAGAAAAGCTGGACGCTTATTTGAAAGGCATCGTCCTGAATCTGCCGGACAGTCCGGGATGCTACCAATATTTGAACGACGAGGGGGAAATCATCTATGTGGGTAAGGCCAAAAACCTGAAACGGCGCGTCTATTCCTATTTCAGCAAAGACCACCAAAGCCGGAAAACAGCCATGCTGGTCAGTAAAATCAGGGATATCAAATATATTGTGGTAAACAGCGAAGAAGACGCGCTTTTATTGGAAAACAACCTTATCAAACGCTATAAACCGCATTACAACGTGTTGCTGAAGGACGACAAGACCTATCCGTCCATTTGTGTGACCAACGAATACTTTCCCCGCATCTTCAAAACACGGCACATCGTACGCAACGGTTCCGTGTACTTCGGCCCTTACAGCCATATTCCCACGCTGAATGCCTTACTCGAGCTCATCAAGAACCTCTATCCGTTGCGCACGTGCCACCTCGCGCTCACACCTGAAAACATCCGTAGCGGAAAGTTCAACGTCTGTTTGGAATACCACATCAAGAACTGCAAAGGCCCTTGCATCGGAGCGCAAAGCCGCGAAGAATACCTCCAATCCATCCAAGAAGCCAAGGAAATCCTGAAAGGAAACACGGCCGAAATCAGCCGGAACATGCTCGCCGAAATGCAAGCGTTGGCGGCGGAAATGCGTTTCGAAGAGGCACAAGCCATCAAAAGGAAGTACGACCTTTTGGAAAGCTACCGGAGCAAGAGCGAAGTGGTGAGCAACGTCCTCCACAACATCGACGTTTTCTCCATTGAGGACGATGGAAACGCGGCTTACATCAACTACTTGCACGTGACGAACGGGAGTATCAACCAGGCCTTCACCTTTGAATATAAAAAACGGATGAACGAGTCTCCCGAAGAACTGTTGACGCTGGGCATCGCTGAAATGCGGGAACGCTACAAGAGCCGTTCCAAGGAAATCATCACCCCCTTTCCCATCGACGTGGAAATGGAAGGCGTCACCTTCACCGTCCCGCAAAGGGGAGACAAGAAGAAACTGCTGGAACTCTCTATCCTCAACGTAAAACAATACAAACTGGACCGGCTCAAACAGGCCGAGAAACTCAATCCGGAACAGAAAAGCGTACGGCTGATGAAAGAAATACAGCAAGCCATGCACCTTGAAAAGCTCCCCATGCGCATCGAATGTTTCGACAATTCAAACATCTCGGGGACGGATGCCGTAGCGGCCTGCGTAGTCTTCAAAAAGTGCAAACCCAGCAAACAGGACTACCGCAAATACAACATCAAAACCGTGGTCGGACCGGACGATTATGCCTCGATGAAAGAGGTGGTACGCCGCCGGTATTCACGCGCCGTGGCGGAACAAGGCGAACTGCCCGACCTCATCATCACAGACGGCGGACGGGGACAGATGGAGGTGGTACGCGAAGTGGTGGAAGACGAACTCGGACTGCGCATCCCCATCGCCGGACTGGCTAAAGACGACCGCCATCGCACCAACGAACTGTTGTTCGGCTTCCCGCCGATCGTCATTGGCATGAAGACAGACAGCCCTGTGTTCCGGCTCATGACCCAGATACAGGATGAAGTGCACCGTTTTGCCATCACTTTCCATCGCGACAAACGCAGCAAACACCAGACCGTTTCGGCACTGGACACCATCAAAGGCATCGGCGAGAAGACCAAAACCCAGTTGCTCAAACGGTTTAAAAGCGTAAAACGTATCCGGGAAGCTTCGTTCGACGAACTGGCCGCGGAAATCGGACCGGCCAAAGCGAAAATAATACAAGAAAACCTGCCTGCTGAAGCATGACATGCAGGCTTTTTTCGTATATTTGCAAGAAACCAAACACACGCTAAACACATGAGAACCGTAATACAACGCGTCAGCCATGCGTCGGTAAGCATCGGCTGCCACTGCAAATCGGCCATACAAGGCGGACTTTTGATTTTGCTGGGCATAGAAGAGGCTGACAATGAAGAGGATATAGATTGGTTGTGCCGTAAGGTTACAGGACTTCGCATCTTCGACGACGAAAACGGCGTAATGAACCGGAGTATCCTCGAAACCGGAGGTGACATATTGGTTATCAGTCAATTCACCCTGATGGCTTCGTACAAGAAAGGCAACCGTCCCTCGTATATCCGTGCGGCCGGGCATACCACAGCCATCCCCCTCTACGAAAGCTTCTGCCGGAAATTGGGCGAAGCGCTCGGCAAACCCGTGCAGACGGGAGAATTCGGAGCAGAAATGAAAGTGGACCTGTTGAACCACGGCCCCGTCACCATCTGCATGGACACTAAAAACAAAGAATAAAAAAGGAAAATATGACTATAGACGAAGCACAGAAACAGGTAGACGAATGGATTAAAACGGTCGGTGTACGTTACTTCAGCGAACTGACCAACATGGCTTGCCTGACCGAAGAAGTGGGCGAACTGGCCCGTGTCATGGCCCGCCGCTACGGCGACCAGTCTTTCAAGGAAGGCGAAAACTGCAACCTGGAAGAAGAGATGGCCGACGTACTCTGGGTACTGATCTGCCTGGCCAACCAGACGGGCGTGAACCTGACGGAGGCACTCCGGAAAAGTATCGAGAAGAAAACCCGAAGAGACAAAGAACGACATATTAACAATCCTAAATTACATTGAATCATGAGCGAGCACACACATCATCACGAGCCTGAAACCAGCAAGTACGAACAGGCATTGAAGAAGTATGACCTCAACCTCAGCGACGAGGCCGTGAAAGAAGCCGTGGCGAAAATCATCGCCGAAAAAGTGCCGGAAAACGACACAACGGAAGTCAAAAGATTCCTGATGGGCAGTGTGGAACTGACCTCATTGAGCACCACGGACAGCGAAGAAAGCATCCTCCGTTTCACGGAACGCGTGAACGCATTCGAGGACACCTACCCCGACCTGCCGCATGTGGCCACCATCTGCGTCTATCCCTGCTTCGCACAAATCGTCAGCCAATCGCTCGAAGTGGAGGGCGTGGAAGTGGCCTGCGTGTCGGGCAGTTTCCCCTCCTCGCAAGCCCTGATTGAAGTCAAAGTGGCCGAAACAGCCCTGGCCATCAAGGATGGCGCCACGGAGATAGACATCGTCATGTCCGTCGGCAAGTTCCTGAGCGGCGACTACGAGACGCTCTGCGACGAAATCAGCGAACTGAAAGCGACCTGCGGCGACCATAAAATGAAAGTCATCCTCGAAACGGGCTGCCTGAAGACTGCCGCGAACATCAAGAAAGCCTCCCTGTTGGCCATGTATGCCGGAGCCGACTATATCAAAACGTCCACCGGGAAACTCGAACCGGCCGCTACGCCGGAAGCCGCCTATGTCATGTGCCAAGCCATCAAGGAATACTATAACGAAACAGGCATACAGATAGGTTTTAAGCCCGCAGGAGGCATGCATACGGTACATGACGCCCTTGTGTACTACACCATCGTCAAAGAGATCTTAGGCGAAAAATGGCTTACCAACCAGTGGTTGCGCCTTGGCACAAGCCGGTTGGCCAACCTGCTGCTGAGCGAAGTGACGGGAGAAGAGGTGAAATTCTTCTAATCCCCCTTCTGACAATTTGACAAAACGACAAACATGTCCCCACGAGAACGGCGTATTTGCATGCCGGTGGAGTACACGTCGCTTCTACGCGATTCTCGCGCGTCGTGAAAATGACATTCTGACACCCATGCGGATGGTTTGCTGACACCAGAAAGGCAGCACAATGCTAATGTCCGTATGAAAACCAGTGCCTGCCACGGAAAAGCCGGAAACGGTGACAAATGTGGCAGGTATTTTTGTATGCCTTTTCGTCCCAAACAGGAGAAAAACCTTTCATATCCGGAGTCTTCATCCCCCACTCCATCCCGTTCTCACGCCCATTTTCGGAGATTCCCGTCCCAATCTGCTGAGAAACATTTTCCGCTTTCAGCCAAACGATTTTTCGTTCGGCTGAAAGAAATCCGGATTTTGACAGAGAAATGCGCGATAAGAGCAATAATCTTATCTTAAATATTAAAACAAGAACATCTTTTTCCTCTATTTTATCTATCCTCTACCATAGCCCAACATGGAAAAAATAGCAAAATGTCATCCGTAGCCCCCATTCATATCCAAAATATCCGCCTTACCTGTCAAATACACCTCAACAAACGTCGTACCTTTTCATATACCATTCTCACCCACAGGCCGTTCTCACCGGTTTACATCCTGTCAAGCCATAAAAATCATTTAATCCGTAGCCTTAGCCAGCCAAAATACTTATATTTGTATCCACATAAAACAAAGAATCATGCACAAACCTTTGCTCATACAATATTTTCTCCACATTTTGTTGGCATGTTCCCTTCAAATCCATTTTCCTTTGCTTCATGCCCAAGAAATATCCGTACGCCCCATTCCTATGTTGGACAAACTGCCGGTAAAAGCCATACATAGAATCTTTCAAGACAGTGAAGGATATATCTGGTACGGCACATTCGACGGTTTATGTCGGTATGACGGATATGACATCAAAGTCTACCGTTCCGATTTATCCAATCCCAACTTGTTAGCCAGCAACTATATTACTTACATTGCAGAAGACCACGAAAAGAAAATATGGTTCGGGACCACAAACGGGTTATACACCTTAGACAAATCCACCCAGCAAATCAAGACCATTCCCTTGGAAGGCAGCCAAGACCCAAACGTCTTTTCCATCAATGTGACCCGCGACGGAACAATATGGGCCAGCGTACCGGGAATTTTATTCCGTTTCCGCACCGACGGCTCGTTGGTCGGAAAATACAAAACAGAATATAACCAAGCCCCACAATGCGCATATATCGTTTACGAGACCCCAAACGGAGACCTATTGATATCATTGACCTACAGCGGAATGTTCAAATTCGACCAACAGGGGCATACCCTGACACCATATTTCCCCGACCCAGACTATCGCTGCATCGAACGAATCATTTGGGATGAAACACACCAATGCTATTGGCTCGGGACTTGGGAAAGAGGAATCGTACGTTTCGACCCGAAAAGCAAAGACCCGGAAAAACGCTATGTCCCTCAACCTATGCCCTCGGCTGTAGGCGGACAAACCACAGGCAATGTGTTTCATATGGTACAAGACGATGTGTTCCATTATCTTTGGGTCACGACAGACAAAGATTTGTTTGTCTTCCAAATCACCGAAAATGGAGATTTAAAACAAATAGACACTTCGTCTTTCCTTCCTTCCACTAACAAAATGCTTTATGAAATTTATAAAGACAAGGACGGAAATCTATGGGTATCGGCTTTCGATATGGAAAGTTTCATCATAGACATACGCCGACACACCGTCAGAAAATATCCTTTAAAAGCCTTACAGGAACAAATCAAAGCCCAACCGGTCATTAACACCTTATGTGTGGATGACAAAGGAGGGTTTTGGTTCTCTCAAGAGCGATACGGACTCTGTTTTTACGACCCGATTACGGAACGCCTCACCCACTATTCTACATGGACAACAGGAAAAAGACACCTTATTGCCTACCCCTATAAACTGATTCCGTCCCAAACACCGGGAAAAATATGGAGTATCGGCAGTAAAAACCATATCTTCGCTTTCAAACGTCAAGACATGGACATCCAAATCGACGAGACCATCCAAATACCGCAAACCCAAGTCAATACAATTCTCGAAGAAGACGACAAGCGATTATGGATCGGGACATCGGATGGGCTTTGGGTCTATGACCGGTTGAAAAGGCAGCCGAAAAACATCTCCGGAAATAGAGGAAATGTCACCGGAATCACGCAAACAAACGACGGAAAAATATGGTTTTCCACCACGGACAAAGGCATAGGCTGCCTTGCCCGAAACAAGATCTATTTTTACACCTTGCACAAAAACATCAATCATATCGATGCCACAACTTACGGAGAACTGTGGTTAGGTACAACAACAGGAGAGATACTCTCATTCGATACACAAACTAAAAAAATAACAAACCACAGTGCCACATGCAACATGAGCGGCGACATCATAAACGGACTGGTGGTGGATTCATACAACCACGTGTGGATCGTATCCAACCAATCCCTCAAAGAATATAATCCACGCAATGGAGCTTACCGAAATTATAAAACCGACAATCCCAACCTTATGCTCAACCGTTTCCTCTCGGTCTGTAGGCACAAAAACGACCCTAAAGAAATTTTCCTTGGCGGTGTGTCGGGCATTATCGCCATTCCATCTTCCCAAAAAATAGAAAGTATTCCCATACAGACCTCCGCACACATCACCGAAATTCGAGTGAATGCCCAAGGTCAATGGAAAAATATCCCGGCCGGAAGTTTCCCCCATTATACCCTTCAACTCTCACCGGAAGAACAAGATGTAGAAATCCACTTTTCCACACTCGACTTTCACCATTTAGAACAAATCCGCTATGCCTATCGTATGAAAGGTGAAGACAGAGATTGGATTTATCTGGATAACGGCAAGAATTCCGCATATTACAACAATATGGAAAAAGGTATACATACATTTCAAGTCAAAGCCACCGACGAAAACGGGCAGTGGAGCAACCACATCACCGAACTGACCATCCGGAAAGCACCGGCCTTCTATGAAACGTGGTGGGCTTATACGCTCTATGCGCTCGCTATTGGCGGTATCTTACTGCCCATCGTTATCTTGCTCACTGCAAGAACCCATCCCGGATACAAACTCAAATCTTACCAGACAGGAGCTGACGGCTACTTATCCAAACCATTCGCTCCCTGCCTGTTGAAGGTCAGATTACAAAATCTGTTCAACCGACGGAAAGCAATACAAAACGAATTTAAAAAAAATACTCCGGTGGCTTTAATCTCACCTATGGAATTCACTTCGGCAGATGAGCAGCTTGTCAGAAAAGCCGTTAAAATTACAGAGAGCCATCTGTCTGATCCGGACTTCGACGTATTGGCATTGGCATCGGAACTGGGCATGTCGCGTTCCACATTATCCCGGAAAATGAAAGCCTTACTCGGACAGACTCCTTTGGAGTTCATTAAAGACATCAAAATGCAACATGCCTGCAACATGCTGAAAAACGCCACAATGACTATCGCGGAAGTGGTAGAAGCTTTAGGTTACAATGACCATAAGCATTTCACAAGCTTATTCAAAGACACTTTCGGCATGACTCCGAGCGAATTTCAAAAGAAAGAATGTGCCCCGTCACAAAAACAAAACTGAAAAAGCCATCATCCGGCTTTACAGGTAAAAGCCGGATGATGGGTCATAAAAATAAGTTGTAAAAACTACAAATCCTCAATAATAGCACATCCCCATGGAGATATTTCCAAAAAATCCCGTTTCCTAACTATTTTGCCTGATAATAATTCTTTCCCATCATCAAACATATAATTTATTCCCTGCCCAATACCACTATAATTGAAAATATAATGCACCAAACGTCCCATGTCATTCACACCTGAACGTATAATTAAAGGAAAACGATATTCGTTCGCCTCTGATAAAATTCCAGCATTTCCAGCAGCCATCCGAACAATTTTCTCCAATAATTCATCTGAAGGCACTGCTCCTATATAAAACAAATGCCCCCGACCGAAAGAATTCTTCGTAACAACCGGCCAACGCCCAAAAAATGGATGGTCTGCACAAGCCAAGGGTTCCGCTGTCTCTGGAACAAGAAATTCATACCATTCATCTACTGCAACCGGATTATTAAGGCTAAAAGCTTCACTTTTTAAAGCCATTCCACGTATCGAAGAAAACTCCTGATAATAAAAGCCACAAGCCTTACGCAACGGCCCGGGAGCTTTTTGTGGACGAACCGCAGAGTATTCATTGCAAAAGCCACTTTTATACAACATGACGACTTCTCCACCTTTATATACAAAATTACTTATTTTATCCAACAAAGAATCCGTAGCAACATATAAAGGCGGTATTACCAGAAGTTGATAGTCATCAAAATCTTGTATCTGATCACAAGGGATGATATCTGTTTCGATATTCTGGCGATAAAGGGCACTATATACTTTATGAATAGGATAATTATCTTTCCATGAATATGGCATAAACTGCAAAGCATGATAAGAATCATGGCTAAACAGAATGGCGGCCTTATTCCTTTTTTTCAAATTAACCAAATGTGTCCCTATTCGCCTGAGTTCGCCTGCAACTTTTTTAAATTCTTCCGAAATGCGGTTACCCTCCAAATCATGCCCCAAAATACCTTTCCAATATGTTTCTTGTCCATAATGGATGCTTGACCAATGCCAATATTCAACCATATTGGCCCCAGAAGCCAAATGCCCATATACATTTTGACGCAATTGTCCGTCATAAGGTGGATACTGATTACGTGAATCCCATCCTGTCGTCTGTGCATTAGTTTCAGTTATCAAATAGTTTCCTTTCGCAACAGTCCGCATAAAATCCCCCACATAAGCAAGAAGTTGTCCATCTTGCCCATCCTGGACATTATGATATACATTATTTGCCGGATATTCCATTTGCCTGAAACTTTCTACTTGGTCTACATTTTGGAACGCCCCCATGAAACAATGAGTAACAAACTGATTCTTTTGTTTATACTCGTTTACAATATCTACTTGCCAATTAAGGAAATCTGCTATAGCCTTGCGATTCCAGCGTTCCCATTCATTTTTATAAGACGGATTGGTAACTCCGTCCCGTGGATAAAAATCTTCCCATCGGTGTATATTCATCCCCCAATAATTCATTCCCCATTCTTTCGTAAGCTTATTTATATTGCCTTTAAACTTATTTTTTACATAATTTCGGAATCCGACAAAATAATCATGGTTATTAATATTTCTGGCTTCTATTTCATTATCCACTTGATAACCGATAATTGCCGGATGTTTCGCATACCGCTCCATCAGTTTCCTTATTATGCGTTCAGAATAGAAACGATAAGTCGGATTCATGAAATTCATATTTTGCCGGATACCATAATATGCCTGTCCTCCACCAGGATATTGTGCCAAAACTTCAGGATGCCTTTCTGCCATCCAAGCGGGAATAGAATAAGTAGGAGTACCCAAAACAACTTTTATACCGGCTTCATGCATTTTATCCAATATCCTATCCATCCATTCAAACTTGAAAACTCCCTCTTGCGGCTCAAATACCCCCCAAGAAGATTCACCGACCCGAACCACATTTACTCCATATTCCTTCATTAACCGAATATCTTCATCCAAACGCTCTGAAGGCATATACTCATGATAATACGCAGCTCCATATAATATGTTGTCAAAACGATATTGGGCATGCAGCATCGTGACGCCATTCGCCATAAACAACATAAAAAGAAACACCTTTATATTACAATTCATCTTCATCATATCTATATCATTTATACAACCAAATAGCATAAGTAAACGCATCCGCATTCCTATACGGCTTTTCCTCTCCTGGGCGGAACCATTGGCCGATATTGGCAAATGGTGTAAGCAATACGTCCACTTTCCGTCCCATATAAGAGGCTTGCGTCTGATAGACTGGTCCTAACATTTTGGTATCAGGCTTCTGAATCCATTTGGGTTCGCTGTTTGTATCCATACGTATGTCTTTCTCCATATTCACATCATCATTGCAAAGCTGTTTATTCCAAACCATATCCAAACAATATACGAGAGGGCCGCGAATAAAGGCATACGGTATCTTATCCGTAGGTTCTTCCCTGTACATTATTTCCCCACGTGGAAGTGTATAAGTCGTATACTTACTATGATGTTCACGCCTTATCCACTTACCCTCCATAGGAAAAGTGATACCTATTTTATCCCCTTTTTCCCATTTATGAGTGATAGCCAAATACTTGCCAGCTTCTATTCCCGATACTCTTTCACCGTTGACTGAAACTTCCGGTGCCTTACACCAAGAAGGTATGCGCAAGTTCAATATCTTGTTTTTATTCTTGGAAGAAAGTACAGTCAGTACCATACTTTCCGATTCGGGATAGTTACCCGATATTTCAAATGCGAAGTCCTTGCCGTCATATCGTGAAGGCAAATACTGGTTGATATAAAAATCTTTTCCATTTTCGGCATAGAAGAAAGTCGGCAGCAAAGAAATGATACGATGTCCGCTGGCTGTACAACAATCCGGACCATGGAAATAATCGTGAGGTTTCGTCCCATTCGGTGCCGTATGATAACGGCAAGTCCCACTCTCACAATCTTGGGCTGCAAATACATGGTTCATCATCAGACGTTCCATCGCATCTGCATATTTTGATTCCCCAGTCAGTTCAAGCAACATTTGTGTCAGTTGCATCCACGACATCGTGGCACAGGTTTCCACCACATTTCCCGAAACGGGTTTCACATAGCCGTGTTCATAATGTTCCGCCACACTGACTCCTCCTGTAATGTACATCTGCCTGTTACAAATATCATCCCATGCGCCTGCCACTTTACGGAACAATGATTTATCACCGGTAATACGATACAAACGCAGGAATCCCATAAAATTCATCTGAAAAGTATGTGAATGCACGTAAGGCTGAAGCTTATCTACTCCCAAAGTTCCGTCTGCTACGGAATCCAAACGTGAAAAGGCATCCCAACCGCTCCATTTGTCTATATTACCAACCACCCAAAGGCTCCAGTCCAAATACTTCTTTTTCCCTGTCACTTCATATAAGCGTGCAATAGGGTCACAAAGCAAAGTACCTTCCCAACTATAGTGTACACCGTGTCCTGCAAATTGAGACAAGGCATCTATCGATTTATGCCTGTTTTCAGGATCCCTCAAGTCCGACGGCCAAAACTCCAACTTTCCCGGACCGAAATACTTCAAATAATAATCAGCCAATTTCTCGGCAGCAGCCAATGACGCTTTATCACCGGTTTCCTCATATACCGTAATGAAAGCATGAAACACAAAATATAATTCATAGGCATCCATACCTCTGACCGGACGTTCGTCCGAACGGTAATCCTTGGAAGTAGCACCTACATATCCGCTTTCTTCTTGCGAATCAACAATACGTTTCAACATTGTTCGGGCTTTATCCAATAAAGCCTTGTCATTACGTTGAATCCCAGAAAGATAGGCCGACTCTATCCATTTTCCATGTTGTTCGGCCTTAGTCCAATCCCATGCCGTATGCTGCCGCTGTACGACAAAATCCACATATTTATCAATAGGGAAATCCTTCAAATAATTACGGTTTACTTCCATCCGGTAGCCAAAGAAACCCTTGATATCTTTTATTGAAGAAATAGGTACAGGACGCTCCAACACGTCTACCTTATCATAAGTTTTTGATAAGGTAGGTAATACCGACATCCCCAAAAAGAAACATGTAAAGAAAGTCTTTTTCATTGCCTTAAAAATGAGTTTTAATGAACTAATATTTTAACTACTGCAAAGAAAAAGAATCCCGAGAAGAAAGCACGTGGTGAATCAAACCAAAAACATGGGAATAATCAACCATCTTCATTTTGACGAATAAACCACCCTTATTTGAATCATCCGCCATCCCTTATTTCATATATTTCTCCATTCCAAATAGAAGAATAGCCGTTTATTCTTGAAGACTTCATCCCTCATCCCACCTCGTTTTTATGTTTTTTCCTCTATTTTATCTATCCTCTACCATAGCCCAACATGGAAAAAATAGCAAAATGTCATTGTTATCAATAAATGGATGTATTTCATAATTCTATTTGATATTATGACTACAAACAAAGTCAAAAAAGTATAATTAATAAAGAACAGAGAAAAATCCATTTTTTTATTTTATTTGAACTAAGAAAGTAATTATATTTGCGTGTATTTAATCTTAAAACATTATATATATGAAAAAAATTATCATTCCATTATCTCTTATTCTATGTGCTGTGAGTGGAATATGGACCTACTTTTGTAATAGTTGTAGCGTAAGCCTTAATGCCTTAGGAGATGAAGTGGAAGTAGAACATAAATGCTCATCCACTAAATGAAAAGGATTGCCGTTTTAGGGGGATATTTAGTGGCGTTGCTGATTCTATTTATTAGATGTACCCCGAAAGACAACAAGCCGATAACGTATAACGATGAAGTGTTTACGAGGTGTGACACCACCCCGGCAACGGTATTAGCCAAAGGCTTGCCCATCCATTATCCGGCTTCAATGTTCACCATGGACAGTATCATCGGCATCGTGGATTTCCAAGCGTCGGACTTCTTTATCCATCTCTATAACGAAAAAGGACAAGCTATCGGCAATATGGTCCGGAAAGGCCGTGGTTTCGGAGAAATCACCGACTACAACGATTTTATCGTCAAAAAAGAGGAAGGTCTCGTGTCTTTCTACTCTCTGGGGAAAATCATAGAATATGACGTACTTGCCTATCTTTCGGATTCCACATCCTACATCAAAGAATATCCGCTCCCCGCAGAAGTTTATCAAAAAAGCAGTTTTTACCATAATGCAGTAAGGACAAAATCAGGAAAATACCTTCTCATTGAATCATTCGATGAGAACCGTCTTGTGACTGTGAACGGCAAAACGTACAACGTTTACAAAACATATCCTAACATATCGGGTGAAGGAACAGAAAAGGATGCGGCCATCTTCCGCTATGCCTCCAAGATGGCGATAAAAGGAGACTACAGCCGTATTGCCTTCGGAACTTACATCGGTGGTGTATTGGACATCCTGCAAATAGATGATACGCTCGGCATTTCCCCTGTAAAGACGCTCGGTATCTACAAACCAGTATACGCCAAAGTAAAAAACAGTCCGGATGCCATTACGTGGGGGGATGAAACGCCTATCGGTTTTGAGGCCATGGATGCCTCGGATCGATACCTGTATACCCTACTCAACGGAACATTGGGTAAAAACCTGAAAGCCAAAGATGCTATCAATAACCCGCCTTTTACGGAAAAGATATCCATATTCGATTGGAACGGGCATGATGTCAAACAAACCTACACAGGCAAGAAACTAATGGGCCTGACGAACAAAGGGGACAGTATTTGCTATGCAGTGGCTTATGACGACAACTATTCGCTTCTGAAGATAGAACCGTTCAAATGATTCCATGCATATCATAAGAAGGAGGTTTAAAGCCTCTTTTTTCTTTTAAAATGATTGCACGGAACCGAAGAAAACACTACCTTTGCTTCATCACCAAACAAGGAAAAACATGGAAAGAGACGAATATACAGACCGTTACGTAAACCCCTATACCGACTTTGGATTCAAAAAGCTTTTCGGCACAGAGATGAACAAGGAGCTGCTTATCAGCTTTATCAACAGTTTGCTGAGCGGTAAGGAGCAAATACGCGACCTCACTTACCTCAACACCGAAAACCTCGGCATCAGCGAGGCAGACCGCAAGGCTGTGTTCGACGTCTACTGCGAGACCGACAGCGGGGAAAAGATATTAGTGGAAATGCAGCGCGGACAGCAACTGTTCTTCAAGGAAAGGAGCTTGTACTACGCTTCCTTCCCCATACAGCAGCAGGGAAAGCGCGGCGATTGGGATTACCAACTCAAGGCCGTGTACGTCATCGCCATACTGAATTTCGTGTTCGACTACACCCACGACGGGTACTTCCACCACGAAGTGCAGTTGACCGACAGCAAGACCCGGGAAGTGTTCTACGACAAGCTGACGTTCATCTATCTGGAAATGCCCAAGTTCAACAAGAAAGAAGAAGAACTTGACAGTATGTTCGACAAATGGCTCTTCGTACTACGCAACCTCACGCGGCTGATGGAAAAGCCCGCTACGCTACAGGAACGCGTCTTTACCCGGTTCTTCGAGGCAGCAGAAATCGCGAAGTTCACCGTAGAGGAATACCACCACTACGAAACGAGCCTGAAAGTATACCGCGACTGGAGAAACACCATTGACTTCGCCGTTCAAAAAGCCACAAAGGAAGGAGAACAAAAAGGGATACAAATAGGGATGCAAAAAGGAATAGAAAAAGGAATAGAAAAAGGTATAGAAAAAGGTATAGAAAAGGGGATGCAGGAAGGTATGGAAAAAGGGAAAGAAGAAGAAAAGCTAAACATAGCCAGACAGATGAAAGCCAATGGCATACCAACCCATACGATAGCAGCCTGTACAGGATTGGATACGGAAGAAATCAATCGTCTATAATCGGATTGGAGGAACAAATCATCCTCCCAACCCTATTAAGACACCCGTTTCAATACGAAATCCAAGTACAAACGTAAGGCTTCACCTACGGCTTCGTTTCCATCAGAATCAATCAAACCGACTGCTTGCTCACGAAATTCATCCATTTTACGACGGGCATACTCTATACCGCCCGACTGTTTGGTAAAATCCACTAAAGCTGAGATTTCTTCTTCTGTGGCCCTACCCGCACGTACTTTCAACGCCGTCTCATGCCACGTCTCTGCGCCGGGCTGAAGTACGGCATGCACCACCGGAAGAGTAAGCTTACCTTCTTTCATGTCATTACCCGTAGGTTTACCTACTTCAGCATCATAATAGTCGAATACATCGTCACGAATCTGAAAACAGATACCTACATAAGTGCCGAACTCACCTAAACGACGGATTTCATCTTCCGATGCCCCTGATAACAAAGCACCGACTTCGGCACATACGGCAAACAAAGAAGCTGTTTTACGCCGAATCACGTCGAAATACTGATTTTCGCTGATTTCATCGGACTTCACGTTGGACAACTGCTGCAATTCCCCGTCGGAAAGCGTCTGCCCCAAACGAGCGACCAAATCTACTACCCTCAGGTCACCAGCCATGGCCGCATGCTTCAAAGCCGTAGACAAGAGATAATCGCCCACCAAGACGGCAGCCTTATTATCCAAAAGGGCATTCACAGAGGATTGTCCCCTACGCACGCCACTCTCGTCTACCACATCATCATGCACCAGACTGGCAGTATGCAACATCTCCAAACTCACGGCAGCATGCAACACGGAATCATTGATTTCACCGTACTTTTTTGCAGCCAACAAAGTCAAAATCGGACGCATCAACTTCCCCTTACGGCTCAACACATGCCGCAAAGCTATCATAAGAAGAGGATTCTGGTGCTGCAGAGTAATACCGAAAAGCGACTCGAAATCTTTCATTTCACGCTCCACCGGTTTCCGGATTTGAGTTAATACGTCCATATAATCAGATGATTTCGGAGTACAAAATTACATAAAAATCAAAAGCCACTCATATTTTTTACGTAAATTTACGGAGAAAATCATCATAACGTATGGACAGACTTTTTTTACTCGATGCCTACGCGCTCATTTACAGAGCTTACTACGCATTCATCAAAAGCCCCCGCATCAATTCGAAAGGGCTTAATACATCAGCCATCTTGGGCTTTGTCAACACATTGGAGGAGGTGCTCAACAAAGAGCATCCTTCGCATATCGGCGTGGCTTTTGACCCTGCAGGTCCCACTTTCCGCCACGAAGCCTATCCCGAATACAAAGCACAACGGGAAGAAACACCGGAAGCCATCCGCACCGCCGTACCTATTATAAAAGATATTATACGGGCTTACCGTATCCCCATCCTCGAAGTCGCCGGATTTGAAGCTGACGACGTAATCGGCACTTTGGCCACACAGGCTGCCGCACACGGGAACTTGGAAACTTACATGATGACACCCGACAAAGACTACGGCCAATTAGTCAACGAGAGGGTCAAGATGTACCGTCCGAAATTCGGAGACAAAGATTTTGAAATCATGGGGGTAAAAGAGGTCACCGAGAAATTCGACATCTCCTCTCCGACGCAGGTCATTGATATCCTCGGACTGATGGGGGACGCGTCCGACAATATTCCGGGTTGTCCCGGTGTGGGCGGAAAAACCGCATCCAAACTCGTCAACCAATTCGGCAGTATCGAAAATCTGTTGGAACATACGGACGAACTGAAAGGCAGTTTAAAAACCAAAGTGGAAACCCACCGCGACACGATTGCTTTCTCTAAGTTCCTGGCCACCATCAAAACGGACGTGCCCATTACGCTCGACCTGGAGGCACTCACCACAAAAGAGCCGGACGCAGAAACCTTGCAACGTTTATTCGAAGATTTAGAGTTCCGGACTTTACTGGAACGAAAGTTCTCCAAAAAGCAACCCACCGCAGAACCGGGCTTTTTCCAAGGCTCTCTCTTTGCAGAATTTGCGGACGAATCCCCGGAAGCAAGCAAATATTCAAATCTCAGCAAGTACAAAAAGGAGGATTTCGACTACCAACTCATTGAAACGAAAGAAGATAGACAGCGGATTATTGACTTATTCGTTACAAAAGATTTTCTCAGTCTAGACACGGAGACCACCGGAACCGACCCCATCAGTGCCAAATTGGTGGGATTGAGCTTTAGTGTCGAGGAAAATCAGGCTTTTTACGTACCGATTCCGCAAGACCCTGAAGAAGCACAAAAGATAGTTAATGAATTTAAATCGGTCTACGAAGACGAGCGGATACTCAAAATCGGGCAAAACATCAAATATGATTTGATGGTACTGCAAAACTACGGTATTACATTGAAAGGCGAAATCTTCGACACCATGATTGCCCATTACCTTTTGCAACCGGAATTACGTCATGGCATGGACTATCTGGCCGAAGTCTATCTGAACTACCAGACCATCCATATCGAAGAACTTATCGGACCGAAAGGAAAGAACCAGAAGAACATGGCAGACCTTCCTCCGTCGCAAGTATATGAATACGCATGCGAAGATGCCGACATTACCTTGAAACTGAAAAACGTGTTTGAACCGAAGTTAAAGGAAGAAGGATGTTATGACCTGTTCCGCGAAGTAGAAATGCCGCTCATGCCGGTATTGGCTTGGATGGAACGCAACGGAGTGTGCATCGACACCGAGGCGTTGAAGGAAACTTCTACGCTCTACACCAAAGAAATGAACCGTTTGGAAGAAGAGATACACGCCTTGGCCGGTGAACCGTTCAACATAGCCTCTCCCAAACAGGTAGGCGAAGTCTTGTTTGAAAAACTGAAAATAAGCGAAAAGCCCAAGAAAACCAAAACAGGACAATATGTCACCTCGGAAGAAGTATTGGAAACATTACGCACACGCCATCCCATAGTGGAAAAAATCCTGGAACACCGAGGACTGAAAAAACTGTTAGGCACATACATCGATGCCTTGCCTAAGCTTATCAATCCCGAAACCGGACATATCCACACCTCCTTCAATCAAACCATTACCACAACCGGACGGTTGAGCAGCAGTAACCCGAACCTGCAAAACATCCCTGTACGCAACGAGGAAGGCAAAGAAATCCGTAAGGCTTTTATCCCGGAACCAGGTTGTGAATTCTTCTCGGCCGACTATTCCCAAATCGAACTGCGTATCATGGCCCATTTGAGCGGCGACCCGCACATGATAGAGGCTTTCCGCGAAGGGCACGACATCCATGCCGCCACTGCCGCAAAGATTTACAAAAAGCCATTGGAAGAAGTTACCCGCGAAGAACGAAGCAAGGCCAAAACAGCCAATTTCGGCATCATATACGGTATCACCGTATTCGGATTGGCCGAACGGATGAACGTCAGCCGTGCGGAAGCCAAAGAGTTGATTGACGGCTATTTCATCACGTATCCCAAAGTGAAGGAATACATGCAGAAGAGCATTGAAACAGCGCGTGAAAAGGGATATACCGAAACCATTTACCATCGTAAATGCTATCTGCGCGACATCAACAGCCACAACGCGGTGGTGCGCGGTTATGCCGAACGCAACGCCATCAATGCCCCGATACAGGGCAGCGCGGCGGACATCATCAAAATTGCCATGATAGCCATTTACCGCCGCTTCCGGGAGGAGCATTTGCGTTCCAAAATGATTTTACAAGTACACGACGAATTGAACTTCAGCGTCTATCCGGAAGAAAAAGAACGCGTGCAGCAAATCGTCATCGAAGAAATGGAACGCGCCTACGCCATGCAAGTCCCGCTCGAAGCCGATTACGGTTGGGGAAGGAACTGGTTGGAAGCACATTGAGGCACTGGAAAACGTTGCCGGCAAGTTCCAAAACCGTCCGCTGCAAAACGGGAAACCGCCGCACAGAGAACGGAAAATCACTTGCCGCAGAACGGAAAATCGTTCGCCTGAGATTGAAAAATCGTTTGGCGCAGAACGAAAAAGATTTCCCACATAGCGGATTTATTCTTAATTTTGCACCTAATTAAATAAGGTAATTGATAAAAACAAAATAAACTATGGCTTTAAAAGCAGGTATAGTAGGTTTGCCCAACGTGGGCAAGTCTACCCTTTTCAACTGTCTGTCGAGTGCCAAGGCACAGGCTGCAAACTTTCCGTTCTGTACCATTGATGCACAAATGGGACAAATCACCGTGCCGGACGAACGTCTGAACAAACTGGCGGAATTGGTCCACCCCGGGCGTATCGTTCCGGCCACATGCGACATCGTGGATATAGCCGGACTGGTGAAGGGAGCCAGCAAAGGAGAAGGTCTGGGCAACCAGTTCCTCGGCAATATCCGTGAGACCGACGCCATCATCCACGTATTACGCTGCTTCGACAACGACAACATCGTGCACGTGGACGGGTCGGTAGACCCCGTGCGCGACAAGGAAATCATCGACACGGAACTACAGCTCAAGGACTTGGAAACTATTGAAAACCGCATCAAACGCGTGGAAAAAGTGGCCAAAGTGGGCGGCGACAAACAAGCCAAATTAGAATACGACGTGTTGTTGCAATACAAAGCGGCTTTGGAACAAGGCAAATCGGCACGCACCGTCGCCTTTGAAAGCGAAGACGAACAGCAGGCGGCCAAAAACCTCTTCCTGCTCACGGCCAAACCGGTGCTCTACGTCTGCAATGTGGACGACACCTCTGCCGCCCACGGTAACGCACACGTGGATGCCGTACGCGAAGCCATCAAGGACGAAAATGCCGAACTGCTCATCATCTCCGCCCAGACGGAGGCCGACATTGCCGAACTGGAAAGCTACGAGGAAAAACAGATGTTCCTGGAAGACATGGGGTTGAAGGAATCAGGATGCGACCGGCTCATCAAAGCCATCTACCATCTGTTGGACTTGCAGACGTTCATCACGGCCGGAGAGATGGAAGTGAAAGCCTGGACCTTCCGCAAGGGATGGAAAGCCCCGCAGTGTGCCGGCGTCATCCACACGGACTTTGAAAAAGGCTTTATCCGCGCGGAAGTCATCAAATACGATGATTACATCCGTTACGGCTCGGAAGCCGCCGTACGCGAAGCCGGCAAGATGGGAGTGGAAGGAAAAGACTATGTGGTGCAGGACGGCGACATCATGCACTTCCGTTTCAACGTATGACCGCTATGGACAACCTGTTATTTATCACGTGGAATCCCGACCTGTTCGCTTTCCACCTCGGCGGATTCGGCGTGCGCTGGTATTCGCTATGTTGGTGCTTCGCCCTGTTGGCAGCCTACGTATTGGTGCAACGCCTGTATCGGCAACAGCACATCGCCGACAAACTGTTCGACCCGTTGTTCTTCTATTGTTTCGTGGGCATCCTCGTAGGCGCCCGTCTGGGGCACTGCCTGTTCTACGAACCGGGCTACTTCCTCGCCCACCCCTTGGAAATGATCCTGCCCATGCGGCAGACGGCCAACGGTTGGACGTTCACCGGTTACGCCGGACTGGCCAGCCACGGCGGTACGATAGGCTTGATGCTTGCCCTTTGGCTTTACGTCAGGAAAACGAAACTGAATATCATGCGTGTACTGGACAACATTGCCATCGCCACTCCAGCCAGTGCCATGTTCATCCGTCTGGGCAACCTGATGAACTCGGAAATCATCGGCAAACCGACCGACGTGCCTTGGGCTTTCGTCTTCGAGCGCGTCGACATGCTGCCACGCCATCCCGGCCAGCTCTATGAAGCCATTTGCTATTTCGTATTTCTCATTGCCGGATACGTGCTTTACCATAAATATCCGCAGAAAGTCGGTACGGGCTTCTATTTCGGTTTCTGCCTGACCACCATCTTCACGGCCCGTTTCTTCATCGAATACACCAAAGAGGTGCAAGAAGCATGGGAAGCCGCCATGCCCATCAACATGGGCCAGATACTGAGCATCCCCTTCGTCCTGTTGGGAGCCTATTGCATGGCAGGCGGCAAACTCTGCAAGAAACTGGCCGAGAAACGTTAATCCGACAAGACGAATGCCTACCCTTTCCTTAGGAATAAGAATCACGGCATTCTGTATATTATGCAGACTGACGGCTTCATGCGAATAGGAAAACAAGCTATTCGCCTACGAATCCAAGGACGGACAAAAGGGAGTGATACGCATGGAACGCATCCACAACAGCCTGTATGTCCTGCATCACCTAATAGGCGGGATAGGGCAATCCTCATGGGAACTTTCCTATCCCGTTTACCGTTTCGATTGTGGTGACCTGACTGGTGACAGTTGTCCTGAAATAGCCGTAGGTGTCATCAAGACCACGCGTCACGATCCTACCCGGGACAAACGCCTGTTCCTCTTCAAACTCTACCAAGGGCGGCAAGGACTGGCCGACACCTACCAGGCACTCCGCGCATCCGGCATCACCCCCCTGGGCTACGGGCATTCCACGGAAGAACAGCTCTCCCCTGCCATCATACGAAAAAAGGGTGTCAAAGCGGCTGTCTTCAACGCCGTGCTCTTCCCGCTTGAAAACTGGCAGCATGCGGAAGGCCAGCCGGATGTATGCCGTCCTTCCATCGACCGGCTTGCAGGCCGCATCCGGCAATACAAGGCGGAGCATCCTTCGTCGTTCATCGTCGCCGTCCTGCACTGGGGCACGGAATTCCAGCCCCATCCCCACGTACAGCAACGTTACTACGCCCACAAACTGATGCAAGCCGGGACGGATGCCATCGTCAGGCACCATCCGCACGTCGTGCAACCCTTGGAACACATCGGCACCCACCCCGTATTCTACAGCCTCGGCAATTTCGTGTTCGACCAAAGCCACCCCGACTGCCGGAAAGCCTCGATGGCCCTCCTGCGCTTCAAAGCCTCCGAAGTGCAAGCATGGGTCATTCCTGTAAAAATCCGGCAATGCAGGCCTCATATCATAGAAACTGTTAAGAAGTTCGACGTAAAAGCCAACCCATAACAACATATTTCTTCCGTGAGGCTGTTTTTTTCATCGCAAAGAATAAAATTCAGTCGGAAAACAAACCCTAATTATAAGAAATTCGTATCTTTACCTCCTGAATCATTACCTCATACACCATGAAGAAAATTATCTTTTCACTATTACTTTCCACGGCAACCATCGCCTTTTCCTATGCCCAAGAAGAAAATTGGATAGACATAACCGAAGATTATATACAAAATCCAAGATTCGACGGCAACAGCAACACCGGCTGGACCTATACGAGCGATGCTTCGAGCCAACAACTGACATATGAAGCCATGGAGTTCTGGAACGGCACCTTCGACATCCACCAGACCATAACAGTCCCCAACGGTAAATACCTCATCTCCGTACAAGCCTATTTCCGCAACAAAGACAATGATACCGGATACAAAGAGTACAGCAACGGCACGGAAAACATTACCGGCTATTTGTATGCCAACAACGACCGCATACAAATAGCCAGCATATATTCCGAATCCCTGGACAATAACTACGCAAACGGATGCTGGAATCCCGGAAGATGGGGGCAAACACGGTATTATCCGAATAACATGCAAAGCGGAACATACATGTTCGGGCAAGGCATGTATGAGAACGAGTTGGTCACCACCGTGACAGACGGGACATTAAAATTCGGATTGGTCAATGAGGCCTGGGTGGCCAACAACTGGTGCCTGTTCGACAATTTCAAATTAAAATATTGGGGCACGGTGGTCAACATCTCTAAAATCAACCTCTTCACCGAAACATTGCAACTCGTGGCTGGAGAAACACAAGAGTTGTCTTACACACTCGAACCAGAAAATCCCACTTATAAACGTCTTAAATGGACCAGCAGTGACGAAAATGTGGCTACAGTAGACCAACAAGGACTCATTACCGGCGTAAATACCGGTACGGCTGTCATTACGGCACAAGCCACTGATGCAGGCAAGGCAATGGCCACATGTACCGTCACCGTAGAAAAGCGAATGGCCGATGCTTCTTCTCTCATCATTAACGAACTACAACAATCCAACGTAGACATGTTTGTGGATCCGTCATTCAATTACGGCAGTTGGGTAGAACTATATAATCCGACAGACAAAGCTGTCTCCATCATCGGATTCCATGTCAGTGAGGATCCGGCCAACCTTAAAATGTTCCGTCTAACCCCGTCTGTTGGTGTCATACCCGCCAAAGGTTATAAAGTCCTTTGGTTTGACCATAACGAGGCCGACCCCCGTCAAATCGACTTCAAACTGGACTGCGATGGCGGTACTTTCTATATTGCCGATGAGAACGGTAACTTGGTAACCCTGCAAAGCTATCCCGCAGCCATCTCGCGCACATCATACGCCCGCACTACAGACGGCGCAAACAACTGGGGGCTTACCGCGCTACCCACACCTGGAAAAAGCAACGACGGAAGCGTATTTGCCACCGCACGGTTGGATGCCCCAATCATAAACAAGGATTCACAACTGTTCACCAGCTCATTCATCGCACGCGTAACCATACCCGACGGTGCTACCCTTAAATATACCACAGACGGCACAACTCCTTCGGCCACAAACGGGCAAGTAAGTACAACCGGACGCTTCACGGTCAATACCACCACGACCTACCGCTTCCGTTTGTTCCAAGACGGAATGTTGCCCAGCGAAGTCATCACACGCTCCTATATTTATAAGGATAAAGAATTTAAGCTCCCTGTCATTTCTGTAGTCACCGACCCTGTCAACCTCTATGACGACAGTTTGGGAGTCTACGTGAAAGGAGTCAACGGACGACCAGGAAACGGACAATCCACGCCTTGTAACTGGAACATGGAATGGGATCGTCCGGTTAATTTCGAATACATAACCCCGGACGGAAAGATGGCCTTTAACCAAGAAGTGGACTTTGCCATGTGCGGAGGATGGAGCCGTGCATGGCTTCCCCACTCTTTCAAATTGAAAGCTGCCAAAGTTTATGAAGGACGAAACTCGCTGAATTACCAATTTTTTGCAGGCAAGCCTTATCTGAAACATAAAACTCTCCAAATAAGAAACGGAGGTAATGACAACAACTGCCGAATTCAAGACGCCGCACTACAGACCATCATAAGTACATCAGGTATCGACATAGACGGACAATCTTATCTGCCCACTATGCATTTCATCAATGGGGAGTATAAGGGAGTCATCAACATGCGTGAACCCAACAACAAACACTTTGCTTATGCCAACTACGGATTAGATGACGAGCAACTCGACCAGTTTGAAATGAGCCCAGATTCCGGATACTGCCAAAAATGCGGCACGGACGAAAGTTTCCTACGTTGGTATGAACTCTCGAAAAAAGCGAGCGAAGTAATGGCTTATGAAGAAATACGCCAAATGGTAGACATAGACGAATTCATCAACTACATGGCCGCAGAGTTCTATCTCGGTGCCACAGACTGGCCTCAAAATAACGTGAAAGCATTCAAATCGACCCTTGAAGGAGGTAAATTCCGTTTTGTCCTGTTCGATTTGGACGGAACCCTGTCCACCACCGACCCGTTCAACTTGTTTGCCAGTAAACAGAATTATACATTCGATTATTTATACGACAAAAAAACACAAATCACAGAGGAAATCAAACTCGTCACCATATTCCTTAATATGTTGAAAAACGAAAGTTTCCGCAAACGGTTTATCGACACTTATTGCCTGATGGGTGGCAGCGTATTCGAACCGTCACGTTGCATCCACATCATTGATAGCCTCATAACCAATGTAGCCGACATGATGGCCTACGAGGGGCTGTCGCCTTATAGTACAGCCAACCAGTTGAAAAACGGCCTTGCCAACCGCCAAGCCACCATGCTCAATGCCTTAAAAAACTATGGCGCATTCGGCCTATCGGGCACAACAGCCGTCCAGGCGCGACTTTCAGCCAATATACCACAAGCCCAATTAGCCGTTAACAGTATCAGTATACCCACCAATCGCTTCAACGGAAGTTTGTTCGGCTCCGCCACCCTAAAGGCACAAGCACCGGCCAACTATAAATTCATCGGTTGGAAGTCGCTTAGCAACGTAAACGGAACCAACATATTCGAAAAAGGAAGCGTTTGGGACTACTACGACCAAGGAAGTCTTGACGGTCAAAATTGGAACCAAAACAATTACGGCACAACGTGGAACAATGGAAAGTCACCGCTGGGATACTACACCAGTGACAACCAAAACCTACGCGGTTACCAGACCTTCCTGGATTACGGTATGGATACACAAAAAAAGCGGCCAACCTATTACTTCCGCAAGAAGTTCACACTTGATGATACACCGGTTACAGAAGACTGTTTCGTTCTGAATTACAGCGCTGACGACGGCTTCATCGTTTATGTCAACGGAAAAGAAGCCGCCCGCTACCTCATGCCGACAGGAAAAGTGGATTACGACACTTACTCCTCCACTTATGCCAACGGCAACCCCGACGAAGGAAGCCTCACACTCGACGCTTCACTCTTCCGCCGAGGAACAAACCTGATAGCCGTAGAAGTACACAACAACAGCAGTAACTCTTCTGACATTTATTGGGACGCGTCACTTATTCTGACCTCTTCAAACAACAATGGACAAATCGTTTGTACAGAAGAAACTTATACTTTGCCTGATAACGGAACGGTAAACCTTGTCGCCTGCTACGAAGCACTCAGCAACGACGAATGTACTGAGGCCGGTATCGTCCCTGTAAGAATCAATGAAATTAGCGCAGACAACAGCATATATATAAATGACTACTTCAAGAAAAACGATTGGATTGAGCTTTACAACACAACAGACGAAGCCATTGACGTAGCCGGTATGTATGTCAGTGACAACCTTCTTGTCCCCGCCAAATACCAAATCAGCCCTGAGGGTACTGATGCCTCAACCATTATCGCTCCACACGGATATATGGTCATTTGGTGCGACAAACTGTCTCCCATCAATCAGCTCCATGCCACGTTCAAACTGGCAAAAGAAGGCGGGGACGTATTACTCACATCTGCCGACCAAAATTGGCATGATAAATTATCTTATCCAGAACACACGGGCGACATGTCCGTAGGCCGATACCCTGATGGCGCAAATCCAGTATACAGTATGTTCAAGACCAGCCTGGGAGCCACCAACATCATGAATAGCTATGCCCAGTTCTTTGATGACGGGACAATTCCCGACAATATCCAAACCACACAGAAATACATTGGAAACTTACAGCTGGCTTACTCGGACAACCGTATCGTTATCACCGCAAATAACACGGAAACGGCCATGCTTACCATAAGCAGCATTGCCGCACAAGTATATATGCAACAGCGTATAGACCTGACAGAGGGACAAGAGTACATAGACATCAATTTGTTGCCACGCGGCATTTACATCGTCAATGTAACAACAGGAAACGAACAAAAACTCACCATGAAAATAGTGAAACGCTAATTTTTCATGAAAACCACACATTCCCGTGAACATTGGACATACAACCGTACGGGAATAAAAAAGAAAAGCCATATCAAACTCCGCGTATGAGTGATATGGCTTTTCACATGATACTTCGGGATACAATCTGCAAAGGCGGACGCTTGTCCGCTTTTCACAATCCTAGCCGCCCTTTATTCCGTTCTTATTTGCGTCACAACGGACGAAATTGTAAAGTCCGACACTTTACGACCTTCCGTGCAAACAGAACCTGTATAAAGCCCGAAATAGCCTGTTCCCCCATGCACGTTCTCTCTACTACCCGTCCAAAGGCTATAAATCTCTCCCGTAACCAAAGATCCCCCACACAATAACACGTGCATGGATTTGAAATCGCGCGGAATCTGATACATCAATACATTTTCCCCTCGGACATCTTGTATATATACCACTTGTCCTTCGGATGCCTCTCCAGAATATAAAACACTGTTCTGCAAAGAAGTCTCCAGACTGGGCAAACTTGATTTCCCCCCCACGGCTATCACTGTCCCACCGGTAACAGTGAATCCGTCCAATTCATAATCTATACCTTCCTCCGTTCCCGGTGCACCTATGGCAATGACTTGTCCGCCATGGATTTCCACCGTTCCCTTAGAATCCATTCCGTCGTTATCGGAACTGTAACAATACATCCGTCCACCGTTCACCACAATCTGGTTTGTTGTACTTATGCAATCATCAAAACAATACAAAGCAATCTCTCCCCGTTCGATGATGATGGACGTTTTACTATCCATTCCTTCACTCCCTTCTCCACCAATAGCCTTAACCCACAATGTGTCACAATCTACTTTGATACCCATCTCGGCAGAGATTCCTTTAGGAGAAGATTTTATTCCTCCTTGCACGGCACGAGTACCCTCCGTTATCACTTTGACCACGGAAGTTCCGTTTAAATCCAACCGTCCGTCACAATTGATACCTTTTCCAGCCGCTCCCATACTGTACACAGCCAAATATCCTCCGCTCATCGTCATGTTTCCTCCGCACTTGATGCCAGCACACGAACTCATGTCAACCAACTCAGGGTCATAGTATGAATCTCCTTCCGTAAGCAGAATAGCTTTCCCCGAAAAAATGGACACGTCCCCGTCACAAGAAATACATTTGGAAGCCGCTCCTGAAACCTTAGCATGCAAAGCCCCTCCATCCATTATTACTCCCGCTACACTTTTCATTCCATGGGACTTCTGTCCGGATGTGAATATTTGCAAGTATCCGCCATATTGCTTTATCATCCCTTCTTCACTTTGCAAACCGTCACCTTCTGCCATAATCTCCACCTGGCCACCTCCTATGTAAATATCCGCTCCAGCATGAACACCATCCTTTACATGGGACACAGCTTCCACCTTACATCCTCCACGAAAGCTGACAGCACCGTCTGCTGCAACAGCATGCTTATAATTCCCATTTACCGAAAGCCTTCCCGAGCCACAAAAAACAAGATTTCCCTTGGAAAACACGCAAGCCTTACCTTCCTCCTTGGAAGACCCGTATTCCATACCGTCTGTCAAAACATTTTGCGTAGCTTCAGATGCGGCCACGAAAGTACGAACTGGAGTTTGTACGTTTATGACGGCCCCCACAGGATTGACAAGCGACACACCGTCCAAAGTCAATTTAAAATCTGTGGTTCCGGTATATTTGAAAGAACCGGTTTCCGTACGCCCTTTCAATATGAATTCTACATCTTCCACCGAAGACAATACCGTCACATTAGCACCCGAAGATACAACAAACACCCCCTGCGGCAACTCACTATAATCAACACCGGAAGCTGAATAAGTAAGCGTCACTTGATGCACGAACTCATGATTCTCTGGAAAATCAGGATTACCAGCTTCCACTTCCTCCACCACATTACCATAATTTTCTCTGTCCGCCCCATCGAAAAAAATGGCAAAATTAAAAAAAGAGGCAGCATCCGAAGAAACCATAGGCGGAACCATCTCTCCTCCATTTTCTCCTTCTACTTCTCCGCCTCCTCCATTGCCAGAAAACACAAAATCCTCTTTCGTGCAACCTATGCACAACAGCCCCCAGCAACACGCACAAACCATAGCATATATCACATCACATTTCATACACTCACTTATTTAAATTTAAACGAATATTTTATTCCCACTACGTGACCGTTGGATTCTTCCTCATCCGCATGACTTTGATACAAATAATAAAAATCCAAACCCTGACGTTTACTTAACTTCCATTCCGTTCCTACAATCCAACGGGTCTTTTCATAATAAAAACCACTATGGAGATAATGAGTCAGTTCACAGGATGCATACGGTGTGAAACTGCATTTAGGGATATCATACTCCACCTGCAAACGAGAACGCAAGTTGTTTTTCCCCTTACCCTTAACTATTTCATCATCCATCCTTTCGCCCGTCGTACCCTTATACTTCTCTACTGACCGTTCCGGACGATAAGTATACTGCCAGCGTTCACGTAAAGAAAAAGTAAGTCTCTTCACAACCTCATATTTACCCGTCAATGAAAAATTCACACGATGGCGAGGCTGCCAAAACTCAGGCACATAGTTCCCTTTTCTCGTCACCTCCATAGGATGATAATAATGTATGAATATATAGTCGGACGAGATCTTAAGCCAATTGGTGAGTTTATAAGAAAGTCCTGCCGAAACCGACCAACGTTCTACCGTACGTACGTTGTCACGCGAACGGAATTCCCCTTCAAACGAAGCCCCCAATCCTTTATACAATTTCTTTTCTGCACTTACCGATCCCCAAAACCCAAAATCATCACTAGCACGAGCCTGCACCAGCCAACCAGCCAAAAGGAATAAGAATAAAAAAAACTCCCATCCTTTTCTATATATTCTATTTTCCATATCTCTTTTTCTTTTGGTTCCGAATAAATTATACTCACTCACCCTCTTTGGGTAATTTTACCAAGCCATCCACGGTATTTGCCATTTTATTTTCTGGCACGTAATAGACTTTCAGTATCGTCATATCGCGCAAGAAATCAATACTTCCCACCTCAACCCGATAGATGTCCAATCCCGTACGTTCACGCAAATCCGCCACCATCTCCAGTTCCTTCTCTGGTTTTATCAAATCTATTCTGTCATATTGTACCAATTTGCAGGCCGTATGTTTCATCCATTTATTACTTTCACATATCCATAGGCTAACGATGAAAAGTAAGTTCGTACCCACCAGTTCCAAATAACTGAAATCTGCCCCTAAAGCATTTATTACCGAAATGGCAATAATAACGAAAAGGTAAGTCATTTCTCGTACCGGCATAGATTCCGTACGGTAACGGATGATACCGAAAATAGCAAACAATCCAAGTGCAAACCCTATTTTCAGCTTTACGCTTCCTAACAAGAATATCATCAAGAATATACTTATACTGATAAGTGTGAACGTAAAGTAATAGTCACGCCTTCGACTTTTCGGATAATAAAAAAAGCAGATAATACAAAACACTACCACCCAGTTGAGCAAGAAATGCCACAATAAGGATAAAAAGTCGCCATTAGTCACCAACGGAGTCTCCAAAAGGTTTTCTGTAAGTTCTTCAAACATAAAATATAGGTTTAAATGATTATTTTCTGTTGTATCAATCTTTCGGCCATGTGCAACTTGGCCTTAAAACGGTTCTTTTTTAGGGAGAAATCCGATGTCAGTGCCGTACCAATGCAATATTTACTAAATCCACAGGGCTTTACACGCAAGCCGCACATAATATCTGCCATCGGTGATTCCATTCTGCCGTTCCGTTTAAGCTCGATGACAGCCAAACGCGACAAATTACTGTCGCACCCCGTTTGTAAATTATGAAAATAGAGATTCAAATCTATAGTGACACGTTCTGTCATCGCATGGTTCACCAAAGTAATCCGCCCGAACGAATTCTCCAAAAAAAAGCGCAATTCGCTCAAGTCATACCAAGCATAGGCACGGAGGAAATCCTCGGCATCCTCAGTATGCAAGGAAGAAATCCCTTCCACTTGGATACGTTCTTTTTTCGTCCGTCCCTTATTAGTCTTGTTTTTCACTTCGAGAAACGATATGCCGGACACTTCATATGTACGAACCCTTATCTTCTCCCTTCTTTTTTTCCCGTTATGATGCGCCAGATACATGGCATAGTCCTGTGTTTCAAGATATGTGGTATGGTACAACGGACAACGCTGCCCTTTTATTTCTTGTATACGATAATCTGGAAGCGCACACTTTAATATCTCAGCCAAAACCGGAAGCGATACCACATATTTGGTATCCAAACGGTTCATAAGCCGCACTTTCCCCATTTCTTCAAGACCTATCGAAGAAAACAGCGTCAATAATGGATTTAGATCTAAGGCTATCATATTTCATGGATTATATTACAAACCTGCTACAAATATAGGTAAAAAAGAAAAGGTTTCTATCTTAATCAGGTATTTATTCTTAAAAAAGCACTACTTTTGCAAAGAAAATATTCATAAAATCAATAAAATATGCACTGTACTACCTTGAAAAGAACATATATTCTGTTTGCCTTATTCATAGCCTGCTTCAGCCTCACATCCATCCAAGTCCTCTCCAAAGTCCCTTTAGACTCCATCGTTCTGAGTGATCCTTGCATCTTGCCCGACCGATCCACCATGACTTATTATATGACCGGAACGGGTGGCAAGTTATGGAAAAGCAAAGACTTGCGGTATTGGGACGGCCCTTACACCGTAGCGGAAACCGACCCCGAATCTTGGATGGGGCCGAAACCCATGATTTGGGCGGCTGAGCTTCACCAGTACAAAGGCGAATACTACTATTTTGCCACTTTCACCAACCAGGCCGTAAGCGTGGGGCGTTACAAAGGAAACAACCTGGAACGCCGGGCTTGCCATGTGTTGGTCAGCGACAAGGCCGAAGGCCCCTACCGCCCGATGAAGGACGAGACTTACCTCCCGGCAAACAAATTGACGCTCGACGGTACGTTGTGGGTAGACACGGACGGACGGCCTTACATGGTCTACTGCCACGAATGGCTGCAAAACTGGGACGGCACCATCGAAAAAATAGAATTGAAACCAGACCTAAGCGGCAGCATCTGCAAAGGAAAGCTATTGTTTAAGGCCAGCGCATCGCCTTGGAGCCGGGAAGTCATCGAAGGAGACACGCTTCCCAACCGTGTGACGGACGGCCCTTATTTGTTCCGCACCCAGACAGGACGCCTGGGCATGATATGGACCAGTTGGATTTATAATGTCTATACCCAAGGAGTTGCTTATTCGGAAAGCGGCACATTGGACGGCCCGTGGGTGCAGGAAGAACAGCCCATTACCCCGCCCAACTTCGGTCACGGCATGTTGTTCCGCACTTTCGACGGTGAGCTGCTCATGTCTGTCCACAGCCATAAGGATATCCACGACCACTATCACCGTGTGCCCCACCTCTTCAAAGTGGACGATTCCGGCGACAAGATTGTCGTGAAGGAAGAATACCGGTAAGACTTAAAAGGGATTTGGCTTTTCCTGTCAAATCCCTTTTTATTCCTTTTCTATATATTCTTTTTCAAAACAACCCAACTTCCATATTTCTTTCCTTCCTTACGTTTAATCCATTCTCCCGTTTTCAGATGCCTGACGGCATTGTACACAGAAGTCTCGCTAATACCAAGATTATCAGAAATAAAGGCATAAGTAGCTGATGGTTTTCCGGCAATGACCTCCAATACTCTTTTTTCCATCTCCGAAAGTTCTTTCTTTTCCTCACTCTTTTCCTCACTCTTTTCCTCACTCTTTTCCTCACTTGGGTAATATTTAAGAGCTTCGGCTGAAATCGGTTCTACCACCAGAAAAGCAGTTCCAAGATCAAGGCTAAATTCGGGTTCTCCATTCCCGTTTTCCTTCAATTCTTCTTTTACCCTTATGATTCCCCGGCTGAAACGGTTGACAAACCCCAATACTTTCATGGCTTCTGCAATCACAGGATTACGATAGTCATTCACAAACGGGAAGTTTTGGGCATTTACCTTGCCATACAACCCACCGGGATTCATCAACTCTATACGGTCATTGTACTGATAAAACTGAATAGGACCGTTGCTCTCGTACGTACGATGGCAAATGGCATTCATCAACAACTCACGGGTAGCCCAATGAGGATAGTCCATAAGCGTTTTTTCTCGTAAAGCACTAACCGGCACAGGACGGCGGTTGATAATAGACGTATCGACAAACGTATCCAACCGGAATAAGACTTCGCAAAGATTTCCTGCAAATTTATATTCACTTTTTACCTCACTTTCCCGTCCTTTTCCTCCAAACCTCACATATTGTATATACGCACCCGGAAGAAAACGTTCAACTTGCTTACCGAAAAACAATATACCGGCGTATGTCGGACAACCGTACCTTTTATCAAAAAAGCCCAACGACTGTAACTGCAATTCTACATCTCGTCCATCCTCGCGTAACACATCTTCAGGTACGGCCTTCGGAAGATAAAGTTGCCTAAACATAGCAATGTCTAAATCATCCACAGTAGCCCCAATACAAGGCATGGCATCGAATGTCTTGATATTGGCCACTCGCTTCTCATATAACCTACGTTCATCGTCTTCATTAGCTACTCCTTTCCTCGGCCCTATCCTCACCCATATCCTCCCCTTATATTTTACAGGCGGCATTTTGGTAGGATAGACCTCCACTACGACAATGTCCCCTTCCTGAAATGTAAGCTTTTGCACGGTCATCGAAGGTTGCGGTTGGATATTCCCATCCGTCCGTATACCTGCTATATTCTTCAATAATTCATCTGTTACATGGATGGGATGCAGACTCCCGTCATCCTCCGCCCCGATGATGAGGTACCCCGGATGGTTATTACACGGCAAATCATTTGCAAAAGCACAAATAGCCTGTCCGAACTTGTCTGTATTAGTAGTTGAAATGGTTCGTTCTACACTGTCATTCTCCAAATCACCTAATAAACCACGTATATAATCCTTTGTTATTGCCATATTGAATAATCCTAAAATGAGACGATTCGAAAACAAAGATACGGAAACAGCAGAGCATTTACAACGGAAACGAAATAAAATCTATACGAGAATAATTTCTATCGTTACCATATACCCTATTTCCTCGAAACGGACGATTCCGGCGACAAGATTGCCGTGAAGGAAGAATACCGGTAAGAAATAAAAGGGATTTGGCTTTTTCTGTCAAATCCCTTTTATTTCTTACCGGTACACTCTTTTTTTCCATTGGAGCTTTGCCGGAGGAAATACATCTAAGAGCAGCCAAAGTTACAAAGACTTACTATTGTTGTCTTGTCCAAACCTGTTTCTCACTACCATAACCGTTATTGTATGTCCACGTCAATTTCGTAGCAGTAACAGTCACGTTATAATACTCGTCTCCATATCCGTCTTCATCGTCTATAACCATCACTTTACCGTTATTTTGCAACCAAGTAAAAGTGTACGACCACCATCCGCCATCTTCTTCGTCATATTCACGGTATATTCCCGTCAAATCTTCATTAAATGTCATTAATGCGTAAGCATTGTATCCAAAATCATATCTCCATGTTCCCACGATACTATTGCCGGATGCTCCGTTATCATCGTCGTCGTCATCCTTGCATGAAACCACTCCGGCACAAAGCACTACGGCCAAGAACATGACCAACCATTTAAACATTACCTTTCTCATAATAAATTGATTTTCAATATTGCTTCCAAACTCCCCGAGAAGCAGGTTATTTTCTTTTTTTTGGTACATATACGAAAAAAGCGCAGGGAGTCCGTACCTGTTGCCCGTCCCACGCATAGAGGCCTTCGCATTGCCCAATCCTGTCTGAACGAGCAACGCAGAAGCCCCACGCCGATATGTATATATACCTCTCACTACCCTATGCGAAAATGCACAGGTACAATGAGGGTCTGTATAAAACATACCCACAGGGCATCTACCGTTGCCATGTCCTTGACAGGATTAGAAGTTTGCGAAGTTTCTATGCGTCGAAGAACAAAGCGTCAAGTAAACGCCTTTCCACAATATATGTGTCCCCATTCCAACCGCCCTTTTTGTAAGGGCTTCGGCATGGCGACAAGGCAAAGATAAAGAAAAAACGTAAAAGCGGACTAAAAAGAATGAAAAAAATTCCTTTTCAAAGACAAAAATCAACCTCCGCAGAACGGAAAATCAATCTCAGCCGAACAATTTTTCAATCTCAGCCAAATGATTTTTCATTCTGCGGAAGAATTTCTCACGGATACAAAACCTTGTAAAACACATATTTATGTGTTTTCTAAAAAACATACAGCCATTAAGACACGGAAAGATGGATGGACATATCAAGATTCAGATGCAAAAACGCCGCATCCTCCTGTTTTTAAGGCATGCGGCGTTAGCCAATACGGTTGTATCCGAAAAACATAAACCGGATACTAACGAACGGTGCTTTTATTGTTTGGCATCATGAGAACGTTGTTTCCGAGACTCATTCAAAGCCCAAATAGCCAAAAGACCGATAAACAACAAAAAATAAATAAATGCCATAATCTCTTATTTCTTGCGGTAAGCTATCGTACCCGTGGCCTGGTTGGTAGGCATGACCAACACTTCGGCTATCTGGATATGCTCGGGCAAGGAAGCAGCGAAATAAACCACCTCGGCCACATCGTCGCCCGTGAGCGGACGAAGCCCTTCATACACGTTGTCGGCCGCAGCCTTATTGCCACGGAAACGCACTACGGAGAAGTTCGTCTCCACCAATCCGGGCTTGACGTTCGTCACACGTATGGGAGTATCCACCAAATCTATACGCAAACCGTCCGACAGGGCCTTCACCGCCGCCTTGCAGGCACAGTACACGCTCCCGCCGGGATAAGCATAGTCTCCGGCAATGGATCCCATGTTGATGACGTGTCCCCTGCCCCGCTCCACCATGCCGGGCACCACGAGGCGCGTCATGGCCAAGAGGGCTTTCACGTTCGTGTCTATCACCACGTCCCACTCGTCGAGGCTTCCTTCGTGTTCCTTGTCCACCCCGATGACCAGGCCGGCATTGTTCACCAACACGTCTATGGCCTTCCACTCTTCGGGAAGGGAATCCAAGGCAGCACGGGCTGCGGCACGGTCGCGCACGTCAAACGGCAACAGCCATACTTCGACTCCATATTTTTCTTCCAATTCGTCCTTTACGGCATTCAGTTTCTCCACGTTACGGCCGTTCAGAATCAGCCGGTGCCCGTTCATGGCAAACTTGCGGGCGCATCCCTCTCCTATTCCCGAGGAAGCGCCGGTTATCAATACAGTCTTCTTTTCCATTGTCCTATTTTCCTGTTACGATACGTTTAATGTCATTCAATTTGTTCAGGGCCTCCACAGGCGTCAGGTTATTGATGTCGAGATGCAATATCTCGTCCCGGATTTGGCACAGCACTGGGTCGTCCAGTTGGAAGAAGCTAAGCTGCACACCGTTGTCCGCCTGCATGACCTGCTTTGCCCCACGGCTGTTTTTCATCACATCCTTGCTGTTGGCAGATTCCAGTTCCTTCAATATGGTATTCGCCCGCGACACGATGCTCTTCGGCATGCCGGCCAACTTGGCCACGTGGATACCGAAGGAGTGCTCGCTTCCTCCCCGTTCCAACTTACGCAGGAAGATGACTTTCTGCTCCACTTCGCGCACCGACACGTTATAGTTCTTCACGCGGGGATACAACTTCTCCATCTCGTTCAGCTCATGGTAATGCGTGGCGAAGAGCGTCCTTGCCCTCCCTTTTTTATTTTCATGGATGTATTCCACGATAGCCCACGCGATGCTGATACCATCGTACGTAGACGTGCCACGCCCCAATTCATCGAAAAGCACCAAGCTACGCGAGGATATGTTATTCAGGATATTGGCTGCCTCGTTCATTTCCACCATGAACGTACTCTCACCCATGGAAATATTGTCGCTTGCCCCTACACGGGTGAATATCTTGTCCACCAATCCGATATGGGCAGATTCGGCCGGAACGAAGCAACCTATCTGAGCCATAAGCGTAATCAAGGCCGTCTGGCGCAACAGGGCTGACTTACCGGCCATGTTCGGACCGGTAATGATAATGATTTGTTGTTTCTCCGTGTCCAGATAGACATCGTTGGCAATATATTGTTCCCCTACCGGCAACTCCTTTTCAATCACCGGATGACGCCCTTGTTTGATGTCCAGCACATCGTCGTCTTGAATCACCGGACGGATATAACGGTTGTCTTGTGCCACTTGGGCAAAAGACAGCAAGCAGTCCAACCGTGCCAGTAAATTGGCGTTAATCTGAATGGCCGGTGTGAATTCGGCCAAGGCCAACACCAGGTCATTATACAATTTCGTCTCGAGCACCAGGATTTTATCCTGTGCGCCCATAATCTTTTCCTCGTATTCCTTAAGTTCTTGGGTAATGTAACGCTCGGCATTTACCAGCGTCTGCTTGCGTATCCAATCGGCAGGTACTTTGTCCTTATGCGTATTCCGCACTTCCAAATAATACCCGAAGACATTGTTATAGGAAATCTTCAGGCTCGGGATTCCGGTGAGTTCCGTTTCCCTTTGCTGTATCTTCAGCAAATAATCCTTACCTTCAAAAGCTATATGGCGAAGCTCGTCCAATTCCCGGTCTACTCCTTCGGCTATCACTCCTCCCTTGTTGACCAACAAAGGCGGGTCGTTCTGTATTTCGCGGGCTATGCGGTCGCGGATGGAAGCGCATAGGTTCAACTGCTCTCCTATCCTCTTCAAAGTCTCGTCCGAAGCATGCTCGCAAGCTATCTTAATCGGTTCGATGGCTTGTAAGGCCACTTTCAGTTGCACCACATCGCGCGGCGACACCCGTCCTACGGAAACCTTGGAAATGATGCGTTCCAAATCGCCCATCAGATGCAACTGGTCGCTAATCAGTTCCTTAAACTCCGGTTCGCGGAAAAAGTAATCCACCACATCCAAACGCTCGTTGACCGGTTTTTCGTCTTTCAACGGAAACAATATCCAACGGCGCATCAAGCGGGCGCCCATCGGGGTAATCGTACGGTCTATCACGCCCAACAGAGAATTACCACCGTCTACCATGGAATTCAACAACTCCAGATTGCGCACCGTGAATTTATCCAAACGGACATAACGTTCTTCTTCAATACGCGAAATGGACGTGATATGTCCGATCTGGCTGTGCTGGGTCATCTCTAAATATTGCAGAATCACGCCTGATGCCACGATGCCGCATTTCAAATGGTCGATGCCGAAGCCTTTCAGATTTTTCACTTCGAAGTGTTTCAGCAACTTTTCCGTAGCCGAACGTTCGGAAAAGACCCAGTCGTCCAACTCGAACGTAAAAAACTTTGTTCCGAAATTACCCTCAAACAGATTCCGTTTTCCACGCTCGAAAAGCACTTCTTTCGGCGAAAAATTCCCCAAGAGTTTGTCTACATATTCAGACGTACCCTCTGCCGTGAGAAACTCTCCCGTGCTGATATCCAAAAAGGCTACGCCGCAAACATTCTTATTGAAATGTACGGCAGCAAGGAAATTGTTTTCCTTGTAACTCAATACATTGTCATTCATTGAAACTCCGGGAGTCACCAACTCCGTAATTCCCCGCTTCACCAATGTCTTGGTCAGCTTAGGGTCTTCCAACTGGTCGCAAATGGCCACACGCCGCCCTGCCCGGATGAGTTTAGGCAAATACGTATCCAAGGCATGGTAAGGGAAGCCGGCCATCTCCACCGGTTCGCCGTTCCTTCCGCCATTGCTACGTTTTGTCAAGGTAATACCCAATATTTCAGAAGCAACGACAGCATCCTCACAATAAGTTTCATAGAAATCCCCACAACGGAACAACATAATCGCATCGGGGTGTTTCGCTTTCAAATCATAAAATTGCTTCATCATCGGGGTCAACCCTTCTTTTGCCATAATCGTTAACTTTTTAGAATCAACCACAAAAATACGATTATTTTTTCTGATTTGAAACGAATTATTTTGTTTTTCTGCAAGACACAAAAAACGGGACAACCCTCAGATCACAAGAGGAAAGCCCCGACAAACAAATCTTTAATCTCTCAAAATTTTTCTCATAAACAATAAACGAACTATTCGTTTGCTTTTCCTATTAAACTACTGCTTCACGCAGTCCTATGCTCAACATTATACTGTAACAATCTTTTTTACCTCAATCTAATACCTAATTTATCTGCATCTCACGATGCTTTCAATATCGTCTCTTGTTTTAAGACAATGCAAAGTTACGCGATATTCCTGAAAGATGCATACTTTCAGACGTAATATTCTCATGAAACCTTTTTTTCTTGATTTACGTCAAGGAATATCCTGAAAATATTCGCTGCGACCTGTAAAATCCGTATCTTTGTTTCCACGAAAATAGGAGGTGGCTCGGCAAAGACAAATCAGAAAACTGCGTTTTCATTTGTCTCTGCGCTCGCCTTTCACTATCTTTGCACCTTATTATAAAAAGAAAAGAGCATGAAAAAGATAGAAGTCTCTGAACTTACGGAGAATTTTTTCGAAACGATCAGCAAAGAATGGATGTTAGTCTGTGCTGGCGATGCCAACCGATATAACATGATGACCGCATCATGGGGCGGAATAGGGTGGTTATGGAACAAACCTGTAGCTTTCGTATTCATTCGTCCCGAACGCTATACTTTTGAATTTACGGAAAACAACGACTTCATGACGCTCTCTTTCTTGGGGAAATCGCCCAAGGCGCGTGAAGTATATAACTTGTGTGGTTCAAAATCCGGACGGGATATAGACAAGACACTCGAAAGCGGACTCACGCCATATCCCCTTGAAGACGGCAAATGTGTGACTTTTGAACAGGCACGATTCGCTTTGGCCTGCAGGAAGTTGTATACAGACAATCTGGCTCCCGAAGCTTTCCTCGACCCGTCGCTCAACGAAAGATGGTACGGTAAACAAGGCGGTTATCACAAAATGTATATTGTAGAAATCACCGGCGCGTGGATAAACGTGCATCACTCTATAAACGGATTAAAATAAAAATATCAATATATAACATGGAATACAATTTTAGAGAAATAGAGCCGAAATGGCAGAAATATTGGGTGGAGCATCAGACTTACAAGGTTGTGGAAAACAAAGAAAAGGAGAAGTTCTACGTACTCAACATGTTTCCTTACCCCAGTGGTGCAGGACTTCATGTAGGACATCCGCTAGGTTACATTGCTTCGGATATTTACGCACGTTACAAACGTCTGCAAGGATTTAACGTGTTGAATCCCATGGGATACGATGCTTACGGACTTCCGGCCGAGCAATATGCCATACAGACGGGGCAACACCCGGCCGTTACCACGGCTACCAATATCAACCGCTACCGTGAACAGTTGGACAAGATTGGTTTTTGCTTCGACTGGGATAGGGAAGTACGTACTTGCGACCCGGCCTATTACCATTGGACGCAATGGGCTTTCCAGAAGATGTTCGACAGTTATTATTGCAATGACAGGCAGCAAGCACGCCCTATTGAAGAACTGGTGAAGGCATTTGATAAAAATGGTACGGAAGGCTTGAACGTGGCTTGTAGCGAGGAACTGCGGTTCACTGCCGACGAATGGAAAGCCATGGACGAAAAGAAACAGCAGGAGACGCTCATGAATTACCGCATCGCCTATTTGGGCGAAACGATGGTGAACTGGTGTCCGAAACTCGGTACGGTACTGGCCAACGACGAGGTAGTGGACGGTGTGAGCGAACGCGGAGGTTATCCCGTCGTTCAGAAAAAGATGCGCCAATGGTGCCTGCGTGTCAGTGCATACGCCCAACGCTTATTGGATGGATTGGACACGGTGGAGTGGACGGATTCATTGAAAGAAACGCAACGCAACTGGATAGGACGCTCTGAAGGCACAGAAGTGCAATTCAAAATAAAAGACAGCGATAAGGAATTCACGATCTTTACCACACGGGCCGACACCATGTTCGGCGTCACGTTCATGGTATTGGCTCCCGAAAGCGAATGGGTACCGGAAGTTACGACCGAAGCCCAAAAGGCAGAAGTGGAAGCTTATCTCGATGCCACCAAAAAACGTACGGAACGCGAACGTATTGCCGACCGCCGCGTAACCGGCGTGTTCTCGGGTTCGTATGCCGTCAACCCTTTCACGGGCGAAAACATCCCCGTCTGGATAAGCGATTACGTGTTGGCCGGCTACGGGACAGGAGCCATCATGGCCGTACCGGCACATGACAGCCGTGACTATGCCTTTGCCAAACATTTCAACTTGCCTATCATCCCGTTAGTGGAAGGTTGCGACGTAAGTAAAGAAAGTTTCGATGCCAAAGAAGGAATCGTAACCAATTCGCCACGCACCGGGGTGACTCCCTATATTGATTTCTCGCTCAACGGACTGACCGTCAAGGAAGCCATTGCAGCCACAAAAGAGTATGTCAAAACGCATGGATTGGGTAGGGTAAAGGTAAACTACCGCTTGCGCGATGCCATTTTCAGTCGCCAACGCTACTGGGGTGAACCGTTCCCTGTATATTACAAAAATCAAATGCCTTACATGATTCCCGAAGATTGCCTGCCGTTGGAATTACCGGAAGTCAGCAAATTCCTCCCCACGGAAAGCGGGGAACCGCCATTGGGACATGCCACGAAATGGGCATGGGATACCGTGAACCGTTGCGTGACGGAAAACTCACGCATCGACCACCAAACGGTTTTCCCGTTGGAACTGAACACCATGCCGGGATTTGCAGGCAGTTCTGCCTATTATCTCCGGTACATGGACCCGAAAAACGACCATGCACTGGTAGACAAGGACGTGGATGCTTACTGGCAAAACGTAGACTTATACGTGGGCGGTACAGAACACGCTACCGGCCATCTGATTTACAGTCGTTTTTGGAACAAATTCCTGCATGACTTGGGTTACAGTTGCAAAGAAGAACCGTTCCAAAAGCTCATCAACCAAGGCATGATACAGGGACGGAGTAACTTTGTGTATCGTATCAAAGACACCAACACTTTCGTTTCGCTAAATATGAAAGACCAATACGACACTACGCCTCTGCATGTGGATGTCAATATCGTATCGGGCGACGTGCTGGACATCGAAGCTTTCCGTAACTGGCGGCCGGAGTATCACGATGCGGAATTTATTCTGGAAGACGGAAAATACATTTGCGGATGGGCCATTGAAAAAATGAGTAAGAGTATGTTCAATGTGGTCAATCCGGATATGATAGTAGAGAAGTTCGGAGCCGACACGCTCCGCCTGTATGAAATGTTCCTCGGTCCGGTGGAACAAAGCAAACCTTGGGACACCAACGGCATCGACGGCTGTCATCGTTTTCTGAAGAAGTTCTGGGCCTTGTTCTACGACCGCACAGGTAATTTCCTGCCCACAGAAGGGGAAGCCAACAAGGAAGCACTGAAATCGTTGCACAAGCTTATCAAAAAAGTCACGGCGGACATCGAAGCTTTTTCTTACAACACTTCTATCAGTGCATTCATGATTTGCGTGAATGAACTTTCTCAACAGAAATGCCATAACCGGGACATTCTTCGCACGTTGGTCATCCTCATGGCTCCCTTTGCTCCGCATATCGCAGAAGAATTATGGCATGCTCTGGAAGAAGCAAATAGCGTATGCGATGCCGAATGGCCGGAATGGAAGGAAGAGTACCTGACGGAAGACAGCATGAAACTGAGCATTTCCTTCAACGGGAAAACCCGTTTCACATTGGACTTTCCTGCAGATGTCGACAATGCTTCCATCGAAAAGACGGTACTGAATGACGAACAAACCCAAAAGTACACGGAAGGCAAGCAAATCGTCAAGGTCATTATCGTGCCGAAGCGTATCGTAAATATAGTATTAAAATAGTGTCAAACCTTTTGGAGACTACTTGTTTTTCAAGTAGTCTCCTACATAAAAATCTTTGTATTCAATAAATATGAAATACTCAAAAGAAGATATTTGGCAAGAAACCAAAGATTACATTAGTCTTTTTATAGGACTTACTATTTATGCGTTAGGATTCACCGCTTTTATCTTACCTTACCAAATTACAACCGGTGGATTATCCGGTGTATCCGCTATCATATACTACGCCACAGGTTTTCCTGTACAATATACTTATTTCTTGGTTAACGCAGCCTTACTTATCGCTGCCATCAAAATTTTAGGCTTCCGTTTCTGTTTAAAAACGATTGTAGGTACATTGGCCCTGACATTCGAATTCGACCTTTTCCAAAAACTTTTGTCTGACGAAAGCGGACAACTTCCTATGATTCTGGGAGATCAGACTTTTATGGCCTGTGTACTTGGAGCTTGCTGCGAAGGAGTAGGGCTCGCCATTGTCTTTTTAAGTAATGGTAGTACAGGAGGAACTGATATCATAGCTGCCATTGTCAACAAATACCGCGACATCAGTTTAGGACGCGCACTTATGTTTTGCGATATTGCCATCGTATCTTCCAGCTATTTTGTATTTCACGAATCGCAAAAAGTAGTATTCGGATTTTGCGTACTCATCATTTCCATGATTATGTTGGACTATTATATGAACAGTGCACGCCAATCCGTACAGTTTCTTATTTTTTCCAACAAATATGACGAGATAGCGGAAGCCATAGGCAAACAACTCGACCGAGGAGTCACCATTCTTAACGGGGAAGGCTGGTACAGCAAGGAACCGAGAAAGGTATTGGTTGTTTTGGCTAAACGACGTGAAGGTATAGAAATATTCCGTCTCATTCACCGTATTGACCCCAAAGCCTTTGTTTCGCAAAGTAATGTAGTAGGTGTCTATGGAGAAGGATTCGATAAATTAAAAATAAAATAACGGAACATGAAAAAACGACTTGTTTTTGCCACAAACAACGCTCATAAATTGGAAGAAATAAGAGCTATCTTAGGTAACAGCATCGAAATATTAAGTCTTGCCGACATCCATTGTCATGCCGACATTCCCGAAACAGCCGATACTCTTGAAGGCAATGCCCGACAAAAATCACGGTACGTATACGAACATTATGGGTTAGATTGTTTTGCCGATGATACCGGACTGGAAGTAGAAAGCCTTGGAGGGGCACCGGGCGTGTATTCCGCACGTTATGCCGACGGACAAGGACATGACTCTCAAGCCAACATGAATAAACTCCTGAAAGAAATGGAAGAAAAAAATGATCGAAAAGCACAATTTCGCACCATTATCTCGTTAATAGAAAAAGGAGAAGAAAGGCAGTTCGAAGGAATTGTGAAGGGACAAATTACCAGAGAAAAAAGAGGAGAATCCGGATTCGGCTACGATCCTATCTTTCAACCCGACGGTTATGAAACCACATTCGCCGAATTGGGTAGCGACATCAAGAACCGCATCAGCCACCGTGCACGTGCAGTAGCTGCCCTTTGTGATTATCTAAGAAAGAATAATTATTGACTTAAAAAATCCACAGATTATATTCTCAACAAAATGAATTTGCCAAATAAATAAGTATAGAATGGAAAAAGCAAACATAAAATCCTATGATACTTCTCCAAAAATCAGATATGCATGGGTAGATTATGCCAAATTTTTCTCTATATTTTTGGTTGTATCCTACCATATTCCTCACCGCGCTGACGGATACGTAGGAGAATTATTGTCCTTACTGAGAATGCCTGCTTTTTTCATGATAGCAGGATTTCTTTTCAACACAAACAAATTCCATTCACTCAGTTATTTCCTAAAACACAGAAGCATACAATTATTAATACCCTATATATCCTTTTTTACATTTTTCTATATTTCATGGTTACTCTTTGGGCGAGACTGGATAGGAGGAAATGAATTGGATATCCCGCTATGGAAGCCTTTAATGGAATTCGCTTATGGAACCCCCGTAACCATTATTGCCCCATATTGGTTTATTTGCTGCTTGTTCAGTATGCAAATAATCTATTATTTACTCATTCGACAATTTCCTAAACCCATAGTCATAATTATCGTATCGATATGTCCCCTTTTACATTGTATTCCATGGACTTCTTATTTACCTTGGAATTTGTCGGCAGCATTGCTATATATTCCTTTTTATGCTTTTTCCAACATGAACAAGGATTTTATCCAATCTTTGACATCAAAACATATCTTAGGCGCCATCATTGCTTTTTGCATAACACTCGTATGCATACGATATGGTAATTATAGCAATATGATATTCAAAAACATACAGATTGTAATATGCGGCCTTTTAGTAATGCCAATATACACCATTTTCATAAAGGCTTTCTCACATCTGAAAATAGACAAAGCCGTTTCTTTTATTGGCAAAAATACGATTATCATTTTAGCTCTGCAAAATTACATCATTGGATGCTTTAAATTATATTTCAAAAGCATAATAGAGTATGGAGGATATGCTACCAATATAATATTGACTCTATTAACCATCATCATTTGCTGCTTACCTATCAAACTAATCAATTCTTATGTGCCTTTTCTCGTAGGTAGAGGGCCTTACTTTGAAAAGAAACTTAATAAGACGAAGACATGAAGATAAAATTTTCAAGCCTTATAAATATCCATTGTCGAATGAAATCGACAAATGAAAAAAACATCGTAAAGCACAATTTATCAGCATTATCCCGTTAATAAAGAAGGAGTATAAATTTAATAGTAAATCTTATGAATAAATATATTTTATGGTTTATATTCTTTATATATACGACCATTTCATTCGGACAGGCTATCGGTTCTTGGAAAGCTTATCCGGCATTGCAAATATCTACTTATAATATACCGGTAGGACATAAAGTATATTCTCTTTGTAATGGAAATCTTTTCAGTTACAACACCGAAGATACGGAAGTCTACGTGTTCGATAGACTTAACGGATTGCACGACACCAAAATACAATTCATAAGATATAGCAACGCAAGCCAAAAGCTTATTCTTGTATATGAAAACGGAAACATAGACTTAATCTATCCGGACAACGAGGTGGTCAACATGAAGCAATTAAAAGACAAAAACTATTCTAACCTCATCATCAATAATGTTTCCGTAGTAAACGAAAAAGCATATATATGCACGAACTTCGGTATAGTCGTGGTGAATACGGATAAAGAAGAATTCGAAGCTACATACGACTTAAACTTGAACGTATACAGTTGTACGGCAGATGCACATTACATCTACCTTTGTTGTTCGGAAAACGGTTTCAACATAGGCAACTTGAACTTTAACTTATTGGATAAAAACAATTGGAAGCACACCAGCACTAACTTCTTCCACGAACTTACATTCTTCAAAGGTAAACTGATTGGGTATAACAAGAGTACAGGGTTATTCACCATTGACCAACAATATTATACAACCACAGCCTTGGTAAAAGGAGGCTATTCATTTTTTTCTTGCTCCGAAGACGTCATGCTCACCGGAAACTCTTCCCATATTTATCTGTTCAACAACGTCACAGACAAACAGGAAATCAAACAAGACAATCCATTCAATTATTTAGTTTATAACAACGGTACATATTGGGCAAGCCAAGGCATAAAAGGATTGCAACCTTATGTTCTTTCAGGCAAGACACTCTCTGCCACGCAATCTGCCATCCAGCCTAACAGCCCCATCCGCGACTATTTTTGCAACATGCACTACAATGGCAATCGTTTGCTCATTGCTGGCGGAGATTTGAACTATAATAGTATCAACAGAGAAGGCACTATCATGTATTACGACAACGGAACATGGTATAATTTCATTGAAGACAACATTGCGGAACAAACAGGATTGACCTATACCAACATATCCAGCATAGCCCAAGACCCGAATGACCCAACGCATCATTTTGTAACTTCTGCCGGACACGGACTTTATGAATTCAAAGACTTAAAATTCGTACAACGGTTCGACTACACAAACAGTCTGCTGAGAACACTTCAACCAGTACAATCTACTCCAGAAAACTATGTACGCTGCGATGCATTAACATATGACACAGAAGGAAATCTATGGATGGTGAATTGTCAAGTAGACACCGTCTTGACCATATTGAAAAAAGACAATACCTGGACAAGACTGTATTACGAAGAACTTAAAACAGCCCCCAACCTTCCTGATATGTTTTTCGATGACAAAGGAAGACTATGGGTTCTATCTAAAAGAAATTCCACCAACAAAGCTGGTGTTTTCGTATTGGATTATCACGGAACTTTGGAAGACACATCAGATGATATACATATAATAAGGAAAGATATCACCAATCAAGACGGTGTTGAGTATGCTCCATACTATTTCTATAGCTTTGCACAAGACCTCAACAATCAGATATGGGTGGGTACAAGCGAAGGACTCTTCGTCATAGAAGACCCGGACGACTTCATCCAAAACGACGACTTCAGATTCACCCAAATCAAAATCGCCCGTAACGACGGAACGGACTATGCCGACTATTTGCTCAACGGTGTTAATATCAGCAGCATAGCCATTGACGCAGCCAACCGGAAATGGATAGGGACGGTTGCGGACGGTGTTTACCTGGTAAGTGCAGACGGACAGGAAATATTACAGCATTTCACTACGGACAACTCTCCACTCATATCCGATGAAATACAGAGCATAGCTGTCAATCCGCAAACCGGAGAAGTCATGATAGGTACCTTTTTAGGGCTCGTATCGTATATGAGCGATGCCAATACTCCTGCCACAGAATTGGATAAAAGCAACGTGCGTGTGTATCCCAATCCCGTAAAACCGGACTACAACGGAGTTATCGCAGTAGACGGGCTGACCCTCAATGCTGAAGTCAAAATCACTACCGTCACGGGACAGTTGGTGTATTCCGGTCGTGCCAACGGCGGTCTGTTCACTTGGGACGGACGGAACCAAAGCGGCAAAAGAGTCTCTTCAGGAGTCTATAATATCATCTCCACCAATGCAGAGGGGAAAAAAGCCATCGTAAACCGAATCACTTTTATCCATTAAAAGTATTTACGGCAGTTACCACCGAATTGATTTCCTCATCTGTCAATAAAGGAGACATCGGCAAGCTCAATTCCTCACGATGAATACGCTCCGTCACCGGCAATGACAGCGAAGCGTACACTGATAATGCGCCTTGCCGGTGAGGTGGGATAGGGTAGTGTATCAAGGATTGCACGCCATAATGCTCCAAATGTTCACGCAGCCTGTCACGTCCGGGAGTGAATATCGTAAAAATATGGAATACATGCGCATCTGCTTCGGTTGCCATTTGTGGCAAAACCACTTCCGGATTCTTTATTTCCTTCATGTATCTGCAAGCCACCCGGCGACGGCGTTCGTTATCTTCGTCCAACCGCCCGAGCTTCACATTCAAAACCGCCGCCTGCAACTCGTCCAGACGGCTGTTGATACCCACGTATGGATGTACATATTTGGTCGAAGAACCGTAATTGGCCAACATGCGTACCCGCTCAGCCAAATCCTTATCACCAGTCGTGACAGCCCCGGCATCTCCTAAAGCTCCCAGATTCTTACCGGGATAGAAACTGAATCCTGCGGCATCCCCCAAAGCACCGGCTTTCACACCTTGATACACCGCACCATGAGCCTGCGCACAGTCCTCTACCACCAACAAACCGTTTTTACGGGCCGTACGGCTTATCTCATCCATCCGGCACACCCTGCCATAGAGATGCACCACCATGATGGCTTTTGTGTGCACAGAAATCAAATTCTCCACTTTCCCGGGATCTATGTTGCAAGTATCCCATTCAGGCTCGCAAAATACCGGTTTGAGTCCGGCACGCATGACCGCCAATATGGAAGCTATGTAGGTATTTGCCGGCACGATGACTTCGTCTCCCGCCTTCATCCGCCCCATACTGACATAAGCCATAAAGATAAGCGTAAGGGCATCCAGTCCGTTCCCTGTCCCCACACAATACCCGACCCCGCAATAACAAGCAAACTGCTGCTCGAAAGTCTCCACCTCTTTCCCGAACAGATACCATCCGGAACGTACCACCCGTGCTACAGCCTCCGACAATTCCGGTTCGAAAGAATCATTGATTTTCTTTAAATCCAAATATTTTACCATGACTTTACTTCAAACATTTCAGGAAGCTAATTTACGACTATTTTTCTTTCAGAGAAATTTTTCAAGCTTTTAATTTCCCTACTTACAAATCCCAATTCGCCTTCCGGAATCACAAGGAAATTATCATTCACGGAACATCCATACTTCCTATATAACAAACGGTTAAGGTGAAGGCTTAACACTTTTTATATCATTCAGGCACTGTATTTCCGGTGAAAGCCGGTGAAACCTTCTGTCCCACAAAGTTCACCTTAACCGCTTGTCATCCAAACAGTATGAACGAGTGAAGCCTTTTTTCAAGCAAAAAACTATTAGGAGAGGTATTCATAAAGCCCTCAGCATATCGTAAAATCATTCTCAGCAGATCTGAAAATCATTCACAAGAGATTGAAAATCGTTTGCCGCACAAAATAACACGACTTTTCACACCTCCATTTCGTACGTATCATACACCACTGCCCGTCCGCCGAAACCTTCTTTTTGGAATATCAACCCTTCATTCAATACACGGCCACCTTCCTCCACGGAAGTACCCATATCAAAGTAAGGAACATCCTTGTATTCCTCGTGAATCAAATGGTGAAACAACAAATCTACGGCTCCGCACGCCCTTCCTTCGGGAGTGGAACCGATATATTGTACATGAACCACCCTTTCCGTCACGTACAACACGCAACCGGCCACCGTACGCCCCTCCGCACGACAAACCCTGTACAGCAATATCTGTTGTGGAAACCGGTGATGCAACAACATGATTTCTTTCAAGGTATGCACGGGACGCGACTGGTGGCGTTCCATCAGATTCCCTTCCAATACTTTCCAAAAGGCCGAAAAATCTTCATCACGGCTGATGGACAATCCCTCACGTACGGCGTGCTTCACCTTACGTCGCCGAAGCGTACTGAATCCCCAAGCCGTTGCAGAGGGAACGACCGTGGAAACTTTACGGCCTGACAGGCGTGCCCCGAAGCGGTACAACGCATACAAATCCTCTTCGCTGGGATAACGGGCATATATATAAGGTACGGGTGAGTAAATCCACTTGCCTACCGATGTATACGTCCGTAAATAGCGAAAGATTTCCCAAAACAACTCCAACATGAGCGCAACCGTCATCTTCTCATCCGTCACGACTCCGCCATACGTCAGTCCACGATGGCTGCAAAACTCCGTCGCCGTACAGTGTGCGGGCAGCAAAGCATGTAGCCGTCCGTCCCTGTAAGCCATAAGGGAGAAGTCTGCGAAACGGTCGGCATGATAATCCATATAACCACGCATGAAAAGGAAAGTCCCGTTACGGGAATCCCGTACGAAATCGTCCCATTCATCCTTACAGCCATCGCTATACCGCTTTATTTCCCATCCGCTTTCCATCTCCACACCCCCATCTATTCATGAATCATACGCAGAAACTCTTCGTAAGAGTTGATATACATCTCAGGCCGGTAAGGCTGGGAAGACAAGACCAACAACACGGCATCTTCAGAGAAATGCAGCAACTCGTTCCACGTCAGCGGCGGAATGAGCAGCCCCTTGTCCGGTGCGTCGAGCACATACGTCCGCCGTCCGTCCTTGTCTTCCAAGGTGATTGTCACGCATCCTCTCACGGCCACCAGATACTGATAGGTGATACGGTTAGCGTGCTTGCCGCGTTCATGCCCCTCGGGTACACCGTAAATCCAGTATGCCCGCTTTACTTCAAAAGGCAAATCCTTTCCGGTCTCAGCCACGGTAAGGCTGCCACGTTCATCGGTAAAAGTCTTCAAACGCTTCATTACAATCCTAACTTCTCGGAGATTTCCAACATTCTGTGAATCGGTTTGACAGCCTTTTCCGCCACTTCCGCATCCACTACGATTTCCGGCCACTCATATTTCAAGGTATTATAGAGTTTTTCCAACGTAATCAACCTCATGTAATTACATTCGTTGCAGGCACACGTACTGTCGTCCGGAGGAGCCGGAATGAAAGTTTTCTCCGGGCAAGCCTTCTGCATCTCGTGTAATATGCCGCTTTCCGTAGCCACAATAAATTCCTTTCCTTCATGACGGATGGCATATTTCAGCAATGCTGCGGTAGAACCGACCACATCTGCCAGTTTCAACACAGCTCCTTTACATTCCGGATGAGCCAGCACCTTGGCCTCGGGATGGGATTTTTTAAGTTCCAATATTTTCTCTACGGAGAATTTTTCATGCACGTGGCAAGCTCCGTCCCAAAGCAGCATGTCACGTCCGGTAACGGAATTGATATAGTTGCCAAGATTCCGGTCCGGACCGAAAATGATCTTTTCATCAGAAGGGAAACTTTCCACAATCTGGCGGGCGTTGCTCGAAGTGACCACCACATCCGTGACAGCCTTGGTGGCAGCCGTAGTATTGACGTACGAGATGACCGTATGGCCGGGATGAGCTGAAACAAACCGGGAGAATTCATCCGCTGGACAACTTTCGGCCAGCGAACAGGTGGCATTCAAATCCGGAACCAAGACCTTTTTGTCAGGACAGAGAATCTTATTGGTCTCTCCCATGAAATGCACACCGCACATGACGATGATATCCGCTTCGGTCTTGGCAGCTTTTTGAGCCAGTGCCAGACTGTCTCCCACGAAGTCAGCCAAATCCTGGATGATTCCTTCCGTATAGTAATGCGCCATGATGACGGCATTCTTCTTCCGGCAAAGTTCCCTGATCTCACTTTTCAAATCAAGCTCCTTTGCTATGGGTTCATCCACAAACCCCTTGTCTATCCACTCTTTCTTAACCATATATATATTATTAATTCTTATTTCTATTTTTTGAAAAAATCTAATGTAAATGATGATAGGCTGTTGATAGTGTCGATAAAAAAGAAGCCTGAAACTTGTTTTTTAAGTTATCAAAGCGGGGTATCGGGTAATATATCACTTTTCAACATGAGCCTTGGGTCTCTTATTCTTTAAACTGAATGCATTATCGTATGTTCTTTATCGTTTTTAACGAGTTGTTCATAACCTACAAAGTTAAAAACTTTAGGGGAAAAAGGCTGCATAAACCTGATGAAAATACGGTTTAAAGTTCATTTCTATCTTTTACTAATTTATTTGGTGGTTTGAAATATTCCTGTAACACTACTGAATTTCTAAATCCAAAGTTTCTTTTTAATAATCTGTTTACGATTTGTGAACGAGTTATCAAGTAGTTTTTATGGGTTTTATTATCTTTGTGAACAAATATGTTGAAAGCAATGAGAAAACTTAAAATAACGGAACTGAATAGAATCTCTACCGAAGAATTCAAGACGGTTGAAAAACTTCCTTTGATTGTGGTACTGGACCATGTAAGAAGCTTATATAATGTAGGTTCCGTATTCCGCTCGTCCGATGCTTTTAGGGTAGCATCCGTGTATCTGTGCGGAATTACAGCCACTCCGCCGCAAGTGGAAATCCATAAAACGGCATTGGGGGCGGAAGATTCCGTGAATTGGGTATATTATGAGCGTACGCAAGACGCGGTAGAGCATCTTAAGGCCGAAGGTTACGAAGTTTGGGCTGTGGAACAGGTGGAAGGTAGCATTATGTTGCAGGACTTCCAGCCGGATAAAGCAAAAAAATATGCCATTATATTAGGAAATGAAGTGAAAGGTGTGCAACAAGAAGTTGTCGACCAGTGCGACGGGTGTATAGAAATACCTCAGTTCGGGACGAAACATTCTCTAAATGTTTCTGTTACGGCCGGGATATTGGTGTGGGAGTTTGCCCGTAAGATGAAGTTGTGAACATTATAATGTACCAGCTTCCACCATTCTTACAACCCGTTCCGTCAGCCGGTCGTCGGCTTCTGGATCATAGTCTTTTTTTAGGCTGGCTCCGAATATGCTGGCAAACGTTTGGTAGAATCCGGCTTTGAAAGGGCCGAAAAAGGCTTTCACTATTTCGAAAGAACTTTGGTTGCATTCGCGGTTCACTAACTTGATGAGCAGTTTCCCCTGTGAATAAGTCAGCTTTTTCATTTGTGGGGTATATTGCTTTTTTATACCTTTCTCTACGGCTCGTATGTGAGCGTCTTTTTCTTTTTTAGTAGGTAGTTTTTCCAGATACTCATAAGTTTCGGATATGGTCTGATTAACCATTTTGGCAATGGGAAGTGTTTTTTTTACGTTATAAACCAATTTGTTATACCGCATGGCTTCCCTTTTGTTCTTAAACTTCAGTGGGGGATATACCGGTAGTTCGGGCATGATAATCACGGTGATGGAGTCGCCTTGATAGAACTCCTTCTGTACTTTTTTGTAAAACACGACTTTTATTCTCGGTTCTCCATCAATAGGAACAAACTCGTCCTGGGCTTCCACTTGCAAAGTAAGAGCACCTAATAAGAACAATATGATAAGCCTGTATATTCCCATATCCGCTGCAAAAATATAAATTAAAAACTTTCATCGCATGTTTTTTACAAAGAATAGTTCATTTTTTGTAGTATTTGCAATCGTTGTATGACGTGAGATAAAATATCTGCAACATTGCGTGGATTTTCAAATACTGTTTTTCCATACCTTTGCTTTCAGTCTTATCTATAAAGTTATTAAATATGAAAAAACTGTTTTTTTACATCCTTTTGATAGCGTTTTCAGAGTCTATTTCCGGTAGTTTTAGAATGACAAAAGACAATTTTCTTTCAGGCAAAAATGCAAGTCTTCAATATAGCGGAAATGGAGCAGGGAGAGACAAGCGGCAGACAGTAGATTCAACTTTCCATATTTATTTGTGTTTTGGGCAATCTAATATGGAGGGTAATGCAGATATAGAAGATGTTGATATGAAAGGGGTGGACAAACGTTTTCAAGTAATGAGTGTCTGTGATGAGGACCTTAAGATGGGACGTACGCCTGGAAATTGGTATACGGCTGTTCCTCCGTTGTGCCGTTATGGAGCTAAATTGAGTGTGGCGGATTATTTCGGCCGCACTATGGTGGATAATTTGCCGGAATCTTATAAGGTAGGTGTGGTGATGGTGGCCATAGGAGGAGCCGGTATAGATTGTTTTGACAAGGACAATTATGCAAAATATTATGAAAATGCCGATGAATGGCAGAAATATTTGATGGGTTTATATGGTGGGAATCCTTATGCGAAATTAGTGGAATTTGGCAAAAGGGCTAAAAAGCGTGGGATTATCAAAGGCATTTTGTTACATCAGGGGGAAAGCAACAATGGGCAAGCGGACTGGCCGGAGAAAGTGGGGAAAATCTATAGGGATTTGCTTCGTGATTTGGACCTTAAAGAAGAAGAGGTGCCTCTGTTTGCGGGGGAAATGCTGAGTGAGGCAGAAGGGGGAATTTGTGCAGGACATAATGAATATGTTGCCGTGCTGCCGTGGCTGGTGAACGCACATGTCGTTTCATCGGAAGGCTGTAAAGGGGCGAGTGACGGACTTCATTTTACTTCTGAAGGTTACCGTGAGATGGGACGACATTATGCCAGGGTGGTCTTAAATAAAATATATGGCATTCCGTTGGGCATGCCGGACATGGCCGTGATAAATATGGATATGCCGAACAAGGATTTGGAAGTACAAATCGGGAAGGGGCAGAAGTTGGAATTGATGGCTACTTTTGAAGACGGGCATACGGAAGATGTGGCTTATATGGCTAAGTATGAAATAGAAAATACTGAAGTGGCAGACATCAAGGACGGGGAGGTACGTGGCCTTTCGCAGGGGTGTACGGAAGTGAAAGCCATTTATACGGACCCGGTGGGAAAAGTGTCCAGTCTGTCATTTACCCTCAATTCCACCTGTTTTCCTTTCAGTGAAGAGTTCATTGAAACTGCATTGTTCGGGAACGGCACGTACCGGGAGGCCGCGAGGGCGTTTTTTCCGGGTGAGAATGGGCAGATGGGATGGAAGTATACCTATGGATTGGATATGAGTGGTTACAAGTACTTGGTGTTAAAATTGGATAAAGTCCAAAAAGTGGGAGCTTGCATTATGCTTTATACAGAGAACAATATCTGGTCTGATTGTTGTCAATATCCTGTGGGCGAAGAGGTCTTGGTGGCTGTTCCTCTTCATGACATCACTTACACGAGTGGAGAACTTCAAGGCGAACCGGTGGACGTTTCTCATGTCATGATTGTCGCCCTGTATGCCGGTCAAGGTGGTGTTATTGATGTGGCTGACATGTATTTGACTAACAATGAGGATTATTCGTCCGATGCCGTTTCTGTATTTTCCGTGAAATCAAAAACATCAAAGGCCGATGGAATAGTATATGACTTATCCGGCGTTCGGATGAATGGCACGGATAATTTACCTAAAGGCATATATATAAAAGATGGAAAGAAGTTTGTAGTGAAATAAAGTTTTCGTTACGTAGTGAATACGGATTCTTATGCAGTGATTATTTATAGGGGATAATTTGTCATACTGAAAATAGTTGCTTATATTTGAAGCATGACAGAAAAACACTGTAAGTTTATTTATCTACACTGGTTGTGGATAAGCGTGTTAATGTTTTGTGTTCTACAAATATATCCTGTGGATAAAGTCGGTGCACAGCATTATTCCTGGGAAGAATTTGTAGAGAAGATTTCTGTGGATGAATATGAAGACGGAGAAGATTTGAGTCCTCTTTTGGAAGAGTTGGCCGCATTGCACGAACATCCTTTCAACCTGAATACGGCTACGAAAGACGATTTGGAGCAATTACCTTTTCTGGACGGAGATGAAATAGAGGAAATCTTGGCATACGTATACCGTTACGGTCCGATGCAATCGTTGGGAGAATTGATGTTGATAGAGGAACTGGACTATCAGACCCGCCAGTTTCTTACTTTGTTCGTCTATGTGGAAAATCCTGTGGAAGAAAAAGAGAAGTTACGGTTGAAAACCTTGTTGAAAGAAGGGCGGCATGAGGTGACGAGCCGGTTGGATGTGCCTCTGTATAAACGTGATGGATATAAAATACCCGAAGATGAGGTGCTGTTGAAAAACCCCAATAAGGTGTATCTTGGTAATTCGTTGTACCACAACATACGCTATACTTATCAATACAGGAACAGGCTGTTTTGGGGATTCACGGCGGAGAAAGACGCAGGAGAACCGTTTGGCAGTTATGGCAATAAGGCATACGATGCTTATTCTTTCCATTTTTTGTTGAAAGATTGTGGTAAACTCAAGACATTGGCATTGGGAGACTATCGTTTGGGGTTCGGCGAAGGCTTGGTGGTGAACAGTGATTTTTCTTTGGGAAAATCCACTTTGTTCAATATGGGTGACACGAGACCGTCCATCAAGAAATTCTCTTCCACGTCAGAAACTTCTTTTTTCAGGGGAATAGCGGCTGCTTTCCGTTTCGGAAGGGTGGACATGTCAGCTTTCTATTCCTATTTGCCCACCGATGCCACTTTAAGGAAAGACGGTACGATATCTTCGTTGAAAACCGACGGTTTGCATCGTACTTTGTTGGAGCTGTCTAAAAAGCATAATGTTACGGAGCAGTCTGTCGGAACCGACGTGACTTGGAATACGGAATATTTTTCTTTGGGTGCGATTGTCTTTTACCAGCATTTTAGCCGTTCTTTCTCAAAAGGCACGGAACTTTACCGGCAATATTATCCGGATGAAAAGGATTTCCTGAATGCCGGCCTGCACTATCGTTGGCATCGTGACAGGTTTTCGTTTTCCGGCGAGACGGCGTTCAGCAACATGTATGGCGGTTGGGCCACGCTGAACAAAGCCATTTACCGTTTCAACCACCGGTACAGCATGGTGGCTTTGCAGCGGTTGTTTACTTACCAATATGTAGGATTGCGTGCCAACAGCTTTTCCGAAGGCGGGGCAGTCAGGAACGAAAGCGGATTTTATACGGGAGTGGAGGCATCTCCGTTGAATGAGTTGAAGCTGTCCGCTTATGTGGATTATTTTTATTTTCCGTGGGCCAAGTTTGGGATACCTCATACCTCCGAAGGGGTGGAAGGGACATTTCAGGTCGATTGGGTTGTTTCCGGAAAGTGGGAACTGTCCGGACGTTACCAACTGAAGCGTAAGGAACGCTATGGACAGCCTTACCTGTATCATAAATTGAAGGTGCAGGCGCAGTGCATGCCTTCAAAATTTTGGGAATGGCGTGGGGTGGCAAGGTACACAAGGGTGAGGGACGTGTATGGACGGCATGTCGGAGGATACATGGGAGGGAGCATCCTGAAATGGAAGGACCGGAAAAACCGGTTGAATGTAGCCGGGTCGTGTGTGTATTTCGACAGCGAGGACTACAAGGCACCGATGTCTTTTTATGAGCCATCCTTATTGTATGCCTTTTCTTTCATGACGATGTACGGACAAGGGATGAGGGCGGCGGTGAATGCCCGGTGGAACGTGGCGCGCCGTTGGATGCTGATGTGGAAATACGGGATTACCGGATATTTCGACCGTAAGGAAATAGGCGACGGGTTGCAACGTATCGGAGGGCGATGGAAAAACGACCTTTCTTTCTTGTTGCGTTACAAGTTTTGACGGGGATTGTGCTACCTTTGCATGGATTTGTGAATTAAAAACGAAGTTATGGCTACAGTGATTTATCCTTCTCCCATATTCGGACCGGTGCACAGCCGTCGGTTGGGTGTTTCTTTGGGCATCAACCTGCTTCCGGAAGACGGGAAGTGGTGTACGTTCGATTGTGTGTATTGTGAGTGTGGGTTCAACAAGGATTTTCGTCCCAAGAAGCCGTTGCCCACACGTGAAGAAGTGCGCACGGCTTTGGAAGAACGGCTGAAAAGCATGTCCGCGAACGGGCCTGTGCCGGATGTGCTGACGTTTGCCGGAAACGGGGAACCCACCCTTCATCCGCATTTTGCGGAAATCATAGAAGACACCCGCGCCTTGCGCGACCGGTATTTCCCGAAGGCTAAGATCAGCGTGCTGAGCAATGCCACTCAAATATTCCGGCCGGAAGTTTTCGAGGCTTTGAGGAAAGTGGACAACAATATCCTGAAATTGGATACGGTGGACGAAGGTTACATCCGTCGGGTAGACCGTCCTACGGGGCGTTATGAAGTGAGCCGGGTGGTGGAACGCCTGAAAGATTTCCGAGGCAAAGTTATTATACAGACGATGTTCATGAAAGGCATGTCGGAGGGTGCGGATGTGGACAATACTTCCGACCGTTTTGTGGAACCGTGGTTGCGTACCGTGAAAGAAATATCACCTTCCCAAGTCATGATTTATACCATAGACCGCGAAACGCCCGACCATGAGTTGAAAAAGGCCACACGTGAAGAATTGGACCGCATTGCCGGACGCATCCGGCAAGAGGGATTGGAGGTTTCCGTTTCTTATTGAGAAGTGCTGTGGGCAGTCTACGGACCGCATAGCCGTATTTTCCATATATTATCGACAGGAAGGCCTGTATGAGAATGAATATCTGTAAGGATGTTTGTTATTTCTTATGTGTTTGATATTCAAATGCTTGTCGTTTATAAATCAGTCTGCGCCAAACGGAAAATCATTTGGCGCAGATTGAAAAATCGTTTGGCTGAGAACGGAATTTCGTTCTCCGTAGAATGATTTTTGTATGTAACTTTCCTTTTAATTTCAGGAGGCTTGCGCGTAACATCTCTTCCGAGACAAACGTTTGTGCACGTAAAGGTAAGCCGGGATGAGGAAGAGGTCTGCGGCAAACCAAGCCGAAGGGTCACCGTAACACACTCCCGTATATCCTAAAATCGGGACCAGGAACAGGCTGACGGCCGTGCGGTCTACCATTTCGAACACGCCGGACATCATGGCCAGTTTACTGTATCCTAATCCTTGGATGCTGTACCTGAGCAGGCACAGTAGTCCTAATGGAATGAAATAGGTGCAGGAGGTGACGATGAACTGGTTGGCCTTTTCTATGATTTCATATTCATGGAAATCCACAAACAGGTAGATGATGTGACGGGCGAAAATATGCAACACGATGAAACAAAAGATGCAGTAGAGGCAAACCATGAAAAAGCTGGCGCGCAGCCCCATGTTGATACGTTCCGTTTTTCCCGCCCCGTAGTTCTGTCCGCAATATGTGGCCATGGCAATCCCCATGCTTTCCAACGGACACATGAAGAACATTTTGATGCGCATGCCGGCGGTAAAGGCGGCCACGCACGACGTACCCAAGGCGTTGTTTGCGCTTTGGAGCATGATGCTTCCGATGGCGGTAATAGAGAATTGCAGTCCCATCGGTACGCCCATGTCCAACAGTCCCTTTATGTAGTGTTTGTCTAAGGCGGTTTCTCCCTTTTCCATTTTCAGGATGTCGAATTTCCTGAACATATAATACAGGCAAAGCAAGGCAGAGACGGCTTGCGAGAAGACCGTGGCGATGGCGGCTCCGGCCACGCCCCAATGTAGTATGAGGATGCAAAACAAATCCAATACGATGTTGAGGATGGCGGCCATGAGGAGGAAATAAAACGGGGTCTTGCTGTCGCCTAATGCCCGGATGAGGCTGGAGAGCAGGTTGTATAGGAAAGTGAAAGGAATGCCGATAAAAGTAACCAAAAGATAGAGATAGGCATGGTGAAGGATGTCGTGCGGCGTCTGCATCATGAACAGGATTCTCTCGCAAAGCAGGGAAGTGACGACAGCCAACACGACGGAAATGATGAGGGAAACCCAAAGACTGTTGGCTACGTAACGCCGCAAGTCGCTGTATGAACGTGCACCGAACGCCTGAGCCACGGGAATGCCGAAACCGCAACAGCAGCCGGTGCAGAATCCGATGATGAGGAATACGACCGATGTGCTGGCACCCACGGCTGCCAAATCGTTGATGCCTAAATATTTTCCTACGATGGCTGCGTCTATCAGACTATAAGTCTGTTGGAGCAGACTTCCCAAAATGAGCGGGAGCGAGAAGTTGAATATCAATCGCAGGGGCGAACCCTCAGTCATTTCTTTCGTCATGGCGAATATCCTTTTTTCCTGAAAAACACATTCTTTTGCGGGTGCAAAATTACGGAATTTACCGGAATTGTTTTATTAAATCCGTCAAATTAGGCGGATTTTTTTATTTTCGTATGCTCGGTATGGGAAAAGATATAATCCAGATTAAAGATAAATAAATCCGGATTTAGTGATAAGTTATCCTTGTCACGGATTTCCCAATATACGAGATGGTCTTTGATGAGGAAAAAAGGTGCTGTTGTATACTGTTTATTGTCGAAGTCAATCGTGAACAAACGTGTAGTTCCTTTGTCTTCATTGTATTGGCATAAAAGGATTTCATTGTCCGGAGACACACATGAGAAATATACCATGTGGTCTACTCTTTGATAATAACGGGCCATTCCGGCGAATGGCTTTCCTCTTTCTTTTGCTTTGTTTACATAATCTATCCGCTCGTACACGTCTTTTCTGGTCATGTCATCCGGAAGTGCATGTTCTCCGAAATCAATGGCAAACAATGGCGTAAGAAGACCGTTGTGGATAGTGAATAAAGTGTCGCATAGCATTTCCCAATACAGCACATTTCCTTTTTGGTCTATGGAAATATCATCGTAAGTTGAAAATCCGGTGGATAAAGTCCTTCCTTCTATGGGGTTGCCTGACGTGAGTTCTTTATTCAAAAAGCATAATGTCTTTCTGTCTGTAGATTCGCCTCCATAGCTGTTCAATACGATATAACCATTGTTCCATGGATATATATGAAAGGGCTTTATATCTTCTTCCGCTATGTCACATCTTTGAACTGACAGAAGCTGACCTTTTAAATTGAACCGTAAAATGGTATTTTTACTGAAATCATAAAGTCCTACTGTCCCATTTTCAAAAAACACATTGGATATTTGAAGGTATTCATTCGTGGCGTGTCCTTTTTGTGATATACTGCCTATGAAATTTCCGGTTGATGTGAATGTGTACAAGAAGTTGCGTGAATGAACCACAAAGGTATCTTGATGTACATTGAGATTACATATATCGTAAATTAGGGAATTGTCCGTAGTCTCCAATTTTACGATTCGTCCGTCAGATTGGTTGATGTGTGTTATTTCTGAGAAATCAACTTTTGTGGATTTAAAGTCCGTTTTATCCCTGTTTGTACATGACACAAACAGGGATATGAATATGACACATACGGAATGTATTATACTTCTCATCATTTCCTCAAATATTAAAAAATGCTCTTTTCGGGAAAAGTAATTTCTTTTTCCTTATGTGACTGTCCTTTGATAACTCTGTGATGGTTTTATTTCTGGTCGTAAGCATGTTTGGGGTAGTCTATCGTATAATGCAATCCGCGGCTTTCCTTACGTTCGATGGCCTGTCGCGTGATAAGGTAACCCACGTTAATCATATTACGTAGTTCGCAAATGTCTTTGGTCGCCTTGACACGTTTAAACAGCTCTTCGGTCTCTTCGTACAATAAGTCCAGACGTGTCCATGCCCGTTTCAGGCGCAGGTCGCTCCGCACGATGCCCACGTAGTTGCTCATGATTTGTCCCACTTCCTTCATATCCTGCGCGATGAGTACTTTTTCTTCATTGCTCATCGTACCCTCATCGTTCCATTCGGGTATTTTGTCATTGAAAGCATATTGGTCTATGACCTCCAAGCTGTGGTGGGCTGCCGCGTCGGCATAAACCACGGCTTCGATAAGTGAATTGCTGGCCAACCGGTTGCCGCCGTGCAGTCCGGTGCAGGAACATTCGCCCACGGCATAAAGCCGCCGGATACTGGAGCAAGCGTTGAGGTCCACCTTAATGCCGCCGCACATGTAATGGGCGCAAGGCACGACGGGAATGTATTGCTTGGTCATGTCGATGCCGATGGAGAGACATTTGGCATAAATGTTCGGGAAGTGGTGTTTGGTTTCTTCCGCGTCCTTGTGCGTCACGTCTAAGCACACGTGGTCCAAGCCATGTATTTTCATTTCCTTGTCGATGGCACGGGCTACGATGTCGCGTGGGGCAAGGCTGAGCCGCTTGTCGTATTTCTGCATGAACTCTTCGCCGTTGGGCAACCGCAGGATGCCGCCGTATCCCCGCATGGCCTCTGTGATGAGGTAAGCTGGATGCGTCTCGCCCGGATGGAAGAGGGCCGTGGGGTGGAACTGCACGAATTCCATGCCTTCCACCGTACCTTTGGCACGGTAGACCATGGCGATGCCGTCGCCCGTGGCAATGTTGGGGTTGGTTGTAGTGGCGTAGACGGCTCCCGTACCACCGGTAGCCATCAGAGTGACTTTGGAGAGGAAAGTATCTATCTTTTGGGTATCCGGGTCTAAGACGTATGCCCCGTAACATTCAATGTCCGGCGTGCGGCGCGTCACCTCGATGCCCAAATGGTGTTGGGTGATGATTTCCACGGCAAAGTGGTTTTCCAGAATCGTGATGTTCGGATGGCGGCGTACGGCTTCCATCAGTCCGCGTTGGATTTCAAAACCTGTGTCGTCAGCATGGTGCAGGATGCGGAACTCCGAATGTCCGCCTTCGCGGTGCAGGTCGAAGTCTCCCTTTTCGTTTTTGTCGAAGTTTACGCCCCATTTCACAAGGTCTCGTATGCCCTGCGGTGCGTTTTTCACCACTTGTTCCACGGCTGCAGGGTCGCTGATGAAATCCCCTGCAATCATGGTGTCTTTGATATGTTTCTTGAAGTTGTCCACTTCCATGTTGGTCACTGAGGCTATTCCCCCTTGTGCCTTGGCCGTGTTGGCCTCTTCCAATGTGGTTTTACATACGATGGCCACCTTGCCTTTGCCCGCATCGGCCACTTTCAGGGCGTAACTCATTCCGGCTACTCCCGAACCTATCACTAAAAAATCAAATTTGCGTATCATGCCGTCAGTTCATGCTGTTGATGTTAGACGTTGCAAAACTACTTAAAAACTCGGTTGGTTGTGCGTTCGCCGCAGGATTTCTTTTAAAAATAAAAGTGCAGCCCCCCGTTGATAAAGATACGGTAGAACTCTACGGATTGGTCCATGGAGCCGGGAATCACTCCATCCTTGTCATAGACATTTCCGTAAATCATTCCTGCGTTCACTCCTATGCCGACGTGTTTGCTCAGCAGGTAGTCCGCACTGAGTTGGTAATGCAATCCCATCCCTTTTACAGTTTTTCCCATACTGAAATCCATCTCCTCCTCGACATTCAGGATGAAGGCGCCTGCTCCGATGCCGTATCGTAATGACCAATGTTTGTTGGCCGCCCTCATAACGAACTCAGGTCCGATATAATCCAAGTGCATCCGGCTTTTGGGATTGGCGGTTTGTTCCTTGGGGTAATCGGGATTGCGTACGAAGTTGGTATGGTATGCCCCGGAGCGGTAACCGGAATAGAGAATGCCTACGCCCATGAACTTTTTACCCACCCAGTCGATTCCTCCCTGGAAATCCACCCCGTTTTTGAACGTGCCGCTGAGGCCGCCCGGAATGTCATGGTAAGCTTTGCTGAACACATGGCCGAAACCTCCGTTCCCGTAGATATGGATAGGAAGTGGGGGCGGGAGCTTACGTGGCTTTATGCTTTTCCGGCTCGCCAGTTCCAAACTGTCTGCTTTCCTTATTTGTTCCCTTTGTTGGGTTTTCATGCGTAGCATTTCTCCTTTTATCTGATGGCAGGAAACGAGAATGGTAGGTTCTTTATGTTCGGTGATAGCCAAGGCGTTTCCTCCCGCTTTGGCCGTTTCAGCCTTGGCCAGTGCTACGACCTGGTCATAACTGAAATGTGCGGTATATCCGTTTCCTTTTACAGCCACTTTGCCCAGGAGTTCGGCAGAGTAAGGCCGGTTCGTTCCGGTTTTGAATACTTGTATGTCGTCAGCTTGCGTAGCGGGATAAGAATGATAGATTTCCGTGGCCACTTTCGGACTACAGCCTGTAACGAGCAAGGCCACGACCCATGCAAACCATTTGCCTATTGCGTAGCAACCATTCTCTTTTTTATTTTCTGTTCTTTTTGCCATACGCCTTTTTATATAATAAGATGAGATTCTTTCAGTTTGGCAATCCTTTTGTCCATGGAATTGATTTGAATCCGTTCCATGATTTCTTCTCGTTGGTCTATTAGTTGATAAAGTTCTGTCTCCCATGTTTCTAAATCGTAACCATAACATTGTTTAAAGTATTCTTTATCCCAAGTTTGGATTTGCTTTTTGGTTTTATTGCAAACCCATTGAAGCAAGTCTTCATTGTTCGTGTAAAGAGCTATCATCATACTATAAACCAATAATTCACGTTTTCCATCAAATCTTTGGAGTTTAATGAGAAGATCATGTTCCCTCAGATAATCCAAATAGTTGAAAATATCTTTTACATAGACATTTTCTTGTAACAAATTGGATGACTGTGACTGTACACACTTTACAGCTTCTGTAAAATTACTTTGATATTTTAATAATTTACTTTGATGGTTTAATATAGGTACATTTAATTGGAGATTTTTATTGTTCCGAAATTCGTGATGGAATATGTAGAACTGCATGCAATCTTTTAACGAGTCTTTCCATAATGGATAACTGATGAATATGGGACGATAATCATCATATACCTTTTGGAAATATAGTCCTATGACAATAGGGCCTTGTTTCATTAATAGCATATTTGATGAGTATCTTGATAATCGGGTATTGCTACAATTAAGTCAGCTTTACCGTGGTCAGCATTCCGCGCTACGACAAAACGTTTTGGAGAAGGTGTCCCTACATAACCTTTACAGACGAAAGAATGGGTGTCATAACCTGTTGTCTTATTTCCCTTACCATAGTAGAAATGCAAGGGAGGAAAGCTTTTCACACCACTCAGATACTCAATTTCTTCCAATAGGGATTGTTTAAGCGTCGTTTGATTCTCATTCCTATAATTGAGTTTATAAGTTCCCAATATGGTATTACCAAACTTACAGGTTATGGTTTTCAGCAAAGAGTTTTCTGTTACTTTCTGTCCTGAAAGATAAAAGGATACTGGGTCTGTCCGTGAACCGACAAACGAGAATTCTATGGAAGCTCCGTTGTATGTAATTTTGTTTATCCGGTAATGGTTCCCTTGTGAAATATAATGGTATGTAATGGTATTGCCCCACAAATCACTCAGTTCCGTGAGAGGGTAATATAGGTTATTGTTGGTATTGGTTTTATAACCGAATATGGCCGTTCGGCCATTGGGGAAAGCCACGTCAAAATACTGTAAGGAATTACCTGCATAGTTCGCTTTGACACGTATATAGCCGCGCTCGCTCAAATAAGTGACGGAATCCACCTTGACCAACCGCATACCATCGAGCATAAAAACATCTTCACGGTTGAAAGCTATGGGAGCGATTTTCCCATCATAATAAGGTGTTTGTACTGTGCGGCAAATGACGGACAATCCGGAAAGAGACCATCCCATTCCTAATAAACCGTTGCCTTGTTGGCTATTATAAACAAAGGATAATTCCGGATTAAATCCCCGTATTCCTTTATAAGCAGATATAGGGACAGTATAGGTACGTGCACCGGTGGGAGATACTCCTGAAGTGATATCTATTTGTCCCACTTCATTTCTTGTGTCTATCTTGTAAGTGATAGGCACATAATCGTTGTCAATAGCCGGATACCCCTCTTGTCCGAGGATGGAAAGGAGGCAGCACGCGCAAAGGAAGAAAGAAAGCAGAAACCGTTTCATAAGCGTTATTTTTTGATGATTTTCCAAGTGGTTTCTTGTCTGCCCGTTGCGATATGTAGCAGGTAAATTCCATTTATGCAATGGCTTAGGTCGAGTTCGGAAACGGGGGAGGTTGTTTCTTTTACGTTCACAACCGCTCCGCTCATCGATGTGATGCGCAAACAGGCTTTTTCTTCAGGGGCGAGTCCTTGGATTTCCACTTTCAGGTGCCCTTCCGTTGGGTTGGGCCAAATACGGATCTGTTTTTCAGAGAGCATATCGGAATAGAAATTATCCTCTTTTTTTTCTTCCGATGACATATTTCGTTTGACAACATCTGAATTTTGCAACACGATTTCTCGCTTCACCCGGTTGCCTAACGCATCATACGCAAACCTTATCGCATTCTGAGAGAAAGCGGAAAGGTAAAACAATAAGCCGGAAAAAACAAATAATGCTCTCATAATATATAGGTTTTAGTTTGTTTTTCTGCTATCGTCTCAAAGGTATATGTCTTTTTTTAAATAAACAAAAAATACAGGATATTTTTTTGCTTTCTGTGGATTTAATCCGTAAAAAGTGTAACTTGCACTAAATTTTAGCTTTATGATACGGACATTTCATGCAAAAATTAATAAGAAGATAATGTTTTTCAGCTTGTTGCCTGCTACAGTGTTGGCCATATATTTCTTTTGGGTAAAATTGCCTTTGGCTGCATTGTGTTGTATGGTCTTTTTGGTTTTCGTGGTGGAACGTTTGATTCATACGTATTATGTTTTTACCGATGAAGGTTGCTTATTCATTCATCAAGGACGGTTTTCCAAAGTCAGCAGGCATTCTTTGTCCGACATAGAAAAGGTGGATATCGTAAGGCCGTCTTCATTGTCCTTTTTAAAGAATAAGGATACTGTCATGTTGACGTTTTGTGACGGTTCGATTAAATTTATCACACCTTTTCCGGCTGAAGAGTTTTGCCGGTATTTCAAACGAAAACAGGAAGATTTTCTTGAAAAGACAGATGGCTTATGAATATGAGGCTTTTTAGAGTACTTTTGGGAGTCTTCTGGTTTGTTGGGGGAGTTGGTAATCCCTTGTTGGCTTCCGGGAGATTTTCTTGTGAACCGCTTGGGGAAGAGGCTTCGTGGCCGGTGTGTTTGCGGGACGGACTGGATAGCTTGTTGCAAGATGAGCTATTCCTTACTTCACAAGTAGGTTTGTGTGTATATGATTTGACCGACGATACTTTACTGTATGCTTATCAGGCCAAACAGCGTATGCGGCCGGCTTCTACTGAAAAATTGGTAACGGCTGTCACCGCGCTTTCCGAATTGGGGAGTGATTATCGTTTTGCAACCCGCTTGTTCTACACAGGCGAAATCCGAGGGCGTGTTTTGTATGGAGACTTATATGTCGTGGGAGGTTTCGACCCTTGTTTCGGGAAAGAAGATTTGCTTTCTTTCGGCAAGGCTTTGAAAGAATCGGATGTGGATTCTATAGTTGGGAAACTGTATGCAGACGTGTCGATGAAAGATACCTTGCAATGGGGATGGGGGTGGTGTTGGGATGATGACATGCCGGTGCTGACTCCTTTATTATATGGGAAGAAGAATATTTTCATAAGGGCATTCAGCGAGATGTTGCATGGCTTAGGTATTCATCATGTTTTTGGAGGACAAGCCCGTTGTCCCCAAAATGGCGTATTGTTAGCCGGACGGACACGTCAGTTGGCAGACGTTTTGCATCTGATGATGAAAGAGAGTGATAATTTATGTGCCGAAGCCTTGTTTTACCAGTTGGCAGCCCGTACAGGAAAACCATACGCTTCAAGAAAAGAAGCTATGTACTACATTGAGCGGTTGATAGGGCGGTTAGGCTATGATCCCGGAAAATATATAGTGGCCGATGGGAGCGGGGTTTCTTTATATAATTACTTGACACCGGAACTTGAAATTGCTTTCCTGAGATACGCTTATCGTGATGAGGCTATTTTTTCACCTCTTTATATTGCTTTGCCTATAGCCGGAGTTGACGGTACGCTGAAAAAACGTATGAGGAAGGGAAGAGCTTACGGAAACGTAAGGGCTAAGACCGGGACTTTGGAAGGAGTATCCACGTTGGCCGGTTATGTACGGTCGGCGAATAACCATTTGTTGGCCTTTTGTATTATGAATCAAGGTGTGGAACGTGTGGCGGCTGCACAAGACTTTCAAGACAAAGTTTGTGAATGGATATGCCGGTAGTTTTTTTAAGTAGTACTTAAATCGTTCTAATTTAGATATTTTAATCTTCCATAAAAGAAGCTTTAAAATAATATATGTACCTTTGCGCCCGTTAAAGAGACGAGGAAATGAAGCTTAAACTCTGTATGTGGCTACTGTTTTCCATGTCTTTCTTAATGGCTTTTGCCACGATGGAAAAACATGGTTCATCGGCGTTTTGTGCTGAGGCAAGTTTTCTGTCGGTGGAAAGTTTCGGACAGGAAGCTACATATTGGACATCTGATACTCCTTATTTCTTTTTTACTTCTGATTACATAGCCCCGTTGTCTTTTGCCTTGGATGAAGGGCCTGAAACGTCGTGTCCGGGGTACATGGCGGCCTCGGAAAGATTATCCGGTTTTCTTTATGCTTCCGTAGACTGTTTTTTATCTCCTTGCAGGTCTTTATACTATTCTTATGATTCCGGACCTAGCAGGGATTATTATATCTTTACCTTGAGACGAATCAGGGTGTGACCCCTACGGGGCCTATATTATATAAATAGGTATCATTTCAGAGTGCCATATCTTATGGTCCTTTTCCCCTCGGAAAAGAAAATAAAAGATATGTCTTTCACTACAATAATCTTTGGTTGTTAAATTAAATATAACTTCAAGAATGACGGATTTCACATTGTTAACGGTCGTGGTGCTTACGGCAATCGCTTTAGTGACGGCTGCCTTGCTGATAGCTCGCCTTGCGGCCCCCCGTACGTTCAACCCCCAAAAAGGCGAGCCCTACGAGTGCGGCGTGCCCACGAGGGGGGAAGCTTGGTTCCAGTTCCATGCCGGTTATTACCTGTATGCCATCCTGTTCCTGATATTCGACATCGAGACGGTGTTCCTCTTCCCGTGGGCGGCGGTGGTAGGCCGTATCGGCATGCAAGGGCTGTTGAGCATCGTGTTTTTCATTGTGGTATTGATTCTGGGCCTGGCTTACGCCTGGAGGAAAGGAGCGTTGGAATGGAAATGAAACACGGGTTGCCCAAGATAAAGGACATGGGGCCGGGCGATTTCAAGAACAACGATTACCTGCTGCGCATGGCCGAGAAACTGAACCGCGACGGGGCGGGCATCGTGTTGGGCACGTTGGACGACCTGATCAACTGGGGCCGCAGCAATTCGCTCTGGTCCCTTACTTTCGGCACGAGCTGTTGCGCCATAGAGTTCATGGCCTTAGGGGCGGCGCGTTATGACATGGCGCGTTTCGGTTTCGAGGTGACGCGCAACTCGCCTCGCCAGGCGGACATGATCATGGTGTTGGGCACGATTACTTACCGCATGGCTCCGGTACTGAAGCGGTTGTACGACCAGATGGCCGAGCCGAAATACGTGGTGGCCGTGGGGGGATGCACCATCAGCGGGGGGCCGTTCCGCAAGAGTTACCACGTGGTGAACGGCATCGACGGGATTATCCCGGTGGACGTGTACATCCCGGGATGCCCCCCGCGGCCGGAGGCTTTCTTTTATGGCATGATGCAGTTGCAACGTAAAATCAAAGCAGAGCGTTTCCTTGGGGGACGCAACCGCAAGGAGAAGCCGGAAGAGGCAGAGGAAAGAAAGGAGGCCGGAATATGATTGAAGAAAAGATAAGGCAGTGGTGCGCGGCCGCCACAGTGGAAGAGGCCGGCGAGAGAGTGGTAGTGGTCCCGAAGGGGGACGTGGCGGAGGTATGCCGTCGGCTGCACGACGACGCGGAGGAACCGATGGATTACATGCGCGACCTTGTGGCGGCGGACGGGGACGGCCGCCTGAGCGTGTTCTACCTGTTGGAGTCGACCCGGACGGGCGGCCGCGTGACGTTGCGCACGGACACGGACGGGCGCGAGGAGCCTTTCCTGCCCTCGGTGTGCCGGATATGGAAGACGGCGGAAATCAAGGAACGCGAAGCATACGATTTCTTCGGCATACGCTTCACGGGGCATCCTGACATGCGCCGCCTCTACTTGCGTGAGGATTGGGCCGGTTACCCGCTCCTTAAGGATTACGACATGGGCAGCAACCCGCTCAACATGGAGAATGAGGTGAATGCCGACGTGACGGAGGAATATGACTTGCGTGCGGACGGGACCATCGAACGGCGCGAGAACGTGGTGTTCAACCCTGATGACTTCATCGTGAACATCGGCCCGCAACATCCTTCCACGCATGGCGTGTTGCGCATGCGTACGTCGTTGGACGGCGAGACGGTCAAGAAGATAGACCCCATATTGGGATATATCCACCGGGGCATCGAGAAGATGAACGAGAGCCTGACTTATCCGCAGACATTGGCGTTGACCGACCGTCTGGACTACCTGAGCGCCCACCAGAGCCGCCATGCCCTGTGTATATGCATCGAGAAGGCGGCAGGCATCGAGGTTTCCGAACGTGCTAGGTATATCCGCACGATAATGGACGAATTGCAACGAATCGATTCCCACCTCCTCTTTTATTCCTGTCTGGCCATGGACATGGGTGCGCTTACGCCTTTCTTCTATGGTTTCCGCGAGCGTGAGATGATTCTCGACATATTCGAGGATACCACCGGGGGGCGGTTGATTCAGAACTACAATGTGATTGGCGGCGTGCAGGCCGACCTGCATCCCGATTTCGTGCGGAAGACGAAAGAGTTTATCGTGCACTTGCGGAACATTATCCATGAATACCACGACATCTTTACGAAGAGCGTCATTGCCCGCACCCGTCTGAAGGGGGTCGGCTTGCTTTCGCGTGAGGATGCCATCTCGTTGGGCTGTACCGGCGGTACGGGCCGTGCCTGCGGATGGGCCAACGACGTGCGCAAGCACCATCCCTACGCGATGTACGGCAAGGTGGACTTCAAGGAAATCACCTATACCCATGGTGATTCGTTTGACCGCTATATGGTGCGCATGGACGAAATCATGGAATCCTGCCGGATCATAGAACAGTTGATAGACAACGTGCCCGAAGGGGAGTTCCGGGTGAAGACGAAGCCCATCCTCAAATTGCCCGAAGGCGTGTTTACGGCTTCCGTCGAGGCCAGTCGTGGCGAGTTCGGCGTGTTCCTCATCAGCCGGGGGGACAAGATGCCTTACCGTTTGCATTACCGGAGCACGGGCCTGCCGTTGGTGCATGCCATGGACACCGTGTGCCGGGGCGGGAAGATAGCCGACCTGATTGCCATCGGCGGTACGATGGACTTCGTGATACCGGATATTGACAGATAACATACAGACACATTTAAATATATGGATCAAGCATTTTTGGATTATTACAGCCTGGAACCGTTCACGCAGTGGATACACCGTACGTTGTGCGGCGTGATGCCTGAGGACTGGGCTGTTTTTATCGAAGGGTTGGCGTTGGGCATAGTCATTTTGTTGGCATACGCCGTGTTGGCCGTGGTGCTCATTTATATGGAACGCAGGGTCTGCGGCGCTTTCCAGTGCCGTATAGGGCCGAACCGTGTGGGGGGCAAAGGCGGGTTGTTGCAAGTGCCGGCCGACGTGTTGAAGATACTGACCAAGGAGATCATACGCCTCAGGAAGTCCGACCATGTGCTTTATGAACTGGCGCCTTATTTAGTGATTCTGGCTTCCGTCATTTCGTTTTCCTGTCTGCCCTGGCACAAGGGAGCAGAGATTCTGGACATGCAAATAGGGATATTCTTCGTGTTGGCCGCTTCGAGCATCGGGGTGATCGGCATTTTGTTGGCCGGATGGAGCAGTAACAGCAAGTACACGATTATCGGTGCCGTCCGCAGTGGTGCCATGATTATCAGCTATGAGCTGTCTTTGGGTATCACGGTACTTACGATGGTCATCCTGAGCGGGACGATGAGCATCAGCGGCATCGTGGAAAGCCAGGTCGGAGGATGGAACATTTTCAGGGGACATGTCCTGACGTTGGTGGCTTTTGTCATTTACCTCATTTCCGGCAATGCCGAAGCCAACCGCGGGCCGTTCGACCTGGCTGAAGCCGAGCAAGAATTGACAGCCGGTTACCATACGGAATATTCCGGCATGCATTTCGGCTTTTTCTACTTGGCCGAGTACCTGAACCTTTTCATTACGGCAGGTATTGCCACTACGCTTTTCTTAGGGGGGTGGATGCCTTTGCATGTGGCCGGGCTCGACGGGTTCAATGCCGTGATGGACTATGTTCCCGGTATCGTATGGTTCCTGGGCAAGACGTTTTTCGTCATATTCCTGTTGATGTGGATCCGGTGGACCTTCCCCCGTTTGCGTATCGACCAGGTGCTGACGTTGGAATGGAAATACCTCATGCCCTTGTCGCTCGTAGTCATGTTGGCCATGGTGGTGATGAAGGTTTTCGGATTGGTTTTTTAAAACGATAGTAATGAAATGAGTAAATTCACAAAATATATAAAGAGATATTGGCGTAGCACGGAGAGTCTGGCGGGAGGACTGAAAACGTCCATCAAGGTGTTCTTCCGGAAGAAAGTGACGGAGCAGTATCCGGAAAACCGGCATACGACGCTTTACATACCGGAACGTCATCGGGCACAGTTGGAAATGATTCATGACGACCGGAACCAGCATCATTGTGTGGCCTGCGGGTTGTGCCAGATGGCCTGTCCCAACGATACGATCCGTGTGGTTTCCGAAGTGAGGGAAGATGCGGAAGGAAAGAAGAAGAAGTATTTGGTGAAGTATGAATATGATTTGGGTTCCTGCATGTTTTGCCAGCTTTGTGTCAATGCCTGTCCGCATGGCGCCATACGTTTTTCCAATGATTTTGAGAATTCGGTTTTCGAGCGTGACAAGTTGCTGCTCACGTTGAACCGGGAAGGTTCGGTGTTGGCACCGGCTCCCGAGAAAAACAAACCTATAAAAGCATAATGTAATATGGAAGGAATCACTCTTGGGCAAGTAGTTTTTGGGGTTGTCTCACTGATGATGGCGGTCTGTTCGGTCTTGGCTGTGACGTCGGGGCGTATTTTGCGTGCGGCCACGGCTCTGTTGTTTGTGCTTTTCGGGACGGCAGGCCTTTATTTCATGTTGGGCTATACCTATTTGGGAGCGGTGCAGTTGTCGGTTTATGCCGGAGGTATCGTCGTGCTTTATGTCTTCTCCATCCTGTTGACCCGTTCGGACAAGAACATGAACGAACGTATCCCACGGGGACGTTGGTTTGCGGCCATGCTGACGGTATTGGCCGGTTTCGGGTTGACGGTATTCTTGCTGTCGTCTTACGGTTTTGCACGTTTCTCCGTTCCTCCGTTGGTGGAACTGGATCCGGTGAAAGTCGGCAACGCGCTTGTCGGAATGGGGAAATACCAGTTTGTCCTGCCTTTCGAGGTCGTCAGTGTGTTGTTGTTGGCCTGCATGATCGGTGCCATCATGATTGCGCGTAAACGTTGATTAAACAAACAGAGTTATGGAAATAGATGCTTTTTATTATCTGATACTGAGTACGGTGATGATGTTTGCCGGTATTTACGGCTTTTTCACGCGACGCAACCTGTTGGCCACGCTCATCTCCGTGGAATTGATGCTGAATGCCACGAACATCAACTTTGCCGTGTTCAATCGTTATTTTTATCCGGGTGCGCTCGAAGGCCATTTCTTCACGCTCTTCGGCATTGCCATCTCGGCGGCGGAAACGGCTGTGGCCATTGCCATTATGATAAATGTGTACCGTAATGTCCGGAATATCCAGACGGATGATGTCAGCGACCTGAAGGGTTGACACCGGAAACTGATAAAAAGAAGAATGATATGGAATATACGATATTGATACTCCTCCTGCCCGTACTGAGTTTCTTAGTGTTGGCTCTGGCAGGTATGAAGATGTCCCATCGCGCAGCCGGTCTGGTCGGTTCGTTGTCATTGGGGGCTGTGGCCGTGTTGAGTTATGCCGTGGCATACGGTTATTTCACCTTGCCGCGTTTGGCCGACGGGACGTTTGGGACCCTGGTACCTTATAATTTTGTATGGTTGCCTTTCACGGCCGGCTTGCATATCGACATGGGCATCCTGCTCGACCCTATCTCGGTGATGATGTTGGTGGTCATTTCCACCGTCTCGCTCATGGTGCACATCTATTCTTTCGGGTATATGAAAGGGGAGAAGGGTTTTCAGCGTTATTACGCTTTCCTGAGCCTGTTCACCTTTTCGATGCTCGGCTTGGTGGTAGCCACGAACATTTTCCAGATGTATGTGTTTTGGGAACTGGTGGGCGTGTCCTCTTACCTGCTCATAGGGTTTTATTACACGAAGCCTGAAGCCATCTCCGCTTCCAAGAAAGCTTTTATCGTGACACGTTTTGCCGACCTCGGATTCCTCATCGGTATCCTGATTTACGGTTATTATATGGGTACGTTCACCTTTGCGCCTGCCGAGGAGAACCTTATGCAAGGCGCATTGATGCTGCCGTGGGCATTGGGGCTGATGTTCGTGGGCGGTGCCGGCAAGAGCGCCATGTTCCCGCTCCACATCTGGTTGCCCGATGCCATGGAAGGTCCTACGCCGGTGAGTGCGTTGATTCATGCGGCCACGATGGTCGTGGCCGGAGTGTACCAAGTGGCACGGATGTTCCCGCTTTATATCGCATACGCGCCGGAAACGTTGCACATTGTGGCCTACGTCGGGGCTTTCACGGCTTTCTATGCCGCTTCCGTGGCTTGCGTGCAAAGCGACATCAAGCGGGTGTTGGCCTTTTCCACCATTTCCCAAATCGGGTTCATGATGGTGGCTTTGGGAGTCTGCACTGGCATGCCGAGCCATGAAGGCGGTCTGGGCTACATGGCTTCCATGTTCCATCTTTTCACCCATGCCATGTTCAAGGCTTTGCTCTTCCTCGGCGCGGGTTGCATCATCCATGCCGTGCATAGCAACGAGATGTCCACGATGGGCGGCTTGCGCAAGTATATGCCGGTGACGCATGTCACGTTCCTCATCGCTTGCCTGGCCATTGCCGGTATCCCGCCGTTTTCCGGTTTCTTCTCCAAGGACGAGATCCTGACGGCTTGCTTTGCTTTCAGCCCGGTGATGGGTTATGTCATGACTTTCATTGCAGGGATGACGGCTTTCTACATGTTCCGTCTGTACTATTGCATTTTCTGGGGGCACGAGAACAAGGAACTGCATGCCGCGCACGTGCCGCACGAAAGTCCGCTTACGATGACTTTCCCGTTGATGGTATTGGCTGCCGTGACCTGTCTGGCCGGTTTCATTCCCTTCGGGCATTTTGTCACGGGCGACGGTTTGTCTTACGACATCCATTTGGACGGTGGCGTGGCAGCCACAAGTTGCGTGGTGGCTGTATTGGCCATCGCCTTGGCCACTTTCATGTATGCCCGCAGCGAACAGCCGGTGGCCGATGCCCTGGCCCGTCGTTTCCCGAAACTGCACCGTGCGGCCTACCGCCGTTTTTATATGGACGAAGCCTGGCTGTTCGTCACCAAACGGATTATTTTCCGCTGCGTGTCTGTACCGTTGGCATGGTTCGACCGCCATGTGATAGACGGTTTCATGAACTTCCTGGCTTGGGGCACCCGTGCTTCGGCCGAGGAAGTACAGCCCATGCAGAGCGGGCGGATACAGGCTTACGTGATTTGGTTCCTGAGCGGCATTATCCTTTTGACTTTGGTCTTGTTGGCCGTCTGACGATTCTTTAAAAAAGTAAAAACGATATGAATATATTAAGTCTTTTCGTATTGATTCCCCTGTTTATGATGCTCGGTCTGTGGATGGCCCGTAGTGTCAACCAAGTGCGGGGAGTGATGGTAGCCGGTTCTTCCGCGTTGTTGGTGTTGGCGGTCTGGCTTGCCGTGGATTATCTCCGGCTTCGTGCGTTGATTGCCAATCTGCCTTTCCCGCAGCCTGAGATGCTCTACACGGATAGTGTCGTGTGGTACGCTCCCTTGCATATCTGTTATTCCGTCGGGGTGGACGGCATTTCCGTGGTCATGTTGCTGCTGAGTGCCATCATCGTGTTCACGGGCACTTTCGCTTCATGGAAACTGAAACCCCTCACGAAAGAATATTTCCTGTGGTTCACCTTGCTTTCCACGGGCGTGTTCGGTTTCTTCATCTCCACCGACCTTTTCACCATGTTCATGTTTTATGAGGTGGCCCTCATACCGATGTACCTGCTCATTGGCGTATGGGGCAGCGGGCGCAAGGAATATGCCGCCATGAAACTGACGCTGATGCTGATGGGCGGGTCGGCTTTCTTGCTCATCGGTATCCTGGGCATCTATTACGGGGCCGGGGCGCAGACGATGAATGTGTTGGAGATTGCCGGACTGCATAACATCCCCGAAGGGATGCAACGGCTGTTCTTTCCTGCGGTGTTCTTGGGTTTCGGCGTGTTGGGTGCCTTGTTCCCGTTCCATACATGGAGCCCGGACGGCCACGCTTCCGCCCCCACGGCGGTGTCCATGTTGCATGCCGGGGTGTTGATGAAACTGGGCGGATACGGGTGTTTCCGCGTGGCCATGTACCTGATGCCTGAAGGGTTGGCCCAGTGGGGCGACTTCTTCCTGATACTGACTACGGTTTCTGTGGTTTACGGGGCTTTCAGTGCCGTGGTGCAGACCGATTTGAAATACATCAACGCCTATTCTTCCGTGAGCCATTGCGGCCTGGTACTTTTCGCCTTGCTGATGGCGACCCGCACGAGCTGCACGGGCGCCATCCTGCAAATGCTGAGCCACGGGCTGATGACGGCCTTGTTCTTTGCCCTTATCGGCATGATATACGGCCGGACGCACACCCGTGACGTGCGCGAGTTGAACGGATTGATGAAGGTCATGCCTTTCCTGGCTGTGGGGTACGTCATTGCCGGTCTGGCCAATCTCGGTCTGCCCGGCCTGAGCGGCTTCGTGGCCGAGATGACGGTGTTCGTGGGTTCTTTCGAACATCCCGATGTGTTCCACCGCGCCTGCACCGTCATCGCCACGGTGAGCATCGTCGTCACGGCAGTGTATATCCTGCGTGTGGTGGGCAAGATTCTTTATGGCACGTGCCGCAACCCCGGGCATCTGAAGTTGACGGATGCCACGTGGGACGAGCGTTTTGCCGTCATTTGCCTGATTGTGTGTGTGGCAGGACTGGGACTTGCCCCGTGGTGGGTGAGCGACACCGTCAGTTTCAGTGTAGAGCCTATTGTTTCACATTTTAATCTTCCCTGATTCAAGTCATGAACAGTAATTTATCTGCTATATTGTCTTTGCATGCCGAGCTTTCGTTGGTGTTGATTCTGTTGGTAGCCCTCTTGGCCGACCTTTTTGCCGGGCCGCTGCGCCGGCGTTGGTTCCATCCGGCCGTTTGCGTGCTGATGGCCCTCCAGATAGGATTGAACCTTACGCCCGACACCCGCGCACTCTTCGGCGGCATGTATGTCAACACCCCGTTCACATCTATCGTCAAGTCCATCCTTTCGGCCGGCACGTTGCTTATCTTCCTCCAAAGCGGTGAATGGTTGGGGCGGAAAGACACGCATTATAAACAAGGCGAGTTCTACGTGCTGACGCTCGCCACCCTGTTGGGCATGTTCTTCATGGTGTCCGCCGGGCATTTCCTGATATTCTACATCGGATTGGAGATGGCCAGCATCCCCATGGCCTGCCTCGTGGCCCTCGACAAATACCGCCACCACAGCGCGGAAGCTGGTGCCAAGTTTATCCTGAGCACGATGTTCTCTTCCGCCTTGCTGCTCTACGGCCTGTCGTTCATCTACGGCACTTCCGGCACGCTCTATTTTGCCGACCTTCCGGCCATGCTTCAGGGCAGCGCGTTGCAGCAGTTTGCCCTGGTGCTCTTCCTGGCCGGGATGGGATTCAAGATGAGCCTCGTGCCCTTCCATCTGTGGACAGCCGATGTCTATCAGGGGGCACCCACAAGCGTGACGGCTTACCTGAGCGTCATTTCCAAGGGAGCCGCTGCCGTGGCCTTGGCCATCGTCCTGCGTTTTGTGTTCCCTTTGATGAGGGAAGACTGGACGCTCGCCGTGGCCCTGCTTTCCGTCGCCAGCATCACCGTGGCCAACCTGATGGCCGTTTTGCAGGGCGACATGAAGCGTTTCATGGCCTTCAGCAGCATCTCGCAGGCCGGTTATATCCTTCTGGGTGTGCTTGCAGGTACGGCTCAGGGCATGGCCTCGCTGGTGTTCTATGTGGCCGTGTATGTGGTGGCCAACGTGGCCGTCTTTGCCGTCATCAGCACCGTCGAACAGCACGCGGGCGGCCAGACGGGCCGTGACACTTACCGCGGGCTTTATCGAACGAACCCGCGCCTGACGTTGGTGCTGACGTTGGCCCTGTTCTCGTTGGGCGGCATACCCCCGTTTGCCGGTTTCTTCTCCAAGTTCTTCATCTTCGCGGCGGCCTTTGCCCAAGGGTGGTGGTTGGTCGTGTTCCTCGCGTTGGTGAACACCATCGTCTCCCTTTTCTACTACCTGTTGGTGGTCAAGGCCATGTACATCTCCGAGCCCCTCACGGAGGACGGGCTCCCGGCGGTGGCCCCCTTGCGCAGCCATCCGGGTGTGCGCCTCACGTTGGCGCTCTGCACGGCGGGCATTTGCCTGTTGGGCGTGGCGAGCTTCGTCTACGAGGGCCTGGCGCGTTGGGCGGGGATGATGTAGGAATCCTTTTTTGCTAACAAAAGGATTAACAATCTGATTTCGGATTTCTATGATTTAATTTGCTGAAAATCAGTATACTGAAATTATAAAATCACTTGGCGCAGAATGATTTTTCGTTCTGCGCCAAGTGATTTTTCAATCTGCGGCAAACGATTTTTCATTTGGCGCAGATTGATTTTATTCCGACTTTTTGTTTGACAAACGCTCCCTCAATGGTTGGGTTGGCAATAATTTCTATAATTTTAGGCTATGGAAGCATAGTGGCCATCGTTTAAATGTTATGTCCACCATGAAATTAACGTTTTATCCTTAAGTAACCCATAGAGGGGGCTGTCCTGCGCCGGAAAAATGAGGCGCGGGGCAGCTTTATAAGTAAAATCAACATAGTTACCATTATTTTCAACATGGTTACCATTGTTTTTATGGATTTAAAGTATAATTTTGCATCACATCTTATATGTAATACCATATTATTATAGGATAAAGAACATTAATTATTAACTTAAATTTCTGTGTAATGAAAAACAGATTACTTGCCTTGATGGCACTTTGTGGTGCGACATCGTCCACCTTACCTTTATGGGCTGCATGGGAAGACCCGGAGTTGCAATTCGTAGATCCGAACTTGACCGCCGATGAAACAGGCGGAGGCGTGTACTACATCTATCATGTGGCCACCCAGAAGTTCATGACTAACGGGCAGCCTTATGGTACACGATTGGTTGTAGCGGAAACAGGTCAGGAAGTAACCCTGAGCTACGGTGAAGATTATGAATTGGCCAATCTTCCGGAAACCAGTGAGAATTATTTCGCGGGCAAGGGATGGCGTTTGAGCATGATGAATGCGCCTACCAATGGAGGATACCATGAATTGTTCATTAATCCGGGTGGTGCCGAGATTTACGTGGATCATAACAAGACGGGCCATATCCTGTGGAAAATCGTGAAGGAAGGCGATGTGTACCGCATTAAGGTTATTGACGAGGATAAGCTTTACGGTGTGGAAGCCAATGGAGGCTTGTATGCCAATTCCTACATGGCAGTAAACGAAGGGAAAACTACGGTGGATCCGTTGATTGATAAGAACACGGCCGGGTATGAGAATGCCAAAGACGAATGGAAGTTCGTGGCACCGGAAACTTACGAGGTCTTCCAAGCCAAGAAGCTGTTGAAGGTACAGTTGGAAGCTGCCGATGCCATCGGGTTTACGGAATATGCCGATTATGCTGCTTTATATAACCAGGCAGATGCCACGGTAGAGGCGATAGAAAAGGCAGTGGAAGACTTGAAGGCCGATATTATCGACTTCGGTTATTCCGTGGCTACGGAAGAAAACCCGCTGGACGTGACGGAAAAGTTCGTAAAGGAAGCCTCGTTTGCCAACAGTACGGACGGATGGGATATCGTGCAAGGTTCAGGTGCCAACTACCAACGCAAGACGGGCGACCGTTTCGAGAATGGCGCGGGAAGTTTGCCGGAAGGGTTAGCCCTTGAGAACTTTTATGAGTGCGCCACCAACAATGGTAGTAATATGCCTGACTGGTCTATCAAGCAGAAGATAGAAGGGATTCCTGACGGGAAATACCGTGTGGGTGCCTGGATTCTGACCAACAAATTGCCGACGGAGGATGCGCCCAACCCGAAAGGGCTTTTCCTGTATGCCCAGTCTTTGGCAGGGGAGAAGAAAGTGGAAGCCACAGACCCGGCAGATGCGGCCAATGCAGGGCGCGGTAACGGTACGTGGCATCATTACACCGTGGATGTAGATGTCATTGGTGGCATCATCACGATAGGATATGTCGTACAAGGAGCCAATTCCACCTGGTCGGCCGTGGACAACTTCACGTTGGAATATATGGGCAAGAGTGGAAGCGGCGAGGTCAATATACGCGAAATACTGAACCAGAACATTGGGAGTGCAGAAGCACAGTATGCCCAATATACCGGTGCCAACAAGGCTTTCAGCGAATCGGAAAAGGTGAAGTACGAAGAAATGATAGCTGCTGCCAAGGAAGCTTACCAGAATACGAGTATGGATGATGGGGCACTTACCGGTGTCATAACTTCTTTACTTGCACGGATGGATACGTTGGCCAACAATGTGGCGGCTTACGAGACCTTGGCCCAAAAGATAGAAGCCTTGAACAAGGCTTACGATGAGACGCCTTATGCCAACGACGGGTTGGAGGACTATGAGGTTTATTTGGACGAGGTTTTACAAGCCGGTTATGACAATGGTACGTTCGATATAGCCGAATTAGATAGCGTCCAACCCCGTGCCGACAGGATTTTCCGTGAATCTGTGATGAAAGCTTTGGCAGACGGGACTACGGATAATGTGACCGGCTTAATGGTGAATCCCAATTTTGCGGGGAGCAATGATGGTTGGACCAAGACGGGCGACGGGGATTTCAAGAACGATGGCACGAGGGTTTCTGAGGTGTGGAACGGACGGAATTGGGAAGTCTATCAGGAAATCAGCGGCCTGCCCCAAGGATCGTATAAGATTACCATGCAAGGGTTCTATTCCCCGAGTTCCGGAAATGATAACGCATGGCATGAAGGTTGGGGGCAGGAAGGCGACGAGACGAACAAGATTCTGGGTTACCTTTTCGGTAACGATGCTTCTGAACCCCTTCTCCATGTTACAGCTTGTCCGCAGGAGGAGAACGTGGCTGAAAACTGTGAGGAAGTGACTTGGACAGGCGACGCTTCCTTGGCCGGGAAATGGTTGTGCCATGGAAAGAATTCCGCACAGGAAATCTTCGAGCAGAATAGCGAGAATTACCTGAATGCCACGACTTGTTACGTGGGTGAAGACGGTAAGCTCCGCATAGGGGTGAAGATGTCGGGTGTGTCTTGGGGGCAGGCTTGGGTCATCTTCGACAACTTCCAAGTGGAATACTTAGGGGCCGGCAACATGGAAGGTGCCCAAACGGCCTTGGATGCCCTGATTCGTGAGGCTAACGGGATGTTGGCTTCCGATGTCCTGACCACGCAGGAGGCCAAGGACGGCCTGAGCAAAGCCATAGAGGCCGCTTCTGCCGTGGGAGAGTTGACCCCGGAGGTTTACAAGGAGCAGACAGAGTCGTTGAATGCCGCCATCAAGTTTGGGCAGGAATCCATGGATGCTGCTACTGCATTGGAGGACAAGGTTACTGCCCACGACAAGAAGCTAAGTGGTACCGGTGAAGCCAGTTACGAAGAATATTCCAACACCGAAGGATATGATGAGCTGTATGACTTGACTATTGAAATCTTCGACAAGATAGACGGGGAAGGCATATTCACCACTTTGGACGAAATCAACGATTATTCTGTCCGTCTGGACAAAACTTATTCCAAGATGCTAAGCGGTCATATCGACTTCACCACGGCTAACAAGGACGAACCTGTGGATGCCACGGGATTGATTGTCAACCCGAGTTTCCAGACCAAGACGGAGAACGACAAGGGGGAAATCGTGGATGCCGCATCAGCTGATGGATGGTTAGTAGAGTCATTGAAAGGGGGATCCGGTGTGAAGGATGCTAAAGTCTATGAAATCTTCAGCGACAGTAGCGAAGTTTATCAACCTTTGTATAATGCTCCTGCCGGATATTATCGTGTCGTCATGAACGGTTTCTACCGTGCGGGTGGATTTATCGATGCAGGCGTGGCACGTCGCGACAGCGCGGATGCCCAAAATGCCGAATTGTTCGTTAAATGCGGTGACGGTAATTGGATTGAGAAGTTACCGTCCATCTTCGAGCATGTCAGCGAGTTGAAATATGACGGCAGTGATGTGGCATTGCCTGATTCCTTGTTCCCGAAATCCAATGAGTTGTATCATTTCATCGTGGACCAACCGGCAGGAGCTGCATTGGCTTTCGAAGACGGAGAGTATGAGTGCGACACGTATTTCTACGTGGGCGAAGGTGAAGAGCCGGTATTGGGTGTCCGCAAGACGGGTATGCTGACGAACGACTGGTCATGCTTCGACAACTTCCGTCTCTACTATTATGGTGACGGCGATGCCAACAGGCCGGATGGTTTCGTGGATGGCATTGACGGTGTGTCAGCCGACGGTGCGGCTACGGTGGTAAATTCCGCATGGTACACCATCAACGGTGTACGTGTGGCCGAACCGAAGCAGCGCGGTATCTACATCCGTCAGGACTTGATGAGCGACGGTACGAAGAAGTCAGTGAAGGTGTTAGTTAAATAATTAGGTTTAGGGTATGAATTAGGAGTGGCTGTCCTGCGCCGGAAAATGAGGCGCGGGGCAGCTTTTTTTATTGGTGTCGTTCCCTAAAAAACGTGAAGCTTTGCGATAAACTACTTCTTCCGTCTTCTTTTCTGAAAGGCTTTCACTATATTTGTGTACATGAATAAAAAAACGTGGGAGTATGAAGTACAAAATGTTAGTGCTCGACGTAGACGGGACACTGTTGAACGACGAGAAAGAGATTAGTAAGCGGACGCTGACTACTTTGCTCAAAGTGCAGCAGATGGGCGTGCGTATCATGTTGGCATCGGGACGTCCCACTTACGGTTTGTTGCCATTGGCCAAGAAATTGGAATTGGGTACATATAACGGGTATATCCTCTCTTATAACGGTGGTCAGGTGATTAACGCTTCCAACGGAGAAGTGGTATTTGAACGCCGCATCAATCCGGAACATATCACTTATTTGGAGAAGAAAGCCGAGAAAAACGGTTTTTCAATCCTTACTTATAACGGAGATACGGTCGTGACGAATAACCCGAATGATCCGCATGTGCAAGCCGAGGCGGCTCTGAACGGTATGAAAGTGGAACATCAGGAGTTTTTCTCTGCGGCGATAGATTACCCGCCTTGCAAATGTATGTTGGTGAGTGATGATGAGGAGGCTTTGGTAGGGTTGGAGAATCATTGGAAGCGTCGTTTGAACGGTGTATTGGATGTGTTCCGTTCCGAACCGTATTTTCTGGAAGTGGTGGGCAGCCGAGTGGACAAAGCCAATACGTTGGGCGTCATCATGGAAATGGAGGGCATCAAGACGGACGAGATTGTGGTGTTCGGTGACGGCGTGGCCGATGTGACCATGTTGCAATTGGCTGATTTGGGTATTGCCATGGGGAATGCCCCGGATTCGGTGAAACGTTGTGCCGACTACGTGACCCTTTCCAACAATGAAGACGGTGTGGCCGTGGCCGTGGAAAACGCTTTTCTGGCCGAAGTGCGTGAAAGCGAGATACCGCTCGATGCCTTGAATGCGCAGGCGCAGACTACGTTGATGGGGAACTTGGGCATACAATATACTTATGCTTCCCATGAGCGGATAGAAGCCACCATGCCGGTGGACCACCGCACGCGCCAGCCTTTCGGCATCTTGCATGGCGGGGCTACGCTGGCTTTGGCAGAGACGGTAGCCGGATTAGGCTCAATGGTGATATGCAATCCCGATGAATTCGTAGTGGGAATGCAAGTGAGTGGCAACCATATCTCTTCGGCTCACGAGGGAGATACGGTGAGGGCTGTGGCCACGATTGTGCATAAAGGGCGCTCTTCACATGTGTGGAATGTGGATGTGTTTACCTCTACAGAGAAGTTGGTCTCATCCATCCGGGTGATGAATAGCGTGATGAAACGGAAATGAGCCGCATGCGGAACGACGAGGCGGTAATCGGTGAATGGATTAAGGGGGGAGAAGCCTTCGTGTTCTACCGTGAACCGGGGGAAAGGGTTTGCCACGGCATACGGGCGGCACGGTCTTCCCTGCAATCTTTTGAAGTCTTCCCGTCCAACGACGGGAAGACTGGTTTTGTATTTGCCCCTTTTCGGTTCGGAGAGGGGCATCCTTTATGGCTGCTTCCCTTGGAGGAAGAAATAGAGGTCGGTATATCCCGGGCTGTATGTTCCGATGAGGTAGAGGCACCTGCGCCGATGCCTTTTTGCGGACGGTTGGAGGAGCAGCCTTCGAAGGAGTATCGTGAGGCTTTTCGTGCTTTTTCCGGTGCGCTTCGTGCCGGAGATTTTCAGAAGTTGGTGCTTTCGCGTGGTTGTACGGATGCTTTTCCCCATGGCTTTTCATGGGCACGGGCTTTCACGGCGGCCTGTCGCCGTTATGTACATTCCTATGTGTATTTGTTCCATACGCCGCAAACCGGTTTTTGGTTGGGGGCTACGCCCGAAATTCTTTTGGCCGGAGGCAAAGGGGAGTATCGTACGGTGGCTTTGGCCGGTACGCAATTCCTGCAAGAGGGGAAATTGACAGTTCCGTGGTCGGAAAAGAACATCCGCGAACAAGCTTTCGTGACGGAATATATCGGCGGTTGCTTGCGCGAACGAGGTGTCCGGTTCACTTTGGAAGGGCCTTATACGGCTACGGCCGGAGAACTGGCCCATTTGAAAACCGATATTCGTTTTCGTCTCTCTTCGGTCGAAGCCTTGGGGGACATCTTGCAGGCTTTGCACCCTACGCCTGCCGTATGCGGGTTGCCTAAGGAAGAGGCTTTCCGCTTCATCCTGTCGCATGAAGGATATGACCGCAGCTATTATGCCGGTTTTCTCGGACGGTGGGAGCCGGAAGGGAAGACGGCTTTGTATGTGAATTTGCGATGCATGCAATGTGGCGAAGGGGCGGAAAAAATCCGCCTGTATGCCGGGGGCGGGATCTTGCCGGCTTCCGTGTGCGAAGAAGAATGGATGGAGACGGAACGTAAGTTGCAGACTATGAAATATGTAATCTCGAAAGGAGGGACTGATGTATTCGGATAAGAAAAACGTGTTGCAGCTTGTGGCCTTGCTGCGTGCGCATGGGGTACGCCGGGCGGTGTTGTGTCCCGGAAGCCGCAATGTGCCGTTGGTACAGGCTTTTGCCACGTGCAGCGGTTTTGAATGCTTTTCGGTGACGGACGAGCGCAGTGCCGGTTTCTTCGCCATCGGATTGGCGTTGCACGTGCAGGCTCCCGTGGTGGTTTGTTGCACCTCCGGTTCGGCTTTGCTCAACCTCCATCCGGCGGTATGCGAGGCGTTCTACCGGCGGGTGCCTTTGGTAGTCGTTTCTGCCGACCGTCCGGCAGCTTGGATAGGGCAGATGGACGGGCAGACTTTGCCGCAGCCGGGTGTTTTCGGTGGCTTGGTGCGGAAGGCGGTCAACCTGCCCGAGGTACGTACCGAGGAAGATGAGTGGTATGCCAACCGGCTTGTCAATGAAGCCTTGCTTGAAGTGGACCACCACGGCTACGGGCCGGTGCATATCAATGTGCCCCTTTCCGAACCGTTGTTTCATTTTACGGCGGAAGCTTTGCCTTCCGTCCGGCGTATGGTACGGCGGGATATGTCCGATGAGGGACGGACTTTGGCTTTCTTCCTGAAAGAAGAGCTTCCCAAGTACCGGCGGGTACTGGTTGTGTCGGGGCAGATGTCTTCGGACGAGGCGGTGGGTGTAGCGGCCTGTCTGTCCGGTGGCCGTGTGGCCTGGTTGACAGAAGTGCTGGGGAATTGTCCGTCGGCTTCGGATGCGGTACGGGGTTTCGATGCGTTGTTATATGCAGCCCGTGAGGAAGACTTGCAGGCGTTGCGCCCGGACTTGGTGATTACCGTAGGCGGGCATATCGTGTCGAAACGTTTGAAACAGTTCCTGAGGCGTACGCCTTCGTTGGTGCACTGGCATGTTTCGCCGGACGGCCTTCCGGCGGATTTGTTTTGTGCGTTGACCACGGTTGTGGAGGCTTCTCCTGCTGATTTCTTCCGTTTGTTTTTCCGGTCGGAGGCTTTGCCGTTCGGGGTGTATGCGCAGTTGTGGCATGAAAGTTGTGCCCGGTTGGCTTCTCCGGAAACCGGATATTCCGAGATGTATGCCGTGCGGCGCGTGTTGGAGGCATTGCCACCCCATGCAGTGCTCCATTTGGCCAACAGTTCGGCCGTGCGTCTGGCGGAATTGTGCCGCCTGCCCGAAGGTGTGGAAGTGCAGTGCAACCGGGGAGTGAACGGCATTGAGGGTTCCGTGTCGGCTGCGGTGGGTTATGCGGCAGTGTCCGACCGCCTGAATTTCCTGCTTGTAGGCGATTTGAGTTTCTTTTATGATATGAATGCGTTATGGAACGGACATATACGTTCCAACCTCCGCATCGTGGTGTTGAACAACGGCGGCGGGGCCATTTTCCATGCCTTGCCCGGACTGGACATGGCGGGAGACACGCGGCGTTTCGTGACGGCTTCTCATGGCGCGTCGGCAGCAGGTTGGGCCGAATCTCAGGGATTCACCTATTTGCGTGTCACGGATACCGTGTCCCTTCTGGCCGCCCTTGATGATTTGCTGGACGAAGCAGCCACGGCACCTGTCTTGTTGGAAGTGTTTACCGATGCGGAGACCGATGCCGAAGAGCAACGGAATTACTATCATGCGGTAAAGGAGGAATGGAAGAATTTTTTAAGATAAAAGATATGAACAGAGAATGGACGACTTTGAAAGAATACGAGGATATTCTTTTTGAATTTTATAACGGTATCGCCCGTATCACCATCAACCGCCCGCAGGTGCGCAACGCTTTTACGCCGCGCACGGTGTCGGAGATGAGCGACGCGTTCTATATTTGCCGCGAGCGGTGCGATGTCCGTGTGGTCGTGTTGACCGGAGCGGGCGACAAGGCCTTTTGTTCCGGAGGCGACATGCACGTGAAAGGGCACGGGGGATATGTCGGGGACGACGGTGTGCCCCGTTTGAATGTGTTGGAGGTGCAAAAACAAATCCGTTCGTTGCCCAAGCCCGTGATTGCGGCGGTCAACGGCTTTGCCATCGGCGGAGGCCACGTGCTCCATGTGGTGTGCGACCTGACGATAGCTTCGGACAATGCCGTTTTCGGACAGACCGGTCCGCGCGTAGGGAGTTTTGACGCCGGTTTCGGTTCCTCTTATCTGGCTCGTGTCGTAGGGCAGAAGAAAGCCCGTGAGATATGGTTCCTGTGCCGGAAGTATAATGCTCAGGAAGCCCTCGACATGGGACTGGTTAACAAGGTGGTACCTTTGGCCGAATTGGAAGACGAATATGTGGCGTGGGCGGAGGAGATGATGCAGCTCAGTCCGTTGGCCCTGCGTATGATAAAGGTGGGGCTGAACGCCGAACTGGACGGCCAGGCCGGTATCCAGGAACTGGCTGGGGATGCCACGATGCTTTACTATATGACCGATGAGGCTCAGGAGGGCGGCCGGGCTTTTTTGGAAAAGCGTAAACCGAAATGGAACTTTTAAAGTTAGTCGTTTCAATCTTATTTTATCCGGTTTGAATGGTTAAGCGTTCAAACCGGATTTTCTTAGTTTAAGTTCATCTTTTCTATAGAAATATGATAGGAAAAGCAGTCCTTGGTTTAAAAAAGGCTTTTTAGTAAAATATGTCCTATCATTTGTTATTTTGTGTCCCATTCTTTGAAAAGGGAAAGGTATAATTTTGTGTTGTTCATGTCCTCATTAATAGATTGGGCTATGACACGATGGAAAACATTGAATTTTAAAACTATTAAACATGAAGAAGAAATTACCGGTTTCTTTATCCTCGTCAGTGGGGATATGTAGGTCGTTGATGGCCTTGTTGTTGGCATGTGCTACAGTGGATGGCATTTGGGCACAAGAGAATTCTCCTTGGATAGGTGAACCATTGCCTTCTGAGGGCGGAGAGTTTTACCTTTACAATAAGGTTGGGAATGGTTTTTTGCTCGGTGCAAACAGTTGGGGTACACAGGCTTCGTTAGGGCAGCCCGGCTTGTTATGTACGTTAGAAGTGATGCCCGATGGGAAATATGCCATCAAGACCATGTCCGATAAATATTTGAAAGATGACTATATCGATAAAGATAAAAACGGGTATGATTTCATAGATTCAAACCAGGAAGACGACGTTTATGAGTTTTCTTTGTTTGGCAACGGTCGCTATTTGTATTATTCGGGTTCGGGAACTGTCTTGAGTAGAACGGATCAATTGACTGATAACCAATGGATTTTAGTGTCTAAGGAACAGCGTATTAGTGCCTTGGAAAAGGCCACGGAAGAAGAGGGAATAGATGCAACCTTCTATATTACAGGTGCTAACTTCGACCGGTCACAACCGAGCGATTGGCAGGAAAGCCACAACGGTGGCACATTGACGCTCATCGGGCCTGAAAGGGCTGCGAAGTCTACAAATTCCTGTACGGAAGCATACGATAATGAAAACTTCGATGTGTACCAAGTCCTGACGGGAGTGAAGAACGGGCTTTATCTGGTGTCTTGCCAAGGGTATTATCGTCCGGGCGGCAATGTAGATGCCGCAGGAGCGCGAAATGCCGTTTTATATGCCAATGCGGACGAGGCTCCGCTTCAGTTGTTGGCAGATGATGGAAATGGTATTCCTAATAATATGGATCAGGCGGCGGATGCCTTTCTTGCAGGGCGTTATGCGGGGAATGAAGTCCGTACGGTAGTGATGGACGGCACGTTGCGGATAGGCGTGAAGAAAGAGGCGCATGTCGGAAAGGATTGGACTGCTTTCGATACTTTCCGCCTGACGTATTTGGGCGAGGCGGATGCTTCCGAGATATTCCAAAGCGCATTAGGGATGCTAAAGGTGCTCATCGGCGACTTCATGGCTTCAGGGGCAACCGCCATCGCCGGAGAGTTGCAAACGGTATATGATGAAAACAAGGATGCTTCGGGCGACGGCGTGGAGGCTGCGCAGAAAGCCGTGTCCGATGCCATGTCTGCCGCCCGGGCCGTGCAAGCCGACGTGGAAGCCTTGGTAAATGCCGTGGAAACAGCCAAGTCGTTTTATGCAAAGGTGGAGGACGGTACCTATGTCTTGTCTACGGCAGGGAAGGAAGCTTTGGCTCAAGGTATTGCTGAGGCAGAAAAGGCACTGAAAGAAACGTCGATGTCGGCGATGCAGGAACAGGCTTCTGCCCATACGGGAAAGCTTGCAGCTCAAGTTGAGAATGCCGAACTTTGGAGGGGGATGATATATCCTTTGGACAAGGCCAGGGCATTGGCTGACGCAATAACGGGGCTTGACGGGACGGAAGCATACAAACAAGTCGTGAGTGATTTGGATGATGCGGCTTTAACCTATGAAAGAGTGGTGGCCGACGTGGCAGCCTTGAATTTAGCTTGCCGAGATGCGATGACGGTGGAATTCTTGGCCAAAGCATCGGCTGAGTCTCCCATCGACCTGACCAGCTTCATCAGGAATCCGAATATCTACCAGACGGTAGAGGACATGAAGACTTTGGACGGATGGGTTGTGGCCGCACTTGGGGAATATACTAATCCTCAGGTTACCACGGAGGGAAAAGGCGATGCCGCACTGTGGTCTTATAGTTGGTCGGCCAATGAAAGTAATAATGTAGGTAGAGCTCATTATTATACTAAAATAGGTGGGACAGAAGATGGTATGGTCAATTTGCCGGATGGCACTTATTTATTGAAAGCCGCTACTTATTGCACTCGTGACGCTGCTAATGTGAATTTATATGCTTCGTTGGACAATGTGAACATGAAGTTTGCCGATTTTAATGGCAATGAGTCGCTTTATAGTGCTGCTACTGGGGACAATGACGGTTCTACTACGGAACTACAGATGACAGTAAGCGGAGGTGTCCTTTATTTAGGAGTGAAGGGTGAAGCTATAGTCGCTGGCAATGGACAACATTGGGAAGCCGACAACTTCCGCTTGTACTACATTGGTGCCCCCGAAGCGGCTTCACAGTCCATTAGTGTGTTTGACACAGGCATGGCCACTTATTATTCTGCCAATGCCTTTACTGTGCCTGAGGGGCTGACTGGCGGCGTGGTGACGAATGAAGATGCTGCTACCGTGGCTGTGGATTGGCGTTATCCGGCAGGCAGTACCGTGCCGGGGCGTACCGGTGTCATTTTGAAAGGTGCGGTTGGAGATTATAAGGCTGAGTACAGCGTGGCCAACGTGGCCAGTCCGGAAAATAACCTGTTGGATGGTACGATAGAAGCGGCGACCATCGCTGACGCAGGTTACAAATACTACAAACTGGCCGATGGCGAAAAGGGACTTGGCTTCTACTTTGCTGTTGAGGGTGGTTCTTCCATCATGAACGGGGCAAACAAGGCATATCTGGCTCTACCTGAAAACGAGGCGCAAGAGGTCAACTTCCTTGCACTTGATTTCGGTACTACGAGAATCACCGATACGGCTCTTGCGGCAGAAGATGCCCGGGTGGATGTCTACACTATTTCCGGCGTACTCGTGCGCTCCGGAGTGAAGGCCTCAGAAGCCTTGGACGGTTTGTCGAAAGGAATTTATATTGTAAACGGAAAGAAAATCTTAAAATAACAAACGATATGGAAAAAAAGAAATATTCAACTCCTGCGGTCAGCGTGATGGCGTTGCAGCAGCAAGACATGCTTTGTGGGTCTCCCGGTTCGATGGGTATCCACGACGAATATACGGATGCGGAGCAGTTGAGTAACCGCAATATATGGGACGAGATTTGGTAACTTCTTGCGTATGCTGTCCTTCCGAAATTCAGGATAAAAAGAGCGTCAAAAACAGGTAGAAATGGTGCATGGATTGCATTTGGATGAAAATGTCTTATTTTTTGTGTTTATCTGTCACCTATGAAAGAGAAGGATTATCCTATCTTTGCCATGCGTTTCAAAAGTCCGGACTCGGAGACGAACCAGGATGGAGAAACACGCCTTTTTCTGGTTTCCATGAAGAATAAGTACAGTAGAAATTAGGTTAATATTGTGTAAGTTCCCTGATATGAGGTATCCTGTGAAGGACCGAACTCATATCAGGGAACTTTTTCTATGAACGGCGGGTGGATTTGTGCGGAGTGAGCGGTTTGTGTCGCTTGGGCAGGTCGCCGGTCTTTTCCAGTTTGAAATCCGTGGCCGAGAACCACGTTCCATTCCATTTTCCGCTACGGATATTCGTTACGCCATAACGGATGGTGCCGTCGTGCGTCACGATACTGTCTATCCTTACTATGCTCCAGCCGTAACCTCTTCCTTTATTGGCTTCGGTAATATCTTTCCACATGCCGAGCGTAATGTTTCCGCTCGTCTGCTGTCGTTGGGCATCCTGCCAGATTTCCCCGCCTTGGTTTCCATATACGGGGACGTCAGCCTTCCGTTCACGGTTATCATGACAGGCAAAAATCTCACAGCCTTGTCCGTCCGTTCGTGCGGCGGCTTCCAGACGGTAAATACCTGGTGTCACATGGACGGTTCGTTCTACCTCATATTCCATTTTCCGGTTGAAGTTCCATGCGTCTATATACTGCACGTCCCTGTTGCCCGTATAATATTCTCCGCTTTTCACGTAGTTGTTTCCGCACTCTTTGTGCCGGACGACTTTCCAACCTTCGTGTTCTAAATAGCTTAATTGCCTTTGATGTTCGAGGGAATCGTTGCGGATCCTTTGCTCCTCTCTGTAGTCCCGTATGTACCAGTCGTAGGAAATGCTGCTTTGGATCATCGAAGCGATAAAGATTACGGCTGTGATAATCCATCCTCCGATGAGGGCCAACCGTTTGGGTAAAGTCATGGGGTGTATGCGTCCCGCCATGCGCAGGATGGAATGTGTACCGATATACAAAGTGAGGATAAGCAGAGTGATGGAACTTATCAATGCCGTCCAATAGATGCCTTGGCGGAGGCTGCCGTTGATCAATGCATTGAAGAAAGACTGTTCGGCAGGCGAACTGAACACTCCGTCGCTCACTCCACCCGTAAAAGCGGAAAAGCAATACAGGCAAAACCCGATGAGGATGGCGATTAACATGATTGTAACGAAGAGGAGGATACCGCCTACGACGAGGAAAAGGAAACCTTTGAATATAGCCGTCACAATGTCTAACAGGACGGTCAGGCATCCCCGTACCGTCTTTTGGGTTTTCGGGGCCGAAGCATACTGTCCGGCTTTGCGTGCGCCGTCTATGATTTCGTCGCGCAGGTTCTCCATGTTGACGGGACGACCCTGCATGCGCAGGCGGTCTTCGGGAGTCCACGCCTCCGGAATGATGATCCACAGGATGAGATAGATGATAATGGAAGTGCCGAGAGAGAACCAGGCAAATAATATCATGAGCAGACGGAGCCACAGCGGGTCGATACCGAAATAGCAGGCCAATCCGGAGGTGACGCCACCCAACATTTTGTCGTCCGGATTGCGGAACAGTTTTTTATGTACGTTTTCTTTGCGTTCGCTTTCCTTTGGGGCATCATCCGTTTCGTCGGCAGTCGCTTCCGTTTCGGTGCCGTCCATTTCTTCCGGATTACCGATGCGTGAGATGATGTCCCTCACATGTTCGATGGTAATGGCTTCTACGCCGGATGCTTTAAGTTCGTCGAAAAGTTCGGCTATGCGGCGTTCGATGTCTTCTGCGATTTCTTCGCCTCCTTCTTTACGGGAGAAGTAACGGCGCATGTTGTTCTGGTATTGGTTGAGCAGTTCGTAGGCATCTTCGTCGATGGCATACAGCGAACCGAACAGGTTGATGGTGATATTCTTTTTCATAAAGCTTTCGAATTTAAAAGTTAAGGATTCAGTCTTTTCCCTGTAAAGGCAGCCTTATGGGGCTTTCCGATTTCAGGTGTCCCACGGTGGCGGAAAGCTCATTCCAGGCACAGTCCAGTCCGGCCAGGAAGGTTTCGCCGTCGAGCGTCAGGGCATAATATTTACGCGGAGGTCCCTGAGTGGATTCGCGCCATTCATAACTCAGCAGTCCGTCCTTTTTCAGTCGGGTGAGCAGCGGATAGAGCGTGCCTTCCACGACAATCAAATCGGCTTCCTTCAGCCGTGTGATGATGTCGGAGGCGTATGACGGTTCCTTGCGCAGTAACAGCATGACGCAATATTCCAGCATTCCTTTCCGCATTTGTGATTTTGCATTGTCTACGTTCATAGGCTTTTAGCGTTTAAGTAAGGAGACGTCCGGCCGGTGCGTCCCTTTGTTCTATGCAAAGATATGTATTATATTGGTACTATGCAATACATAGTAGTATATTTCTTCTGATTTTCAATAGGAGAATTTCTTCATCACTCGTTTATCACTGTTTACTGGCCAATAGGTTTAGATAAGTTCGGATACTGCAAAAAGAAGAAAAAATGAATGGAGAACATCAGTATTCATCATTTTTTCCTATATTTGCCTTGTACATTTCCGCAGAAAGCCCAAGGGTGGGCAAGGATATGTGCATTATATATGGAGAAGACGTTTACAAGCGTCTGGCTTTCGGGTTTCAGAACTTCGCACCTTTTGACCTGTCGAAAGAACAGATGGCAACCGGTAACGTCCTCGTGGTATGTATATTTACGTACTGTCCCTTCCTTTCGGGGAAAGGACATGCCGTATACATATCGGCGTGGGCTTTCTGCGTTGCTCGTTCTTGACAGGTGGGCATGCGAAGGCCTTGGAACTCGGAACGGGCAAAGGTAAGATTCCTACGCCTTTTCTATATACAGGCAGTTCTTATGTTGGATTTAACATGTCCGTTGGGAGTCCGGATGAATAAAGAGGGGTATGCTGCATATCGGACAGCTTATAGCTTGCACGCTTCACGAGCAAGGACGTACGGTGACATGGTTTGCAAGACAGTTGTGTTGCACACGGCCTAACGTATATAAAATATTCGGCAAAGAAAATATTGATATCTCTTTGTTGTGGCGTATTTCTTGTATTCTTCATCATGACTTTTTCGGAGACCTTTCACAGGAAATGAAGTGTGACGTAAATTTTTCCCTTCCTTTTAGTTCCGGAACGGAATAGGGATGTTAATCAAATGGCAATATTTCTGTCAACTTCTTGGAACTATTCATTTCCGTTTCATCTTCTCGATTTGCCTATCTTTGCATGGTAAACTGAATTCGAGAACAACATTAAATTAAAAAAAATGAAAAAGTTATGTTTTAAATGTCCGGTTTGGATGTGGATTTTGGGCATGATGTTTTTTGTATCGTGTAGCGACGATGATAACGGCGGGACGGGCAGCGGCAACGGTGATAAGGATGCGTATTCCGTGACCATCCTGACGCAACCCTATTCGGGATTATCTTCCACCACAGTGGAGGTTTCCGGGACGTGCACCATAACCGGGACAGTGCCTGAGGTATATGCTTATGGTTTTGTTTACGGGACATCGAAATCACCGGAAGCCGGCAATGAAGGGGTAGTGAAAGTACAGGTAGGTATGTCGGAGACAGGAGATTTCAAAACGACTCTGGAAGGTTTGACACCGAATACGACCTATTATTACAGGGCATATTTTGAGAAAGACGGGGCTTATGAATATGGCAATACGAAAACATTCACGATGAAGCCTGCTGACGATGGTATCGATGTGCCTACGGCTGGCGAACTGGTAGACATGGGAGGTCGGGTGAAATGGGCCTCGTGTAATTGGGATGCGTCTTCACCGGAGCAGACCGGCGTTTTGTGCGGATGGGGCGATCCTACGGGCACTGTCAAGTACCAAGGGATTATTGATACTTATGACTTTTATGTGCCTGCTCCCGGATGTTATGAGTATTATGCCGGGGTGAATCCTCCGAAGGAGATAAGCGGTACGGAGTTGGACATTGCTTACGTGAAATCGCAAGGCCGCTTGCGCATGCCCACGCGGAAAGAAATGGATGACTTGGTGGAAGATTGTCTCGTGAAAACGGTTCTGTATAATAATGTGGAAGGGCTGCTGTTCATTGCTCCCAACGGGAACAAGCTCTTTTTCCCCTTGTGTGGGCGGCGGATAGGGTCAGAAGTCCTTACCAATGGGCTTAGCGTTTATTGGACAGGCACGTTTGAGCAGTATTCTTATGGTAATCTATTGGTTTATGGATTGGGAGAAACTGGTGGTGAGCCTGGACCGACAGACGGGATGGACTGTTGTCTCGGGGGAGCCATACGCCCGGTGGCCGATAAATGATTAATTAAAAGATAAAATGTGATGGATATGAAAAGTTTCAAATTATGGCAGTTGCCGGGATTCATACTGTGCCTGTTATTGGGGTTGGTGTTTTTTTCTTCTTGCGATAAGGACGATGATGAAACAGGTGGCGGAGGCGTCATAGGATATTGGTTGCCGTTGACAGACCTTCGTGATATGGCGAGAGAAGCGGTGGAAGAAGACAATGCCGATGAAGACGGTTTTACAGGAGGAGCCGTTTCATACCGTTTCCTGAATGCTAATACCGTAGAAAGTTTTACGACGAATTGCTACATAGGCCATAAGTCCGGTGCGTTTCATACGGAAACTATTTCAGGAAAGACGGTGTCTTTCGTGGCGGAAAATGTGAGGACTTACACTTATGTGCTTGATGGCAATAAGGTGTATATCACGGATGGTACCATCGGTACGTTAGTTAATGGTGAATTACGGGTGGACGGTTTGCTGTTTACTTTCCAGAAATTGGAGTGAGTCATTCCTTTAGTGCCTGAATGAAAGCGGAAATGCGTATGGAAGAGTCGGAAGACGGTTGGACAGGTACGGGAAAGGTGTCCATGGAATATGATGGCGACGGGCACATGGCATGGTTTAGATTAGTTTTCTAAAAAAGTCTTTTGGGCAGCCGGGGCAAGGAATCCTTTGTCCCGGCTGTATTTTTGCATATTTTCTCTTAAAATGAGGTCTTTTTGCAGCACGGTGACATGGATGGACGGCTTTTTTTCGTAAGTTTGCAAGAGGGACTGTAAAAATAGCAGGATATGGCAAGGTTCATCAACCCGTTTACGGACGTGGGTTTCAAACGTATTTTCGGTCAGGAAATCAATAAGGATTTGCTGATAGACTTCCTGAACGGCCTGTTGGAAGGGGAGAAGCATATTGTGGACATCCGTTTTCTGGACAAGGAAGTGCTGCCTGCCTTTGCCCAAGATCGGGGTGTGATTTACGACGTGTATTGCACGAATGAGTCGGGCGAGCAGTTCATCGTGGAAATGCAAAACCGTCCGCAAGTGAATTTTCGCGAAAGGGCGTTGTACTATTTGTCGCGTGCCGTGGCGCGTCAGGGCGAACGCGGGGCGGATTGGCAGTTCCGGCTCAAGGCCGTGTATGGTGTGTTTTTCATGAACTTTTGCTTGGATTCCGGTTCACACAAGTTGCGTACGGATATCGTCCTTTCGGACAGGGAGACGCATGAGGCGTTTTCTGACAAGTTGCGCTTCATCTTTTTGGAATTGCCCTCTTTTACCAAGGAGGAGCAGGAGTGTGAGACGGATTTTGAACGATGGATATATGTGTTGAAGAATATGGATACATTGCAGAGGTTGCCGTTCAAGGCAAGGAAATCAGTGTTTGAGAAATTGGAAAAGATTGTGGACATTGCGGCTCTTTCCAAGGAGGACAGGATGAAGTATGACGAGAGCATCAAGATTTACCGCGACCACTTGGCGGTGGAGGCTTATGCCAAGGAACGGGAAGAAAGGCGCATGAAGGAAGCTTGGGATGGAGGACTTGCCAAGGGGCTTGAGAAAGGGCTTGCCGAGGGACGTGCCGCCGGTCGTGCCGAAGGCGAAAAGGAAAAGCAACGGCAGATTGCGCTGCGCATGAAAGGGAAAGGCATGTCGGCTGAAGATATAGCCGAACTAACGGGACTTTCCGTGGCAGAAGTCGGCGAATTATGATTCCGTCGTACAGTATAGATATTTTCCCCCGGCTTTTCCATTTCAAAAAGCCGGCGGGTACGTCGCGGGGAGTGTACACGGAGCGGCGGTCGTGGTACGTCAGGATGGCATCCGAAGCATGTCCGGGACGTGAGGGATGGGGCGAATGCGCTCCCTTGCCGCAGTTGAGTGTAGACGATTTGCCGGATTACGAAGGCGTGTTGCGCGGGATATGCGCGGAGGTGGCTCGTACGGGGCAGGTCGATACGGAACGGTGGAGGGAATACCCCTCCATGCTGTTTGGGTTGGAGACGGCTTTGCGCCATCTCGAACGAGGGACGTATGCCTTGTGGGATACGCCCTTTTCGCGCGGTGAAGAGGGTATCTGCATCAACGGGTTGATATGGATGGGCGACCATGATGCCATGTACAGGCAAATCAGGGAAAAGTTGGAAGCCGGCTTCCGTTGTGTCAAGTTGAAAATCGGTGCCATCGGTCTCGAGGAGGAACTGGACTTGTTGCGTTTCATCCGTCGGCATTTTCCGGCTCGCGAGGTGGAACTCCGGGTGGATGCCAACGGGGCTTTTGCTCCTGCGGAAGCCTTGGACAAGCTGAAACGGTTGGCCGAACTCGATTTGCATTCCATCGAGCAGCCCATACGGGCCGGGCAGTGGGACGAAATGGCTGGACTGACTTCGGTTTCGCCCTTGCCCGTCGCTTTCGACGAGGAGCTGATAGGACATTGCAGCCTTGAAGCGAAGCGGAGGCTGTTGGACGCGCTCCATCCGCAGTACATCGTGCTGAAACCCTCGCTGCATGGCGGGTTTTCCGGTTGCCGGGAGTGGATAGAAGAGGCGGAAAAGAGGAACGTCGGATGGTGGATTACCTCGGCATTGGAGTCGAACGTTGGCTTGAATGCCATTGCGCAATGGTGTGCCACATGGCACACTCGGATGCCGCAGGGATTGGGCACGGGGATGTTGTTCACCGACAACGTGCCGATGCCGTTGGAGATCCGGAAAGATTGTTTGTGGTATGTGGCAGACGGAGATTGAACGGCAGCATGTCGGCGTGGAGGGGCGGCGTTTCTCGGCGGCAGACTTGCACGAACTGGCCGCGTTGTCCGTTGAAGAGGAAGATGAGGCTTTGCGGGCCGTTTATGCCTTTCTGGCGGAATGGTTCTCGCCTGCGTCTACGGTGGAAGTGCAGACTTCCGGCTCCACCGGTGTTCCCAAGCGGATGAGAGTGGAAAAAGCGCGGATGATGCGCAGTGCCGTTCGGACGTGTGAGTTCCTCGGCTTGCGTCCGGGCGACACGGCTTTGCTGTGCATGGACTTGAAGTATATCGGGGCTAAGATGATGGTCGTGCGTGCTTTGGTGGCCGGACTGCATCTATGGGTTCGCCGTCCGTCGGGGCATCCGTTGGCCGACGTGGAGGAGTGGGTGGATTTCCTGTCTGTCGTGCCGATGCAACTTTACCACACGTTGGAGCAGGCGGACGAGCGGGAGCGTCTGTCGCGTGTGCGTTGTGTCATCGTGGGGGGCGGAGCGGTGGACGAGGCATTGGAACGGCGTTTAGAGTACTTGCCCTGCCGGGTGTATTCCACTTACGGCATGACCGAAACGTTGTCGCATGTCGCTTTGCGTCCACTTAACGGGCCGGAGGCTTCGGTAGGTTATCGTCCTTTCGAGGGGGTAAGTTTGTCGCTGTCTGCTCGGGGTACGCTGGTGATTCATGCACCGGAATTGTGCTCCTCCGATTTGGAGACGAATGACGTGGTGCGTCTGCATGCCGACGGCACGTTCACGATCGTGGGGCGTGCGGACAATGTGGTAAACAGTGGGGGCGTGAAAATTCAGATAGAGGAGGAAGAGCGGCGGCTGAAAGAGCTTATCGACGTGCCTTTTGCCTTGACTTCCGTACCGGACAGGCGGTTGGGCGAGGCTTTGGTGTTGTTGGTTATCCGTGATTTCCCGATGGATGATGTCGGCCTGTTTGACGCGATGAAGGCGCTTCTGCCCCGCTACCATGTCCCCCGGCATATTTTGCGTGTGGCCGCCGTACCGGTGGCCGGGAACGGGAAAATAGACCGTAAGGCTTGCCGGGAGTTGGCTCTTGAAGCAGGGGCTATCCGTTGATGTTTTCCATAATTTTGATAAAAGGGACAGTTTCTGCAGGAGGATAAATGCCTTTGCCGAAGGCGTTTTGCCGATATGAGGCAAACGGGAAATCGTTTGGCGCAGAATGAAAAATCAATCTCATGAGATTGAAAAATCGTTTGGCTGAGAAAAAAATGTTAAAACGAGGAACCTGATGGAGTGATATGTAGATTGCAGAATCACAGTGTTTTAGGATTCTCGGACGACAAAGGGTATAAAAAAAGACCGCTTGCGAAAAGCGGTCTTTTTTATATCAGTCTAATGATGATTAATCTTCAACAATCGTACAGATGCTGACGCGGTTCCAATCCGGTTCCTCGAACATGTAGCCTACGCCTTGTCCCTTAGCTGTAATACGACGGGCGTCGATTCTGTATTTGTTCACCAGCATATTCTTCACGGCTTCCGCACGTTGGTTGGCGATGCGTTCGTTCACTTCGGCACTTCCTTCAGGAGAAGCATATCCTAAGATGTTCACCTTAGCTTCTTTATGGTTCTTCAGATAAGTGGCGATACGTTCTACGTTGGGTTGCTGCGACGCGTCGATGACAATCTTGCCTTGACGGAATGTTACGACAGACTCCAATGTTTTCTTATTGTTCGTAATCACTTTCGGACCCTGGTTCTGGCATTCTTTCAGTGCTCTTTCCAAATCGGCGGATTTCTGTTCCTCGTTGCGGAGTTTGTTTGCCGTATTTCTCATGCTTTCATCCTTGGAGTTTACGTCTTGACGTAAGTTGTTGATGGTGGCATTCAATGCGCTGACTTCCGATGCGTCGTAGGCTCTGACTTTCGTCATGTGGTGCTTGCCGTTGCTGTTCTTGAAGTGATAAACCACTCCGGCTGTAATTTCCCAGTTGGCATAGTTGGCATTAAAGTTGGGATGAGAGTGAGCCCTGTCGGCATCCCACATGCTCATATCCCATAGGATAGCCGGTTTGATGGCTACGGTCCATGCTTTCTTCTCTCCCAAATTGAAATTGAAGTTTACTCCGGCTTTTGATGCCAAGTGATTGGCACCTTCGCCCGTCTCATAGAAATCGTTCAGACGCAACCAACCGAACCCACCTACTGCCTCTACTTCAAACAAGCGTGGCTGACCGTTGTATCCTGCAAACATGTTGTTCAGGTTCAAGCGGTTCAACAACATCAGGTTGAAGGCATCGAATGCCGTACCGCTCTTTTGGGCGGCCATTCGGCTCTGGGTGTTGATGGTCCAGTTGCTTTCCAATGTCAAACCGTAAATGGGGCTTAACTGTTTATTAATGTCAAGACCGATGACTGCGCGCGAGTTTTTAAAGAATGTACTATGGGTGAGGGGAGTGGCTATACCACCGTTCAGGCCTATCGACCAGTTGTCACCGAATTTGTTTCCACCCAAATTATAATCTTGGGCATTTAAGCCGCTTACACATAAAGCGCTTAATAATACAATTAAAGACTTTTTCATAATTTATTCGTTTAGTAATACATTACAAATGTAGTAAAATTTATATTGGTTTCAAAATAATAACGGTAATATTATTTGAAAGTAACCTTTTTTAGTAAATATAAAGAGGGCAACCTCTCCGGTTGCCCTCTTTTTGTGATGTAATTAAGGATTGTTGTGTGATTACTCGGTCACGCAAATGCTTGCACGGTTATAAGCCGGTTTGCCGAAGATGTTACCCACACCCTTACCTTGAGTTTCGATTCTGTTGGCGCTGATGCCGTATTCTTTCACCAGAATGTTCTTCACGGCTTCTGCACGTTTCTCAGACAACTTCTGGTTGAATTTGGCGTTGCCTTCCGGAGAAGCGTAACCTGAAATGGAAACCTTGGCACTGCTATTCTTCTTCAAATAACTTGCCAGACGGTCGATGTTCGGCATCTGGAGAGCGTCTACCTTGCTGCTGCTCTGACGGAAGATGACTACATATTCACTCTTTTCTACAGCCTGTGTAGTCGTGGTGGGCACTTTCTTATTCTTGCAGTCGTTCAAATCCTTCTGCAAGTCGCTGATGGTCTTCTGTGCGTTTTGCAGTGCGCGATCCTTGCCTGCGGCTTCGGCTTCCATCGAACTGATGGTGGCGTTCAGGGCTGCAATCTGGTCTGCGTGGCTGCAACCGTTGGAGTAGTAGTGCTTACCGTTGCTGTTCTTGAAGTGATAAACAACACCTGCGGTGATTTCCCAAGCTGCTTGGTCGGAATGGAAATTGATATTGTCTTCTCCAAACTGGGTCACATTCCATAAGATTGCCGGTTTAACAGCTATGGTCCATGCTTTCTTTTCGCCCAGGTTGAAGTTGAGGTTCAAGCCCACCTTGGAAGAAATCCAGTTTCCGTCCTTTTCTCCGTCGTTCGTGTAATAGGCATCGTTCACGTGAAGCCAACCGAAACCGGCCAATGCTTCTACTTCAAACAAGCTGGGTTTGCCTTTGTAACGGCAGAATACATTATTTAAATTGATGCGGTGCAACAACATCAGATTGCTTGCATCAAAAGCTGCACTGCTCTCGAACGTATTGATGCTCCACATATTTTCAAATGTCAAACCATAAATCGGTGAGAGTTGCTTGTTGAGGTCGATGCCCACGGTGGCACGGGCATTCTTGAAGAATGCACTATGGCTGAGCGGAGTCACAATACCACCATTCAAACCAATTGACCAATTGTCACGGAACTTTGTAGTTTGTTCCTCAGTCGTTTGAGCGTTTAAGCTTCCCAAGCTTAATGCACCCGCTAATAACAGTAGAGACTTTTTCATAATCGTTTTAATTGAAATTAATAAATATGTTCATACATACTATGACAAAGATACGCATATTTGGTAATCTTGTCTGTGTTTTTATGTTATTAAAATTAAAAAAGAGGCTTTTTCGGCCTCTTTTTATTCTATTTCCTAAAAATACAAGGATTTTCACAAGAAACAAACTTATACTAAATGGGCAATCAGTTCTTCGTGCTCGCCCGGAAGCAGGTCGATGACAGGTATTTCTATCATCGTGTAGCAACCGGGTTGTTGTTTCATCGAGGCACGGGCCACGCAAACCAATACTTGTCCCGTCAGCGCCGGATTGTTGATATGCATGTTGAACTCGAACAACTGGTTCTGGGTTTTTCCGGATACGCCTTTGCGTGTCAGGTTGACGCCGTGTCCCATGTCCAGCAGCTCGTCTACACAAGGTACTTCTATGACGTGGGTTTCATCGTTGACGAAATAGGGATCGGCTTTGATGGCTGCGGCTACTTTCGAAAACTCGTATCCTTCCTTTACCTCTATATATACCATGCGGCGGTGAATACCCGTACCGGTGGGGATGGTCATGGAGAGCGCGGCTTTCACTCCTTCCACGGCTTTTACGGCTACGGTATGTCCCATGCTCATGCCCGGTCCGAAATTCGTGTAGGTGATGCCTTTGGGGGCAATGGCCTGTAACATGGCGCGTACGACGGAGTCGCTACCCGGATCCCACCCTGCGGAGATGACGGATACGGCTTTTCCCGCTTTTGCGCTTTTGTCGAGCGAGCGGCGAAGGGAAGTGATTTGGGTGTGGATGTCGAAACTGTCCACTGTATTGATGCCGAGTGCAAGAATTTCTTTGGCGTACTTCTCCACGCTGCGGGTCGGGGTAGCCAGAATGGCTACGTCTACGTCCTGCAATTCGCGGATATCCTTGACTACGTCATAACGTGCCAGTTCTTCGGGCTTGTTTTCAGCTCCGTTCCGGCGTACGATGCCTGCCACTTCGAAGTCGGGTGCGGCTTCGAGAGCCTGTAAAGCATAGTGTCCTATGTTGCCGTAACCTACTACGGCTGCTCTGATCTTTTTCATTTTCGTTGTCTTATTATTGGGTTTGTGTGTATGTTATTGTTCATTTTGGAACATGGGATCCCATGCCGGCAAACGGACGGGCTTTTGTTTCAGCATGTCCAGAACATTTTGCGGGCAGTACTTCTTGTTGACGACCACGCGGAACATGTATTCGTCGAACCACTCGTCCGTCATGATGAGATGGCCCTGATAGCCGGCATCTTTGCCCCAACTGTTTTCCACCATCCATTTCTTGGGCTTGCCGTTATCGTCGAGGTCGACGGCCATCAGCGTCATGGCGTGGGTGCTGCCGCTGTCGAAGCTCTGGATGCGTTGTTTCTTGTTCATGCCGAACGTCGTGCCGAAGAGACTGCCGTAGTCGTAGTTGTTCAAGTCGAGCGTACCTTTCTTGGAATCCAGGAACTTACCCACGTCGCAACTGAAGTACATCATGGTGCTGTCTTTCAGGCTGGCAATGGCCATTTCTTTGATGTCCTCGATAGGCAGATTGATGTACAGCCAATTGTGTCCGTCGTAAGTGTGACGGTCATAATCAATTTCATATACTTGGTTGAACGGACGCGAAGGGTCGTTCATCAGCATGACGTAATTGGCGTTCAAGTCTTCTCCGCCACATACTTCCTTGTAGAAACTTTGGGGCGTGTAAGTCTTGGGCTTCTCGGTATATTTCCCGTCGATTTTCGGTGCCCAAGTAAAAGAAGCAGGAGGCTCTCCGTAGGCATAGACCAACATACGGTAAACCGTTTTCATCATGTCCACCTTCTGTTGTTCCAATTCCTTTTCGGAGGTGCCCTTCTCGGATGCTTCGCGCAGTAACATGCCGTCTTCGCGCAATTTTCTTTTCAAGAGGGCTGAAAATTCATTGGTGTTGTCGCTGCTGTAAGTTTCGGCCATGACCTCTTTGGGTACAAGCCCATATTTTTCAATCAGATCCGAAACACCAGTGAATTGCCCTCCGTCGCTCAGCGGGTTACGGAACAACCATTCCACCATTTTGTCGTCGATGGGCTTTTTGCGCGTGTCGATAATGCCTTGAAGAAAAAGGTTGCTCTTTTCCAGTTGGTCGTAGAAGAAGTTGTAGGCCTGCGAGAAAAAGAAATTTTTCATACCCGTGCGGGCCATGACTTGTGCACGAATCACGTTGGTACCCGTAAACAGCCAACAACGCCCACTGCTTTTCTGGTCGCTGATGCCGGAGCTTTTCACCTTGTGGCTGAACCACGTGTCGGGCGTAGCCGCCTGTTCACTGTTGGCCGTGAGCTTTTTGATGGAGTTGGCATTTACGGCATTCCGGATGGCTTTGTGGGCATCGTCGTGCGAGTAGCTCTCTTTCAAGGTCTGCAGGACTTCGGGGGTGAGTGCCTGTTGGGCGAAAGAAATGCTGCCGCAGAACGAAAAGGCCAGATATAATAATAATGATGTTTTTTTCATAAATTCCTGGTGTTATTTTACGTATTCGGCCCAGTCGGTCAGTCGCATGTCTCCCTTGCGCAGATAAGTGTCGTGCATGGCGAATGCAGCCGACAGGCAGTGGTGGGTGTGTCCTCCGTTTTGGGCTGCGTACTTCATGTAGTCGAGCAAAAGCGGACGATAGTCGGGATGGGCCACCTTGACAAGCTCTGCTGCTTTTTCCATGGCGCATTTTCCACGCAGGTCGGCCACGCCGTATTCCGTGATGACGGCATCTACGAAATGGCTCGTATGGTCGATATGGGAACAGAAAGGCACGATACTGCTGATGGCTCCGCCCTTGGTGGTGGAACCGCAAGTGAAAATACTCAAATAAGCATTGTTGGTGAAGTCTGCTGAACCGCCGATACCGTTCATCATCTTCGTACCGCAAATCTTGGTAGAGTTTACATGTCCGTAGATGTCCACCTCGATGGCCGTATTCAGAGAGCATACGCCGATGCGGGCGATGACTTCGGGGCTGTTTGAAATTTCGGAAGGACGGAGCACGAGCTTGTCTTTGAAGAAGTCCATGTCGTTGTAAATGCCTTGCAGACATTCGTTCGTCACGGTGAGCGAACAGGCTGATGCCGAGAGTACGCGGCCTTCGCGCATCAGTTGTACGGGGGCATCCTGAAGTACTTCGGTGTAAATACTGAAATTCGGGACGTCCGGACATTGGCCTAATGCGCCCAATACGGCGTTGGCTCCGCTGCCTACCCCGCTTTGCAAATTAAGGAAAGTAGGCGGTATTTTCCCGCTTTTCAGATTGGCTAACAGGAAATCGGCCACATTGTTTCCGATTTGTGTGGTGATGGCGTCGGGGGCTTTGAATGCACGTGCCTCGTCGGGGATGTTGCATTCGATGATGCCTTTGATGCGGTCGGCGTCCACTTCCACATAGGGTTTACCGATGCGGTCGCTCGCCTTCATGATCATGATGGGCGTGCGATAGGGATGGTCTTCTATTTCGTATACGTCATGGATGCCCATGCACTTTTTGCTGTGGAAAGCGTTGACTTCGATGATGATGCCTTTGCGTGCCAGACGGCAGACGGTGGGGCTGATACCTCCTGCGGCCGTCAGGTAAATACGTGCCTTACCGCCTGTTTGTTCGACTTCGCACGCCTCGATGATGGCCCAGTCTACTTGTCCGAGATAACCTTGGCGGATTTGAGTGGCCATGTTGGAAAGGTTGAGGTCGGAATACGAAATCTCATTATTGTTGACATGCGTACGGAAGTCTTTGTTCGTGGTGTAAGGGGCGCGGAATTTAATGGCATGAGCGTTGGCCAGCATGCCGTCGCAACTTTGTCCTGTGGATGCTCCGGTAAGGATGTTGACCTTAAATTCTTTGCCCTCCGCGTGTTCTTTCTCGGCTTTTCGGGCTATCTCTGCCGGTACGCTTTTAGGTACGCCAGCCGGTGTGAAACCGCTCAGTCCGATGGTATCTCCGTTTTGGATGAGAGCAGCAGCTTCGGCTGCTGTGATTTTGTTGAATCCCATAGAGTTGATTGCTTAATAGTTATACCTTAATTAATATGGCGCAAAGTTAGCTATTTTTTTTGAAAGGTGTTACTGTGTCAGGCTTATTTCCTTTTCTATTTCTTTTGGTAAGTGCTGAAGGCGGTAATGGCTCGGGGCGCAACCGAACCTTTTGAGGAAGGCACGCCGGAAGGTACTCCGTGAGTTAAAGCCGGAACGGTCAGCTATTTCTTCGATAGACATTTTGGTTTGGCGAAGAAGTTGTTCGGCGTATGACAGGCGGTACTGGTTGACGTAATCGAAGAACGTTGTGCCCAGTACATTGTTCAGATAATTAGAAATATAGGTGCGGTTCGTGCCGATGGCTTGGGCCAAGTCCATGATGGTCAGCTTGGGATTGAGGTAGAGATGCTCTTCCTCGAAAATCCGATGCAGTTGGAGGGTGAATTGATGTGGATTCTCTTCGTTTTCCGGTGCCGTCTCAGCGTCCTGGTGCGAACGGGTCGTCAATGAACCGAGCACTTGCTCCTGCCGGTTGATGAAGTAGCTGATGAGTGACCAAATGACACAAGTGAGCAGATAGTACAACGTGTCGTTGAGTTCGGAATAGTAGGTGGAAGACAGGCTCCATACCGCCAGGAACGCCACGAAAGAGAGAAGTATGATATACAACCACCGCAGGTCGATGCGTTCGTGGTAAGAATAACTTTGTTTCAGCCGCTTGTGATAAGCCGGTATTTCGAACAAGACATAAAGCATCACGACCGTACCGTATGCCACGGCGCAAGCGATGGCACTTTCGTATAATATATCCTTGGGATGGACTGCGTAGAAGAGTATAAAGAGAAAGAACGGTATTTCATGTAGCACAGCCCGCCGGAGTGTCATGGAACCGGGACGTGTGAGTTCAAACAGCAGGAAGGCGCAGGTGGGGACGGCTGTCATGTCGATGAGTACGAAAACATGGTGCAGGAACTCGAACCGGACGGTGGGATACCATATCAGTGCCATATCCTTGACCGACTGTATGACCCATACGAGCAGGACCCAACCAGTGATTTGGCGGAGCCGGTTACCGCTTCCGTTCCGGAGGAAGTACACGCACAGCCACAGCAGGAACATGAAGCTTGCTCCTGCCGTGTACTGCATGAGTTGTATATAAACAATATTGCCGTCCATTTTGCTGCCGGAAAGAAAAAAAGGTATTAAACCTCTTCGGCAGTCAAAGTTATGAAAAATATCATAAAGGACATGGTTTTTCCACTCTTATTCTTCCGGGTCCACGTCCCATTGTATGGGAACGTTGCGGAACTCCAACGGTAGGGAAAGAAGACCTTGGGCAGGGAGCATTGGGTAAAATTCAGGGTGCATACTGTCAAAATGTTAATCCCGGTCCTGCATGGTTCGCGTATTCGTGCCTTTACCGAGCCGTCATTGCAAATACGCGAGTCTCGCGCCGTCGGGAGGAAGCGGAATGTCAGTGGAAAAGGAATTTTGCTTTCCAAAGGCCTGCCGGAAAGGTGCATCCTGCGCTGGTTGGCGAAGGAGGAGTAAGTCCGGGAATGCATACCTTTTGCAAAAGGACAGCGCATCCTTGCATGCCTTTTCTTGCCAAATAGAGAAAAAACGGTGTTTTCAGCAATCTGTTTTCCCGCTTTCAGGCCGTTTTCCGGTAACCTGTGGTCGTTCATCTTTTTTTCTGCTGAGAAAAAAAGTGTTTTTTCAGCCAAACGGAAAATTTTTCTCATGAGAGCAATCCTTAATCGGGCTTAAATTCGGGTTAACGGGACTGAAAAAACGGGCAAAACCTTAAAAAAGTGTATCCAAAGATGCTTTTGTTTACCTCTGTTTTGTGCTTTTAGCGGAACCCGTGCTTCCCTAAAAAGAACTTTTTCCTTGCTGTTTGCTATGAAAATTCGGAAACGGTTGTCTTTTTGCCAAATGGCAGTCTAAAAAAATAAGCGGGGGTTTCACAACTCCCGCTTACTCAACTAAACCTTAACTATGAAAAAATCTAATGTTTTCATTCGAGGCCAAATATCGGAATTATCTCTGTGATAATAATGGCTTGTGCGCTAATTTAACTTTGTTTTTAGTCTTTTTTAAGAAGGTCTGTACCTTCTTTTGTTTCTTTGCAGAAGTAAATGGTATATATATGTGTGATTTTGACTATCTTTGTTTTACGAAGATAGGATGCGGCTCGGCAGTTTTTCGCTCAAAAGCAAGCTTTTGGCTTGCAACTGCGCTCGCCTTTCGTTATCTTTGCAGCCTGAATTTGAAAGAACAGCATGAAAAAGCTTTTTATAGAGACTTACGGTTGCCAGATGAACGTGGCCGACAGCGAAGTAGTGGCTTCGGTGATGCGTATGGCTGGATACGAGACGTGCGAAACCTTGGATGAGGCGGATGCCGTTTTCCTGAATACTTGTTCCGTACGGGATAATGCCGAACAGAAAATCATCAACCGGCTGGAGGCTTTGCATGCTTTGAGACGGAAGGGTCGGCATCTGATTATCGGCGTGTTGGGCTGTATGGCCGAACGGGTGAAGGAAGAGTTGATAGAGAATCACCATGTGGATGTAGTGGCAGGCCCCGACGCTTATTTGTCCCTGCCCGACCTGATAGCCCAAGTGGAGCTGGGGCATAAGGCCATCAACGTGGAACTGTCCGTGACGGAAACTTATAAGGATGTGATTCCGCAACGTGTGTGCGGCTCGCATATTTCCGGTTTTGTCAGTATCATGCGCGGCTGCAACAATTTTTGCCATTATTGTATTGTGCCTTACACGCGTGGACGGGAACGCAGCCGGGATGTGGAAAGCATCCTGAATGAGGTGCGGGATTTGAAAAAGCGCGGGTATAGGGAAGTCACGCTTTTGGGGCAGAATGTGAATTCTTACCTCCATGAGGGGGCCGACGGAAAGACTGTTTCTTTTCCGGAACTTTTGCGGTTGGTGGCACACGAGGCCGACGGGATGCGCGTGCGTTTCACCACTTCCCATCCGAAGGACATGAGCGACGACACGTTGCGTGTCATTGCGGAAGAACCCAATGTGTGCCGGCATATCCATTTGCCGGTGCAGAGCGGAAGCAACCGTATCTTGAAATTGATGAACCGCAAGTACACCCGTGAATGGTATTTGGACCGCGTGGCGGCCATTCGCCGGATTGTGCCGGATTGCGGTTTGTCCACAGACATTTTTTCGGGTTACTGTTCCGAGACCGAAGAGGATCATGAAATGTCTTTGTCGTTGATGCGGGAATGTGCCTACGACAGCGCTTTTATGTTCAAGTATTCGGAGCGGCCGGGAACGTATGCCTCCAAGCATTTGCCCGACGACGTGCCGGAGGACGTGAAGGTACGGCGTTTGAACGAATTGATCGCTTTGCAGAATGAACTCTCGGCAGAGAGCAACCGCCGCTGTGAAGGCCGGGTTTATGAAGTGCTGGTAGAGGGTGTGAGCAAACGTTCCAAAGAGCAGTTGTTCGGACGTACAGAGCAGAATAAGGTGGTCGTGTTCGACCGGGGAAAGCATCATGTCGGTGATTTTGTAAAGGTGAGAGTTAACGGAAGTTCTTCGGCTACGTTGAAGGGAGAGGTGGTAGAAGACTGACAATCAAGTTAAATGCTGTTAAAGAAAGAATCAATCCCCGTGTTTCGTTGTATTTTTGTATCCTACGCTAATACGGACAGATAGAGGTCATGGGAAAGAAAAAAGCAAAAGGTTCTTTGGGTATGCAGTGGTTTACGACCGGTGTCAGTACCACGTTGGTGTTGATACTGTTGGGGATCGTATCCTTTTTTATACTGTTTGCCCAGCGTTTGTCTGATTCCGTGAAAGAAAACTTGACGGTGACCGTATTGCTCGACGGTGAGGCAAGCCGTTCGGACATCCATGAATTCCGGACGGCATTGAAGGGAGAACGTTATGTGTATGCTTTGGATTATGTGTCCAAAGAGCAGGCGTTGAAAGAACAGGTAAAGGCCATGGGCAGCGATCCGTCCGAGTTTCTCGGAGCCAATCCGTTCACGGCCTCGTTTGAATTGCGTATGAACGCCCTTTATGCCAATTCCGACAGTTTGGCATGGATCACCGCAAAGCTGAAAAAGAATCCTTTGGTGGAGGATGTGATGTATCAAAAAGAGCTGGTAGACACGGTGAATGACAATTTGCGACGTATCAGCTATGTGCTTTTGGGCTTAGCCGTGCTTTTGGCCTTGGTCTCTTTTGCACTCATCAATAATACCGTGCGGCTGAGCATCTATTCCGGCCGTTTCGTTATCCGTACGATGAAATTGGTAGGGGCGAGTTGGGGATTTATCCGGAGGCCGTTTATGGCACGGAGTTTCAATCTCGGGTTCCTGTCCGGTCTGTTGGCCGATGCCGTGTTGTGGGGAGGCGTGCATACCCTTTTGCAGTACGACCCTTCGCTTTCCCAATATATCCATGTCGATATGTTGCTCGTCGTCGGGGCGGCGGTGCTGTTGTTCGGCCTCTTGCTTACGTTGGGCTGTACGTACGTTTCCGTCAACAAGTACTTGCGGATGAAGGTCGGTGATTTATATTAAATAGGAAACATATAATAAATAGAGGTTTATGGATAAAAGAAATTTTGCTTTCGACAAGGTGAATTTTATTTTGTTGGCCGTCGGGATGGCGATTGTAATCATCGGGTTCATCCTTATGTCCGGTTCCGGGAGTTCGGAAACGGTATTCAATCCGGACGTATTTAGCGTACGTCGCATTAAAGTGGCTCCAATAGTCTGTCTGTTTGGCTTTTTGTTCATCATTTATGCCATTTTGCGAAAGCCTGCATACACGCCGTTGGAGGAAGAGAATGAGGGTGTCGGAGAAAAGAAAGACGAAATGTCCGGTGCGGACGCCACGATCAATAGGGATTAAGCATGGATGTAATAGACGCGTTGTTGATGGGCCTCTTGCAGGGCCTGACGGAATATTTGCCGGTAAGCAGTAGCGGGCATCTGGCCATCGCTTCCCATTTTTTCGGAATAGAAGGAGAAGCCAATCTGACGTTTACTGTGGCCGTCCATGTGGCTACGGTGTTCAGCACGTTGGTGATTCTTTGGAAAGATATCGTGTGGATATTCAAGGGATTGTTTGACTTCAAAGGGCCGGGGATGAACGAATCCCAACGTTATGCCTTGAATATTTTAGTCTCCATGATACCCGTAGGCATTGTCGGGGTTTTCTTTAAGGACTACGTGGAAATGATATTCGGTAGCGGTCTGCTGATAGTAGGGGTTTGTTTGCTGCTGACGGCTTTGCTGCTGACGTTTTCATACTATGCCCGCCCCCGTCAGAAAGAAAATATATCTCTTCGTGACGCCTTCATCATCGGGCTTTCCCAGGCTTGTGCCGTGTTGCCCGGCTTGTCCCGTTCCGGTACGACCATCGCTACGGGCTTGCTGTTGGGAAACAACAAAGCCAAGTTGGCCCAGTTTTCTTTCCTGATGGTGATGCCTCCTATTTTAGGAGAAGCCATACTCGATGTGGCAAAGGGAGTGACCCATGGGGTCGAGGCTGCTTCTGCGGGTATCGGGATGTGGCCGCTTGCCGTGGGATTCGTGGCGGCCTTTGTGTCGGGATGCCTGGCTTGCAAATGGATGATCAACATAGTCAAGAAAGGCAAGTTGGTATATTTTGCCGTTTACTGTGCCGTAGTGGGTATCGCGCTCATCGTACATCATTGCCTTTAACCGTTAAAATTCGCCTGAGTGGATTTCAAGAAAGGAGAAATATTGGCTTTTGACAAGCCCTACGAGTGGACGTCGTTCGGGTTGGTGGCCAAGGTACGTTACCTGTTGTGCAAAAGGTTAGGAGTGAAGAAATTGAAAGTGGGGCACGCCGGTACGCTCGATCCTTTGGCTACCGGAGTCCTGCTTGTCTGTACCGGTAAGGCAACGAAACGGATAGAGGAACTTCAGGCTCATACGAAAGAGTATGTGGCGACGCTCCGTCTGGGGGCTACCACGCCCTCGTTCGACTTAGAGAAGCCTGTGGACGCGGAGTATCCCACGGAACATATCACCCGTGAAATGGTGGAGGAAACGCTGAATCGTTTTGTTGGTACGATAGAACAGGTGCCGCCCGTCTTCTCGGCTTGCAAAGTGAACGGAAGCCGTGCGTACGATTTGGCCCGTAAAGGGGAAGAGGTGGAACTGAAAGCCAAGACCTTGGTCATCGACGAACTGGAACTGTTGCGGTGCGAACTGCCGGAAATCGTCATCCGGGTGGTGTGCAGCAAAGGTACTTACATCCGGGCGTTGGCCCGCGACATCGGGGCGGCCTTGCAGAGCGGTGCCCACCTGACGGCCTTACGCCGTACGCGAATCGGAGCGGTCAGAGTGGAAGACTGCCTTAAACTGGATGATTTTGCCGAATGGTTGAATCGCCAGACGATAGAGATAACAGAAGATAATTAATCAATATAAGAGAACTATTCTATATGAAGCTGTCACAATTCAAATTCAAGTTACCTGAAGAACAGATTGCTCAGTATCCCGCGCACCATCGTGACGAATCCCGTTTGATGGTGTTGCATAAGAAGAGTGGAGATATCGAGCATCGCCAGTATTTTAAAGACATTCTCGACTATTTCGACGATAAGGATGTATTTATCTTCAACGATACCAAGGTGTTTCCGGCCCGTCTGTACGGCAACAAGGAAAAGACGGGTGCCCGTATCGAAGTGTTCTTGTTGAGAGAACTGAACGAGGATTTGCGTCTTTGGGATGTGTTGGTCGACCCCGCTCGTAAGATTCGTATCGGCAACAAGTTGTACTTCGGTGAAGATGATTCCATGGTGGCAGAAGTCATCGACAATACGACTTCGCGCGGGCGTACGCTTCGTTTTCTGTACGACGGACCGCATGATGAGTTCAAGGCAGCCTTATATGCGCTCGGCGAGGCTCCGCTGCCCAAACATATTGTGAAGCGTCCGGCCGAACCCGAGGATATGGAACGTTTTCAATGTATTTTTGCCCGTAACGAGGGAGCGGTGACAGCCCCTTCGTCCGGACTTCATTTCTCGCGGGAGCTGATGAAGCGGCTTGAAATCAAGGGCGTGGATTTTGCTTACGTCACGATGCACTGCGGGTTGGGTAATTTCCGTGATATCGACGTGGAAGATCTGACCAAGCACAAGATGGACAGCGAGGAGATGTTTGTGGAGGCGGATGCCTGTCGCATCGTCAATGCGGCAAAGGACGGCGGGCATCGCGTATGTGCTGTGGGTACCACAGTGCAGCGCGTGATAGAAACGGCGGTAGGTACGGACGGACATTTAAAGGAGTTTACGGGCTGGACCAACAAGTTTATTTTCCCTCCGTATGAGTTCAATGTGGCAGACTGCATGGTGGCTAATTTCTATATGCCTTACAGCACGCTGCTCATGCTGACGGCAGCCTACGGCGGTTATGACCTGGTGATGCAAGGGTATAAAGAAGCGTTGAAAGAAGGTTATCGTTTCGGGACGTACGGTGATGCCATGCTTATATTGAACGATTGATGACAGACTTATATTTAGGTTTGGGCAGCAATCTGGGCGATCGTGAACGGTTGTTGCACCGGGCTGTAAAGATATTGGTTGAGCGGATAGGCGGATTGAAAAGCCTGTCCGCTTTTTATGAAACGGAACCTTGGGGGTTCTGCTCTGACCACCCTTTTCTGAATGCCGTGGCAGTATTGTGTACAGAGAAGACGCCGGAAGAGATTCTCCGTATTACGCAGGCGGCCGAACGTGAATTGGGGCGGCGTAGTAAGAGTGTGGGCGGGACGTATGTCGACCGACCGATTGATATTGACTTGTTGCTTTATGGCGATGCGGTAGTAGAGGAGGATTTCGATGTTCCCGGAACAGAAGGCAGGAAAGTGCATTTGTCCTTACCCCATCCGTTGATGCATGAGCGGTGTTTTGTCATGGAGCCTTTGGCCGAAGTGGCGCCGGATGTGGTACACCCGGTACTGAAGAAAACATTCCGTGAACTGTTGGCATCGTTGGCGGACCGGTGAGGCTTCATTGTAGGATAGGAAAATATTTGTGAGGATACTATGTTCTCCGAAAGGATGGAAAAAGGGCTGTCCCGTGCAGGTGGCGGGGCAGCCCTTTTTCGTTTCTGTCGGTTTATTTAAACCGGATTGTAGCTCTTATTTCACAAGCATGTTCTTTCCGTTGATGATATAAATGCCTTTCTTCAAGCCTTTCAGGTCTTCACGTGTGGCATTTTTCTTTATCAGTATTCCGCTGATGGTATAGACTTCTGCCGTGCTTGCTCCATTCAGGGTACTTTCTATGCTTTGTCCGTCCGTAACGGTGAAAATGAATTCCAGTTGCGGAGCATAGTCTACGATAGTCGGATTTTCTTCTCCGGCTGATTGTTGGATCATCTTGGCCGGGATAACCAACGTGTAAGTACCTTTCGTGTTTACTTCATTTGCCAAAGTGACTTTTATTTCGTTGGGATTGTCACCGGCGGCCAACGTGGCTTCCTCTACGCTTTCCCCGTTGTTGTCGGCAAGGTAGGCCTTGTCTTCATTCTCGGTATTGATTGTAGCATAGGTGGTGTCTGCCACAAATTGGAGGACGAATTCATGCAGTGAGCTCACCGTGCCTTCAGCAGGCGTGATGGATGCGGGTTCGTAGTCATGCCCAATCGTGTAGTCATACTTTAAGTTGGGGGCATACTCTGTTTTTACCGTAGGCTCGGCTGTGCCATCGCCTTCATCCATGCTCGTCTGCTGTATCATGCGGGCCGGGATGACCAGAGTATAGTTGCCTTCTGCGCTGACCTCTTCGGCCAATGTCGCAATGACTTCGGTCGTGTTCGTACCGATAGCCAGCGTGGCGGCTACTTGGTTGCCGTTTTTGCTGTTGAGCAAGTAGGCCTGGCTTGCGGATTCTTCGTTGAGCTGCGGTACTGTCCCCTCGGCAAACTTTATGGTGAAGTCTTTCAAGGAGAATACTTTTCCTGCGGCAGGCGTGATGCCAGTGGGGGCGAAGTCGAGTCCGATGGTATAGTCGTACTTGATTTCGGGCGAGGTGAGCAATACCGTGGTGTTTTCTGCGTTTTCTTCCGTTGTTTCCGTGAAGATGACGCGTTGAATCATGCCTGCCGGGATAATGAGGGTATAAGAACCTTCTGTTTTCAGTTCTTCGTCCAACGTGAGTTTGATCTGGTTGGGTCTGTTGCCCTGTGAGAGCGTGGCCGGAACTTGGTAATCGTTATCGTTGTTCACCATATAAGCCAATGTGGTTGCTTCGGGATTTACCTGTGCGTTTGTCTGTTCCGGGAAAGTGAGGGTAAAGTCTTTCAAAGAGCCATAGTTGCCTTCGTCTCCTTCGATGCCGGTAGGTATATATGCCGTTATTCCGGTGGTGGTAAACGTCTTTGTAAAGGTCGTGTTCCAGTCTCCGTTGGTGCGGCAGACGGCTTTCTCGGGTACGGTGAGCGTGTATGTACCGGCTTCAATCGTGGGCGGCAGTATGATTTGTATCTGCTTGGCCTGTCCGCTTACTTTCTTCAGGGTAATGTCCAAAGCTTCCGATGCGCCGTTGGTCAGGGTAATGGCCGGTGCGTCTTCCATGGCATTGGGATATGCTTCCTCGTTGAAGTTCAACGTGATGTGGGAGAGCGACTCGATTTCTTTCCGCCCAGACGGGTCGGTAGACACCACGGTGAAAGCGGAAGTCGGGTTTTCGTTCAGGTTGACATCTGTGGTGGAGAACTCGGAAGCTTGCCAAGAATAAGTCACGGCCTGTACTCCGACGGTGTAGTTGCCTTCTTCCACTCCCTCAAAGGTATAGGACGTAGGGTTCACATAACCGGAAAATGCGGTGTATGTAAGTTGTTTGCCGTTTTCAGGGTTGGCTGGGGCTATCATAAAGGTTTTGCCCGTAGCTTTATTTTTTAAATATAGATTGTAGAAAGCTTTGCTCTCTGTGTCGGGAGTGTAACTTTCAGCCCAAGTTACGGTGAGTTGTTTCGTATCCGAATTGTATTCGGCTTTCACATCCTCGGGTGCTCCGGGGATTTGTATACCGTAATCAGGTTCGGTGGTATTAATAGTCCAAGACAAACGGTCACAATTTTCTTGCGTAAACAAATCGAGCAGACCATCGTTGTTCAGGTCGCCGTGTGCCATGTAGGCTTCCTTAATACGGATAGGATCGGTGTTGTCTTCCGCGTCAGGAACATCCTCCGTGATGTAGTAACCGTCGTATGAGCCGGTACTGCTTGAGATAGCCGTATGCCAATCTCCGTTCCATCCTCTGGCTACGAAATCTATCCAACCGTCTCCGTTGAAATCAGCTAATGAAGCCAAACGGACATTTGCGCCCGACAAAGGATAAAGTTGGGTTTCAACTTCTTCAAAAGCAAACTTCTCATCAGTTGAGACATTACGTAGCATCAGGGCTACTTTGCCATTTTGAGCGTATATGGCTTCTCCTTGGAAACCTGTCTGTCCGAAAACAAGAATGTCCTGTTTGCCGTCTTGGTCATAGTCTACGACGGTGATGAAATGTTCCTCACCATAAGGGAAGTTTAGTTTCTCGGAAATGGCGTTGATTTCTCCGAAATCGGTGTCGGCGAGCTGGAATGTACCATCTTTCATATTACGGTAAAAATGTACTTGTCCTCCCCCATTGATACCTAATTCTTCATTACCGTCTCCCCATCCGGTGGATACAATGTCCGGCCATCCGTCGTTGTTGAAATCGCCGAAGGATATGCTGCCGGCGCATTGGGGAACAAAGGGTTTGCCAAATTCAGGAATGAATGGGTCGGTAACCCGTTCAAAATGGTCGCCCTCCACGTTCTTGAATAGCCATACGGCACGTTCCCACGGGTTTTCATTCTCAAACTGTATCAGCAAGTCCGGGTAGCCGTCTTTGTTATAGTCGGCGATAGAGATTGTGGTATTCTGTATTTGTTGGTTCCATTTGTTGTTTTGGAGGGAGGGATTGATTTCTGAGAGCGCGGCATCTTCTTTCATGGTGAAAGTACCGTCACCGTTGTTGATGGCCAAAAGCAGAGCTTTTTTGGCTTCGAATGTCCAACCCACATTGACACTCGGATAGATGAAATCCACCAAGCCATCCTGGTTGAAGTCGAAAGCCTTGTTGCTGATGCCACCATAGGCAAAGGGCAGGCCTGTGCCACTGTCGCGGTTTTTGACGTTCCATGTGCCGTCACCGTTGTTGAACGAGAGCTTGGTATCGTCATACCATGTCCAATCCCATTTTACGCTACCGTCTTCGTTTACTTCCGAGGTTGGGCGCCATTCATAGGTTTGTCCCGGTGCCCAAAGATCCATAAAACCATTGTTGTCGAAGTCGGCTACGACTGGTACTCCATCGCTCGTATTGACTCCGATGGCCTCGGCTTCTTCGTTTTCTGCTGCACGAAATGTAATGTCTTGCGCTTTAATCGTGCCTTGTAATGCCATTCCTGCCAGCGCGGTGCAGAATAGCAAAGGCTTCAATGTAAAGTTTCTCATGATAACATTTTGTATATAACATTAGAATTAGTCGAGATAAAGATAGTTCGTTACAAACAATGAAGATTGAGTTTTTGATTCAATAATTATCATTTTGGCATAAAAATCGGATTTCTTATAGGTTTTGCCGCAAATGAGATAAGAAGAGAGGAATTCATCATAATAAAAATCCGATGTCGTGAATTCAAGACACCGGATTTTAAAAAAGGGGAAATAACTTTTATTTCGGTTGTTTACCGATGTAAGCCAAAATACCACCGTCTACGTATAATACCAGACCGTTGACGAAGTTGGAAGCGTCCGAAGCCAAGAACACGGCCGGACCTTGCAGGTCTTCAGGAGTACCCCAACGGGCAGCAGGAGTCTTGGCCACGATGAAACTGTCGAAAGGATGGCGGCTGCCGTCCGGTTGACGTTCACGCAACGGAGCGGTTTGAGGAGTAGCGATGTAGCCCGGACCGATACCGTTGCATTGGATGTTGTATTCGCCGTATTCCGAGCAAATATTGCGCGTCAGCATCTTCAGACCGCCTTTGGCTGCTGCGTAGGCCGATACGGTTTCACGACCCAGTTCGGACATCATGGAACAGATGTTGATGATTTTGCCGTGTCCTTTTTTGATCATGCCGGGAATAACGGCTTTCGATACGATGAACGGAGCGTTCAAATCCACATCGATGACTTGGCGGAACTCTGCGGCCGACATTTCCGTCATCGGGATACGCTTGATGATACCTGCGTTGTTGACGAGGATGTCTATCACGCCGACTTCTTTTTCGATACGGGCAACCAAGGCATTGACGGCAGCTTCGTCCGTCACGTCGCACACGTAACCGTGGGCTTCTATACCTTTTTCCTTATATGCGGCCAGTCCTTTGTCCACTAATTCCTGCTTGATGTCGTTGAATACGATGGTAGCACCGCATTGTGCGAAAGCCGTAGCGATGCCGAAACCGATTCCGTAAGATGCTCCGGTAACCAAAGCAACTTTACCTTCCAAAGAGAAATTCTGCAAAAAATTCTTTTCCATGTTCTTGATGATTTAATAATGCGTTTTCCTTTCCGGCAAAGTTAGAAAAAGTAACTGACATACGCACACAATTTGACGAGAATCTTTTTCCTTTTTCTTTTTCCGGCAGAATGTTTGCATCTATAACCTGTTCTTATACAGCGTGGCTGCCACTTTCTGATATTGGCATTCCAGTTCCATGTAGGCTTGCAGGTTGCGGTAAATCTGGTCGGCTTCCACAAAGTAGTCCGTCACGGACAGTTCGCCGCCTTTTACGCTTTCTTTCAGCAGTTCGAGAGTCTGTGTCATCAGGGGCTGGTCGTATACCGACATGGCTCGTCCCAGTTGTTGAAGTTCGTTGAAACCGGAATGCAAGGCGGCTTCTGCTTTCAGGCGTATTTCGTCCGCTTGCAAACGTGTGCCGATAGATTGTGCCTGTGCCATTCTCACCTGTCTGCGGTTGGAAAACAACGGGATGGAGCCTCCTACGAGGAAACCGTGCTCTTTGCTGCCTTCTCCCGTGTTCCGGCGGTAACCGATTTCCAGTTTAGGTAACCATTTTTGACGGTTGACCGTAAGGTTGCGTTCGGCTGCCCGTGTGTCGGCCTCGGCGGCTTTGAGTTCGGCATCTTGGCCGAGGACTTCATCGCATAAAGCCTCGAAATCGAGGGTTGTCGGGACTGTGGGATATTCCCGTCCTTCGAAAGTGAGCGGCATGTTGCCGTTCAGAGCCAGCAACGACTGCAAGGCCGTGCGGTGGTCGGTATGGTTCTGTAGGACTTCTGTCTGTATGCTCATACGTTCCATCTTAATCTTGTTCACTTCGATGACTGTGGCATCACCGGCTCTCAACCGCTCTTCATACAAGGCCAACAGCTCGTCGGCATTTTGCATGCGTTTGTCCAGCAGGTCTCTTTGCCGGTTCAGCCGTATCATGTCCAGGCAAAGGGTTTTGGCTTCGAGCAGCACGTTGCGGCGCAAGGCTTCGGCACGGTAGTCTACGGCTTCTTTCTTGTCTCGTCCGGCACGGTTACGGCTGTTATATACCGTGGGAAAGTCGAATCCTTGTGATACGACCAATTCGGAGCCGGACTGTCCGTTGACTCCTTTGCTAAAGAAAGAACTATATTCCACCGTAGGGTCCTCCAAGCTGTTTTCGGCTTCAATACCTATCTTTTCAGCTTCTCCGTTTTTTTGTTGTGCCTGGATGGATTTGTTATGTTGTGCCACACTCTGCAGCACTTCGTCCACACTCTGGGCCTGCAAAGGGAGCAAGCCACAGGCGCAAACGGTTGTGATAAGAATGATTCTTTTCATGACTATCGTTTTTGTTCAGGAACGGACACTTTTACGGTTCATCCATTCATATATAATAGGAATAATAAAGGCATTCAGGAAAGTTGAGGTCAGCAGGCCGCCCAATATCACCTTGGCCATCGGACTCTGGATTTCGTTGCCCGGAAGATCCCCCCGAAGGGCCAGCGGAATAAGGGCAAGAGCCGATGAAAGTGCGGTCATCAGGATGGGGTTCAAACGGTCGAGCGACCCGTGCAGGATGCTTTCCCGCAACGACAATCCTTCTTCGCGCAATGTGTTGTAGTGACTGATGAGCAACATTCCGTTGCGTGTCGCAATGCCGAAGAGGGAAATGAATCCGATGATGGCCGGAATGCTGATTTCCCCGGTGGTCAGCAACAGGGCGAACACACCGCCGATTAATGCCAGGGGCAGATTGAGCAGGATGACTCCGCTCTGCGCTGCATTACGGAACTGGAAGTAAAGCAACAGGAAGATGACCACGATGCTGATGAACGATGTGAGCAACAACACCCGGCTGGCCGACTCTTCGCTTTCGAACTGGCCGCCGTATTCGACATGGTAACCTTCGGGCAGTTTCACTTTTTCGTCTATCCGGCTGCGGATGTCGTTCACCACGCTGCGCATGTCTCGCCCGCTAGCATTGGCCGAAATGACGATTTTACGCTTCACGTTTTCGCGGTTGATGGTGTTCGGCCCCATGGACGACCGGATGTCGGCCACATACGAGAAGGGCACTTTGTTGCCTTGCGCATCGTCGATCATCAGATTACGGATACGCTCCATTGTGCTGCGGTTGTCTTCTGTCGAACGGACGATGAGGTTGAACGAGCGCCCTTTCTCGTACACTTGCGATACGACTTCTCCTCCCATGTTCACCGTGACAAACTCGTTGAATTGCGGTAATGAGATGCCGTATCGGGCCAGCATTTCCCGTTTCGGTTCGATTTTCAGTTCCGGACGTTCGATTTGTTGTTCCACATTCAGGTCGGCCACGCCTTTCACGTCGCTGACGGCCGATTTGATTTGGTTGCCGATTTGATACATTTTGTTCAGGTCGTCGCCGAACAGTTTGATGGCGATGCCGGCCTGCGTACCGCTCAGCATGGCATCTATACGATGGCTGATGGGTTGTCCTATCTCGATGTTCGCTCCCGATATGACGGACAATTTACGTCGCACATCCTCTAAAACTTCGGTGTGGCTACGGTCTTCCAATTCAAATGGTGCTTCTATTTCCGATACGTTCACGCCGAGAGCATGCTCGTCCAGTTCCGCCCGTCCCGTCTTGCGTGCCACGGTTTTGATTTCGGGGATGGAGAGCAACAGTTCCTCGGCCTGCCGTCCGATTTTATCCGATTCCTCCAAGGAGATGCCCGGAAGGGAACTGATATTTATGGTAAACGAACCTTCGTTGAATGGCGGTAAGAAGCTGCGTCCCAACGTGAGGAAGCTCCCCAAGGCTGCGACGAAAAGCGTAAGCGTGGTACCCAATACGATTTTCTTGTGCGCCAAAGCCCAAGACAGTCCGTTCTGGTAATGCTTCTTTAGATATACGGCTAGGAACGCTTCCTTAGGCAGTCCACCGGTTTTGGCTTTGTGTCCCAACAGATAGCTGCAAAGTACGGGCGTCAACGTCAGGGCTACGATGGTGGAGGCGAACAGCGATACGATGAAAGCCACGCCCAACGGCACGAGCATGCGTCCTTCCATGCCGCTCAGGAAGAACAGCGGGACGAAACTGACGATAATGATGAGCGTAGAGTTCAGGATGGGCATGCGCACTTCCCGGGAGGCGTTGAATACGACATCGCGTACACGTAACCGTTCGCTTTCCGGCAACATGCGGTTTTCGCGCAGATGTTTCCATACGTTTTCCACGTCCACGATGGCATCGTCCACCAACGAACCGATGGCGATGGCCATACCGCCCAAGCTCATCGTGTTGATGGTCAGCCCCATGTAGTGAAGCACCAAAATGGTGACCAATAGCGAAAGAGGGAGGGTGACCAGCGAGATGACCGTAGTGCGCACGTTGCCCAGAAAGAGGAATAAGACGATAACCACGAAGATGGCACCTTCGAGCAGCGAATCCTGGACGTTACCGATGGAACTTTCGATAAAGCGGGACTGGCGGAACACGTCGGTGGACATACGCACGTCGGCCGGAAGGCTCTTTTGCAGGTCTTGCAAGGCTTCTTCCAACTTTCCGGTCAGTTCTATGGTACCCGTGTTCGGTTGCTTGGTCACGGTGAGCAATACGGCGGGCTTGCCTTTTTCAGAGGCCAGACCCAGTTTGGGTTGCTGGCTGCCAGTTTTTACGTCAGCAATGTCTTCCAACATGACAGGCGAGCCTCCTACGGTTTTGATGACCGCCCGGCCCATTTTCCGCACGTCGTCGGTCGAGACGACTCCACGTACGATGTATTCGTTGCCGTATTGGTAAATCACTCCGCCGTTGGTGTTGGTATTCATGTTCCGCGTGACATCCATTACCTCGCCCAACGTCACTCCGTAGTGTTTCATCCGTTCGGGGTGCAACAGAACCTGGTATTCCTTGATGTCGCCGCCCAATACGGCTACTTGGGCTACTCCTCCGGTGGACATCAGGCGTGGGCGAATCACCCAATCGGCCAATGTACGCAAGTCTAGCATAGACGTGCTGTCGGCTGTCAGTCCTACGATAAGCAATTCTCCCAGAATGGAAGATTGCGGTCCCAGAGTCGGGTTACCCACATTGTCGGGCAGGCTTTCCGCCACTGTGGCCAGCTTTTCCGATACGATTTGACGGGCCAGGTAGATGTCCGTGTCCCAGTCGAATTCCACCCATACGACAGAGAAGCCCGTGGTGGACGAGGAGCGTACGCGGCGTACGCTGGTGGCACCGTTGACGGCTGTCTCTATCGGGAAGGTGACCAACTGTTCCACCTCTTCGGCTGCCATGCCCCCGGCTTCTGTCATGACGACAACCGTGGGCGCGTTCAGGTCGGGAAAGACGTCTACTTCCGTATGGTAGGCTTGGTAGAGGCCTCCTATCATCAGCAGGACGGAGGCTATCAATATAAATAAACGGTTCTGCAGGGAGAACTGTATGATTTTGTTCAGCATAATATTTTCTCCTTATGGATTAATGGGAATGGTTGTGGGCTGGGATGGCATTTGAAGCCGAAGCCAGTTTCACGTGGTAAGCTCCTTGCGTGACTACGCGGTCACCGGGTTTCAGACCTGAGAGGATTTCCACACGCAGTCCGTCTTCGGCTCCTGTTTTTACTTCCTGCTTGCGGTACACTTCCTTGTCTTCTTGTAAGTAGACGAAGTACAGTCCTTGTTCCTCTGTCAGTGCCGAGACGGGCAGAGTGATTACTCCGGCACGTGTGGCTCCGGTCAGATAGGTTTCCACAAAGCTTCCCGGCACGATGTCGCCTGTATTGTCGAATTCAAACAAAACGGGGATGTAGAAAGCATTCTCGTCCGAAGCCTTCCCGTAGGACAAGACACGCCCGTGCAGGTTCTCCAAGGCATAGACCGTATCATCATACGGGGTATTGAAGTGGGCCGAAGTGATTTGTTTCAGTGCGCCGTAATAACGTTCCGATACGTCGGCACGCAGTTGCAGGCGCCGGTTCTGGGTCAGGGTCATCAACGGTTGTCCTGTCGTCACGTAGTCGCCTTCTTTCACCGCCACGTTCTTCACATATCCGCCCGTCGAAGCTGTGACGGCCACTCCTTTTCGCGTATGATGAGGGTCCAGTGCCTCGTAACTGATACGTGCGTCTTCGTAAGCCGCTTTCAGGTTCTCCAGGTCTTTGCGCGTCACGATTTGTTTTTCAGCCAACGGTTTGGCGCGTTCGTACTCGGCCTTGGCGTTTTGGTAGGCCACGTATGCGCGTTCCACCGGGTCTCCACCTTGTATTTTGTCCGAGGATAAATGGAACAACACGGTGCCGCGTCCCACCGGAGCACCGGCGGTCAGTGTCCGTGCGAACCTTACTACGCCGGACGTACCGGCCACCACCGTCGTTTCTTCTCCTTGGGCAGCCAGTATCTGTCCGCCGGTTTTAATGATTTGGCGGAATGTGTCGCGTTTCACGGTTTCGGTGGCGATGCCTGCCGCCTTGGCTTTCTCGGCCGTCAGGATGATTTCGTCCGCATGTTCTTCGTGGTTGTCTTCCCGGGCGGTTTCTTCCGTTCCGTGTGCATGTTCCTCTTCGTGGTCATGGTTATGGCAGGCGCTCAGCATACTTACGGCTAAAGCACCCATCAAGAAATATATTTTCTTCATAGGGATATTAAAATTTGAAATGAATAAAATAAAAAGTTATCTGGTTTCCGTTCAGGCGCGGGGAGGAGCCCTCATGCCTTTTCCGCCGATGGGTCGGGAAAGATACAAATCAGGCCGGTAAGCGTTGTAAGGCCTGCGCGATATTTGTAAAGTATGGATAGCTGAAAGGTCGCATGCCGCCCAAAGTATGAAAGGCGGGCGGGATACGGCTTTTTTATGGGAAAAACAAGAGCCGGACGAAGGTATCGTCAACTGGAAATGCGTGATACATTCCGACGTACAGGCATGTGTACTCTTGACCGGACGGGTGGATTCCATCTCCTGTCCCAGACAGAGGATATGGGCATGATGGTGATGGGGATAGACCGAAACGGCCTGCATCAACATGCAGAGCCATAACAAGATGATGGCATGGAGTTGTTTCTTCATCGTTTCGGCGGTTCTCGTTTTCGTGAGAGCAAAGATAGGGGAAAAATGCCAAGCACACAACTATTTGGCGTGCAACTTGGTTGCAATTCTGCTCGGGCAGGGGACGAAAAAGGTCGGTACAGAACGGAAAATCGTTTGCCGCAGATTGGAAAATCATTCGCCTGAGATTGAAAAATCGTTTGGCGCAGAAAAAAACAAGGGCAAAATGAGGCGGGTTTGGCGGAGTGTGGTATGTCTTTTTATTTCGTGACGTGAGGGTGTATAAGTATGTCCACATCGAATGTACGTTGACCCTAGATAGAAGGAAAGAGTCCTGATAATCGTAAAATAAAGACATCCCCTGAAATGATTTTCAGGGGATGTCTTTGGTTGGGATACCTGGGTTCGAACCAAGACTAAGACGACCAAAATGTCTTGTGCTACCATTACACCATATCCCAATCCTTATGTCTTTCTCTCGAAAGCGGTGCAAAGATAGCGAGAAAATCGCTATCCTACAAATTTTTTCCTTGAAATTTTATTTGGCGATGAGCAGGAAATAATTTTTCTTGCCGCGTTGCACCAATAAATATTTGCCGTTGAGCAAATCATCGGCAGTTACGATGCGGTCAAAGGCCGTCAGTTTTTCTTTGTTCAGCGAAACGCCACCACCTTGTACCATCTTGCGCATCTCGCCCTTGCTGGGGAAGCATTGCGTCATTTCGGCTGTCAGGTCTACGGCTTTGATACCGGCCGACAAAACTTCGCGGCTGACTTCGAACTGTGGCACGCCTGCAAACACGTCGAGCAGCGTTTGTTCGTCTAGCTTCGTCAGACTTTCTTTAGTCGCCTTTCCAAACAGAATGTTGCTGGCCTCCACTGCCATATTGTAGTCTTCCTCGCTGTGCACCATGATGGTGATTTCCTTGGCCAGGCGTTTTTGCAGGATGCGCTGTCCCGGGTCTTCATCGTGTTGGGCGATGAGGCCGTCTATCTCTTCTTTGTCCAACGTGGTGAAGATACGGATATAGCGTTTGGCGTCGTCGTCGGCCACGTTGAGCCAGAATTGGTAGAAGGCATACGGGCTGGTATAGTCGCGGTTCAGCCAGATGTTGCCCTTTTCGGTCTTGCCGAACTTGGTCCCGTCGGCTTTTGTCACCAACGGGCATACCAAAGCGAACACTTCGCCGCCGTTGGTGCGGCGTATCAGTTCGGCGCCGGTCGTGATGTTACCCCATTGGTCGCTTCCGCCCAACTGGAGACGGCAGCCTTTATGTTCGTATAAATATAAGAAGTCGTAACCCTGAAGAAGTTGGTAAGTGAATTCGGTGAACGACAGGCCGTCGCGGGCCTCACCGTTCAGACGCTTTTGCACGCTGTCTTTGGCCATCATGTAGTTCACGGTGATGTGCTTGCCGACTTCGCGGGCGAAGTCGAGGAACGTGAAGTCCTTCATCCAGTCGTAATTGTTCACCAGCTCGGCATGGTTGGGAGCGTCGCTGTCGAAATCCAGGAATCGGGCCAGTTGCTGTTTGATGCAGGCCACGTTGTGGCGCAACGTTTCTTCGTCGAGCAAGTTGCGTTCCTGGCTTTTACCCGAAGGGTCGCCTATCATTCCGGTGGCGCCTCCGATAAGGGCCAGCGGCTTGTGCCCGCAACGTTGGAAATGCTTGAGCATCATCACGCCGCAAAGATGGCCTATGTGCAGGGAGTCCGCCGTGGGGTCGATGCCCAGATAGGCGGTGACCTGTTCTTTTTCAAGTAAATCCTCGGTGCCCGGCATCATGGTGTGAATCATGCCTCTCCATTTCAGTTCTTCTACAAAGTTCATCGTATGAATTTATTTTGTTTAATAAAAATTGAGTCGTACAAAAGTACGACCTTTCAATGAGACTTGCAACTATATTCCTATTTTTTAGACGACGGGCCGATTCGGACGAGATTTTCCCAACATTGTGTGCGCAGTTCTTCCGGAGTACAAGAGCGTAGTTCGGCAGCCGTACGGTATAGTGTGTCTACGGGACGTGAGTCTTCGTCGCTTTCGAAGAAGAGACGGTCGGACGGGCAGAGCGTCAGGCTTTGCGGATGGAAACGGAAACCGAAACTGAGGTAAAATCCTTTGCCTAAAAGGCTTTCGGCCAGTTGGGGTTTGCCTCGGAAACCGTGGATGATGCAAACGGCGGCAGCCGGAATGTCTTTTCGTGCGGAGAGCAGTTCGTCCCATGCTTTGACGCAGTGGACGATGACGGGAAGCCGGTGGGCGGCAGCCAGTTCTGCCTGACGTACGAAAAGTTCACGCTGGAGGAAAAGTGAGGTCGATACGAATTTGTCCAGTCCGGCTTCACCTATGGCTTTACAGAAGGGGGAGGCGGCCAGACGGTCCAGTTCTTTCAGGGTTTCTTCCGGATGTGCGGGGATATACCAAGGATGGATACCGGCGGAAAAGGCTTGGCCGTATTCGGGTTCTTCGTGTCCGGCAGGAGGCAAAGGAAGGATATAGTTGCGGATGACAGTTTCCGACGAAGATGCGGCCGGTCGATGGGCATGGAGGTTCAGAAATGTTTCCATAGGCTTAAGGGACGGGGTCATAACCGCTTCCTCCCCAGGGATGGCAACGCAGGATGCGACGCACGGCCAAGTACATGCCTTTAAAGGGGCCATGCTTGCGGATGGCTTCAATAGCGTATTGTGAACAAGTCGGCGTAAACCTGCACGATGGGGGAGTCATGGGGGAAATCACACGGCGATAGAACTGAATGGGAGCAATCAACGCGGCGGATAACAAATGGCGGAAACGGTCATAGGGCGGATGCATCATCGGTGTGTTCGTCCGGGGATGCCGGAAGTTGTTCGGAGATACGCACCAACAGGCGTCTCACGCAATCGTCCACTTCGGCCGAAGCGTACAGGCGGTCGGAAAGCCAGAGGAAAGCCACTACCAGACCCTGCCCGGATGACGTGGGCAAAACGGATGTCAAGATGTGTTTTTGTTTGCGGTAAGCTTCGCGAATCTGCCGTTTCACCCGGTTTCGTTTTACAGCCCTTTTGAAACGTCGTTTCGACACGGACACCAATATGGATACAAGAGGAGCCGGGGCTTCTACGGGAACCGGCATGAAGACTACGCGGAGCGGAAAGGCCGACATGGATTTGCTGCCTCCGGTGAACAGAGCGTCTATGATGCGTTTGCTACACAAGCGCTCCGATTTATGAAATGAAAAGTCCGGTTTCTGTTCCATAAGGTACGGTGTTGTAGGATAAAGGAGAAAGGGTGCTTTTCCGGCACCCTTTCTTATTTGATGAGCATCAACAGTTGTGCTTCTTTACGAAATCGTCCAATGCGGCCGTGATGGACGGGTATTGCGAAGTGGGAGCTTCCATGTCCAATCGCAGTCCTGCATCTTTGACGGCCTGGGCTGTGGCCGGCCCGAACGTACCGATGGCAATCTCTTTCTGCTCGAAATCAGGGAAGTTTTTCAGCAAAGCCTGTATACCCGAGGGGCTGAAGAAAATCAGCATGTCGTAATCGAACTTCTCGTCGCTCTTGAAATCGTTGCTCACGGTGCGGTACATTACCACTTCCTTGTGGATAAGCTTCTTGGAATCCAACAGGTTCGTGATTTCGTCGTTATGTACATCCGACAACGGAACCAGATATTTTTCCGTTTTATGCTTGACCATAGACGGGAGCAGATCGTCCACTTTGCCCGTAGAGCCGAAGAAGACCTTGCGTTTGCGGTACTGCACATATTTTTGGATATACAGTGCAATGGTTTCCGTGATGCAGAAATACTTCATATCTTCGGGTATCGTCACGCGTAATTCTTTGCACAACAGGAAAAAATGATCGATGGCATTACGTGAAGTGAATACCACGGCGGTGTAATCCAATATAGAGACTTTCTGTTGGCGGAATTCTTTAGCAGACAAACCTTCAATCTTGATAAATGGTCTGAAAACTACTTCCACACCATACTTGGAGGCAATCTCGAAATAAGGAGACTTCTCGGAGGTTGGTTTGGGTTGTGAAACCAGAATCTTCTTTATCATAAGTGTTCAATATTTTACAATAGTATGTCGTTTGTATATGTAAGTGCTTGCCATAAGCCGCAAAGAGGCAGCATTTCAAGGGCACAAAAGTACACAATTAAATGCAAGAAACCATGAAATTTTGGGAAAAATATACAAAAAGTTTTATAAAAGAGTAGAAGTCTGATGAAACCCAGTAACAGGCACAAACATAATATCACACTGTGGGTCGGAAGATTGAAAAAGACTGTGATTAAAGCAAGCGGAAAAAGCAGTACCCCTTCGGCCGAAACGAGAAATGAATATGATTTAAGCCAGGTACTTCTGCGTTCTTTGTCAAAAAAGATCCAATTGACAAACGCGTAAAACAGTTGCTTGAGTCCCAAGTAAATCCAGCAAATCAAAACATAGATACCCAATAGGATATGGGAGGAAACGGGGGACATGAAGAGATCCCGGGTGGTTTGTGTGTAATCGAAGAAAAACAGGCTGACGAGCAATCCGCTTTGCAAATAAAGGAAAATGGCGTGGCGCATTTCGCGGCCCGTCTCTATCGAGAAAAGTTTCTCCTTGTCCATGCGGTTGAGGAAAAAGTCCTGTAAGCGTTGTTTGATAAACTTCTTGCTATTGGCGAAGATGGTCATGACTACCAGAAAACAGCAGAGCAAGATACCTGTGACCCAATCATCGTGGCGTAACAAATAGGGTAACGGGTCGGCATCCATGCCGGTGGAACGGATGTTTATTTCAGCATGGTAATAGGGAGAAGTGCTGAAGAAGTTTTCATCGTATCGGATGTCTTGTACGGAAAGGGCAGTCTTGGCCGACGGTATCTGCCATCCTGGAAGGTTCAGGGTGTCGGGACGTGCCGAGCGCACGGTCGGGCGTGGAGGCAGCATCGCCTGAATGGCGGAATCCTGTTGGGCCGGTGTGGCATCGGCGGGCAGACTTTCAATAATTTTTTTCGGATTGAATTTCTGTTGGATGGGATACGAAGCCTTCTCGTGCGCCGGGAGAGCCGTTTGAAGTGAGTCTTTCATGTTCAAATGGCTGCAAATTTACGGACTTCTTTGTCCCAAAGTGGAGTGGAGTACAACAAGCCGAGGGCTTCGGCTGGACTGGAAGCCACTTTCCAGATACCCAGATGGGCCGGGCGCATGAAATGTTCTTCGGCGGCATGTTCGAGCATTTTCAGTAACGGATTATAGAATCCTTCCGTGTTCAACACCACAATGGGATTGAGGTATAACCCGAGTTGTTTCCACGTAATGATTTCGAGCAATTCTTCCAACGTACCGCATCCGCCCGGCAAGGCAATGACACCGTCCGACAGGCGGGCCATTGTCTGCTTGCGGGTGTGCATGTCTTCCGTTTCAATCAGTTCCGTAAGTCTGGGGTGTTGCCAGCCTTGTTCCACCATGAAACGGGGAATCACGCCGGTCACTTGCCCTCCGGCTTCCAGACAGGCATCGGCACAGGCTCTCATCAGCCCGAGGTTGCCGGCACCGTTCACCAGACGGATACCATGATGGGCCAAGAGTTCACCCAACTCCCGTGCTGCACGGAAATAGCAATCGGCTATTTTCGTACTGGAGGCCGAGTATACACACACTGATTGAATCGTGTTCATCTTATAGTCCGAATGCTTCTTTGATTTGAGCTACATAATCCAACTTCTCCCACGTGAAGAGTTCCACTTCAAGAGTCTTGGTAGGCATATAGCGGCTGTGGAACTCCTTGATTACGGTCTGCGGCTGGCGTCCCATGTGGCCGTAAGCGGCAGTCTCTTCATAAATGGGATTACGGAGTTTCAGGCGGTCTTCGATGGCTTTCGGCCGCAGGTCGAACAACGCGTCTATCTTTTGCGCAATCTCTCCGTCGCTCAGGCTGACATGGCTGCGTCCGTAAGTATTGACATAGATGTTCACCGGCCGTGCCACACCGATGGCATAGCTGATTTGCACCAACATTTCGTCGGCCACCCCGGCTGCCACCATGTTCTTGGCGATGTGGCGTGCGGCGTATGCGGCCGAACGGTCTACTTTGGAAGGGTCTTTCCCGGAGAAGGCACCTCCTCCGTGGGCTCCTTTGCCTCCGTAAGTGTCTACGATGATTTTACGGCCGGTCAGTCCGGTATCGCCATGAGGACCGCCTATCACGAATTTGCCGGTGGGGTTCACGTGGTAAGTGATATGTTCGTCAAACAGCCGGAGTATGGCCGGATCGTGAATCTCGGCAATGACACGCGGCATCAGAATCGTAATGACATCCTGGCGTATCTTGTCCAACATCTTCCGGTCGGCCTCTTCCTGCTTGCCGTCGGTCGGTTGGATAAATTCGTCATGTTGTGTGGAAACCACAATCGTGTCCACGCGAACCGGTTTCCCGTTGTCGTCATATTCAATCGTCACTTGGCTTTTGGCGTCGGGACGCAAATAAGTCATTTCTTTGCCTTCGCGCCGTATTTCGGCCAATACACGCAGGATTTTGTGGCTGAGGTCGAGGGATAGCGGCATATAGTTTTCCGTTTCATTGGTGGCATAACCGAACATCATACCTTGGTCGCCTGCCCCTTGTTCCATCGGGTCTTGGCGTTCCACGCCGCGGTTGATGTCGGCGCTTTGTTCATGGATGGCAGAGAATACGCCGCAACTTTCTGCCTCGAACTTGTATTCCGCTTTGGTATAGCCGATACGGCGGATCGTACGGCGGGCTATTTCTTGCAGGTCGACGTAAGCTTCTGATTTTACCTCTCCGGCCACGACAACCTGACCCGTTGTCACCAATGTTTCACATGCGACTTTCGAGTTAGGGTCGAAAGCCAATAATTCGTCCAATACAGCGTCGGAAATCTGGTCCGCCACTTTGTCCGGGTGTCCTTCAGACACCGATTCGGAAGTAAATAAGTAACCCATTTCTACGTAGTTAAATTAAAAAATTAATAATAAGAATGGGGTTTCATTGGGAAGGTATGCGTGCAGTTCCAAAACTGTATTTAGCATTTTTTACCGTGGTTGCAAGCCGCCCAAATCTATCCACATTTGTATTTACGGCTGCAAAGTTAAGGAGAAAAAAGGAGAAAATGGTGTGTCTTCCACATTTATTTAGATTTTTATTAGGTTTGAAGCGTGGATTTAATTACTTTTGGGCAAAGATGTCAACGTCTTGTAAATTAAAAACATTAACCTCTATATTTTTCATGAAATGAAGGACAGAACTTTTTTCAAGAGGCTTGTTTCCGTGGCATTTTGCGGAATGTGTATGGCCTCTTCCATGGCACAAGTTACATTGAATATCGATGCCGGACAGCGGGGAGCTTCCATCGGCGGTCGCCATTATGGTATTTTCTTTGAGGAAATCAACCATGCCGGCGACGGTGGGCTTTACGCCGAGCTGATTCACAACCGTTCTTTCGAGGACAATGCGTCGAACCCGGACAAATGGTGGGCCGTGGGGAACGCCCGTATGGCCGTGGTTACCGACGGGATGCTGAACGAGGCGCAGGAGCATGCGCTCGAATTGGAATTCAAAGGCGCGGGCGACGGTGTGCGCAACGAGGGTTTCTGGGGCATTCATGTGGTGAACGGGCAGACTTACAAGTTGTCTTTCTGGATAAAAGGAAGTCCGGCTTACAAGGGTGTCCTTACAGCCGAGTTGCAGACTGAAGGCGGTCAGAGTCTGGGTAGCCGCGAGCTCGCGGTGGATGTCGGTTCGGAGTGGACGAAACTGACGGCGGAAATCACGGCTACGGGAGAGGCCCGCGACGGTTGGTTCGCCCTGAAAGGCTCCGTGCCCGGCACGGTCGTGTTGGACATGGTAAGTCTTTTTCCGCCCACTTACAAAGGCCGCGACAACGGTTGCCGCATCGACTTGGCGGAAAAACTGGAAGCCATGAAACCGTCGTTCGTACGTTTCCCCGGCGGTTGCTACGTGGAAGGGCATTATGCCAATGGAAAAACCAATCGTTTCGAGTGGAAAAACACCATCGGTCCTATCGAGGAACGTCCCGGACACATGAACCAGAATTGGGGATATAGGGTGTCGGACGGTTTCGGGTTCCATGAAATGTTGCAGCTCACCGAGGATTTGGGAGCCGAACCGCTGTTCGTGGTGAACATGGGTATGGGGCATGCTTGGGTGGAGGACTATACCCGGATAGACGAATACATCCAAGAGGCTCTCGATGCGATAGAGTATTGCAACGGCGATGCCAAAACTACGAAATGGGGCGCGTTGCGGGCCAAGAACGGCCATCCCGAACCTTTCAATCTCCGTTTATTGGAAATCGGGAACGAGAACTATAACTTCAGTTCGGAAAACAATAACGACCAAAGCGACCACTATGCCGAGCGCTACGAACAGTTCCGCAAGGCCATCAAGGCCAAGTATCCCGAAGTGACGTTGATTGGCAATGTGGAATCATGGGGCACGGACAATCCCAGTTGGCGGAACCCGTATCCGGTAGACGCAGTGGACGAGCATTACTACCGGAATCCTTCATGGTTCGTCAGCCAATACAATAAATATGACACATACAGCCGGGCAAGCCACAAAATCTACGTGGGAGAGTATGCCGTGACGCAGGACTATGGTATCAACGGCCATTTGAATGCGGCGTTGGGAGAGGCCGTTTTCATACAGGGGATGGAAAACAACTCCGATGTCTGCATCATGAACAGCTATGCCCCGATATTCGTCAACGAAAACAATTACAACTGGCGTCCGGACATGATCCGTTTCAACAGTTATACCAGTTACGGTACGCCTTCGTACTACGTGCAGCAGCTTTTCCCGAACAATGTAGGAAAACAGAATGTGAAGTGGACGGAAGAAAACAACCAACTGTTGCGCTCCGGGGCCATCGGCCTGAGCACGTGGGGCACGAGTGCCACTTTCGACAATGTGAAAGTCACGGCAGGCGACGGGACGGTAGTCTTCCACGACGATTTCTCGTCCGTAAAATCTGAATGGAAGGCCGACGGAGGCACGTGGACCACTTCGGGCGGCGTGCTGAAACAGACGGATAAGGGTATGCAAGGCAAACTCTATGTCTGCGATGTGCAGCCGGGGCAGAACTATACGTATGAAGTGGAAGCCACGAAGACCGGTGGGGCGGAGGGTTTCCTCATCGCCTTTAATTGCGGAGACGGAGACAATTATTGTTGGTGGAACCTCGGCGGATGGGGCAATACGCAACACGGCGTGGAGGTTTGCATCAACGGGTCGAAGACTACGGCGGCTTCCGTGAGCGGGTCTTTGGAAACAGGACATGCCTACCGTATCAAAGTCGAAGTGAACGGCACGCACGTGAAGTGCTATCTGGACGGTGCGCTCTTGCATGATTTCACTTTGCCGGTGAGCCGTAAGATATATGTTTCTTCCAATATCGACGACGAGGCAGGCGTGTTGTACGTGAAGTTGGTGAATCCCGGAGCCTCGGCACAGACCGCAACCGTCAAGCTGGCCCATGCGACAGTGACGGGAGGTTCCGTGGTCGTACTGACTTCGGCTGACGGCACGGATGAAAACAATCTGGAGAACCCCGACCGCGTGTCGCCGAAAGAACGCACGTTGGATGTGAAGGGGCAACAGTTCACCTACGAACTGCCCGCCTATTCGTTGAATATTCTCCGTCTGGACGTGCGGGACGTGGAAATCGTGGCAGAGGAAAAAGCAGAGCTTCCGGAGCCGCTCGTACAGTATTCTTTCGATGGAGGGCAGGAGGCTGACGACGAGGGAAAATTCCCGGGAAAGTTGCACGGCGGGGCAGCCATCGTGGCGATGGACGACGGAAACAAGGCACTTTATACCGGCAGTAACGGAGGGCAAGGTTTTTTTGATTTAGGCGTGGACATGGCACGCCAAACTTTTTCCGGGCTGGAGGGCGACTATACCATGTCGGTGGCCATCGCATTGCCCGGCGTAGGTGCCTTGGACCAATATTGCTGGGCGTATGGGTTTTCTAACGGGACGGAGCAGTACGTCGGCTTGGTCAACAGTCCGGACAACACGGGCTGGTATTACACCATCAAGGACGGGGAGAGCGCGGATGCCCCATCGCATGGGGGATTGTCTTACGGCGAGTGGCACCACATCGCATACGTGCAAGAAGGGAACATGGGGCGGCTCTACGTGGACGGGCGCATGGCCAGTGAGCAGCAAGTGACCCAAAGGCCGGCCGACATGGCGCAGGAGTTGACGGAAGCTTGCATCGGGCGTTCGCCTTTTGCCGCTGATGCCTTGATGACGGAGGCGTTCTTCGACGACTTCCAGATATACGACGTGGCCTTGGACGGAGGGCAGATGAAGGAACTCTACGCCCGGGTGCAAGGCCGTGCGGCGAAGTCGCGGGAAGTGTCCATGAGTGCCGCACGTGAAGAACTGGCACGGTTTATGAAGAAGTTCAACTGCTTGCATGCCACGACGGATTTGCCCGAAAAGATTTCCGATAGGGTGGGCGTAAGATGGTTCTTTTCTGTGAATCAGGGTTATGAGGATGCCATCGCCTTAGAAAACGAGAAACTGGTGGTACACCGCTTGCCGCAAGGGGATGAGGCGGTCCGTGCCGGGGTGTTGTCTGCCAAGCTGAGCTGCGAAGCCGATACGGTGGAAGTGGAGTATCCGGTGATACTGGCACCCGATGACAACCGCTACGGTTACTTGTACTGCTTCATGAATTCCGGACAGGAAATCACCAACTTCGCACTCGGCGCGAAAGAAGATCAAGGTCGTGTGTTCAACGTATTGTTGGACGGGGACGAGATTTTCGACACGGAGAAGATTGCGGAGATAGAACACGGTACGCGTGACGCCTATATCGGGCGCGGCGAAGCGTCGGACGGCTACTTCATCACGACCACCGACATGAAACAGCATGCTTCCGGCGTGTGGAACAACCACGGCATCAACTTGGTACGTTCCCGGGATTTGATACATTGGGAGGGTACGACGTTCGATTTCAACCGGGGAAAATCCATATTCTCCGACCCCGATGTCACGACGGGCGTATATGACACCGACGAGGAATATGCCCGCATCAACCGTGTATGGGCGCCGCAGTTCATTTGGGACAAGGACTATAACGGGGGAGAAGGTGCCTATTTGGTGTACTATTCCATACTTTCCACCAACGAAGGCGACGACCATGACCGTATTTTTTATTCCTATGCCGACCGGGAGTTTAAGACGCTGACCCAACCCCGTGTCTTTTTCGACCCCGGAATCTCGGTAATCGACGCGGACATCGTGTATAATCCTTACGACAGCCTCTACCATATGTATTACAAACGTGAAGGGGCTTCGGGCACGGAACGGGGCGTTTATGAGGCTACGAGCAAGACGTTGGTGGGAGGCACCTGGACGGAAGTGATGCACGTGACGAACGAAGGTTCGGAGCAGGTGGAAGGTTCGAGTACGGTGCGCCGTATCAATGAGGACGTGTACAACTTGTATTATATGCGTTATTCCGGCGGCAATGCCTACAAGTATTGCGAGACGGACCATCTGGGGTTGAACGTGACGCATTCCTCCAATGTGGAAGGGACCGGAGCGTTCCAGCACGGTTCCGTCATGACGGTGACGGAAGAAGAGTACCGCCTGTTGCAGGCATGGAGCGACGTGCGTTTGTATCTGCCACGTGTGGAGGACCTGAAGGAGGAGAGCGGCAGCCAAGTGTTCGATGCCGCCATCCGGCAAGCCGAAGAAGCGTTGGACCTGACCTCCGTGTCCGAACTGTCAATGGCTTTGCCTGCGGCCTATGAAGCCCTGAAAGCGGCGGTGGAAACCTATACGGAGGGCTTGTGCGCCGGTTGGACACCCGGAGAGGAAGTAGACCTTACTTGGCTTTTAGTCAATCCCGATTTTTCGGAAGGCAGCAAGGGATGGGAAGGCACGTCTTTTACGGCGGCTTCTTCCGGCGTGGCTGAGTTTTACGACAAGACTTACGACACTTATCAGGTGTTGGAACGTATGCCGGCCGGTACATACCGTTTTCGCGCCCAAGGCTTTTATCGCTATGGCGACAAGGCGGAAGCCTATGACGCGCATCAGGACGGTTCGGAACAGCTTTTGGCCGGGCTGTATCTCAATAGCAGCCGCCAGACGTTCATGTCTTTGTTCGACGGTTCCGCTCCCTACACTTACAATCCCTATACCTATCCCGATGATGTGCGGTCGGCTGACAATGCTTTCAACCGCGACGGGGAATACCGCGCCAATGAAGTGGAATACGAGCTATTGGCGAAAGGGGATTTGCGGGTCGGTCTGGACAAGACCGAGTATAGGTACCACGACTGGAACTGTTTCGACAACTTCAAATTGTTGTATGTCGCCAAACCGACTGCCATACGCGAAGTGACGGGCTCGGCTGCGGTTCCGGTAGATGTGTACACCGTGAGCGGCGTGAAAGTGCGCAGTGCGGTCATGCCGCATGAAGCCGTGAACGGACTTCCGCGCGGGATTTATATCGTGGGTACGCGGAAATTTGCGATTAAGTGAGCGCAGACCGAGCTTGCTCGAAGTCTGCCGAGCGTGAGCAAATTATGCAAATTTGCGATTAAGTGAGCGCAGACCGAACTCGCTCGAAGTCTGCCGAGCGTGAGCAAATTATGTAAAGTCGTGGTGGATTGACTTCTGCTTTTTAGAAAAACGGTATGGCCGGACTGGAGATAAAGGCCGGAACCAAATGAAATCGAACAGGCTTCTAAAAGTTGGGGATAAAACTTTTAGAAGTCTGTTAGATTGTATGGCTTGGGGATGATTGGCTGTTTCTCCACAATATTTGCGTACAATTATCGTTTGTTTTATATCAAAAAGTATGGAATGAAACGACTTTTTATAATAGGAATTTGTTTATGTTTGAGCGGAATGGTTTCTGCCCAATGGCATGTGGGTTGTGAAGTGGGGGCAAACTGGTCCACGGTAAAGTTTCCTTCGTATGAGATGGGCGGTAAGCGCATGACCGGTTTTAATATCGGTGCGGTGGGGATGTACCGTTGGAGTGAGCGGTGGGGCTTGCAGGCCAATCTGATGTACACGACGAGGGGATACAACGTATCCGATGGAGTCATAATTCCCGGTGATGAAATCATAAAGGACAGGGTGGAAGATGTGGCAGTGGAGAGCAAGTATATCGACATCCCTGTGGTGGCCAAGTTTTATCCCGGCCTTGGTGTGCATTTGGATGCAGGCATGCAAGTCGGTTTTTTGGTGGGGCGGACGTTGAAGTACGGTAACAGCCGCCAACCTTCTTCCCTTTTAGGCGAGAGGCAGCCGGTAGATGTCGGGCTTGTGTTCGGGGGAGGATGGGAATCCCGCAGTGGGGTGAACGTCGGCTTGCGTTATATGTTGGGACTGAATTCTTGCTATAAGAAAGTGGATGACTTCACGAACCGTTCGCTCATGGTGACTGTGGGCTATTTGTTTTGTCTTTAAGATTTTGGGGAACATGTCGTCCTAACGTTGGGGGATGATTGGGAAGCATTTAGGATTGGTACGTCTTTTCCGATTTTGGACATTTGATGTCGGAATCTCTCTTTATGCCGACAGAATGTAAGCGATATGACGATTTTTGGAGGGATAAAAGTAGTCTAAAAAGTACGTTCCGTGTGTTTTTTAGGCTATTTTGAATACATATATTCACATTCTGGCCTCGTTTTTCATGTATCTAAAGTATTTTTAGGAATCAGTCTCAGCCGAAAGATTTTTCGTTCGGCTGAAAAAACACTTTTTATTTGCGCAGGACTTTTTGTATTTGTCCGCATGTTGTTGGAAAAATCGGCATCGGGCAGTACGTAGGTGTGCTCCGAGGGCTTGTTTTTCTTTTAGATGGAAGCCTGTTCCTATCCAAATCCTTGTGACAAGATGATTGGCCGGGAAGGCTCCGAGCTTACGTGGTGTGTAACGGCTTGCGCACGGGATGATGGCTTTGTATGCAGGAAGTAAGCGTAAGGAGGGAAACGAGCGACATAAAGGATTTTGCAAGGCACGCGAGAATCGTGTTTTTTCGTCCGTGTGTATCGCTGTACCCAAAAATGGAATCCTAAGGGTGTTGGATTGACAGATTGTCAGAATGGCGTTTGCAGATTTGTTTTTAGACAGAAGAACAAAAGAACAAATTTTTTCAATTCTGCCCGCCATTAAAACTTCTGTTCTTCTGTTCTTCTGTCCAATTCAAAAACAGATTTATAATTTTAGACATAAGAACATAAGAACAAACTTTTTTCACTCCTGCACACCATTAAAACTTTTGTTCTTATGTCCAATCCAGAAACCAGATTTTCCTCCGCTCACGCCATTAATACTTGTATTCCTTTATTCTTTTGTCGAACCCAGAATACATTTTCATCTATCCCCGTTGCCGCGCAGTGCTTTCAGGTTGCGGATGAGGCCCTCGTATTTTGCCCGTTTCACGGCAGAGCCTTTGAAGAGCATCCGATAACGCTCCACGTCCAATGCCATCCAGTCCTCCTCCTCCATTTGCAGCAGTTCGGGACGGGGAGTGAAGGCCGGTTCCGTGGTGGGAGGTGCGGAGCGCAAGTGAGGACAGGCACGCAGGCAACGGTCGCAACCGTAGAAATAAGGATACATCCGAGCAGCCGCCTCTTCGGGAATCCCGCCCCGGTTCTCGATGGTCAGGTAGCTCAGGCAGCGGCGGACATCCAGTCCGCGTCCTTCTTCCAAGGCCTGTGTGGGGCAGGCTTCGATACAACGGCGGCAAGTGCCGCAACGGTCGGTGGGGAAAGGCGCATCGTAGGCATCCGCAGGCAGGTTGAGCATCAGTTCGCCGAGGAAGAATGCACTGCCCGCCCGGGGGATGACGAGTTGGGTGTGACGGCCTATCCACCCCAAGCCGCACCGCCAGGCCCAATAACGTTCCAGTACCGGTGCTGTGTCGCAGAAGGCGCGGCCTTGCAGGGTGCCTTCCGGCGCACTATGCCGCAGGGCTTCGAGCAGGCCGTTCAGCTTCTGCCGCATGATGTCGTGGTAGTCCTGCCCGTAAGCATACCAGGCGATTTGCAGTTTATGGTCCGGGATGGGCGTGGACGGACGGTAGTTCAGGGCCACGCTGACCACCGTCCGGCATCCTTCCACGAGGAGGCGAGGGTCGAGCCGTTTGGCTTCATGCCCTTCCATGTAAGCCATACCGGCCTGCCGTCCTTCGCCGAGCCAACGTTTGAAGAAGGCGGCGTGCTGAGGGGCGACCGGTCCGGCTGGGGCCAGTCCGCAAGCAGAAAAGCCGAGGCGTGCGGCCTCGGCTTTTATTTGAGTGGCAGAAAGTATGTTTTCTGTTTTTACCATCCGTTTTTGCATAAATCGCTCACGCTCGGCAGACACCGAACAAGTTCGGTCTACACTCACTTAATCGCATTTTTGTCATTAGATATACTTACTCGCGATTTTCTATCACCTTGAAAGCATATCCCTGGTCTTTCAGCCATTGCAGGGCTTCGGGCAAAGCTGTTTGCAGCTTGTCGATGCTTTTCAGCGAGTCGTGGAACGTGATGATGGAACCGTTGCGCGCATAGCGTTTCACGTTGTTTACCACGTCCTCCGCCGTCACCCTTTTGCTGTAGTCGCGCGTGACCAAATCCCACATGATGATGCGGTAGTGCTTGCGCAGCAGTTTGAATTGCAGCAATCTCATCCAACCGTGAGGCGGGCGGAAGAGGTTGGTATGCAGCAGGCGGTTGGCCTTGTCGGCATTCTCCAGATATTCTTCGCTCGAATGGCGGAAGCCGCCGATGTGGTTGAACGTATGGTTGCCGACGCGGTGCCCGCGTTCGACGACCATACGGTAGATGTCGGGATGCTTGCGCACGTTGTCTCCCACCATGAAGAAAGTGGCCTTGATACCGAATCTGTCCAATGTGTCCAGCACAAACGGGGTGGCTTCGGGTATCGGTCCGTCATCGAATGTCAGATAGACTACTTTCTTCTTGCGGCTCATCCGCCATATCGCGGTCGGATAGAGCCATCGGAGAAAGACTGCGGGTTGTTCTATGAACATGGGTCTCTTTGGGTTTCAGACAGGATTACAAGCTCATGCCTCTCTGGTGGCAACGTGAAGCATAGTTGTTCACTTCCATGCGATAGGTCTCCGCTTTTTTCTTGTCTATAGGTTCCCATGTCTTGGCGATATCGTTCAGTATGTATATCTGCATCAGACACTCTCTCGACGATTGTAACAGGCGCTGGGTATTCAGGCTTAAATACCATTCTATATATTCCTTTGCATTCTGTCCTACAGCGTTAAGCAGTTTCTCGGCTTCGGCCTTATGGCCTAATGCCAGCCAGGCGTCAGCCAGTTCGAGCGAATGGCCGTAAAAGGCTTCGTGCGGGACGATGCTGCCCGGGATTTCTTCTTCGGCCCGTTGCAACACTTTCAATGCCTTGTCTTTCTGCCCTTCTTTTAACAACTGTTGGGCCAGTTGGTTGAAGAGGCGACGGTGTGTGTAGCACATGCGTATCACGGTCTCGTCGAGGTAAATGTCCGGGTTCTCTTTCAATCCGCCGTATTTGAACTTGTTCATCATGTTGTTGTACATTCTCTCGCTGTCAATGGTGCGGCCGCTCTGCTTGGTGTCGAACGGCGTGATGCGGCAGGCAAGGCCTTCCTGTACGAAGTTGTCGCCCAGATGTCCGTAATTGTCGGGACCTACTGTCGTAGACATGTAGAGCGGGCGTTCCCAGTTGGCTTGCGAAATCATTTCCAGCATCATCATTTCGCTCTTGTAGACGGCGCGTTTGCCTTTGAGAGAGATGTGCATCACATCGGGAATGGAATCAGCGGCAATCATCATGCCGGAGCGTTTCACGGCTTCCTTGTCCACTGTCACTACGATACTGTCGGTCGGGAAGATTTGCAAGTCCGGGTTGTCGTTCAAGACCCAGTGCCGGATGATGTTCTTCAACTCGTACGGGTTGTCGCCCAACATCTGTTTCAGGTCTTCCGGACTGTCTTTGTAATAGTCGATGACTTGCTGGAGGGCATCGGGCTGCACGGGGATGCCTTCGCGCGTACCGGTGACGTATTGCAGACGGGTCCAACTGATGGGCAACGACGGCGAGTCGTAGGCCGGACGGCGCATCTGGTCAATGTACCAGTCGGTTTGCAGGTAACTCAAGTTGCAGACACGGGCATCGGTACGCACGCCTTCCGTTTCCTGGTTGTACCACAACGGGAAGGTGTCGTTGTCACCGTTGGTGAAGATCACCGGATTGCCCTTGGCGTCCATGGAGTTCAGGTAGTTCTGTCCGAAGTCACGGCAGGTGTAGCGTCCGCTGCGGTCGTGGTCGTCCCACGTCTGTCCGGCCATTTGTATGGGGACAAGCAAGGCGAGCAGACTGACTAAGGAGGCTGCGGTTTCCGGCACTTTGAGACGTTTCAGTCCGTCTACGATGGCGGCTACGCCCATACCTACCCAAATGGCGAAGGCATAGAACGAACCGGCGTAAGCATAATCACGTTCACGCGGCTGCAATGGTGTCTGGTTGAGGTAGACCACAATGGCCAGACCGGTCATGAAGAACAGGAAGAAGACGACCCAGAACTGGCGTACGCCTTCTTGGTTCTTATAAGCCTGCCAGAAGAGTCCGATGAGACCCAACAACAGGGGCAGACAGTAGAATACATTATGTCCCTTGTTCTCTTTCAGTTCAGTGGGCAGTTTGCTTTGGTCGCCCAGACGGGCATTGTCGATGAACGGAATTCCGGTCAGCCAGTTACCGTGTTCCAGTTCGCCATTACCTTGTATGTCGTTCTGGCGGCCGGCAAAATTCCACATGAAATACCGCCAGTACATGAAGTTAATTTGGTAACTGAAGAAGAAGCGCAGGTTTTCGGCTTGCGTCGGTACCTTTACCATTACCATTTGTCCGCATTGGTCGTAAGGTACTTGCTTGCCTTCCACGCCGCCCATCCAGTCTTCGTAAGCCCTGACGTGCTCGGGGCGGTCGGAATACATACGCGGGAACACCATATTTTGTGCATAGATAGGTTCTTTGTCGTAATACACGATGCGATAAGCGTCCTTCTCGTCGGCACTATGTTTTTCTACGCGTTGGTAAATCGGTGCCCCTTCTTTATATTCCGGCATGCAGTAGCCGTCTTTGGCCTCAAACTGGATTTTCGAAGTGTAGGCCTGCCCGTAGAACAACGGACGGCTACCGTATTGTTCACGGTTCAGGTATTGTCCCAACGTGAAGATGTCCTCCGGTGAATTTTGATCCATCGGAGGGTTTGCCGTGGAACGGATGACGATGACGGCGTATGTGGAATACCCGATCATGATCATCAGCATGCAAAGCAATGAGGTGTTCATGACGCGGGGGCTGATGAGCGGTTTTCCCTGTACCTTTCGGCTGAGGACGAAAGCTAAAATGCCTAAGACGATGACTCCGATGATGAAACTGCTCCATCCGTATCCGTAGAAGGGAATACCCAACATGCCTACGGATACCAGATAAGCGATATTCATGCGGCGACGGCTTTTCTGGACAAGCGTTTCGCGGATAGCCCAAAGTACGGTGGCAATCAGGCAGAAAATGTAGAAAATGAGGCCGGTGTTAAACGGCAGTCCCAAGGTGTTGACGAAGAACAGCTCGAACCATCCTCCTACTTTCACGATGCCCGGTACGATGCCGTACAATACGGCGGCTACCAGAATAAAGGAAGCCATCAAAGCCCAAAGTGAACCTTTCAGGTTGGCATTGGGATTTTTCTTGTAATACCAAATGAGTACGATGGCCGGCAAACACAATAAGTTCAGCAAATGCACGCCGATGGAAAGCCCTGTCAGGTAGGCAATCAGCACGAGCCAACGGTCGCTGTGAGGCTCGTCGGCATGTTCTTCCCATTTCAGAATGAGCCAGAACACCAATGCCGTAAACAAGGATGAATAAGCGTAAACCTCACCTTCTACGGCACTGAACCAGAATGTGTCGCTAAAAGTATAGACCAACGCGCCCACCAAACCGCTTCCTTCGATGGTAATCAACTTGGCAGTTGTCATCTGGTCGTAGTCGCTACATACCAGTTTGCGCGTCAGGTGCGTGATGCTCCAGAAAAGGAACAGGATACAACCGGCACTCATCAACGCCGACATCGTGTTGACCATCAGGGCCACTTGCGAAGGGTCGCTGGTAAATTGCGAGAATAAGTTAGCCGTAAGCATGAAGAAAGGTGCACCGGGCGGGTGTCCTACTTCCAGTTTGTAGCCGGTAGTGATAAACTCCGGACAGTCCCAGAAACTTGCGGTCGGTTCAATGGTGGAACAGTAAACCCACGCGGCAATAGCAAATGTAATCCATCCCAAAAGAGTGTTTACAAGTTTGAACTGTTTCATTGTTTTGCTGTTATTTGATTTTGTTCTTATCGGTTGAGTTGCAAAATTAGTAACTTTTTCCTTTCTGTACGGCTCTTTTCCGAACTTTAAAAGGTTTGTCGGCCGTTTTAACTATGTTTGTGACATTTTAATACACGGTGAGGATAGTTGCCGTGTCCTACCAAATCGATGGGGCAGTTGAACTTGTCTTCGAGCCAGCCTTCCGGCAGTTCCGTGTCCGGATGGTAGTCGAGGGTCTCGTTGACGCAGGCGATGGTACGTACATTCTGGAGTACCGAACCCAAGTCGTGGCTGACCAGGATGATGGCGCTTTCGCGGTTGATTTCTTCCAGTTGTTGATAAAGTTGCGTTTCGAACCGCTTGTCTATGTAAGTATTGGGTTCGTCCAGTATGACCACGTCCGGTTGTGATATGATGGCCCGTCCGAGCAGGGCGCGTTGCAATTGGCCGCCGCTGAGACGGCCTATAGGACGGTCGGCCAATGTGTCCAGCCCCATGCGGCAGAGCATGTCCCGCGTGGCTTGGTGCTGTGCCTTGGAATAACGCTTCCAAAAGCTTTTCCGCAGTCCCGACAGCACGACTTCGTAGACCGAGGTAGGGAAGTTCTTGTCTATTTTGTTGTATTGGGGCAGATAGCCCATGCGGATGGAGGGGACGGGGCGGCCTTCACGAAAGAAGGTAACTGTCCCGGACATCGGTTTTTTCAATCCGAGAATCGTTTTGATTAAAGTGGTCTTTCCACCACCGTTCGGGCCGATGACACCCAAAAAGTCATGGGTGTACACCGTCAGGTCGATGTCTCGCAGGACTTGTTTTCCGTCATATCCTACCTGGATCCGGTTTAATTGTATAAGGGGCTCTTTGGATAAATCACTCCCGCTCGGCAGACTCGAGCAAGACTCGGTCTGCTCTTTCTTCATTTCGATTTTCATTGTGCGTGTAGTGTACGGGCTATTTTCAGCATTTCTTCTTTCCACTCGTATGAGAGCGGGTTGATGTCTACGAGGTGCGTACCGGTTTCTTGGGCAATGAGTTCCGCGTTTCTCCGGTCGAATTCCTGTTGGACGAAAATGGTGCGGACCTGTTTTTCTTTGCAAAGCCGGATGAGCCGGACGAGTTGTGCCGGGGAAGGTTCTTTACCGTCGGTTTCTATGGCGATTTGCGTGAGCCCGTAATCCTGTGCAAAGTAGGTGAGCGTGGGATGGTAGATGAGGAAAGCTTTGGGGTGCAGGCTGTCTACGAGCGTGTGTATACTGTCTTCCGTGGCTTGCAGGTCGGCCAGTGTCTGTTGCAGGTTCCGGCGGAATTGCCGGGCGTGTGCCGTGTCGAGCTTGCAGAGCGAGGCACAGATGTTTTGTGCGATGGTCTTCATGTGGGCCGGTGAAGTCCATACGTGCGGGTCGGTTTCGTTTTCCGGTGTGTCGGACGAGCCGTGATGATGCCCCTCTATGAGCTTGATGCTTTCCGAAGTCCGGACGAACGGGACTTCGGGGGACATTTGCCGGAGCCTGTCTGTCCAAGTACGTTCAAAACCTAAATCGCCGACCGTGAAGTAGACCAGACTTTGCCCGAGTTTCATCATCTGTTCGGGAGTAGGCTCGTAAGTCTCTGGGCTGCTGCCTTTCGGTACGAAGGTTTCTACGCGGAATCCGTCGCCTGTAATGCGTTCCGTAATGTAGCGCAGCGGTTCGATAGATACAGTGATAACCGGTCGCTGCGTGTCTTTGTTGTCTGTACGGCCGGACGGCTTGCATCCGGTGAGAAGGCAAAGACATGCCGATAGGTAAAACAGGAAGGGTCGTAATTTCATTTTCATTAAAATAAAGTGACGGTATAGACTAAAATGGCATAACGTACCAGTTTCCCGATCGTAATGGAAATCAGGCATATCAACCAGTTGGCACGCATGAAACCCAATGCCACGGAAATGGCATCGCCGATGACGGGGACCACACACAGGACACCGCCCACCCAAGCGCCTTTACGTTCCATCCAATGTTGCGCTTTCTCCACGCTTTCCCGCTTCACGTGCAAGTATTTTTCTATCCATTCCATGCGGCCGAGCCGCCCTAAACAGTAATTGAACATGCTGCCGCCCACGTTGCCTACGGTGCCCCACACCAATAGCATGACCGGATCCAGACCGGCCAGTTGCAGACCGACCATGACAGCCTCGGAACTGAACGGGAATATGCTGGCAGCCAGAAAAGCAGCCAGAAACATGCCCCAATAGCCGTACTGTATCAGAAAGTCAACCACTGCGTCCATACGTTCAGAAAAGATAAGGCTGCAAACATAAACAGGAACAGCACGAACACCGCACGAGTAAACCGGCTGCCTGTCAGAGCAAAGTAATGGGATAGGATGGGAGCGGAGTTCATGACCAACAGACCGAGCAGTACTTGGAAATGTACGGGTTGCAGGCCCATGAACAGTGCGATAAGCAACTCTTGGGTGAGAATGAGATACAGGAACATTCGTGTGCGTATCTTGTCGTTGAAACTGGTGCGTATACAATGCTGTGCGGCTATAAAGGTAAATACCGCCACCAGTCCTATGGTACTGATTTGCAAGAAATCGAGATTCCGGTAATTCTCATAATGTATCGGTTGGAAGAGGATGAGTTCCCGGAAATGTCCGATGAACCGGCTGAAGTCTTCCGTATAAAGGAAATATCCGGCCATGAACCAGTAAGGGAGAATCAAGCCCGTCATGGCCGCCCAGAACGTACGCCATGTCAGCGAACGGAGGTAGACTGTGGCGTACCAAAGATAAAACGGGGCGAAAAAAAGCAGTTGCGGGAAAAACAGACTGCCGATGCCGAGACAGAGAAACGAGTGAAAGATAGGGCTTACGGCTTCCGTGCGCTGATAGGATTTGAACAACAGATAATAGGACGCCAGCATGAGGCAAGATACGATTAAGCCGTCTTGCAGGGGATGCAGGCTGAATATACATCCCGTCATCCACAGGTAAATGGCCGGTGTCAACCGGCTGCGGATGCGGATGAGTGAATGGGCATTGTTGGTCTCTACCCAAAAATAGGCCGTCAGGCCGCAAACGGCCCAACCCAGTATGCGGTCGGGCGTATAGATTCCTTCCGCACACCACAGCAGTGTGGTGAGAAAAGCGGCTACGGGCAGTGTGAAATTGCTCGTAGCCACCTTGTTCTGGAATCTGTTCCGTCTCATTTCCTTATAGGTCTTGACCGATGTCAGAACGGAAATATTTCTTCTCGAACCGGATTTTCTGCGCCTGGCTGAAAGATTGCTTCAAGGCTTCTTCCTTATCCTGTCCGTAAGAGCTGACCGCGATGACCCGTCCACCGGCTGTAACCACCTGTCCGTCCTTCAAAGCCGTGCCGGCATGGAAGACGATGCTGTCCTGTACGTCTTCGATACCCGTGATGGGGAATCCTTTTTCGTATGCTTCGGGGTACCCGCCGGATACCAGCATGACACACACGGCACTGCGTTCGTCGATTTCCAGTGTCCGTCGGTCGAGGTCGCCCTGTGCCACGCCTTCCAAAAGCTCTACCAGATCGCTCTTCACACGAAGCATGACACTTTCGGTTTCCGGGTCGCCCATGCGTACATTGTATTCAATGACCATCGGTTCGCCTTCCACGTTGATTAGTCCGAAGAAGATAAAGCCTTTGTAGTCGATGCCCTCTTCGGCCAGTCCCTCCACCGTGGGGCGGATGATGCGGTCTTCGACTTTCCGCATCCATTCCGGGGTAGCGAACGGGACGGGAGACACACTCCCCATGCCGCCGGTGTTCAGGCCGGTGTCATGTTCTCCGATACGTTTGTAATCTTTAGCCTCCGGCAGGATTTTGTAGTTCCGTCCGTCTGTCAGCACGAATACGGAACATTCGATTCCGCTGAGGAATTCCTCGATGACCACCGACGAGGAGGCCGTGCCGAACATGCCGCCCAGCATTTCTTTCAGTTCCTTGCGGGCTTCTTCCAATGTCGGCAGGATGAGCACGCCTTTGCCTGCACAAAGTCCGTCGGCTTTCAGTACGTAAGGAGCTTTCAGGGTTTCCAAGAATTTCAGGCCTTCTTCCAACGTCTCCCCCGTGAACGTACGGTAGGCGGCTGTCGGTATGCTGTGGCGTTGCATGAATGCCTTGGCGAAATCTTTACTTCCCTCCAGTACGGCTCCCTGTTTGGACGGACCGATGACAGGGATGTCTTTCAGTTGGTTGTCGTTCTTGAAGAAATCATACACTCCTTTGACCAAGGGAGCTTCCGGGCCGACTACCACCATGTCCACGGCTTTGCTGAGGACAAATTGCCTGATGCCTTCAAAATCATCGGCTTTGAGCGGTACGTTTTCCCCCACACTGCCCGTACCCGCATTTCCGGGTGCGATGTACAGTTGGTCTACTTTCTTGCTTTGGGCGATTTTCCAGGCCAGAGCGTGTTCGCGCCCTCCGCTGCCTAACAGTAATATCTTCATATCCGATTGTTTTTATTTCAAATAGTCTTCAAAATATTGCGTGATGCGTTCGTGCAGGTGTACGCGGTCCTTTCCCATCATGTTATGTTCATCGCCCGGATAAGTGAAGAAATCCGGTTGGGTGCCCGCGTCGATGCAGGCACGCAGGAACGACAGGGAGTGTTGCGGGACGCACACCGGGTCGTTGTAACCGATGATGACTTGGAGTTTGCCTTTCAGGTTACCGGCTTTGAGTCTCAGGTTACTGCCTTTGTAGCCTTCGGGATTATCTTGCGGACGGTCCATATAACGCTCGCCGTACATCACTTCGTAGTATTGCCAATCGACGACAGGACCTCCGGCCACACCGGCCTTGAATACGTCGGGATAAGTCAGCATGAGGTTGGTGGTCATGAAACCGCCGAACGACCATCCGTGCACACCCATCCGGTCGGCATCGACGTAGGGCAATGATTTCAGGAACCTTACGCCTTCCATCTGGTCTTTCATTTCTTCTACGCCCAGATGCCGGAAGGTAACGTTCTCGAAAGCCAGCCCTCGATGTTCCGAACCTCGGTTGTCGAGGATGAACAGCAGGTAACCTTTCTGTGCCATATAGATTTCCCAACCGCGTGCCAAATAATTCCGGCTCGCCTCTACGTTGTGAGCGTGCGGCCCGCCGTACACGTAGATTACGGTAGGATATTTCTTATTCGGGTCGAAATCCACGGGTTTCACCATCCGGTAATAGAGGTCGGTGGTGCCGTCGGCGGCTTTGATGCTACCGCATGTGATTTCCGGCACGTTATAGTCTTTCCATGGGTCTTCGGCAGTCAACAAGTTACGGCCTTTCCCGTTCCGGGTGTCTGTCAGGCTGATGCTGCGCGCCACGGTGGGGGAAGAGTAACGGTCTTCTACGTAAGTGCCGTCTGCATTCACGCTACCGTAGTGTACGCCTTCGCCGTTGTCCAAAAGGGTACGTTTGCCGTCTTTTACGCGTACCTTATATATATTGGACTGCAACGGATGGATTTCATTGCTGCAAAAAAGCAGGCTTTTTTCTTTCAGGTCAAAGCCCAAAACTTCTTTCACCACCCATTCGCCGGAGGTCAACGGGGTGACTTCGACATGCTCTTCGCACGCGCCGCCCTGAAATGTCTTATGTCGTTGTGGAGCCTGCGGTTTGGACAGGTCGAACAAATAGAGATGGTTGTAACCGTCCCGTTGACTTTGATAAATAAACTTGGAACTGTCCCATGGCAGGAACAGCAGGCCGTGCATCGGTTCCACGTATTTGGGATGCTCCTCTTCGTATATCACACCCTCCTTTTTGCCCGTAGCCGCATCGTAACGAACCAGTTCCGCATGGTTTTGGTCGCGGTTCAGTTCAATCATGTATATTTTCCGGTTATCCGGGCTCCAGGAAATGTTCGTGAAATAACGGTCGGTGGGATCTCCTGCTTGCAACCATACCGTCTGGCCTGTGGTCGGCGTAAAGACACCCACCGTCACTTTGTGCATTTTTTCTCCAGCCATAGGATATTTGCAAGGATAAGTGGTGGCTATGCGTGTCGTGATATCCACTTGCGGATAGTCGGGCACCATACTTTGGTCCATCCGATAGAAAGCGAGTTGTTTCCCGTCCGGGCTCCAGAATGTTCCTTTGGTAATGCCGAACTCGTTACGATGTACGGTTTCTCCATACACCAAGTCGTTGCTACCATCGGAAGACACGGCCATCGTTTGCCCCTCTTTCGTCGTGACATATAGGTTGTGTTGCCGCACGAAAGCCAGGCTATTGGAAGACGGGGAGCGGTCCAATGCCGTGGCATCCGCCGGATATTCCTGTTCCCATACCTTCTTTCTCGATTTGAAGTCTACTACAGTGTATATGGAGGTCGGTTTACCTCCGTTTTTTCCTTTCCCGGAAACGACGGTGGCTACCCATGGTTGTCCTCCATCGGGGAACTCCACATTGTAGCAGCTACGCACGACCGATGAGTCTTCCCCGGCTCCCAGCCATTGGTTCAGTTGCTGTAAGGTGAACAGCACCTTCTTGCTTCCGTTCTTGGGGTTTATCTCATTGCAGCCGTCCAAGTCCGTTTCCACCAACCGGTTACCCCACCAAGCCGTGTACAGGTTCTGGGGCTGTAATTGATGGTACGTACTTCCTCCCGGAAGCAAATCATCCAACGTAAAGCTCTTTTTTCCTTGTGCCATGGCGAGGACGGACAGAAGTGAAACCATTATGAAAAGATTAATCCTCTTCGTCATAGCGGTCGAATTTACGGTTTTTTCCGAATGGCTTCCGTTCGCGGTCAAAAGGTTTCCGCTCGCGGTCGAACGGCTTGTTTTTGCGGTCGAACGAGCGTTCTCTGCGTTCAAAAGGTTTTCCTTCGCGTTTAAACGGTCGTTTTTCGTATGACCCTCCTCTGTCCTCACGGTCTTCCCGTGTACGGCGGTCGAAAGAATGACCTCCGCGCGGCCGGCCGTTGCGGTCGTCGTAATCCCTTCTTCTGGGGGTGAAGTCTTCTTCATCGTCATCAATGGCCCTTTTAAACTCGCGGTGCATCTTGAAACGTCGTTTTTCCGCCATTTGCCGACGTTCTTCGTCGGTTTTGATTTCCTTGCCTTCGGCGCGTAGTTCTTTGTATTTTCCACTGAATATTTGGTATTTGCGGAACTCGCATTCCAACGAACCGTTGTACAAAGGTATTTTGATGGAAGGTTTCAGGCCTATCTGGTCGAAACATTCTTCGCGGTAACTCAGAACCCAGGCATCGTTATCCAGGAACTGGTGTTTCAGCCGTTCGCCGATGGTCCGGTACAGCCCCAACAAATCGGGCGTGGAGATGCGTTCGCCATACGGCGGATTGGTGATGATGATGCTTTTCTCGGCCGGTTGCGTAAATTTGTGGAAATCTTGCTGGGCTATTTCGATCTCTTTGCTCAGTCCGGCAGCTTTGACATTCCGTGTGGCGATGTCTACGGCGTTGCGGTTAATGTCGTAACCGTAGATCTTATGTGTGAATTCACGTTCTTGCGACTCGTCGTTGTAAATCCGGTCAAACATCTCCTTGTCGAAGTCAGGCCATTTCTCGAAAGCATATTCCTTGCGGAATACGCCCGGTGCGATGCCGCGGGCGATAAGTGCCGCTTCGATGGCTATCGTTCCCGAACCGCACATCGGGTCTATCAGGTCGCATTCGCCGTCCCAGCCCGTCATCAGGATCATGCCGGCGGCCAATACCTCGTTCAACGGGGCTTCCACGGCTTCCTGCCTGTAGCCGCGCCGGTGCAACGATTCACCGGAACTGTCTAACGACAGCGTACAGTCGTTTTCTGCAATATGGATATTCAGTTGCAAGTCCGGATGGGTCACGCTGATGTTGGGGCGCGAACCGGTTTTCTCGCGGAAGTAATCCACAATGGCATCCTTTACCTTATAGGCCACGAACTTACTGTGACGGAACTCTTGGGAAAAGACCACAGAGTCTACGGCAAAGCTGGTTTCATTGTTCAGATACTGATTCCAGTCGATGGCCTTGACGGCATCATAAACCTGATCGGCAGATTCCGCCTTGAAATGCTTGATAGGTTTAAGAATGCGGATGGCCGTACGCAGGGCAAAGTTGGCCCGATACATGAGTTCCTTGTCGCCGGTGAAAGACACCATTCGGCGTCCGGTCTGGATGTTGTTTGCTCCTAAGTCGGTCAGCTCTTTGGCCAAAACATTCTCTAATCCCTGGAAGGTTTTGGCGATGAGTTCAAATTCAGTTTCCATTGTGTAAGTTTTGTTGGATAAATCGCTCATGCTCGGCAGACTCGAGCAAGCTCGGTCTGCGCTCGCTTACTCGCGATTTTCGATGGATGCTTGTTTGCTATTGGTTTATTTATATTTCTTTTGTACGAGTCGGGCACCGGCAGGTACGTCCTCCGTCACCCAGATGTTACCGCCTACCGTCGCGCCACGGCCTACCGTGATGCGCCCCAGAATGGTGGCGTTGGAGTAGACAATCACGTCGTCTTCCAGAATCGGGTGTCGCGGAATGCCTTTGATGGGGTGTCCGTCGTCGTCGAGCGGGAAGCTTTTGGCTCCGAGCGTGACTCCCTGATAGAGCTTTACGTGGTTGCCGATGATGCAAGTTGCCCCTATCACGACGCCCGTGCCGTGGTCGATAGTGAAGTGGTGGCCGATTCGGGCGGCGGGATGGATGTCGATGCCGGTCTCGGAATGCGCCATTTCCGTGATGATACGCGGAATCAAAGGCACGCCCAATAAAAGCAGTTCATGGGCGATACGGTAATTGCTCAACGCCTTGATGATAGGGTAACAACTGATGATTTCGCCGTAAGACTCGGCAGCCGGGTCGCCGTTGTAAGCCGCTTCCACATCGGTGGCCAGCACTTCGCGCAGGGCTGGCAGGCGGCTGATGAACTGTCCGGCCAAGTCGATGGCCTTTTCGCGTTTGGTGTCACATGCACAGTCGCCTGTTTCCTTGGCATCGAAGCATAGTCCGGCATGTATCTGTTCGGTCAGCAGATTGTACAACCGTTCGATGTTGACACCGATATGATAAGTGATGGTATGATGGTTGACCGTGGATTTCCCGTAAAATCCCGGGAAAAGGATGGCACGGCACAATTCGATAATTTCGTGCAGGACTTTTCCCGAAGGGAGGGGGTCTCCGTCTTGATGTTCATGAAACAAACCTTTCAGAGACGAGTCTTCGGATAATTCCGTGACGGTTTGTGCCAAAAGGTGAGTGAAATTCAACAAACTCATTAAACTTTAAAATGTGTGATATTCTCCGTGCAAAGATAAAAAAATCAGGCTTCCTTCCCAAAAAAAAGCCTGATTATTTGTTACGGGCCTACGCTTTGCCCCGATATTACGACGCGTCATGCTTCTTTCGCGCTTTTCACCAACTTATACAACTTGTCGTTCGGCCTTATTTTCTCCGGCACTTTAAACGACACGCGCATGCCTTTTCCTACGGTTTCCACCGGTTTCAGGTCGTAACGCACTTCTTCCAAATCCATGAACAATGCCCCTGTCGTAGGACCGGTGACGAGCAGACGGTCGCCCACGCTCATGTCTGCCGCTTCGATTTGGAACTCTCCCACTCCAAGTTTGGAAAAGTATTTGATGGCCTTGCCCACGTAGACCTTTTTTTCCGTGGCGGCCGAGCCGTAGTTCGTCGTCCATTCGCCTAAAGTCTGTCCCTGGTAGTACCCGTCCCAGAAACCACGGTTGAACACGCGGGCCAGCCGCTCGTCCCATCCGTCTTTATTCTCTTCGGTGAATGTCCCGTCCAACACGCTTTGTATGGCTTCCTGATAGCAGCCTACGACGGTGGCCACATATTCCGGTCCCCGGGCACGTCCCTCGATTTTGAACACGCGTACGCCCGCCTCCATCATCCGGTCAATGAAGCGTACGGTCTTCAGGTCTTTCGGGCTCATGATGTATTTGTTGTCGATTTCCAGTTCCATGCCCGTTTCGCGGTCTTTCACGATGTAGCCCCGGCGGCAGATTTGCATGCAGGCCCCCCGGTTGGCCGACCGTCCTGTGTTGTCCAGACTGAGGTAACATTTCCCGCTGACGGCCATGCAGAGTGCTCCGTGACAGAACATCTCGATACGTATCAGCTCTCCGCCCGGACCGCAAATGCGTTGTTCCTCTATTTGCCGGTGTATGTCGGCCACCTGCGTCATATTCAGTTCGCGGGCCAACACCACGACATCGGCAAATTGGGCATAGAATTTCAACGCTTCGATGTTGCTGATGTTCAGTTGGGTGGACAGGTGTACCTCCTGCCCTATCTGTCGGCAGTACATCATGACGGCTACGTCCGAAGCTATGACAGCGGAGATGTCGGCTTCCTTGGCTGCATCTATGATGGTACGCATCAGCGGAAGATCCTCGCCGTAGATGATGGTGTTTACCGTCAGATAGCTCTTGATGCCGTGTGCGGCACAAGTTTGTGCCATTTCCTTCAGGTCGTCAATGGTGAACGTACTGGCCGAATGCGCCCGCATGTTCAGGTTTTCGATGCCGAAGTATATGGAGTCGGCTCCGGCTTTGATGGCTGCGGCCAATGATTCGCGCGAGCCTACCGGTGCCATGATTTCAAAATCTTTTCTCGTCATGGTGTGGGGTTTTGTTTGCAAAGATACGCCCTTTTCTCGATACATGGGATTTTTGTGCTGTTTTATTTTTCTTGTGGCGATTAATTGCAGGGTAGTGATGGTTTTACTCATTGTGTTTTTGTTTTTTGGGGTGGTGCGTATAGGTCTCCTTTCCCCTCATGTTTATAAGGGAATGAGGCCGACACGTTTATGTACAAGTTACTTTGTGGGCCAGAGTATTCTATCTCTCCCTTTGCTTTATGATATTTATGCTATTGTATACGCCAACGGGCAAAGACTGCAAGCAAGTCTTTGCCCGTTGGCGTTGTATAGGAACAACTGTTTTTAATTGACGTATTTACGTTTGTTCTTGATGTAGACTCCTCATAGAATGTTTTCATCTCAATACTTTCTTGCCATTAATGATGTAGATTCCATGAGAAGTTCTGTCTACGCGACGGCCTGAAAGGTCGTAGATTGTTTTGGGAGTGGTTACGGAAAGTCGTGGGGGAGATACGGTGCCTATTGCAGTAGGGTTGTTACGCTCCTCACGGGTTACGAACTGCCAAACATCGGTATCTTTCAGATAGTTGGTGCGTACGCACATCATGTCGTGTTGCGTGGGATCGTAGCTCCAATGCCCATTATTCTGACCTGGGACAATGATGGCATAGGGGGCAATGAGGTTGGATTGCTTTACTTCCTCTATTTCCACCGCTTCGGCATGGTTTACACCGGTGAAAGGCACATCACAATACATGGAACCGTTTTCGCCTGCAACTTCGGCTTCGTAATAATATGCTGCTCCAGAGTTTTTGGGCACACTGCCTTCATACCAACCCCAGTAGGTGTTGTGACCTATATCGGGTGTTTTGATGTACGTCTTGCCCTCCTTGCGGTAAATGGAAACCAGCATTCCGTCCTCGTCTAAGCCAGCCTGTGTGCCCCAGGCACCGTGCCCTGTATTGAGCCATAGTCCCATCTTCACGTTATAAAGATAATATTGTTCTGATTCTTCAGGTGTTGAGCCTGTATAGGGGCTTTCCATAGTCGCTGTCAGCCGCACTTGTTCTGTGGCATCGTTCAGTTGCCGGGTGAGATCGGCAAAGACGATGGGGTTCTGTAATTTTGCGGTCAGCATTGTCTGTTCCTTTACGAGGGCAAGGAGTTGGGTGCGTGCCTTTTCATCGTAGCGCGTTTTATCGGCCACATTTTGTGCGAGCTTTACCGCCTGTTGCCATGCAGTGCGTGCGGCGTTGATTTGTGCTTCTGTGAAGTTGTTGGTCGGCGCATCAGGCCCATCGTAACCTTCGGATTCGGCCAGCGTGTCGATATACTCTTTGTCGCCAATGACAAAGGTGTTGTATGAACGGGCCGGCAGAGTGGCTGTCAGATACTTGTCTTCGTCAATACCTATGCTTAGCAGGCGTTCGCTATTACTCTCGTTGCCTGCCACTACCACGTATGTTCCGTTTCCTGTCTCGGTTACAAGCACAAGGGGCTCTTTGCTGCTTTTGCGTAGCACTTTGGCACCATTGCCGATGAAGTGGCTATAATGTTTGTAGGCATAAAACTCGGGGGTGTAGCGCGGCTTTAGTGTGGAGAGGTCGAGATGGACAAGTGCATTCTGCCACCAATTCATGAACGGTCCACGTCCATTACCGCCAAGAATGCTGTTCCAATTGGTGTAGGTTACGCAACCATGGTTCAGATAATGGTGGATGAGTTCAAAGGTATGTGTGCCGGCAGCCCAGTCAAAGGTGCCGCTGCCACATTCGCTCTCTGTCTGGATGAACTCTAAGTTCGGGAAACGTGCCTGGTATTCGTCAGCAATGGTGGCGATGGCATTGCGCCCCTCCCATTGGAAGCCCACACCATCGAACATCTCGGCCAGTGTCTTACCTTTGTAGTCGGGGTGCTTGCTTGGGTAATCCAAGATGGTACGGAAGGTAGGCAAGTCACCTGTGTTCATCGTACCCAGCCAAACCTTCACGCCGGGATGCGTCGCACGTATGTAAGGTATGAGGTAATCGGCATTGAAGCGGGCCGTCGAGGTGGCCTCCCACGAAGTATTAGGGTAGTAGTTGCAAGTGTAGGCTTCGTTTTGGTAACATATGCCTGTAATGTTGATGCCCTCTTCGGCGTAGGCATCAATGAAACGGCCGAAGTACTTAGGATAGGCCTGTAGGTACTCTTCTTCCATGATGAACTGCGTGGAGGTATAGGCGGGGTAGGTGATGTCCAGTCCATTTTCGTAACCCGCACGGTTGCTGTAATGATGGCTGTGTTTCATCCACTGCGGGGGACTCCAAGGCGAGCACCAAAAGTCCATGTCGGGATTCTGTTCCTGCGCCTTTTTGATGAAAGGTATGATGTTCCTCTTGTCGCGTTCGATGGTAAAGTGCTCCATTTCGAAATCTGTCTCGCCCTCAGGCATCTCGTCGCATGAATACCATGCTCCGAGGCGGTCGATGGGATGGTCTTCCTGATGGTACACGTCTTCATCATAGAAGTTTTCGGGGCCGGCATAATCACTGGCGCCTAAAGGGATGCGTCCCAAGGCGAAACGCAGGTCGCCCGTGGGAGAGAACATACGATGGAAAAATTCAGCGCGTTCTTCTTCGGTGAGTTTCTTTAAGGCGATCCAGTCTAATTCGTTGAAACAAGTACCCCAAGCGCGGAATGTGGAGCGGACATCGGTGGTATGGAATGTGGCGGAGGGAGTACCTACAACCTTGTCGCTCATGGCTACACGTTTCATCTGCCATGCCTGTGCCTCGGTGGTGGTGAACTGTAGTGCCTTGTAGCGGCAGGTGTCCTCCACCACAATACCTGGGTTACGCTCATCCTCGGACACCAGCTGCCATAGTGCGTCTGCACCGGTGATGCTGGCCGATACGCACATTACGGTGGGATATTGTGCATCGTAGCCCAGCATTTTGTTGTTGTTTTCAGGCAGTGAGATACGGTAGGCATTGGGGATGTTTTCGTTGGCTACGGCAGTCAGTTGTACGGTTTCTTTGCTTGTCGAACTGTTTAGATAATACTGTGCATCCACGCCCGTTGGTAGCTTTTCGTTGCTTCCGCCCTTGGTGTCCAGCCAGCCCCAATGGCAATTCTCACCCAGCGAGGGGACATTTATCCAATAGCGGCCTTCGCCGTCGGCGGCCACCAGGCGCACTTCAATGCCTTCGTCGTTCCAGCCGGCTTGTGTACCCCAATAACCGTAGCCGCCCCAGCCCATGAACTGCGCGTGTCCCACATTATAAAGATAGTAACTGTCACCGGCATGCACCTTGCTGCCATGATAGGGTGACTTGGGTTCCGTGAGGTTCTTCTGTGCTACCTGTATTAAGGCAATTGCTGATACCAGGCGATGCATGGCTTCCTTTTTTCTTTCGGCATCGAGCGATGCGTAATCTGTATCCATGGCTTCTTGCAGAGTTGCAATCTTTTCCTGTGCCAGCCCCGTGAGGTCGAGGCTCTGGGCTATGGCCAACTGTTCCTGCCAAGTCGTGGAAAGTTGGAAGTGGTGGAGCGTACAGAGTGATCCGTTTTGGGTTGATTGGAAAACGAGATATACAGCTTGCTTGCCCTTTAGTTGGGAGAGGCCCGACAATGTGACGTGGCAGGGGATGATGGTTTGTGACATATCGCTCGTCAGTTCCAGCGTACCCAATACCATGCCGCCACGATCCGTCCATGGGCTGCCTGCTAAGATAGTGATGCTACCGTCCAGTCCGCCCGGTTGCAGGGTGAACACGGCATCTATGTGGTCGCTTTCAGGCAGAATGTCGAAGTTGAAATACTTGTAGCCCACCACAGAGCCTGAAGTGTTGTTCACTACCGGGCAGCTGTGTAAGTCGAAATCTGAGGGAGCCTCTGCAGGATTACCCTCGTAGTATGTGGGCTGCACGTAGGAACCTGAGTGGAAGAATGTGGGAAACGATTCCCACGAACCGTTGGGTCCTGTGTAGTAGCAGGCTATGCCTGCCATCTGTCGTTGGCAGGGGTTGAGACCATTGGTAAGAAAACCCATAGAAGTGTATTCAGCCTCGGAAATGGTAACCTTACCGCCCGGTCCTTCTTCTACCTCGACGGTGATAGGCTCTACAGTGGCTTGGCGCGAATATTCGCTGGTACCTGTCTGGCGGTGGTAGAACACCCACCATTGTCCGTCTATTTCAATGATGCTACCGTGGGTATTACCATCGGGGTGTGCGGTATAAGTGGGATTACCATCATGGTCTACGCCACGTGCACGGCCGTCGATTATGGTACCGCCATAAGTGAAAGGGCCGAGCGGGCTATCGCTGTAGGCGTAAGCTAGTGTGTAGTGGCTGCTACCTAAGCCAAATTCGCCGTTCCGTGTCTGGCGGCTGTAAATGAAGACGTACTTGTCCTTTATCTTACGTATGGACGAAGCCTCGAAAAACCTGAATGTGTCGTCTTGTCCAAGGTTGGGGATGAGATCGGTTACGATTTCCGTGCCTTCTTTGACGGTGGCCATGGTTACGGGGTCAAGTTCGGCACCAAACGACTGTTGAAAGCCCCAATAGCCATACACGCGTCCGTCATCATCGATGAATACTGCGGGGTCGAAGCGTAACACTCCGTCGGTCTTTTGGGCCTCGGTCGTGCTCCAGTTGATTACCTCAAAGGGGCCGTCGGGGCGCAGGCTTTTAGCCACCATCCCTTCGCGCCCAACCTCTTGGTTGTTGGGGTAAAGGTAATATACTTTTTGTCCGTTTTCCTCGCGCATGGTCACGTCGGGTGCATAGAGCAGGTCGCCACGGCCGTCGCTATGCAACAGGTTGCCATCGCGGTCTTTCACAGAGGTGAAAATGATGCCGTCATAGCGCCACTGGGTGAGGTTGTCAATGGGGGCTGACCACACCACTTGTTCCAATCCGCAATAAGCGTCGCGTAGCGAATCGTGCGAACCGTAGATATACAGACGGAATTTTCCCGGGTGGTCGGGGTCTTCAAACACATAGGGTTCTGCATCGGGGACATACTCCCATAAAGGGAGATAGGGGTTTTGTGCTTTGCTTGTCAGCATTGACAGCAAGAATGCTGCCAGTAACAGGAATTTGTTCATAGTTATTGAAATGTGTAATTGTTTGTGGGTTACCATGGTAATGACTTTTTTAGCGTTCACAGTACACGGGCTATGCCCGTCTTATATGTAGAGTTTATCTTTGATGGAACTCTTTCTGTCGCAAAGGTAGGACGAATGTAGCGACATTCTATAAATACTTTAAGCACAATCAATAAAACATATTAGCAATAGTACGTGTTGCAACATTTATTGCTCTAAAATTCCGCATTTCTTGCATTGTCTTCCGTATTTCTGCGATTCGCGTACTGCGTGGGAAGTATGCCGAAGCGTTTCTTGAAACACTTTGCGAAATAACTCGGCGTGGCGAATCCCACCCGTTGGGCGACCTCGCTCATGGCCAACTTGGGGTGTTCGGAAATCATCTTGGCTGCATGTTTCAGACGGATGTCGCGGATGAACTCCACAGGTGAAAGGCCTGTGAGCGATTGTATGCGACGAAGCAGATTGGAGCGGCTCATGCAGAGGTCGGAGGCAAGACCTTCCACGTTATATTGTGGGTCAGTGATGTGCTGCTCCACATGGTTCTTGGCCAATGCGAGGAACTCCTTGTCTTTTTCGGCAATCAACTCTTGTTGCGAAGGTACGGCAATCTCGCGAAGTGCCAAGTCCTGACGTTGCCGTTGAATCTGACGTAGTTTGTGTACCCGCGTACTGACCAGCCAAAGGCAATAAAGCGGCACGGCGGCGGTGGCGGTGAGAAGAAGCACGGCCCACCACTCTTGCCACCAGAACGACTGGCGATGCAGCAGAATGACACTCTCCCCCTCCTTCCAGCATCCTGAACCATCGGTGCTACGCAGGTGCAGTTTGTGATTGCCCTTTGTCAGGTTGTTGATATAGAGCGTGTTTACACCTTGCGGCAGATAAATCCAGTCTTGGTTGATGCCTTCGATGCGGTAGGCGAAGCAGATTTTGTCAGCGTTGAAGATATCGAAGGTGGAGAGATACAGGCTTACCGTGCCGGAACCTGCGGGAATGTCGATGCGGTCAGTACGGCTGTCCACGATGCTCAGGCTATCGCCATACAGGAAAGCCGTCACTCTCGGCATCTGTCCGGAAAAAGACTGACGGTCAAGTTCGGGTGAAGAAGGGGCTATGCAAATAGCGCCGGTGCCGTCTATGCCGATGCTGTCGCCCTGCATCTCTTCCAAATGATAGAAAAGGGAAACATTGATGGGGCTGTCGGTGGTACGGATGGTACGGAAGGCTTGGTTTTCCGGGTTGTATTCCCGGACACGTTGGTTGCTGAGTATCCATACGTGTCCGCGGCGGTCGCACATCACGTCGATGAACACTTCGCCACTGTTGCTCATCATGCCATCCCGGCTCAGTGTGTCGTGGCGGAGGCTGTGCACATTGCCATCTTTCCCTACGGTCCATACCGTGCCGTCCGCGTTGGCTGATAATGCTGACAGGAACGGAGACATGGCCAGACAGGAGGGTGTGCCGCCTTTTGTCGGTATCTTGAACAGGCCTTTCTGCCGTGCGATGAAATAAAGTTGGTCGCCGCAGAGCGCGATGTCTTCCACTGGTGCTTGTGTGCCGCATAACTTCTTTGTCCGTTTTCCTGTCAGGGAATACTCATACAAGCCGCCGTCTGTGCCGATGTGAAGGATGCCTTTGCCATTGTCTGCGATGTGTGTGATGGTCTCTGTCAGTTCGGCGACGGGTGTTTCTTTGATTCCTTGGTTATGGACAAGACGGACCAGTGAGTTGCCTCGTGCTGCCCACAAGCCTTGTCCGCTTTTGTCCGGCTCGATGCACTTTCCGTAGGCCCCATTGCCCACTGTTTTGAGTTGCCGGGTTTTACTGTTGTAATGCATCAACCCCACACGTCCCTGGTGTATCCAGTAGTCTGCCCCGTTTATTATCATGCGGTCGGGCAGTAACGGATAGCCAGTGAGGTCGCGCATGGCGTTCACTTCCATTCTCTTTACCTGTGTTTTATTGGAGCTGACGACAAAGGTCGTGGGGGTGAATCCCGATACCCATATGTTGCCTTCGCGGTCTTCGTACAGAATATCCAGTATCTTGTTTCCTTCCGGCAGGAAGTGCGTTGTTTCGTAAGGGAGAAGTTCTTGTCCGCTAATGCGATAGACCCACAGGTTGTCCTGTGTCGTCACCCACATCAGTCCATGGCGGCTGTCGATGAGCATGGACAGACAGCAGTCTTTGTCGCGGGTGGTCCGGGTGACGGGCTGCTCGGTAATTTTGCCTGTGGCCGCGTCGTAATGCACCACGCCTTTGTCCCACGTGGCAATCCAAAGGCCTCCCGAGGCGTCTTTGGCCATGGCCATGGGATTGACGGGCTGGCTTAGCATCACTTCATTGAACTTCCTGTCCGCGCCTCTCTTCATGAGCTTTCCATTCAAAAGCGCGTAGACTCCGTTGGTCTTGTCGGCATAGAAATTGTTGACGCGCTGGCAAGGAAGGCCGTCGTATGTTTCTTCCATCTGGCTTCCGTCTGCAGAGAAGCGGTAGGCGCGGTTGTCCATCCCTACCCATAGCTTCCCTTGGATGTCCCGATAGATGGCGCTTACCACACCGCGCAAGTCATAAGGCATGGAGAGGCGCATTGTCTCGTGGTCGAGGCGGAACAGCCCCACGTCTGTCCCCATCCAAATGTTGCCTGCCGTGTCCTCGTTGATGCAAAGTATGTTGTTGGCGGCGGGCAGTCCAACCCAATTGGCAGGTTGGAAAGTGTGTATCTGGTAGCCGTTGTCGCGGCACAGGCCGCCACCTATCGTGCCGTACCAAAAGAAACCGTCGCTGCTTTGGAATACGGTATGTACGTTTGCCACGGGAAGTTGCGACTGTGTGGGCAGCATCTGGATCGAGAATGTCTCATTGTCGGGAGAAGGTTGTTGCGCGAAGAGATTCATACATTCGCCCAAAACGAACAATAGCCCCAGTATCTGGTATTTCTTGTGATATTTCTTGCACATGGCAGAACATGAATTAATTTTCATTATTGTTTCGGTTCATTTAGTCCTCAAACAAATCTTTTCTTGTTATTTTCCAATCTGCGGAATTCCTTTTTTCTTCCGGAGATTCTCACCGGCTGCCAATTTAATGAATATATTCGAATAATGACTCCTTGGCTGACGAAAAATTAAAAGTAAAGGACGAAAATGTACTGTTCTGTTTTCAGCAAGGCGTTCTCTTTGTTTTTGTGTAAGGGAGCCATTCCCTCTGTTGTTCTTTCTAAAAAAATAGCGTTTTCTTTCTCTCTTTCCTTGTCTTGCCGTACCTTTGCATCTATGAAAATAGGAAATGTGGAGTTCGGGCCTTATCCCGTGTTTTTGGCCCCGATGGAAGATGTGACGGACATTGGTTTCCGTCTCTTATGCAAGCGTTTCGGCGCGGCGATGGTATATTCCGAGTTTGTGGCGGCAGATGCCTTGGTGCGCATGGTGAACCGCAGTTTGGAGAAACTGGCGGTGTGTGATGACGAGCGCCCCGTGGCCATCCAGATTTACGGCAAGGAACCGGGTCCGGTGGCCGATGCGGCCCGTATCGTGGTGGAACGTGCCCGTCCCGACGTGCTCGACCTGAATTTCGGTTGCCCCGTGAAGCGCGTGGCGGGCAAGGGAGCCGGGGCCGGCATGTTGCAGAACATTCCCAAGATGTTGGAAATCACGCGGGCCGTGGTGGATGCCGTGGACATTCCCGTCACGGTGAAAACCCGTTTGGGATGGGACGAAGGCAGCAAGGTGATTGTGGATTTGGCCGAAAGCCTTCAAGATTGTGGTATCCGGGCGTTGACCATACATGGCCGTACTCGGGCGCAGATGTACACCGGCGAAGCGGACTGGACGCTCATCGGCGAGGTGAAAAATAATCCGCGCATGACGATTCCCATCATCGGCAACGGCGACATAACTTCGCCCGAACGTGCCCGTGAGTGTTTCGACCGCTACGGGGTGGATGCCGTCATGGTGGGGCGTGCCACCTTCGGCCGCCCATGGATTTTCAAGGAAATCATGGATGTCTTGAATCCGGAAAGCGTGTCGGTTGCGCACGAAGCCGTGAAGAGCGGCTATCCGGTGATGAGTGCGGACTGGAAGATAGACGTGCTCAAGGAGCAGGTGCTCACCAGCGTGCGCCGCATCGACGAATACCGGGGCATCCTGCACAGCCGCCGCCATCTGGCCGCCTCACCCGTGTTCAAGGGGATTCCTAATTTCCGTGAGACGCGTATCGCCATGTTGCGTGCCGAAACGGTGGACGAACTTTTCGCCATTCTGGAACGTGCCCGCGAGGCGGTGAGGCAGGTTACGGATTGAAACCGGGAGGCGGGAAAATCACCTTGCGCCAACCGGAAAATCAATCTCAGCCGAATGAAAAATCGTTTGGCTGAGATTGGAAAATCATTCGGCTGAGATTGATTTCTGCCCTTGGGTGATTGTCGTAATTCATTGTATATCTGTATGCTTAACAGTCTATAACCGAAAAGTTTCTTTTAGCCTGTCCATGACCTCGTCCGTAGATTCCTCGTCCATGAAATCCAACATGTCATATCGGGCATAGACACTGCCGGATTTAGAATGGTAAATGTTTTCGGGCATATGGATTAGTTCGCGGATGGTGGCTTCACTGGTGTGCATGGCATTGCCTGCGGGTTTCATCTTAAAGATAAGCAATGACTCACATTCGTCTGCCGGGGGGAAAGCGGAAGAGTCTTTCTTCTTGTAACTTTCGACCGTGGTTTGGTAACTGCCCGTATCGCTTACTTGAATGACAGAAAAGCTTTTCCCTTTGACGCTTCCCAAATAGAACTCCAGGACATGGGTATAAATCAAATCCCACGCCCAATTATCGGGGGAGAATCCGAAACAAGAGCCGGAAAGAGCTTTGTCGGGGGATTTGATGGCCCTGAGCGGGCTACAGAAAAGGCGGCGGCACTCTAACTTGCCGGGTAACAGCCCGAACGTCGGCATGACCTTTTTGAATATGACTTCAAAAATGGCGGTCTGGCATTCGTTGATAAGCCTGTGTGCGCTACGGAATTCCCGGAGCAATTCTTGTCGTGAGTCTGTCATCTTTTCCATATCGTTCGGATGGTGTCTGAGGTGTTGTTTGTTATTCCGTAAGGACTTATCTGTCCCAACCATTTGCGAATCCGGAATTCATGATATAATCCGAAAGCCGATTCTAAATCATGAAGGATGCGGTAGGCCGGAGTGTAGGGCTTTTCTTGCTCTTGTCGTATGCAAATCTGATTTAGGAGGCTGTTCCAAGAAGATTTGTAAATCCGTCCCAACGGCGTGTGGAAGGCTTCGGGCGAAGTGTTGCCGCCCAATGCGATTAATAGGAGAGGCTTGTTTTCCCCGTGCGTTTGTCCGTTGACGAAGGCCTGTATCTCATTTTTCCACTGCCCTTCGTATTGCCGGTAGGATTGTACGTCCTTGCGTTTTATTTCGACAAGCAGGTTGAAGTATTCAAATTCCAAGAGAAGGTCGGGCTCTACATAGCTTTCGTTGGATGTATGTTCCGTTTTGTTATAATTGGGCCAAAATTCATAATGAAGCAATTCCCCGCCTTTTTGAGGCATGGACTCGTTGTCGAAGCAAGAGGATCGCAGGATTTGCCATAGTGTATTTGCGGGCAAATAGAGTAAAGGCCCAAAGATTAAGGCAGTCCGCTCATCTTCCGCCCCTGATTTGTGTTTTATGCGTGCGTGTATCATACGGTGTCGGTCTTATTTCTTTGAAAGCTGTTCTTCCAATGTCTGTATCAGTTTGTCCTTGAAGACAGGGTCGGGGGCTTCTTTGGAGACGAGCCGCCCTTCCTTGTCGAACAGGCCGTAGGAGGGGTAGCCGCCTTGGCGGAGAACGGCCTCCACGGCCTTTTGCTGTTCGTGTGGCAAATTGTAATGTACGGTTTGCGGCCCCACGCACTTATACTCCTTGATGATTTGTTTCCAAGAAGTGTCCGAGGTGTTGTTGGCGAAGTATAAAAATATGACATCCCGTCCTTTCATGGCTTCCTTCACGGCAGGAACGTCGTTTTTTATCGCGTGTTTACACGGACTGCACCATCCGCCCCAGATGTCGGTGTAGACCACTTTACCGCGATAGGGGGCGAGGATGCGTTTCAGAATCTCGTTTCCGTCGGTCAGTCCGGCTACGATGTCGTTGCTTTTGAGTGAACCTTGGAAGTCGAACGGTCTTTGCTGTTCGCAGACGTAGAAGTCTTGCTGCCGTGCGACGGTCTCGCGCAATCCCGGTGTGTGGATACGGCTTATGGCTTCCTGTAATATCTTGTCCGGCAATGGGGTATGGCTTTGTTCCAGTGAATAGAGTGTGGAAAGGGCTGAGGCGAAATCCTTTTGGAAACCGGATAGGGCAAGGCGGTCGATGGTGTCCCATTCTTCCCTCAGGTTCGCGATTTTGAAAAGGTCCATGAACGAGTTTTTCTGGACGGAAGCTTCAAGTCCTTTTACGATGTCCTCGTGGTTTTGATGGTAGGTACGGACAAGGGCTGTATCTTTTCCTTCTCTCGATTTTATGCGTGCTTCCATCGCCAATGTATGGTCGATGAGCTGCATGAGGCTGTCCGGGACTTGCAAGTCCCGGTGTTCTTGCATGGCTTGTTTCAGCCGTCTCAGGTCGTATGCGATATTGCCGTGTTTGTGGGCTTGGTAGTTATGATAGTTGATGTAGTTCGAGATGAAGTTGGAATAGCGGGAGTTTACGGTGGTCGGCACGGGAGGCATCTCTTTCATCAATGAATCTATCATGTCCAAGATGCCGGGAAGCAGGTGGTCGTTTCCTTGTGCATGGCTGTCGTAGGATTGTGTGATTAGCCTTCCGAGGCTACTGTAATACAGGTCTTCTTTTGCCAAGGTCCGGAAGTCTTCCGAAAGATTCGGATGCTTCTTGAGAAGAGCGTCCAACGCGTGTTCCTTTTCAGCCAACCCTTTCCGGATTTCGCTCAGGCAGACGCTGTCACTTACCACATTGGGATACCGGAGAGTTTTCGGTTGGACGAAAAAACTTTCCTGTATGTCCGACAACTCATGGTTGATTCTTCCATTCTCGCCCATCATCAAAAACGAATTTCCTTTTATCCACAGGAAACATTCTGACTGAGGACTAAGCAGAAGGGAAAACATATGAGACTGGATGCGAAAAAGCACTTCTGTCCGCCCTAAAACGGGGATGCTTAACTCGAACCGTCCGATGGAATCGGTTGGGACATTGGCTATCTTTTGCGTGTCCTGAAATCTTTCATAGTAGATATATTCCAAGTTTTGGTTGGGAAAGTCCGGCAGGTATCCTCTTAACATGACGCTGTTTTCGTGGAATTGGCACGGTCGGGACGCGGCTGTGTCAGCCGGCAGGTAGGAAAGGATGCTTTTCGCGCTGTTCCACAACCGGTAGGTCTGTGCCTTTCCGTCGTCGACGGCGATGGTACAAACGGAGTCGTTTTGGTAGCGGATTTCCAATTGCAAGGTTTCTTTGCCGCTTCGTAAGGTGACGGCGGTTTTCTTTCTGCCTTCCTTGACGGCGGCATATTGCCATTGACGTGCGTCGTGTACGGCAAAGTCCTTGAAGAATCCCCATTCCCACGCGCCGGTCGCGGCGTTAAGCCAGCAGGCATAGCGGTCGGTTTGTGCCTGTATGCCTACGGCGGCGCAGAGCAGGAGGAGAGATAGGATAATCTTTTTCATGATGCTTTCTATTTGTTGAGCTGTTCTTCCAATGTCTGTATCAGTTTGTCCTTTTCGTTGGGGCGAGGAGCATTCTTGGTGACGAGCCGCCCCGCCTTGTCGAAGATGGCGTAAGAGGGATAACCGCCGTTCAAGAGTATGCCTTCTACGGCTTCCTGTTGTGTGCCGGGCAGGTTGTAGTGTACGGTTTGTGCGCCTACTGAGCCGTATTCCTTGATGATTTGTCGCCATGTGTCGTCCGGTGTACGGTTGGCCAAATAAAGGAATACGACGTCGCGCCCTTTCATGGCTTCTTTGATGGCCGGGACGAAATCACGCATGTGCCCCTTGCACGGGCCGCACCATCTGCCCCAGATGTCGGCATAGACCACCTTGCCGCGATAGGGGGCGAGGATGCGTTGCAGAATTTCGTTCCCGTCGGTCAGTCCGGCCATGATGTCGTTGCTTTTCAGCGAACCTTGGTAGTCGAAGGACGTTTGCAGTTGGCGGGCATAGAAGTCTTGCCGCCGGGCGACGGCCTCGCGCAACACGGGAGTTTGGATATGCGCCATGGTTTCGCGCATCAACGGTTCCGGAAAGGGGGTATGGTCACGTTCCAATGCCTCCCATGCCAACAAGGTTCCGGCAAGGTCTTTCTGGAAGCGGGTCCGTATGGAAGACTCGAGGAGTTCCTGGTATCTTAACAATTCTGCGTTTCCGATGATTCGGGGCTCCCGTTCCCGAAATACCGGAAACTGGTGTATTTCTCTCGCAATCTTGAAGTGGTTTTCATTATATGCCTGCATGGCCGTGCTGTCAGCCGGATTGTCGCGGGAGAACTTTCGTCCCATGTCCACCGTCCGGTCGATGAGTTGCAAAAGCGTGTCGGGGAGATGCAAGTCTTCTTGCCAGGGCAGCACTTGCTGCAATTTCTCCAAGTCTATCATGACGGCAAAACGGCCGAGGAATTGTTGGTACTGGTAGTAGACGGATTGTTGCAGGAAGCCGTGGTAGTCGGGGAAGATGGTGTAGGGTACGGGCGGTATGGTATGGCATAAGGAATCAATGGCTTGTATGATTTCCGGGGAGAGACGCTTTTCACCGAAATCCGAAAGGTTGTAGTGTTGGTAGGCGAGACGGTGGAGGGCACTGTAACGGATTTCTTCTTCTTTCACGGTACGGTAACGCCGGGACAGGTTGGGGTGTTTGCCGATGAGGCTGTCTAATTGCCGTTCACGGCGTGCCAGTTCGTGCCGTACCTCATTGAGGCAGGTACGGTTGTCTACCGAGTGGATGTCCCTTTCGGTCGGAGAGAATACGTCTAAATTCATTCCGATAGCCAACAGTTCGTTGCTCGTCCGTGCGTCTTCCCCCATCAGGATGGGAGTACGGCCGTTCATATATAGGTAGTAGTCTTGTTCCGGACTGAACAGCAGCGTGAACGTGCGTTCCGCGATGCGGCAAAGGGCTTGTGCCGGTCCGAAGGCCGGGAAACGCAACCGGAAACGTCCGAGCGAGTCGGTTTGTGTCTGGAATTTGGGATATTCGGTGAGTTGGGGCATGGAACAGGTAAAAGTGGCATGCTCCATGCCGGGCAGATAACCGCACAATGTGACGCTGTCTTCCCGGTAACTGCATGGTTGCGGCGGCGTGTCGTCAGCCGGCAGGTAGGAAAGGATGCCTTTCGCGCTGTCCCACAGCCGGTAGGTCTGTGCCTTTCCGTCGTTGACGGCGATGGTGCAAACGGAGTCGTTTCGGTAACGGATTTCCAGTTGCAAGGTTTCTTTACCGCTTCGTAAGGTGACGGCGGTTTTCTTTCTGCCTTCCTTGACGGAGGCATATTGCCATTGACGTGCGCCATGTACGGCAAAGTCCTTGAAGAAGCCCCATTCCCACGCGCCGGTCGCGGCGTTAAGCCAACAGGCATCGCGGTCGGTTTGTGCCTGTATGCCCACGGCGGTGTAGAACAAGAAAAGGGATAAAACAGCTTTTTTCATGGTGTATTTATCGGTTGAGTTGTGTTTCCAATACCACTAAAAGGAAGAACAGTGGCGTTACGGTTATTCGGATTTCCGTTTCAGTATCACGCGGCTGTAGTTTCCTGTGGGGCTTTGTCCCGCTATAAACGCTTGGTTTTCGTCCAATTCACCGATGAGGTCGCCCAATTCGAACTCCAAAGTCTTGTTTGCGGGATTGAAAGTGATCGTAGCTTGGTACTCAGCCATTTCGCTATAGCCGTCTAACACAGTGATGAATGCCTTGTTGCCGATGACTTCGTTGAGAGTTATCTTGTTTTCGGATACTCGCTGTGGTGAAGTGGTGGCAAGGTTCATCCATCCGTCGGCTGTTCCGCCATCTCCTTTCACGGAGTTGGCGTTGTAGAAATCAAGCTTGAGAGTGACGACGGCGGCTGGTATGTCATCATCATAGTAGTCGTTGTGGATCATTTCATCGGTCCAACTCCAAGTGCCGCGGAAAGGTTGCGAGTAGTCTTCTTCTGTGACATCCGTCGTCTTTTCAGTAGGAGCGTCGGTTTCGACCATTTCGGCTGTGGGCTCGTTAGCGGTTTCGGGTTCATTACCGGATTCATCTCCGTTTTCAGGTGTTGTCCGGTCCGAGATACGGTCGAGTGTGAATGTTACGGGGAAGATATAACCGTATCCTCCGCATTCCAATTCAGGCGTATCCTCGTTACCTACGGTGATGTCTATTTTTGCACTGTCCGTCCGGAGGGAAAGTGTGGCCGGCACGATGATATCTTTGTTTTCCAATTCGTCCCACCATGTCAGTTCGAGCTTGGCCGTATTGCCCTCCACCTGGACAGAGGCCACGTTGAAACTGATAGAGAAGAACCCCATCTCTTCTTTGCTGCCGAAATAGAATGTGCCTTTTGTGGAATCGCTTTTGAGGTCGAGGATGAGTTCGGCGGCTTCGGATTCGTTGTCGAATCGCCATGTACCCGAGAATTTGTCCTTAGCGGAAGAACCACAGAAAGCCATGCAAATTGCTGTAACGAGGATGGCCAAAGCGATACCACTGTAAAGGAGGAGCTTGTTCCTTTGTGAAGGGCAGGATTGGGGAACGCTGTTTTCGGTATCCGGAGTGTTCGTATGGGATGTGTACAAGGAGGTGTCTGTTTGGGCTTCGGGGGTAAAGGAAGCGGTTGCAGTTGAGTTCTCATCTTGTGCATTGGTTTCCTCTACGAGACGCCCCGCATGGATGTTGACCCATCCGAGGATACGCAGCACGAACTGCATGACAGACCAATAGAGCATAATGAGGCCGAAGGCCAATACCTCAAGCCCTACGGCAAAAACGGTACCCTTGATTTGACGGGAGATTTCATCGAAGCCCGTGTACATAAGGTTGTTGAAATCTATACCTTTCGTAAAGAGAAGAATGCTGACCACAATGACGGCGGCAGCTACGAACGGCATCCAAATCAAGTTGATGTTGTATACGGCGGATTTGCGTAGCTGTTCGGCACCTTTGAGAGCCGGTTTGCTCCACGTCGCTTCTTCACGGAGTTCTTCAAAAGCCGATTTGAGGAGGATTAGCGAGATTATCGTGCATACGAAAGCGCCGAACCGAAATAACCAACCGAAAATGACGGGTAGGAAAGAGGCTGGGAAGAGCAATAGGGTGGCTGCGATTTCAAAACCGCAAGCAGTGGAGATGCGTCCCACCATGGCTGACGCCTCGTAATTCTTTTGTATCGACTTAAAGCCATTCAGTCCGACGAGGTACAAGATGTAGCCTATGATAGTCAGAGTTTGTGCGCTGAGAGTGAACGGTTTTAAAGGCAATTCTTCTTCGCCAGCCGCTTTCAGCAAGTCGTTGGCAGTGTCTATGGCAATGGAAGCCGTTTGTAGGATACCGGCCACCCAACCGGCTATGGCTACGATGATAACTCCCGTCAGGATGAGGCGGGTATGTTTGGTCCAAATTTCGTTGTTGTACATACGGATAAGGTATTAATAAGGTATAAAAAGGAAAATTATTTCAATCGGAAGTGGACGGGGAGGGTGTATTTCACCCTAACCGGTTTGCCTTTCTGCTTGCCGGGTGTCCACTTGGGCATGGAGGATACCACCCTGAGGGCTTCTTTGTCGAGATAGGGATTCACGCTTTTGGTCGCTACGGTGTTGCTGATACTTCCGTCTTTCTCCACGCAGAATTGTACGACGACTCTACCTTGTATTCCGTTTTCCAAGGCTATTGTGGGATACTTCACATTACGGGCGATGTAGGACATACAAGCAGACAATCCTCCCGGAAACTCCGGCATTTGTTCCACTGTGTCATAGATGTTCTCGTCTTTCTCTGTTTCCGAGGGCTGCTGTTCCGTACTGGGGATTTCCGTATCCGCAATGGCGTCCTCCACGATGTTCTGGATTTCTGGTAGTGCGGGTGGAGGAGATACCGTTTCGACTTTTTGGGCGGCTTCGCGCCTTTCGTTTTCCAAAATCCGTGCCAATGCCTCGTCATGGATAAAGAAACCGTTGAACGAGGATGGTGCATAGCCCTTGAAAGCCGACACGATGTCGAACTTGAACGATTTGCCTTCCGTGATGGCAGGGAAGATGTAAGCCCCGGCTATCTGTACCCGGTTGTTGGGAAGCAGGTACATCATATTGATGGTATGGGAAGAAGATGACTTGGCCGCCTTGCCGTAGATGCGGAACTTGTAGCCGCCTGACGACGGACCGAGACAGAGGATTTGCGTGACGTGCCAATAGCGGTCCACTCCGGCATCGGTCTTGTGAGGTACTTTCACGGGATACGCCTTGGCGGGCAGTTTTACGGTAGTTTGTGCATGGCTTCCGAAGGTAACGATAAAAAGCCACACCAATGATACGAAAGCCACAATTGTCTTTTTCATAAGTTTCATCAGTAAATGTGGAAGAATTGATTCCCAAACACGCTGTAAAGGTAGCGATTTTTCTCAAATGGAAGTATGCTGAAGTATATTATTTTTGCAATATGCCTGCTTTTCACCATTTACGTATCTTCTAAAATGCTTTTGCTGTTCTCATTCTATTTCTTTTTGGTGCTTTCTAAGACCACCTTTTCGTATAGCCTTTTTAGGTAAAACGTATAAATAAAAAAACATTCCCCCAAAGAGAATGTTCTTAACTTTTGTATGGAAAGAATTTCTCTATTGGGGGAATGTTATCCGTATCGGATTTTCCGACAGTCTATTTGCCGCAAGTCTTGCTGCTGAATGCCGTTAGCATCCAAACCATCTTTTCCTGTTCTTTCAGGTAGTCGCTCATCAGCGATACCGTTACTTCGTCTCCGGCTTCTGCTGCCAGATCAAGAACCTTTCTTTCTTCTCCGATAAGATGACCGTAAGTAGAAAGGATATGTTCTACGGCTTCACTACCACAGGTTACGCCTGAAATTTCCTTGATTCTTGCCACCTTCAAATAATCACTGAATTTGTTTGAGGGGACGCTGCCCAACGTTAAGATACGTTCTGCGATCTCATCGATTTTCTCGGCTGTATCGTTGTACAAGTCCTCAAATTTACTGTGAAGAACGAAGAATCCATGTCCTTTGATATCCCAGTGAAAACCACGGAGGTTGGTGTAATGAATCTGGAAGTCTGCCAATAAAAGATGTAATGCCGTAACGACGTCCGCTACTCTTTTCTCGTCCAAATGCAAATAATTTAAAGTATTCATAATGTTTCTGTTTTTGAGATTTAATATTCTGTTTATTTTGTTTGATGTGACAAAGATAGGCTATAAACATACGCTTGTCAAACAGATAATTTCTATCTTTGCATAGATTGATTCTATATCACTTTTTAAATCCTTGTTTGCTATGACTTTACAACAAATGGAATATGTCTTGGCTGTAGACCGTTTTCGCCATTTTGCCAAAGCGGCGGAACATTGCCGGGTGACACAGCCTACTCTGAGTGCCATGATACAGAAACTGGAGGAGGAGTTGGGAACGAAAATATTCGACCGGGGACAACAACCGGTTTGTCCGACGTCTGCCGGAGTCTTGGTCATATCCCAGGCTCGTAACGTGCTGTTCCAGGCAGGACGTATAAGAGATATAATAGAAGAGGAAAAACATTCTATGTCCGGAACGTTTAAATTAGGAGTATTGCCCACGATAGCCCCTTATTTATTGCCTCGTTTTTTTCCGCAGTTGATGAAGAAATATCCGCAACTGGATATCAGAGTAGTGGAAATGAAAACCGATGTCATCAAGTCTGCCTTACGTACCGGAGAGATAGATGCCGGCATCGTGGCCGGTCTGTCTGATATGGATGAGTTTGACCGTGTACCCTTGTTTTATGAACCTTTTCATGTATATGTTTCGCGCGAAAGTGAATTATTCGGGCGTGAAGTGATACGTACTTCGGATTTGTCGGGTGCACAACTATGGCTGTTGGACGAAGGGCATTGTTTCCGCGACCAGTTGGTGCGTTTTTGTCAGCTTAAAGCGGCGAAGGCCAGTCAGATGGCTTACCATTTGGGAAGTATGGAGACATTTATGCGTATGGTAGAGGGGGGAAGAGGGATTACCTTTATTCCGGGACTGGCCGTGTTGCAGCTCAGTGAGGCACAAAAAGAGTTGGTACATGCCTTTGCCATTCCTTGTCCGACCCGTCAACTCATTCTGTTGACGCATAAAGATTTTGTACGGCAAACATTGAAAGAAACGCTTGTTCGGGAAATCCGTAGGGCTGTTCCTTCAGAAATGCAGGAACTACAGTCTACCCAGGTATTGGTATAGATTGCGTCTATCGGTTCATTTATATTTTCAATCGGAATTGTAGATTGGATACGGAGGAAATGGTTTATTTTTGTAACGAACTAAAACTTTAAAAGATTATGGAACCGATTATCAATTCACAACTTCCTGAATTCAAAGTTCAGGCGTTTCAGAATGGAACTTTCAAGACAGTGACAAACGAAGATGTAAAAGGCAAATGGGCTGTTTTCTTTTTCTATCCGGCCGATTTTACTTTTGTATGCCCGACGGAATTGGTGGACATGGCTGAGAATTATGACCAATTTCAGGCCATGGGCGTGGAGGTCTATTCCGTAAGCACCGATTCGCATTTCGTACACAAGGCATGGCATGATGCTTCGGAGAGTATTCGGAAAATCCGGTTTCCGATGTTAGCCGACCCGACAGGGGCTTTGTGCCGTGCGTTTGGCGTGATGATAGAAGAAGACGGTATGGCCTATCGCGGTACTTTTTTGGTAAATCCTGAAGGTAGAATCAAATTGGCCGAGATACAAGACAATAACATCGGGCGCAATGCAGACGAATTGTTGCGTAAGGTGGAAGCTGCGCAATTTGTGGCTACACACGATGGGGAAGTTTGTCCGGCTAAATGGAAGAAAGGAGCCGTCACGTTGAAGCCGAGTATTGATTTGGTCGGCAAAATTTAGTCACATAGGATTAAAATGTATTTACTCAGGTGCGGGATTTCTTCCTACACCTGAGTTTCAGTTACTCGTCTAAGGAAGGCGTGTTTATGTCGTTTCCTCTTTGGCCTTGAAAGCCAAAGCGTACATTTTCATTTGTTTGAGCATGGCTACCAGACCGTTGCTTCGGGTGGGCGAAAGATGCTCTTTCAGTCCGATACGGTCGATGAAGTAAAGGTCGGCATCGAGAATCTCTTGCGGCGTATGTCCGCTCAACACCCGCACCAACAAGTCCACAATACCTTTTACAATCAGCGCGTCGCTTTCGGCGCGGAACACGACCCGTCCTTCCCGGTAGTCGGCTTGCAGCCACACCCGGCTTTGGCAACCGTCTATCAGGTTCTGTTCGGTCTTGTACTCTTCGGGGAGCGGTTCCTGCCCACTGCCCATGTCGATGAGCAACTGGTATTTGTCCATCCAGTCATCGAAGCCGCTGAACTCTTCAATGATTTCGTCTTGTACTTCGTTAATTGTTTCCATTTTATTGGTTTTCGTTAAAAATCACTTGGATTACCGTCTGTCCCACAGCTTTCAGTACCTGTCGGTCTATGTGCTCCATATTGTCGTTTACCGTGTGCCACGTGGGGCCGAACCCGGACGGGGCATCAGTAAAGTAAGGGATAATATCGATGCACGGGATACCGGCTATCTCGTTGACCGGTACGTGGTCGTCGGTGATATAACCCCCGTCACGCATCGGGAAGAATTGCCCGTATCCTAATTGGGCAGCCGTGTTCCAAACCAAATCGACGACTTGTGAGGCGTATCTTTGGGAATATCCTTCTTTGGAGAAAGTACTGCCTCGCCCGCCTACCATATCCATCAAGATGCCGAAGCGCGCCTGATAACCGTATACATGCGGGTTGGCCGCCCAATATTGCGAGCCGAGGCACCATGACGAAGCGCCTCCGGTCTGGTCGGACCATTGCGGTACACCGTAGTCTTCCGCATCGAAACAGATAAAGTCTATTCCTATTTCAAGGGGATGGAGTTGGATGAGCCGTGCCATTTCCAACATGACGGCCACATCGCTGGCTGCATCGTTGGCAGCCAATACCGGTTTGTGCCAGTTGGCAGAGTCCGGGTCGTTGTCGGCCCACGGACGGCTGTCCCAATGCCCGCAAACCAGTATGCGTGCTTTTGCATCGGGGTTATAAGATGCGATGATGTTACGGGCTTTCAGGACCGTACCGTCGTATGCCTTCACGTCTGCATATTGGTCGGTGACGGTCGCACCGAAACTTTTGAATTTCTCGGCAATGTACGTACCGCAAAGACGGTGGGCTTCCGTATTCGGTACGCGAGGCCCGAACGCACATTGTGCAGCCGTATAGGCGAAAGCACTGTCTGCATTGAATTCCGGTGCGGCAGCCATAGGGATGCTGTCGGTTGTGCCTGTCCCGTTTCCGGTTTTATGTCCGCAAGCCGTACAGACGGATAGAAAAACGCCGAGGACAGTGCTCCATTGCAAGTTTAAAATCGTTCTTTTCATGAATCTGTTTTGCTTATTCTGTTTTCCGGTCAGCAAGCCCTGCTGTCTTGCACGAGTTGCATGACCCTTAGGAAATTTCCTCCCCAGATGCCGGCTATGTCCGTGTCATTGTACCGTTCGGCTAACAGGCGGCGGGTGAAGTTGATGACTTCCGCTGCCGATGCGCATCCCGGTATTCCTCCGTCACCGTCGAAGTCCGTTCCGATGCCTACATGCTCTACGCCCATGATGTTTACCGCATGGTTCAAGTGTTCTATGGCATCGAGGATGGAAGCTTCACCGTCTTCGCGCAAGAAGCCTTTATAGAGAGTGACTTGGGCCACTCCGCCTTTTCGGGCGAGTGCCTTCATCTGTTCGTCGGTCAAGTTGCGCGGTACGTTACACAAGGCACGGCAAGACGAATGGGAGCAGACGATGGGAGTGGAACTAAGTTCCAGCGCATCGTAAAAGCTGCTTTCCGCTCCGTGGGAGAGATCCACCATCAATCCTAAGCGGTTCATTTCCTGCACGACCTCACGACCGAATGCGCTGAGTCCGCCGTGCTCTCCTTTCCCTCGCGCCGAGTCGCAAATATCGTTGTCGCCGTTGTGACATAAAGTCATGTACACGATACCCCGGTCACGGAAGTGACGCAGGCGGGAGAGGTCTTTCCCGATGGCGTATCCGTTTTCGATGCCCAACATGATGGCTTTCTTGCCGGCATTTTTCAAACGTAGCAAATCGGATGGAGTGTAAGCGAGGTCTACTCCCGTACAATGGGCTGCCGCCATTTCTTCTATTTGTGTCAGTATGCGGTCGGCTTTCGCAGTGGCGGCCTGTAAAGCCTCGTCCGTCCGTTCGCCTTGTGCCAGATAGGCCACCATAATCGTGGCATCCAACCGGCCTTCCGTCATTTTGTGGAGGTCGACGAGGATGTTCGGGTCCCGTTGGTCAAAATGAATGCCTTTGTGGAAAAACATAGGGGTATCGCAATGGCTGTCCAACGTCAGCATCTTCCGGTGAAGGGCTTTGGCTTCGCGGAAAGAACCGGCTTCTTCACATAGCCACCGGAACAAAGGCATCATGCTCTCGTCTTGCCGCAGGATGAAACATTCGGGATGCCATTGTACGCCCAATACCGATTTATATTCCGCCGACTCCACTGCTTCGATAAGACCGTCCGGTGATGTGGCGCAAACCCGCAGGAGAGGACCTGTCTCCTTGACGGCCTGATGGTGGAAAGAATTGACTGCGACCGGTGCCTCGCCAAGCAAGCGGCGTAAAACCAAGCTGTCGGCGGTAGGCTGTATGGTATGCGACGCATACCTTCGATCCAGTTGTTGGTCGTGTCCGAGCAGTTGCCGGTCCGGCTGTTGGCTGTAGATGTCCTGATAAACAGAGCCGCCCAATGCCACGGTGAGCATTTGTATACCCCGACAGATACCCAACATCGGAATCTGCCGGTCGTAAGCCAGACGGATAAGCAGCAGTTCGGCCAAATCACGTTTGTAGTTGACGCTGTGCAGTTGCGGAATCGGTTCTTCGCCGGTAAACAGAGGGTTCAGGTCGCCTCCGCCCGAAAGCAAAAGGCCGTCTACATGCTCCAGCACATTGGCCAACGCATCCCGGTCCTCAAAAGGAGGGATGATGACCGGAGTGGCTCCCGCTTTCAGTACGGATTCAAAATAACCTTCGGCCAGTTCGCACCCCTTTTCTCCGAAATTGCCCGTAATGCCGATTACAGGTTGTTTTTTATATCCCGGGAAGCGGTTGTGGTATTGGCCGTAAGCGGTTTCCCAGTCGAAGTAACCGGAACTCATGAGAGTTATTTTTTATTTAAAACGATAGGAATTTCTTTATTGATGCTCTGTTCCAGTGAAATTAAGGTTTCGGTGGAGATTACTCCCGGAATTTCTTGCAGCTTGTTGTTCAACAGTTCCATCAGATGGGCATTGTCGCAAGCATACAGCTTGATGAGCATAGTGTAAGGTCCGGTGGTGAAATGGCATTCCACGACTTCCGGAATGTGGTTCAGTTCTTCTACTACGCGTTTGTACATCGAACCGCGTTCGAGAATGACACCCACGTAGGTACAGGTGCTGTAACCCAATGTCTTGGGATCTACGTGGTATCCCGAACCTACTATGACACCGAGGTCGATGAGGCGCTGTACCCTTTGGTGGATGGCCGCGCGTGATACGCCGCATTCCGCAGCCACATCTTTAAATGGAATACGTGCATTTCCCGTAATGATTTCCAGGATTTTCTTATCTAAATTGTCTATCTTCTCCATGGGTCTGTTTTTGTATTGATTGAACATTTTGTAAGCAAATATAGCCGTTTTTCTGCAAACTGCATGCGGTTTTAACATAAAAAGACGCCAAAACGTGTTTTTGGCGTCCTTTTATAGAGAATAGTTCACTTATTTTTCAATTTCCAACAGTTCAACCGTAAAAATCAATGCGGAGAAGGGTGGAATTTTGCCGGCTTCGCGTGAGCCGTAACCCAGTTCCTGTGGAATGTAGATTTCCCATTTGGAACCTACCGGCATCTGTGTAAGTGCTTCCGTCCAACCTTTGATGACTTGGTTGCAGCCAAAAGTGGCCGGTTGCTTACGTTCGTATGAACTGTCAAAAACCGTACCGTCTACCAAGCGTCCTTCGTAGTTCACTTTTACTTTGGAGGTGGCGGTAGGAACCTCCCCGTTACCTTGGGTCAATACCTTGTATTGCACTCCCGAGGGTAAGGTCCGTACGCTGTCCTTTTCTGCGTTGGCTTTCAGGAAAGTTTCACCGGCACGGCGGTTGTCGCCATACTTGCGTTCCATGTTTGCGTCATGGTAATACTTCATTTGCTTTTGGGCCACTTCCTCTGCTTTTTGCAAGCTCATATCCGTAGGTTGGCCTGCCAGCATCTTGCCGAATCCCTCCAAAAAGAGGTTGCGGTTGAGGGTCTTCACGGAGTCGTTCCCTGCTATCTGTTTGTCTATGCCCGGGATGACTTGTTCCTCTACTTGCTGACGAATCTGCAATCCGGCACTGTATGCCTGCAACTTTTTGCGTTCGGCTTCCGAGAGCGAAGCGTTAAAACCTTCGATGAAGTTTGCCATATAGGCGGTGTCCACGTTCATACGGCTGGTGACGTAGTTTTTCAGTCCCTGCGTGTTAGCCATACCCATGGCATAACTGAACGTGTCTACGGAACATGTATCCACCCGGACTGTTTCCGCTTTCTTGGCTTTTTTGTTTTTTCTCTTTGCGCTACCGTCGAAGCAGGCGAGGACAGCCAAGGAAAGGACCGCATATTTTAATCCGTTCATCTTCCGGTCTTATTTTTTGATGCTCAGCAATTCGATTTTGAATTTCAAGGCAGAGAACGGTTTGATTTGGCCGGCTTCTCTTTCAGCGTATGCCTGATCCTGCGGGATATATACCATCCATGTCGAACCGACGGGCATGTGGGTCAAAGCTTCGGTCCAGCCCGGAATTACCTGATTGCAACGGAATGTGGCCGGGCTCTTGCGTTCGTATGAGCTGTCGAACACCGTGTCATTGATAAGCTTGCCTTCGTAGTTTACTTCTACACGGCTGGTGTCTGCCGGAATTTCACCGTTACCTTCTTTGATGACTTCGTAATATACGCCGTTGGCCAGTTTCTTGATGCCGGCCTTCTTGGCGATGTTCGCCATGAACTCTTCTCCGGCTTTTTTGTTGTCGCCGTAAGTCTTTTCAAGGCTCTTGGCTTTCACTTCCTTCATTTTGGCCTGGGCCAGTTCCTGAGCCTGTTCGAGGGTCATTTGGCCGCCTTTTTCCATCACACCGGCAATGAAGCCTGCCAGGAAATTCTGCAAACTGATGGTCTGGGTAGAGTCGTTGCCGAACACTTCGTAGTTGATACCCTTGATCATTTGCTGGCTCACTTGCTGACCGATTTGGATACCGGCATAGTAGGCCGTTTTCTTCTTGTCGTCGCCTGCGTTGGCGCCTTCGTTCAGACCTTTTACGAATTCAGCCAGATAAGTGGTGTCCACGCCGAGGCGGTTTACCAGATAAGGCTTCAGTCCTTGGGTCTGCGCCATACCGATGGAATAACTCAAAGAGTCTACGTCCGTTTTCATGTCTGCCTTCGGAGCCGAAGAAGAACAAGAAGAAATAAGTGCTGCCAAACCGGCAGCCGCGATAATACCTGTTTTTTTCATTGTTGTTACTATGAATTAAATAAAATTTTAAAGTACTTTAATGAGTTCCACATCGAAAATTAATGTGCTGTAAGGCGGGATGGAATTTCCTGCGCCGCCTGCACCGTAGCCCAGTAAGTAAGGGATAAAGAAACGGTATTTTGCACCTTCTTTCATCAGTTGGAGTCCTTCGGTCCATCCGGCGATTACTCCGTTGAGCGGAAAATCGGCCGGTTCGCCGCGTTGCAGGCTGCTGTCAAAAAGCGTTCCGTCGATGAGCATCCCTTCATAATGGCAACGCACCTTGTCTGTCGCTTTCGGGCTTTTGCCGTCGCCTTCTTCCAATATCATGTATTGCAGTCCGGAGGCAGTCGTGACCACGCCCTCTTTCTGCGCGTTTTCCTTGAGGAATTTCTCGCCGTCTGCTTTCGCTTGTTTGCCTTTGGCTTCCTTTTCCTTGTTCATGGCTGCTTCTTTTTCCTGAAAATATTGGGTCACGATACTTTGTGCCTCGTGGTGCGATACGGCCAGTTCTTTGTTTTCGAGTACGTCTTTGATGGCTTGTGCAAAATCATCGATGCAAAGGTCTTGTGCTCCCATACTTTTGAGTTGTTGCCCGATACCCAAGCCCAATGCGTAACTTACTTTATCCATTTGCGGTGCTTTTATTAAAATGTTCTTACTAAAGCCGCAAAGTTAATTGAATTATTTGACCTTTAGGGTGATTTGCTTGTATTTTTTCCTATTTTTGTAGGTAAAAAACTAAAATAGATGAAAAAAGTTGTTGTTTTGACAGGTGCCGGCATGTCGGCCGAAAGCGGTTTGAGTACGTTCCGGGATTCAGGCGGGCTGTGGGACCGCTATCCGGTGGAGGATGTGGCCACTCCCGAAGGATATGCCCGCAATCCGGAGTTGGTCACCCGTTTTTATAATGAACGCCGCCGTCAGTTGCAGGAGGTAGAGCCATGCCGGGGACATGTGTTGCTGGCGGCCATGGAGCAAGATTACGATGTGACGGTCATCACGCAGAACGTAGACAACCTGCATGAGCGTGCCGGCAGTACGAAAGTGATTCACTTGCACGGCGAGCTGACGAAAGTCACGTCGAGTCTGGAACCGGACAACCCTAAGTACATCCGTGAGCTTCGCCCTGAAGAGTGGGAAGTGAAAATAGGCGACCGTGCGGCAGACGGCAGCCAGTTGCGGCCTTTTATCGTTTGGTTCGGCGAGGCGGTACCGATGATAGGGACAGCCATCGACGTCACCTCGACGGCCGATATTTTTGTAGTTATCGGCACTTCCCTGAATGTTTACCCGGCGGCAGGGCTGCTGAATTATGTCCCGTCCCATGCTCCCATTTATGTGATAGACCCCAAGCCCGTGGCAGGAATCCATGGTGGGGGACGTGTGCATCATTTGATGAAAGGAGCTTCCGAAGGGGTGGAAGAGCTTATGGCTTGTTTGGAGAAATAGTTGCCGTGCCTCTCTTGTTTCGCCCGTCTTGCCTCCGTTTTTGTGAAAGAGGGAGAAGGGGTAGAGGTACGTCTTTTCCTCCTCCAGGGATTTTGGGAAAACATGCTTCATCTTTCAGGACTCACCGTAATGTCCTTGTATTTAATGAGTTATGAACTGAAGGATGATTCAGTCATCTTTCAGCCCTGTTTCAGTTGCGCCTTGTAGAGAACTGGAAATTGTTTGGCACACGGGCCACTTTTTTCTCAGCCAAACGAAAAATCAATCTCAGCCGAATGATTTTTCGTTTGGCTGAGATTGATTTTCACCTCTCTACATGATAGGTGGCTGAAAGATGGCCGAATCATCCTTCAGGGTATTAATGCGTTTTGTGCCAGAGCTTTATGTGTCATCCTGAAGGATGAAGCATGTTTTTGGAAAAACTATAGGAGGGGAAAAGAATGCCCTTTTATGGCTTTTTATTAAAGAAATTTAATTTTGTAATTTCCCAACAGGTAGTTTTGTGCCTTCATACGTATATACATATAAAATAGTTAAGCGGATGAAAGGTATAGTTTACTTTATGTTTTTATGTATGTGCTGTGCTTGCCGTTACGGGGACACAGCCGTGGAAGAAGCTTTAATGTTGGCCGGAAAGAACAGAGGGGAATTGGAGGCGGTGCTAGAATATTATCGTGAGGATTCGTTGAAAACGAAAGCCGCAGAATTTCTCATTGGAAACATGCCCGGCCATTATTCGTTTGCCGACACGGTTTCGGTAAACCGTTATTATGATGCCGTAGATGCGGTATTGGATTCCTTGTCGGGCCGCCCGATGGAGGAGGTGAAAGGCACCCTTGAGCGTTTGCCGTTCCGCATGGACGGCATTGATTATGGCAAAGTGGAGGATGTGGAAACCGTTACGGCGGATTACCTGATACGGCACATAGACACCGCTTTTGTACGATGGAAACATGGGGCATGGGCAAGGCATTTGGATTTTGACGAGTTTTGTGAATATCTCTTGCCTTATAAGATGGAAGAGTTCCAATATTTGGATGGTTGGAGGGATTATTTGTGGGAGGACTACCGGGGAGAGTTGGATGGGTTGAAGTACAGCGACTTGTATTGGAACTCGGCTTTGCAGGCATCCCTTATCGCCAACAACAGTTTAAAAAGACGGTTGCATCCTCATTTTATAGAATCTGCCATTGTTCCGGTGTACCGTCTCAGGACACGGATGAGGCTGCCTTGCGGAGTGTGCGATGATTATTCCAATATCACCGTTTCCGTGATGCGCAGCTTGGGGATTCCGGTGGCATGCGATTTCACACCCCACTGGCCGGTCCGTGCTTCCGGGCATACGTGGAACGTGGTCAAAGGGAACAATGGGAATAACCTGACTTTCGGGGGAGCTGATACGAATCCCGACCAACCCCATAATTTCGATGAAAAGAAATCCAAGATTTTCCGGCACACTTATGCGGCAAACCCGGAGTTGAAACGACTGCATGAAGAAGCCGAGTATGTTCCAGAAACTTTCCAACTGCCATTCATGAAAGACGTGACCCGGGAATACATGGATTGCAAAGATGTGGAGGTGGTTTGCCATGTTGGAACGGGCTATGCCTATTTGGCCGTGTTCGACAAGGAAACCTGGGCACCGGTGGACTTTGCCCGGATGGAAGATGGGAAGGCGGTTTTTCAGGATGTGGGGCTGAACATTGTCTATCTGCCCGTCATCTTTAATTCCAAAGGGGAACAAGAAGCCATCGGCCATCCTTTCCTATTGGAGTATGACGGTCATAAAAAGGAATTCATAGCGGATACACTGACAACGGAAAAACTTGTGTTACGCCGGAAATATCCGGCTTTTCCTTACGTGCTGCCATACGCAGGCCGTCTTGTCGGGGCTGAAATACAAGCTTCTGACAGTCCTGGTTTCGAGGTGGCAGATACGTTGTTCCGTATTACGAACGGTTCGGCTTTGGGGCATGAAATCTGGATTGCCGATACGGTAAGGGCTTACCGGTATTGGCGTTATATCCAACCTTGGCACGGCACACATTGTAACATTGCTGAGGTCGCTTTTTATGAACGGGGTAGTCATGAGGAAATCCGAGGGGCTATAATAGGAACGGATGGTTCTTGGGGCAACAATCCGGAAAGGACGAAAGAAAAGGCTTTCGACGGTGACCTGCTGACTTATTTTGACGCACCCATACACTCCGGTGGTTGGGTAGGGATGGATTTCGGGAAACCCGTATCGTTGGAAAAGGTGCTTTGCACGCCGCGTGGAGACGGTAATACCATAGAAGTCGGTGACCGTTATGAATTGTTTTATTGGTCCAAGGGACATTGGGTTTCTTTAGGAGAACAAGTGGCTACTACGGTTAGTCTCGTATATGAAGACGTGCCTGTGGGCACGCTATACTGGCTGCGGAATCGGACGAAAGGAAAAGACGAACGAATCTTCACTTACGAGGAAGGACGGCAAGTATGGTGGTAAGATTCGGAATACGGAATAAGAATGTAATCTCAATGGAAAGAAAAGTACTATTGGCCTTCCGGGGCATTGTAGACTCCTTGTTTAAAGGGAAGGATGTTTTTGTAATGGGTGGGTATCTGTTAGAAAAGGAACATCTTATGTTTTTGGAACGTGTACATCGGGTTTATCCCCATTTGACCCGGGATGACACGCTTATCATGTTACTTGTGCGGATGCGTTTCAGGAATACGGAGATTGCCCGGATGCTGCACGTGAAACCGGCATCTTTTAGGCTGCGGAGGTGGAGGCTGAAGAAGAAACTGGGAGATTCCGGCATGGATTTAAGGTGTATGATAATGAAGTTGTAGGCACTTGGACGTGTTAAGGACTGTAAAAACGTATACAAATTAAGGCTCGTTCAATTTGTATACGCTTTTTATTTGTTGATGTGTCCTTTTATTGCTTATTTTGGAATATGTTAAATTTTTAATATTATTAAGCCATGAAAAAAATAATAGAAATAGTTTTTGTTTTCTTTGTAAGTTTGACATTTACAAATTGTGAGTCAAGTGATTGTGTTGAAATTCTTCAGGCTGAATCTACTTGTTCAAACTTGCCTTATTTGGAATTTGTTGTACCAATGAGCAAAGAGGATAATTTCAGGAATGCGGAGATAATGAAAGAAGCCAATAATAGAGTCAGGCCGTACCTTAAAATTGAGGATGGGCATATTGAACTTATGCTTAAATCTGGAAAAGAAATCAATGTTTCAGATGAAATCTTCCAAATTTTTGTAGAAGGAACGAAACGTAATAACACTTTATTAAAAGAAGGCAAAATATATGTTCGTAATGGACGTTTGTATTTTTATACCTCTTCTCGTAGAAGTTTCCCACGTTTTAAAAAACTTATGCCGGAAGCAGACGATGACAATTATCATACAGAAAGAGAGGAATTGCCAAGTGGAGGGTGGACTGAGACTGTTGTGTGTGGAAATGAGAATGCAGCTTTAGCATATTATGAAGATTATAGAGAAGCGAAGGAACCTTTGGGGGTTTTACTTTATTATGCGTCAAAAGGTGTTAATAAAGTGATTGGTGGGCCTCTTGCCACTGCTTTTGAGTATGCTTGTGACTTAGTCAATTGGAAAACTGATAAACAAGAAGAGGCGATATATAATGCGGCCAGAAGCGGGGGGCTTAAGGCTGTGACTACTTATGACCCTCTACCACAGTTTCCTGGTGGCACTACACAGATGGTTACAGAAATTTATGATAGTAAAGGGAATTTGTTAGGCCTTTTTTAACGTTAAAAATATGGAATGGAAGAAGAGCAGCCAAAACATATATTTGCAGCTTTTTTGTTTTGCGATGTTTGTTATTGACCTGATAGCCGGCATCAATTACTTATATGAAAGGAATAGTAATGCATTCTTCAATGTTGGCATGTCTTTCGTCTGGTTGTTTGCGGCTTTGAAAGGCCGGAATATTTGGGTGGATCGGTTGGGGTGGATTATATGGGGAATTTTTCTTTTACTCCAGATATGGTGGATGGTCGATAAAGATTTTTGGAAAGCTATTTATTTTCGTTGGTAGCTTCTTCTAAAGATAGTAGAATAAAAAAGGCTAAAAAGCATACAATATGAAGCACATACAGTTTCTCATGAAAGACAAATGGTTGTTTTTGTTCTTTTTGATTTGGTTCGGAGGAATGTTTTGGATAGTTTCGGAACGGTTTGTAGATGCTGAAACTGATCCGAAAGCCTACTTCGCCTTATTCGGGGCTGTTATCTTTTGTACGTTTTGGGTACTAAAAACATTCCGGTGGGATATGTCGAGTAAGTTTTGTTTCACTGATTTTGCTGCCGCTATTATGCTGTGTGCAGTTTCGCAAGCCTTTTATGCTATCTTGCAAAAAACGGGAGTTTGTACCTCATTCGGGGCATTTCCCGTTTGCGGCAGTTTTGATAACCCCGCAGGGGTAGCCTCAGCCTTGGCTTTCAGTTTGCCTTTCTGCTTAGGTCTGGTTGGCCATCGGTATTCCTATGTCAGGAAAATTGCATGGGCAAGCATAGCCATCATAGCTATGGGGGTTATTGTCTCCGAATCACGTTCGGGCATATTGGCTGTTTGCATGGTGATGTTCGTATTTTTCGTAATGAGACGAAAGTGCGTACGTAAGTTATGGATGATATTTTCGGTCGTGGGATTGGTTGCCGCAGTCGTCTTTCTATACCATTATAAGCAAGATTCGGCAGATGGCAGGTTGCTGATTTGGAGATGTACTTGGTCTGTCATTCGTGAAAGTCCATGGATAGGGCATGGCATCGGAGGATTCCAAGCCCGGTATATGGATGCGCAAGCCGATTATTTCAAAGCTCATCCCGGAAGTCCTTACGTTATGTTGGCAGACAACACTCAAGCCCCTTTCAATGAATATCTGGGACTCCTTACGGAATTTGGCTTCGTAGGTGGCATCGTCCTGCTTGTTGGCGTAGTCTTATTGTTGCAAGCGTGGCGGAAACATCCTTACGGGAGTTCCCGTGTGGCCATGCTTTGCCTGTTGTCTATAGCTGTTTTTTCCTTGTTTTCTTATCCGTTTCGTTATGTCCATACTTGGATGTTATGTGGAATTTCCATCGTGGTATTGCTTTTTAACGCCTATCCTCCTGCACTGTTTGTATGCCGCGTTATATCCTTGGCGGCTACGCTTTGTCTTGTAGGGGCTGCCTGCCTTTCCATACATCGGATGCGGACCGAAATGCGTTGGTGCGAAGTGGCTACTTGTTCCCTTGGTGGAATGACGGATGAAATGTTGTCCGCCTATAACAAATTGTATGGCGAACTGGGTAGAAACCCATATTTCCTCTATAATTACGCTGCTGAACTTAACGTGTCTGGACACTATGGTGAAAGCCTGCGTATTGGGCAAGAATGCGATACACTGATGGCTGATTACTTTGTTCAACTCCTAATGGCAGACAACTGTAAACAGTTAAAGCGATATGAACAAGCGAAACGTTATTTGGAGCAAGCTTCTTACATGTGCCCTAATCGTTTCGTTCCGCTTTATGAGTTATATAAAATTTATGAACTTCAGAACGATACAGTAGCCATGTGTCGCATGGCTGAAGTCATACTTCGGAAACCTATAAAAGTGGAATCCTCGGAAGTACATCGCATTGTTGCTGAAATGAAACGGTATAAACAGGGTATGAAAAGTGCGTTTTAAATGAATAGTTAGTAATTCTAATGAAACATAAATATAAGAACGGTATAGTGGAAGCCTTTTCTTGGACATGGGGAATAAGCATGTTGGCTTTAGGGCTTTATTTTTTGGCTGACAGGAACTGTTGGGCTATCGTTTGCCTTTCTGTGGGGGCGCCGATGTTCAGAACCAAGTTGCAGTGGGCGAGGATAGGGTATTGTATCATCATGATGGGGCTGCTCATATTTTGTGTGTATGTGTCTTGCTCCGGAGGTTTTTGGACTGCTGATGAGGACTGAGTGTAGATGACAGTTGTTTGATGTATTGTCGAATATAAATTTTAAATAAATGAAGGGTATTTTATGTAGGGTAAGCTGTGTGGTATTTTTGATGTGGAATATGCCGATGACAGCACAAGTGGCAACCAGTGTACGACCGGAAACGTGGAAAGAACAGTTGGAGTACGCTCTGAAGCATCACGGGGAAGAGGCTGTGAAAAAACGTGATGGAAACGAAACGGGGTTCTATCTGAAAGGATATGCTTACCGTGGAACGATTGATTCAGAAAGAGAACTGGAGGAGGTGAAGTCACACTTGTTTTCGGACGTGGCCAACACAGTGTGCTATTATGACAAAACTCATGATGCCTACGACGTGGTGAGCGTGGGGCTGATGAGATGCTTGTCGGGCGTGATGGAGCGGCCCGTTATGATTGATGCCATTCGCAGCGATTGTGAAAAGGCGATGCATGCGGGCATGGAAACCATTGAACTGGAATGGTGCAGGAATGGCAATACCTACCGTTCGTGGGCTGTAGCGGAAAAAGGGGGACGTATTGTTTTTGAGAATATAGGTTGCCTTATTGCAGACATGGAAAGTATGGTACAATGCGACAGGGACGGCGCGGAATCGGAAAGAGAAAAAGTATTCGAGAAGTCCTGCACGTTGAGTAACTTGTTGGGGATGGAACTTTATTCTTATCGCATGTATTGCCGCTCTTCCTTTGGCGAAGACGGAATTTTGAAGTCAGTCCAAATGCGTGCCAAGCAGTCTTCTGCTTTCGGGTGGCATTGTTCGGCTGATATTTATACGGAGGACGGGACAATAGACCAGGACGCTTATCATCTTTGTCACTGGAGGAATGAGGTCACTCCTCCTTGGGACAGCACCGTGGGTGAAAGCGGAACATTTACACACAAGAAAGAATAATGGAACAAAGAAGAGGGCGAAGTTACATTCGGGTATGTGTGTTAAAAAAACAAAAGCAAACAGGCGTTTCCGCTGTTTTCTACCTAAAAAGTAGTATACTTGCACAAGTTATTGATATAAAAATGAATTTAAACCAATTAAAACGATGAAAAAGTATATTTGTACGGTATGCCAGTGGGTTTACGACCCCGAGGTCGGAGACCCTGAATCAGGTATTGAGCCGGGTACGGCTTTTGAAGATATTCCCGAAGACTGGGTTTGCCCGGTTTGTGGTGTGGGCAAGGATGATTTCGAGCCTTACGAGGAATAAGATTTAAAAAAGGACAAAAGCGAAATTGCTTCCGGCCTGAATTCAGGCCGGAAGCAATTTTGTTTTTAAGACCTTCCATTGTTCCAAAACGTTTTTAATGGTTTCGTCCATATTGAAACTCGGACGTACAGTTTGTTCTATAGTGTATGTTAATGCTTTTTTGTTATAAGGTGGTTTTGATATATAGATATATAGAAAAACCGGAAAAGTCAGATTGTAGATTTATCAATACCATTTAATCACATAGGGCATGGTGATGGCGTGTTCTGCTTATTGAAGTATGGATTTTGTTAAGGTTGACACGTTTTTCGGATATCTTGTTCGGCTGTTATCCGAACAGAAGCTCCTATCACCTTTATGTAGCAGGTATTCAAAAAGATAGGAATCTATGAATCCGGCTTTTCCAGTTATCATTATTGTGTTTATATCGAAATAAGATATAGGTCTCGCTTTTCAAAGGTAAGCAGATTATTATAATTGGCATTATATATTTGCGAATAATTGTGTAAAATTAACTATTCTGGCTGCTTTTTACGACATGAAATATGGATTAAATATAATAATTATTTTTTATTTCATGGACTTTATTTGCTATTCTCTTTTTATTATGGTATTTTTGTGGCACATTATAAAAATACGTATGACGAAGAGTGATAAGAAAATTTTGGAAGGGGCGTTTCGTCTTTTCTTAAATGCCGATTATGAAGGTGCCTCTACGTCCGATTTAGAAGCGGAGATAGGGCTGACCAGGGGAGCCATATATTATTCTTATAAGTCTAAGGAAGAACTTTTTAAAGCTGTCATAGATCGCTTTGTCTTGGACAAGCAGAATGTATTGCAGAAGACCGGTTTTAAGGAGGAGGCTGCCAAGTGGATTTCCTTGAAAGAATATCTTGAGGTATATATAAACGGGGCGAAGAATACGATTGAATCGATGAGGCCTTTTGTTTGGGAAGGGAACAATGGCTTTGGAGGTTACTTCAGTCTTTTATATCAGGCACATAAAAACTATGAAGGATTTGACGGTAAAATTTACAACCTGTTTTTTCATGAGTATTCTTTTATAAAGGCTGTGGTGGAAAATGCCATTAAAACAAAAGAAATAAGAGATTTAGATGCCGCGGAAGTGGCGCATCATTTGAGGTATATTTTTATTGGTTGTGCTTTTGAAGAGTCTTTTAATAATGGGCTTACGGTAGAAGAGGTACAGAAGCACTTAATGTTTTATTATAATATTATAAAGCGATGAATAAAGTTTATATAAATTGTTTAAGTTCGTTTTTGCCGAATGAGTCTGTAGATAATGAACATATAGAAGATTTTTTGGGTTACATCGAAGGCAAGAAATCACGTATCAAGTCTATTGTATTAAAGCGTAATGGTATTAAGCATCGTTATTATGCACTGAATGAGGAAGGAGGGGTGACCCATCGGAATTCCGGAATGGTGGTAGAGGCTATCAAGAAATTATCTTCGCTCGGGGGATGCATAGAGGATATCGATACTTTGTGTTGTGCAACAACGACACCGGATCAGTTGGTACCGTCGCATGCTTCTATGGTTCATGGGCAATTGAAATGTCATCCGGTAGAGATTTTCTCTTTTTCCGGTGTTTGTCTGACTTCTTTGCAGGCTCTAAAGACTTTGTTCAACGCCATTCGGTTGAATGAAAGTCATAAAGGTATTTGTACGGCATCTGAGTTGATTTCTCCTACATTCAGGGCTGTTAATTATGAGGTGCCCGAAGCCGTATGCGATGAGTTGTCCAATACTCAATATATGGAGTTTGAACGTGATTTCTTGAGGTTTATGTTGAGCGACGGTGCGGCAGCCTTGCTTTTGTCGGATCGGCCGAATGAAGCTGGTCTTTCTTTGAAAATAGAATGGGTGAAGACAAAATCTTATGCCAATGAGACTTCTACGTGTATGCGTATGGGAGGAGAGTTGCTTCCGAATGGGGAATTGAAAGGCTGGAAAGAGTTCGGTGACCGTTTAAATATCAGTAATTTCCTTCTCTGCCAGGATTTCAAGATTTTAATGAACGGAATGAAATATTGGGTGGATTTTATAGAAGAGTGTATACAGGAATATGCGATGGATGTACATGAGATAAAAACGGTTATTCCTCACATCTCTTCGGCTTTTATAGGAGATGAACTGAAAAAGGAAATGCAAAGCCGTAATGTAGAATTATGGGATAACTGGTTTACGAATCTCTCTGAAGTCGGTAATATCGGGTCTGCATCTATCTTTGTTGCTTTGGATGAATACATGGCTACACGTGCACAAAAAGGTGAGAAAATATTGCTGTTGGTTCCGGAGAGTGCGAGGTTTAGCTATGGCGCAGCATTGCTGACTGTTGTCTGATATTATCAATGTATAAAGTTGATAAGTGGGGATAAAAGGATTAAAGCCATGAGCTTTTAGGATTCTTTGGCTTCCAACCGTGCTTCCGTTACATTGAGGATACAGTCGGAGAGTTGTTCGCATTCGTTGATGACATCCATATACATTGCCCCGGTCTGATAATTATACACACCGTTGTTTACGTCTGTAAAATTCAGATTACGTAGTTGATTGCGGAATTTATTGATTTCCCTTTCTATATAGTAGGCTGTAGAAGCCTCTCTTGGGGCTTTTCGGATGGATAAGATGGTTCGCATTTGTTCCAGTGCTTGTTCTGTCAGTTGAAACATTTGGTGAATGTGTTCCAACTGTTTTTCCGTGAGTTGTTGGGTGCTTCGATAGTTCCTCCGGGCAGTATGAGCGATATGATGGCAACTGTCTCCGATGCTTTCTATTTCAGCTACTTCGCGTAGCATGCCACAGATTGCACGTTTAAGGTCGGCTGATGGCTCTTCGGTACTGACTTTGTTCAGGTAGTTGGCTATGTCTACTTCCATTTCATCGCAAATATCTTCATAGTGCTCCACTAAGGTGAAAATATTTTTAAATTCTGTTTCATTGGATACGGAGAATAGGAAACGGGTTTGTGTGAACATTTTTGTGACGGTGTCGGCATAGTTGATGATTTCCTTACGGGCTTCCATGACGGACTGTTCCGGAGTGTCGAGTATCCCTTTGGTAATGAAACGCAACTGGCTTTCCTCTTCGTCGTTGTGCCGTGGTTTGGCCACCCAGCGGGTAGCCAGTTGTTCGAGAGGGTTGACCAAACCGATAAACAAGGCGGCGTTGCAAAGATTGAAACCGGTATGAAAGGCTGCCAAAACGTAAGCCAGATTTTTATCGGCCGTCATGAGTTTTTGCGTCGGGTCGAAATGGATAAAGTCACATAGCAAATTGACGAAATAAGGAAAGGCCAAAAACATCCAGGTTACGCCACTCAGATTGAAAACCAGTTGTCCGAGAGCCGTACGGCGGGCAGGCGTTCCGGCAGAAGATGCCGCACGGCAAGTGACGATGGCGCGGCCGATATTCTCACCCAGCACAAAAGCCACGCCGGAATAGATGGACCATACGCCGGTGGAACACAGGGCCATTGAAGTGGCCATGAGAACGGCCGAGGACTGTACGCCGAAAGTGACGGCGGCACCAATGAATAACAATATGGCGTATGAACCGTAATTCTCATGGGAGACGGCCAAGTAGCGGGCTATACCGTCAGGACCGGTCAGCGTCATGTCGTCGGCCATGTGGCAGAGCAGGCCAAGGCTCAGCAGGATGAAGCATAGGCCGAAGATCGAATTTCCCAACGCATTCCATTTGCGGTAGTAGGTCATTATAAACGCCACTAATATCAAGGGGTAAATGTAGTTACTGATGCTGAAATTGAATTCGGCGGCCATAATCCAGGCGATGAATGTATTGCCTACTGATGCTCCCATGAGGATAGGCAGGGCTTGGACGAGTGTGAGCATACCGGCATGTACGAAACTGACGGTCATCAGGGAAGCTGCGGTGGAAGACTGTATCATGGCTGTGACCAATGCCCCGGTGAGTAATGACGTGAAGCGGTTGGTGGTCAGTGAATCGAGAATATGTCTGAGCCGGTCTCCGGCCAGTTGCTGCAGACTCTCTCCCATGAGTCTTGTACCATACATCAGTAGGCCAAGGCAACCTAAAAGCTTTAAAAATGCTAAAACCACCATAAACAGTCGAAATATAAGTGAACGATAGTATGTTTTCTCCGTCCCATTGCCTATTTTTAAGGTGTTTATTCAAATCCTCGAAAAGCTTTATGGTACAAGAAATCAAAATACGTTGCAAAAATAATAAAAAAACTCTTCAACTCCCTATCGGAAGTACACTTTGGGATGCTTATCATGCGTTAAATCTGCAAATGCCTTACGGACCGGTCAGTGCGAAGGTCAATAATAAGGTGGAAGGACTTCATTATCGTTTTTATAATGATAAAGATGTGGAGTTCCTTGATGTCACTTCATCTTCAGGGATGCGTACTTATACCCGCTCGCTTTTTTTCGTGTTGGTAAAAGCTGTGAAAGATTTATTTCCCGGGTGTGTGTTGCGCATTGAGACGCCGGTATCGAGAGGGTACTATTGCGACTTGCGTATAGGGCGGCCGATAGAAGAGGATGACGTGACTGCCATTTGGCGTCGGATGCGTGAAATTGTAGATGCCGATATACCTTTTCACCGTATACAAAGTCCTACGGAGGATGCGATAGAAATGTTCCGCCGTCAGGGAATGACGAGTAAGGTGAGGTTGTTGGAGAGTTACGGTGCTATCTATACACATTATTACCAGTTGGATCAGACGGTGGATTATTTTTACGGTTCACTGCTGACGTCGACGGGAGGGTTGAAGGTGTTTGACGTAATGAAATATTATGATGGCCTGTTGTTGCGTATTCCGTCCAGGAAGAATCCTGAAAAACTGGAGGAGATGGTACATCAGGAGAAGATGCTTGAAATCTTTCGGGAACATCATCGTTGGCAGGAAATCGTTGGACTGGGTACTGTGGGCGATTTTAACAAAGCCTGCCAAGAGGGGCGGACTACGGAATTGATCAACGTAGCCGAGGCATTACAGGAAAAGAAGATCGTACGTATTGCCGATGAAATACAGTCAAGGCGGAATCTGAAACTGATATTGATAGCCGGTCCGTCGTCGAGTGGGAAGACGACATTCAGCAAACGCTTGTCCATTCAGTTGATGGCTAACGGGATAAAACCTTATCCCATATCGTTGGATGATTACTTCTTGGATCGGGAACATACGCCACGGGACGAGCATGGAGAATATGATTTCGAGTCGCTCTATGCTTTGGATCTTCCGTTTTTCAACAGTCAACTGCAGGCTTTGTTGGCAGGCGAGGAAGTAGAACTACCCCATTTTAATTTTCAGACAGGGGTACGTGAGAAGAGTGGGAAGAAACTTCGGTTGGAAGACCACATGATTCTGATTCTGGAGGGTATTCACGGTTTGAATCCTGAGCTGACAGCCCAGATTGAGGAACAATACAAATATCGTATTTATGTCTCGGCCATGACGACCATCTTGTTGGATGCGCATAATTATATTCCGACTACGGACAACCGTTTGTTGCGGCGTATCATTCGCGATTACAAATATCGGGGTTATTCGGCCTTGGATACCATCCGCCGCTGGCCCAGTGTACGCGAGGGAGAAGACAAATGGATTTTCCCTTATCAGGAGGAGGCCGATGCCATGTTCAACAGTGCTTTGTTGTTCGAACTGGCAGTCATTCGCAATCAGGCTCTGCCGATATTGGAGAGGGTACCTGAAAATGTACCGGAGTATTCCGAGGCTTATCGTTTGCGTAAGTTCCTGCGCTATTTCGTACCTATGGCAGATGATGAAATTCCACCGACTTCCCTGTTACGTGAGTTTGTGGGGGGGAGTTCTTTTCATTATTGATTTCCGCAGTCTCTCGGCGGACATTCATGTTGCTGAAGACAGGGGATTCTTTGGGGCTCCGGTCGAAAGGGAATATATCCATTTGCTCAGGCAGAAAACTGGATAGGAGGCTAATATCCCGGCAATGGCATCCACTAAGTAATGTGCCTGAATATAGACTGTGGCCAGTGTCAAAAGGAAGGCGAAAGGCAATAATATGAAGAAGAAACGTTTGCTTTGCGGACGGATCAGATAAAGAAGGATAAAAGTAATCCCGATATGCGAGGAAGGAAAAGCGGCCGTCGGGCGTTCGCCGGAATCCTGAGCCCATTCTACTAAATGACAGAAGAAACCGTCGGCATAGCCCGGCGAGGGTAGCATATCGGTACGATGGTTGAAGTAGGTGTCTAAAGACGGAAATATCCCGTTCTCGACACTTTCCGGACTTACGGCCTGAAAATAGAATTGGGGGCCGGCAACGGGGAGGAAAATATAGACAAGATAAAAGATGAAAAAGGAACACATGACGGTGAATGAGGCTTTCTCGTAACGGTCATTGCGACAGAGAAAGAAGAAAACCATGACGGCCACGATCATGGGATAATAAGAGAAATAACCCATATTTACGGCTTCGGAAAACCAGGGCCATGGACAAAGGCGGCTGAATTCCAATGAAGGCTGGCAACCGAACAGCACTGCATCCCATCGGGCGAATATGTGGTCCAAATTGGGAAACGTCCGGTTGAACTCGTAAGTGTCCGGATACCAGTAGCTGAGCAAAGCCATCTGTGCCGTGATACGGATGAAAGTCATAAGTCTGCGCGGCCAAAGGAGATAGATTCTCCATAATAAGATTGTACCGAGAAAGATGTACAGGCGGTCGGCGAGCATGTCCCAAGGATGGTTCATGTCCGGCCAAAGCACGAACATGGTCAGGGTTGTGAGGATACTGTAGATTATAGCCAGCCATTCAATCGGCCATAAGCCTTTGGATTGATTGTCGTGTCCGGTAAGCCATTGGAAGGATTTTTTCATAGCCATCCCTCCTTTTTATACCAGGCTATCGTTTCTTTGACTCCTCGTGCCAAAGGATATTCGGGACGGAAGTCCAGTTCTTTCACGGCCGGTTGGATGTCGCATTGCCAGTTGCGTTGGCATAGAATGTGAAATTTGTCACGGTTAAGGGTGGTGGTGCGGCCTCGCCATGTGCTGAAACTGCCATTTATGGCGCATACGACACGAAGAAACCATACCGGGGCTTTGATGCGGAGCATGAACGGATGTCCGAGCTCCGTGCGTATCAGGTCGCTGAATTCCGTACTGTGGTATATGTTTCCATCGCTGATGAAAAATTCGCGTCCGATGATATCTTTTACCATGGCAGAGAAAACGGCTTGTACGAGGTCTTTCACGTAAATGAATGTGATTTCCTGCGGACGGTAACCTACGCTGAAGTCCACGTGTTGTTTAATACTTTGCGCCATGACGAAATAGTCTTTTTCACGTGGCCCGTATACGCCGGTGGGACGGAGAATGACATAAGGAAAATCTTTCAAAGACTTGAGATAACGTTCGGCTTCCAACTTGCTTTCCCCGTATGCCGTGTTGGGGCGTGGCGTATCATTTTCCCGTATCGGGGCATATATCCAAGGATTGTCCGAGGTGGCGTGACGTACTGCCTGTTCGCGTATGGCGCCGAACACACTGAGGGAACTGATGAAAATAAAACGCCCGGGCACCATGTCCAGTTCGCGGAGCGTATCGACAAAATGACGTGTACCTTCCGTATTGGTGCGGAAAAAGTCTTCACGTCGGATACATTTGGTGGCTCCGGCTGCATGTACGATGACATCCCAACCTCCGAACTCGGCCTTGCATGCCGCCAGTTGGGAGCGTAGGATTTCAGGATGTTCCATGTCTAATTCAACGAAACGGATTCGGGAATCCTGAAGATAGCTCCGGCTACTGGTGGCACGTATGCCTGCCCACATCGCGTGTCCTTCCGTCAGCCCCTTTTCAACGATAAAACTACCGATGAAGCCGCTGGCTCCTGTTACTAATATTTTCATACGCGTTTGTTCTATTGGTTTTATTCCCTGTAAGTGCCATCGGCACTCTTCACGGGTTCCACATGGATGCCCACATGGGTTTCATTTCCGTATTTTTCTTTCAATTTGTTTTCTATGACCGATGCCTTGGCGTGTGCTTCATACAAAGTCAAATGCCCGTCCATCCGGATGTGCATCTCTATGGCATAATGGTTGCCGATGCGGCGTGTGCGTAAGTTGTGTATGGCCGACACTCCCGGTGTGTTCTCCGTAATGAGGCAGATTTCTTTTTCTATTTCATCCGGCAATGATTTCTCAGTCAGCTCGTCCACACACGGCTTCAAGAGTTGGACGGCTACCTTCATGATGAAGAAACTCACGACCACTGCAGCCATAGGGTCGAGCACACTCCATGATTCACCTAAAACTATAGCCCCTCCGATACCTATGGCTGTTCCGATGGAGGAGAAGGCATCGCTACGGTGATGCCAGGCATTGGCAATGACTGCACTGGAATTGATTTTGCGTCCCACGTGGATGGTGTAACGATATATCAGTTCTTTGGAAACGATGGAAATGATGGCTCCGGCGAAAGCAAGCATGCCCGGGGCGGGAAGACGACCTCCTTGCCATACGGTTTGGATAGCTTGTAGTCCGTTCCAACAGATGCTTGCGCCTACGGCAAAAAGTACGATACCTATTATTGCTGTGGCCAGCGTTTCGTATTTGCCATGGCCGTAATCGTGATTTTTGTCTTGCGGTTTATTGGAAATACGTGTGAAGATGAGTACGACGATGTCTGTTGCAAAATCAGATAATGAATGTACGGCATCCGCTATCATGGCTGCGCTATGCCCCAGAATTCCGGCTATGAATTTGAATATGACTAACAGAAAGTTGACAAAACTTCCTGCCCATGTGACTTGATAGATGGCTTTTTCCCGTTCGGTTAGTTTCATTGGTCTGTTGGCTTATGAAAAAGAAAGAACAAAGATAAGCATTTTCAGAAAAAATAAGAGATAAAAGAGGAGCGGAATGAATAAATATGCTTAACTTGCAGAAAGATTATAGATAACAAACCTCTAAAATATCAGATTTATGGGAAAAACAGGAAAGAAAGGCGGCAAGCGCCTGAAGAAAAAAGAACTGGCGAAAATGTTAATGGAACTTTTTCAAAATAATCCCGCCGAGGTTTACGACATTAAACGTATATTCAGAGACTTGAAACTGGACACTCATCCTGCCAAGTTGCTTTGTATGGACTTGTTGGAAGATTTGGCGATGGATGATTATATAAAAGAAACGGAGAAACTGCATTTTCGTTTGAATACCACAGGGCAAGTGTTTGAAGCCATATTCAATCGTAAAGCGAACGGTAAAAATACCGTGACCCCGTTGGATGGAGGAGAGCCTGTTCTTGTGGCCGAACGGAACTCTTTGCATGCCATGGGAGGAGACAAGGTGAAAGTAACTTTGTTGGCCCGCAGGAAGCATCATGTACGCGAGGCGCAAGTGGTCGAGATTCTCGAAAGGAGCGACAGGTCGTTTGTCGGAAGGTTGGAGGTGCGTAAGGATTTTGCTTTCCTGCTCACCGAGGACCGTACGCTGGCCAACGACATATTTATTCCTAAAAAAGCGTTGAAAGGTGGTAAAAGCGGAGATAAGGCTGTGGTGAAGATTACCGAATGGCCCGAACATGCCAAGAATCCGATTGGTAAGGTCGTGGATATATTGGGGCAGAGCGGAGACAATACCACGGAAATGCACGCCATTTTGGCCGAATACGGTTTGCCTTATGCTTATCCCAAGTCCGTAGAAGATGAGGCAGAGAAGATCGACCCGGGTATTACGGCCGAGGAAATCGGGCAGCGTGAGGACCTGCGTGAGGTGACGACATTTACCATCGACCCGAGGGATGCCAAGGATTTTGACGATGCGATTTCCATTCGTAAAACGGATGACGGATTGTGGGAAGTAGGAGTGCATATTGCAGATGTCTCGCATTATGTAAAAGAGGGGAGCATCATAGACAAAGAAGCTGTGAAGCGTGCCACCAGTGTGTATCTGGTAGACCGGACGATTCCGATGCTGCCTGAACGTTTGTGCAATTTCATCTGTTCTTTACGTCCGAACGAAGAGAAGTTGACTTATAGTGTCGTTTTCAAGTTGGACGACAAGGCTGTAGTCAAAGACTGGCATCTGGCCCATACGGTCATTAAGAGCGACCGTCGTTTTACGTATGAAGAAGTACAGAAAGTGTTGGAAGACCATAAGGAAGCTTCGCCTGAAGACTATAAGATGCCGGGCGACCATGCGGCAGATCCGAACTTTAACGGGCCGGACGTATTGCCGGCCGAACATTTTGCCACGGAATTGATTACGTTGAACCGCTTGGCCAAACAACTTCGTGCCCGGCGTTTCGAACATGGTTCCATCAATTTCGACCGTAGTGAGGTTCGTTTTGATATAGACAATAAGGGTAAACCGATAGGAGTGTATTTCAAGGTGGCGAAAGATGCGAACAAATTGGTGGAAGAGTTTATGTTGCTGGCCAATCGTACGGTAGCTGAGAGTGTGGGGAAGCAGCCTAAAAATAAAAAGCCCAAGACGCTGCCCTATCGTGTGCATGATTTGCCGGATCAGGACAAGCTGATTAATCTGAGTGAGTTTATTGTGAAATTCGGCTATAAACTGAAGCCGACAGGGGCTAAGGAAGAGGTGGCTAAAGGATTGAATAAGCTATTGACCGACATTCAGGGGAAGAAAGAACAAAATCTGATAGAAACCGTTTCGTTGCGGGCCATGATGAAGGCGCGTTACAGTACGCATAATATCGGACATTACGGGTTGGCATTCGATTACTATACGCATTTCACCTCCCCTATCCGCCGTTATCCAGACGTAATGGTGCATCGGTTGCTGACACGGTATGCCGACGGAGGACGCAGTGCCAGTCAGGACAAGTATGAAGAATTGTGTGAACATTGCAGTGCGATGGAGCAGTTGGCTGCCAGTGCCGAACGTGCCAGTATCAAGTATAAGCAGGTGGAATTCATGAGCGACAAACTGGGGCAAGTGTTTGAAGGAACCGTAAGCGGTGTGACGGAGTTCGGCCTGTATGTGGAAATCAATGAGAATAAATGTGAAGGTATGGTGCCTTTGCGTGATTTGGATGACGATTATTATGAATTCGACGAGCGTAACTACTGCTTGTGGGGACGTAAGTATCATCATCGTTATTCTCTGGGGGATACGGTACAAGTAAAAGTGGCGAAAGCCAATCTGGAAAAGAAGCAGTTGGATTATGCTTTGGTCAGAGAATGAGAGGGCGGAATCCAATCATTTGTCTGAATATATTTGGCATTTTTCGGGTCATACGCTAACTTTGCAACGGAAAACGTCTCATTAAACGTGTATATATGTCACAGAAATTAGTTCAGTCTCAATCTATGCAGCAGGTTCAGACACTGTCCCCACAGCAGGTGTTGCAGGTGCGGTTGCTGGAAATGCCCGTTTCAGAGCTGGAACAACGCGTGAAAAACGAATTGATAGACAACGGAGCGTTGGAAGAAAGTCTGGGAAGTCCCGAGGATGCCGATACGTCTTCAGAAGATGTCTATGACGGAACAGATGCAGAGTCGGCCGGAAGCGAGACTTCCGGGTTGGACGGTGGTCTGCCTTCCGATGAATATCGTCCGGCAGAGGTGCGGCAGGCGATGGATGATTATCGGACTCCGGACGATGTGCCGGATTATCTGTTGCAGGAACGGGGAGGGAAAGACCGTCCGGAAACGATGGACTATGGCGACACGACATCTTTCTATGAGCAGATGACGGAGCAGATGAACGAATGTGACCTGACGCCGCGTGAACAGGAACTGATGGCTTATCTTATCGGTTCGTTGGAAAATGATGGCTTGTTGAAAAAGAAACTTTCCACATTGGCGGACGAATTGGAGATATATGCAGGAATACAAACTACGGAGGTGGAACTGGAAACAGTGTTGGCCCGTTTGCAGACTTTCGATCCTCCCGGTATCGGAGCACGCGATTTGAGAGAGTGTCTTTTGTTACAACTCCGTCGGGACGAACATCGCGGGAGCCGGCAAAAACAGTTGGAGTATGAAATTATCGACAAACTGTTTGATGAATTTACCCATAAACGCTGGGACAGGATTGCCGCTCGTCTGCATTTGACAGAGGCGGAATGCGAACGTTTACAGAGAGATTTGAAGAAGCTCAATCCGCGTCCGGGAAGTGCCATGGGCGAGGTGGTAGGACATAATTACCAACAGATTGTGCCGGACTTTGCCGTAGAGACCGATGACGATGGGGGGATTACCCTTTCGTTCAATAAAGGCGACGTACCGGAGTTGCGTATCAGCCCTTCGTTCATGGAAATCCTTCACCAGGTGGATACCGGGCGTGCCAAGATGAGTCGGCCGGAACGGGAAGCTTTGCAATATACCCGCCAAAAGATAGAAAAAGCACAGGGCTTTATCGAGGCTGTGAAACAGCGTCGGCGTACGTTGACCGCTGTCATGCAGGCTATTATTGATTTGCAGCGTCCTTTCTTTCTGGAAGGAGATGAGACTTTGTTACGCCCGATGATATTGAAGGATGTAGCCGAGCGTACGGGATTGGATATCTCTACCGTATCCCGTGCTGCTAACAGTAAATACGTGGAGACCCATTACGGGACTTATCCGCTCAAATGGTTTTTTAGCGACGGTTATGTGACAGACGATGGGCAGGAGATTGCTACCCGTAAGATTCAGGCCGCTTTGAAGGATTTGGTCGAGGCGGAAGACAAGAAGAAGCCGCTGAGCGATGAGGCATTGACGGCGATGTTGAATGAAAAAGGCTTTCCCATTGCGCGGCGCACGGTGGCCAAATACCGGGAACAACTGGGAATCCCCGTAGCACGGTTAAGAAAATGAAACATAAGGGACTTATTGTAGCGGCTCGTCTGTTGTCGGCAGTGTTCAGACCATATTACATACCGATTGTGGGGTTTGTGGCCTTGTTCACTTTCACGTATCTGAGCCTGTTGCCGTTGCTTTACAAATTGACGGTGGTGGCGATGGTATATGTTTTCACTATATTATTGCCTCGCTTGTGTATTTACGTATATCGTAAACTGAACGGATGGGCGCCGGTGCAACTGCGTTTGCGGGAGAACCGTGCCATACCTTATATATTGTTCATCCTGTCTTACGTGGCCTGTCTTCATTTGATGTTCCGTATGCACATGCCGCGTTATATGTGCGGTATTTTAGTGTCGGCTTTGCTGATACAGATGGTATGCGTCATTGTGAATGTGTGGTGGAAAATCAGCATGCATTCGGCCGGGGCAGGTGGTGTGATCGGTGCATTAGTGGCTTATTCGGTACTGTTCATGTTCAATCCTGTTTGGTGGCTGTGTGTTACGGTACTGATTTCTGGAGCTGTGGGGACAGCACGTATGTTGCTTCGTCAGCACAGTCTGGCGCAAGTGGTGGCCGGTACCCTCGTGGGAGTGGTTTGCGGTTTTGCCGGTATAATTTTATTATAGAAAACGAGTTCAATTAAAAATTCAGATAAGTCATGAAACCAGTTGTAAGTATTATCATGGGCAGTACGTCCGACCTTCCGGTGATGGAAAAGGCTGCCAAGTTCTTCGATGAGATGGAAATCCCTTTCGAGATGAACGCTTTGTCGGCCCATCGGACACCGGCCGAGGTGGAGGCTTTTGCCAAAGAGGCTGCCGGACGCGGCCTGAAAGTAATTATTGCGGGAGCGGGGATGGCAGCGGCTTTGCCGGGTGTGATAGCGGCCAATACGACGTTGCCCGTCATCGGGGTGCCTATCAAGGGGATGTTGGACGGTTTGGATGCCATGCTTTCCATTATTCAGATGCCTCCCGGCATACCGGTGGCTACGGTGGGAGTCAACGGAGCGCAGAATGCCGCCATTCTGGCCGCACAGATGCTGTCGCTGGCTGATGAAGGACTGGCTTTGCGTTTGGCGGGTTATAAAGAAAACCTGAAGCAGAAGATTGTAAAGGCCAATACGGAACTGGCCGATGTGAAATATAAGTTTAAGTGCAATTAAAGACAGACGGATGAACTTGTTCGATTACCGACGCAGGGAAACCGGTGAAGTGCAGATCGGCGGTAAGCCGTTGGGCGGGAACCATCCGATTCGGGTGCAGAGCATGACGAACACTTCTACGATGGATACCGAGGCCTGTGTGGCTCAGACGTTACGCATTGCCGAAGCCGGAGGAGATTATGTACGTCTGACGACCCAAGGGGTGCGTGAGGCCGAGAACTTGCGGAACATCAACGCCGGTGTACGTGCGTCAGGCTGTGCAGTACCTTTGGTGGCCGATGTGCATTTCAATCCGAAAGTGGCCGATGTGGCAGCTTTGTATGCTGAGAAGGTACGTATCAATCCCGGAAACTATGTGGACGCAGCCCGTACGTTCAAGCATCTTGAATATACGGACGAAGAGTATGCGCAGGAGTTGAAAAAGATAGAGGAGCGTTTCGTTCCTTTCCTACGCATTTGCCGTGAGAACCGCACGGCCATCCGCATTGGTGTGAACCACGGTTCGTTGAGCGACCGCATCATGAGCCGCTATGGAGATACGCCGGAAGGTATTGTGGAGAGTTGCATGGAGTTCCTGCGCATTTGTGTGAAGGAAGATTTCAAGGACGTGGTGGTGTCCATCAAAGCCAGCAACACGGTGGTGATGGTACGTAGCGTGCGTTTGTTGGTCGATGCCATGGAGCGTGAAGGAATGCGTTTTCCCCTGCATTTGGGGGTGACCGAAGCCGGCGACGGTGAGGACGGACGTATCAAGAGCGCCGTGGGCATCGGGGCTTTGTTGGCGGACGGTATCGGTGATACGGTCCGTGTGTCATTGAGCGAAGCTCCGGAGGCTGAAATTCCGGTGGCACGTAAGTTGGTGAATTATGTGCTCCGTCGGGACGGTGCCATGATGATACCGGCAGCCGAAGCGGAGGATTTCGATTACTTGAATCCCGTACGGCGGAAAACGCGGGCCGTGCGTAATATCGGAGGAGACCATGTGCCTGTTGTCATAGCCGACCGTATGGACTTGGCTGCTTCCGGCAGATTGAAAGGTTTCAAGGCTCATCCCGATTTTCGTCCCGACTACATTTATTGCGGCCGTAATCTGCCTCCCGTGGAAGAGCGCGAGGGGGATTATATCGTGGATGCGGATGTCTGGACCGGTGAATCCGGTACGTATCCGGCTTTTCCTTATAATATGCTGCCTTTCATGAGCCAGTGTACAGCCGATTTGAAGTTTCTTTTCCTTTCATACGGAGCTTTGAATGAAGAAGTGCGTGCCTGCCTGAAATATCATCCGGAGGTGGTGGTGATTTCTCAAAGCAACCATCAGAACCGTTTGGGCGAGCATCGTGCTCTGGTGCACGAACTGACGCGTGAAGGTTTGCAGAACCCCGTGGTCATTTTCCAGCAGTACGCCCACGGGCAGGAGGAAAAGGAGGATTTCCAGATAGAAAGTGCGGCCGACATGGGAGCCTTGCTCTTCGACGGGCTTTGCGATGGCCTGTACCTATATAATAATGGTACGTTGGAGCATCGCGATATAGACGCCACCGCATTCGGCATCCTTCAGGCTGCCCGTTTGCGGACGACCAAGACGGAATATATCTCTTGTCCCGGTTGCGGGCGCACGCTCTACGACCTGCAAGACACGATAGCGCGTATCAAGGCGGCCACCGGGCATCTGAAAGGCCTGAAGATTGGCATCATGGGCTGTATCGTGAACGGTCCCGGCGAGATGGCGGATGCCGATTACGGTTATGTGGGGGCTGCGCGCGGTAAAGTCAGCTTGTATAAGAAAAAAGAATGTGTGGAGCGGAACATTCCGGCGGAAGAAGCTGTGGAGAAACTGCTCCGCCTGATCCGGGAAAACGGAGACGACCCGGAATATGCATCATAGACCATCAAATACTTTGATTATGGAACAAAAATTATTTATCTATAATACGCTTTCCCGTAAAAAGGAAGAGTTCAAACCCATCACGCCGGGGCGTGTCGGGATGTATGTCTGCGGGCCGACAGTATATGGGGATGCCCATCTGGGACATGCCCGTCCGGCCATTACGTTCGACCTGCTGTTCCGTTACTTGCAGCATATCGGCTATAAAGTACGCTATGTGCGTAATATTACGGATGTGGGGCATTTGGAGCACGATGCCGACGAAGGCGAAGATAAAATTGCCAAGAAGGCTCGTTTGGAGGAATTGGAGCCGATGGAGGTGGCACAATACTACACGAACCGTTTCCATGCGGCCATGGAGGCTCTGAATGTGTTGCCGCCCAGTATCGAACCGCATGCTACCGGGCATATCATCGAGCAGATAGAACTGGTAAAGGAAATCCTGGATAACGGTTATGCCTACGTCAGTGAGGGCAGCGTGTACTTCGATGTGGAGAAATACAACAAGGCGCATCATTACGGCAAGCTTTCCGGACGCAATCTGGAGGATGTCATCAACAACTCCCGGGCTTTGGACGGCGTGGGAGAGAAGCATAACCAAGTGGATTTCGCTTTATGGAAGTGTGCCCAGCCGCAACATATCATGCGTTGGCCCAGTCCGTGGAGTAACGGTTTCCCTGGTTGGCATTGCGAGTGTACGGCTATGGGCCGCAAGTACTTGGGCGACCATTTCGACATCCACGGTGGAGGAATGGACCTGATTTTCCCACACCATGAGTGTGAAATCGCACAAGCCGTGGCCAGCCAGGGTAGCGACATGGTGAACTATTGGATGCACAACAACATGATTACCATCAACGGGCAGAAGATGGGCAAGAGTCTGGGCAATTTCATTACTTTGGCACAGTTCTTCAGCGGTGGGCACGAAAGCCTGACGCAGGCTTACAGTCCGATGACCATCCGTTTCTTCATTCTTCAGGCTCATTATCGCAGTACGGTGGATTTCAGTAATGAAGCTTTGCAGGCCAGTGAGAAAGGATTGGCCCGCCTGATGGAGGGCATAGCCAATCTGAAGCGGATTACCCCGACAGCCGGTGGCAGTGTAGAGATGGCGTATGTGGACGAACTTCGCCGGAAGTGCTACGAGGCGATGAACGACGACCTGAATTCACCCATCGTTATCAGCCACTTGTTCGATGCTTGCCGTGTCATCAACACGGTGGTAGACCAAAAAGCTACGATGGCCGGTGATGTATTGGCCGCCTTGACCGAAGTGTTCCATACCTTTGCTTTCGACATTCTCGGTTTGAAAGAAGAGGCGGGAGGCGGAAGCGGACGTGAAGAAGCTTTCGGCAAAGTGGTGGATATGCTTTTGGAACAGCGTATGATAGCCAAAGCCAATAAGGATTGGGCTACCAGTGATAAAATCCGCGATAACCTGGCCGCTTTGGGCTTTGAGGTGAAAGATACGAAAGACGGTTTTACCTGGAAGCTGAATAAGTAAATCCGGGTCTTCTTTTCCGATTAAGCCGGATGGATAGGAACTGCGCACGTAAGGGGGATACCTTTACGTGCGTAGTTTATTTTGCAGGCCGATAGCTTGGGGGATTGTTTCGTTGGCGGAGTATTCCGCCTTGCGGAACGGTCTGGATATGGAAAGGGGCAGCCCTTCCTTGGACTGCCCCAAAAACGGGAAACGTCTTGTAGTTCCGTTCCTCTTCGAATGGGAAACCTTAAAGTTCGTTTCCCCAAATGTCTGTGAACTTCTCCATGTTGGTCAACACATCGATGTGCTCATCTGCAGGACTGTCGAAACGGGAAGGACCGCTGCATGCCATCATCTGGTCGGTTTCCACATGGCATATTGAAATCTCAGGTTGGATATATTTGTTCTTTTCCATAATCTTTTTCATTGTTTTTTGTTTTTCAGATGTTCGGTTTATTTTACGGCTTTCTTTGTACCGTTTACGATGTAGATGCCTTTGGAAAGGCCTTCGAGAGCCTGACCTAACTTCACATTCTCACGTACAAGTATGCCGTTGAGGTCGTACACGTTCACCAAGGCGTCTTCTGCCACGATTCCGTTGATGCCGGTTTCGATGCCCGGGAGAAGCAGAGCCACGATGTTGGCTTCGGCCACGTCGGCATTGATGTAGGCGCGGTAAGGCTTGATGGTGGGTTCGCTGCCCGCGGCCACCTTGTAGAATCCTACTTTACCCTCTTGGTTCTGGAGTACGTAAGTGTTGGCGACGGCTTTTTGCTGTGTGAAGGTACCCGTCATCAGTCCGGCTGCATATTGGTCTTGCAGGGCCGTACCGTAGTCGGAGAAGTCGTGAGTGTCCCCGTCCTTGCCTTTTATGATGTACGGCGTGTGTGCCTCGATGCTTTCAGCTTTCTCCAAGACCAATGCCGTGGATGTTCCTACCGGAACTTCTGTACCCGTGCAACTGTACACTTCAAAGCCTTCCGGGATTTCTGCGTCGAACGGCAGGATGAGTGTACACCAACCCGCAGCCGTGATGGACAAGGGTACGTTGGCTTTTTCCGCTTTCACGAGAGACAGGTCGGAAAGATTGTTCGTGGTGAAGAAGCCGTCATCGCTTGTGCTTCCGATGTTACTGCCATGTAGGGTGTTTTTCAGTTTGTACACGCCTTCGCCAGCCAAGCTGATTTCGAACGGCAATGCTTTTTCGGCTTCTTTCGTTGCGCGGATGCGATCATGCCGTGTGCTCACGTTGCCCCCGTCCATATATCCGGCTAAGGCTTGTGTGCTAAAGTAGCGGGTGTTGCCCTCTTCGTCGATGAAGCTGATCGTGTATTGGTTCTTTTGTCCCTCCACCGGAGTAAACTTGAGAGCCTGAGCGTAGTTGGCATCCACGATGTGGTACCATTTCAGGTCATATTCTCCGTCCTCAGCCTTGGCTTCGTTATAGACCGGAGACACGGCATTGTTCTTATACGCGAAACCCTCCGAGATGTTGGCGATGCAGAAGAGTTCGCCTTTCTTCGGGGCATTGAGTGTCGGGTTCTTCAAAGCTTGCATCGCTTCTTCCAGAGCCTTGGTGGCTGCTTCTATTTCGTCTACTTTTTCTGATGAATTGTAGATGTTGTTGGCTTCGTTAAAGACTTCATCGAATGCATCTATGGCCGTTTCCGGGATTTGGAATGCTTCCGAGCCCACGTTGGTTTCGGTATCCATGCTGCCGGCTTCCTCTAATTTGGCATGGAGTGCTTCTTTGGCTTTGGCAGAAGCTTCTGCGTCGGTCAGTTTGGAGAGGTATTGCAGTTGGATGTTGGTGATTCCGGTCCAATTCGCATCTGTTGTGTTCAAGCCGACAGTCAGTTTGCCTTCGTCCACGATGACATCTTCTATCGTAGGATTCGTGAACAAGGCAGTACTATTGTCCATTTTTGCTTCCTTGTCGTTGGCCGTGAAACTGGTGTTTCCATTAACCGTAGTGAAGGCGTATGCTGAAACCTTGTAGTGTCCGTTGGGGAGCTCGTTGCGTGTATAGGCGATAGTGGCCGTGTAGTTTTTGCCGTCCCAAGCTTCCATGAATCCGGTCTTCTGCAAGTTACCGTTGTTCTTTTCTGCAGATTCTTTGTACTGGAAGTTATAGATGTTACCTCCGGTTACGTTTTTGGTCCATCCGTTGGCAGAGTTATTAGCCTCGTTCATGAGGAATGTGTAGTCGAAAGGATAACCCTCTTCCGGTGCCGCATTCAGTACGTAAGTTTCACATGCTGCCTGCAAGGTCTGGGTGGCATCTTGGATGGCTTCAGTCTTGGTGGCCGCATCTAAGGCAGCCTGGGCATCGGTCATGGCCTTTTGGAATGCCTGTTTTACACTTTCTTCTGCGCTTGAGTGGCTGGCATAGCCTTGGCTGGTTGCCATGAGGGTTTTGAATGCTTCGGTTGCCGGTGCTGTTTCTTCTGCCAACGCAATGGCTTGGGTCAGTGCGGCAATGGCTGCGTTCAGGCTTTCTTCCGTGGGTTGGGCATTATCCCCCTGGGTGATGGCTGCATTTACGATGGCTGCAATGCCTTTGGGGCAGTTCTCCGCGTATGCCTTAGCCTCCTCTATCTTTTCTTGCAATGTGGCTTGCAGTTGTTCTATGCTGGCAGCTCCCAAGTACTGCAATTTGAAGTTCTTGAAAGACACCCAATTGAAATTGGCATTGGCCACTTTTATACCGAAAGTCAGTACGCCGTCTGTTCCTACCGTGCCTTTCACTATATATGTACCGTAAACACCGTTAGTACAAGGCTCTCCGTTGCAAGCATTCGTGCTACCTTCGTTGGCATAAAGTGTGGCTCCGGATGGGGTATCTCCTCCGGCTTCGTTCAGTACACGAATCAAGCCGCTTACTTCGTAAATACCCGGTATCAGATGGCTGACTGTATGGCTGATAGTGGCGTTTGCAGCCTTGTTTTCTTTTCCTACGTGGTCTTCGATGAAAGGAGTCGTCATGCCGCTTCCGTCATTTTCACCTTCTGTAGACCAAGTGTTGACTTGGAATGTATTTCCTCCTTCGATATTCCAACCACCGAAGGCATAATAGTTGGAAGTGGTAATCAGCCCGCTCACATCCATGGGGGCATTTTCGCTCACGTCCTCTATTTTATAGAGGCGCAGGTTGTCCCAAGCGATGTCCGAACGTCCGCTGTTTTTCATGTTTTGTACGAGGGAAATGGTTACGGTGGTAGGTTCTGTCACGGTGAACATCGTGCCTAATTCATTCCATGCAGCGTTGACCATGTAAGGGTCAGAATTGCTTGTTAATGTGGAATAAGCACGTCTTACAGCGGTATTTTCGCCTAAAAGTTCGTTGGTTGCATTTTCTGCTTTTATTCCAATTGTTGTTCCGCTTTTACTGGCATCATTGTTATTAGAAAAATCTGCAGCTTTGTAATCGATGACAGCATAATATGTGCCTATTGGGAGATTCTTTGAAGTTGAGGTTTTTAGTTCAGAACCGTCTACATTTCCCCAACCTTGTCGATTAAAGTAGTAGAATTCTCCTTGGCTTGGCTTTATTATACCATTTGCTGGTATTCCTGTCGATGAACCACTGGCTTCACTTTCTACTTGATAGTTACTAAACTGATTGTCCAAAAGTTTAGAGATTTCCCATCCGTACAGACCGTTTTCCAACTTTGTTTTTACCGCCACGTCAGTTGTTCCATCCGCAGCTTTTAAAGTCTCAAAAGACGGATTGACGAGATACTCCTTAGTGACATCAGTTTGGGCTTGTGCGATGCCCAATGCAGAGCAGAAAGCCAATGCACTTAGTACTTGTTTTTTCATTTGATTTAGAAATTAGTTAATGTTTTATATGAAACTCTCTATAGGTATTCGTTTTAGGTTGTGATGAGGCTGTTTTTCCGGCGTGTTTTTCAGTCGCTCTCTTAGGGAGAGATAAACCGATATTGGCAAGAATTTAAGTGTCACCGCTGCAAATGTATGGATTTACAATGATATAAGCAATAAATCGGGACATTTTTTTCGTATTTCTCCTCATAATTTTGTTTTCGTTTGCGTACACAATGTTTGATGATACAATACTCTCTTCTTTATAATTCATTATATATAAACATACTAACACAGACGGTTTATCTCTCCCTAAGAGATAAACCGTTTTCATCTCCGCTTGAAAATATTTAGCCATGTAGGGGCGTATCCATAAAATGCAATGTCTTCTTTCGGCTATTGAAGGTAATTTTCTCGCCTTGGAGCGGTTGCGTGTACACGAATCGTTCCCCTCGTTGCACCAAATAGGAGATATAACGAGGGAAACATAAGATGGCTTTATAAAAAAGAGAATTGAAATTATACTTCTTTGGCCAGAAATTCGTCAGGCGTATATACAGGAATATCCGCTTGCGTGAAATCTTTTACGTTACGGGTAACAATCGCATCACAGCCGGTTTGCAAAGCAGCATAATGCTGCATGGCATCTTCTATATCCCGAAAACCAGATGTGGTAGATAGGCTTTTTCTCACTGTGCGTTCGTCTACGGAAGCAATTTCTACAATGGAAGCAAACTGCCGTAAAACAAGTGATAAGTCTTCATAGTTCAGTTTTCTTTCAAGAAGATAAGCCGTAGTTGAGAAGGAGAGGGCTGACACTACAATTGTACACTCGCCTCTGTCAGCAAGAGAAAACAAGCGCATGGCGGCTTCGTAAAATGGAACACGATGGGCTAAAAGATCCACCATCACATTGGTGTCGGCAAATACTTTCTGTTTCATCCGTATTTCTCCTCCAAATATTTACGGTAAGCTTCCCGTTCATCAAAATCGGCAGGTAAATCCAAGTCAATTCCCAAACGACTGACGTATGGAGTTATTTTCAGCCTTTCTTGAGGCTTAGCGGACTTTTCCACGAAATTCCTTATGAAGGATTCTACCATTTGGGTTAAATCTATATTCTTTTGTTTTGCCATTTTTAAGGCCTCATCCAACAAAACACTATCTATTTGCAATGTATTCATAATTATAGCCTTTTACATTATTGGCAAAGATAGCATTAATTTCTGAAAACACAGGGGGTATGTAATTTTTATATATCTTCTTAAAGATACTTTTTCGTTATTGTTCCAAGATATCAAAGAGCAATGTCTTTTTTCGGCTATTGAAGACCGTTATTAGAGAGTAGGCGATAAGTCCGGGATTTACAAATTGACAGAATGTTAAAGATGCAGGTGCGAGATTCGCGTATTTGTGGACAAGGTGGAGGGGAGCGCGGAAAACATGAGTATTTCGGGGGCGGTGGATTGACATTCGGAACAGTTTCGGTCATAATGGCTTACAAGGTACGGGGCAGTATGCGGTACACGGTTTACAAAACTGACTCTCAAGTTAGTGCAGTGAGGAAAACGCTTACTTTTTGATTTCGGTTTTAACGTTTCGGGAATGGAGCAACGGGAAAGAAAAATCCGTTCTCGACAGGCCGGACAGACACTTTCAGGGCGTTTTCAGGGCAAAAAACAGGGGCTGAGAAATCGTTCGCCGCAGATTAGAATTTCTCTTTCAGCCTAACGAAAAACTATTCGGCTGAGAAAAATCGGGAAAATGGGGCGGAAATGCTTCCATATGGCAGTTCCGTCAATTCCTTTTTAAGGAATACCGTTCTAAATAGTCCATTCCATCTGTCTTTGCCGTAAGGATAAAACATCTGAAAACTATCATTTTGCACGGTGTTACGGGAATGTATAATCAAAATGAATGCTTAAGCATCCGTTGGGGTAAAGGCAAAAAGGCGCGGATGACTGCCCTATGGTGCAGGGCAACCATCCGCGTGGAACGTCCGTTTGTGGGAAAATCCCGGACGGGGGTTAGCAATACATATTCACGATGGCCTCGTAGAGTTCCTGCTTACCGCTGGTCTGAGCCGGTTCGCCTTGGGTCTTGGCGTATGCCACTACGTCTTCGAGCGAAAGCTTGCCTTCTTCGAACTCCTTGCCCTTGCCGGCATCGAAGCTGGCATAACGGTCGGCTACCATTTGTTTGATAGGTGATTTCTCCAACAGCTCGGCGGCGTTCTCCAAGGCACGTGCCATGGCATCCATACCGGCGATGTGGGCGATGAAGATATCTTCCAAGTCGGTAGAGTTACGACGGGTCTTGGCGTCGAAGTTCGTACCGCCGTTACCGAAGCCGCCGTTACGGATGATTTGCATCATGGCTTGGATGAGTTCGTAGTTGTCGATGGGGAACTGGTCGGTATCCCATCCGTTCTGGTAGTCGCCACGGTTGGCGTCAATGGAACCCAACATGCCTGCGTCTACGGCGCAAGCCAGTTCGTGTTCGAACGTGTGCCCGGCCAATGTGGCATGGTTCACCTCGATGTTCACCTTGAAGTCCTTCTCCAAGCCGTGTGCACGCAAGAAACCGATAACCGTTTCCGTGTCCACATCGTACTGGTGCTTGGTCGGCTCCATCGGTTTCGGCTCGATGAGGAACGTGCCTTTGAAGCCTTTGGCGCGGGCGTAGTCGCGGGCGGCCTTCAGCATCTGTGCCAGATGTTCCTTTTCACGCTTCATGTCGGTGTTCAGCAAGCTCATGTAGCCTTCGCGTCCGCCCCAGAACACGTAGTTGCTTCCACCCAGTTCGATGGTGGCGTCGATGGCATTCTTGATTTGTACGGCTGCGCGTGCCACCACGTTGAAATCCGGGTTGGTGGCCGCACCGTTCATATAGCGTTCGTGTCCGAATACATTGGCCGTACCCCAAAGGTTCTTGATGCCCGTGGCCTGCATCTTTTCCTTGATATAAGCCACGATGGCCTTCATGTTGGCTTCATATTCCTCGATGGAATTGCCTTCGGAGATGAGGTCCACGTCGTGGAAGCAGAAATATTCGATACCCAGTTTCTCCATGATTTCAAAACCGGCGTCAGCCTTCTGTTTGGCAACGGTCAGGGCATCGGCGCCCTGGTTCCAGGGGAACGTCTTCGTGCCGCCGCCGAACTGGTCGCCGCCTTCTGCGCAAAGGGTGTGCCACCAAGCCATGGCAAATTTCAACCAGTCTTTCATCTTCTTACCCATGATGACCTTTTCGGCATCATAATAGCGGTATGCCAATGGGTTTTTGCTCTCTTTTCCTTCGAATTTAATCTTTCCGATACTCGGAAAATACTCTTTCTGTGCCATAATTTTCTTCGTTTAAAATAAGGTTTATGAAAATAATTTTGAATTTAATGGATTTGTTCGATGCTTCGGAGTACGTTTAACCAACGTTGGTAAGCCTCTTCGTAGGCTGGTTGCAAGGCGGTATCCGGCTCGATGACCTTCAGCCGTTCGAGTGAGGAGAACGCCTCGCGGTTGTCTTTATAGATACCTGCGCCTATGCCCGCTCCTTTGGCCGCGCCTACGGAGCCGTCTGTCTCATACAGCTCGATGACGGCACCCGTCACTCCTGCCAATGTGTCGCGGAAGAGGGGGCTGAGGAACATGTTGGCTTGTCCGGCGTGGATTTTGTTCACATCCATGCCCATGCCTTTCATCACGTCGATGCCGTAGCGGAAAGAGAAGACAATGCCTTCCTGGGCGGCGCGCACGATGTGGTTGCGGCCATGGATGTTGAAATTGATGCCATGCACGGCGCAGCCCGTTTCCTTGTTTTGCATGACACGCTCGGCTCCGTTGCCGAAAGGAATGATGCTGAGGCCTTCGCTGCCCACGGGCACGCTCTCGGCCATGCGGTTCATCTCTTCGTAGCTGTATCCTTCGGGTACGACATTGCGGCGCACCCATGAATTCAGAATACCGGTGCCGTTGATGCAGAGCAATACGCCGAGGCGCGTCTGTTCCGTGGCGGGGAATGCCGCGCGGTTGTAAGTCCCTGCGGCGTGGTTGACGTGGGCGAAAGTGTTGACACGCGAGAGCGGGTCGTAATTCACCGTTCCGTTCACACCGTACACTACGCCCGAGGTGCCGGCCGTAGAAGCGATTTCACCGGGATTGAACACGTTGAGCGAAAGGGCATTGTTTGGTTGGTCGCCCGCACGGTAAGTCACGGGTATGCCGGCCTTGATGCCTAACTCTTCGGCTACGGTCTCCGTCACCCGTCCCTGTTCGCTGAAGGTGGGGCGTATTTCGGGAATCAGGTCCATGCTGAAGCCGTAGTATTCCATCAGCTCCTTGCAGACGCAGTTGTGCTTGAAGTCCCAGAACATGCCTTCCGAGAGCCCGGAGACGGTGGTGCACGCCGTACCCGTCAGCCTCATGGCAATGTAGTCGCCGGGCAGCATGACCTTGTCTATTTTCTCATATACCTCCGGTTCGTGTTCCTTCACCCATGCCAGTTTGCTGGCGGTGAAGTTGCCCGGTGAGTTCAGCAGGTGGATCAGGCAAAAGTCTGCGCCCAACGTTTCCATGGCTTTTTGCCCGTAGGGGACAGCCCGGGAGTCGCACCAAATGATGGCCGGGCGCAGGGCTTTTTGTGTGCGGTCTACACATACCAAGCCGTGCATCTGGTAACTGATACCGATGGCAGCCAACCCTTCTTTCAGGGCAGATATCGGCCGGCCGGCCTTTTCGGCGGCAGCGGCCATGGCTTCGGCCGTGGCACTTTTCAGGTAGTTCCACCACGATTCGGGTTCTTGTTCCGCCCACCCGGCCTTCAGGCTCAGGATGGGAGCTTCCTGCTTGGGGTAAAAGGCTGTGCTCAACGTCTTTCCGGTTTGTGCGTCCACCACACAAGCCTTGACCGAAGAACTGCCTATGTCATATCCTATCAAATACATAACAATAGATGTGTTTTTGTTTTACGGTATTGTTGATAGGTGCAAATATAAGTGAGTTTTCCCGTCGGCGGTTCGTCCGGAGGTTAAAAAAATCTTGTGTCAGGACGGGAAAAGCGGTTTTTCTGATTTATATCAGATTTATAGGCTTCGGGCGTTTTGTACTTGAATGAAAAAACCGTATCTTCGTCATACGGATTGTAAAGATGCAGAGCTGGATATGGAAAAGGGTTTGACCGCAGACAAGATACCGTCTTTTGCGACATTGTCCGACGAGGAACGCCGGGCGTTGTCGGATATTCTGGTCGTGCAGAAAGTCCGGAAGAAACAGATGGTAGTGAAAGACGGGCAGATATGTCATTACATGTTTTATGTGTGCAAAGGATTGTTGCGCCAGTTCTATTTCAAAAACGGGCGTGAAATCACGGAGCATTTCACTTGCGAGGGCAACATAGCCTATTGTATAGAAAGCATTTTCAAGAACAAACCGTCGCACTTGATGATGGAAGCATTGGAAAACAGCGAGTTGTGCCTCATACCGTACGCCGGTCTGGTGGAGCTTTCCTTATTATATAAAGGTATAGCCGAATGGTTGCGTCATTTTCTGGAAAACAATCTGATTCTGCATCAGGTGAAAGCCGATTCATGGCGTTTCGAATCGGCCCGCGAACGCTACGAACGCTTTTTGAGAGAATTCCCTACGGTGGCAGGCAGGGCCTCGGTCAACGACATGGCGTCTTACCTGCTGATGACTCCCGAGTCGTTGAGCCGAGTACGTTCGGCGGTGTCGAATGTGGCAGGGAAGAAATCGGGTTATATTCAAAAAATAGAAGAAGAATGAAAAGAACATTTGAAGAGGCGTTGGAGCATCGCCGTAGTTATTACTCCATAGGAAGCAGTTCGCCCGTGTCGGACGAAGAGCTCATACGTGTGGTCCGTCAGGCTGTGAAACACGTTCCGTCGGCATTCAACTCACAATCGACGAGAATCGTGTTGTTGTTGGGCGACGAGCACAAAAAACTTTGGGATATCGTGAAAGATACCTTGAAAGCGCGTATTCCGGCCGAGGCTTTTGTCAAGACGGAGGCTAAGATTGACGGTTGTTTTGCGAGTGGCCACGGCACGGTGTTATATTTTGAAGACATGTCTGTGGTAAGAGGGTTGCAGGATGCTTTTCCTTCTTACAAGGATAATTTTCCGACGTGGGCCCAACATACTTCTGCAATGCACCAGTTTGCCATTTGGGCGATGTTGGAAGAACGGGGATTGGGAGCTTCCCTTCAACATTATAATCCTTTGATAGACGAGGAAGTCCGCCGTACATGGGAGTTGCCTGAAGATTGGATGCTGATAGCGGAAATGCCTTTCGGGGTCCCGACCGGCGAACCGGGAGACAAGGATTTTGGAGACGTAGACAAGCGCATGAAGGTTTTCCGCTGAGGAGGCCTTCTGCAGCGGTCTGTAATTTACCATAATCGTTGTTTTCCATCTACCATTTCAAAGATTCGTTCATCATTTCCACGTGAATGGTTACGAAGATAGAGTAATGCTCCTTCGGGAGCATTATAATTCATGGAGGTATATGGATTGCCATCGAATAGGTTTGGGAATTGGTTGACAAAATCGCAGGATATGATACCCTTGGGACTTATGAGTCTGCCCTGCAAGGATAGGCTGTCGTATGTTGTTTCGTACAAAGCCAACTCGGCTATGTGGCAATAACACTTTTCCGGTCCGTAGTATCGGATGTAGCGGTAAGTTTTCTTTGTCGGAAGGTATGCTGTATTGTGTGTACAGGCGCTGTGTTATTCTCTTTCTATCAGCCCTTCGTCTTCCAGAATCTTCTTGTATTGCAAATAATCGTATAGTTTCTGTTCCCAAATCTTCGGGTCATCTTCGTTCTCATCCGGAGAGGGTACAGTACACTCCTTTTCCCGTATGACGTGCGATGGGGCATCAACTTCTTCAGGTGTGATTTCTATGACTTCGATTTCCACTTCATCTCCTACATGGATGTCTCCTCCATGCCAACTCCAGTTCTCGCTTTCGTTGGTATATCCGGACGGACACCATATCGCTCCCCACCAACGGGAAAACTCAAAGGAAATGGTACATCCTTCAGGTAAACCGACTTTGTGGGTTTGATTGCCCCATGTCGTACTTTTGACGATAAATCCTTTCATATTATTGGTCTATTTGATAAGCCCCTTTTCTTTTAGTTCGGCTTTAAGCTGCTCGTAGCGTGCTTTCATCTTTTTCCTGTCACTTTGTTGAGTGGTAAGTGGTTGTGACGTTTGCTCCGTTTCCACGATGCGTATTTTGATTTTATCTCCTATTTGCAAAGGGTGGTCTATCCATGTGTACCTCTCTTTGAAGTTACTACCGGCTGCCACCATCCTGTTACCGGTTTTTCTTCCGCATGATATGAAGATATAGGCGAAATTGTAAGTACCGATGGTGACGGCTTCTTTTTCGTTGATTTGGATTTCTGCTCCTATCATAAAAACTTGTCTTTATATCAACCCTTCGTCTTCCAAAACTTTCTTAAGCTTTTGGTAAGTCTTTAACTTGAATTGCCAATTCTCAGGAGAATCATCCGTTTCTTGAGGATTGGGGCAGGTGTGCGGGTATTTAAGTACGGGCGGTGTCGCTTCATCGAATTCCGCAAACTCTATTTCTATTTTGTCTCCCACATGCAATTCACCGCCTTTCCAAATCCAATGCCGTTCTTCTTTAAGGTTGTAACCTCCGATGCTCCAAAAGCAATATTTGTCTCGTTCCATAGCATTGACCGCGATGCCGACTCCGCCATCGGGCATACCTATTTTGCAAGTCTCACCGTTCCAAGTGGTGCTTTTTACAATCAATCCTTTCATTGTTTCAGTCTTCTTTTGCGATTAAACCTTTTTCTTCCAGTTCCTTTTTAAGTTGTTCGTAGCGTGCCAACATCTCTTTACGGTCCTGTTTTTCGGTTTTTACAGGGGGAGATGGGTTTGGGCTTTCCACGATTTGGATTTTCACTTTGTCTCCTTGGCGCGGAACGACACTGATCCAATGGTAACTGTTGGAGTAATCAAGTCCATGTGCATAGATATAACCCGTGTCGTCTTGCCTCATCGCCGTATCAAGCAGAACAAAAGAAAAATTCTCTGCCGCGACCGTGACGGGAGTATCGTTATTGATTTGAATTTCTAGTCCGAGCATAGTGGGGATATATTGTTTTTTATTTTGCAAAGATACATTTTCCATCGGGAGTCAGACCTTCTGCCGATATATAAATATCTTTGCAGTTGGAATTGTTGTAGAATTCTATAGTTGCAGTACCATTATCGTCTGTTTTTACATTGGGTGCCCAGTAAAGTGTGCGCCGGAAATCCTCCATGGGGGGAAGTTCGCCATAGTTGTTCATTTCGAAAATCGATGGTTTGTTGTATCCTTGGAAATAAGTATATCTGGTTCCCTTTTCCATCTTCCGTTTGGGGGTATTGTGTGTGTAGACGAAGATGGTAACGTGGTTCCGTAGGTCCGGATGGAAATAAAAGGAACGGCTGGCTTCTTCATTTTCGGTGATGTACACAGATTTGGCTTCATTCAGGAAATACGGGAACGGTTCTATGGTGGAACGATTGAGGGTATCCGTATTTGTGGTATCGTCATGGGTGGTCTTATAGAACATATTGTTCAGAATCCATACGATGTTTCTGTTTTTATATCTTAAATCGGACTGGTCTCCCGGAGAAGCCAGCCATCCGGGAGTCCCTTCTATGAAGGGGTTCCTTTCAAGTAGCCACTCGTCAAATCCCGGAATGTCTTTTCCTTTGTCCAATATGTCGTCTGTTTCTTCGTCGCAATCGTAGTAGATGTCTGCCCAATACATTCCTCTTTTTTCTGATTGCCATGCCGCCTTGGCTCCTTCGGAATAATGCCGTCTGGCTTTTACTTTGACTGTGGGCAAAGCATGTAGTTTTTCCGTGATAGGAACGTGGACATGGACGGCGGAGTCATAAGTGGCTTGGAAACGCAAGTTAGGAGCGGGCAAGGGAAGTGCTTCGCATTCGTACGGGGAAAGCTTCCGCTTGTCCGGGCTGAACCGCCTGTCGATGCCGATGAAATATTTTCTTTTCTTTTTTTCCACTTCCGCCGTAATGTGCATGTTCCATTCCCCGTAAAGGTCGGGGAGGTCGAAGCCGTAGAATCCTGTGCTGTCGGTTTGTGTCTCTCCATATTGGATACCGTTGTTTCCGTATAATACGGCTTTCAGGGGGATGTGGTTTATCGGCAGAGATTTGCCGAGGGCTTTGATTCTCCCGAACAGGTATAGTTTGTCTTCAATGGGTTGTATCTCTTTTCCAAAGTCTTTCTGATACGTCATGAGTTTCCAGTCATACCGCCTCCAACCTTGCGTCATCATCAACAGGTCGGCTGCCTTGCGGTGTGTGGAGTCGTCGCTTTCGAAGTAATATTCCGGATGGCGGATATATCCTTTGACTTCTGAAGACAATAACAAGTAACTTTTTATGTGGCCTTGGTTTCCGTTTCCCATGGTGGCCGCGTCCATGGCAGAAAAGGAGAACGAGGCGTGTGGTTGTGTTTGCACCCTAAGTTTGATTAACCCGTATGGGGATAATGACGGAGTTTCCGTTGTTATCCGTATGCTGTCTGTTTCATGCGGATGGGGGTAAATGAAAAACAGCCGTTCGCTGAGAATCTGCCCTTGGCTGTCGAAGACGGTCAGTTGGTTTACCCCTTCGGGCAGGCTGTCGCGGTGGAACTTCATTTGGAAGCCTTCCCTTATGGTCAGTGTGTCGCATGTGGAAAGTTTTCCGTAATGTATGAGGGAATATCCCAACAACCGGTTCTTTATGCTTTCCGTGCCGTGGAGGTCCACGGTCACTTCATCTCCTGCCATACCATTGAGGGACATGACGCACCCCTCCTTTTCCGCTTGGGGCAATGAGAATGTTTGTTCATGGCCATTGGGTTCCGTTAAATGGAGTTGAAAAGTAGATTCGTCGGGCAAGATATCAAAGACACTCCGTCCTTCATTGTCCGTTTGGATGTGGCACAAGGTGTTCCCATCTTTATCTGTGACTTTTCCTTCCGTCCGGATATATTTCCCGTTTTCGTCTGTTACGAGGAAAGCCACTTTGCTTTTCAATCCTTTGACCAGTTTGCCTCCCTCCGGGTAGAAACTTACGTTCAGTTTTTCGGTGGGCTGTATGCTTGTTTCTCTGTAATCCGGCAGCCTATGCCGATAGTTTCTTGAGTCTATGATTTTCCGGTTGTAATTTCCCGGACTGTCAGGTTTACGGAAAATGGGAAAAACGTGCGAAAAGATGTCGGTGTTTCCCCAGTTGGTCATATAGCGTGTATAGGCTCGTACTTCATAGAAGTCCGAGCCGTATATACTGTCAAGTGTGATGTCTCCGTAGGTCTGTCCGTGGTCGTCGATTTTAAGTTTCTTTTTTTTATTACTTCTCCACTCGGATTGACCAATTCCACGTAAAGCACCCTGCTGATATCCGTTGGTTTACAGTCATAAGCTCTTGTCACGTATGCCTTGAACCATATCTTTTCCCCTAAGAAATATCCGGTATTGTCGAAATGCAAGTAAACTTTTTCTTGCATTAAATTCTTTCCGGACAACATGAGGCGTCCCATGTAAGTGAGGAGGCTGTCGCTTGTGGTTAAGCCCTTTGCTTTGTCTTGTGCATGGCTGTGGATATATGTAAAAACAAAAATCGGTATAAGTAACAAGAGTTTATGAATCATAATGGACGTGTTTAGTGAATGTTTTTTTGACCTCTCTGCTTATTCATAACATTCTTTTTTATTGGTTTACAAAGGCAAAGCTATTTCTTTTTGGTGAGTTGTACAACAGGCGGTAACAAGCTTGCGACATAGTGAAAAGCATTCGTTACATTTAACTGTAATTAGGCTTATGTAGAAGGTGGATGGCGGAATGAAGTGAAGGAGGGAAAGAAAAAGAGGATGCACTTCATTTGTGGTGCATCCTCTTTAGGAAATTTATTTAATAATAGCCGTTTGCGGATTACGTACTCCTTTGGCTTCCGTGAGGAAAGCTTTGGCGCTTCCGAAACGTAAGTACATGTCCAGGCGTACGGGCAAGTGGTTTTTGTCGTCGGTGATGTAGAACGTGACCACTTCCTTTTCCTTGCCGTCTTCGTACTCCACGAATGAGAATACGAGGCAGCGGTATTTGGTTTTACTTTCTTCCATTTTGAAATTCTTTTTCCCACGGTAGATGAGTGTTTGTTCTTCCACCTTACCACCGTCGGCCATAGGGAATTTGATTTTCTGTCCTACTTTGTAGTCGGAGGCATCGAATGAGCGTGCCCGGAGCATCATGCTGAGCATGTCGTAGACGCATACGTTGCTTTTCTGGTCGTTCAGACGGATTTCGTCTTTGTGGGTTTTGAAACGTTGCTTGATGTGATTCTTGCCGTCGGGGTAACTGTACCATGCTTCGTCTACTGTGTAGCGGTCGCCTTCCAATGCTCCTTTACGGTAGTAAAAAGGAACCAACTCGTCATTGACAATACTGACCAAGGTGTCGCGTAGTACAAAGAGTTTGTCTGCCATCTTATTACCTTTTGTGATGAGATGGCAGCGATAAGCTTCTTGGCCTTGGTAGCTTGTGTTTTTAATGCTCATATTGGCTGTTCCGACAGTCACCCAAATGAATTTCCAGTTGAAATATAATTTGTATGAAAGATCCTCTCCCGCAGAGAATGCGTTATTCTCTGCGGTGCATTGTGCGCTGGCCGGAAGTGCTATGATTCCCATCAAAGAGAATAGTAGCCATAGTATGGTTGTTTTTTTCATTGTTTCCTATTTTTATCTGTTTCGTTCTCTTTCAGCGTTACGTTGTTTGATTTTCTTGTCTGCATCCGGTTTTTGTTTGGTGATGGCTTCCGGCTTCTGTTTGTTCAATGGAATGCCTCTCACATCCCAGTCTTGTTCTACTTCCCAACGGGCTCTTAGCGTCAAAGGCTTGGGGAAGTAGAAAACTTCTTCCGGCTGACGGTTTGCGGTATAGTCTCCGGTGGTCCATTTTCCGTCGTTGTTTCGGTCTATGAAAAGGCGCAGGTAATATTCGCCCGGTTTCAGATAGAAAAAGTCTGCCCGGTTGTTTACGGCTTTGGCGCTTCGTACTACCTTGTCGCTGTTGTCCATGAGTTGTACGATAGCGGCAGTGTCTGGCAGGATAAGACGGATGAACAGCGAGCTGAATTCTTCTTCCGGAGTAACGGGGATTTCTTTTTTTATAGCTGTGCTGACTTTTCCCAAAACACTCGTTACTGCGTTGCTGTCTGCCTCGAACTTGTATTTGTCTCCAGGGTGCCACTCTGCGTACAGCATATAGCTGCGCATGTCTCCTTCCACTGGAAGAAAGAGGTAAGGCTCTTCAAGCCATAAACTGTCTTTTTGTTTATAGAAATGCAGTGCGGTGGTGTCTATCCCGGCTATCGGCTCGGCAAATGTGAACTTGATGTTTTGTGTAGGGGCAATACCGCCCGTCGGCTGCATTTTGTAAGTGAGGTCTTCACGTAAGAACGGATTGGGTTTGGCAACATACTTTTCCTTTTGACGACGTTTGGCCTTCTTTTGCTGGTCTTCCCACTCCTCGATTTTCTTTTGTCGTTCTTTGACCTGTTGCGTACGGGTAACCTTGGGTATCAAATCAAGCGTATCCGTGCGGTAAGTTAATTGTCCCAAAGTATCGGTATCCAGATAAGTCAGGCTAAAAGTGAGTGTATCTTTATTGGAAACCAAAGTATCCGTAATCCAATAGGTCAATGTGTCATTGTTTGAGGAACGTTCCAGTATCATATCTTCCGTGCCTTCGAAATTCAATCCTTTCAAAGTCGGCAGGGTGTCTGAAGGGCCGGTAAAATAGATGGTGAACATATCCGGAATGGGACGTTCTGTCTTTAAAAGATGTAAATCCTGATAGTCTTCCGTGAATCCCCGGAGAATGACATTGTCCGGATAGAAGTGGGTGTAAGGTATGGTCTTGATGGTGTCGATGTGCGTGCTATCTATCCAGACCGTGTCTTGACGCGTATCGGGAGCACATGTCGGTTCGATGATGACGGAATCGAAAGCAATCTTTTCGGCCTTTTGGCTGAAACGGAAATCTCCGTCCATATCCTGCAGGCCGTAGATACGATATTTTCCCGGTGCGACGCCTTTGATGGTGAATTGCCCGCGGCTGTTGGTACGGGACACGCGAGTGAAGGATTGTGTCGTAAAAGCACTGTCGGATAAATCGACATACAATCCCACCAACATACCTTTGATAGGCTCAAGGTTTTCGGCTTCCAACAATGTACCGGAGACTTCCATCGTATCGATTTCCGTACCGGTGGAGAAAGCGTATGTAAAGTTACCCATGGGATTTCCCTCATTATTGTCTACGATGGCATCGGAGAAGTCTACCGTATAAGTCGTGTTTTCTTTAAGGCTGTCGTTCAGGGTGATGTGTATCCTCTTTCCCGAGGTCCTGATTTCCGGCATTTCTTTTTGGGGAGGAGAGACCACAACCTTCTCCGAAGCATTCTCAAGCACGATAAACTCGTCGAATGTGAGCGTCAGCTTTTTATCCCGGTTGTTTACCGACATATTGGCCGGTTGGCACTTGACAACTTTGGGAGGGGTTTCATCATAGGCACCTCCGTCCGGGCTTCCGATGCTGGCGCAAGCGGCCAGAATGAGGATGCAGAGGAGAGCGATGAGGGGGTATGGTGTGAGTCTTTTTTGCATATTACGCTTCTTTTGAGTTTTTAAAAATCTTCCGGTTTTGCGGAATCATTCATGGATAACATTTCGTCGATGTATGTGCGTGTATTGCTCAGGCGCGGAATCTTATGCTGTCCTCCCAATTTGCCTTTGGATTTCAGCCAGTCATCGAAGAGATGCTTACGCGCCGGGATAATTTCCAGGTGCTGTAGCGTGATGTCCTTGTAACGTTTGGCCTCATAGTCGGAGTTGATTTCTTGTAATTTCAAATCCAGAATGTGTGCAAAGTCAGTGAGTGATTCCGGTTCTTTCGCAAATTCTATCAGCCATTGGTGTCGGCATTTACCGTGGGCATCCATATAAACGGGGGCTGCCGTATATTCCCGTATTTGCGCACTGGTGGCTTCGCAAGCAGCTTTCAATCCATTTTCGGCATTGTCTACGATCAGCTCTTCACCGAAAGCGTTGATAAAGAATTTTGTACGTCCGGTGATGATGAACTTATAAGGGTTCTTCTGCGTGAATTTCACGGTATCGCCAATCATGTACCTCCATAGACCGGCCGAAGTGCTGATGACCACGGCATAGTTCTTGCCGGTTTCAACTCCCCATAACGGTACAACGTTCGGAGTTTCGCGGTCGATTTCGTCCATCGGGATGAACTCATAGAAGATACCGTAATCAATCATCAAGAGCATGGCACGGTCCTGTAAATCCGTTTGCAGTCCGAAAAATCCCTCGCTGGCATTGTAGGTTTCCATGTAGTGCATGCCGGGCTGCGTGATGAGTTGCCGGTATTGTTCACGGTAAGGCGTGAAAGATACACCACCATGAAAGAATACTTCAATGCCCGGCCATACGTCCTCCAGATGGGTCTTGCCGGAAATGTCCATGACGCGAGTCAATACGGACAACATCCACGACGGAACACCACTCAGGTTCGTTACGTTTTCTCTGATGGCAGCCCGGGCTATCTTTTCACGTTTCTCTTCGAAGTCTCCTAATAATGCGATTTCTTTGGAGGGAATACGGAAATGGTTGACAAACGGACTGACGTTTTCGATTAATATGGCACTTAGGTCTCCCACCAAGCTATGGGGGAGATTGTAATTGGGCGAATGGCTGCCTCCAAGTATTAATGCCTTGCCGTCGAACATCCTGCTCCGGGGATTCTGGCCCAGATATAAGGCTACGGCATCCGTTCCGCCACGGTAATGTGTGTCTTGCAGGCATTCTTTACTGACCGGAATAAATTTACTTTTGTCATTGGTCGTTCCGGATGATTTGGCATACCACCGAACCTTTCCGCTCCATAACACATCTTTTTCTCCCCGTCGCATACGGTCGATATAGCCTTTGAGTTCTTCGTAAGTGTTTATCGGAGAGGTTTTCGTAAATGAGTTGTAGTCATTGACTTGTGCAAATCCATGTGTCTGTCCCCATTCCGTATGAATAGCTTGACGGATAAGTTTTTGAAGAACTTTTGATTGCAGTTCTTCCGTTTGGTTTTCATATTTGGATATGCTTTTTCGTCTGCCTGAAAGAAAGCAGTTGACTAACTTCGTCTTATTCATGTCGTATTTCCGCAGGAATCATTTTATTCTTCTGCAAAAATAATTTAAAGTTATCAGAATAACGAACTTTATACAGATTTTAATGGACTGTGTGTCGCTATCTATGTCCTTATGTTAAGCCTGCATTATCTTCGGCCAACCATACTGAACTCGGGGGATTCCGTGACAGAGACCTGAAGCTTCGGGGAAGCAACTACCGTTATGGTCTGCTGTTCGTTGTCTTGTATGCTCATTTCGGATAAAGCCTCTTTTTGTCTTTTGTTGGACAGGATTCTTTCGACCAGTTTGGGGGATTTCCTCAATAGTGCCAGCGTGTCTTTTGCAGCCAATTGCTGGCTCTCTTTTTTAGAATAGCCTCTTCCTTTGCAGCATGTTACTCCTTCGATTGTGATTTGGGTGGTAAAGACGGGCGTGCTGCTTCCTTCCCGTGCCTCATCAATCAAGTCGAAGATGATTTCAACTCGCCTCTTTTGTCCCCATTCGATCAATTTGCTTTTGAAATTGACTTCTTTATAGGCCAGTTTGTCGATATTGATTAACTGGGTCATGATGCGTTTGCCAATAAAACGCATGCAATAGGAATATCCCCGGTCCAAGTAAATCGCACCGACCATGGCCTCAAAAGCATTGCCGCACATATAACTGTTGTGAGTGGAAGAATGTGTGGATGAAATGATAAGTTTATCCAAACCGATCTCCACAGCCAATCTGTTCAATGTTTCACGTTGTACGATTTTGCTGCGGGTGTTAGTGAGAAAACCTTCACGTTTGCCTTTGAAGTGGCGGAAGACAATGTCCCCCACGACGGCGTCCAAAATGGCGTCGCCCAAAAATTCCAGCCGTTCGTTATTAATCCAACTTCCTTGCTTTTTTATGGATGAGGACTTATGATGCAAAGCCTGTTCGTAATATTGGATATGGTGCGGGTAGAATCCTAATATCTTATAAAAAGAAGAATAAAGCTCCTTATCTTTTCTGAAAGGGAGCTTTATTCTTTCTATGATATCTTTGGGATACACAACTTATTCAGCGTATTTCTTAAAGATTACACATGCATTGTGCCCACCAAAACCGAAGGTGTTGCTTAGAGCGGCACGTACGGTACGTTTCTGAGCAGTGTTAAAGGTGAAGTTCAGATTATAGTCGATTTCTTCATCTTTGTCATCTTCCTCATGGTTGATAGTGGGAGGTATGATATCTTCTTTTACTGCCATCACACTGGCCATTGCTTCTACAGCACCGGCAGCACCGAGCAGATGTCCCGTCATAGACTTAGTGGAACTGATATTCAATTCGTAAGCGTGTGAGCCGAAAACATCTTTGATGGCTTTGGCTTCCGAAATGTCTCCGACATGAGTTGAAGTACCGTGTACATTGATATAATCAATATCTTCCGGTTTCATTTCTGCGTCTTCGAGAGCTCTTTCCATAACCAGTTTGGCCCCTAAACCTTCCGGATGGGAAGCCGTAATGTGGTGGGCATCGGCAGACATGCCTGCACCGGCCATTTCAGCGTAAATTTTAGCTCCACGTGCTTTGGCGTGTTCCAATTCTTCCAAAATCAGACATCCGGCACCCTCGCCCATAACGAAACCGTCGCGACTTGCGCTGAATGGGCGAGAAGCATGTTCAGGGTCGTCATTCCGGGTAGAAAGGGCTTTCATGGCATTAAAACCACCTACACCAGCCGGCCATATAGCCGCTTCCGCGCCGCCGCTGAGGATCATGTCAGCCTTGCCCAAACGGATAAGGTTGAATGCGTCAGCCAAAGCGTTGGTAGAAGATGCGCATGCCGAAGTGGTCGTGTAGTTCGGCCCATGGAAACCATACATAATAGAAATATGACCGCTTGCAATGTCTGCAATCATTTTCGGGATGAAGAAAGGATTGTATTTTGGTCCCAATTCTTTTCCTGTGAGTGCATACGCCCCGGCTTCTTCTTCAAAAGTGTGGATTCCACCGATTCCCACTCCGAAGACTACACCTATACGGTCTTTGTTCACAGCTTCCAAATCCATGCCGGAATCGTCTACGGCCATTTTGGCTGCAGCCAAGGCATATTGGGTGTACAAGTCCATTCTGCGTGCTTCTTTGCGGTCAATGTAGTTGCCCACATTGAAATCTTTCACCTCGCAAGCAAATTGAGTCTTGAACAAGGAAGCATCGAAATGTGTAATAGGTCCGGCACCACTTACCCCCTCAATCAAATTCTTCCAAGTTTCCTCGGTCGTATTTCCCAATGGAGTAACGGCACCCATACCTGTTACCACAACTCTTTTTAATTCCATTATCTTCGTTTAGAGAAAATATTATTTTGCGTTAGCTTCGATATAGCTAATAGCGTCACCTACAGTCGTGATCTTCTCAGCTTGATCATCGGGAATATTGATACCGAATTCCTTTTCAAATTCCATGATCAATTCTACTGTATCCAATGAATCAGCACCTAAATCGTTTGTGAAACTTGCTGTGGCTACTACTTCTGCTTCGTCAACACCCAACTTATCAACGATGATAGCTTTTACTTTTGATTCAATTTCAGACATAATTGTAATTTTTTGATTATTATTAATGTAATTCTGTAAATCCAAGTGCAAAGGAACTTTTTTTTTCCCACTTATGCAAGCAATTAAGTAAATAAATTGCTCTTTTTTGCACAAAAGTATATGTAATGTGCAGTATTTATACTCTTTTACGAGACCTATTCTATGAATTCTCTTCTTAATGGGTAGTTACCTCTCAATTCTTCAAACATGGTGGGATGGGACTTGAGTTTCAAACTATCCGTGTGTGGATTATATAAAACTAATGCCCGTTCTGTTTCCGTGAGATTGGGTTCCGGTAGCTCTTCCTCAGGAAGTTGAGGAACACGAATTTGGAAAGTGACCGGAAGGTGGAAATGGTTACACAATGCTGTGAGTGCCATACGGGTGGCATTGGCTTTTCCGTCGGCGGAGTAACCTGCGATATGCGGGGTTCCTATATATATAAGGTTGAGAAGTTCTTGATTGATATTCGGTTCATTTTCCCAAGTATCGATAATAGCATCTCGGATAATACCATCTTTTAAGGCTTGAAGTACATCCGTATTATCCACGACAGCCCCCCGGCTTGTATTGATAATGATGGGTTGCTTTTTCAATGCGTTGAAGAATGTTTTGTTCGCTAAATGGAAAGTCGGATAGGGACCTTTTGTGATTAATGGAGTATGAAACGAGATGATGTCGCACTTCTCCTGTAGCTCTTCCATTTTCAGAAAAAACTCATGAGGCTTCCCTGCTTTACGCAAGGCTTCTTTTTGTGGTGGGTCATTGAGAAGGATTTGTACTCCCAAAGGGCGTATAGCTTCGATAACGGCATGGCCCACATGTCCTACTCCTACTAATCCGACCGTAGTCTTCGATAGGTTGTATCCTTTTTCTTTTTCCAAGAGCAAAAGGCATGAATGGATATATTGCCCTACGGAGTTGGCATTGCAACCGGGACAGTTGGTCCATGTGATATGAGCGCGTTTCAGGTATTCAATGTCAAGGTGATCATATCCGATAGTAGCGGTAGCGATAAAAGAAACTTTACTCCCTTTCAGAAGGGTTTCGTCGCAACGAGTGCGGGTTCTGATAATCAGGGCATCGGCATCATGTATATCGTCGGGGCTGATGGCTATTCCGGGTTTGTAAATCACATCGGTGGAGATTTGGGCGATAGCCTCTCGGATAAATGGGATTTTGTCGTCAACAACTATTTTCATGATGCAAAGTTAATGAGTTTTTATTATAGAATTATTGCCGATTCAAAAAAGTTTGTTTAGCTTTGCAATATTCTTTAAATAGAGGCACTTTTTTATTGTGTCATTAAAGTCGATACGGAATTTGTATGGAGAAACAAGACAAATGGACCAACTTGATGTATTACGTAGTGTTTGGCTTGAGCCATTTGCTATCCTTGCTTCCTTTTTGCATTTTATATTTTCTGTCAGATGGTCTGTATTTGTTAATGTATTATTGTATCAAATATCGGCGTGATGTAGTAAGAGATAACTTATTGAAATCTTTTCCGGAAAAGTCATTGGATGAGCTCATCCGGATAGAAAAGAAATTTTATCACTTTTTTTGCGATTATTTTGTAGAAACTTTGAAGCTGACTTCCATCTCGAAAAAGGAAATGAGGAAGCGGATGGTATTTCGTGGAGTGGAGCAGGTGGAACAGGCCGTGCACGAAGAGGGACATAATTTCATATTCCTTTATCTTGGGCATTATTGTAATTGGGAGTGGATAGCATCGTTACCCTATACCATATCTCCTTCTATTCATTGTGCGCAAATTTACCATCCTTTGTATAATAAGGCCGTGGATAGATTCTTTTTGAAGTTGAGAAACCAGTTTGGTGGGGAATGTATTCCGATGAAAAATACATTGAGGCGTGTGATTGAACTGAAACGGGAAAAGCGTCCTACCATGATCGGCTTTATATCCGATCAACTTCCCAAGTGGAATAGCATGCATTTCTTTGTTCCGTTCCTGCACCGTGAAACCGCTGTTTTTACCGGAGCGGAGCAGATAGGGCGGCAGGTAAAAGCGGTCTATTTTTTTGCCGATATCATTCGTCCCCGCAGAGGTTATTATGAGTGTACGTTCAGACGGATGGAGATACCGGAGGTAAATCGTACGGAATATGATATGACAGCTATGTTCATGGAACAATTGGAGCAAATGATCAGGAAAGCTCCGCAATATTGGCTGTGGACGCATAAAAGATGGAAGCGTACCAAGGAAGAATGGCTGAGACGCCAGCAAGATTCGACAATAAAATGATTAAATATGACCATACATGGAAAGATATGATTATTTGATAGTAGGCGCGGGATTATTCGGTGCTGTATTTGCCCATGAAGCCAAATTGGCAGGGAAACGTTGTTTGGTGATAGACAAGCGTGCCCATCGTGGCGGGAATATATATTGCGAGGATGTAGAAGGTATTCGTGTACATAAGTATGGGGCTCATATCTTTCATACGGACAATAAAGATGTTTGGGATTATGTGAACCGTTTGGTGGAATTTAATCGTTATACCAATTCTCCATTGGCATATTATGAAGGCAAATTGTATAACTTGCCTTTCAATATGAATACTTTTTATCAGTTGTGGGGAGTGAAAACACCGGCTGAAGCTAAGGCTAAGATAGCTGAACAGCGTAAGGCGTATGAATTTATCTCTGAACCGGCGAATCTGGAAGAACAAGCTCTGAAATTGTGTGGAAAAGATATATATACCCGTCTAATCAAAGGGTATACCGAGAAGCAGTGGGGACGTCCGGCTACAGAACTTCCGGCCTTTATCATCAAGCGCGTACCTTTTCGTTTTATTTTCGATAATAACTATTTTAACGATGCTTATCAGGGGATACCGAAAGGTGGATATAACGTATTGATAGATGCCTTGTTGGAAGGTATAGAAGTTCGGTTGGACACGAACTATTTTGAGAACCGTGAGGCTTGGGACGCTATGGCCGATAAAATTCTTTTCACCGGTTGCATTGATGAATTCTTCAATTATGAATGCGGACGTTTGGAATACCGTAGTCTACGTTTTGACCATCGTCATTTGGAAGTAGAGGACTATCAAGGTAATGCTGTGGTGAACTATACGGCCGGGGATGTACCTTATACACGTGTGATTGAGCATAAACATTTTGAATACGGAACTCAGCCTACTACGGTGATTACATACGAATACCCTGATACTTTTGCTCCGGGTAAAGAGCCTTATTATCCGGTGAATGATGTCCGTAACTCTGAAATATTCAAATCCTATCGTGAACTGGCGGTATCGCGTGAGAATGTTTTATTTGGCGGACGTTTGGCTCAGTACACCTATGCGGATATGGATGATACAGTAGCTGCAGCTTTGGCATTAGCTAAGCAGCAGTTTTGTTAATTACGGGAGACCATGATATGAAAAGTTTGCAGGTTATTACGCCGGTAAAGGATTCCATCGATTTCACGCTTGAAACGATAAGGGCCGTATTGTCTTCGGAGACCAGCGTTCCTTTTACGTATACCGTCTATAATGATTTCAGTACAGTTGAGAATACGCTACGTTTGGAACAGGCGTCCAAGGAACTTGGCTTTAATTTGGTTAACTTGTCTGATTTGACAAATCATCCGTCTCCTAATTATTTATTGGTGTTGCAGACAGCCCGACGCGAGGCTTTAGCTGCAGATGCCGGTCTGTTGATTGTAGAGTCGGATGTCGTTGTGAAGGGTAATACTTTGCAGGGGTTGTTTGACGGGGCTGTGCAACGCCCGGATTGTGCCATTGCCGCAGCGGTGACTACGGATGAAGACGGTTTGATTAATTATCCCTATCTTCATGCACGGGGACGGGAAAACCAGATTTATCCGGAGAAGAAACATTGTAGTTTTTGTTGTTCTTTGCTGACACCGAAGTTTTTGGGACAATTTGATTTTGGGCAGCTTGACCCGACAAAGAATTGGTATGACGTGATCATCTCGCATGAGGCATTGAGAGCCGGTTTTCGCAATTACCTTTTTACGACCCTTCCAGTGTGGCATCGTCCTCACGGCAGTCGTCCGTGGAAACAGTTAAAGTATAAGAATCCGTTGAAATATTATTGGTTGAAATTTACTAAAGGGCTGGATAAAATTTGAATAGGATGAAATGGGTTAAGCATGGTCTTTGTCATTTATTGGCTCATCGGACGTTGGAGCTCTGTCCGGATTATCAGAATATGGAGGATTTTATGTACTCCATTCCCGAACGTTTTGCAGCCGGTGAAGGTACGGTGGTTTATAAGGGGCGCAATGAATTGAGGAAAATGACATATGGAGGACTTGACTTGGTGGTGAAGTCTTTTCACCGTCCCAATCTGATCAATCGTTTCGTTTATGGCGTTTTCCGGCCCTCAAAAGCCAAACGTTCTTACGATCATGCGAGGATGTATCAAGAAATCGGGGTAGGGACCCCCGCTCCGGTCGGTTATCTTAATGTACGCAAAGGACTGCTTTTCGACCGTAGTTATTATGTAACGTTGGCATCGACTTGTCCATACGTCTATAATGATTTATTCTATCAGCATTTTGATTATGCAGACGAGGTTGTTCGTACTGTGGGGAGAGTGACGGCCGTTTTGCATGAACATGGGTATGCGCATAAGGATTACGGACGTGGGAACATTCTGTTCCAAAAGACAGACAAAGGGGTTCGGATTGAGATAGTGGACTTGAACCGGATGTATATCGGTCCGATTGATATGAGAAAAGGATGCAAGAATTTCGAGCGTCTTCCCGCTACGCCGCACATGCATCGTTTGTTGGCTGAAGAATATGCTGCTGTACGTGGATTCGATGCGGAGGAATGCTTTAAGTTGATGCAAGCTTTCCGGAGTACCCAGCCTGGAAAAATAAACGACTTATATTAGTATGTATCATGAATGTGATTGCTGTTGTCGTAACTTATAATCGTCTGGAGCTTCTCAAACGGAATCTCTCTTGTTTGCGTCGGCAGACCGTACCGCTTACAACCCTTGTGGTGGTGGACAACGGTAGTACGGACGGGACGGGAGCGTGGTTGGACGAACAGGAAGATGTGAAAACGATTCATCAGACCAATGTCGGGGGAGCCGGAGGTTTTTATACCGGAATGGAGTATGCTCGCCTTGCCGATGCCGATTGGATCTGGTGCATGGATGACGATGTTTTTCCGCGTCTGGATTGTCTGGAGCAGCTATTGGCGTACGCCGGATATGAAGGTGTAGGGATTTTGGCACCACGCCGCCTGTTGGAGGGCCGAATTTATACGAATGATTTTCTATCTTTCAACTTGACTCGTCCGTTTTCATCCATGTATTCAGGACGATTGTCCAAGATGGAAGTGAATAGTCCGGTTGAAATCAGTGGTACGGCTTTCGAAGGTTTGTTTGTCCGCGGTGAGGTTGTGAGGCTAGTCGGGCTTCCCAACAAAGATTTGTTTATTTTCTGTGATGATACGGATTATTGTCTGCGTACGGTGGCAGCCGGTTATAAGATATTGTATGTTCCTACGGCTCTGATGGATAAAGAAAAGTTTTTCTCGGACGACTCGTGGGGAGAACGTAATAAGAAGAAAAAATGGAAACGGTTTTATCAGATACGTAATTCTTCTTATTTGAATCATCATTATGGGAAGAATTGGGCAGTGAAATATCTTCGAGGTTTTAACGGAGTCATCGGTTATATTTTAATAGCTTTTTTCTCGGCACCTTTCTCGGGTGCTTATCGGTGGACTGATATTCCGATGTTTTGGAAAGCGTATACTGACGGCATAAGGGAAAGGTTGGGGCGTTTGTAGGGATGTTTGTTTTTACATTCCCATCTTTCTGAATTTCCTGATATGCGCCCAGCGGTACAAAGTAAGGGTTAGGTTGAGTACCTTGCGGGTTTTCAGCTTCCGCCAAAGGCGGAAATATGGTTTGTTCAAGATTCGGTTTTGGATATGGTATCGGTCTACGGCATCGATAACGTTGAAAATTTCCGGATAATTCTGTTCTGTGATTTTTCTTTGCCATCTGAGACTGATGACATAGATATTCAGAGCCTTGTCGATAAAATGTATTTGGTTGTCCAATATGGTCGGGTTTTGATGAATTTGACTGTCCAAGTGATGAATCATGGAATTGATTACTTTACAAATGTGCGATAAGTTCCCCTTTATAGACTGCACACTGGTAGATTGTTCTTCTCTTCCTATGAAATAATAATAGAGATATAAATCGAATATAATGAAGTCCTTGATGTGGTCTATCGGCAGAAAACAGTACTGGAAGTCGGTATAACATATACCTTCTATATGGCGTAGATTTACCTGTCTTAGGATTTCTGTTTTGTAGGTCATACTATGCATGTTGAATTCATCGCCATAGGTATGTTCGCTTATGTTGAAAGACGAAATATCATAAATCTTATTGTATTCTACATTGCGGAAGGGGAAATGTGTCACGATATGACGATTATTTTTATCGATCTTATATTCCGTACGGAGTGTAATAAACAAGTCCGTATCGCAATTCTTTAATACATTTAAAAGTTTGGATAAAACCTCCGTATCCATCCAGTCGTCTGCGTCCAAGGGTCTGAAATATTTCCCTTTTGCCATTTGTAACCCTGCATTAATGCACGAACCGTAGTGACCGTTTTCTTTGTCGATGATGCGGATTATATCCGGCCTTTTTTGCTGAAAGGCTTTCATAATGTCCAGGGAACGGTCTTTGCTACCGTCATTTACAACAATGACCTCCAATGTCGGAGGTATACAAGGGGCGGTTACGGATTCTAAACATTTGGTGAGATACTTTTCCATGTTGTAGGTCGGAATCACCAATGTGAGGAGTTTATATGGCTCTTGTGACATTTATGTTGTATTTTGTATACTTATAGAGGTAAATATTCTATTTTGGGGTAGAAAGTCAGTCCGTCATGGCATCCTTTCTTTACGGCATCTAAGAATTCTTGTTTGTGTCCGTCTTTACGGCGGTTGATTCTTCGTTTCAGGATACGGAGCTTATTCCATATCGACAGTCTGAACAGGAGTTTGTTCGGTTGTTCTCGGTGCTTAAAGTAGCAGGTGTTGCGTGTTTGATAGTAAAAACGTTTGGCCATATTGACCGGTGCCTGTTCGATATTCGGGTCGTACACGTCCGGAGTCTTGTGTACGACAATGCTTTGTTCTGTATAGTAATTTTTGAATCCGGCTCTTGTGATTCTGAGGGTGTATTCGATATCATCGAACCAGATAAAGAACTCTTTGATGGGCAAGCCAACCTTGTAGACCGCACGACTGCTGACCAAAACAGATACGAAAGTACAGACTTCGCAGCGGTAGGCCGTGATACCGTTGTTTTCGATGGTGTCCTTTTTTAGTCCTCCGGGTATATTGCGGGGATGAAGGGTATTGTCGGTCCAAAGTACTTTGCTGCAAACGAATCCGATGTCATTGGACTGTGTGGCTGTTTGCATAAGAGCTTCCAAAGCCTTCGGAGAGGGGATAGTGTCATCATCCATCATCCATGTGTAATCTCCTCCACCTAAAACAGATGTTTTTACGCCTAAAGAGAAACCACCGGCTCCTCCGATATTCTGTTCCGTACGGATGACTTGGAATTGAGGGCGTACAGCGTATGCTTTCAGGTATTCTTTCGTACCGTCTGTAGAACAATTGTCTATCACAATTACCTTGTGTATCGGATAGGTTTGCTTCTCTATGGCAGCCAGGCATTCTTTAAGTAAGGCCAGGCGGTTATATGTGACTATTACGCAGTTGACTTTCATGTTTATTGTTTTTAAGGTTGGGAGAGATAAGTTTCGAGAATATGTCCGTAATAGGTCTTCTTACCTTCGGCCGTGGTTTTGCGAAGAGGTATTTTATAAGTTACCTTATGGAAATCATATCGGGTACAGAATTCGTTCCATTTTTCTTCCGAGAATTCTTCGTTCAGGCACTTGCCTAACGGCCCCATTTCAGTGATAGGCACTTTTTCGATCATGTCGTGTACGGACGGAATGTATTTACGAGCCATGGCGAATGTATAATCTAAAAGTAGATAATCAATCAACTTTTTATGTTTCTTCCAATAACAGAGATGCATATCTGCAATAAATGAGGGTAAAATATTACCTTTTCCGCAAGCCAAGAAAAAGCTGACCCATCCGCCTTGCGAGATGTTGTAGTAACGGGTATGATGGTGGCAACTCCAGAATTTATCTTCTGGACGGATAAATGTGCCGAGGTGTTTGGACGGTATCAATAGCGTACTGTCCATCCAGATTCCTCCGTGTTGAGCCAACAGCATCATGCGTAGGATATCCGAGAAGTGGGTAAGGTCAATTTCGCCCGATTGTTGTTTTCGGATAATATAGTCGGGCATGTTCACGTAGTCCTTATAATTCTTTTCCGTAATGAGAATGACCGGGTGCCCGTCGGAAAACCGGTGCATGGCGTTGTAGCAGGCTTTTACGATATCCGGCATTGCGTTTTCGCCCTGCCACCAGCATGTCCATATCGGTGAAGTTTCTGTGATGGGTTCGTATACGGGCTGGTAATTCCGGGTGTATCGGGCAATCAATTCCTTACCTCCTGCGCGGTATAGCAGATGGTGCATGATGAGTTGTTGCTTACGCCTGACGAAGAACTTTTCGATATGTTTGAAAAATCTTTTTATTTTCCCCATAATGGTGGTCTTTTGGATGACGGTTTCAGGTTTACAAGGATGCTAATCGGATATATTTGGCTTTTCTCATTCCAATATAAAAAGGTAATAAACGGAAAAAGCGTTTGAATCTGTTCTTCACGCTATGCCACGGGCGTTCTCCTTTCCACGGGGTCAGATCCAGATATTGGAAATAAACATCCCGTAAAGGGTGTTGGCTGTCGTAGTTCCACGGCTTCCGGTTGGTGTAATGCAGGATGACCGGATGCCTTAATATTTCGGCATGAGTTCTGTGCCATTCCGGGCTTATGGCCGGGTGGTTGCGATAAAATCCGTCTTGCACGTTCCATTGCAGGCCCACTAATGTTTTATGCCGATGCAACACACAGTTCAACAGGTCTTGGTCGTTGAATATGATACGTTCCGGATATGTGCGGTAATAATCGACGCAAGCTTGGGCGATATGGTGTTCTCGCCAATATACGAGGTTGATAAGAAGAACACCGGAATTGAAATACGAGTCCTCGGCCGGATATTGCAGGATTTCATAACGCTGCAGTTCCTTGCACCCAGTGTCTTCCACTACGGCTACTCCCGTATGAGCGTCTAAAGGCGTACGCCATAGTGGGGTGATGTCTCCTAATATTACAATATCACAGTCCAAATACAGTACGCGGTCTATGTCTTCAGGCAATAGGGCGGACAGGAAACATCTGTAATAGGCAGCCAGCGACAAACGATTGTGGGTAGCCCGGATGGTGAATCCCTCCAGCATTTGTGCGTCCGGTGTATAATAACAGGCTTTATTATTATATTTTCCGGCCAAAGCTGTTAAAATGTTCCGGTCTGTTTCCGATAATTCCCGTGCAATAATATGTACGGTGAAAGTCTCTTTCGGGTTGTTTTCAAATAAAGAGACCAAAGTAACGGCACAATGTCGCACATAATTGTGGTCTATATTGCAAGCTATGTGAATCATCATATCCTCTCCTCATATTTTATTGTTGTCCCGAAAGCCGGAAGTATTTGTCCAGTACCATCAGCGAAATCAGGTTTTCCCGTTCTTTGTCTTGGAACTGCCTGACGTATTCATGGGCGTGGCGGATAATGTCTTCCGCTTGTTCCGGATGTTCGATATAATATTGCAGTTTCTCCGGTAAGTCCGAGAAATCCTCCTTCACTTCTACATAATGGTATCCGGCAACGAGCGTCCCTTCCATGAACCAAGTCTCGCAAGTCGGACGTGTCATGACGGCCAGTGAGTTGGACGACATGACCCATTTCAGGTTTGAAGCCACGTCGTTTCCTTCCAGGGCCATAATGAATTTATAATCCAAATGTTCACGGATGGTTTTCTTTTCCCTCATCCATTCATCCGGACAGCCTTCATTCCGTCCTACCACGCCGCAGTCGAACATCGGATGGTGGAAGAACATCTCCAAGAATTTTGTACGTACCCGGCTTTGGCGGATTTTCCCCCGAAAGATTGCCATGTCTTTTTTCTGCCGGAAGGGTATGGTGTCATGCACGAACATGAAATGGCGTAGTTTATCCAACTTTAGTATCACGGAGTTACTATTGTCGCCGGTCAACAACCGACTTTTGACAACCGTGGGTGTGTCCGGAGTGAAATATACATCTCCCGGACAGAAATTCCAACGGAAACATTTGGGAAACCATCGGGTTACGTCGTGTTGGTCGAAAAAGTAAGCTGTATGGAACATTTTACGGGTATAGTCCCCAATTCGTCCGGTATAATAAATCCAACTACGTTCACGAGTGAGCCTGTTTGTGTCTGAGACGTGGAATGGTTGGTTCGTTTTGATGTAATAGTCCACGCGTTTGCGAATATAGTCGTAATCGGGATGTTTGGGCGCTTGGGCAAGAAGTCCTTGTAACCGCTGCCGGAAAAAGGCGTCCGGAATGGCTAATCCGGCAAAACCGGAAAGGAAATTAAGGAATTTGTTGGGCTTCCCGCTTTTTAGTTTATAAATGATGCTGTCTCCCATACATTAAGTAGGCATTTGCTTGAATATGGTATAATTACGGTTTTATCTCTTTTGAAGAGATAAACCGAATATCGGCAAAATTACATAATTAATTGATAATTACAAAGAAGTAAATGGATAAAAAGTATGCGAGAGTGTCTTTTTTTACCGTTTTTGTCATTGAAACAATAGTTTTTGTCGTGTATTGGTTTTGTTCGGCGAGGTGATGGTATTTATTGCGCGAAATGTAAGTCCTAAAGCTCCGGATAATATTTATGGGATTCCGAAATGTAGCAAAATGACAAAGAAAAGTAGCGAGGCCGGAATGAAAAGATGTGTTCTGTATGTTTCTGAGCCCCTTAAAATGACATATTTTAATCTTTCTTTATGCTTTTTCATGCAAGAATGGGCATAACAGCGGATTAATCTCATGAAAGAAAAAAATCACTTGGCGCAGAAAACACTTTTTTTCTCCTCATATCGGGGCGAAGATGTCTGCCGGTGGTGGAATATTCGGGCGTAAAACGGGAGTTCATGTACAGTCTGGAGCTGATTTTTATGCTAGTTGACAGGCGGTAGTGCTCCAAAAACGGGAAGCACGATGTAACCTTGTGCTGCATATTTCCTGACACGTAGTCGGGAGGCGTGCGGGCAAATGGTTGGAGGCGATGTCGCAAAGCGGTGTTTTCCTTCCGGAAGGCATCAAAAAGTCAAAAGCCGGACGCGTGAGACTGCGTTATTTGCCGTCAGGGCGGCCGGCGGGCGGAAATGAGCGATTCTCATGATAGCGGGATTGTCATTTTGACATTTTGCAAACTCGATGCACGGATTAGGTTGTCCGGCTGTGGGGCGGTGGTGGCGCATGGGCCATGCAGACCGGATGAATGTGAGTAAAATATGATAAAAAACAACGTCGTGGTTGGTCACTTGGAGAGAAATGCCTACCTTTGCACCAATCCATTCATTTGAAATATATATGATTAAAGAATTTTTCTCCTTGCTCAAGCGGTATATGAAACCTTATCGTAAATATCTGACTTGGGCTGTCATATTGAATTTTTTATCGCAATGGCTTAACGTTTTTTCGTTTGCAGCCTTGGTGCCGATTCTGAATATCTTGTTCAAGATTGATACGACAAAGTATGAATACATGCCGATGGATATCCATCATTTGGATAAGGATGTCTTGGTCAATAACGGATATTATTTCATCAATTATATTATTGAACAGAATGGGGCTTTTGTCACTTTGATATTCATGGGGCTTATCCTGATTGTGATGACTTTGTTGAAGACTACGGGATATTTCGCGTCAGCAGCGGTGATGGTGCCTCTTCGTACGGGTATTGTCCGTGATATACGTATTGAAGTATATAATAAAGTGCTGAAATTGCCATTGAGTTTTTTTTCGGAGGAGCGCAAAGGGGATATTATTGCAAGGATGAGTGCGGACGTGTCGGTAGTCGAGAATTCACTGACCAGTTCACTGGATATGTTGATTCGTAATCCGATAGCTCTGGTGGTTTGCTTTATTACTTTATTTACCGTTAGTTGGCAACTGACGTTGTTCGTGCTAGTCATTCTGCCTTTGGCCGGATGGGTCATGGGGTCGGTAAGCCGTAAATTGAAAAGTCAGTCGGTGGTGGCTCAGGGGCAATGGGGAGACATCATGTCTCAGTTGGATGAGACCTTAGGAGGCCTTCGGATTATCAAGGCCTTCATTGCAGAGCGCAAGATGTCTGAACGCTTTGCCAAAATCAATAACGGTTTCCGGGATGCCATGAATGCGATGGTTATCCGTCAGAGTTCCGCGCATCCTATGAGTGAGTTCTTGGGTACTTGCGTGATAGTGATCGTATTATGGTTTGGCGGCGCATTGATTTTGAATCAGTATTCCCCGATAGATGCCGCTATGTTTATTTTCTATCTGGTGATTCTTTACAGTATCATCAATCCTTTGAAAGAGTTCTCCAAGGCTTTCTATAATATTCCTTTGGGTTTGGCCAGCATGGAACGTATTGATATGATCTTGAAGGCTGAGAACCATATCAAGGAGCCGGAAAAACCCTTGCCTTTGACTGCTTTTGAGCATGAGTTGGAATTCCGTGACGTTTCCTTTAGTTATATTGAGGGGCGGCAGGTCTTGAAGCATGTAAACTTGAAGGTGCAGAAAGGGAAGACGGTGGCTTTGGTAGGGCAGTCCGGGTCTGGTAAATCCACGATGGTCGATTTGGTGCCCCGTTATCATGATGTGGGTGAAGGAGCCTTGCTTATAGACGGGAAGAACGTGAAGGACGTATCTATTCCGGCCTTGCGTTCTCTGATCGGTAATGTGAACCAAGAGGCCATCCTGTTCAATGATACCTTCTATAATAATATTACGTTCGGCGTGGAGAACGCGACGATGGAGCAGGTTGTCGAAGCTGCCAAAATAGCCAACGCGCACGATTTCATCATGGAATCCGAGAAAGGTTATGATACGATGATTGGCGACCGTGGAGGCCGTTTGTCGGGCGGGCAGCGGCAGCGTGTCAGCATAGCCCGTGCCATCCTGAAGAATCCGCCGATATTGATACTGGATGAGGCGACTTCCGCATTGGATACGGAGTCAGAGCGTTTGGTGCAGGAGGCGTTGGAACGCTTGATGAAATCGCGTACGACCATTGCAATTGCGCACCGGCTCAGTACAATCAAGAATGCAGATGAAATATGTGTGCTTTACGAAGGAGAGATTGTAGAGCGTGGGACGCATGAAGAGCTTATTGCCCTCAACGGGTATTACAAGAAACTAAACGATATGCAAAGCCTCTGACGCATCCGGCCCAACTCGTGAGAGCGGTGGCTTGTCGGGATAAAAAGAGGTTGTATTTTAATTTATTGTGAAAAATATGGTGAATGATAAGGTGGTTCAAAAGGCTGGGAGCGGGAAAATACTTTCCATAGTAATACCAACCTATAATATGGAAAAATATCTGCCTGCCTGTCTGGATTCTGTGACCGATGAGCTTGTCAGCGATAGGCTTGAAGTCATAGTGGTGAATGACGGCAGTACGGACGGGTCTTTGGACATTATTCGTCGATATGAACAGAAAAGGCCCGATTTGATTAAAGTCATAGACAAGGCCAACGGACATTATGGTTCTTGTGTGAATGCCGGATTAGGAATTGCAACCGGAAAGTATTTCAAGATATTGGATGCAGACGATTGGTTCGATACTTCGGCGTTAGTGGAGTTTTTGCAGAAGTTGGAGACTTGTGATACCGATTTGGTGATAACGTTAAGGGTGGATGAGATTTTTGACAAAGACAAGAAGGTGGATGAAATCAAGCATTCTTTCTGTTCCGTGTTTAAGGACCATGTCTATCGGACGGATGAATTTTATATCCGTACGCATTCCTATGAAGCTGAATTTGGCATGAATGGCATGGCTTATAAAACTTCCCTTCTTAAAGAAATGAATTTCCGTTTGTTGGAAGGGATAAATTATACGGATACGTTGTATTGCTTTCTGCCCTATTCACGTGTGAAAGACTTTATTGTGTATGACTTGTATCTTTACCATTACCGTATGGGAAGGGAAGGGCAGTCGGTGGATACGGAGAGCCAGAAAAAGAATCTGATGCAGATTGTCCACATGGTGGAGGCTATGTTTGAAAAGATGGACAAGGAAAACGTGGGCAAGCATGTGAGAAAGAATCAGGCTTATTTTGTTGATGGAGCCGTAAATTTCTGCCTCCTCAGTCTGAAAATGCAGTCGAGAATCTCGTCCTCGGATTACTCGGAATTCGAGAAGCTGATAAAACATATAAAAACCTATCGTGTACGCCATAAATTATTTAAAAAATGGTATTTAAAGTTATGGTGGGTTACAGAAAAGGCTGTGGTGTTGGATTATGCACTTAGATTTCATTCTTTTGTCAGTGTAAAATAACTATTAGTATCAATGGCGCCATTAATATCTGTAATTGTTCCTGTATATAAGGCCGAGGATACTTTGAGAAACTGTGTGGATAGTATCTTGAAGCAGACAAACCGTGATTTTGAGTTGTTGCTCATAGATGACGGCAGCCCGGATCGTTGCAGGGAAATTTGCGACACTTATGCCGCAAAGGATGCCCGTGTCCGGGTGTGGCATAAAGAAAATGGTGGAGTGAGTACGGCACGTAATTTGGGGCTTGAAGTGGCGTGCGGAGAGTGGATTGCTTTTGTCGACGCGGACGACTCCGTGGACGAGGGCTTTTTCGACGTCTTGAAAGAGGGGCTCGGTTACGATTTGGTGATAGGAGGATACAAGACTCTTCCGAAGGGGGAGATATATTATAATTTCGAGGGGGATTTTAAGGACGATACAATGGGGGATTTCGTCGCCCGGCATTTATGGAATGGGTATGTTTGGGGAAAATTTTACAAAACCTCGATTCTAAGGGAGCACCGCATTATGTTCCGTACCGATTTGGTCGTGTATGAGGACTTGTTGTTCAATTTGGATTATATTCTACAGTGCAACAGCATCAAGTTGGTGCCTTCGTGCTTGTATCTTTATATGGATCCTCCCGGAAAGATGATTCAGGAGAAATATGCGCTTTTGCCGGACGAAATTAGGAAGATTTATGCGCTTGTCGATGACAGGTTGGAGCGGTTGGCTCATAAATTCCATTGTTGGCGTCCTGCATTTATCTTTGATTTTATTGAGCATTATCCGTTGGAACGGATTTTAAGGCAAGGGAGTGACGATGAACTGTACCATTTGTATGTAGAGGTGAAAGGAAATGTGGACCGTTCGGTCTTTTACAACGACCGTATTGCGAGTCCTATTTTGCGTTTCATTTCTTGTATTAAGAAAGAATATATCGTCAGAAGGCATAGGGTGAGGGGGCGATTGTTGGCTAAAGCCTTGTCTTCTTTGTATGGAAGGGAACTGCTTCGGGTCAAGTACTCTTCATTCAGTAAGAAGTTTCAGGCCATATTGATTACCTATCGTTTGTTTGGTCTGCTGGATGTTTATTTTGCAATCCGTTCTTTGGTGAATCGGTTTCGGAAGGTTTGATTCGAAAGTTCTTGGCATGAAAAGGAAGTATCGTCGGGGGGCAGAAGAATGATTTTTCAGTCTGCGGATTTTGAGTGTGCCTTTTCTTCATATCGTTTGCCGGATGAAAAAATAATCCCTATCTTTGCAGCGGTTATGGCAAAATGTTTATCCTATTTGGTATTTGCTTTGTGTCTCTTTCTGTGGGACTTTTCTTTTTCCACAGCGGAGGGAGATATGGCTTGCATGCCTTCTACTACCATAATGGAGGCGGGAGACGGTGGAGAGACAGATACGAAATACTGCGGACAGGATAAGGAGATACGTGCAGGGTTTGGATGGGGTGATATCGGTTATGCACTTCTTTCGTGTCCAATCGGGCACTCGATTCAGGCTATGCGTTCTTTCAAAGGGCATACAGCTTGTGCTGGATGGAAAAATGGTGTGTGGCAGGTTGCAGCCTTGTGGCTGCCGGAGAGAGGAGAGAAACTCCCGGATACATCGTTTTCCAGCAATGCCAAATTATATTTTGTATATACGTTAAGGCGTATCCTTATTTAAGACTTTCCTGTAAGAGATTGCAGAGAAAGTCTTTTTTTATGGCAGCTTTTCGGCTGCTGGTTTTCATTTTATTAGTAATAAGGATATAAAGTAATGGATTTTATAATAGATTTTATCCTGCACATCGACCATTATATGGTGGAGATGGTGCAGCAGTATCATACGTGGACTTATGCCATATTGTTTGCTGTTATTTTTTGTGAGACGGGACTGGTGGTCACGCCCTTTTTGCCGGGCGATTCCTTGCTTTTTGTGGGGGGCGCCATTGCCGCTGTTCCCTCCGTTCCGCTCGATGTCAATTTATTATTCCTGATATTGTTTGTAGCTGCGGTCTTAGGAGATTCCTGCAATTATATGATAGGGCGCTTTTTGGGAAAACGACTGTTTCATAATCCGGATTCCAGAATATTCAAGCAAAGTTATTTGGACAAGACTCATGAATTTTATAAAAAATACGGAGGGAAAACAATCATCATAGCCCGTTTCGTTCCTATTGTCCGTACGTTTGCTCCTTTTGTGGCCGGAATGGGGCGTATGCATTATTACTATTTCATGATGTATAATGTCGTCGGAGGAGGGCTTTGGGTGGCATCGTTTTGCTATGCGGGTTACTTTTTCGGAGACTTGCCTTTCGTACAAGACAATCTGAAAATTCTCATTGTGGCTATTATTGTAATTTCGATTTTGCCGGCCGTAGTGGAGGTATTGCGAGAGAAAATGAAGAAGACGAAATAGAATTTAAACACTTGATTTTATGAAAAATTCCTTTTTTAACAGCTTCGTACCGAAGCAACCTAATTTTTTCTGTTTGCTGAAACAGCTTGCGGATATTCTGTCTGAGGCAGCCGATGTGCTGACGGAGAGTGTGGAACAGGGCAAACCGGAAGAACGGGAGACTTATTACAGACGGGTGAAAGAAGTCGAACGTAAGGGGGATATGGTGACCCATCAGGTGCTTGACGAACTGGAAACGACGTTCATTACTCCTCTTGACCGCGAGGACATCAATGCCCTGGCCTCTGGCATAGACGATGTGATAGACTGCGTGAACAGTTGTGCCAAGCGTATCAATATTTATAATCCCCGTGTTTTGGGCGATAGTGCAAGAGAATTATGTCATTTCATACAGCAAGAGGCAGCCTGTATTTGCAAGGCGGTGGAAGAATTGAATGTGTTCCGGAAGAATCCGGCTCGTTTGCGGGGGCTTTGTGTCGAACTTCATGATTTGGAGAATCAGGCAGACGATGTCTATGAGTTTTTTATCCGAAGGCTTTTTGAAGAAGAGAAGGACAGCATAGAGTTGATAAAGATCAAAGAAATCATGCAGGAACTGGAGCGGACAACCGATGCGGCCGAGCATGTGGGAAAGATTCTGAAGAATCTGATCGTGAAGTATGTATAAATGAAAGGCAAGAACCATGGAGTTATTATTGATTATCATTGTACTGTCTCTCTTGTTCGACTATATCAATGGGTTTCATGATGCAGCCAATTCGATTGCTACCATTGTGTCTACTAAGGTGTTGACTCCTTTTCAAGCTGTGTTGTGGGCTGCCGCTTTCAATTTTGTGGCTTTCTTCATTGCCAAATATGTTATCGGTGGTTTCGGGATAGCCAATACCGTATCAAAGACGGTCATGGAGGAATATATCACTTTGCCGATTATCCTGTCTGGTGTGATTGCCGCTATTATATGGAATTTGTTTACATGGTGGAAGGGTATTCCTTCTTCCTCTTCCCATACGTTGATTGGTGGTTTTGCCGGTGCGGCTATCATGGCCAGTGGTTTCGGCTCTATACAGTTGGATATCATATTGAAGATTGCGGCTTTTATTTTTCTGGCTCCTTTGATTGGTATGATAGTGGCATTGGGATTCACGATTCTCGTATTGCACGCATGTCGGAAAGCGCATCCGCATACGGCCGAGGTGTGGTTTAAGAAGTTGCAACTCGTGTCTTCGGCCTTGTTCAGCATCGGACATGGGTTGAACGATTCCCAAAAGGTGATGGGTATTATTGCGGCAGCCATGATTGCCGGTCATTCCGAAGGGTTGGGAATGGGAATACGCAGTATAGAAGATTTGCCCGACTGGGTAGCTTTTTCTTGTTTCACGGCCATCTCGTTGGGTACTATGTCCGGGGGATGGAAAATAGTGCGGACTATGGGAACGCGTATCACCAAGGTGACACCTTTTGAAGGGGTTATTGCGGAAACAGCCGGTGCTTTTACGCTTTATCTGACGGAATACCTGAAAATTCCGGTAAGTACGACTCATACGATAACGGGAGCCATCATCGGCGTTGGAGCCACTAAGAGGCTTTCTGCTGTGCGGTGGGGCGTGACAAGGAGTTTGATGACAGCTTGGGTGTTGACGATTCCCGTGAGTGCTTTGTTGGCTGCTGCTGTCTATTGGAGCGTGACTTTATGGCTGTAAATGCGGGATTGCCAATTGGGGGAAACGTGTCAGTTTTCCCCCAATTGGTCGTATGAGGTTTGCAGGATAGCCATACCTTTTTCTTCACGTGCACCATCGGGAGCAGGTTCGTTGTAGACCGGTTTTCGGGCTGCATTGTCAAAAATGGTCACACCGGTACTGTCCTTGAACATGAATCCGTCGCTGAACGTGGAGTAAGCGAAGGGATAGGTGTAGGATGTCGAAAAGATATTGCGGCTGTATTTGAAGTCTTGATGTGGCAAACCAAGTTGTCCGAGCAATGTGGCGGGCATGTCGCTTTGGTTCATTAAGGTATGGATGACGGCCGGTGCTTTTATGGCTCCGCCTAACCATAGCATGGGAATGTGGTAGAAGGTGGGCGACGTGACATTGAAAGTGGGTGAGCTGCCGTGGTCGGGTAGGCAGATGACCAACAGGTTGTTCCACACCGGAAGTTGTTTCAGACGGTCGATAAATTCACCCAAGCAATGATCGGTATAAGCAAAAGAGTTTTGCCGTTTGTCTTTTAACCGGTTGTAGGGGACTTCGAACGGTTCGTGGCTGCTGAGAGTCAAGAATCCGGTATGCCACAGTCGGTCGGCCGGTCGGGATTCGAGCATTTCATACAGCCGGTCGAATGTGTATTCGTCGTGCGCGCCCCAGGAGCTTGAAGTGCGTTCCTGTAGGCTGAAGTCCGTGTCACTGGTCAGGTGTTGGTAGCCCGTAGTCGTGAAATAACTTCTCATGTTGGTAAAATTAATGTCGCCGCCGTAGAGGAAGTCCGTCTGGTATCCTGCTTGTTGCAACGTGCGGGCTATGCCGGGCAAAAGGCGTGACTTGGCCGGGAGTTTCATAATGGAGGTGGTGGGGTAACTGATATGCCCGCTTAACGTGCTGACCAGTCCGCGGTCGGTGCGGAAACTGTTGGCATATACGTTGTCGAAAAAGATGCCCTCGCGAATGAGACGGCTTATATTCGGAGATACGTTTTTAGCTCCGCCCAGTTCTTCTATATATTCTCCTCCGAATCCTTCAAGGATGATGATGAGTATATTGGGGCGTGTGGCGCGTAGCAATTGCCGGGTGCAGTCTTCTGTCGAGGCCGGATAAAGCGGTGCATAGCAGGCGGCCCGTTTATGTTCGTCTAAGTAATTGTATTTCTCGGCGAAGTTTTCGGATTTGTTCCAAGAATACATCAGGCTGAAAGCCGGGTTTACGGCAGCATGGTTCATGTAGGTGTTTTCACTGAAATAAGCGTTGCCGATATTCATGGTGGAACGTCCTACCCCTCCCCGTATGGCCAAAAAGATAAGGCCGCCTAATAGTACGTATGTGAAATTGTGAAGCAGCATTTTCAGATTGATGGGCAAAACAGGGAATGTTTTGGGCGTAAGGCGGATGCAAGTCCATGACAAGAGAACGGAGAATACCGTAATCCAAAGCAGGCGCATGACGACATAGCCGGTGGAGACACTGGCCATAGCCTGTTTGGGAGCGTCCATGTAATTGAAGATCGTGGCGTCGAGCTTGAATTTCCAGAATGTGTAGAGTGATGTGTCTGCCACACAAATCAGCGAGAGCAGAATGGCAATAAGGATGAAATAAGGGCGTAATACGGCTTTGGTCTTCATGCGACGCATCCAAATGCTGAGCCATACGACGAGGAATGGAAAGATGAGCAAGTATCCCGTTGTAGAAGCATCCAGCCCCAACCCGTGGACGATGACCTGGAACAGATCGCCTGCCGGCAAAGGCTCGTTCAAATAGACGAATACGATTTTCTGCAACACAAAGAACAGCAGGAAGGCTAAAAACAATTTAATAAGGTAAGATATACGTTGTTTCATCGTTTTTCTTTTTTAGGATACACAAGTGGAGATGATTATTTTCTGCCGAAATCGGCTGGGACTTCACCCCATCGTTCCGTCTCCCATTTCAGTATGGGGATGTCTGTTTTGTGGGTCTTGAGCCAGGTTTCAGCCCGTTCTATCATTTGATAGAGAGCTTCTGTACGGGGGCTGCGTTCCAACTTGGTCTTGCAACGCTTTTGCTTGACCCAACCGATGGCGTTTCGGCTGTCTGAGAAAACCGGCATCCGGATATTTTTCTGTTCCATCAGAGCCAAGGCATGTACAATGGCCAGAAATTCACCGATATTATTGGTGCCATACACCGGTCCGAAATGGAAGACGGTTTCGCCCGTACGGAGATAAACGCCTCGGTATTCCATCGGACCCGGGTTACCACTGCATGCTGCGTCGACAGCCAAGGCTTCGGCCGGGACTTCGGGCGGAAGGGGTAACACGGTGTCGTGCCGATAAGACGGCACGTCTGTCGGTGCGTTTCCGGAAACTGCCGGAGCGGTAGTCTTTTTTTTCTGGATATAAAGATAAGGAGAGGTGTTGTAAGCTCTTTCGGCTTCCTCTTGGGTGTCGAAAGATTTATAAATGGCCCCTTCGAAGCCATTGATTTGCAGTTTGCAGTCAGTCCAGGATGTGTAAATGCCCGGACTGACTCCATGCCAAACTACATAGAATTTCTTTTTCCCCATCGCAAGAGGAGGTTTTTTACATGCGTTCAGGCACTTCTATGCCCAACAAGCCCATGCCCGTACGTATGATTTTGCTGATTTCGGCAGACAGTACCAGACGGAACGTTTTCTTGTTTTCGTTCTCTTCATGCAAGATGCTGAAATCGTGATAGAATTGGTTGTATTCTTTCACCAAGTCGTAGCAATAGTTGGCAATGCAGCTTGGATTATAGTCGGAACCTGCTTGTTTTACTACGTTCGGGAAGTCGGCCAGCATTTGAATCAAGCTGATTTCTTTCTCGCTCAAATCCGTTTGGGCTGACAGCGTTTCGGGGATGGAGATGCCCGCTTCGGAGGCTTTGCGCAGGATGGAACGGATACGTGCGTACGTATATTGGATGAACGGTCCGGTATTTCCGTTGAAATCGATGCTTTCAGCCGGATTGAACAACATGTTCTTTCGTGCGTCTACCTTTAATATAAAATATTTCAAGGCTCCTAAACCGACAATCCGTGCAATCTCATTGGCTTCGTCCTCGCTCAAATCCGTAAGCTTGTTGATTTTGTCTTCCGACATCTTGCGTGCGCTACCTATCATCTCTGCCACCAAGTCATCGGCATCCACGACCGTACCTTCGCGGCTTTTCATCTTACCGTTAGGTAATTCCACCATGCCGTATGAGAAATGTACAAGGTCTTTGCCCCACTCGAAACCGAGTTTGTCCAACAGGATGGAAAGCACTTGGAAGTGGTAGTTTTGTTCGTTACCTACCACGTAAATCATTTTGTCTATGGGATAGTCGCGGAATCGCAGTTTGGCTGTACCGATATCTTGTGTCATGTAGACGGATGTTCCGTCGGAACGGAGCAGAAGTTTCTCGTCCAATCCTTCCGGAGTCAGGTCGGCCCATACGGAACCGTCTTCTTTGCGGAAAAACAGTCCTTTGTCAAGCCCTTCCAAAACTTTCTCTTTACCTTCGAGATAAGTCTCCGATTCATAATATATCTTGTCGAAACTTACGCCAAGGGCTTTATAGGTGACATCGAAGCCGGCATAGACCCATTCGTTCATTTTACGCCAAAGGGCGCGGACTTCCGGATCATTGTTTTCCCATTTTACCAACATTTCGCGGGCTTCCTTGATGAGCGGGGCTTCATTTTTGGCTTCCTCCTCGCTCATACCTTCTTCCATAAGCTCCTTGATTTGTTCTTTATAGTGTTTGTCAAAAGCCACATAGTAGTCTCCGATGAGGTGGTCGCCTTTAATGCCGGTACTTTCCGGAGTGGCACCGTTCCCGTATTTCAACCACGCCAACATGCTTTTGCAGATATGTATGCCGCGGTCGTTCACGATATTGGTCTTCACCACGCGATTGCCATTGGCTGCCATGATGTTGGCCAAAGCGCATCCTAACAGATTGTTGCGGACATGTCCCAAATGCAAAGGCTTGTTGGTGTTGGGGGAAGAGTATTCTATCATGACTAACGGCGAATGGTCGGTCGCTTCGGCCAGGCCGAACTGTGCATCTTGATGGATATCGGTGAGCAGACCGATCCAACTGGCCGGAGCGATTACAAGGTTCAGAAAGCCTTTGACGGCATTGAAATCGGCTACGACGGAAGGGATTTCCGTTTTCAGGAAATGACCAATCTCCTGGGCTGTGTCTTCCGGTTTCTTACGAGATATTTTTAAAAAAGGGAAAACGACTAATGTCAGGTGCCCTGCAAATTCTTTTTTCGTCTTTTGGAGTTGCACCGTTTCGGGAGCTATGTCCTGTCCGTATAAAGTTTTGATGCCGAGAACTACGGCTGATACGATTTTATTTTCTATCTCCATAACCTTGTTTTTACCTTATCATTCAGGCTGCAAAGATACATAATAAAAGGGAGAAGCAAAAGTTTGCTTCTCCCTTTTTTCCGCATAATAGATTTATTCTGATTACTGGAGTGCGTCAGCTAATTCCGCACCAGCTTTGAATTTAGCTATTTTCTTGGCTGCAATGGTGATTTGCTCTTTCGTTCTGGGGTTAATACCCGTGCGGGCCGGTCTTTCATTCACGGAGAATGTTCCGAAACCTACAAGTGCGATTTTGTCACCCTTCTTTAATGCTTCAGAGATAGCACTGATTGTTGCGTCTAAAGCTTTCTTGGCATCTGCCTTGTTCAAGCCTGCGTTCTCTGCAATGGCGTTGATAAGTTCTGTTTTGTTCATTTGATGAAATAATTTAGTAGATAATAATTCGCTTATTTTGTATCCTATCATGCAAATGTATGTAAATTAGCCGTTAAAACAAACTTTTTCATTGAAAAAATATTTCTTTTTATGAAAAAGCACAAGCTTGAAGGGATTATTTAAAATGAAATGGAATAAAATTAGTATTTTTGCGGTCTCAATGAATAATGAAAATAGAGTGTGAATATGATGAATATGCCTCCCGTAACGAAGAATCTGATTATAATCAATCTTTTGTTCTTCTTGGCTAAATTGGTAGCAGTGCGCTATGGTGTGGATTTGGATAATTTGCTGGGACTACACTTCTTTTTAGCTCCCGATTTCAACTTCTACCAGTTCTTTACGTATATGTTCATGCACGGTGGCGTCACGCATATCCTTTTTAATATGTTCGCCGTGTGGATGTTCGGTCGGGTGATGGAGTCTTATTGGGGCGGTCGTCGCTTCTTGCTTTATTATGTCGTGTGCGGCTTGGGTGCCGGTTTGGTTCAGGAAGGAGTGCAATATATACAGTATCTGTGGCAAGGCTTGGGAGCGTACGATACGGTTAATATCGGCTATACCGTGATTTCCATGGGCGACTATTTGAATCGTTGGACCACTATCGGAGCCTCTGGTGCAGTCTATGGAATTTTGTTGGCTTTCGGCATGTCGTTTCCTAATGAACGCCTGTTTATTTTTCCGCTTCCCGTACCTATTAAAGCTAAGTTTTTTGTGATAGGTTATGCCGTCATAGAGTTGCTTTCCGCTTTGGGGAACTCCGGTGACGGAGTCGCTCATTTCGCCCATCTCGGAGGAATGATATTCGGTTTGTTGCTCATCTTGTATTGGAGGAGAAACAGCGGTGGAGGATATTATGGCAATCGGACATCCGCTGCGGAACGCTTGAAGAAATGGTTTGCCGGAGGACGAGACCGGTTTTCTTCTTATCGGAAGCCTAAAATGAATGTCTCTATGGGGGAGCGAAAGGATGATTATGAGTATAACGCTCGTAAAAAGGCAGAGGCGGAAGAGATAGACCATATTTTAGAGAAGGTACGTAAATCCGGATACACAAGTTTGACAGAGGAAGAAAAACGTAAGTTGTTTGATGCCAGTCAGCGTTGAAGATGAATACATTGAAACGTATATTGATACAGTTGTCAATCGGTGCAAACATAATGGCGGCTTTCATGTTGTGGGCCTGCGGACTGAGTTCCGGATTGAATCCGGCGGTTCATTCTCATGCGGCTCTATTCGGGTTGGGATTTCCGCTGCTATTATTGCTTAATATAGCTTTTATCTTTTTTTGGCTGGTTTTTTCCATTCGTTACGTTTGGTTGCCTTTTGTCGGAATGTTGCTGTCTGTTTCCTATATATATGACTATTGTCCGGTGAACTGGCCTGAGAAGCGCCCGGAAGACGCGCTTAAATTGCTTACTTATAATACAGAGTTCCTTGCCCGGGGAGAGAAGAATGCAGAAGGACGGTACCCGATCTTGGATTATCTTGCGGCTTCTGAGGCCGACATTATCTGTCTTCAGGAAGGAGTGGCACCTAAGAATCTTAAATCTGAGTATGTGGATAGCATCATGGCAAAGGCAGGTTATCATATTCGTCGTCTGCATGATGGAAAGGCTGAGCCTCAATTCGTCTATAGTCGTTTGCCTATATTGTCCGTACATCGGATAACCTATGAAAGTACGACCAATGGCAGTCTTGCCGTAGAATTACTATACGGTCAGGATACTGTATTGTTGGTGAATAACCATTTGGAGTCTTATAAGCTGACACCAGAGGATAAGATGAAATATAAGGAAATCATTAAAGATCCGGAGAATGGGCATGCGGAAAGTAATTCCAAAGAACTGGTTCGGAAGATGGCCGGGGCGAGTCGTTTGCGCGGACCGCAAGTTGATTCGGTTTTGAACTATGTCGAAAAATCAGGGAGAAGGGCTGTGATTGTCTGCGGTGATTTGAATGACTCTCCCATATCCTATTCTTGCCATCGCCTGTCTTCCCGGTTGAAAAGTGCATTCCGTCAATCGGGTAACGGACTGGGCTTGTCTTATAATCAGAAAGGATTCTATTTTCGCATCGATCATATCTTCGTTTCCGACTATTGGCAGACATACGAGACGCATGTGGACAAGACAGTTCCGTGGTCTGACCATTATCCGATGATTACTTACTTGAAAAAACACAAAAAAGAGGATTAGGGCATAAATAAATCTGTTAACTTGCGGCGTTAATGTGAAAAAAACGTTATATTTGCGCCTTTGTAGTCTGATTAGCTATTAAATAATAACATCATAATAATAAATTAAAATGCAAAACAAAGGATTTGTTAAAGTTTTCGCTTTACTGTTGACCCTTGTGTGCGTGTTCTATTTATCTTTTTCATTTGTAACTACTTATCAAATGAATAAGGTGGATGAGATTACGAAAACGCAAGGAGAGGAAGCTGGCGCGCACTATCTGGATTCCGTGATGAACAATCCGGTGTGGTTGGGTGCTTATTCGCTGAAGGACTGTCGCGAAATGGAGATTAGTCTGGGTTTGGACCTGAAAGGTGGTATGAATGTCATTCTGGAGGTGTCTGTTCCTGAAGTGGTAAAGGCTTTGGCCGACCATAAAGAAGACCCGGCATTCAACAAGGCGGTAGCGAAGGCTGCGGAAGGGGCTAAGAATAGCCAGAGTGATTTTATTACCTTATTTGTGAAAGAGTACAAAGCATTGGCACCGGATGGAAATTTGGCGGAATTGTTTGCTACGCAGCAGTTGAAAGGTAAAGTAACGACCAAGAGTTCCGACTCTGAAGTAGAGAAAGTGTTGCGTGCCGAAGTACAGTCTGCCATTGACAATTCTTATAATGTGCTCCGTACACGTATCGACCGTTTCGGTGTGGTACAGCCCAATATCCAGACATTGGAAGGACAGATGGGACGTATTATGGTGGAGATGCCGGGTGTGAAAGAACCGGAACGTGTGCGTAAATTGTTGCAAGGTAGTGCAAATCTGGAGTTTTGGGAAACCTATAATACGGAAGAGATTATCCCATTCCTGGCTACATTGGATACACGTTTGGCGGCAGAGCATGCTGCGACTGCAGAAACCGATACGGTTAAGGCAGACACTACGGCAATGGCTGAATTGACACCGGCTGAAAAAGTGGACGCTACGGATTCTACGAAGAAAGCTCCTGTGAAGGATTTGGCTGCGGCTCTGAAGGGAAATAGCGGAACTCCGGCAGAGAAGGCTGGGGCTGCTGTGGACGAACAGGCTATGAAGAACCATCCTTTGGCTTCTGTGCTGCAATTGGCTCAAGGCCCTATGGGATGTGTAGTGGGTTATGCCAGTTGGCGTGATACGGCTACCGTCAATCGCTATATCACTTCTGCCGTGGCAAAAGAAGTCTTGCCCAGTGACCTGAAACTTTATTGGGGAGTGAAGCCTGTAGGCAGTGGTAATATGGGAGACATTTTCGAGTTATATGCGATTAAGATTACGGAACGCAATGGTCGTGCGCCTTTGGAAGGTGATGTCGTGACAGAAGCTAAGGATGATTACGAACAGAATGGCCGTCCGTGCGTAAGCATGACGATGAATTCCGATGGTGCCCGTCGTTGGGCAGCTTTGACCAAGAAAAATGTGAAGCGCGCCATCGCCATTGTGCTCGACGGATATGTATATAGTGCTCCTACGGTGCAGAATGAGATTACCGGTGGTGTTTCCTCTATTACGGGACATTTCACGCTCGAAGATACGCGTGACCTTGCCAACGTGCTGAACACGGGTAAGATGCCGGCTCCTGCACATATCGTTTCCGAACAGTTTGTAGGTCCTACGTTGGGACAAGAGTCCATCAACCAAGGTATTACTTCATTTGTGATAGCTTTCATCCTGTTGATGATCTATATGTGTGGCATGTATGGTCTTATTCCTGGTATGGTAGCCAATGGTGCTTTGATATTGAACTTCTTCTTTACGTTGGGGGTTTTGACTTCATTCCAGGCTGCATTGACCATGTCCGGTATTGCCGGTATGGTGCTTTCTTTGGGTATGGCGGTAGATGCGAACGTGTTGATATATGAACGTACCAAAGAAGAGTTGCGTGCGGGTAAGACTGTGCGTGCGGCTCTCTCGGACGGTTATTCCAATGCATTCTCGGCCATCTTCGACTCCAACTTGACTTCTATCATTACGGGTATCATCCTGTATAATTTCGGAACAGGTCCTATCCGTGGATTTGCCACGACGTTGATTATCGGTATCCTGGTGTCTTTCTTTACGGCTGTTTTCTTGACCCGTATCGTGTACGAGCACTTCCTAAATAAGGAGAAATGGATGAACTTGACGTTTACAACGTCTCTTTCACGTAAGTTCTTGCATGATACGCATTACAAGTTCATGAGCTCTTATAAGAAATCCTTCACGATATTCGGGGTCTTGTTGGTGGTAGGTATCGCATCTTTGTTTGTACGCGGTTTGAGCAAAGGTATTGATTTCACCGGCGGACGTAACTTCGTAGTTGTGTTCGAAAAGCAGGTGGAGCCGGAAACTGTCCGCACCTTGTTGCAAAACAAGTTCGGGGATGCCAATATCCAGGTTATAGCCTTGGGTACAGACCATCAGACGGTACGTATATCCACAAACTATCGGATTGACGAAGAAGGTACGGAGGTGGATTCCGAAATAGAAGCAACGCTGTTCGAAACGCTCAAAGGCGGCGGTTTGTTGGCTTCGGATTTGGATTTGCAAACTTTCATCAACCGCGACGAGCGTGCCGGAGGTTCTATTATCAGTTCGGAAAAGGTAGGTCCTTCCGTAGCAGAAGACATAACCTATGGGGCTATTGTTTCTGTGGTATTGGCCTTGATTGCTATCTTCCTTTACATATTGTTGCGTTTCCGCAATGTGGCTTTCTCGGTCGGTGCAGTTGTGGCCTTGACGGTAGATACCTTGTTGATTATCGGAGCGTATTCGATTTGTTGGGGATGGGTGCCATTCTCTTTGGAAATCGACCAAACCTTTATCGGTGCGATTTTGACGGCTATCGGTTATTCTATTAATGATAAGGTGGTAGTATTCGACCGTATCCGCGAGTTCCTCCATCTGTATCCGAACCGCGACCGTCAGCGTTTGTTCAATGATTCTTTGAATACGACATTGACGCGTACCATCAATACTTCGTTGACCACGTTAGTCGTATTGTTGTGTATCTTCTTCTTGGGTGGAGAAAGTATCCGCAGTTTTGCTTTTGCCATGATTCTCGGTGTGGTAATCGGAACCTGTTCTTCCATCTTCATGGCGGCTCCGGTAGCTTTCCTGACTATGGGGCAACGCATCAAGGAGAACGATTCGGAAATGAAATAAAGAATTCGTTTATAAGTTGTTTGGATGCAGGGCAGGCTTAGGCTTGCCCTGTATTGTTTTGTGCCCGGACTCTCTTCAGTATATGATACTGGAGTATATCCGTCTGTTTTTGGTGCAAAGCTTTTTGGTAATGTTCCGGAAGGGCGGTTTCTTTGTCTTCAAAATAAAAGATGTGATATGATGGGATTAAAGAGTGTTTTGTTTTCCGGTATCCTTTTGTCCGTTATGGCAGTGGGTGTGCAGGCCAAGCCTGAAACCGGAAGAGGGTTGGACAAGTCTTTGTTGCCCCAACCGGTTTATTCCCCCGAACCGGGTTTGGTGGATTTATATTGGGCAGCTTGGGATTTGGCCTGGGGGCGGGTGAAACATCAGAACGGGATTCCCCAGTCGCCCTATATGGATGAGAACCTGTGGGATGACACGATTTGGATTTGGGATACCGAGTTCATGGTGCTTTTTTGTCGCTATGCGCCTTCGCTATTCCCTGGCATACAGAGTTTGGATAACTTCTATAAGACGATATTGGACGGAGAGCCGGTCTCTTTAAAGATTTGGCATCCGGACAACCCTCCTTTTTTCGCGTGGGTGGAGTATGAGTACTATAAGATGACGGGCGACAAAAGGCGTTTGGAATATGTGTTAGAGGACAATCGTTACCTACAACGCCATTTTTATTGGTTTGAGAAACTGAAGAGGGGCGGTAGCCGTTTTTCCAAGATGCCGGTCATGTTGGAACGGAGGGAGAAAGGGTATTTGTGGGGCGACGTGCAGAGCGGTATGGACAATACTCCGCGTGGCCGGGGATGCAACGGGGAGATGCTGTGGATGGATGCCTTGGCCCAACAGGCTTTGGCTGCACTTTATATCGAAAGGATTGCCGAGGTCTTGGACGACTCGTCTACGGCCAAGGAGTTTGCCGGGGAGTATGCAGTGAAGAAGGACTTGCTCAATAAGTATTATTGGGATGCGGAGGATGGTTTTTATTATGACATAGAGGAGGCCACGGGCGACTTTGTGAAAGTGCGGACACCGGCTGTGTATTGGGCTATGTTGGCAGAAGTTCCGGGGCGGAAACAAGCGGCGCGTTTGGTGGAATATGCACAGGACGAGGATGAGTTCGGTGGTCAATACCCTTGGCCGTCCGTGTCGCGGAGTGACGCAGACTACAATGGGACGGTAGGAGATTATTGGAGGGGCGGTGTATGGTTGCCTTTGGCTTACATGTCAACCAAGGCACTTGAGACTTACGGTTATCATGATGTGGCACATGAGAATGCGCGCCGTTTGTTGGCGCAAATGTCCGAAACCTATAAGACTTTCGAGCCCCACTCCATTTGGGAATGTTATTCTCCGTCGGCAGCTCGTCCCGGACAGCGGGTGGACGGTGAGAATTTGACGTTGGTGGCTCAAGACTTTTGCGGATGGTCTGCCCTGGGGCCTATTTCTTTGTTTATTGAGAACGTGTTGGGGTTTTATAATATAGATGCCACGGCTCGGCTCGTGGAATGGCGTAAGACAGGTTGGGGCGAGCAAGGTATCCGGAATTTGAGGTTCGGCGATGTGCATACTGACATCGTGGCGGACGGGGATACCGTACGCGTGGTGTCTGATAAGGAATATGTATTGAAAGTGAATGGGAAGAAATACAAAGTGAAAGCCGGAACACAAGCTTTTACCTTGAAATAGACCGTGTACCCCCGCCGGGAATCGAACCCGGATTGGCGGTTTAGGAAACCGTAGTTCTATCCATTGAACTACAGGGGCTCTTTCTGTTTTGCAAAGTTAACAGTTTCTGCTTAAAAAGTCGAATACTTGGGACAAAACTTTCATAAGATAGAGGGAAAGGCTCGGCCTTTCTCTCTTTGCATATTTATGCATTTTCCTGTGCTTTTGCGAACTTTATGCTTTTGAAAAGTGAGAGAAGCACGATGAAATGCTATATAAATAAGCTTTTAGATTACGATTTTATAGTATAATCTGTATTCCGGAATGCTTTTAACAGCAAAATATTTTGTTTTTAAACATATCTTTGCGATATTTGCATTCCTAAGGTAGAAAGAATATACAGTAATCATATAAATGCTACAAAAAGTATGGCTGATAGATTAGAAGTAAAAGAGCTGGACCAGGTAGTGGTCCGTTTCTCTGGTGATTCCGGCGACGGTATGCAGTTGGCCGGGAATATTTTCTCTACGGTCTCGGCGACGGTAGGAAATGACATTTGTACGTTTCCCGATTATCCGGCTGATATCCGTGCTCCGCAGGGGTCGTTGACAGGAGTTTCCGGTTTCCAGGTACACATTGGTGCCCAACGCGTGTACACACCGGGCGATAAGTGCGATGTGTTGGTGGCGATGAATGCGGCAGCATTAAAGACCCAGTACAGATATGCCAAATCTACAGCATGTATTATTATCGACACCGATTGTTTCCAGGCCAAAGATTTGCAGAAGGCCGCTTTCACGACGGATAATCCGATAGAGGAGTTGGGCATCAAAAACGATGTGATTGCTGCCCCTATCACCCAGATGGTCAAAGTCTGTCTGGCTGACTCGGGTATGGACAACAAAGCTATTTTGAAATGCCGTAACATGTTTGCGCTCGGACTGGTGTGCTGGTTGTTCAACCGTGACCTGGAGATAGCGTTCAATATGTTGCGTGAGAAGTTTGCCAAAAAGCCCGCCGTGGCAGAAGCCAATATAAAGGTTATCCAGGCCGGATATGATTACGGGGCAAATACGCATGCTTCTGTGGCACATACTTATAAAGTGGAATCCAAGACGAAAAAGCCCGGTAAGTATATGGACATCATGGGCAATAAGGCTACTGCATACGGATTTATCGCTGCGGCTGAGAAAGCCGGCAAGCGGCTTTTCTTGGGGTCGTATCCCATTACGCCGGCTACGGACGTGCTGCATGAATTGTCCAAACATAAAAGTTTGGGCGTGACCACAGTACAGTGCGAGGATGAGATTGCCGGTTGTGCCTCTTCCATCGGTGCTTCCTTTGCCGGTGCATTGGCAGTGACTTCTACTTCGGGACCCGGCGTATGTTTGAAATCGGAAGCCATGAATCTGGCCGTGATTACGGAATTGCCGTTGGTAATACTGAACGTGCAGCGCGGAGGCCCGTCCACGGGCTTGCCCACGAAGAGCGAGCAGACGGATTTGTTGCAAGCCCTTTTCGGACGCAACGGCGAATCGCCGATGCCGGTCATTGCAGCCACTTCGCCTACGAATTGTTTCGATGCGGCCTATTATGCCTCGAAGATGGCTTTGGAGCACATGACGCCGGTGGTGTTGCTCACCGATGCCTTTGTGGCCAACGGTTCCGGTGCTTTCAAACTGCCCGATTTGAACGATTATCCCGATATTTGTCCCCCTTACGTCACTCCGGAAATGGCCGGGAGCTACACGCCATACATGCGTAATCCCGACACGCAAGTGCGTTACTGGGCCATACCCGGACAAGAAGGGTATATGCATATTCTCGGCGGGTTGGAGAAGGACGGCCGGACAGGAGCCATCAGCACCGATCCCGAGAACCACGACAAGATGTGTCGTTTGCGTGCAGAGAAAGTGGCCCGAATTCCGGTGCCTGATGTGGAGGTGCAGGGATGCGTGGACGATGCCGAACTGCTGATAGTAGGCTTTGGCGGTACTTACGGCCATTTGCATTCGGCCATGGATGAAATGGTGGCTACAGGCAAGAAAGTGGCTTTGGCTCATTTCTCTTACCTGAACCCCTTGCCTGCCAATACGGCGGAAGTGCTGAAGCGGTATAAGAAAGTCGTGGTAGCCGAGCAGAACTTAGGGCAATTTGCCGCATATCTGCGTATGAAAGTAGACGGTTTTGTGCCTTATCAGTTCAATCAGGTGAAAGGCCAGCCTTTTGTCGTGAGCGAGTTGGTGGCAGCCTTTACCGAGATTTACAACAAATAGTCAAACTTAGAAGAATAAAAGAAAATGAGCGAATATACAGCAAAAGATTATAAAAAGGGATTGCCGCGTTGGTGTCCCGGGTGTGGAGACCATTTTTTTCTGGCTTCTTTGCACAAGGCTATGGCCGAAATCGGAGTGCCTCCCTACGAGACAGCCGTGATTTCAGGTATCGGTTGCTCCAGCCGTCTGCCTTATTATATGAATACGTACGCCATGCAGACGATTCACGGACGTGCCGCCGCCATTGCCACCGGCTTCAAGGTGGCCAATCCGGATATCACCGTGTGGCAGATTTCCGGTGACGGCGACGGTCTGGCCATTGGCGGTAACCATTTCATCCATGCCGTCCGCCGCAACGTGGATATCAATATGATTCTGCTGAACAACCGGATTTATGGTCTCACGAAAGGGCAGTATTCTCCGACGTCTCCGAGAGGATTCGTCAGTAAATCCTCTCCTTACGGGACGGTGGAAGACCCGTTCAATCCGGCAGAGTTATGTTTCGGAGCGCGTGGTCATTTCTTTGCCCGTGCCGTGGCTACGGATGCCGCCGGGACGGTGGAAATCCTGAAAGCGGCATACGCCCACAAGGGAGCCGCCGTGTGCGAGATATTGCAAAACTGCGTGATATTCAACGACGGGACGCACGATACCGTTTACACCAAAGAAGGACGTGCCAAGCATGCCATTTATCTGGAACACGGCCAGCCGATGTTGTTCGGTGAAAATAAGGAATTCGGCTTGATGCAGGAAGGTTTCGGGTTGAAGGTCGTGAAGATAGGAGAGAACGGTGTGACGGAAAAAGACATCCTCGTGCATGATGCGCATTGCCAGGACAACACCTTGCACTTGAAGTTGGCTCTGATGGAAGGGCCTGATTTTCCGGTGGCATTGGGCGTGATTCGTGATGTGGAAGCTCCGACATACGACGAGGCGGTCAACCGGCAGATAGAAGAAGTGAAAGAAAAGAAAGCCTATCACAATTTCACGGAACTGCTCTATACGAACGATATTTGGGAGGTGAAGGAGTAAGTTCCCCGTGAAAGGGAAAGGAAAGAAAAGGCGGCTGTTCCTTATCGTGGGGCAGCCGCCTTTTTTGTTCCGTCTTTCTGTTTCGATGGGCGGGCGGCGGGCTGTCGGTTGTCAAAATCCGTTATATTTGCTTGCTTTTATGTAAGGTGCTGGTTTTCAATCTGCAATAAGGCGGGAATTTTTGTCCGTCAAATGAAAAATCAATCTCAGGAGATTGGAAAATCGTTCCCCTGAGATTGATTTACCGTTTGGCGCAGAACGGTGCGCAGCTTTCTGCCAGGCCCCGTCCGTCATGCTTTTTTACTTCTTACAGTTTTCCGCCGTAGGCCAAATCGCCTGCATCGCCAAGTCCCGGGACGATGTACATGTGGTCGTTCAGCTCCGGGTCGATAGCTCCGCACCACAAGGTATAGTCCGTGTCTTTGAATGTTTCCGTGAGGTAGTCCACGCCCTTTCGGCTGGCTATCGCACTACATAAATGCACTTTTCCCGGTATGCCTTTGGTCTCGAATGCCTTGAGCCCCAATTCCATGCTTCCGCCCGTGGCCAGCATGGGATCGGCGATGATAAGCGTTTTGCCGTTCAGGTCCGGCGTGGCCAGATATTCGATATGTATGCCCACTTCGTGGCATTCTTTGTCTTTGTAGAAGCGGTAGGCCGACACGAATGCGTTGTCGGCCTCCTCAAACACATTCAGGAAGCCTTGATGGAAAGGGAGGCCGGCCCGGAAGATGGTTCCCAGTACGATAGGGTCGTTGTACAACAGCGTAGGCGCCGTGCCCAACGGGGTTTGTATGTCTTTGACGGAATAATCCAGCGTTTTACTGATTTCGTAAGCCATTACTTCCCCGATTCTTTCCAGATTGCGGCGGAACCGCGCCCTGTCTTTCTGAATGCATACGTCCCGGAGTTCCGACATGTATCTGTTGACAACCGTTTGTTGCTCTGCAAAGTTAATTACTTTCATATTTGGATGGATTTAAATATACTTGAGAACAAAAGTAACAAAAACTTCTTGAAAATGTAAACTCCGTGTAGCAAATATAGCTTTGGTTCTTAGGTTTTGGGAAATTTAACGGAAGAATGTTTTTGAATTAAGAAAAATAATATGCCGAAAGTTTCAGATGCACGCATTTCTTTGTAATTTTGTCAGCGCAAAAAGGAAGTTTTTTTATAGTGAATTGATTTCTAACCAAATATTATTTTAGAAAATGGCAAATTTAGATTTGAGTAAGTACGGTATTACCGGTACTGTTGAGGTTCTCCACAATCCGTCATACGACGTATTGTTCCAGGAAGAAACCAAAGCTGGTTTGGAAGGTTTTGAAAAAGGTCAGGTAACGGAATTGGGTGCAGTGAATGTGATGACAGGTATTTATACCGGTCGTTCTCCCAAGGACAAGTTTATCGTAAAAGACGCTACTTCTGAGAACACCGTATGGTGGACTTCTGAAGAATATAAGAATGACAACAAGCCTGTAACTCCTGAGGCTTGGAAGGTATTGAAGGATTTGGCTGTGAAGGAGCTTTCAAATAAGAAATTGTTTGTTGTCGACGGTTTCTGCGGCGCTAACAAGGCTACTTGCCTGAAAGTGCGTTTCATCGTGGAAGTTGCATGGCAGGCTCACTTCGTAACGAACATGTTTATCCGTGCTACGGAAGAAGATTTGAAGGATTTCGAACCTGATTTCGTGGTTTACAACGCTTCTAAGACTAAGGTTGAAAACTACAAGGAACTGGGCTTGAACTCAGAAACAGCCGTAGTCTTCAACTTGACTTCAAAAGAGCAAGTCATCATCAACACTTGGTACGGTGGTGAAATGAAGAAGGGTATGTTCTCTATGATGAACTATTTCAATCCTTTGCGCGGTATCGCTTCTATGCACTGCTCTGCCAACACCAGCATGGACGGCACCAGCTCTGCTATCTTCTTCGGTTTGTCCGGTACCGGTAAGACGACTTTGTCTACCGACCCGAAACGTAAGTTAATCGGTGACGACGAGCACGGATGGGACGACGAAGGCGTATTCAACTACGAAGGCGGTTGCTATGCTAAAGTTATTAATCTGGATAAAGAATCCGAACCCGATATCTACAAGGCTATCAAACGTGACGCTTTGTTGGAGAATGTAACGGTAGATGCTAACGGCAAGATTGATTTTGCAGATAAGAGCGTAACGGAAAATACACGTGTATCTTATCCTATTTACCACATCGAGAATATCGTGAAGCCTATTTCCAAGGGTCCTCACGCAAAGCAGGTAATCTTCCTGTCTGCTGATGCCTTCGGTGTATTGCCTCCCGTTTCTATCTTGAACGACCAGCAGGCTCAATACTACTTCTTGTCTGGTTTTACTGCCAAGTTGGCCGGTACGGAACGTGGTATCACTGAACCGACTCCGACGTTCTCAGCTTGTTTCGGTGCTGCTTTCTTGAGCTTGCATCCTACGAAATATGCTGAAGAGCTCGTGAAGAAGATGAACAAGGTAGGTGCCAAGGCATATTTGGTGAACACGGGTTGGAACGGTACGGGCGAGCGTATTTCCATCCGCGATACTCGTGGTATCATCGATGCCATCTTGGACGGTTCTATCGACAAGGCTCCTACGAAGACTATTCCTTACTTCGATTTCGTTGTTCCTACGGAGTTGCCGGGTGTTGATCCGAAGATTCTCGATCCTCGCGACACTTACGCTGACGCTGCAGAGTGGACGAAGAAGGCTGAAGATTTGGCTGCCCGTTTCATCAAGAACTTTGCGAAGTTCACGGGTAACGAAGCCGGTAAGGCTTTGGTTGCAGCAGGTCCGAAGTTGTAATTTTACAGTAAAGCATAACATTGAAAGTCTGTCTGGATTCTTCAGGCAGACTTTTTTTGTTTCGGCGCATGAATGTTGTAAAACTAAAAAACTGTAAAAACAGGTAGATTCTTTACGGTTCGTTTTTAAACCCCTCCCACTTTTTTTATCTTTGCAATTAAAAACTTTATTCTTGATGATGAAGAAAATAACCTCATTACTGTTATTATGGGTCATGGTCTTGCCGCTTTGGGCACAGTTTCACGACCCGGTAAGTTTTTCTGTTTCCCAAAAGAAACTGTCTGACTCTGAATTCGAGATTGTTTTTACCGGAAAGGCGGAAGCGGGTTGGCATGTCTATTCTACGGACATTCCGGACGGCGGCCCTACTCCGGCTACCATTAATTTCGATGAACAGAAAGGAGTGGAGCCGGTAGGTAAGCTGACGGCACGTGGAAAGGTGCATAAGGCGTACGACAATCTTTTCGGAATGGAAGTCAGCTATATGGAAAATACGGCTGTTTTCGCGCAGAAAATGCGTATTACGGACGCTACTTATTCCGTGAAAGGGTATCTGAACTATGGGGCTTGTAACGATGAGAATTGCATGCCTCCCACCAATGTGGAGTTTACTTTCTCCGGAAGCGGAAAGCCTGCGGCCGGCAATGCTGTGGCAGAGCCTCAGAAGCAGAAAGAGAAAACTGCGGATACGCCGGTAGCGGAGAAAGAGGAAAAAGCAGATGCGCCCGTAATCGGAGGGGCCGATACGGTTGCCACGGGCTTGGTCGTGACGGATTCCGTACCTTCTGCGGTGGCCGGTAGTAATGCTGCTGTGGCGGCAAGCGACTATTGGACGCCCGTTATTGATGAGTTGGCAGCTTTCGGTGAAGATGCCTCCAATGCAGCCAGCCAGACGTGGTGGAAGATATTCCTGTTGGGATTCCTCGGCGGCTTGGTTGCTTTGCTTACTCCTTGTGTCTGGCCGATCATCCCGATGACCGTGAGTTTTTTCCTGAAACGTTCGGGAGACAAACGCAAAGGTATTCGCGATGCGGCGACGTATGGTGTGAGCATTGTGGTCATTTATGTGCTTTTGGGCTTAGTGATTACCGGTATTTTCGGGGCCAGTGCCCTGAATGCCCTGTCCACGAATGCGGTATTCAACATCTTTTTCTGCCTGATGTTGCTGGTGTTTGCCGCCAGTTTCTTCGGTGCTTTTGAAATTACGTTGCCTTCTTCGTGGAGCAATGCGGTAGACAATAAGGCCGAATCTACCACAGGTTTGTTGAGCATCTTCCTGATGGCTTTTACCCTCGCTTTGGTTTCTTTTTCTTGTACGGGGCCGATTATCGGTTTTCTGTTGGTAGAAGTGTCCACGTCGGGCAGTATTCTTGCCCCGACTATCGGTATGTTGGGTTTTGCCATTGCCTTGGCCTTGCCTTTCACCCTCTTTGCCATGTTCCCGGCTTGGCTGAAGACGATGCCGAAATCCGGTAATTGGATGAATTGTGTGAAGGTGACGCTCGGTTTCTTGGAATTGGCTTTTGCCTTGAAGTTCTTGTCGGTGGCAGATTTGGCTTACGGTTGGCATATCCTCGACCGCGAGGCTTTCCTGAGTTTGTGGATTGTGATTTTTGCTTTGTTGGGCGCTTATCTTATCGGTTGGCTGCGTTTCCCGCACGATGAAGATGAATATGATGAGTCCGGTAATGTCGTGGTCAATCATCGTACGTCGGTCACCCGTTTCTTCATGGCTTTGGTTTCCTTCTCTTTTGCCATTTACATGGTTCCCGGTTTGTGGGGAGCGCCGCTGAAGGCTATCAGTGCCTTTTCGCCTCCGATGAGCACGCAAGACTTCAACCTTTATGAGAACGAGGTGAAGGCTCAGTTCATGGATTATGATGCCGGGATGGAATATGCGCGCAGGCAAGGTAAGCCCGTGATGATAGACTTTACCGGATACGGTTGCGTGAACTGCCGCAAGATGGAGTTGGCTGTGTGGGCCGACCAGAAGGTTGCGGATATCATGCAGAACGATTACGTGCTAATCACGTTGTATGTGGATGAGAAGACCAAGCTGCCGGAACCTATTAAAGTGACAGAGAACGGTCAGGAACGTACTTTGCGTACGGTAGGTGACAAATGGAGCTATTTGCAACGCAGTAAGTTCGGGGCCAACGCCCAACCTTTCTATGTGTTGCTCGACAACGAAGGCAAGCCGTTGAACAAGTCATATTCGTACGACGAGGATGTCAATAAGTATATAGATTTCTTGCAGACCGGTTTAAAGAATTATAAGAACAAGTAGTTCTTGTATGGAGAATTATCAGGGGATGTATCAGATACCAATGGTACATCCCTATTTTTATGTTTGGTTTTTAACGTTATTTTTCATCGGAATGAGCAAGGATTTGGCCGGTTCGCGGTTTGATAAACAGAATGTCGGATTTTTAAATTGGATGAAAAATGAAGAAAGTACATGTCTTATGGGTGTTGGCCTGCCTGTTGGCGGCTCCGGTTTTGTTTCAGTCTTGTTCGGACGATGATGACGAGGTTTATGTATGGTATCCTTATCTCAGTCCGAATGCTTTGGTGACGGTCAAAGGCGGAACGGATTCCTGTTTCTTGCAGTTGGACGATGAGACTACGCTTTGGCCGGTAAATCTGTCCTCTTCCCCTTTCGGAGAAAAGGAAGTGAGGGCTTTGGTTCATTTTACGGACGTAGATGGGGAAAAGCATTTCTGTACGCGTGCGGTCTATGTAAACTGGATGGACAGCATTCTGACGAAAAAAACGGTTCCGGATTCTGCTTTGGTGAACGATTCGCTGTATGGGAATGACCCGGTGGATATCGTAGATGATTGGGTGACTGTGGCAGAAGACGGTTATCTGACGCTGCGTTTTTCTACTTTGTGGGGCAATAGGGGGATTGCTCATAAGGTGAATTTATTGACCGGAGGTAATCCGGAGAATCCTTATGAGGTGGAGTTTCGTCACGATGCTTGCGGAGATGCGGGGAGTTGGCGAAGCGATGCGCTTGTGGCCTTTGATTTAGGGAAGCTTCCCGATACCGGAGGTCGTACGGTCAAACTGACGTTGGTTTGGCAGTCGTTCCGGGGGAGGAGAACAGCGGAATTCGATTATTGTACCCGTAAAAAGACAGGAAACGTAGCCAGACAAATAGAGCAAATGCAAAGAGGAGGTATGTTACGATAGTGTTGGAGGACAGATAACCGTTCGTTCAGAATGACGCGTATCGGAAACGGAGGCGAACAGGATTTGGTTCGAGATATACAGCGGGGCGACCGTGTAGCGATGAAATTATTATATTGTCGCTATGCGGGTTGCCTCACAGCCGTATGTTCCCGTTATGTGGCTTGTATGGACGATGTGAGAGACGTCCTTCAGGATTGTTTCGTGAAGATATTCACTTCCATTCACGGTTTCGAGTGGAGGGGTGAAGGCTCTCTCCGGGGATGGATGGTACGTATTGTGGTGAACGAGTCATTGAAATTCTTGAAGCGCAACCGGCAGTTGGAATCCCTTGGCGATGGGTGGGACGTACCGGATACGGTAGAGGATGAGCCTGATGCGGAGGACATTCCTTCTGAAGTTCTTCAGGAAATGATTTGCCGTTTACCGGCAGGGTATAGGGCTGTTTTCAATTTGTATGTATTCGAAAAGAAAAGCCATAAAGAGATTGCGGCGATGCTGAATATAAAAGAGAGTACATCGGCTTCGCAACTGCATCGGGCAAAGGCGGTGTTGGCAAAGGAAGTTCAAAGATATAAAGCTCAGGTCAATGGAAGATAAATGGTTGAATGAATGGCAAAAGAAACTGGACGGTTACGAGGTCGCCCCTCCCGACGGGCTGTGGGACGGGATAAACAAGGCTTTGGAAGAGCGACGCCTGTCCGTTGCCTCCTCTCGTGGAAGGCGTACCGTATGGCTTCGCCTGGCCGGGATAGCGGCGGCATTGGCGATCGTTGTGCCCTTGGGAAGAAACGTATGCCGGCCGGTTTTTACGTCTCTTGTAGAAAATCGCATTCAAACCGAAGACATTCTTCCGGAGCCGTCGGATGTCTTTTGGGCAAAAGTCCGGAGAGTGAAAAAGGAATCATATCGTGGTAAACCGTTCGGGAAAGATACGGTGACTTTCTGCGACCGTCCCATCGTATCAGAGGAAGGTCAGGAGATTTTAACGGAGGAGAGGAAAGAACTTGTAGCCGAAAGGGAAAAAACGGTTTCTGAAGATACTCTTGAGTATATGGAGAAAGCTTATCCTGACGGGATAGACCGGCATACTAAGTGGGTTGTAAACGTCGGGAAGGTTAAGAATGAAAGCTCACATTTACTGGCCATAAGTCTTTTTGCATCCAATACACCCGGAAAATCGGTGATGAATCACGGGAACGGAGGGGTTGCCCTGATGGGAGCTATTCCCTCTTGGGAACACCCCGAGACCATGGGATATGGAAAATATCCGGTGGCGGGTATAAAGTCCGCCCACCCGTATGTGGATGACTTTGTCCCGATGAAGCATAAACAACCTGTCAGATTCGGTGTGTCCGTTTGTTATGCCTTGAATGAAAGATTCGGCATAGAAAGCGGTCTTTCTTATACTTATCTTTCGTCAAGTCTTTCTTCTTCGGGAGAAGATTATAGTTATAAGGTACGGCAATCCTTACAATACGTAGGGATTCCCTTGAACTTTAAGGCCAGCTTGTGGAAGAAACGGTGGATGGATTTGTATCTGTCGGCCGGAGGAATGGCTGAGAAGTGCGTGGATGGAGATTCGGAAACGGATTATATGTGGCGAGGAAGGATAAAGTCGTCTACACACAAGGCTATACGGGAAAAACCTTGGCAATGTTCTGTAAATGCGAGTGCCGGGATGCAGTTTAACTTGTCGTCGGTAGTAGGTTTGTATGTGGAGCCGGGAGTGAGTTACTATTTTGATAATGGAAGTTCTGTTTCTAATATTTATAAGGAGAAACCATTGAATTTTAATTTGGAATTCGGACTTAGGTTTTCTCTCGGTTTGTGACATAAAGCTTCTCCTTTCCGGAGGTTGGGTCTGATAATCTTGTACGTTCGGTTTTTATTTTGGAAAACTTTTGGCCTTCTTGTGGGCGAGGGTTTAGTTTATAATCTTCTGTTTATTAGATTATTAATTGTTTTGTGGATTCTTGAATTGGAAAACTTTAGAATAAAAACCGCAAAAACTCTTGCACGAAAAAAGGAAAAGGTGTACCTTTGTCATTGTTCAGGTGCCCTGTTTGCCAGTCGGCCGACAGAGTGAAAAGGGAACGGGGTGAGAGTCCCCGACAGACCCGCTGCTGTGAACTCTTTTATGCGTTTCATGACATACTGCATCCACTGTTTCGTCGGGCGAAACGGGAAGGACATGAAACGAGAGTAAGTCAGAAGACCTGCCTGTGACATAGCCGTACGGACTCCGGGGATAAGGGAACGACGGCGGGAACGTAATAAGAAAGATACAAACTTTTAAGTGTCGAAGATACGGGGCTTCTTTTAGGAAAAGGAGGCAGGGATTTTTTCGGCCTGAAAAATAAATGCAATATGATACAGACAGTTGTGAAAAGGGACGGGCGCATTGTGGGGTTCAATGCTCGGAAAATCGGTGATGCCGTACGTAAGGCCATGGTACATACTGAGGCCGGTGAGAATGAAGAGCTGATTCATTTGATATGCGAACACGTGGCTAACCGTGGAAAGGTACAGATGACGGTGGAAGAGATTCAGGATGCCGTGGAGGTGGAACTGATGAAAAGCCGCCGTAAGGATGTGGCGCAGAAATATATCGCTTACCGTAACCAGCGCAGCATTGCCCGCAAGGCTAAAACGCGTGACATGTTCTTGGAGATCATCAATATCAAGTCCAACGACGTGACCCGCGAGAATGCCAACATGAATGCCGACACGCCGGCCGGCATGATGATGAAGTTTGCCAGCGAGACCACCAAACCTTTCGTAGACGACTACCTGTTGAGCGAAGAGGTGAAAGAGGCGGTCAAGCACAACTATCTGCACATTCATGACAAGGATTATTATCCCACCAAAAGCTTGACGTGCGTGCAACATCCGCTCGACCACATCCTGAAGCATGGTTTCTCTGCCGGACACGGGGAGTCCCGTCCTGCCAAACGTATCGAGACGGCTAGTATTTTGGCCTGTATTTCTATGGAAACGGCACAGAATGAGATGCACGGCGGCCAGGCTATTCCTGCGCTTGATTTTTATCTGGCTCCTTTCGTGCGTGCCAGTTTCATCGAAGAAGTGAAGGTCTTGGAGGAGTTGAATGCCGAAGACTACTCTCATTTATATCATAAGGAAGTGAACGACTTTGTCACTCGTCCTTTGGACGGTCTGACCGGCGACGCACGTATCCTCCAGCATGCGATGAACAAGACTGTGGCCCGGGTGCATCAGGCCATGGAAGCCTTTATCCACAATATGAATACCATCCATTCCCGTGGCGGAAATCAGGTGGTGTTCAGTTCCGTGAACTACGGTACGGATACCTCGGCCGAGGGGCGTTGCATCATTCGCGAAATCCTGCGTAGTACTTACGAAGGGGTGGGCAACGGCGAAACGGCTATCTTTCCGATTCAAATCTGGAAAAAGAAGCGGGGTGTGAGTTATTTGCCTACCGACCGCAACTACGACCTTTACCAATATGCCTGCAAGGTGACGGCCCGTCGTTTTTTTCCGAATTTCATCAATCTGGACGCCACGTTCAACCGGCATGAACTGTGGCGTGCCGACGACCCGAAACGTTACCTGTATGAAACGGCTACAATGGGTTGCCGCACCCGCGTCTTTGAAAACCGTTTCGGGCCGAAGACCTCTATCGGACGGGGAAATATTTCTTTTTCAACCATCAATATCGTGCGTCTGGCTATCGAGTGCATGGAGATTGCGGATGAAGAAGAACGTATCGCCTGTTTCTTTGCCAAGCTCGACCACATGCTGGAGATCACGGCCCGTCAGTTGCATGAGCGCATGGAGTTCCAGAAGACAGCCTTTGCCAAGCAATTCCCGTTGGTGATGAGTGCGCTTTGGTTGGGATGCGAGAAGTTGAAGCCCAACGATACGATAGCTCCGGTGATTAACCAAGGGACGTTAGGCATCGGTTTCATCGGTTTGGCCGAATGCTTGGTCGCTTTGACCGGTAAGCATCATGGAGAGTCGGAAGAGGCACAGCAGCTCGGTCTGAAGATAGTGACCTATATGCGTGACCGTGCTAACGAGTTCTCGGAACTCTACCAGCATAATTACAGCGTGTTGGCCACTCCGGCTGAAGGATTGGCCGGAAGGTTTACCCGAGGTGACCGCAAACAGTTCGGTGTCTTGCCGGGTATTACCGACCGTGAGTATTATACCAATTCCAATCATGTACCGGTGTATTACAAGTGCAGTGCCCGTCATAAGGCCGAAGTTGAGGCGCCGTATCACGACCTGACGCGGGGCGGCCATATCTTCTACGTGGAAATCGACGGGGATGCCACTCACAATCCGGAAGTCATCATGCGCGTGGTGGACATGATGGACAAGTACAATATCGGTTACGGCTCGGTGAACCACAACCGTAACCGTTGCATGGCTTGCGGATACGAAAATGCCGAACCAGAGATGAAAGTGTGTCCCAAATGCGGCAGTGAGCATATCGACCGTCTGCAACGCATTACCGGTTACTTGGTCGGGACGACCGACCGTTGGAACAAGGCCAAGCTGGCCGAGTTGAACGACCGTGTGGTACATGAAAACCGATAAACGACGATGATTTCAGTCATAAAGATTGTTGAGGACACGACGGTGGACGGACCGGGGTTTCGCACGACGGTGTATGCCGCCGGTTGTCCCAATGCCTGTCCCGGCTGCCATAATCCGCAGTCGTGGGACATCGAGTCCGGAACCCTGATGACGACGGAAGAAATCATGCAGGTCATCCGGGCCGATGAGTTTGCGGACGTGACGTTCAGCGGCGGCGACCCGATGTTCCAGCCTGAAGGGTTTGCCGAACTGGCGGAAGCCGTGAAACGGGAGACCGGGAAAAACATCTGGTGTTATACCGGTTATAAGTTCGAACGGTTGCGGCATGACAGGCGGCAGGCTGAACTGCTGCAATACATCGACGTGTTGGTGGACGGGCCATACGTGGAATCCTTACGCGACCGTGACGCGTTGTTTCGCGGTAGCCGCAACCAACGTCTGATTGACGTGCAGGCTTCTTTACGCGAGGGCGAAGTCGTTTTGTACGCGCAATGAGATAATAATAGGGCTGCATTCTAATACGCATCCCGCCACGCTCTTATCGGAAGCGTGGCGGGATGTGGTTGTTTATAGATGGGTATGAGAATTGTTGTTTACTTTACCAGTACTTTATTTCCTTTGATGACGTACATGCCTTTTTTCAGTCCTTTCAGAGCTTGGGATGCTTGCACGTTTTGGCGTACGAGTTGTCCATTAAGGGTGTACACGTCTACCCGGGAGTCACTTGTGGCGGTAATGCTCGGGATGCCGCTACCGGAGGTCGTGTTCACGTAGAGGGACACCGGTTGTTGTCCGCTTTTGTAGCAAGCGAAACGGGGCGATGAGGCATTGTATTGGATGGTGCGGTTCTTGTAAGCGTTGTTTTGGATGGAAGCTTGTCCACCGCTTACGGTGATGGTCCACTGTGCGTTGTCGCTTTCAGTTGATTCCTCGCCGTGCAGCTTGTTGTCGTTCGAGGTCAGCGACAGGTAAACTTGCGATGCGGTGTCATACAAGGTGTAGGCTCCTTCCGTTCCGCCGAGAATCATTTGGTAAGGCAATCCTTCACGGTCTACTTCTGTGTGTATCTTGTTGGCTTCGAAAGTAATGCCGCAAGAACTTCTGAAGTCCTTTTGGATGGCTCCCATGGCGGTAGACTTGTCCTCGCATACAATCAAGTAACGGTTTCCGGTTTGGAGTTCTTCCGCCGATGTGACTTTACGGAAAATTTGTATGCCCTCGTCCGGTGTGGTGTTGACGAGGGTGTAGGAGGCATTCACCGTCCCGCTCGTTTTATCATCTTTCATAGCGTAAGCTTCGATGGTGGTAGGTTCGGTGATTTCCACATAGACGGGTGGTTCTTCCGTACGTAGGTTACCGCCGTTCAGGGAGTAGACGATATAAGCACCCGCCGTGGCCGTATTGATCGTGACAATGGTTCCCTTGTCCACGCTACCGGGTGTAGGGGTAAAGGTGGGGCTTTCCACGTCTGTGGCTGGAGGAGTCACTTCGCCGCCTTCATAATTGTCCGGGTCGAAATCCACGTGGGTCTTCTCGCCCCAAACGTATTGTTCCAGTCCCGGAAAGTCGATGTAAGGGTTGCGGTTGCCTTGTATGCCGTATACCTTATTGTTACGGGCTGTTTCTTTTTCGCTGACAGGGTCTTCCGCAGCCCAACGCAGCAGCATGTCGAGTGCCCATTGGGCAAAACCCGGATAGCTTTTGCCGTCCAGCATGTCGCTGTTCCAAGTGGTTATTCGGTTTTCGTAACAGGTGACCATATAGAAATAGGAACGTGCGAAGTCTCCTTTGTATTCATCAGCCGGTTCGAACACGATGCCGCTGTAGCCGCTGACGGTGCTTTTCCCGAGTTTGCTGAATCCTCCGTTCGATTTGTATTTCTCGCCATTGGTTTCACCAAAAGGGTAGTTTCCTCTTTGGTTGTTCACATATCCGTCTGTGGGGTACAAGTGGAATAAGTCTGTATACATAGGATAGTCATCATTGAACCAGCTTTTGGGGAATGAGTGTTCCCGGTTATAGCAGTCCTCTTCCTTTTTATAAGTTCCGCATTGGTCGTCTATGAAGATGAAGTCGGAGCTGGAAGAATACATATCCCAAACTCTGCCGTCTTCACGTACATCTGTTTTTTGCATGTCCGTCCAAAGCTCTTTGTAACTTCGCTCCGTGTGTTCGGTAATAATGGAGAAGAGAGCGGTTTTCAGTCCGGAACCGTGAGTGCCTGTCGCAAACTCGTAATAACCAGCAGGGATTTGTGCCCATAACTGGAACAGGACGCAGAGGAGCGTCCAGGAAGATAGGAGTCTTTTCATGACTTGTTATTTTATATTAGCTTGCTAATTTACAGAAATTATCCTTTTTCGAATGGATTTGGAGCATATAAATTTTATGATTTAAGGAAATGCTGTATGGAAAATCTTCCCCAGATTTCATTTCTATTATTTGAAACGGTATTTTTAAGAATGTGAAGTCTTGGAAAATCTGTCTGTAGCTCTATCATATAAAATGTGCAAAACGGATTGAAAAAGCCGTTTTGCACATAATGAATTAACCGGAAGAGGTTCCGGACTTGTTTTTTTAGTCGCGGTTGGCGCGCTTACGTTCCGTATGGTCGAGAATAATCTTACGCATGCGCATACTTTTGGGCGTTACTTCCACGTACTCGTCTTCGCGAATATATTCCAAGGCTTCCTCCAACGAGAGGATGGTGGCCGGAACGATACGGGCCTTCTCATCGGAGCCGGAGGCACGCATGTTGGTCAACTGTTTGCTCTTGGTAACGTTCACCACCAGGTCGTTTTCGTGGATATGTTCTCCTACGATTTGTCCGGCGTAGACCGCATCCTGCGGTTCGATGAAGAATTTGCCTCGGTCTTGCAGGTTATTGATGGCGTAGGCGAAAGCCGTTCCGCTTTCGAGAGCAATCATTACTCCGTTGCTTCGGCGGCTGATGTCGCCTTTATAAGGTTGGTACTCTTTAAAGCGGTGGGCCATGATGGCTTCGCCTTGACTGGCCGTGAGTACATTGGTACGCAGACCGATGATACCACGCGAAGGAATATCGAATTCGATGTCTACGCGGTCGCCCCGTGTCTCCATAGAGGTCATTTCGCCTTTGCGGCGCGTCACCATATCGATCATCTTGCTGGAGAACTCTTCGGGTACGTTGATGGTCAGCTCTTCAATCGGTTCGCAACGCTGTCCGCCTATTTCCTTGTAGATGACTTGGGGTTGTCCTACTTGCAATTCATATCCTTCGCGGCGCATGGTTTCGATGAGCACCGAAAGATGGAGCACACCGCGTCCTGCCACGATCCAACGGTCGGTGTATCCGTCCGGCATGGAGACACGTAAGGCGAGGTTCTTCTCCAATTCTTTTTCCAATCGTTCGTTGATGTGGCGGCTGGTGCAGAATTTGCCTTCTTTGCCGAAGAACGGCGAGTCGTTGATGGTGAAGAGCATACTCATGGTCGGTTCGTCGATGGTAATGGTTGGCAACGGCTCCGGGTTTTCATAATCGCAGAGGGTATCGCCGATTTCAAAGTTTTCCAAACCGACGATGGCGCAGATGTCTCCCGAAGAAACTTCGGCTGTTCTTTGGCGTCCCATACCGGTAAAAGTATGCAGTTCTTTGATTTTGGTTTTCTCCCGACTGCCGTCGCGGTGGCAGATGGTGATGTTCATGCCCTCTTTCAGGGTGCCGCGATGTACGCGTCCCACAGCGATACGTCCGGTATAGTTAGAATAATCCAACGAGGTGATGAGCATCTGCGGTGTTCCTTCTAATTGTTGGGGAGCTGGGATATGCTCTACAATCTGGTCGAGCAGGTAGAGGATGTCGCCGGTCGGTGTTTTCCAATCCTCGCCCATCCAGTTGTTTTTAGCCGACCCGTATATCACGGGGAAGTCGAGCTGTTCTTCTGTCGCGTCCAGATCGCACATGAGGTCGAACACCATTTCGTACACCTCTTCGGGACGGCAGTTCGGTTTATCCACTTTGTTGATGACCACGATGGGTTTCAGACCTATTTCGAGTGCTTTTTGCAACACAAAACGCGTCTGAGGCATCGGGCCTTCGAATGCGTCTACTAATAGGATACAGCCGTCGGCCATATTCAGCACACGTTCCACTTCGCCGCCGAAGTCGGAGTGTCCCGGTGTGTCGATAATATTGATTTTCGTACCTTTATAATTAATGGAAACATTCTTGGATAGAATGGTGATACCGCGTTCGCGCTCCAGTTCGTTGTTATCCAGCATCAATTCACCGGTCTGCTGATTTTCGCGGAACAGGTTGCCCGCCAGCAGCATCTTGTCCACCAACGTAGTCTTTCCATGGTCTACGTGGGCAATAATAGCAATGTTTCTAATGTTCTGCATACTTTTTACCTAAAATAACGGGGCAAAGTTATGAATAAAAAGTGAATTACGGAAAAATAAGGGTACAGTAATAAGGTTCATTGACAGCACTTTTAGGCGGATTTCCACATAAGCCGGTAGGGGAATAACGTAAAAGATATATGGCATGATACCGTGAATATGATAATTTATTTGTTATTGAATGGGGTATTGCGTTTATTTTCCTATCTTTGTCCCAATAAAAATAATAAGATGAAAACAATAATCATGTTCTGTTTGTGGGTGTTGTCCATGGTGATGCTTTATGCGGATGAAATGAATACAAAGTACATATTTGCCTATTTTAAAGGCAATGGGGAAGACGGTTTGCATTTGGCAGAGAGCCAAGATGGGTACGTTTGGAAAACCTTGGCAGGTGATTCTTCTTTTCTTGTCCCACAGGTCGGTGGCAGGCTGATGCGTGACCCTAACATTATACTTGGCGGAGACGGATTCTACCACATGGTATGGACGGTAAGTTGGAAAGGTCAGGCTATTGGGTATTCTAAAAGTAAAGACCTGAGGCATTGGTGTCCCCAACAGTTGCTTCCGGTGATGCGTGATGAACCGGGAACACGTAATTGTTGGGCTCCTGAAATCACATACGATAAGAATACGGATACATATCTTATATATTGGTCATCCACAATAGAAAGTAAGTTCACAGAAACGGCAGAAATGAAAGAGGACAATTATAGCCATCGTATTTATGCTACTACAACTCGCGATTTCAAGACGTTTACGCCAACGGTATTACTTTACGATCCAGGTTTCAGTGTCATTGATGCGACTATATTGATTCAAAATGGCAAATATTATATGTTTGTCAAGGATGAAACGCTTACGCCTGCTAAGAAAAATATACGGGTGGCTGTTGCCGACAGGTTAGTTGGACCTTATTCAGTTCCGTCTGAGTCTATTACTGGTGACTATTGGTGTGAGGGGCCGACGGTACTTGCGCATGAGGGCAAAATTACTGTGTATTTTGATAAATATACGCACGGTTGCTATGGGGCTGTGGAAAGTGTCGATTTGAAGCACTGGGGAGATATATCGCATAAGGTGGTTTTTCCAGAAGGCGCTCGGCACGGAAGTGTGATTGAAGTGCCGGCAAGCATATGGACTGATGGCATTAATCTGTAGGCTAAGATGGCTATACCCTCTCGGGACTTCCTGCTCATGGCTACAAATAATTGGAAAAGTGCGGAGTAGGGGCAAAAAAAGAGGAAAAACTTTTGGTGTGAAAGGAAAATGTAGTATCTTTGCAACCGCTAAGAGTATTAATGGTTTTAAAAACTTGATTTTATGTATTTAGACTCAGCTAAAAAGCAAGAAATCTTTGGACAGTACGGGAAGTCTAACACTGATACTGGTTCTGCAGAGAGCCAGATTGCATTGTTTTCATACCGTATTTCCCACTTGACGGAGCACATGAAGCAGAACCGTAAAGATTATAGTACTGAAAGAGCTTTGACTATGATGGTAGGTAAGCGTCGCGCTTTGTTGAACTACCTGAAAGATCGGGATATCGAAAGATATCGTGCCATCGTCAAGGCTTTGGGCTTGCGTAAGTAATTTCGCGGTCCGCACTGAAGATTTAACCGCTTTCCTGATAGGGAGGCGGTTTTTTTTATTATTTTTGCACGCGAACCAGAGTTTAAATTTTATATTATTATATCAGACATGAATAAAATAAAGAATTATTTGCCGGATGCGTTGGCCGTGGTGCTGTTCATCGCGATAGGCTTTTTGTATTTTTTCCAGCCGGTGACCGAGGGACTGGTTCTTACGGGACATGATCATAGCGGAGGTATCGGTGCGGGAGTAGAGATGCAAGAATATCAGAAACGCACGGGAGAACGCACTCGTTGGACGAATGCTCTGTTTTCAGGAATGCCTACTTATCAGATGGCGCCGAGTTATGATTCTATCGACACGTTGGTGGGATTACAGAAAATCTACCAGTTGGGTATGACCGGTGTGCTTATGTATGTCTTCGTCATGCTGCTAGGCTTCTACATCTTGCTTCGTGCATTCGATTTCAAGGTTTGGATGGCGGCGTTGGGCGCTGTGCTGTGGGCCTTTTCTTCTTACTTCTTTATTATAATAGGTGCTGGGCATATTTGGAAAGTCATGGCTTTAGCTTACATTCCGCCCACGATAGCCGGTTTGGTGTTATGTTACCGTGGTAAATATTTGTGGGGTGGGGTAGTAACGGCTTTCTTCCTGGCTTTGCAAATCATGTCCAACCATGTGCAGATGAGTTACTACTTCTTGCCGGTAATGGGATTGATGGCTTTGGCTTATCTGATTCGGGCTGTGAAGGAAAAGAAATTGGCCGGTTGGTGTAAGGCTACCGGAATGTTGATTGTGGCCGGTCTCATCGGAGTGTCCATCAATTCGTCCAATCTTTATCATACTTACCAATATAGTAAGGAAAGCATGCGGGGAAAGAGCGAATTGACGTACAAGAACAAACAGAATCCCGGAAACCAGACGAAAGACGGACTGGAGCGCGATTACATCACGCAGTGGAGCTACGGTATCGGGGAGACATGGTCGTTGCTTGTGCCCAATGTAAAGGGAGGGGCTTCTTTACCATTGACTGCCAGTGAGAAAGCTATGGAGAAAGCTAATCCGCAGTACACGCCAGTCTATCAGGCTCTGACTCAATATTGGGGCGAACAGCCGGGAACGAGTGGGCCGGTGTATGTAGGCGCCTTCGTACTGATGCTGTTTGTCTTGAGTTTGTTCGTGGTGAAAGGACCGATGAAATGGTGCCTGTTGGTACTTACCGTCTTTTCCGTTATGTTGTCGTGGGGGCGTAATTTCATGGGACTTACGGATTTCTTCCTCGACTATGTTCCGATGTATGACAAGTTCCGTGCCGTGGCGTCCATATTGGTGGTGGCAGAGTTTACGATTCCGTTGTTGGCCATGCTGGGATTGAAAACGGTTTTGGAACAACCGGAAGTATTGAAAGCCAAGTTGAAATATGTGTATATCAGTTTTGCTTTGACTGGTGGCTTTGCATTGCTGTTTGCTTTGATGCCCGATGTTTTTTTCGGAAACTATATTTCGTCGTCCGAGATGGCGATGCTACAGGATGCGGCAGGAAAAGGCTATATTCCACAGGATATGTTGGGCGGTATCCTCGGTAATTTGCATGATATGCGTAAGGCGGTGGTTGTGGCCGATTTCTGGCGCAGTTTCATCATCGTGGCGATAGGGCTGTTGTTGTTGTTGGCTTATAATGCTCGGAAAATCGGTGGAGGAGTGTTGGTTTGTGCCGTGTTTGTGCTTTGTCTGTTCGATTTGTGGCAAGTGGATAAGCGTTATCTGAACGACGGAATGTTCAGCGAACCGCTACAGACGGTGAACACGGTGGCTAAGACCCAGACCGATGAAATGATTCTGCAAGACCCGGATAAGTATTATCGTGTGATGAATTTGGCGGGAAGCCCGTTCAACGAAAACAGAACATCTTATTATCATAAGAGTATCGGAGGTTATCATGCAGCCAAACTTCGGCGTTATCAGGAGATGATAGAAGAACATATCGCTCCGGAAATGGGACGCTTTGCCCGTGCTGCCGCAGCTACGCAGGGCGATTTGACCAGGGTGGACGGCGATACGATCTTTCCGGTGTTGAATATGCTTAATGTAAAATATGCCATAATGGGGCAAGAAGGCAGAGAGACTTTCCCTGTGCCTAATCCCCATGCTTACGGTAACGGGTGGTTTGTAAAAGACGTGCGTTATGTAGCCAATGCAGACGAGGAGATTTTAGGCTTGCATCAGGTGAATCCGAAAGAAACGGCTTTGGTGGCTGAAAAATATAAAGATGTATTGGGTGGGACGGAAGGCCGGCAGCCGATAGACTCACTGTCAACGGTGAAATTGACTGCTTACGATGCTAATGCTTTGACGTATGAAGTCAATTCACCAAACGGCGGAGTCGTTGTATTCTCGGAAATTTATTATCCCGGTTGGCAGGCTACGGTAGACGGTCAGCCGGTAGAAATAGCTTGTGCCGATTACATCTTGCGTGCCATCAAGGTCGGTCCCGGGAAACATACGGTGGATTTCAAATTCGATCCGAAGAGTCTGCATGTGACAGAGACAGTAGCTAATGTGTCGTTAGTGGTATTGATGTTGGTGTTTTTGGGCTTGGCCGGATGTGCCATAGTGCGTAACCGTAGACGGGAGCATCGCGAAGTTTAAACCGTGTCGGGGATAATTCCATAAGCAGATTGCGGGATGAAATAACCCGCTTGGCGGATTTCATATAAAAACCGGAGGCATATTTCCATTCGAGAAATATGCCTCCGGTTTTTTGTGGGCTATAATGAACAGAAGAACGGGACGAGGAACGGAACGGTGAAGTCGATCGTCAGGCCATGATAAATGGAAAGGGGGATGAAGGTCTGTCCGCTCGTGCGGGATATTATCGGAAGAGTGGTGTCCCCCGTTGTGGCTCCTCCTACGCTGATGGGAGCCAACGGACCGAAAAACTGCCGGAACAGCGGAGCGCAGAGCAAGGCCATGAGTTCCCTCAGGATATTATAGATAAGGGCAACGGTACCCATTTCCGCGTTGCGTGCCTCCGTGATGAGGATGCTCGACAAGGAATAGTAACCGAATCCGGAACTGATGGCTAGCCAGTCGGTAAAGCTACGCCCTTGCAGCAGGCAGGCTGTCGCTACGGCTCCGGCCCATGTCCCGACTATCGTCAGAACCGGTAGCCACATCAGACGTTTGTCTATGCGGCGCAAGCTCCGGCGTATTTCGTTGCTTTGCCCGACGGTAAGCCCGACGCAGATGAGTAAGAGACACAAGGCGTAGAATCCGGCTTCAGCGGGGAGGGAAGGTATCCGGTGAGAAACGCCTAAGGCACATCCGAGCGCGAAAAACGCCACAATGGTGAAGCTTCCGGCCAGTTGATGCCATAATGCCACGAGACGGTGCTTGTGCGAAAGCAGTCCTTTTCCGGCATCCTTTTCCACTGTAAGAGTTTGGGTGGCCGGTATCGTTCTCCTGCTTCCGCTCCATAATGCTGCCGCTGCCAAGGCACACCCTAAGGCTGTGCACAACGTGAGGATAAGGGCTTCCCATCCCAAGCGGTCCAAGGCCTGCATCAGTGTCGGATTTCCTCCGACTTCCACGCCCATCAGGAAGAGCAATCCCCATACGGTATAGGTCATCAGCCGTTCGAGGCCGGGTATCGGGTGGCGGCGCAGGAGGTATCCCACCGTAGCGCTGCCCCATAAAATGAATATGACGGTAAACATAGACTGCAAAGTTCGCTATTTTTTCCGAAAAAGAGAGCTGTTTTCTTCCGTGAAAGGCTTTCGGACGCATAAAAAATGAAGGAACGGCTTACTTTTCCGTCGGATGGAGAACAAGGCCTTGAAATAAGCTGTAACTTTGCGGGCGTGAAATATGACGAACAAATGGAAAATCAAAGTATCACAAAAATTCAGGTACGTCCGCTCCAGATAGAAGATTACGGACAGTTGGCCCAGTCGTTCCGTCGTGTATATTCGGACGGCAGCGATGTGTTTTGGACCCATGAACAGATAGAGACGTTGTTACGCATCTTCCCCGAAGGGCAGGTGGTGACGGTAGCCGATGACAAGATTATCGGTTGTGCCCTTTCCATTATCGTGGATTATGATTTGGTGAAGGGAGACCATACATACGCTAAGGTTACGGGAAATGAGACGTTCAGCACGCATAATCCCAAGGGGAATATCCTTTATGGCATCGAGGTGTTCATCCATCCCGACTACCGCGGCCTGCGCTTGGCACGCCGTATGTATGAGTACCGCAAGGAACTGTGCGAAAAGCTGAACCTGAAGGCCATCATGTTCGGCGGCCGTATTCCGAACTATCATAAATACGCCGACAAGATGAGGCCGAAGGAGTATATCGAACAGGTGCGCAAACGTGAGATATACGACCCCGTGCTGACCTTCCAGCTTTCCAACGACTTCCACGTGCGTAAGGTCATGACCAACTACTTGCCCAACGACGAGGAGTCCAAACATTACGCTTGCCTGCTCCAGTGGGACAATATCTATTATCAGCCCGAAACCTCAGAGACGCTTCCGGCCAAAACCACGGTCAGGGTCGGACTGGTGCAATGGCAGATGCGTGGCTATCGCACTATCGACGACTTGTTCGAACAGATAGAGTTCTTCGTAGACGCTGTTTCCGGTTATAAAAGCGATTTCATCCTTTTCCCCGAATATTTCAATGCACCGTTGATGGCAGAGTTCAACAACCTGAGCGAGTCGCAGGCCATTCGCGGACTGGCCGGTTACACCGATGAGATACGCGACCGTTTCTTACAGTTGGCCATCAGCTACAACATCAATATCATCACCGGGAGTATGCCTTTGCAGCGCGACGGCAACCTCTATAACGTAGGCTTCCTGTGCCGTCGCGATGGCAGTTATGAGATGTATGAGAAGATACATGTCACGCCCGACGAGACCAAGAGCTGGGGACTGTCTGGGGGCAGTATGCTGAAGACGTTCGATACGGATTGTGCCAAAATCGGCGTGTTGATTTGTTACGATGTGGAGTTCCCCGAACTGTCGCGCATTATGGCCGACCAAGGGATGCAAATCCTCTTCGTACCTTATCTGACGGATACGCAGAACGCTTACTCGCGCGTACGGGTTTGCGCCCAGGCCCGTGCCATCGAGAACGAGTGCTTTGTGGTGATAGCCGGTAGCGTAGGCAACCTGCCGCGCGTGCACAACATGGATATACAGTATGCGCAATCCGGGGTGTTTACTCCTTGCGATTTTGCTTTCCCCACCGACGGACGCCGGGCGGAGGCCACGCCGAACACGGAAATGATTCTTGTGTCCGATGTCGATTTAGACCTTCTGAGCGAGCTGCATACTTACGGTGGTGTAAGGAATTTGAAAGACCGCCGACGTGACCTTTATGAGGTACGTTTCAAGAGGTAAGGAACTCGAAAAAACGATTGGCTGAGAACGGAAAATCAATCTCCTGAGATTGATAAATCGTTTGGCGCAGAATGATCTTTCATTCTGCACCAAACGATTTGTACTTTATAAGGCGTTGATAAACAGCTAAAAACGAGTCATGAACTCGATGACGAATTTGTCCTGCTCGGAAACCTTGGGGGTGGCATCCTCGTTGTAGAAATATTTCTCATAATTGATACGGATGTCCGAAATGAACGGTTTGGCGATGCTCAGGGTGATGCCGCCGGTGATACGTTTGCGTTCGGCATCGGTCAGTGTGAGGTGTCCGTTCTCGTTGGCCGTACCGTCGCTATGGTCGCCCATGTAATCGAAGCGTCCGAGGAATGAGATTTTGCTGAATACTTTTTTCAGTGGCAGGTCATAGCAAATGAACCCGTCGAAGGCGTTCACGTCCTGAAAGGCATCTTTGGTGTAGTGTTTATACAAGTATTCCGCTTCTATCATCCATCTTCCGGCCTGGTAAGTAATGCCGCCGTCGTACATGTTGACCGAAATGTGTTCCGGTCTGATTTTCTGTGCGCTCAGCGTGACGGAAAAGCCTTTGGGCAGTTGCCATTGTGCCTTGGCGGAATAGTTGATGTTGTTGGTCCAGAAATCTTTCTGGTCGGTCAGGCCCGAACCGTTGAACATTCCCGCTTGCAGGGTGAGGGGCAGCGGACCTCCTATCTTGTAGCCCAGCGTGGCTCCCACATCGCGCACGTTACCCACTTGCTTGGCTATGAATGAACGGTTGGCAAAGTATTGCTGGTGGGGTGAACGGTGGGCATCGATGGTGAACGGGACGCGCATCTGTCCGATGGTGAAATCGAAGCCTTTCAGCGGGCTAAGCCGGGTGTAGGCATCCAGCATTTTGATTTTGCCTTCGTCAGACAAGTCGATTTCGGCTTTATAGGCCACTACAGGTGCGACTTTTCCTTCGATGCTGACTCGGGCGGTGCGCACTTGAAAGCGTCCGGCCTTTTCTTCCGGTTGGTACTCGTATTTGCCACGTAGCGTACCGTGGACGACCGGTCGGTAATCCGTTTTGGCTTTTCCTTCTTTCCCCTCGTCGGCTACGGCAGGGAGAGCAAGCAGTATGCTCAAGGCTAAAATAGATATTTGTTTCATGATGTGCTGATTTGGCGACAAAGGTAGGTATTCGATATGAACTCAAGATGTCATACGTGTTACGATAGTGTTACAATATTTAATGCTTTATTTCCTTTGCGATGCCGAATATACATGTTGCTTGGCTTCGTTCACTTCACGGATAAGTTGTTCCTGAGAGGGTAAATAGAGCTGATATTGGCTGGCGAGTATGGTTTGGTTGTTTTCAGGTAGGGCCAACCGGACAGCGGTGTCGTTTTTGCTGGTACATAACAATATGCCGATAGTTGGATTCTCGTCCGGTGTCTTTTCATAGCGGTCGTAGTAGTTGACGTACATCTGTAGTTGCCCGAGGTCTTGGTGGGTGAGCTTGCCGGTTTTCAGTTCGACGATTACGAAACAGCGTAATAACCTGTTATAGAAAATGAGGTCTGCAAAATATTCGTCATCTTCCACTAAGATACGTTTCTGTCTTGCTACAAAAGAGAATCCCTTGCCCAATTCCAACAGAAAGTCTGCTATATGGGTTATGATGGCTTTCTCAAGGTCTTTTTCGTAATATGCAGGTTGGCGTTCCAATCCAAGGAACTCCAGGACCATCGGGTCTTTGATGATTTCCATGGGAGATTCCGGAATGCGTTCCTTACGTGCTACGGCCAACACGGCTTCCTTGTCGTTGCTCAATAGCAAACGTTCGTAGAGCATGGAATTGATTTGGCGTTCCAGTTCGCGGCCGGTCCAACTGTTGTTTATGGCTTCGAGTTCGTAATATTCCCGTTTATCTGCATCTGCAATGGCTATTAGCATCTTATATTGCGACCAGTTTAATTGCGTCCGCACTGTGGACGCAATCGGATAAAGTCTGTAAAATTGTCTGCTACGTTCCAGTTGCCGCACCGAAAACCCACTGCCATATTCCGGTTCGAGGCGTTTGGCCAGATTCCTGATGAGGTAGGTTCCATAATCGGCACGTTCTTTTCCGTGCTGTTCTTCTTCGAAGATACGTTTACCGATGTTCCAATACATTCTGACTCTGCAAAAGTCCACACTGCGCACGGCATTAGATCGGGCTTGGTCGATGATGGAGCGTATTTCGCTGACAAATCCGTCTGGTGTGTCGGCCGGTTGGCTTGGGTTCCTTAGTTCTTTGTAGTCCATGGCATCCTTATGTTGATGTACTTGCAAATATAGCGTTATTTTTCGTCTTCCTTTCCTGTTGTGCCATGAAAAAGGAGTTTGTACCCTGAGAAAAGTACAAACTCCAGATTTAGAAAGCCTTCTGTGTGGAAGGATGTAATGTTTACTCCGCAGTGAGTTCCAGTACGCAACTGGCGTAATCGCTGCCGAGCGGCATCTCGATACCGGTGTTCATCAGTAGGGTACCGGAGAACGTTTTGCCGTTCAGGAAACAAGGTTGTCCGCCGGTCTTGACGTTCAATTCGCGTACGCGGTAGTTTTTAGACGGGTCCAATCCCCGAAGGCAAACGCGAGGTATCACCTGGTTATTGAAATGTTCCATCTTGTAGGCGAAGAATACGGCTTTGTTTTCCGTATCGTCGGTGTACATCAGTGAAGCGATGCCTTTGTCGTCGTACGGGGATACCAGACGGTACAGATTGCCTAACTGGATGACGTCGCGTACGGACTTGTAGTCCTTGATGGCTTGTGCCGTCTGTTGGTATTCTTCTTTCGTCATCTTGCTGGGTTGCAATTCCATACCCAACCGCCCGCTCATGGCCACGTCGCAACGGAACTTGATAGGGATGATACGTCCCGTCTGGTGGTTGGGCGAGGCACTGATATGCTGTGCCATGGCGTTGGACGGATAGAAGTACGAGGTACCCCATTGCATGTAGATACGTTGGAGGGCATCCGTGTTGTCGCTCACCCAAAACTCGTCGAAGTAGGGCAGGACACCGTAACTGGCACGTCCTCCTCCTCCGCCGCAGGCCTGAATCAGCACGTCGGGATACTTGGCGCGGATGCGTTCGAGCACTTTGTTCAAGCCGCGATGGTATTCAATGTATATGTGCGACTGTTTGTCTTGGGGCAAATAGGTCGAGCCATAGTTTTTCAACTCCACATTGGCATCCCATTTGATATAGGCAATCTGCGGATGCTTGCCGAGCAAATTGTCTACGATGCCGAACATGAAATCCTGAACTTCGGGATTACATACGTCGAGCAACATTTGTGTACCGCCCCGTCCGTATTGCAAGGGCCGTCCTTTGACTTGCAAAGCCCAGTCGGGATGCTTTTCGAAGAGTTCGCTCTTGCTGTTTACGGCTTCCGGCTCTATCCAGATGCCGAATTTGATGCCGTTCCGATCAGCCGTTTGGATGAGGTTCTCAAGTCCGTTCGGCAGTTTCTTCCGGTCTACTACCCAGTCTCCCAAGGAAGAATTGTCTTGTACGCGGCGGTATTTGTCGCCGAACCATCCGTCGTCCATGACGAACAGTTCGCCGCCTAATGCGGCGATGTCTTTCATCATCTCGGCCATGGCCGGTTCGTTGACATCGAGGTACACACCTTCCCAACTGTTGAGCAACACGGGACGTACCTGGTCGCCATGGTGCAGCATGCCGGCGTGGCGTGCCCAGCGATGGAAGTTGCGGCTGGCACCGCTCAGACCCTCTCCGGAATAGGTGAGAGCCAGTTTCGGAGTAGTGAATACCTCTTTCGGAGCCAGTTTGTATTCCGAGCTTTCGCTGTCGATGCCGGCAAAGACACGGTGTACGAAATTATTGTCCGTCACCATGCGGATGGAGTAGTTTCCGCTCCAACAGAGGGCGGCTCCGATGACACGTCCTTCGTTCTCGTGCGGCTTCCCGTCGAGCGAGAACAGGACTTCGGGGTGGTCAAGATGGCCGTTACGGGCACCGTCTACGTTTTCGATCATTTTGATGCCCGGTGTGAGTGGTTCGGTGGTCACGTGCGTTTCGGAAGCCCATGAGCCATGGAGATGCGAAATCCATACGTCACCGCGCCGTATCAGAAAATGTCCGGAGTCGAAACGTTTCAGCACCACGGTTTTCTTTTCCGTGTGTGAAATCTCGCTCCACGTCTCAATCATGTCGATGTCGTTGTAAGCTTTGTAGTAGAGTCTCACTTGGAAAGGATAAACCTTGTCCTTCAGCGTGATGGCCGTGAGTTTGGCGTTGTCGAGGGTAGAGGTTTCCACCTTGTCCACAGTCAGGTCGGTAGTCCAGTTCCCGTCGGCATGTACGGCCTGCAAAGCAAAAATCTGGTGGGGCGGCTGGCCGAAAGTCGGATATGCCGTGCGGTTCAGCCCGTCCCATGCGTCGTGAATCTGGTGTATCTGGCTCTCTTCGATGCGGTCGCCGAAGTAGGCGAAGCGCAGGTCTTGCCCTTCACCGGCATGCAGAAGCAGGGACGTGTGCGGCGTGGAGACCAACACATTTCCTTCCCATGCCAGGCTATGCGCAAAAGGTAGCGCGCTGCATGTCGCAGCGGCTACCCCTATGATATAACTTCTGATTTCCATTTTTCTGTCTCAAGATTTATTCGGCTGTGATTTCCACCACGCGGCTGTAAAGCTTGTTGCCGGTGAGGAGGTTCAGTCCGACTTTCATCAGGTAATCGCCGGAGAATACACGGTCGTTACCTTCGAGCGATGAGCCTTGGTTCGGCATCAGGTTGATTTCTTTCACGCGATACTGTTTGCCGGCATCCAATCCTTCCAGACGTACGGGTAGAATCTTCTCGCCGTAGCCGGGATATACGTCGAATGCGAAGACTACGGCCTTGTTCTTGTCTTTGCTGACAAACTGGTTGGCTGCATGGCTGCGCGTACCGTCGTACGGAGATACCAGACGGTAGAGGTCGCCTTCCATGATGGCCGGACGCAAGCGTTTGTAGTTTTTCACGGCACCTTGGCAATAGGTAAGGTCGTCGCCGCTCATGTCGCTGAGCTTGATGTCGAAACCGAGCTTGCCCATCATGGCCACGTCCGTGCGGAATTTGATGCTCGCGTTCTTGTTCCATGTGGTCACGTGGGCGCTCATGGACTTGGCCGGATAGAAGAACGAGTAACCGTATTGGATGAACAGGCGTTGTATGGGGTCGGTGTTGTCGCTGGCCCAGAACTCTGTGAAGTACTGCAATGCCTCGTAGTCGATACGGCCGCTACCGCCGGAGCAAAGCATCATCGGCAGTTTGGGATATTTGGCCTTGATGCGGTCGAGCACCTTGTACAGTCCACGCACATAGTCCACATAGAGATGAGTTTGCTTGTCTTTCAGATACGGAGAGTAGATATTGGTAATCGGACTGTTGCAGTCCCACTTGAAATAAGCGATGCCCGGATATTTGGTCATCAGCCCGTCTACTACACCGAAGACGAAATCCTGTACTTCGGGGTTGCTCAGGTCGAGCACCATCTGGTTGCGGAAATAATACTCATCGCGGTTGGGCAGGTGAATCACCCAATCTTTATGCTTTTCGTAAAGTTCGCTTTTGGGGCTCACCATTTCCGGCTCTATCCAAATACCGAATTTGATGTTGCGTTTGGCTGCTTCGTCTACCAGTTTCTGGATGCCATGAGGCAGCTTGTGCTGTGTCTCGTCCCAGTCTCCCAATCCTTGGGTGTCGCTGTGGCGTTCGTATTTGTTTCCGAACCATCCGTCGTCGAGCAGGAACATATCCACACCCAATTTTACGGCATCGCCCATCAGTTCTACCAACTTGTCCTCGTTGAAGTCGAAGTAGGTGGCTTCCCAGTTGTTGAGCAGGGTCATGCGGTTTTCCTGGCCGTCCTTGAGCTGGTATTTGCGTGCCCAGTCGTGGAAGTTGCGGCTGGCCTGTCCGCGTCCGCAGTCGCTGTAAGTGAAGTAGAAGTCCGGAGTACGGAACGTTTCGCCTTTGGGCAACGAGTATTCCGAGAAATACGGGTTGATGCCGGCAATGACGCGAAGGTCTTTCTTGTTGTCCACCTCGAATGTGAAACGGAAGTTGCCCGTCCATCCCAAAGTTCCTAAAATCACTTCGCCTTCGTTCTCCGAAGATTCTTTGTCCAAGGACAAGATGAACATGGGAGGAGTGAACATGTTGGCACGTGCACCCAACTTCGTGTCGAGTACTTTCTTGCCGAAGTTCAGCGGAGTGGTGCTCATCGTGGCCTCATAAATCCAGTCTCCTGAAAACTCCGTCAGATAATAGGCCGGCCGGCTGAAGTGCAGCATGGCAGAAGCATAGCGTTCCAGTTTCAGCGGTTTCTTTTCCTGATGGCTGATTTCGGTGAAGGTTTTGATAATGTTTTCTTTGGCATAGGCCACATAATGCAACTTCACGGTGACGGGGTATTTGTCGTCCTGCAAGGTGATGACCGTTTCGTCCACTCCCGGCTGTACGTTCTTGGACGTGTGCGACACGTATTTGAGCAGCGATGACGGGTTGGCATCATTGTGGTGTACTTCGATGGCCGGTTCAAAATAGTCCTCCATGCCGTGGGTCAGATAAGCCTCGTTGCCTTTGGGCAAATGCTGCAAATCGCTTTCGTTAGCCAGGCGTTTGCCCAAATAGGATTGGTAAAGCCTGCCGTTGTCTGCGGCGCGGAGTACCAAACCGACTTGGTCCGTGTTGATTTTGATGAACTCGTCTGCTGAAACTGCTGTGGCCAGCGTGAACAGACATAAAGATAAAATAGCTTTAATTCTCATAAGCTGTAAGATTTGTTTATTGTTGAATGATGATTTACCAGTTGTCGGTACGGAAAGGTGCTACCGGAAGGTTGGTCGGTGTACGCAGGGTACACTCCGGATTGTCGGCCCATCCGTAACGGACGGCTACCGGCACTTTGACATAGTGTGAGTAGACCACCACTTCGTCGCTGTCCGTATAGGCCTCGGCGGGGTAGAACACATGGTCGGGCCCGGCAATGGTGAAGCCTTTGATGTCTTTGTTTTGTTCGAAGCGTTCGCCGATAGCAGGGATGGTGAACGAAATGCGTACCTTGCCGTTTTCTACCGTATAGTCGTCGTACACCGGTGCTTGGGCGGGTATTTTCTGTCCGTAGGTATCGGCCAGTGAGATGACGGCCAGACGGCGTGCCACTTCTTGCTTGTTCTTCGGGTGGATGTCGTGTGCTTCGCCGATGTCTATATTGGCGGCCATACCGGTGTGAGCCAGATGTTGTGCTTGGGATTGCGCCTCACGGAGGGCAGCCCAGGGTGAGTCTGCCTGTACAAGCTTGCGGTCCAGATAGTTGGCCAACTGTACGAAATAGAATGGCATGTCGGGTTGTCCGAACTGCTTGCGCCAGTCGGTGATAAGTGTCTGGAATAGGCTTTCATACTCTTCTGCACGTCCCACGTTGTTGCATCCCTGATACCAGATGACACCTTTGACGGGATACTCCAGACACGGGTGAACCATCCCGTTGAAAAGTACGGACGGGAAAGATGAGTGCTCTGGATATATCGGTGCCGGTGGCATGTCGGCCAAGGAGCATCCTACACGGTATTTCCAGCTTCCGGCCAAAGACAGGGAAGCCTGGTCGGAAAGTTTGAGATTCATGTCTTCTGCTTTTCCGGCAATGCCGCCTTCGCCGCCGTTGTCGCTGACTTTGATGGCCAAGGTGTTCCTGCCGGCTTTGACCAGACGGGCCGGTACGGTGTAATGACGCTGTACGTTATAGCCTGCGCCACTGGCGATTTGTTCTCCGTTCCAATACACAATGTCTTCATCGTCTATAGTGCCCGGGTTCAACTGTAGGTCCTTTCCGGCCCAGTCTGCGGGGACTTCGATTTGCTTGCGGAACCAAACCACGCCGTCGAAATTGGGTAATCCTTTGCCTTCCCAGTAACCCGGAAGCTCCATTTGCTGCCAGTCGTTGTCGTCCACGTTTTCCCCGACCCAACAAGCTTTACCGTTTTGGTATCCTTTGTCTATTTTGCTGATTTCGGCTTTCCACGATGCTTGTTCTTTTCCGTACTCAGCCATGATTTTGTCCCGGTCGAAACCTAATGCTTCCAACTTTCCGACTTTCTTTTGATACCCCATGACTTGTTTGAGGGATTCGGAAGAAGTCCAGGCTTCGGCCGGAGTCCCTCCCCAAGTACAGTCGATGACTCCGACGGGGACATTCAGTTTCTGGTGCAGTTCACGGGCATAAAGGTAGGCCACGGCGGAAAACTCCGGAACCGTGGACGGTGAGCATTCTTTCCACCCGCCCATGGTGGATTCCACTTGGTAAGCATCGAGGGGAGCCACGGAAGTGTGTTTCTTCACCTGAAACAGCCGGATACCGGGATAGTCGGCAGCAGCGATTTCCTGTTCGTAGTTCTTTATTTTTCCCCATCCCGCTACTGGCATCTCCATGTTGGACTGTCCGGAGCAGAACCAGACTTCGCCTGCCATGACATTTTCCAATACGGTTTTTTTCCCGTCGGATAATGTGATGCGGTAAGGACCTCCGGCTGTCGGAGTGGATACAGCAACCTGCCAGTTTCCTTGTGCGTCGGCTTTCGTTTCATAATGCTGATTGTTCCAGCTTGTTTCGATACTAACCTTCTTGTTCGGTTTGGCTTTTCCGAACAAAGTCATGGTAGTCTGCTGCTGGATAATCATGTTGTCCGTGAAAAAGGCAGGTAGTGTGATTTTAGCCTGTAACGGGGTTTGCAAACCCGTGCAGGCCAACACGGCACAGAAGCCGATGCGACGTGTAATGTTTTGAAACGTTTTCATTTTTTTTTAGTTTAAATACCCGGACGGAAGTCTTTCAGGATTTCCTTCCGCCCGGATAATGTTTATAGTTTTTTGTTGTAAGGTTCAACAATGAGTTTGAACGAATCGTTTTGCAAGAGCGACTCGTCGAAGGTGATTTGGATGTCCTTCTTCTCGCCCGGCATCAATGTGAAATAGTTGTCGTTCATGAGGGCGGGAAGCAAACGTTCGCCATCGGAAGCGCGTACGGCTTGTACACGTACGCCGAAAGCTACTGCGTCTGCTGATTTGGGCAGTCCGACCGTGGCTTGTATCGTTGCCTTTCCGTCTTTTCGTGCCAGTTTGGAGGATACGTTCAGTTTTACACCGGGGAGTTGGTTGAGCGCCTTGAAATTCGTACGTTCGTTACCTCTCCAGTAATTGTTTTCGGAAATCACCTTTCCGTCTTTGTCTTTTAAGGTCAGGCGGAGGAAATGCACGTCGCTCAATCCTTCAGAAGGTTTCGTGCCGCTCAATACATCCATGCTCCACAAAGAGTAACCGAACCACCAGCCTAATTCTATGCCCAACATACGTACGTAACGGGCTTTGATTTCTTCCGGGAAAAACACTTCGTTGATACCTTCACGTCCTTCTTCGGTCTTGTAGACTTCCGTCCAGCTCTTAGCGTCGTTGGAAACTTGTATTTTATAGGATTTGCCGTATGCGGCTTCCCAGTTCAGACGCACGCCGCCTACCGGCTTTTCACTGCCGAGGTCTACGTAAATCCATTCGTTGTCGGCACGGACTGCTGCCCAACGGGTATCGTCTTTGCCATCGGTCACAAAAGCCGGTTCGCCTTGGTTGGTCGAAGAGGCGTATGCCGGACATCCCAATGAGAGAATATCACGGTCGGTATTGAATTTGAGTTTGAAACATTGTGCTACGGCGTTGGACGTAGAATTGATGGTGGCCTTTTCGCTGTAGCGGGCTACAGGTTTGCCGTCCATGTTGTACACGGTGGCTTCGGCCGTCAGTCCGTCGTAGTCTTTTGTGGTCGTGTTGGCCACTTTCACTTCTTCGGTTACGGGATTCCAGTAGATATGCACCGGCTCACAAGCTTGTTTGCATCCGAAGTACGCTCCCGTCAGGTCATAATAGTAGTCGTAAGTCTGCCATACCATGCTGGGATAAGATGCACCGCTCATCCAAAGCATGACTCCTGTGGCATCGTTCCACATGTGGTCGAGCCAACCTTCATAGAGGGCTTTGTTGCTTTCATAGCTTACCCATTGTGACTTCATACAGAACTCTTTTGCATCCTTCGCTCCGCCGTAGCTGTTCTCGATGACCGCCGTATGGCGCTCCGGTCCGGCGTTGAAAGCCATCTGACCGAAATAGTGAAGGTTCCACATGTCGTTGATGGGCCATAAATCTTTTTCGGGTATGAATTTCACGAGGCTTTCGTAATTAGGGACTGCTGCCGTACCGATTTCCGTGCGGAAGCCCCATCCGCGTGTGAAGCCGCTACCCGATTTGCAGTCCGGATAAGCTGTGAAGTACCAGCGTTGGTCTTTGGCATCCCATGGGCCGCTTCCACTTAGGCCGCCATTGTTGGAGCAAGGTTGGAAATGTCGGTCGCCACCGTCGAACGTGCGTATGTTTTCAGCCATCCATCCCGTAAGGGGAGGTTCGGGCGTGCCTTCGTTGTCGCCACACCAAACAGCAATACAGGCATGATTGCGGAAACGTTTGATTTTCTCCATCATGTTGTTGTTGAAGACATTCAGGTCGTATGGCAGGTTAGGATTGGAGTTGATCCAAAAATCATCCCACACCATGATGCCGAGTTCGTCACAGCTTTCGTAGAACTGTTTCTCCGTGACCGAGCCGAGCCAGTTTCGTATCATGTTGAAGTTCATTTCTTTGTTCAGCTTGACCCAGGTGCGGATATGTTCGGGATTGCTGCGTAGCATATATTCGCTCATACCCCAGTCAGACCCTTTTACGAAGACCGGGACGCCGTTGATGTATAAATGAAATACGCCATCCTTTTTATCGTATGAATATTGGCGTATGCCGAAACGGAATTCTTCGGTTTCAGAAGTCTTGCCTTCGTGGACTACCTCCAGACGGCAAGTGTGGAGATGAGGCTCGCCGTATCCGTTAGGCCACCAAAGTTTAGGGTTGTTCACGACCATTTGGGGAAAGTAGCGCTTGTCGAATTTGACGGTTTTGGTCTCTCCGGCTTGCAAATCTACTTCCTGACTGAAAGTAATGTTACCCGGAGTGATGGTACCTTTTACCATAGTTTTGCTTTGGGAGTCGCCATTATTGGTGACTTCGGTTTGAAGGGTAAGTTCTGCGAGAGAACGGGAGACGAGTTTCGACCTCATCCAAGGGTCGGTAATCGTGCTTTTTCCCGTATTTTCCAACCAAACCTTGTCGGTGATGCCGGAATTAAGTCCCGGAACGTAGGGCATCCAGTCCCATCCGCCGCTGGAAAGGTAATTGGGGCTTCCCTGATTGGCCAAAGGAGTGCGGGGAATATCGACCAGTACGGCCAATGTGTTGGAACCGTTGCGGTCTACTAATTGGGTTACGTTGAAATGTCCGCGGTGCATGAAACCGTCCAAATCTCCTAAGTGGTTACCATTCAGGTAAATTTGACCTTTACGGTTAATTCCGTCGAAGTTTAACCAGATGATTTCTTTGTCGAAATCGGCCGGAATCTTAAATTCCGTACGATACCAGAAGCTGCGGTCGTATTTCTTTCGGTCGACTTTCTGTATGTTGTCTCCGAAATTAGGGTCTTTTTCCAGTCCGGCTGTCACGTATGACGTAAAAACCGTGCCCGGCACGATGGCTTTGACGGCTTTAGGATGTTGATAGCCGTTTTGAATAAGTGGCCCGATGTCTTTTCCTACTTCTTCTTCGGGCATTACGGTCCAGGCTGCATTCTGAGTATCGCTATGCAGATAGCTTACTTGTGCGAAGGCTTGCAATGAGCCGAACGTGCTCCACAGCAACAGGCCGAATAGTTCTTTTGTTCTCATAATAGATCAGTGAATATTTTATTTAGTGACTACTTATAAAAAAGTCGGATTATTTTCCATCGACTGCATTGTAACTATTAAGTTAACCATGCAAATGTAAAGGATGAAAAATAATCCGACTAAAAGTAGTACTTCATAAAATACTACGTTTGACGCATTCCACTTTTTTTATGAGTTTGTCTTATTGCCTTGGATTAAATCTTCTATATTTATTTCTTGTGAATTCCGGACTTTGCTGCGGGTATTCGAAATTTGCTTCTCGAAATCCTTAGGCGTCATGCCGAACTGTTTGAAGAAAAGTTTACTGAAATAGGAGTGTGAACTGAATCCTACCATATAACAGATTTCTCCTACCCGGTATTTTCCGTCCTGAATGAGTTCGGCTGCTTTTTTAAGACGAATCAGTCGGATGAAGTCTATCGGAGACAAGTTGAATAGTGTCTTGATTTTACGTAGCAGGCTCGAACGGCTTAGGCACAATTCCTCTGCCATACGTTCTACGTTGAACGTTTCGTCTTTCAAGTTGGCATTGATGACTTCGATGACTTTGTTCATGAACTCTTCGTCTTCTTTGCTCATTTGCATATTCTGTACGGGGAAGAACGGCCGTTTGGAGAAAGCCTCGCGTTCTTTCTGTCGGTTATTGAGGAGGGACAGGATCTGTGCCTTCAAATAATCGTAGGAGAACGGTTTCTCGATATAGGCTTCGGCACCTACCTTCAGTCCCTTGACTTTGCTGTCTATGTCATTCTTGGCCGTAAGGAATATAATAGGTATATGGCATAGGTTGATGTCCGATTTGATGGCGGTACAGAGTTCGTAACCGTTCATTTCCGGCATCATTACGTCGCTGATGACGAGGTCTATATGTTCTTTTCGTATGATGTCGAGGGCTTCCTTGCCATTAGATGCTGTTTCCACGATGAAGAGCGGCGAAAGCCTTTCTTTCATGAAATTGCGTATGCTTTCCTCGTCTTCTACGATGAGGATGACATTGCCTTTGGTGTATTCATCAGCCGAAGTAGTTTCGTTGAGCGGAAGGTCGGCTTGGCTGAACGGTTTGTTTCCGTTGGCCATCATATCCTCCATATTGAGAGGTATAGTCAAAACGAACGTATTGTTGGGTTGACGTGTGTCGAGCATAAGCGTCCCCTTATGCAGCAAAGCCAAAGAACGCGCCAAAGCCAGGCCGATGCCGACACCTTGTTTTTCTTTCTTTTTCTCTGCCTCTTGGAAGAACGGCTCGAATATCTGCTCCGCTTTTTCTTCGGGTATTTTAGGACCGTCGCTACATACGCTGACCGAGAAGTTGCCGTCATATTTACTCAAATTGACCGAAATCTGCTGGTTGCCGTATTTCAAGGCGTTATTGAGCAGGTTGCTCAGGATTTTGGTTATACCCTCCTTGTCGATACAAGCGATGATATCGTTTTCGAACTTCTCTACTTTCAGTTCTTTATGTTGATGGGTGAAAGTCGGCTCGAAACGGTTGACTGTCTCTTGCAGTAATTCGGATATGTTCACGACTTCGTAGTTCAAGGTCAGTTTATTGGCACCCATCTTCTGGAAGTCGAGCAACTGCGAAGCCAAGTTAAGCAACCGTTTCGTGTTGGTAGCGATGACATTCAGGTTCTTATTCAGTTTTTCGTCTTGAATGTGCATTTCCTGTATGATTTCCAACGGCCCGTTGATTAGAGTCAACGGCGTTCTGATTTCATGAGCTATTTCCGTGAAGAACTCTACCTTATTCTGATTGAGTTCTTTCTCCTTTTCTATTTCAAACAGTTTCTGTTGCTCGGAGAATTGTTCGTTCTTGTGTTTCCGGTACCAGTAGAACCAGCCGCCGAACGCACAAATTCCTAATATGGCATAAATGATGTATGCCCATGTGGAAGCATACCAGGGTGGCAAGATGACGATAGTCAGCGAACGGGTTGCATATTGGGTACTTTCCGGTGTGCCTTCGTTCGTGGTGGCACGTAGGTGCAGAATATATTTGCCCGGCGATAAATTGGCGTAGGATATACTGTTTTCTGTTCTCGTACGTATCCATTGTTTGTCGATAGGTTCCAGTTTATAGAAGTATTCATTGGTCTGTGACGTAGAGTAAGAAAGCAAAGCTATATCGAAGCTGATATTGGCCTGATTGTAAGGCAATACAATCTTATCCGTCCCGATGATGCTCTGTTTGAGAGGAGAGTCGGGAGTATGCACCGTCACTTCTTCGTTGAAGATGGAGAAACGCGTGATATAAATAGGAGGTACGGGGGCTGTCTGTTCCTTAATATTAGGATTAAAGGAAATCAAACCTTCTATACTGCCGAAATAGAAATTGCCGTCGCTGCCTTTTACCGCCGACTTGTAATTGAACTGATTGCCGCACAGGCCGTCGTGTACGGTGAAGACACGGATTTCTTTCGTTTCGGGTTTAAAGCGGACCAATCCCCTGTTGGTCCCGAACCATAAATAGCCGTAATCGTCTTCCAATACCTTGTAGGCTACGTCGTCCGGCATGCCTTCTTCTACAGAGAATCTTGTGAAGTTGTCTTCCTTCGGATTGTAACGGCAAAGGCCGCCCCGGTCGGTGGAGAGCCAGACATTCCCTTTGCTGTCCTGCATCAGCGAACTGATGGAATTGGAACTGATGGAATGGGATTGGGCTTTGTCGGAAGCCCCGTCCTTATTCGTATAATGTTTGAATGTATTGTCTTGGGGATTATACTTCCAGGCACCTTTCCCCATCGTGGCAAACCAGAACGTACCGTTCTTTTCCTGTAAGATATCGAACACCCATTGGTCTTTCAGTTCCGGGAGGGCTATAAACTTAAAGGTTCCTTTGGGAGCATAAAATACACCGAAGTCCGAACCGGCCCAAAGCGTTCCTTCACGGTCCATGTAAAGCGCGTAAATGCTGCATCCGCCAGAGCCTACATGAAGTTCATTGTAGTTATAGAATGTCGATTTACCTTTGTCGTCGATGACTACCAGTCCGTCTTTGTAGAGACTGCAATATATATTGTCGCCATAAGCACTGACTACAATCGTAATGTGGGTGTTGAAGTTGGCCTGAGGGAGAGGATAACGCCAAATTTTATGGTCGTCGAGCGACATGACGTTGAGTCCGGCATCTTCGGTTCCGATCCAAAGGTTCCCGTGCCCGTCTTCGGTCAGTTCCCGAATCCTCTTGCTGGACAGGGAATTCTCCTGATAACCGGGCAGATACTTCCGGAAGGCGAAGGTGTTGTTGGGCAAATAGTTGACTCCGCCGTACATCGTACCGATCCACAAACCTCCTTCGCGGTCGCGGTAAGCGGAATACACGATATTGTCGGCCAGACCGGAAGGGTTGAGCAGGTCTTGACTGAAGTGCTTGACGGATTGTGTTTTTTCATTGATGACATATAATCCGTCGTACGTACCGGCATAAATCTCATCTCCATATACGATGGCAAACCGTGTAAAGGTATGTCGCAGGCTTTGCAATGTAATGTCTTCCAAAATGTTTTTCCGGACATCATATTTTTTAAGGTCGCCGTTTTGTATGCTCATAATCAAGAAATCTCCTTGCTGGCTCAGCGTGTTGATTTCCAGGTTCAGCAACGAGCGTCCCTTTGCATCTTCTTTTATCTGGACGAAGTGCTGGTTGTGGGCGTCATACTTAAGAAGTCCGGTATACCATGACACGGCATAAATGTCCCCATTGTGGCAGATGCAGATGTTATGGGGATAAGATCCGTTAGGGAAATCGGAATAGCGGTAAAGTTTCTTTTCGTCGTAACGGAACACGCCTTGGCTTGGGGCGCATATCCAAATATTTCCTTTCTCGTCTTTCAATATGGTGGAAATCCAGGTGGTGATGGTCTCCCCTTTATCGGTTTGAGCGTCCAGGAACGTAAATACGTCAGCTGCCGGATCGTATTGAAAGACTCCTTCATCGGTACCTATCCACAGGATGTGCCGGTCGTCTTCGAATAGGGCTGAAATGTTCTGATTGCTACGCTGACGGACATAGTCGTTACAGTCGAATTGAACGACTCGCTGACCGTCGTAACGGTTCAGACCGTTTTTAGTCCCGAACCATATAAAACCATAACTGTCTTGTATGACGGTTTTTACGTTACTTTGTGATAATCCGGTTTCGCTGTTGGTGTGCATGAAAGAATACCCTTGTGAATCTTGTGAAAAGGTGGGTGTTATATAAAATAAGCAAAGAGTGTACAATAAAAATAGGGTTCTTTTCATGATGTAAACTATTAGATTTCGTGCAAATTTAATAAAAATATGGATTAAACCAGATAAAAAGCTCTATATTTTATCGTTTTATTTCTTTCAAGTCAAGAGTAGGAGAGAGAGGACGGGGACTTTTTTCGGAACGGACAGGTCTTGTCGCGGAGGGTTGCATTTGTAGCAAAAGATTGATACAAATGCTTCAAACATTATAAGTCATGCTTTATTGAGACTTCGCGGAACTGTTTTTTTTAGAATAAGGAGAACGGGATAAAACGTATTTGGAATGAAGTGCGTATTTTTGTGAATACTAAACAATCCGATGATATGCAAAAGAAACTGAAATTTATTTTAGGTGTCCTGTCATGTGTCACTGTGGTACAGTCGCCTGCTCAGGAAACAAGTTTATGGTATGATGCTCCTGCGGATGAATGGATGAAGTCCCTGCCTGTCGGTAACGGCCGCGTGGGAGCCATGGTCTTTGGTGGTGTAGACGAAGAGACGGTGGCACTGAACGAGTCCAGCATGTGGGCCGGGGAATATGACCCGAACCAAGAGAAGCCTTTCGGCAGGGAGAAACTTGACGAATTGCGGAAACTGTTTTTCGAGGGCAAACTGATTGAAGGAAACGGGATTGCCGGTCGAGAACTGGTAGGAACACCGCATTCTTTCGGCACCCATTTGCCGATTGGAGATTTAAAAATCAAGTTTGATTATACCGGAAAAGAGGGAGGCGTGGAGGACTATCGCCGTGAGTTGGACCTGACGAATGCCGTGGTGACGGTTTCTTTTAAGAAAGGGGGGACGAAGTACAAACGTGAGTTTATCTCCTCCAACCCTCAGGATGCCGTGGTGATGCACTTTACTGCGGACAAGAAACAGTCTGTTTCTTTTGATATGAGGATGAAGATGATTACGGCCGCCCAGGTGCGTACGGAAGGAAACCTGCTGGTTTTCGACGGACAGGCTTTGTTCCCCAAATTAGGTACGGGCGGCGTACATTTCCAAGGGCGTGTCGTGGTGAAGGTAGACCGCGGCGAGGTGGAGGCTACGGGCGAGACGGTGCGCGTGAAGCATGCGGATGCCGTGACCATCGTAGCCGATGTGCGTACCGATTACAAGAACGGACAATATGAATCATTGTGCGAGAAGACCGTAGAGAAAGCCATTGCCCGTCCGTTCGAAACGATGAAGGAGGAGCATGTGGCGGATTATGCGCCGTTGTTTGCCCGCGTGTCATTGAAATTGGCCGACGATTCCAAAAAATCCATTCCGGTGGACCGCAGGTGGAAGGCTCTTTGCGAAGGAAACAAGGATGCCGGCTTGCAGGCCCTGTTTTTCCAATACGGTCGTTACCTGACCATTGCTTCTTCGCGTGAAAACTCGCCGTTGCCCATTGCTCTGCAAGGTTTCTTCAATGATAACTTGGCTTGCAACATGTGTTGGACGAGCGATTATCATTTGGATATCAACACGGAACAAAACTATTGGTTGACCAATGTCGGCAACTTGGCCGAGTGTAATGCTCCGCTGTTTACCTATATTGCCGACCTGGCTCACCACGGTGCCAAGACCGTCCGCACGGTTTACGGCTGCAAGGGTTGGACGGCACATACCGTGGCAAACGTTTGGGGATTCACCGCGCCGTCTGAAGGCATGGGTTGGGGACTCTTCCCGTTGGCCGGTTCCTGGATGGCGACCCATTTATGGACGCAATATGAGTACACTTTGGACAAGGATTACCTGCGCCGCACGGCCTATCCTTTGTTGAAAGGCAATGCGGAATTCCTGTTGGACTACATGGTGGAAGACCCCAATACGGGCTATATGGTGACAGGCCCCTGCGTGTCTCCCGAAAATTCTTTCCGCTATCAGGGGTGGGAGCTTGGAGCCTCCATGATGACGACCTGCGACAAGGTGCTGGCTCATGAAATCATGTCGGCTTGCGTGCAGGCTTCCGACATTTTGGGCGTGGACAAGGCTTTTGCCGACTCCCTGCGTCTGGCTTTGGCCAAGTTCCCTCCGTTCCGCATCAATAGTTTCGGTGGTTTGTGCGAATGGTATGAAGACTACGAAGAGGCTCATCCCAACCACCGCCATACATCACATTTGTTGTCTTTCTATCCATACGCCCAAATCACGAAAGAGAAAGACCCGGAATTGACCGAAGCGGTGAGGACGACGATAGAGCACCGTCTGGCAGCCGAGGGTTGGGAAGACGTGGAATGGAGCCGGGCCAATATGGTGTGTTTTTATGCCCGTCTGAAAGATGCGGCGAAAGCGGAAGAAAGCCTGAACATCCTCATGACGGATTTTGCGCGCGAGAACTTGCTGACCATATCGCCCGAAGGCATTGCCGGTGCGCCGTTCGATGTGTTCATCTTCGACGGCAACGCGGCAGGTGCCGCCGGAATGGCCGAGATGCTGATACAGGCGCAGGAGGGCTACGTGGAGCTTTTGCCTTGCTTGCCGGTGGAATGGAAGGACGGCAGCTTCTCCGGACTTTGTGTGAAAGGCGGTGCCGAAGTGTCGGCAGAGTGGAAAGACAGCCGGATGGTGAAGGCTTCATTGAAAGCCACGGCAGACAACCTGTTCCGTTTGCAAGTGCCTGCGGGAAAGGACTACACGGTGCGCCTGAACGGGAAAAAGTTCGCGGCTAACCTGGACGGGAACCGCTGCGTCGTGGCATATTTAAAGAAAGGTGATGTGATAGAACTTAAATAATGGAAATTATGAAGAAACAATATTTGTGGGCTTTGGCCCTCTGTGGATTGGGGCATGCCGTTTCGGCGCAAGACGTGGCCCGTTATGTGGATCCTTTTATCGGAACGGGCGCGGTGGCGCAGAGCCTGAGTGGAAACAATTATCCGGGTGCCACCGTACCTTTCGGGATGGTGCAGCTCTCGCCGGATACCCGTGAAGCGCCAGACTGGGGGCAGGCTTCGGGATATGACTATAACGACAAGACGATTTTCGGCTTCTCGCATACGCGGTTGAGCGGGACGGGTGCTTCGGATTTCATCGACATCCTCATGCTCCCCATGAACGAGAATCGCAAGGAGTCGAGGTTCACGCACGAGAAGGAGGATGCCGTGCCGGGCTATTACCGTGTGCTGTTGCAGGACGACAGCATCAATGCCGAGCTGACGGCCACGCAACGTGTAGGCGTACATCGCTATACCTATTATAATAAGGAGAAAGCCTCCAAGGTATTCCTCGACCTGGACCACTCGGCCAACAAAGGCAGTTGGGGACGGCGCGTCATCAATGCGCAGATACGGCAGGTAGGACCGTCGGCCATCGAGGGTTACCGCATCATCACCGGTTGGGGCAAATTGCGTAAAATCTACTTCTATGCGGAGTTCTCCCAACCCATCGTGGCTTCGGAAATGATGAACGACAACCGGACGCACCGGAATATCGCGGTGGTGAACGGCACGAACCTTAAGGCTGTTTTCGATTTCGGCCGGCAGGACGTGGTGGAATGCAAACTGGCCATCTCGCCGGTTTCGATAGAAAATGCCCGTCTGAACCTGCGTACGGAGACCGACGGAAAGTCTTTCGATGCCATCAAGTCGCAGGCATACGAAGCTTGGAACAAGGAGCTTGGGAAAATGCAGGTAGAGAGCGGGGAGCATGAGAAGGAGATATTCTATACGGCGCTCTATCATACCATGATTCAGCCGAATGTGATGTCCGACGCGAATGGGGAGTATATGGCTGCGGATTATTCCGTGCGCCGCCTGCCCGTGGGGCAGGTGCATTACAGCACTTTTTCTTTGTGGGACACTTTCCGTGCCGCCCATCCGCTTTATACGATGTTGGAACCGGAACGCTCCACGGATTTTGTGAACAGCATGATACGCCAATATGACTATTACGGGTATCTGCCGATTTGGCAGTTGTGGGGGCAGGACAATTATTGCATGATTGGCAACCATGCCGTGCCCGTCGTGGTAGATGCCATCTTGAAGGGGCTGCCGGGTATTGACGTGGACAAAGCGTATGAGGCCGTGAAAATGAGTCTGACAACTCCCCATCTCAATTCCCCTTTCGAGGTTTGGGACCAATACGGTTACATGCCGGAGGACTTGCAGACGCAATCGGTGTCTATCACGTTGGAACAAAGCTTCGACGACTGGTGTGCGGCGCAGTTGGCCAAGCATTTGAATAAGGCCAAGGACTATGAGTTCTTTATGAAGCGTTCGGCCTACTACCGCAACCTGCATCATCCCGAGACGAAATTCTTCCAGCCTAAAAACAGCAAGGGCGAATGGATATTGCCTTTCGATCCTTATAAATATGGGGCAAACGGAGGATATCCTTTTACGGAAGGAAACGGATGGCAATATTATTGGTATGTGCCGCAAAACATTCCGGATTTGATTGAACTGACGGGGGGTGAAGACGCTTTCTGCAAGCGTTTGGACGAGTTCTTTACTTCCGACCAGACGAGTGGACATAAGAATGACAACGCCTCGGGGTTTGTCGGCCTGTATGCCCATGGCAATGAACCCAGCCATCATGTGGCCTATCTTTACGCCATGGCCGGTCAGCCGGCCAAGACCCAACAGTTGGTGGAGCACATCAAGCGTACCTTATACAATACCTCTTCTTCCGGTTATGCGGGCAACGACGACTGCGGCGAGATGTCGGCCTGGTATGTCTTCTCAGCCCTCGGTTTCTATCCGGTAAATCCGGCATCGGGAGAGTATGTGATAGGAAGCCCTACGGTGGACCATGCGGAAATCATACTGCCCGGTGGAAAGAAGTTCACCATCGTGGTGAAGCGTAAGGGCGGAGCCGGTGCGGCCTACGTGAAATCCGTGAAGTTGAACGGACATAAACTGGATGGTTATGTGCTGAAACATGCCGACATCATGAAGGGTGGCACGCTGGAGTTTGAGATGGCGGCCCGGCCCAAAGGGAAAGTGTTGGGTTTGCGATAGTGTAACAGGTGTGCGCTCTTCCTTGCGGTGGGGCATCTGAAACGTATGAATGCTGCGTCCTGTCTTTTTGTAGCGGGACGCAGCATTTTTATTGCAAAAAGTTAGTCGGATAGCCGTTTTTTTCGTCTTGAGAAGTTCGAATTACGGTCAGATAAAGTGACTTTATTGCAAAAAATAAGGGTCAAAACCTCCTGATTCCGCTCTTTTTTCCTCTTTTCGGACCACTTTTCTGCTGCGAATGATTTTTCGTTTGGCTTAGATTGAAAAATCATTTGCCGCATAACTTTTCGACTCTCTTTGCAGAATACGAAGATTTCCTTTGGAAAATGGAGGATATCCCCTCGGTTATCGCCCTTTTTTCATCTAATTGACGAAAAAAAACGGTAAGAAAAGTAATGCAGAATGTTTATGGAATCACTTGGATGCTTTCATTGTTTTGTTTGTGTGCGGACAAATATTCCTGAAACGTTTCAGAATGTCGTCAAGACGCCTCTGTGGTTTCCAAAATGATAAAATGCCAATGCGCGAGAATACGTTATTTCCGTTTATTCCCGGCAACGGACGGAAATACGCGAATCTCGGCACGTTAGATTTGGCATTTTGACACTTATATTCAGAGGCCGGAAAGCTATAGACGTTTCTTGGGAATATGGGGTGGCTTCAACGACATGACGATTGTAGTATGTTAAGATAGCCGAAAACAATTATGGGTTTTGTTATAAAGTGTAAAAGAAACACTTTACGTCTGTGGCAGGAAAGTGCAGTGTTATTTGTGCATGTAAAAATGATAAAATCGTGTATCGTCGTGCTTTATGAGCCGCTTTGAAGCATGAATTTCTTTTTTTGACGCATTCCTATCATTCGTATGGCTTCTTTGTGCTTACTTTTGTATTGCGATAAAATTGAATAGGTGTATATCGTAGAGTTTTGAAATGTTAAATGAAAAATATCATGGAATGAAAGAGTATAGTCGTTTTAATGAAGTAAGACAAATATTCGTATCGCTTTTGTTGGGTGGTATGTTGTTTTGTTCTTGTGCGACGGACTGCATGGATGATGTGTTGCATTCTAATACTTCTGTTGATAAAGTGGATGAAAAAAGTGGAAGGGGAAGTGAAATGTATGACTATATTTATGCAGAAGTTAAGAATATTGACCTTACAAAATATCCTAATTCTGCATTAAAAGTTTATCCTTTTCGGCCTGCTGAATATGGAAGTGAGATGACTGAAATACCACAAATAGAATCTATTGTGATGTATACTCGCGAAGAACCCGATAGGGCGCATACAACAGTGCTGTTGAAAGTGCATGATGATCGGTTTGATATGGATTTTCCTGTAAACTCTATCGGTGGAGAGATTGTTCCCGCCAGAATATTCATGCCTTGCTCATTCGCTTTTGTTTTTTATTCGTCACAGTATCCGCAAGTTGAAACGATGGTCGTAGAGTGGTATAAGGCTGATGCAGTACCATATGAATATTTGGATTTTTTTAAATAAATAGTTTATTAATAAAATAAGATATATGAGAAAATATAAGATGAATAACTTAAACGCTTGCCTCTGTGCCGCAGTGTGCTTGTCTTTGTTCAGTTCGTGCAAAGACGACTACATCTATGACGATGAGGCTCCTGCTTGGTTGGGTGAGAACATCTACGAGTATTTGGAGCATGAGGGGCAGTACACGAGTTATTTGGCACTCGTGAAGGATTTGGGTTATGAAGAAACATTGCGTCGTACGGGCAGCAAGACTTTGTTCCCTGCCACAGACGAGGCGTTTGCTAATTATTTCCGGGCCAATGGGATGAATGGCAGTGGAGCGGAATTTGTGCATGGTCTTCCGGCCTCACAAAAACGCTATTTGTTCAATACTACGATGCTTAATATGGCATATTTAAGCAATATGTTGGCAAACGTTACTTCTGATGCTGATGGTTTGAGCGAAGGTACTGCTGTGCGTAGGACTTCCTCTGCGACTCTCCTTGACACTGTTCCTTATGTTTCTTATGCAGATATGCCAAAGACAAGTTTCTGGAAGCGTTTTGAGAGAAAAGGCGGTACTTTTTTGGCAGATAACGGTAATCGAATGTCTGTATTCTTTACGCCACAGTATTTTTCCAGGATAAATTTGACGGAATCCGATTGGAACGTGATTTCCAAAGGGTGGGGGACGCCTTGGGACGCAAGTGGTTTCTATGTGAATGGTATCCATGTGCAGGCTCAAAACAAGGACGTGACTTGTAAGAATGGTTATTTGCATCTGGCCGACGGTGTGGTGACGCCTTTGCCGAATATGGCGGAAGCTATTACCTCCACGCCAGAGGTTTCGCAATTTGCTGAATTGTTGGACATGTTCTCTTTCCCTTATTATGACGGTATGGTCCAATCTAACTTGGCAGCCGCCTATGGTGGCATTTTTAACGAGGATTCCACTGTATTTGTCAAACGTTATTTCAACCAAACGGATTTTAATTCCGATCCGGAGGGGAAGGTCGATATCAATGGCTATGGCACGTTGCTTTACGACCCAGCTTCGCATGCATACGGTGGGAATACAGACATGGCCATGATGCTTGTTCCTACGAATGAAGCCATGCAGGAATATTGGACATCGGAGGAAGGTAAATTTCTTGCTGATAAGTTTCCGCAGTGGGATAGTGTGTACACGAAAGTAATTTCTGCGTTTTTGCAGAATCACCAACAACGTTCGTTCAGCGGTGCATTACCGCACAATTGGGACATCGTGGCTGATAATGCGGGTTATGAGTTGGGCATTACCGAAAATGACATAGTAAAAACCATACCGGCAAACAACGGATTGATTTATGTGACCAACAAGGTCTTCGCACCTGTGGATTACCAAAGCGTGTATGCACCGGTGTTGATTTCCGATTCCACGACGATCATGTCTCCTGCTATTAAGAATGATGTGGATAATGATTACAACTTGAAATACCATTTCTATCTCCGTTCGCTTGACAGTCGTTACAATCTGTTGGTACCCACGGATCAAGCCTTGGCGGACTATCGTGACCCCATCACATGGGCCATTTGGGCGAATGAACAAATAGACAATCGCGAAATATGGTCGTTCCGGGTATATATGGGGCGTGTCGTAGCCGATGTGTATGCCGTGAATGAAGACGGAGCCAAGGGTGAACTCCTTCGTACGTTGGATGATGAAACGGGGGATGAGCGGAATCAAGTAAATGACCGGTTGCAAGATTTGCTAGACATGCATATTGTTGTGGCCAATGATGAGGCGGAGCCTCTTTCCGGTTATCTGGACGAAGGTGTTCAACCTTATTTCCTGACTAAAGGCGGTGCCGTGCTGCAGGCAGAAGGCGTTGGCGGTGCGCTGTCAGTCAAAGGGCTTGGAGATGTGGAAATGGGATGGCCTTCGGCTCATGTAATTGCGTTGGAAAATGGTGATCCTGCACGTTATGAGATGACCAATGGGCGTACGTTTTTTATAAACCGTATTTTGCAAGACTCTTATAAGTCGGTATATTACACGATGGCTGATGTTGAAACGCATGAAGCTTATGCGGCTTTCTATCAGTTGTTGCAAGGTGACGAACGCGTATGGACTTATTTTGAAGAAGATGACGATGTGGAGCCTATTTTTGATTTGAATGCCACGACTTCTTCGTCAGGGCTTGGTCCTATTGTGACTTCGTTTAATAACTTCCGTTATACGGTGTTAGTCCCGACCAAGGAGGCTTTGGACAGGGCTTTTGCAGAAGATCCGGAATTGTGGACTTGGGAGCAGATTGCTGCCGAAACCGATGCGGGTAAGAAGAAAGAAAAGACACTTTATCTGCTGAACTTCCTGCGTTACCATTTCGTGGATGGCATTCTTCCTTTGGGAGAGGGTATTTCTTATAACGGTTCGTATGCTACGGCGGCTCGCGATGAAAACAACCATTTTGTATATTTGAATGTATCGGGAAATGGCAGTCAACTGACATTTACTTCTGAAAATACGGGAACACAGGCTCATGTGGTAACAGAGGATGAGAGCAATTGTAATGTGTTTACGCGTGATTATATCGTAAATAATAGCGACTACAAGGCGGCTACTCAAATCATAGCCTCCTCACATGCTGTCATTCATCTGGTAGATCATGTAGTAGATTATCGTTAATCAAATAATAATCAGACAGGTTATGGAAAATAAGATAAAATCAGTGGTGTTGTGGTTGGCTTTCTGCCTTTTGGCCGGGGTAGCTTATGCCCAAAGCGGTGGCGTGATTGTCACCGGTAAGGTTTATGCCGATGATGAACCGGATGGTTTCATCGGAGCCACCGTTGTGGAGCAGGACAAGAACGGACGTATATATTCATCTGCCCTGACGGATTTTAACGGAAACTTTTCATTGAAGGTGAAAGACCCGTCGCATTCTTTGAACTTCTCGTTTGTGGGTTATAAACGTAAAACTCTACCCATAGGGGCGCAGCGGAAGTTTGATGTGAAATTAGAGACACAGAATGTGCTGAAAGAGGTACAGGTTAAGGCGTCAAAGTTAGTGACGGGGGGTGGTGCGTTGGCTATTCCCGAACGAGAATATTCCGGGGCGATGCAGAAGTTTAATACAAAGGCTATCGAAGGGGTGTCCGTACCTTCTATCGATGATGCCTTGCAGGGACGTATTGCAGGTTTGGATATTGTGGCCAATTCCGGTGACTTGGGCAGTGGCACGGTGATGCGTATCCGTGGTATTACTTCTATCAATTCCAATTCACAGCCGCTTATCTTGCTGAACGGTATTCCTTTTGAAAGCAATATCGACGATTCGTTTGACTTCGCTTCAGCCGATCAGGAAGAGTTTGCCTCCTTGTTATGTATCAGTCCGGATGACATCGAGGAAATCACGGTTTTGAAAGACGGTGCAGCAGCAGCTATTTGGGGAAGCCGCGGTGCCAATGGTGTGATTGACATCAGGACAAAGAAGGGTGCAACAGGACCTACACGTGTAAGCTATTCCTATCGTTTTTCAGGTTATACTCAGCCTAAAGGTACGGAATTGCTCAATGGCGATGATTATACGATGCTCATGAAACAGGCTTATTTTAATCGTGCTCAGCAAGATTGTAATATCCCGGAGTTCAGCTATGACCGTTCACAGTTTATTTCTGCATACGGAACGGCCCAGGATTTTGAGAACTTTAATAATAATACAGACTGGGTGGATGAGGTGATCAAGCATGGTTTTACCCACGACCACAATCTTTCTGTGAGCGGTGGTGGTGATAAGGCCAAATTCCGTGCTTCATTCGGTTATTATAATCAGACGGGTACCATTATCGGTCAGGAGATGACCCGTTTTTCCAATCGTATGAATCTGGACTACAACGTAAGTTCACGGATGATGTTTTCTGCGGAATTTGCTATCACTTATACGGATAATGACAAGAATTATACGGACGATCCGTACGGTGAGGATAATTTATTGAACATCGCCCGTAAGCGTATGCCGAATGCATCGGTTTTCCGACAGGATGCCAATGGAAAAAATACGGATGTATACTTCAATATCGCGCAGAATTCTCAATTGGATGACGCGCAGAAGAATTTGCGTAATCCTGTAGCTATCGGTAACCTGGCTTCCTATCAGCAGACAAGTATGCGTATCATGCCGACATTACGCTTACAATATGATTTCTTAGACCCGGCTGGAGAAGCCAAGCTTCGTTATTCGGGTTATATTAAGTTCGATTCTGAGAATGTGAAAGATACCAAGTTCTTGCCTCGTGAAACTACTTCAAAGAATTGGAACGACGGAAGTGTGAATAAGGCATACGGAAAAGAGAGTGAAGCTTCTTCTATCTATACTGCTCATGATTTGACATGGCAACCCAAGCTCCCTGATGCACATTCCTTGATGCTCTATGGCAAGTGGGAAATGGATATGGCCAATTCCAGAAATCAGGAGTTTGAACGTTACGGACTGGCTTCCACATCTGCTACGGACGTTACGAACTTGGGACACCTGAACACTTTCAAGAGTGAGCGGAGCGAAGGGCGTAATATGGCTTTTCTTTTGCAGGGCCACTATTTTCTGCTTGATCGTTACGTGTTCGATGTGACGGCACGTTGGGACGGTAGTACGCGCTTTGGACCGGGAAATCGTTGGGGCTTCTTCCCTTCTGCATCAGTGAAATGGCTTATCTCGGAAGAGAAGTTCTTTGATTTTGCAGATGATTGGATGGATGAGTTTGCTTTGCGTTTAAGTTATGGTGTAACTGGTAACCGTCCTGATTACGAGTACTTGCATTATGCCCGTTACAGTAGTTTCGGGACGAGTTACATCGACATTCCGGCTATTAAACCTTCGTCTCTGCAATTGACCGATTTGAAATGGGAACGTTCCACGTCATATAATCTGGGTGTGGATTTGAGCCTTTTCGATTGGCGTTACCGTTTGGTGGCGAACGTGTACCATCGTCGTACGGACGACTTGTTATTTAAAGACCAGTCTATCCCGTCTTCAACAGGATTTGGTTCCATATCCTATATTAATGGAGGTACGATGGATAATGATGGTTGGGAAATCGAGTTCAGTACGAACAATATGATAAAGCGTGGAGATTGGTCCGTAGATTTGAGCTTGAACTTCTCGAACTATGTGAATACCATCATCGATCTGGATGAGAATGTGTTGCATAATTACAATGCAGACTTTAATTACTCGAACGGCTCTTACCTGAACCGTTTCCAGGTGAATAACTCTTTCGGTTCCATTTACGGTTTCCGTTATAAAGGAGTGTACCAATACGATACTTACCAACCAGACAAACCGGATGCTACGGCACCAGTGGTGCGTGATGCAAATGGTAACGTGGTGTTAGATGGTTCCGGTGACCCCATTCCGATGTATTTCGCATACGGAACGACGAATGAATACCGTTTCCGGGGAGGAGATGCAATCTATGAGGATATTAACCATGATGGTACGATAGACGAGTTGGACATCGTGTATTTGGGTAACTCCAATCCGAAGTTTGATGGTGGTTTCGGGACGACCATCCGTTGGAAGCGTCTTTCATTGAACGTGTTCTTCAACTATCGCGTGGGAGGTAAGATTATTAATTACGGACGAATGTATTCCGAGAGTATGTATAATACGGAGAATCAATCAGTGTCCACGAACTGGCGTTGGCGCAAGGATGGCGATGTGACGGAAATTCCGCGTGCTCTTTTCCAGAGTGGATATAATTGGTTGGGGAGTGATCGCTTTGTAGAAGATGGTTCTTTCTTGCGTTTGAAACAGTTGACATTGAATTACTCTTTCGATCCTAAATTGTTGAAGAAGGCGCATCTGAATACTCTTAATCTCTCTTTGACGTTGAATAACATGTTTACTGTGACTAAATATACAGGGGCGGATCCTGAGATTTCACCGAATAATATCGGAGTGAGTGAGGATAAAAACCGTACGCCACGTTCGCGTTACTTTACGTTTGGCCTGACCATAGGTATTTAACTTTTAAAATAAATGTGAGATGAAAAAGTATATATATAAAATAGGTGCCTTCTTCCTAAGTTTGCCTTTTTTAGGTGTCACAGCTTCCTGTGATGACTGGTTTGGCATTATGCCGCAGTCTGAGATGGTGGCTGAGGATTTTTGGAAAGATGAGCAAGATGTGAAAAGTGCTGTAGGTGCTTGTTACAGAGCTATGCTAGAAGACGGCTTTATGCGTCGTTTGATTGTATGGGGTGAATTGCGTTCAGACAATGTGATAAATGGCTTGGGGACTGATACGGAAATAGGATATATATTGAATGCAAACCTGAACGAGGCTAATAGTTATTGCAAGTGGAATGATTTTTATACGGTCATTAACTACTGCAATACCATGATTCAAAACGCACCGATGGTGAGGGAACGCGATGCGGATTTTACGGAGGAGGACTTGAATCACTATTTGGCAGAGGCCAAGGGTATCCGTGCATTCTGTTATTTTACGTTGGCACGTACATTTAAAGACATACCTTATATGGAAACTCCTTATGTAGACGATACGCAAAGATTTCAAGTTGAGCAGACTTCATTTGAAAATGTGTTGGACACTTTGATAAGTGATTTGAAGACCGTGGAGGATGTGGCCGTGTCAGACTACGGTGATACCGAAGCATATAATCGCGGACGCATAACACAGAAAGCCATTTGGGCCTTGGTGGCCGACATGAGTTTGTGGAGGGGGAACTATCGTCAGTGTGTAGACTACTGTAATAAGATTCTGACAACGGCGACAAATCCGTTGAGCCTTCTTCCTGCTGATACCTATTTTAATACGGTGTTTGGGCCTGCAAGGGGAAACTCTGATGAAAGTATTTGGGAGTTGCAGTTCGATCCCAATACGACTAATGGGGCGGTCAGCACGTTTTACGGGAGTTCCAATAACCTTTCTCCGTTGCTGTCTTCACTTGATTTCGATGGACAGAATGGAGAGGATTGGTGGGGGGGCTTGGATATGCGCCACGCCCAGTCTTACGTAGAGGATGGGTTGTATATGATTAAGAAATATACTTCTTATTGTTATGCTACGGATTTTGAGGATGTGAAGGCCAATGATTTTCAGTATGGAAATAATGAATCCAATTGGATAATTTATCGTTTGGCTGATGTGTATTTGATGAAAGCCGAAGCTTTAGTTGAACTTGGTGACATTGCCGGGGCTGTTGACATGGTTTCTTATACCTATGATAGGGCACATCCGGATTTGGAGACTGGAAGTTTGAAGGCTCAGTATCCGGCATCCACTTCGCAATCGGTAATTCGTGATTTGGTTTTCGATGAGCGTCAGCGTGAATTCCTTTTTGAAGGCAAGCGTTATTTCGACATTGTACGTCGTGCGCGTCGTGAAGGTAGTGTGACGGCCTTGGTTAATACGTACTTGTTGCGCAAATATGTGGCTATGAGTTTGAATCAAACTACGGTGCTCAGCAAAATTAACGATATTGATGCCATTTATATGCCTATCCATCAGGATGAATTGCGTTTGAATTCCTTGTTAGAACAGAATGCATTTTATAAAACTTCGGAAGATATCTCTAAAAATTGACGATTATGAACAAAATACATAGATTATTCAAGTGGGGACTGTGGTCGGTGGCGGTTTTGTGCCTCTCTGGCATGCAGATGTCTTGCAATAGCGATGATATTGATGCTGATGCCATGTACACGTTTACGGGTGAGACGGTGGCATCGTTTTGCCAGAACGATCCAGAGTTGTCGGACTTTTACCAACTGATAACCAAGTGTGGGGCAGATGCTTTATTGGAGGTTTATGGTCACTATACTTGTTTTATACCCAATAATGATGCTATTGCCGCTTATTTATCGGAGAACAATAGGTCCTTGGATGACATCACGGTCGAGGAAGCGCAAAAGATTGTGTACAACTGTGTTATCAGAGGTACTGCGGAATATACTTCACAGGAGTTTGTTGCTGGTTCTTTGTCTTCTATGACTTTGTCTGAGCGTCATTTGATTCTTTCGTTTACTACTTCAACGGATAACAGACGGGAGATTTGGGTAAATGGACAGGCTCGTGTGGAACGTTTAGATCAGGAAGTGCACAACGGAGTAATCCATGTGGTGAACAAGGTTATCCAACCTTCAGAAATGACTCTTTTGGAGGTGATGCAAAATAATGAGAACCTGACTATATGGGCTATGGCTTATGAGGCTTCCGGTTTGAATGAAGGGATGGAGAAACTTTATGATGAAAGTTATGTGAATACTTATGGGTCGGATATGTATCAATATGGCGACTATAAGTTGCATGTGCCGACGAGCCGCCGTTATGGTTGGACTGCTTTTTGCGAGCCGGATGAATTGTTGAGGCAGGCAGGAATTACGGGTAATACTCGCGAAGAGATTTTGGTAAGTTTGGAGAACTATGCCCGTACGTATTACGGTTCTGAGGATTTGGGTAATTATAGGAGCGAGAAGAATCCGTTACATCGTTTCGTCGCTTATCACTTGCTGAACCGTCAGATGGCCACGAATGACATGGTGTTCGATACGCCGGCAGCATTGATTAATCCGACGTATGCGGATAAATTGGTAGAATATTATGAAACCATGTACACTTATCGCATCATGGAAATCAAGGCCGGTAATAAGATTAACCAGCAATCCAATGGAGATTATGTGGGCATAGACGAGGCGAATAGCAACATCGAAGCATTGAACGGTTACATCCATACACTGAAGAATATATTGGTGTATGACGACGCGGTAATGCGTAATGATGTATTGCACAAACGTATCCGTTTCGATGCCATGTCATTACCTCCACAGTTGACTAACAATAATATTCGTTGGCATAATGTGGATATTTCCGATGCAAATGGATATACGGTCACTCCGGATTATTGTGGGGAGTATTTTACATTTAACGATGCTTGCTCGTGTCTGATGTGGGGAAGTCAAGGGTGGGCGGCTTTCCAAGGTGACGAAATCAATATGAAGGACAATTATGACTTCACTTTGCGCTTGTTGCCAGTTCCGCCTGGAAATTGGGAGTTCCGTATCGGCTATAATGCCGAAGGATGGCGTGGTATGGGACAAATCTATTTTGATGGGGTTATCACAGGGACGCCTGTTGATTTAAAAATCGGAGACGTGCAAGGCGATGCCCGTACGGGATGGGTGGCCGATGAATCTACTGCGGACGATGGAGTGGAAAATGATAAGATGATGCGTAATTTGGGATACATGAAGGCACCAGAATCTTGTTGGTATGCACATGATAACATTCCGCTTAGGGATTGGTATAAAGCTTTGCGTTACATTGTAAACCAGTATAGTTTCCAAGATTATGGGGCACATAAGTTGCGTATGCGTAGTGTGGATTTCGCAGGTCGTGAATTTTCCATTGACTATTTCGAGTTTATCCCGGTGGATATGATTCGTGATGAGGATCGCTTGTAATAACTATTAAGAAAGTAAGAACAAATGAAACAAATAAATAAAGGAATCATCTGTTTGTTATCGGGGATGGCGTTGTTCGTTTCCTGTAATGACGAGTGGGATGCGCACTATGACCGGAATGGTAGTGTGCCTCAGGTCAGCTTGATGGACTTACTCCGTAATGATGCATCGTTAAGTACTTTCACGCAAATAGTGGAGGTAACGGGGACTGATAGTTTGCTTGTATCCAATCAAACCTACACGGTATGGGCACCAGTAAATGAGGCTCTAATAAATGTGGATATGACAGACCGAGCTGCCTTGGAACGTTTGGTGAAAAACCATATTGCTCGTTACACTAACCCTACTTCTACGCAGCCTGGAAAGTATATTTATATGCTTAATGGTAAGCGTATGGCATATGATGATGCAGAGTCGTTCAATGGAACATCTTTGGAGGATGGTAATGAACGGGCGATTAATGGTGTTTTGCATAAGTTGAGGGACACTATTCCTTACCGTTATAATTTCTATGAATATTTGTCTGTCTATCCTGAGTATTCCAAAGTGTATGAGTTCATCAATCGCTTCGTGGAGAAAAGGTATGATGCGTCAGCTAGTGTAGGAACGGACTCGGTGTTTGTGGATTATAACCCGATGCTTTATTCTTATTATTATGGTATTGGGCATATCGATGATGAGGACTCGCTCTATACTATGATTTTGCCGGATAACGCGGCTTGGGATAAAGCTTATGCTCATATCAGTCCTTATTTTACGACATATAATGCAAACGAAGCTGTGGCAGACTCCATTCGCGATGTGCAGACAGGGCAAGCTATTCTGAATGGCTTAACATTCAGAGGAAAGGTCGATGATCCGGCATCAAAGGATTCTTTAGTAACGGTTACTGGAAATGTGATTTATCAGACGAGCCGTTATTTTGCACCTTATACGAAACTGGATGCTTCCAACGGGCTGATGTACTTAGCGGAGGGGGATTTGATTTTGGATGATACTTGTACTTGGAATAAAGAAATTCTAGTGGAAGCTGAGTATTTGAATGGGCGGACTACGAGTACCAGTACGAGCGCTTACGTGCGCAATACTGATGTAAATAGTGCCGTGCAAGGCGTGAGCAACAATAGTTATTTGGAGGTGACCAATGCTACAGGTACGGCGGAAGTCACTTTCGAAATTCCTCAGATTTTGGCTGGCAAATATGACGTATATGTGGATTTTGTTCCACCTGTCATTGACGGAGTTGCTTTGGCCGAGGAAAAAACGCGGTTGGAGTTCCGTTTGGTTTATCCACGTGCAGACAGAAATGGTACTTCTAATATATCGCGTGACGATGATGATGATCCGGATTTGATTATCGGCGGGGACAGCGTTGGCGATAACAAAGTGAAGACTTTGAAAGTTTGGAGTGCATTGGAGTTGCCCGCAGCCAATTATTATGATGGAATGTGGTTTATGGATGAGAATAATTCCACAGATGACGTAAAGGTGCGTACAACGCTTCGTATTCGTACCAATGTGAAAGCTTCGGAGGTAAATGTGAAATATCGTCGTCGTTTTCGAGTAGACCGTATTCGTTTTGTGCCTGTACCTTGATTTGTTAATCCTTAAAGCATGATGAGTTATGTATTCTATATTTAATTCTTATTTGTTGAAACTTACGGGAACTGTGGCCGGTTTAGCTTTCTTCTCTTTTGCCTTAAAGGGCCAGGAGACGGCTCACGTAGACTCGATAAAAACCGGGCAGACTGAAAAGGTTCAGATGCCTTACCATGTGAAGGGGCGAGTAGTAGATGCCGTGACGGGGCTAGGCTTTGCCGGTGCTCGTATTACAACTCCTGATGTAAACGTATCAGCGATGACTGATGAAAATGGTGACTACGAGATAGGATTGCCCGATTTGCGGGTACCGCTTTATGTAGATGCGCCGGGATATTCCCGACAAGTGGTAGCCGTTAAAGGGCGTACAGAAGTGAATGTGTCGCTCTATACCGTACCGGGGCATTCTTATTATGACGATGAAATGTCCGTGTCGGACGGACGGGTTGTGGTGGACGGTTTTACGGCAAGCGCGTTAAGCATGACGGAAGATATGAATTCTTTATTGGCCGGTCAGATGCGTACGTCTGCCCGTTCGGGTGAGCCTGGGGCAAGTGCTTCCTATTTTGTGCGTGGTTACAATTCTTTAAATCTTTCTTCCCAACCTTTGTTTGTGGTGGATGGTGTAGTCTGGCAGATGCAGGATGAGGGAATCTCTATTGTGGATGGTTATTACAATAACCCTTTGACTTTGCTTGACCCGTCAGATATAGATAAGGTAACGGTATTGAAGAATGGTTCGGCTATTTGGGGCACACGAGGAGCAAATGGCGTTGTGTTGATTCAAACTAAGCGTGCCGGAGAGATGGCGACGAAGATCGATGCTAACATTTCTTTTGGATTTCAGACACCCTTTGAGACATTGCCAGTAATGGGAGCTGATGCCTACCGTCGTTATGCCACTGATGTTATGTCTGGTATGGATCGGCATGAAGTGGAAGATTTCCAGTTCACGAATGATGACCCTTCGCGGTCTTTTTACCGTGCTGTACATAATAATACTGATTGGATGGATGAAATCAACAAAACAGCTTTTATCCAAAATTATGGTATCTCTGTGTCGGGTGGTGACGACATAGCTCTTTACCGTTTCTCTCTGGGGTATGCTCAAAATAATGGAAACATAGATGGAACAAAGTTTGATCGTCTGAATGTGCGCTTCAATTCAGACATCAAGTTGACGGACGAATTTAAGATATTGTTCGACATCGCTTATACGCAGACCGGACATAAGGTGACTTTTGATGGATTGGATCGAATGCGCTCACCGTATTATCTTGCATTGGTAAAGTCGCCACTTTATTCTCCTTATCAATATAATGAGAGTGGTTCTTTAAGCGGTCGTTTGACGGATGTGGACGAGTTGAATTATGGTAACCCGTTGGCTTTGTTGGAGAAAGATAATATGCCGACGCTCGATAAATATCGTTTCACGCTGAACCTGCGTCCGACTTACCAAATTACCGACCGTTTGGAAGCTGCTGCTCTTTTCGGTTTCTCTTATGATAAGGAGAATGAAGATTTGTTCATTCCGGATGCAGGCGTAGCGAATGAGCCGCTTTACAATGATTTGGGTGAAGTGTATGCTACGGCATTGAACGAAGTTCGCAGTTCTATGGCTCGGCAGACTTCCCTTTCGTTGGACGCTTATTTGAAATGGGATATTTTGAAAGGATACCGGCACAATCTGTCCGCAGCCTTGGGCTATCGTTTTTATAACGACTATTTCAAATATACATATGGTCAGGGCTACAATACGGGTTCTGACTATATGACAGCTTTGTCCAATACGACGAGTGACTTGCGTTATCTTTTCGGGACGGAATACATGGATCGTAACATGTCTTGGTATTTGAATGCGGATTATGGTTTTATGAACAAGTATTTCCTGAATATCGGAATGTCGATGGAGACTTCTTCTCGTTTCGGTAACGAAGCCGGAGGAATAGACTTGTGCGGTGTGTCGTGGGGATATTTCCCGTCGGTCAGTGGAGCTTGGCTCATTTCTTCCGAGAAATTCATGCGTAATGTGGATTTTATCAACAATTTGAAGTTGCGTGTGGCCTATACGATGACGGGTAACGGTAATTTGCCTGTTTATGCCAACCGTACTTATTTCACTTCTTCTTTGGTGGCTAATGATGCTGTGGGCGTGGTATTGAGCAATATCGGGAATGAAAAGTTGAGATGGGAAACCACTGGCCGGGCTAACGTAGGATTTGATTTTAGCATTTTGGCGAACCGTTTGAACATGAATATCGACTATTTCTATTCCAAAACGAAAGATTTGGTGACGCTCCGCTCTTTGAACGAAGAAGCTGGTTTACAGTATTATTATGACAATAATGGTGAAATGGAGAACCGGGGCTTTGAGATTGCAGCCAATGCTCGTATCGTGGATACGAAAGATTTCAAGTTCAATGCAGGGTTGACCGTAGGCCATTATAAGAATAAAATTACGTCCTTGCCCAATGGCAGTTTCACTACGGAAGTAGCCGGAGGAACGGTATTGACTACGCAAGGACAGCCGGCAGGTGTGTTTTATGGTTATCAGACCGACGGGGTATATGTCACAGCTCAGGAAGCTGCGGATGCCGGGCTTGCCATTCTTTCTTCTTCGGGCCAGCGTATTCCGTTCTCGGCTGGCGACATGCGTTTCGTGGATCATTCCAAAGACGGTATCATCGGGGAAGATGACCGCGTGGTCATCGGTGACCCGAATCCGGATATCTATGGTAATTTTAACTTGAACTTCCGCTGGCGTGATTTGGAACTGGGAGCACTTTTTACTTATTCTTTGGGTAATGATGCCTACAATGCCTTACGTGCCAACTTGGAGTCGGGCAACAGTTTGTCCAACCAAAGCATAGCCATGGAGAACCGTTGGATGGCAGATGGCCAAGTGACAGATATTCCTCGTGCCACTTATGACGACCCGATGGGGAATGCCCGTTTCTCAGACCGTTGGATTGAGGATGCATCCTATTTGAAGTTTAAACGCCTGATGTTGTCATACCGTGTTCCGGTACGTTCCACTTCATTCCTGCAAGGAGTATCGGTATGGGCTGCAGTGAACAATCTTTGCACGTTGACGAAGTATTTGGGTACGGATCCTGAATTTTCATACAACCAGTCTGTGCTTTACCAAGGTGTGGATGCTGGGTTGACACCACAATCTCGTTCGTTTCAGATTGGGGTGAAATTGAATTTGTAATGCAAAATAAGAAAGTGAATATGAAGACATTTATCAAAAACTATATGAAAGCTGTGGGTGTCGTTTGTGCTTGTATGGCAGCTTTCCCGGCCTGTACGGATATGATGGAGACAGATTCTACTACGGTGGGTTTTGAGGAGGACAACCGTTTGGATTCTCCAAATGATTCCCTTTATTCTGTGTTGGGTATCCTTTCGCAGGTGCAACGTTTGGGCGACCGTTATGTGTTGCTGGGAGAGTTGCGTGGCGACTTGATGGAAGCTACTGCGGATGCCCATGTAGATATTCAGGAGATTTCCAATTTTAGTGTTTCGTCGGGTAATGAATATGCCTCGTTTTATGATTATTACAATGTCATTAATAATTGTAATTATGCCATTGCGAAGATGGACACGAATATTGTGTTTTACGAAGATAAGGTTATGATTCCCGAATATGCGCAAATCAAAGTTATCCGTGCTTGGACGTATTGGCAGTTGGGATTAGCTACTGGACAAGTAAGTTGGATAGAAGAACCTGTACTAAGTCTTGAATCTGCACTTAAAAATTATCCGCAGAAGAATCTTGAAGACTTGGCACAGTTGCTCATTGACGATCTGACCCCGTATGTGGGTGCCCGTGCATTGGATTATGGAACGATTGACAATTTTGATTCTCGCAAAATGTTTTTCCCGGTAGATATGGTGTTGGGGGATTTATACTTGTTCTTGGGGCGTTATGCAGATGCTGCTACAGCTTACTATCGCCTTATTGATAAGCGTAAATTGACTCTGACCAGCTCTTATGGTAACTATTGGAACAATACCGCTCGTACGAGTGCGTCTGGGGGATGGATGTCAGCTTATGTGAATGTCGGTTCCAACGAATTGCTTTCTTCTTTGGTTTACAGTTCCCGTCCGGATTCTTACCATCCGCAATTGGTACGTTGGTCATACAATGAAGTCCCATCGATTGTACCGACAGTTTCTTTTACGGATTGGATGTCGCGTGTGACACATTATTATGCTGCCGAGAATACAACTCGTATACAGGGATTCTTTACGGGGGATTTGCGTGGACAGTTTGAATTCCCGAACGGTACTACTTCATCTGTCTCTTACAGCACCAATGGTTTAGGGGATTATAAGGGTGTGCTTATTGATAAATTCTATTCTTTGTCTGTATCCGGTGGGGTAGAAGATCCGGAGAATGAGATTTTGGGAGGTTTGCGTTATGTGCGTAATTTGCCGGTATACCGTGCGTCACAAGTTTATTTACGTTTGGCTGAGGCTATTAACCGTTATGGTCGTCCGGCAACGGCTTTTGCTATATTGGCATACGGGTTGAACAAGACGACGTTGGCTAATGCTTCGAGAATTCCTGTAGGTGAACGTACAGGGGAGATGTTCTTGGATTTTACATCAGATACGTATGATAATAATGTGGGGACTGCCACTCGTGGTCGTGGTCGGGCTATTGGCTATACCGGTTCGGATTATCTCATTCCGGATTATACACCGTATGATATAGTAACGGAAACAGATGAGGAAACGGGTGAGGAAGTAGAAAGAAAAGTGGTTTCTACAGATCCTGTCCGTTTAGCTGCTGCCAAAGCTGATTCTATTGAATATGTAGAAAACTGTATCATTGATGAGATGGCCGCTGAGACGGCTTTTGAGGGCAGTCGTTTCTTCGATTTGATGCGTATTGCACGTCATCGTGGACAGTGGCCAGCTTATGCGGCCGAAAAAGTAGCCGCTCGTTTTGAAGATGGGAAGGGTGACTTACAAGTCCGGTTAATGGACGAGGATGCATGGTTCTTGAAATAAAAAGAAAGTTTATTAAATATTTGGAGGATTTTGATATGAAAAAACTTGTAATGAAGGTCATGTTAGGATGTGCACTCTTTGGAGTTGCCAAAGCGACTGCACAAAATCCATTGTCGTTTGAGACAGATTTCACCTTGGGGGATATAGGGGGATGGTCGAGCCATCGGAGCCGCGCATTTGTGGCCGATTTTAATAATGACGGATTGATGGATATGTTTTGGAATGGCACATCCGAGAACAAAGGGTGGCAGGCGCGTAGCGTATTGATTAAAAATTTAGGAGACAGGCAGTTTGAGGGCGTATGCGATGCCATTCTGGAAAAGGATACAACCTATAATAAGGTATATTCCAAAGATACGATTTGGATAGATAAAGACAATGACAAGTATGAGTTGCAAGATTCTATCTTTGACGGTAAGGTGGTCATGGATACGGTGGTCAGCGAGACTTTTGTAGGTATGGCTAACGGATTGCCACGTACTGCGTTCGGGCAAGGAAGCCAACCTATCGATTTCAACAATGACGGTTTGGTCGACTTCATTATCCTTAATACTGGCGGGAATGACACGGGCACGCCTCAAGGTTATGTGTTGGTTATTAATAAAGGAAATTGGCAATTTGAGGTTCTGGAGGATGCTTTGCTTTCAAGTGTAGGAGGATTGTCTTCTAATACAGGTGGAGGAAATTTCAATGAAGATACTCCTTACGGCTCATTGGTGACAGGTGACTATGACAAAGATGGTTTTACGGACGTATTGCTTTGTGGCAATGGGCCTTCAGGGCGTTATACGATGCTGTTGCGTAATGTGAATGGAGACCATTTCGAGGAGGCAAAGGTTTTTAATCCATTGCCATTTGACGAAGAGCCTACCAAGATGGGGCTTTTTGAGGAAACCGATGGCGGGTTGGATCCGGAAACAGGTTTGCCTGTCCCCGGAGAATATACAGAGGTACCGACAATGCGGCCGAAACAAATGTCTCACGGTTCGGTGGTGTTCATTGATTTGGATGGAGACGGTTGGTTGGATATTGTGACTACCGGCTATTGTGACGGGCGTGACAACATGACGGTTACGGGGGTGGAACAAGGCGGCAACCAAATCCGTTTCTACCGCAATTTGCAGAATGGTGAGTTTCAGGATGTAACCAATTCGCCTTCTTTGATTGAGTCGGCCAGTCAAGTCTTGGATGCTTATGGCATGGCAAAGGACGGCACCGTGGCTGATGTTTTCCGTGCTTGGGGATGTGAAGAGGGTATCACTATAGCCTTAGATTTTGACCAAGATGGACGCACAGATTTGATGCAATTAGGTACGCAGGGCTGTTCCAACGGTTGGGGAGGCCAGCGTGAATTGAAGCAGGCCAACTGTTTGCGGAACATATCGGATGAAAATGGTTTCCGTTTGGAAGAGATTGCTACAGATATCACTCCGGCAGCCCAATCCGCTTCTACCCGTTTTATTTGGGTGGACCTCAACGGGGATGATTATCCCGATTATATGACGACGGGCTGGACATCCAAAGTCAATCCGGCTACAGGAGAAGCTGCCGGTTGGGGACGTTTCGTGGATTTAAGTGATAACAGTACTTCCTATAATACCTATTTCTTTGAAGATGGTGCTAATGAGCTTTGGGGTGGCTATTTGGCTAAGAGCGGCCCGGGCGTGAACAGTTTCGGAGATTTCGATAATGACAACAACATGGAACTCCTTACTTCGGATTATACCGGTAGCCCGGACAACGGGCGTAATGATCAGCAGGTCATCAGTTGGAATAACTCAGGTGTGGAGTTTACGGCTCCTAATGAAATAGGTGAAATCACGGCTACGGCTGAGAAGGGGCGTGTATTGGTAAAATGGGAAGCTTCAGAGATGAACAATGGTAATGACGCGATGTTCAATGTTTATATTCAGAATAAGGAGACTGGTGCGATGCGTATGGTTGTACCGGCTAATATCGAGACAGGTAAACAGTTGTCCTATGCTATGTTCGGTTGCTATGTGAACACAGGCAACGAGGATGGTGAGGCATCCTATTTGTTCGACAAACTTCCTGTGGGTGAATATATTGTGGGTGTACAGGCTGTGAATTACGCTTATCAGGCTACGGCATGGACCACGACAGAAGTGGCAGTGTCTGAGAGTGATTATGATGGTGTGGCTTCACAGGCTGTGGCACGGGGTATGCAAGTTGTTGTCGACGGCGATGCTATTATCGTGACGAGTGCTGATGATACGCAAGTGAATATTTACAATATGCAAGGTGCCGAGGTGGGTCGGGGCATGACGAATGAGGCTATTACCGTAAACGGTAAGGGTGTGTTCGTTGTGAAATCCGGCAGTAAGGTTGCTAAGATTGTAAAATAAAGAAGCACAGTTTAAGTGATTAACTGTGAATTAGGTTAGGTTGTTTGGCCCGGGACGCCTGTGAAGGTATTCCGGGTCTTTTCTTCTATCGGAAGTTCGGATTGTGCCCGAGGAGTCCTGTTTGTTAAGTCAGTCCTGCGTCAATACCGCTGTTTTTTGGAGTAAATGGATTTCATAGGGACGTTCCGTGAGAGTTATTTTTGTAGTCGGAAGATATTGAATAAAATTATATAGTTTGAGTTTTTAAAGAATAAGGAATGAAAAAGAAGTTTTTATTTGCCGCTTTCTTGATATGCGGTGCGATTTCGTCCGTGGCCGAAGAGAAGCCCAGGTACAAAGATGCTTCGTTGCCTGTAGAGGAACGGGTAGAGGACTTGCTGCGCCGGATGACCCTTCATGAAAAAGTATTGCAATTGCAGAACAACTCTACGAGTGACATTAATGCCATTGAAAATACTTATAAGGGAGGAAGTCCGGGGAGCGTACATGAAATGAGCAAGTCGGCCAAGGAGGCTGCGTTATTGTTCAATAAAATGCAAGAATATTTGCTTACGCAGAATCGTTTGGGGATTCCGGCCTTGGTAACGGTGGAAGGCATCAATGGGGTGACACAAAACGGGTGCACGATATTTCCGCAGGCTATTGCACAGGGTTCGACGTTTAACCCGGAATTAGTGGAAGAAATGTCCCGTGCCATCGGGCGTGAATCCCATGTCATCGGTATTCGCCAGTTGCAATGCCCCGTGTTGGACATCGCACGAGATTTGCGTTGGGGACGTGTAGAGGAGACCTTTGGCGAGGATCCTTTTCTAATCGGTGAGATGGGAACGGCTTTCGTACGTGGTTCGCAGGCCGAGGGTGTAGGAGCCATGCCGAAGCATTTCGTGGCACACGGTACGCCTACGGGCGGATTGAACTGTGCCTCCGTGCCGGGAGGTGAGCGCGAGTTGCGTAACCTTTATGCCTATCCGTTTGCCAAAGTCATCCAGAATGCCGATCCGGTGTCCATCATGGGATGTTATAGTGCATACGACGGGATACCCGTGGCGCATTCAGCCCATTTCATGACCGACTTGTTGCGTGGGGAATTAGGTTTCAAAGGCTTTGTATATTCCGATTGGGGCTCGGTAGACCGCCTGAAGTCGTTCCATTTTGCTGCAGAGACTTCGGAAGAGGCTGCCCGTAAGGCTTTGATAGCAGGTATAGATATGGATGTGTACGACTGGGCTTATCAGACATTGGAAGACCAAGTGAACAAAGGCATATTGGATGAAGCATACGTGGACCGCGCTTGTCGCCGCGTGCTGGCTGCCAAGTTCCGCCTTGGTGTTTTCGATGACCCTTACGGCGACCCGGATAAAGTGGATAAGGTGGTGCGCAGCAAGGCACATGTGGCATTGGCCAAGAAAGTGGCAGACGAAAGCATCGTGCTTTTGGAGAATAAGAATGATATTTTGCCGCTCGACCTGAAAAAATACAAGTCTATTGCCGTGTTAGGACCGAATAGTAATTACGGCGTGGCAGGTGATTACGGTTGGGTGGAATTTGACAATCGTGAATGTGTTACGCTTTTCGACGGGTTGAAACAGGCCGTAGGCAAGGATGTGCAGGTAAATCAGTTGGACGGTTGCGATTGGTGGAGTCAAAAGGATGACGGTATTGCCGCAGCAGTGGAATTGGCTCGGAAAAGCGATATTGCCATTGTGGCAGTCGGTACGCGTAGTGTTTGGCTGGGTCGGGGCGCGAAAGGAAAGAACGTGACTTCGGGCGAGGGATTCGACCTCTCCTCGCTGGATTTGCCCGGCAAGCAGTTGGACCTGCTGAAGGCGGTGAAAGCTACCGGTAAGCCTGTTGTCGTAGTGCTCATTTCCGGTAAACCCTTGGTTATGACTTGGGCCAAAGAGCATGCTGATGCCGTGGTATTGCAGTTCTATGGCGGTGAACAGCAGGGAAATGCCATGGCCGATGTCTTGTTGGGCAAAGTGAACCCCTCAGGACGTCTGAATGTATCGTTCCCTCGCAGTACGGGTAACACGCCGTGTTATTATAATTATTATCCTTCCGACCGCGAGCAAGTGTTCGACCAAGGTGGAAGTTATGAGGAACCAAACGGCCACTATATTTTCGAGAAGCCTTACGCATTGTGGAATTTCGGCCGTGGTTTGAGTTACACCGACTTCGAATATACCGATGTGCACCTGAGCGATACGGTATTCTCGGGCCAAGGCAAGCTGAGTGTGACGTTGAAAGTGAAAAATACCGGTCGGAGAGACGGAAAGGAAGTCGTACAACTATATGTACGTGATAAATTCAGCTCGGTGGTCATGCCCATTCAGCAACTGAAGGCTTTCAAGAAAGTGGAAGTGCCGGCGGGCGGTGAGGTGGAAGTACGTTTGGAGATGCCTATCGATGAATTGGCATTCTACAACGAGACTTTGCACCGTCTGGTAGAGCCGGGCGAATTTGAAATACAAGTCGGACATGCCTCAGACGACATCGTGTTCCGGAAGACAATAGTAGTAAAATAATTCCCTTTTCAGGCCGCTTTTCCCGTTGAGGAAGCGGCCTGAAGCATTTTTTCTATTTTTTGCGCCGTAATTCTTGCGGCTTTTCTGTTTTTTTTAGTCTCTTTGTGACTGTGAATGTAATGCTTGGAAAATTAACTCTTAAACGAATAGCAATGAAAATAGATTGGATACGTATTTCAAAGAAAATGTTCATACTGTCCTTATGGACTGTGCCGATGGCTGTGCAAGCCGACGATATCGTCGTGACGGACGGGATGTGGAAAGTCACTTATATGGAAGGTGAGAAAGCCTTTCGTATTAATGCTCTGAATGAAGAGGGTGCTGCGCGGAAGTGCGTAGTGAATCATTCGGCTTCTGCCGCTCGTTATGATAATACCGAAGGGGAGGCGCGTGAGGTGACCACAGCTTCCTTTGCCGAGGTCTCTTATGATGAGGCTGCAGTGGATGATGAATTTGGAACGGGCAAGTGCTATACTTTTACTTTCAGTCTTCCTGAGAATGGTGACGGGGTGACGATGAAACAACGTTTTTATATCTATTCCGGACAGGACTATATGTTGACAGACCTTTCCTTGGAAGGGGATGCTGCTATCCGAAGCAATTATTTGGCTCCGATCTCGGTCGGAACGGCTTATACGCTTTATATGTCCAATGACGGAAACCGGATGCTGAAAGTGCCGTTTGATAATGACGGTTTCGGACGTTATGGAAAATATAAGATGAGTGGTGAAGTCACTTCATACGAGGTGTCGGTTCTGTATGAAGGAAGCAGTCGGGAAGGTTTGGTGTTGGGCTCAGTAGACCATAATTTGTGGAAAAGTGCCATCACTGCCAACTTGTCGAATAACGGGGCTGTGAATGAACTTCATGTATATTCTGGCGCGTCAACTTCAGAAACGCGTGATGTTATTCCTCATGGTAAGGTGAACGGGCCGGTGATTACTTCTGCCCGTATGCTGATTGGCTATTTCGATGATTGGCGTACAGGGATGGAGACATTTGCAGATGCCAACAATCTTGTGGCACCGCGTACGGAAAGCTGGACGCTTGGCACGCCTTTCGGTTGGCAGAGTTGGGGAGTATTGGCCGAGAAAAACTCATACGCTACCGATGTGGAGATTTCAGATTATTATCATGAAGTGCTGGTTCCAGGCGGCTTTTGCAATAATCAAGGGAATATCGTATTCAGCCTTGACGCAGGGGACGGCATGAGCAATACTGAACATTTGAACTTTATAAACCAATGCAAGGAGAAGAACCAAGTGGTGGGTTGTTACAGTACGCCTTTCTCCATGTGGAGCGGAGAGAATCCTAACTGGGACGATATCTTAGGGCAAGCTGCCGACGGGACAAAGTGGACGCGCTGGGATGTTGTACTCAAAGCGGATGGTAAACCCATTTGGTATGATGGTGCTTATTGTATGGACCCCACACATCCATATACGAAGAGTGCTATGGCAAATTTCTTGCGTACGCAGGCCACATACGGTTTTAAATACGTGAAAATGGACTTCGTGAACTGTGGTATTGTACAGGCAGACTCTTATTATAATCCCGAAGTAACTACAGCGGTGGCGGCTTATAACGAGGGTATGGACTACATTCGGCGTCAGATGGATAAATATGCAATGTTTGCTGCCTTTTCTATCGCGCCGCTTTTCCCTTATCAGTATGCTAATTCAAGGCGTGTCGCTTGTGACACGTGGGGGTCTATCGGCCATTCGGAATATTGTATGAATGCCATATCCGGCGGATGGTGGACCGATCGTCTTTTCCAATACAATGACCCAGACCATTTGGTGCTTATAGGGACTGGTGACCAGTTGAACAATACGATTGGTGAAAACCGTGCGCGTTTCACTACCGGGGCTGTGACGGGCATGTTGCTTGTGGCTGATAATTTCAGTTTGAATGACCGTTCTGGTCGAGGTTGGGCAGAACGGTCGCGAGAAGTGGCGCAGACGGTCATGATGAATAAAGACATTAACGAGATGGCGGATATGGGACGTTCTTTCAAACCTGTATATGGTTATAAGGAATATAATGGAAATTACGACGGAGCGGAAAACTTCTTCATGTTCGATAACGATAAATATCTGTACGTAGCGGCGTTTAATTATCAGGAAAATGAGCTTTCGGGTAGTATACCATTGGAGTTGCTGGATATTTCTTCCGATGCTTTTTCCGAAGTGCGTGAGCTTTGGACGAATGAATTAGTAAAAGTAGACGGGAGCTTACCGTATAGTGTTCCAGAGAAAGATGTACGTGTGTACCGCTTTAAGAAAACGGGAGGCAGTGGAGTGAAAGACATGGAAAATGAAGCAATGGCTCGAACGAAAGTCGTACCCCTCGGAGGAAAGCGTTTGATGGTTTATTCCGGTAAAGATATGAATCGCATAGAGGTCTATGATATGCAGGGACGTCTGAACGGTACGAGGGACTTGTCAGGTCGTACCCAAGTGGAATTGGACTTGCCACATTTCAACGGTATGGCTCTGGTGAGGATTCACTATGCTGATGGAACGAAAGAAGTCTGCAAAACTTTGGTATATTAAAAGATTGTGATATAATTATATGAAAATGAGTAAGAAAGGAGTGATTTGCACAATGTGGTGCGCATGCCTGTTCCCGGCTGTGGCGGCTATGGCGGAAGATGTGGTCATCAAGGCGGGCGATTTGCGCATCACGTACGTAGAGAATGGAAAACAATTCAATGTGGAGTATAATGGCGGGAAGGCTTACCGGCCCGTATTCATGGGGTCGGTGCCGGAGGCTACGTACGACATCCATGGTAAGGACGGTTTCCGTATCAGTTCGGCTTCGTGCGCGGAGGCCGACTACCAGAAGCGGACGGTGAACGATGCCTTTGGAAAGGGGACGTGCCATACGTTTGTCTTCTCATCGCCTGCCAGTGGCGACGACGTGACCCTTACGCAAGAGTTTTACGTATATGAGGGACGGGATTACGTGTTGACGGATGTCGTATTGAAGGGGGATGCTTCCCTTCGTTCCAACTACCTTGCACCCGTAGCGGTGGCTACGCCCTACGACCTGTACGCTCCGGCGCAGACGAACCGCATGTTGAAAGTGCCTTTCGACAATGACGGTTTCGTACGTTACCATAAGAACCGTTTGACGGGCGATATGACCTCTTACGAGGTTTCCGCGCTTTACGCGGGAGAGAGTCGCCGGGGCATCGTGCTGGGTTCGGTGGAGCATAACCGCTGGAAGAGTGCGGTGGAGGTGAAAGCTTCGGGCGACAGTCGCGTGGAAGCGTTGAAGGTGTTCTCCGGTGTGTCGAACCGGGAAACGCGCGACGAGCTGCCGCATGGGAAGGTGCGGGGACCGGAGGTACGTTCGGCATTGATGTTCATCGGAGCTTTTGCCGATTGGCGTAATGGAATGGAGGAGTATGCCCGGGCCAATACTTTGGTGCAACCCATGCGTAAGACATGGAAGCGTGGTACACCCTTTGGCTGGCAGAGCTGGGGTGTGATGTCGGACCGGAATGGCTATGACGTGGACGTGGCTGTTTCCGAATACTTCAAGGAGACATTGAAACCGAACGGATTTTGCAACAGCCAAGGCATCAACATCATGAGTATCGATGCTTGGGATGGCATGAACAGCGAGCAACGCACCAAGTTCACGGAAGTGGCGAAGAAGAACGGTCAGGTGCCTGGCTCGTACGTCACGCCTTTCTGTTTGTGGTGGAACGAAGACATGTTGTATAGGAAGATTTGCGAAGGCAGTCAATATACAGGGTATGAATGTGTGATCAAGGTGAACGGTAAACCGGCCAAACTGGACGGTGCGTATTGCCTCGACCCCACGCATCCCGGAACGAAAGAATTTATCAGCCGTGAAGTGCAGAACAAGAAAAAAGAGGGGTTTGAATACTTGAAAGTGGACTTTACCAGCAACGGCATGGTGCAGGCCGACTCCTATTATAATAAGGACGTGACCACGGCCGTGGAGGCTTATAACGAAGGTTTCTCCCACTTCATCAGCGAGGTGGACAAAGGCGAACCGATGTTCATCGCCCTTTCCATCGCTCCGATATTCCCTTATCAGTACGGGAACTCACGCCGTATCGCTTGCGACACTTGGGGCAAGATCGGACAGTCGGAATACAGCCTGAACGCCGTGTCGGGCGGTTGGTGGACGAATGAGTTCTACCAGTATAACGACCCGGACCATCTCGTGCTGGTAGGAAACGATGCCGATAAGGAAACGGAAGGCGAGAACCGTGCCCGTATCACCAATGGTGCCGTGTCGGGGATGGTATTGGTGTCGGACAATTACAGCTTGGAGGACAAGTCCGGACGTGGGGATGCCAAACTTTCCCGCGAACGCGCCCAAAAGATTTTGATGAACAAGGACGTAAACGAAATGGCGGATTTCGGACGTTCGGCCCGTCCGGTGTATGGCTATCGTGAGTACAACGACAAGGGCGACGGAGCGGAGAACTGTTTCGTCTTGGATACGGAAAAGTATTTGTATGTGTCTGTTGTGAACTATAAAGACAATCAGATTGCCGGTAAGGTGGCTTTGGAGCGTTTGGGACTTTCCCCGTCTTCTTTCTCTTCGGTCAAGGAATTGTGGAGCGGAGACGACGTGAAGGTCGGCAAGGACGGCCTTTCTTACACCGTACCCGGAAAAGACGCCAAGATATACCGTTTCTTAAAAAAATAGGGACGTCATGAGAGAAGTACTTTTTTCGGCCGTTCTATTCGGTTTTATAGGTTTCTGTGCTCCCGCCGGGGCACAGGAACATATTGCCCGCGAATACATCGAATGGTCCGATGTCTGGTTGACGGGGGCCAACCAGACGGACAAGCCTCACGTCCTGTTGCTCGGCAATTCCATCACGAGAGGGTATCACCCCAAAGTCGAAAAGTTGTTGGAAGGCAAAGCCTACGTAGGGCGGCTTTCCGGTTCGAAGAGTGTGGGCGACCCGGCCTTGCTCGATGAAGTGGCGGCCATACTGAAGCACAATCATTTCGACGTGATTCATTTCAACAATGGTTTGCATGGCTTCGATTATACGGAGGAAGAGTATGCGGAGGCCTTTCCAGAGTATGTGGCGTTGATCAGGAAGTACGCGCCTGATGCAAAACTGATTTGGGCCACGATTACGCCGGTACGGCAAGGTGAAGGGATGAAGGACTTTGCTCCAATCACGGAGCGTATGAAGGCCCGTAATGCCATCGCGACGGAATATGTGAAGTCGCAGGGTATCGAGGTCAACGACTTGTGGGGCCTTGTGGCAGACCATCCCGAATATTATGCCGGGGGAGACGGCACGCATCCTGTAGAGGTCGGATTCGATGCCTTGGCCCGGCAAGTGGCCAAAGTCGTGGAGGAGGCTTTGCCGAAGACGAAGTAGAACGGTCTTAAAAGCGTTATTTATAAAAGTCCGGTTCTTATGTCCTTTCAGGGGCATAAGGACCGGATTTTCATTTTGTCAGAATGTCAATGTCCGGGGCGCTAGATTTCGGTATTCGTCCCCTCTTCCGAAGATTTCCGGAAATATGCGATTCTCATGCAGGGAGGCGGAAACGTATTGTCAGCGATATGCGGATTTGACCTGTCACGAAGTCTGTCGGAAGATAGGTCTTACTGTATGCGGACGGTTGAAGTGCAAGTATATGTCGATGTTTTCCCGTCAATCTGATATTTTGTTTTTGTCGGGGAAAACGTTCCAAATAGAGAAAAAACGTCCCGAGAGGATACGTTCGTTTCCCGTTTTCAGGCCGTTTTTCAGCCGATGTACAGAGGTTGCCGGAATGATGTGCGGAGAAAAAAAGTGTTTCTTCAGCCAAGCGATTTTTCGTTCGGCTGAGATTGGAACGCGTTTGGACTTAAAAACGGTAGAAAAACAGGCTGAAATACCTAAAATATGTATTTAAAACATGCTGAAAAATGCGTGGAACGCTTCCATAGTGGGCTTCTCTTGCTGTAAATAAATCGAATTTACCTTTCTTTTTGTTTGCCCAAATCCGGAAAATCCGACGTTATGATATGAATGGACTGGGGCGTTCGGTAAACGAACAGCTTGCTTTCCTCGCGGAGGCGGGTAAGTTTGAGTGCCGCCATTCTGCTTTTATCAAAAGTGGATGGCCGGCGTTTCCTGGCGGATTATAAGGAGACGGCGTGCGTTTTTGCCGGAGCGGAAGAAAATGAAAAGAAAAGGAATCGTTAAAAGAGTTAAACGATTTCGTCTCTTTTGTTGCAAAGTGTAAATGACACACTCATGAGAACTAAAAGAGAAACATTTAATGCTCATACGGTATTATTTGCGTTATGACGGGGTCAATACGGGTGATTGTTGTTGCTATGAACTGTATTTTTTAAATTTTGATGCAACTTTCTATTTCCAGATGACCAAATATCCGCTAAATTTGTATTGCCGAAATGAAGAAAAGTAGGCGGTGTGAAATATTAAAAAGTATAAATCTCTAATACTAAACAGATGCATGCGGAAAGAAATGTAAAGCAGGTCGTGAGGTGGTGCCTATACATCGTGTTAGGCTTTCCTTTGTTGAATTCATGCAAGGATGACTATATTTATGATAATGAGGAACCGAGTTGGTTGGGTGCCAATATTTATGAATATTTGGAGTCGAGCGGACAGTTTGACTGCTATTTGGCGTTAGTGAACGATTTAGGATATAAGGAGACCTTGAGGCTTACGGGGAGTAAGACCATGTTTCCGGCTAATGACGAGGCCTTTTCCCGTTACTTCCTTTCAAAGGGACTTACAGGCGACGGGCCGACACTGATTCACAATATGTCCGCTTCGGAAAAGCGTTATTTATTTAATTCCTCTATGCTGAATATGACTTACTTGAGTCACATGCTGGCCAATGTTTCTTCAAACGACCAGGGGATTGGGGAAGGCATCGCTTTAAGGCGTGCAACGTCTGCTTCTTATTTAGACAGTATTTCTTTTGTGAAGCCGGCCGCGTGGCCGAAGACTGCTTTTTGGAACCGTTTTCGCGAGCGCAAGGGGGCTTATTTGGCTGACAACGGTTCTAAAATGGTATTATATTGGACACCGGAATTCTTTTCGACTTCCGGCCTGACAGAAGCCGATTGGGCGGTAATCATGAAAGGAGAGACGGACAAGCCCTATGATACTCAGGGATTTTATGTGAATGACGCTCATGTGGAGTCCAATCGGAAGGATGTGACCTGCAAGAACGGTTATTTGCATATTGCGGACGACGTAGTGGCTCCCGCTCCCAATATGTCGGAAGTTATCAATTCGACGGCGGAGATGAACACTTTTGCCGGTCTGATGGAAAAGTTTGCTTATCCGTATTATGACGGGAGTGTGGACGATGCCGTGAAAGCTTATTACGGGGCGGGGAGTATCGAGGATTCCGTGTTTGTAAAGCGTTATTTTAACCAAACAGATTTTTCTTCCGACCCGGATGAAAAAGTGGATATTATGGGCTACGGGACGTTGGCTTTCGACCCGTCGAATAATGTTTATGGCGGGAATACGGACATGGGAGTCATGTTCGTCCCTTCCGATGCGGCCATGGAAGATTATTGGGAGTCGTCGCGCGGACAGTTCTTACGGGATTCTTACGGAGACTGGGACGAGGTGCCTACGAATGTGATTTCAGTTTTCCTGCAAAACCATCAGCGTTTGTCTTTCTTGACTTCTTTGCCTCATAATTGGGATATCATGACGGATAATGCCGGTTTTGAGATGTCTGTAAAGGAGGAGGATGTACAAAAGGCATACATCGCATGCAACGGTATCGTGTATATGACGGATAAAGTCTATCCGCCCGTGGATTATCAGGCCGTGTACGGTCCGGTGTTGACGGCCGACACGACAACCACCATGTCCGCAGCCATTAAAAACGATGATATGGATGACGTGAACAACCTGAAATACCACCTTTACCTGCGTTCTATGGATAACCAATATAACTTGCTTGTCCCGACAGACGATGCCATGGCGAATTACCGGGATCCCATCACATGGGCACTTTGGGCGAATGAAGGAGTTGACAAGCGGGAAATCTGGTCTTTTTATGTGAAGATGGGAAAAGTGGTTGCAGACGTATATGATACGAACGAAGACGGCTCGAAAGGCGTGCTTTTGCGGACGGTCGGGGCGGATGCTTTGGATACGGAAGGGGCCGAAGAGGTCGCCAACCGCTTGCAAGACATATTGGACATGCATATCGTGGTGGCCGATAATGACGATGAACCTCTTTCCGGTTTCATCGATGAGGGTACTTTGCCGTATGTGCTGACAAAGGGCGGCTCCGTGCTTGCGGTTTCCGGAACGGGCGAACAGGTGAAAGTCCAAGGAGGAGGTGACCAGGAAATGGGATTGCCTGAAGCTGAGGTTGTTACTTTAGAGAAGGACAATAGAAAGGCACGCTATGAGATGGACAATGGCCGTACGTTCTTTATAGACCGGATTTTGCAGGATCCTTTCAAGTCGGTCTATTATACGATGAGTGCCAATGAAGATTATCGCGCATTTTTTGATTTGTTGGTCGGGAATGACGATGTCTTTTTGTCCCTGGCCGATAACGAAGACTATAAAGATATAGAACCGATTTTTGAGACTTCCGAGGGAGAGAACAGCAAGATGTCCGGCATAGGACCGGTAGTGACTTCCTTTAATAATTTCCGCTATACCGTGCTGGTGCCTACGCGTGCAGCGTTGGAAGAGACTTTCCGTGACGACCCCGACCTGCATACGTGGGACGAAATCAGTGCCCAGACGGATTTGGATGTGAAAGCAGATTGGACACGCTATTTGTTGAATTTCCTGCGCTTCCATTTTATAGACGGCATGTTGCCGGTGAGCGGAGTTTCTTACCAAGACAAGGCTTATCCGACGGCCGCGCGGGATGATAAGGGAATCTTTGTGTATGTCAAAGCGAGCAGTGACGGCAGCAGTATCACTTTTGAGCCGGAAAACGGGAGCGGAGGTCCACAGCAGGCCAAAGTCATCACATCGAATCAAGAGGATTATAATGTATTGACCCGTGACTATATCGTGAACAACAACGACTATACGTTGGCCACTCAAATCTTGTCTTCGTCAAAAGCCGTATTGCATTTGGTGGACCATGCGATTAATTATCAAAAATAGACTTTAAATAAAAGATTATGAATAAGGTATATGCTATATTATTGTGGTTTGCATTGCTTTTCTGTCACAATGGACTGCTTGCCCAAAATGGAGGTGTGATAGTGACCGGAAAGGTATATGCAGAAGACGAACCCGAGGGGTTTATCGGGGCGACCGTGATAGAACAAGACAAGAATGGCCGTATTTATTCTTCGGCTTTGACTGACTTCAACGGAAACTTCTCTCTGAAAATCAAGAATCCCAACAACTCCTTGAATTTTTCTTTTGTCGGGTATAAGAAATTGACTGTGTCCATAGGGAACAAACGCAAATTCGATGTGAAACTGGAATCCCAGAATGTCATGAAGGAGGTTACTGTAAAAGCCTCCAAACTCGTGGGAGGAGGCGGTTTGGCCATACCGGAACGGGAATATTCCGGAGCCATGCAGAAGTTCAATACGAAAGCTATCGAAGGGGTGTCTGTGGCTTCCATCGACGATGCCTTGCAAGGGCGTATTGCCGGACTGGACATCGTGGCGAACTCAGGAGACTTGGGCAGTGGTTCCGTGATGCGTATCCGGGGTATCACTTCTATCAATTCCAATTCGCAACCTTTGATTCTGTTGAATGGCATCCCGTTTGAAAGCAATATCGACGCTTCTTTTGATTTCGCTTCGGCCGACCAGGAACAATTTGCTTCATTGCTGTGTATCAGTCCGGACGATATAGAAGAGATTACGGTGTTGAAAGACGGTGCGGCAGCGGCTATTTGGGGCTCTCGCGGAGCCAATGGTGTGATTGATATTACGACGAAGAAGGGTGTGACGGGGCCTACACGGGTGAGTTATTCTTATCGTTTCTCCGGGTCGGAGCAGCCTGAAGGCACTAAATTGTTGAATGGCGACGATTATACGATGCTGATGAAGCAGGCTTACTTCAACCGGAACCAGGAAGATTGCAATATCCCGGAATATAGTTACGACAAGGCGCAGTTTGTGGATGCATACGGAACAGCCCAGGACTTCGAGAACTTCAACAATAATACGGATTGGGTGGATGAGGTTTCCAAATACGGGTTTACGCACGACCATAACCTTTCGGTCAGCGGAGGAGGTGAAAAGGCGAAGTTCAGGGCTTCTTTCGGATACTATAAGCAGACGGGTACCATCATCGGGCAGGAGCTGCACCGTTTTTCCAACCGGATGAACTTGGAGTATGCCGTGTCTTCCCGTTTGAAGTTCTTTACGGAATTTGCCATCACTTATACGGATAATGACAAGAACAATGAGGAGGGTGGAAACTTGTTGGACATCGCCCGTAAGAAGATGCCGAACGCATCAGTCTTCCGGCAAGACAAGAATGGGAACAACACGGATGTGTATTTCAATATCGCACAAAACTCGCAGTTGAATGACGACCAGAAGAACTTGAAGAACCCTGTAGCGATGGCATACTTGGCTTCGTACCAACAGACGAATATGCGTATTATGCCGACATTGCGTTTGCAGTATGATTTCCTGGATCCGGCGGAAACCGCTAAGTTCCGTTATGCCGGTTATGTTAAGTTCGACTCGGAGAACGTGAAGGATACGAAGTTCCTGCCACGTGAAACCACATCCAAGAACTGGAATGACGGAAGCGTGAACAAGTCTTATAGCAAAGAGTCTGAGGCCGTATCCATTTATACAGACCATAATATCACTTGGCAACCGGACCTCGGGGAGCGGCAGTCTTTGATGCTGTATGCCGGTTGGCAGATGGATATATCAAACTCTCAATATCAGGAGTTCGAGCGGTATGGTTTGGCCTCTACTGTGGGGACGGATGTGACTTCCGAGGGACATTTGACTACGTTTAACAGTGGGAAGAGCGAAGGGCGCAATATGGCGTTTCTGTTCCGCGGGCATTATTTCCTGTTGGACCGTTATATTCTGGACTTGACCGCCCGTTGGGATGGCAGTTCTCGCTTCGGTCCCGGCAACCGGTGGGGATTTTTCCCGGCTGTTTCCGGAAAGTGGCTTATTTCTGAAGAAAAGTTCATGGACTTTGCCGACAACTGGATGTCTGAGTTCGCCTTACGCTTGGGTTGGGGTGTGACGGGTAACCGGCCGGATTATGAGTATTTATATTTAAGCCGCTATAACAGTTACGGTTCGAATTATATTGATTTGCCCGCTATCAAGCCCTCTTCGTTGCAACTGACGAACCTGAAATGGGAGCGTTCTACCTCTTATAACTTGGGCGTGGACTTGACCTTGTTCGACTGGCGTTACAAACTGGTGGCCAATGTCTACCATCGCCGTACGGAAGACTTGTTGTTTAAGGACCAGAAGATTCCTTCTTCCACCGGATTCGGGTCGGTGTCGTATGTCAATGCGGGAACGATGGATAACGACGGCTGGGAATTGGAATTCAGTACCAATAACATGGTGAAGCGTGGAGACTGGACTTTGGACTTAAGCCTGAACTTCTCCAATTATGTGAATACCATCATTGAATTGGACGAGAATGTGCTGAATAATTATAACCCGGATTTCAACTATACCAACGGAGGATACTTGACCCGGTTGCAGATTAACAACTCTTTCGGTTCCATATATGGCTTCAGGTATAAAGGCGTATATCAATATGATAAATATCAGCCTGATAATCCGGACGCCACGGCTCCGGTCGTACGCGACGAGAATGGAAATGTGGTCTTGGACGGCAAGGGAGAAACCATTCCCATGTATTTTGCTTACGGGACTTCGAATGCTTACCGTTTCCGTGGAGGAGATGCCATTTATGAGGACATCAATCATGACGGTACCATCGACGAACTGGACATCGTGTACTTGGGTAATTCCAACCCGAAGTTTGACGGAGGATTCGGTGCGACGCTGCGTTGGAAACGCCTGACATTGAACATGTTTTTCAATTACCGTGTAGGTGGAAAAATCATCAATTACGGACGTATGGATGCAGAAAACATGTACTCCACCAATAACCAGTCGATCGCTACGAACTGGCGTTGGCGTAAGGATGGCGATATGACGGAGATTCCTCGTGCGCTTTATCAGTACGGTTATAACTATCTGGGCAGTGACCGTTTTGTGGAAGATGGTTCGTTCTTACGTTTCAAACAGTTGACGTTGAGCTATTCTTTCGACCCGAAGATGTTGAAAAAGGCTCATCTGAATACGTTGAACTTGTCTTTGACCTTGAATAATCTCTTGACCGTGACCAAATATACGGGAGCGGACCCGGAAATATCACCTAATAATATTGGAGTGAGTGAGGATAAGAACAGGACTCCGCGTTCTCGTTACTTTACCTTCGGTTTAACGGTGGGCATTTAACTTAAAAAATGGTAGAAATGAAAAAGTTTTTTTTGAAAATACGTGCTTTATTCTTGCTTCCTGTTTTGGGAATGACGGTGGCTTGTGACGATTGGTTTACTTTGCTGCCTCAGTCGGAAATGGTGGCAGAGGATTTTTGGAAAGATGAGCAGGACGTACTGAGTGGAGTCGGAGCTTGTTACAGGGCGATGAACGAAGACGGCTTTATGAGGCGGCTTATCGTGTGGGGCGAGGTTCGTTCGGACAATGTTGTGCCGGGGACGGGATCGGATACCGATTTGGGGTATATCTTAAATGCCAATATCAACGCCGCTAACGGATACGTAAAATGGAGCGAGGTATATACCGTGATTAATATCTGCAATACGTTAATCAAGAACGCTCCCATGGTACGTGAATATGATTCTGACTTCACGGAAGAACATTTGAAACAGTATCTGGCGGAAGCCAAGACCATACGTGCTTTTTGTTATTTTACTTTGGTGCGGGCGTTTAATGATGTCCCGTATGTAGAGGAGCCTTACCTTGACGATACGCGTACTTACGAGGTGGCACAATCTACGTGTGAAAGTATTTTGGATACTTTGATTACCGATTTGAAGTCCATAGAAGACTTTGCGGTGAAAGAATATCCGGATAATATCGATTATACTAAAGGACGGGTGACGCAGAAGGCTGTTTGGGCTTTATTGGCCGACATGTATTTGTGGTTGAATGATTATGAGAACTGCATAGCATACTGTGATAAAATATTGGCATCGAGGGATAATCCTCTGACCTTGTTGCCCTCGTCCAATTTTTCTAATGCTGTGTTTTACAGTGGAAACTCGGATGAAAGCATTTGGGAGTTACAGTTCGATAATAATACGCAGAACGGAGCGGTCCGGACTTTTTACGGAGGAACGGACGTGAATGCCTTGTTGTCGGCCTACGATTTGAGTGCCGGTTCGGATTTCTTCGGCGGATTGGATTTAAGGCACGTACAAGGATATGTTGGCGATGGCTTGTATGCCATAAAAAAATATGTGGCCTATTGTAGTGCGCAGGATTATGAAAATCCGATTTTCGGTTACGGCGACGGGTCGAACAATTGGATTATTTACAGGCTGCCGGATGTTTATTTGATGAAGGCCGAAGCATTGGCTGAAATCGGTGGGGCCGCTAATCTGGAGGAGGCTGTGGACTTGGTTTCATATACTTACGACCGGGCACATCCGGACTTGGAGGAAGGCAGTTTGAAAGGAAAATACACGAACCAGTCCGAAGTCCGTAATCTGGTCTTCGACGAACGTCAGCGTGAATTCCTTTTTGAAGGGAAACGCTATTTCGACCTTGTACGCCGTATGCGCAGGGAAGGTTCTCCCACGAATATCGTAAATACTTATTTGATGCGCAAATATACGTCTATGAGTTTGGATGAGACGACAGTGAGAAGTAAACTTGACGATAAGGACGCTATTTATCTTCCTATTCACGAAGAGGAGCTTCGGGTGAATCCATTATTGGTACAGAATAGGTTTTATATGGCTTCTGAAGATATTTCTAAAAACTGAAAATTATGGATATGGATAAAAGATATTTGTCAGTCATTAAAGCATGCGCACTAAGTTTGCTGCTTGTTGGTGTCGGCGGATTGTCATCCTGCAACAGCGATGATATCAAGGAAGATGCGATGTACACCTTTACGGGAGAGACTGTGGCTTCATTTTGTGAGAAGACTCCAGAGTTGTCCCTCTTTTATAAACTAATGGATGAGTGCGGGGAAACGGCTTTGTTGGAAGTGTACGGCCACTTTACCTGTTTTGCACCTACGAATGATGCGGTTAATAAATATCTGGCAGAAAAGGGCTTGTCATGGGACGGACTGAGCTTGGAGCAGAAGCAAAAGATTGTCTACAATAGTGTAATACGTAATGCGACCAAAGAAATCTTAGTGGATGAATTTGAAGAAGGCGCATTGTCTGAACCCACGTTGTCGGACCGGTATTTGCTTATATCTTTCGGTAAGGAAGGAGAAGAACGGCGTATTTACGTCAATGAGAAGTCTACGCTTATCAGTGGGGATCACGAAGTGCATAACGGAGTAGTCCATATTGTAGATGAAGTTATCGAACCTTCCGAGAAAACTTTGTTGGAGACACTGAGAGCGCACGGTGGATTTGAACTTTGGGCCGAAGCATACGAGGCTTCCGGCTGGGCGGATGAAATGACGGAACTTTATGACGAAGATTATGTGAATTCCTTTAATACGGACAAGTACCAGATCATCGGGTTGGTCTTGGCTGTTCCCGAAAAACTGAAGTTAGGTTATACACTGTTTTGCGAAACGGATGAGCTTTTGAAAGCGAACGGTATCACGGATCTTCCCAGCATGGAGAACTATGCCAGAACGTATTATGGTTCGGAAGATTTGGGAAACTACAAAAGTAAAAACAATCCTTTGAACCGTTTTATAGCCTATCACATGCTGAATCGCCAAATGGCTACTAACTCGTTTTTATACACGGGGGAAACGACTAATCCCGATTATGCCGATGAACGGACGGAATATTATGAAACGATGTACACTTATCGTTTGATAAAAATCAAGGCCGGCAACAGGCTTAATGCCAAAAACAGCGATAATACTTCGTTAAGGGTGATTGAGAAGGAAAGTAACGTAGATGCGATCAACGGTTTCATACATACTTTAGACGGCATATTGGTATATGACGAAGATGTCATGGAAAAAGACGTGCTGCATGAAAGAATCCGTTTCGACTTCTTTGCTTGCATACCTCATCTGACGAACAACAATATACGTTGGAAGTGCTATGGCAGTACGCGTCCGGAAGGTACGAACGGATATACGGTGACGCCGGAATTCTGCGGCGAGTATTTTACCTATAACGATGCCGGAGTCTGTGTTTTTCAAGCGGATGATGCTTGGGCCGATTTCCAAGGAGATGAATTGGTGATGCAGGAAAGCTATGATTTTACATTGCGTATGATTCCGCTGCCTCCCGGTGACTATGAAATGCGTATCGGTTATAACTCCGGCGGTACGCGTGGAATGGGACAAATGTATGTGGACGGAAATATTGCAGGTACTCCTGTGGACTTGAGAATCAACGGTGACGATCCTCGCGTGGGTTGGGTAAAGGACAGTGAGACCAATGACGACGGGGTCGAGAATGACAAGATGATGCGCAACCGGGGATACATGAAAGCGCCGGAAGCTTTATGGTATTGGCATGGAGGATGGGATAATGTGCCCATGCGCGATGTAAGTTTTGCTTTGCGTTACATCGTGGGACAATTCCATTTTGAGGAGTATGGAGCACATACGTTCCGTGCAAGGAGTGTGGACTTTAAGGGGCGTGGTTTTCAATTAGACTATATTGAATTTATTCCTACGGATATGATTAGGGATGAAGGACGTGATTAAATAAGGAAATGAACGTATGAGATATAAAGGTATAATTTGCCTGATATTAGGCATCGGAGGTTCAATCGTTTCTTGTAACGATGACTGGGATGAACATTACAGCCGGAACGGAAGCATCCCAGAGGTAAGTTTAATGGATATGATTCTTAATGATAGTCAGTTGACCAAGTTTAGTCAAATCCTGATGAAGACAGGTGCGGACTCTTTGCTGACCTCGACACAGACTTATACGGTTTGGGCTCCAGTCGATGAAGCGCTGTCTTCTGTGGATATGGATGACGAGGCTGCGTTGCAACGAATGGTAAAGAATCATATAGCCCGTTATTCCAATTCGACTGCAACAGAAGTCGGGAAGTCCATATACATGTTGGATGGGAAAGTCATGTCGTATGAATCGGCAGATGTATTCAACGGCATATCCATTGTGCAGAAGGATATATTGGCACAAAACGGAATTTTGCATAAGTTGAATGACACCATACCTTATCGTTATAATTTCTGGGAGTATATTTCCACTCAAGAGAATTATTCAAAGATATATGACTTTATAAACCAGTTCTCGGAGAAAATCTATGTTTCGGGAGGGAGTAATAAGAAGGACTCTGTTTTTAAGGACTATAATCGCCTGTTGCAGAATTATTATTATGGAATAGGATGGATTCACGATGAAGATTCTGTGTATACCATGATCTTACCGGACAATGAGGCTTGGGATAAAGCGTATGAGCAAGTCAGTCCCTATTTCAAAGTCTATAATGCCGATGAAGCTGTGGCGGATTCTATCACGAAAGTACAGACAGGGCAGGCCATTGTATATGGATTGACTTTCGGCGGTCGGATAACAGACCCCGGAAGTGCTGATACTTTGGTCACTGTAACCGGAAATGTCATACGTAGTACAAAAGATTATTTTGCCGGATACCGGCAGGAGTTGGCTTCCAACGGCTTGATGTTTTTGGCTGACGGGAATCTCCATCTGGATGATACGTGTGTGTGGAATCAGCCTATAATAGTGGAAGGTGAAGATCTTGACCGACGTTTGGTTACGGCTTCAGGTACTTCAGCTTATGTACGGGATGTTGACGGAACCAGTGTGGTAAAGGGGATTAGTGAAAACAGTTATTTGGAAGTTTCCGGTTCTTCCTTGAATCCGGGCGTGACATTTGATATTCCCAATGTGTTGGCTACCAAGTATGATATTTATGTCGATTTCGTTCCTCCTGCAATCGACGGCAACAGTCGTGCGACGGAAAAGACTTGTCTGTCTTATAGGATGAAAGTGGAACAGGAAAATGGTAGAACTAAATATGAAAACCGTCAGGGGAAAAATGATGAGGAACTGATTGTTGGAGGAGACAGCGTGGGAGATGTCTATATGAAAACGGTGAAAGTGTGGAGCGCATATCAATTCCCGACTTCTGATTTTTACGATGCGATGTGGTATTTGAATGAAGACAACGCCGACAAGGTGAATGAGATATCACCGAAGACAACATTGGAGATTAAGGCTAACGTGTCACCATCGGAGTTGAATGTAAAGTATGTACGGCGGTTTAGGATAGATCGGATCAGATTCGTTCCTGCAAAAAATAATTAGAAACTCATTAAAGCGTAAGTATGATGACTAATATATCAAAATACCATTCAGTAAAAGTGATAAGTGCCGTGATGGGATTTATCGTGTTGTCGGAGCTTGCCGTAGCACAGGATATGGGAAAAAATGATAGTGTTTCGGTGAGGACGGAGAAAACGGATATGCCCTATAAAGTGAAAGGACGGATAATAGATGCTGTGACGAAAAAAGGATTTGCCGGTGCCCGTGTGACGACTCCTAATTTGAATGTTTCTGCCATGACGGATGAGAACGGAAATTATGAGATTGGACTGCCGGACTTGTCGGTGGCGCTTTATGTAGAGGCACCCGGATATTCAAGACAGGTCGTACCGGTGAAAGGGCGCAATGAAGTCAATGTATCATTGTTTACGGTATCCGGACATGCGTACTATGACGACGGGATGTCGGTGTCGGACGGTGAAGCCGTGGTGGATGGGTTTACATCCGGAACTTTGAGCATGACCGATGATATGACGTCGTTGCTAAACGGTCAGTTGCGTGCTATTTCCCACTCGGGGGATCCCGGCAGCAGTTCCTCGTTCTTTATCCGGGGATATAATTCCGTGAACCTTTCTGCCCAACCTTTGTTTGTGGTGGACGGTGTGATATGGCAGATGCAGGACCAAGTAGCCAGTGCCGTGGATAACTATTATAATAACCCTTTGACCTTGCTTGACCCGTCGGATATTGAGAAAGTCACGATTTTAAAGAACGGTTCTGCGGTCTGGGGAGCCAAGGGAGCAAACGGCGTAGTGTTGATAGACACGAAACGTGCACGTGAAATGGCCACCCAGATTGAAGCGAATATTTCTATGGGATTTCAGACGCCTTTTGGAAGTATGCCGCTGATGGGTGCGGCGGCCTATCGGCGTTATGCGACAGACATCATGTCCGGTATGGACCGCGATGAAGTTGAAGGTTTCCAGTTTACCAATGACGACCCGACCCGTTCGTTTTACCGTGCGGTACACAACGATACGAAATGGACGGATGAAATCAACAAGACGTCATTTATCCAAAACTATGGCATTTCGGTTGCCGGTGGGGATGATATTGCGCTTTATCGTTTCTCCTTGGGATATGCCAAGAACGACGGAAACATAGACGGGACGAGTTTCAACCGTTTGAACGTACGTTTTAATTCAGACATCAAATTGACGGAGGATTTTAAGATCCAGACCGACATCTCTTATGCGCAAACAGGGCGCAGGACTGCTTTTGAAGGGTTGGACGGCATGCGTTCACCTTATTTCCTTTCGCTTGTAAAGTCCCCGTTGTATGCTCCGTGGCAGTACAACGACAATGGGACATTCAGCGGGCGTTTGACGGATGTCGATGAATTGAATATCGGCAACCCCTTGGCGTTGACAGGCGAAGACGTTCCCGAGTTGGATAAATATCGTTTTAATTTGAACCTAAGGCCGAGTTATCAGATAACGGATCGTTTGGAAGTCGCTGCTTTATTCGGAATTTCTTATGACAAAGAGAATGAAAACCTATTTATACCAGATTACGGTGTTTCCAATGAGCCGTTGTATACCGACAGGGGAGAGATTTACGAAACGGCGTTGAATGAGGTACGTAATTTCATGGCCCGGCAGACATCCATGTCTGTAGATGGTTATTTGGCATGGCAGATTCTGAAGGACTGGCGGCATGACCTGAATGCACGTATAGGAGGCCGCTTTTACAATACCTACTATCGTTATACCATGGGACAAGGGTATAATACGGGAAGCGACTATATGACTGCGCTTTCCAATACAAACAGCGACCTTCGTACATTGACCGGATATGAGTATACGGATCGGAATGCGGCCTGGTATTTTAATGCGGATTATGCTTACCGGCACCGTTACTTTTTCAATGTCGGCATGTCTTTGGAAACGTCTTCGCGTTTTGGCCGTGAAGCCGGAGGATTAGATTTATGTGGTGTTTCCTGGGGGTATTTCCCGTCTGTCTCAGGGGCTTGGTTGGTTTCATCGGAAAAGTTCATGCGGAATGTGGATTTTATCAACAATCTCAAAGTCCGTGTGGCTTATACGATGTCGGGCAACGATAACCTTCCGCTTTTCGCCAATAGGAGCTATTTTACTTCTACGTCTTTTGTTAAGGATGCCACGGGCTTGGTTTTGGCTAATATCGGCAATGAGAAATTGAAATGGGAAACTACGGCAAGAACCAATATCGGTTTGGATTTTAGTATGTTTTCAAATCGTTTGGCTGTGAATGCCGATGTCTTTTTCTCTCGTACTAAAGATTTGGTAACGCGTAGGCCGCTGAATGATGAAGCTGGGCTGGAATATTTCTGGGACAATGACGGAGAAATGAAAAATAATGGTTTGGAAGTCGCCGTGAAGGTTCGGGCATTGGATATGCGTGACTTTAAATTAAACATCGGGGCAACAGTCGGACATTACAAAAACGAGGTGACGTCCTTGGAAAATGGAAGTTTCATTACCGAAGTATGTGACGGACAAGTGCTGACCGAGGTCGGTCGCCCGGTGGGTGTATTTTATGGTTATCTTACGGACGGGGTCTACTCCACTTCGCAAGAAGCGACCGAAGCTGGTCTGGCCATCCTTTCTTCTTCAGGGCAACGCGTGCCCTTCCAAGCCGGCGATATGCGCTTTGTAGATGTGAAAAAGGATGGAATTATCAATGAAGAGGACCGAGTAGTAATAGGAGACCCGAATCCGGACATTTACGGAAACTTCGATCTGACTTTCCAATGGAAGAATCTGGAGCTGGGAGCGTTGTTTACTTATTCGTTGGGGAATGATGCTTATAATGCTTTGCGTGCCAGTCTGGAGTCGGGAAAGAGTTTGTATAACCAGTCTTCCTCCATGGAAAACAGATGGATGGGCAACGGGCAGCAAACGGATATTCCTCGTGCCACGTATGGTGACCCTATGGGGAATTCACGTTTCTCGGATCGTTGGATAGAAGATGCTTCTTATCTGAAGTTCAAACGTTTGATGCTTACTTATCATGTTCCGATGAGGCAGAACTTTATTCAAAGCCTTTCTGTTTGGGCAGCCGTGAACAATGTTTGTACGTTGACGAAGTATTTGGGTGTCGACCCGGAGTTTTCTTATAGTACATCTGTATTGGAACAGGGCATTGATGGAGGGTTGACCCCTCAGTCCAGATCGTTTCAGTTGGGTGTGAATATCAATTTATAATGTAAAAATGTCGGTTATGAAGATGAATATAAAGAACATGAAGACGGTTTGGGGAGCATGGATTTGCTTAGGGTTATTAGTACCTACGGCTTGTTCCGACATGTTTGAGACAGATTCGACTTCGGTCGTTTTTGAGTCGGGGAATCGCTTGGATTCTCCCAATGATTCGCTGTATTCCATCATGGGGATACTGGCCCAAATACAGAAGTTAGGAGACAGGTATGTACTGATGGGGGAATTACGTGGCGATTTAATGGAGACCACGGTCAATGCGGATGTAGACCTTCAGGAAATATCCAAATTTGAGGTTTCTGCCTCTAATCAATATAAGATGATGAATGATTATTATCAGGTCATTAATAATTGTAATTACGCGATAGCCCACATGGATACGACTTTGGTTGATTACGAAGATAAAGTTATGATACCTGAATTCGCACAAATCAAAGTGTTAAGGGCATGGACTTATTGGCAATTGGCGTTGCTTTGTGGCGAAGTCAGTTGGATTGAAACTCCGATTTTGGATTTGGAAGCCAGTTTGAAGGATTATCCACAGAAAAACCAAGAACAGTTGGCAGAGCTTCTGATAGAAGACTTGAAACCATATATCGGAGTCAGGGATTTGAACTACGGTTCCGTGGATGGTTTGAACCTTGATAAGGTATTTATTCCGGTGGACATGCTTTTGGGCGATTTATACCTGTTCTTGAACCAATATGCGAATGCGGCCACCGCATATTACAGGCTGATAAAGGAACGGGAACTGATGGTGACATCGATGTATCGTAATTCATGGCTTGACATATCCCGTAGGGGCTTTTCGTATTTTACACATACATCGGGGCTGTCTTATGCTAGCAGCGAGGTTGTATCATCCTTTGTTTACAGTTCGGACGCAAAGGCTTACCATCCTTTGTTGCTCCGCATGTCTTACAACGACAAGGCTTTTATTGCTCCGGCGCAATCTTTTGTGGACGAAATGTCAAACGCTTTATATGTGGTAGGCGTAGAAGGAAAGCCGACGGTGTCCGGATATTGTGATGGAGACATGCGGGGGCAAGCTATTCTTGCCGGAGGGCAGGTTTATCCTTCAGCCTATGGTTCAATGACACTGAACAATGTTGCAGCTACATATATATGTAAATTTTTCAACATGGACAATACTTCAGTGTCGGGAAGCGACCCCGAAAATGAGGCTTTGGGGGGATTGTACCTGCAGCGGACTTTGCCTTTATATCGGGTTTCTCATGTTTACCTCCGTTTGGCTGAAGCCTTGAACCGTTTGGAAAAACCGACGATGGCTTTTGCGGTTTTAAAATATGGATTGAATGCCACGACGCTTGAAAATCCTAATCGGGTTAAACAGAGTGAACGCAAAGGGGAAATATACACGGATTTCACGGAAGACATCTTTGCAGACAACGTAGGTACGGCTACTCGTGGACGGGGAAACGGTATTCCATACGATAATGAATTTTATATCATCCCGGATTTCAATACGGAAACTTCAACTGGAACGTTGGAAGATTCCATCTTGTTTGTGGAAGACTGTATCGTGGATGAAATGGCGGCGGAGACATGTTTTGAAGGCAACAGGTTCTTTGATTTGCTGAGGGTGGCTCGTCATCGTAACCAATATCCGGCTTATATGGCTAAAAAGGTTTCCAAACGTTTCGGAGAAAATGCGGAAAGAATGGAGCAGGCCTTGATGGAAGAAGAGCGTTGGTACATGAAATAGTGTATGTAAGAATAATCAGTGTTTAATTAAAAAATGTAATTATGAAAAAGGAGACTTTTAAACAAGTGTTGTTCAGTGCGGCTTTGTTGGCTTCAGTCTTTGAAGTGCAGGCCCAAGACAACCCGATCACATTTACACGTGATATGACGTTTAGGGAAAACTATGGTTGGGCGAATAGTATGTGTACTCCCAAAATCGGCGATTTCGATAATGACGGAGTCAATGATTTATGGTTGGACGGCCAGCGTCAATCGTATAGTTGGCAAACCCGTACTGTGTTTGCCAAAGGATTGGGAGAAAGGACGTTCCAGGCCGACTTTGAACCTATAATGGAAACCGAGTTGGATTCTACTATTGTACAGAAGACCGATACGATATGGAAAACGGATGAAAGTGGTGATTTCGTATTGGACGGCGAAGGCAATAAGATTGTAGAAGAAATCATACCGGTGGTAGATGATGAAGGGAAGCCGGTGAATGATACGATTGTGACGAAAAATGAGGTCTATGTCGGCACACAGAACGGTCTGCCGCAGACGGCTTGGAGCGTCGGGTCGCAACCCATTGATTTCAATGCCGACGGTTTAGTGGACTACCTGATTCTCCATCCTGGAAAAGTAGGTGACCTTCAGGGGTATATATTGGTGAAGAATTTAGGGAACGGTAAATTTGAAGCGGTGGAAGACGAAGTGCTTAGTTCCATTAAATTTTCCGAGAACCCGAAAAAAGGTGATTACAACCGGTTTAATGAAGACAACGCTTATACTTCGGTCGTAACGGGTGATTATGACAAAGACGGATATGTTGACCTTTTGATAACCGGCAATGCATACGACGGACGTTTTGTGAAGTTGCTTCGTAACGTAAACGGCGAACGTTTTGAAGAAATGAACGTGTTCGAACCATTGCCTTTTGATGTAGAAGTGAACCGTCACGGGCTGTGGGAAGAAAGCGGTGCCGGCGAAGATCCGGAAACAGGCGATCCTATCGAGAGCGTGTATTTCCAGGATCAGCCTACCATGAAAGCCAAACCTTTGAGTCATGGTTCCGTGGTCTTTTTCGATATGGACAATGACGGTTGGTTGGACATCGTGGTTTCCGGATATGCGGATGGCACAGCCATGGGGGATGTCGGGGTAGAACCAGATGGAGATGAAATCCGTTTCTATCGCAACCAGAAAGACGGTACGTTTAAGGATGTGACGGATCAGTTGATTCCGGTTGCCCAGGACGTTTTGACCAATTTGGGTCTCGATACTACGGGGACATTGGCAGATGTATTTACGGCTTGGGGGTCGAACAATACGGTGATGATGGCTACGGACTACAATCAGGACGGTTTGTTGGACCTTTGGATCAGTGGGAAGAAAAGAGGCGACATTCATGAGACTTTCTGCCTTATCAATACTCCGACTGAGGGCAGTGTGTTCAGTTTCGTTGAAGAGACAGTGCCTATGGTGGGCATGACGGATGCCGGAAACCGGGGATTCTTCTATGCGGATTTCAATGGTGATGATGTGCCGGACTTATATCACCGCGGACATTCCGACGCATTAAAACCCGATGGCAACAAATGGGATTGGTGTCGAGTCTTTGAAGTGAGTGAAGGTGGAAGCGTAGGTCTTTATACATCGTATGATTTAGGTTATTGGAGTAACGACATTTTCGGAGGCTTCACATGGATTTGGGATGATTCGGATCCTGTTCCGGGTAACTTCGGCGATGTGGACAATGATGGCAAGCTAGATATCATGGCCGGAGGTTATGAAGGCGGAACGGATAACTTTATCATCAGTTACAATGAGACTGATTATGAACCGGTTTATCCGGATGCGCCTGCTGAAGTGACGGCTGAGGCTGCAGAAAACGGCCAAGTGACGGTAAAATGGCCTGCTTCTTATTTGAGCAATGGCAATGTGGCAGTCCACAATGTGTATATCCGCAACAACGAGACGGGTGCCGTCCGGATGCTGGTTCCGGCCAATACGGAAACCGGCAAACAGTTGGCTTATAGCATGTTCGGCGCGTATGCCGTAAACTATTCCATGGATGAAGGTTTATGCTTCTATGTATTCGAGAAACTGCCGGCCGGTAGCTATACCGTGGGGGTTCAAGCCGTGAACTATGCTTATTTGGCCAGTGGTTTCACGACGACGGAAGTGACCGTGACAGACGGGTATGAGACCAGTATCCAAGCTCTGGAGAAGCAGACAGATGTGAAGGTTGCCATCGAAGGCAATGTAATCACGGTGAATAGTTCAGCGTCTGCTGCGGTAGCCATCTACAATATGCAAGGTGCCGAGGTGGCTACGGGAATGACGAATACTCCTATTATATTAAATGGCAGAGGGGTGTTTGTTGTAAAGACAAACCATAAAGCGGTTAAGATCGTGAAGTAATAAAAATAGTTTCTTTTGATTAACATTAGATTAGTTTAGATTGTGCGTTCCGGTCGTTTGTGAAAATAGCCGGGACGTTTTTTCTCTCTATTCCGATTTAAATAGAAGAGACCGGTTGAATGTAATTATTAAACTTTGTAGATATGAGAAATACTTTGTTAAAGCCGATTCTTAGCTTATCGGTATTGATGGGAGCTAGTGGATGCTTCACGCAAGGATATGCGGAGGATATTGTGATTGTGGACGGTTTGTGGAAAATTTCATATATCGAAAACGACCACGCTTTTCGGGTGAATGTTTTAAACGAGGACGGCTCGGCCCGAAAATGTCTTTTCACACGTTCCGCTTCAGAGGTGGCCTACGACAATCTGGCGGGAGAGTCGCGTACTGTGACGCCTGCATCTTTTGCCGACATAAAACAGACCGAGGAACAGGTAAGTGACGAGTTCGGGGCAGGGACCAGTTATACGTTTACCTTTACCCGTCCGGACAATGGGGACGACGTGCAGATGGTGCAGCGGTTTTGTGTATATGAAGAAAACGACTTTTTAATTACAGACTTGTCCATAGAGGGGGACGAGGCTATACGTTCCAATTATCTGGCTCCGGTATCGGTCAGTCAGATGTATGTTCTCTTCTCCGAAAGTGAAGACAACCGTATGCTTAAAGTGCCTTTCGACAATGACGGCTGGACACGTTATAATAAGTATAAGATGAACACTTCGATGACTTCCTACGAAGTGGCGGCCTGGTTCAATGGAGAAACCAAGGAGGGGATAGTAATCGGTGCGGTAGACCATGACCATTGGAAGAACGCCATATCGGTAGAAGCTTCGGACAATGGGCGGGTCAATGTCTTGAAAGTCTATTCCGGTGCTTCTACGTCGGAGACGCGGGACGTCTTGCCTCACGGTAAGCTGAAAGGGCCTAAAATATCATCAGCCCGTATGTTTGTCGGTTTTGCAGACGACTGGCGTACGGGCATGGAGACTTTTGCCCGTGCCAATACGATGGTCCAGCCGATGCGTGATACGTGGGATAAGGGAACGCCTTTCGGTTGGCAAAGTTGGGGCGTACTGGAAAAAAAGAATTCTTTCGACGCGGATGTGGAAATAGCGGATTATTATCATGAGGTCTTGAAACCTAATGGTTTCGTGAACAGTCAAGGCATGCAAATAATCGGTATAGACTCTTGGGACAATCTGTCAACCGATGAGAGGATAAAGTTGTGCAAGGAAGGCGGAGAAAACGGTCAGACGGTGGGATTGTATTTCACTCCGTTCTCCTGGTGGTGGGGATGGAGCGACAAAATGGGAAGCACCCAGTACACGGCAGAAGACTGTTTCCTGAAAGTGAACGGTGAACCTTATAGTCTGGGAGGAGCCATGTGTCTGGACCCGACCCATCCGGGCACGAAAGCATGGATTTCTACCCGTATTCAGGAAATGAAGAAGCAAGGATTCCGGTTCCTGAAACTGGATTTTACCAGTCACGGTATGGTGCAGGCTGATTCTTATTATGCAAAAGGCGTGACGACGGCCATGGAAGCCTATAATAATGGGTTGAGCTATCTGACGAAGGTGGTCGATGAGGGAGACGAGCCGATGTTCCTTTCTTTCTCCATTTCGCCTCTTTTTCCTTATCATTACGGGAATTCCCGCCGTGTAGGGTGTGACACATGGGCTGATATCGGTCAGACGGAGTACTGTATGAATGCCATTTCTGGCGGTTGGTGGACCGACTTGCTTTATCAGTATAATGACCCGGATCACTTGGTCATGGTCGGTAGCGGGGGCTGGGGAAGTCCTAAAAACTGTACGTTGGGAGAGAACCGTGCCCGTTTCACGAGCGGGGCAGTAACCGGAATGATGATGGTGGCGGACAATTTCGCCTTGAATGATGATTCGGGAAATGGAGATGCAGCCTTGTCGCGTGCCCGTGCGCAAGAAATCATGATGAATAAGGATATCAATGAGATGGCCGATTTAGGACGCTCGTTCATGCCTGTGTATGGACATAAGGAGCATAACGGGAATGCGGATGCGGCGGAAACCTGCTTTATGCATCATACGGAGGAATACCTGTATGTGGCCGTATTTAATTATACCGACGGGGAGTCGTCCGGAAGTATTCCTTTGTCCGACCTCGATATCGCTCTTGGAGACTTCGATACGGTGAAGGAACTGTGGAGCGGTGAAACTGTGGTTGTGGACGGTGAGGAACTTTCTTACAAGGTGCCGGCAAAAGATGTGAAAGTGTTCCGTTTTCATAAGAAACCCGGATCCGGGATTGCGGATGCCATGTCGGAGGGAGGTAAGGATGCCCGGTTGGACGTGCATATTCTGCCTGGAAGTAACGGTGGATTGGAAATGAATATAGATTCTTCGGCTCCATTGAGAAAAATAGAAGTTTTCGATCTTCAGGGACGGTTGCTGAAGTCTCAGAATGTACGGGGATTATATAATGCTTGCGTGGCATTATCTCCGGTGAAAGGGCTGCTGTTGTTGCGTGCCTGTCTGCAAGAAGGGCAGGTGCTGTTGGCCAAAGCTATGGTTCATTGAGGGAAGAGAGGCGTATAAATGTTTAATATGCATCACCTTATGCTAAAATACGTGTTTTTGCTATTTTTTGCGCCATTTTTTCTATGTAATCTCCTAAATCTTTCCTTTCTTTGCATTGCAGTTAGTTAATATTGAGATTAGGTTAATGATTGGTTTAATAGGTATTTGATTTAAGGGGAAGATTGTTTTCAGGATTTTATAAACAATATTTTCGTAAGACCCTATTGAATGGCATTAAAAGAATTAAAAAAGGAGATGCGGCATTGCGCCGTATCTCCTTTGATTTTCTTATGGAGAGAATATTTATCCTACAAGGTATTTCCCGAAAGGAAGCTTGGACAGCAGCCATGTGATGAGGTTGCTCAATGCGAAGGTACAGAGGGTCAGCGTCAGGATGAACCAAGGTGTGCCCAGTTCCATGGCCTTCAGTATGTCGAAAAAGACGGAGTAGAGCACGATGATGTGCAGCAGGTAAACGCCATAACTCAGGCGCGACAACCGGTTGACGAAACCGTAGCACGGGGCTTTCTGCCCGGGGATGGCTTTGCACATCATGAAAACGCCGAAAGTCATCAGTATGACGTTAGGGGAACAGTACAGCCACGTCAGTTCCACTTCCTGCACGAGTTCATGGGAGAACGAGCGGTAGTAGAACGGGATTGCGGTAACAGCGTAACCTGCCAGAAAACAGAGCAGGCCGATGCCGAGGCTTCGCGAGGCATTCCAGTGCAGGTGGTGGCGGATGTAATGCGCCAATACCAGATAGCCGATGAAACCGGAGAAATACCAAAAGCTGTGGAACTCGTTCCAGTAGCATTCGCCGAACATGTCGCCTGCCCCGATTTCTTTTAAATATGCAAGGAAGGACGATACGAACCATACGGCAAGGAAAGCGAGCTCAGCCTTTTTTCCGGTTTGCTTGAGCCAAGGAGACAGGACGGGCATGAACAGATACAGGCCGATGAGCATGTAAATGTACCATAGATGTCCGCTGTCGTCATTAAAGTTCCAGATGGGATGGAGCAGACGCATGGGAAGCTCCGATGCGGGCAGGTCCCCCATCAGGACAGGCCAGAAGGCGTAGATGCACGACCATACGGCAAAAGGGACGAGCACACGGATGAAACGCCGTTTGAAGAAAGTGGTGTTGTCATCCTTCAGGGGCAACAGCAAGTAGGAAGAGGTCATTACGAATAATGGCACTGCTGCACGCATGATGCTGTCGATGATACTGATCCACAAACGGTCGCTCTCCGAAGCGCATTGCCATACGCCGCCCGGGCCGATGTAGAAAGAGTCGCAACTGTGCGTGGCAATGACCATCAGACAGGCTAGGACACGCAGATAATCGAGGAAAACGATGCGGGTGGTTCCCGCTGTTGTAGCTTTGTGTTTCATGATTTATGGCTTTTAATGTGACAATGAAGCCCGTACCCGTCCGGAATGAACGGATACGGACCGTGTTCATAATGTTTGTTTCTTAGAATAAGACTTTTTCTTTGTATGTCCCTGCCGAAACCAGGAAAGTGCCGTGTGTCGGAAGCACTATCGTCTCGTTTGTGGTTCCGTGCGCGACGAGGCATCCGTCCGTGCCGTAGACTTTCACTTGTTCGTGTAACGGGCTTTTCACTTCTATATTGTGTCCGTTCTTGATAATTTTAAACTGCTCGGGAAGGGATGCGGATGCTACTCTGGTGTCAACGTCCAAGGTGCATGTCCGGAAAGTGCTTCCGGCATACGACTGGTCCAAGGTTTGTACGCCTACGGTATATTTCCCGTCTCCGAAGGGCTTGATGCGGTAGGTCTTGACCCGGGAGGACAGTGAAGTTTGCAAGTCCGTGCCTACTTTGAGCTTTCCGGTGTTCCGGTTCGCGGGGATGAGGCAGTACGTTTCTCCGGTCGTTTCGTTCCGGACGAACAAGTTATAACGCAAAGCCGAGGTTGGCGATTCGTTGTCCGAACCGTCTCCCCAACGGATGACCAGTTCGTTACCTTGCATTTCTGCCGACACGTCGCCCGGGGCATCCGGGAATGTATTGCCTTTCAACCCGTTCTTTTCCGGTTTGTTCTCGTAGACGCGCAACGGAGAGGAATAACAGGCCGGTGCGTTGGCGTCGCGTGTCCCGATGTAGCCGCCCACGATAATATCCATATTGCCGTCTCCGTCCCAATCCCCCATATTGATGCCGCCGTCTTGGTTCACGGGAACGATGGGGTAGGAGGTGTCCATGGTGAACTTTCCTTCTTCGTTTTGGTAATAAATCCGGTTACGGAATCCGCTGCCGTCGCTCGGTTCACCATTGATAACCATATCCATCCGTCCGTCTGCATTGAAATCCGCCACGAGAGGATTGGCACGGCTTACGCCGAGAATGCCGCTTTCCGTTTCCGGGACGTGGCGGAAAGACAGAGGTCCGGAACCGTCTGTCGTATTATAATAGATGGGAGCCAGACAGGCCCAGTTGTCGCCGTTTCCGGTACTGATGATGTCCAATGTCCCGTCTCCGTTGATGTCTGCCAAGGTGGATTGTCCTTGGAATGCTCCGGTGAGGTTGTCGGGCGTGAGGTCGGCAAAACTTCCGTTTTGTTGGTTGATATAGGTCTTCAAGGCCGTGGAAGTCTTGTCACTGTAGCCGGAGTACTCGATATCCAGCCAACCATCGTTATTCAAATCTCCGAACATGACCGAACCGTTGGTGGCGGCTTCAAAGTCGATTTCCTGACGGATGAAGCGCCCCGTGCCTTTGTCGTTGAGGTACAAATCGATGTGCCGTCCGTTTTGGTTGCTCATGATGAGCACGTCCGTGTAGCCGTCGTGATTGAAATCCCCCGTGGAAATCGGATTGTAGAAACCTTCGTCGCGGCGTTGCAGGAAACCGGCGTCCGGTACGCGTTCAAAACGGAAGTCCTCATCGGGACCCAAGTTGCGGTAGAGCGTGACGAACTTGATGTCTCCGCTGATATTCCAGTCTCCTCCTTGCCCCATAATCAGCAAGTCGAGGTTCTCGTCATTGTCGAAGTCGAAGAACACGGCATTCGTGTAAGTCGTGGGTTGCAGGAAACTATATTTTTCCAACGTGAATGTGCCTTCGTTGTTGGGACGTGCCAGAATGGCCAGTTCATCCCATACGTGGGCTATGGCGGGTAATCCCATTACCCATGCCATCATTCCGATAAACCATTGCTTTTTCATGTCTTTTTATTTTGTCTGGGTGGACGTAAGCCCACCGGGGCCGTCGAACAAATAAGTAAACTCATCGAAATAAGCCGTGCCGGAGGTCTCCTGCGTATTGTAGCTGTACAGGCCGATACGGCTGCCTTTCCAGTCGCCTGAACCGGATTCGAACGTGTCGCCGAACTCAATGAATGTTTCGTTGTTCACGCTGTAATAGAATTTATGTTTGTTGTTCACTGCGTCGATTTCCAGACGGATATAGATGCCCTTGTTCATGACCGAGGATATATTGAAAGAGGTGGTTTTGGCAGTCCCGTCCGTTTCCATGTAAAGCCGGGGAGTAGCCGTTCCGTCCTTGTCTTCCATGATGATACCGCCGCCCACGAATTTGTTGCCGATACATTCTATACCGGCCCGTCCGCCGGGTGTCAGTTGCGCGAAGTCTATTTTTACGGTGACCACGCCTTTGTATCCCATGGTCTTTTGCGTAAACTGGTTGAAGGCCGTGCGCAGCTTCTCTGCCTTTTGCGATTTGATGGCCAGCCAGCCCGGTTTTTCCGTCAGCGACCAGTATTCATCGTGCGGGTTATGGTTGAATTGCCATTGCAATCCCAACTCCTTAGCTTCGAAGTCGTCGCTGGCTTGCGGAGCATAGGCTTTCGTTTCCACACCGGTGGAAGGCTTGCGGCAGACTTTCATGGGCTCGCCGATGCCGTTCTTGTCGTAGTCCGTACCCATTTCAGGGAATCCGTCTTTCCAAGTGACGGGTTGGAGGTGTACTACGCGTCCCTGCGGTTCGGTGGACTGGAAGTGGTAGAACCACCATTCCCCCTCGGGCGTGTCGACCAAGGCACCTTGATGCGGCCCGTTCACTTTGGTAGAGCCCATTTCCAGTACGCGTTTCTGTTCGTAAGGACCGTAGATATTTTTGGAACGCATTACAGTCTGCCATCCCGTACCCACTCCGCCTTCCGGGATGCTGATATAGTAATATCCGTCTTTGAGGAACAGTTTCGTACCTTCGGCTGTCGGGCCTTCGTACACTTTCCGGCCATCGTCGAGCAATGTCTTGCCGTCCGCGCTCATTTTATGGATGATGATGGGGCCTCCGCCCAACTGGCTTCGTCCGATGTAGGCTTGCCCGTCTTCGTCCCATAATGGGCACGGGTCTTCCCAGCCCGATACATTCTTTACTTGGTAGAGCGGACTCCACGGGCCTGCCGGGTCGGTGGCCGTGGACATGAACAGCCCTTCGTTCGGCGTACATACGTACATCCAGAATTTGCCGTCGTGATAACGTAAGGCCGGTGCCCAACTTCCATTGCCGTATTTGTCCATGCCCGAATAGCCGTCCAAATCCATCCGGTCGAAGATACGGCCTATGATTTTCCAGTTCACCATGTCGTCGGATTCCAGGATGTTCATGCCCATGAAGTGGAACTCCGAACATGTCATGTAGTATTTGCGGCCCACGCGGATGACATCAGGGTCTGAATAGTCGCCGTTCAGTATCGGGTTGGCAAACGTCCCGTCTCCCAAGTCGCCCCAGCGTGTGTCTGTGTACCATCCCGAGGAGCCGCCTAAATCCTGTCCTCCCGAGAACAGCCCCATGCGTTCGCTGTCCGTGTAAGCTCCCATGACAGGGCGTGCCCGGTGTTCCCCCGGGAAAAACTCCTGTACGGATTCTTCCCCTTGTCCTACTTTCTCAAACGCTGTCATTTGCTGTGCCGTGAGCGGCATGAAAGCCAAGTTGCAGCACAATAAAGAAAATGCGATTGTATTTTTCATGCGTTGATAATAATTTATGAATGAATGCACAAAAATACAATCAAGAGCCGGGGCGTACTATTACAAATACGTCATAAAATGTAAGGTTGGCATCTATCCTTATCTTTTCAGAGCGGCTCGGATAACGAACCAACCGTGTTGGATGAGGGTAGTCGTCCAACCGAAGTGTGAGGCCATGATGCGGAAACGTTCCCGCAGTGATTCCTGATGGTGCTGTGTGGTCAGTCCTTCACTCAGGTAATCGGTAAGGATAAGCCTTGTGTTATATATCGGTTGTTTGAGACGTTCCGCCCGTTTCAACAAACGTATGCACCAGTCGTAGTCGGCAGAAAAGCGAAAGTTCAGGTCGTAAAGTTCCTGCCGGGCCAAATCCGTTCGTACATAAAACGATTGGTGGCAAACTAACATGCCGTGTCGGAACTTTTTCCAGGTCAGTTGTTTCGGTGCTTGCAGACGGCGGTGGCGGATGAAGCGTCCTTGTCCGTCCACCCAATCCGTTTCGCCGTAGAGGATGGCGGGGAGAGAAGCGTTCATGTCTATATGGCCGAAAACCTGTTGTAAGGTGTCAGGGCTGTGCAACCGGTCGCCGGCATTCAGGAAGACGATATAGTCTCCGGTGGCATGTTCCAGAGCCTTGTTCATCGCGTCGTAAAGTCCTTTGTCCGGTTCGCGGACGACCCGGATGTCATGCGGGCATGTTTTGCCCGTATTGGCATCCACGTACCGATGAATCAATTCCATGGTCTGGTCTTTGGAACATCCGTCGATAATCAGATGTTCGATATGGGGGAAAGTCTGGGATGCCACGCTTTCCAAGGTGCATGGCAGTGTCTTTTCCGCATTGTAGGTGACTGTGGCAATGGTAACGGTAGGGAAAGGAACTTTGTTCATGTCTTTTGTGTGAGCTGGGTTTATCTTTTCTCGGATGCACGTTTGTAAACGGCTATATATTTGGAGGCCACGTTGGTCTCGCCGTAGTTCGCCAAGGCCGAGTGTACGGCGTGGGCGGACAATTCCTCCCGCGAGGCGGTTTCCAGTATGAAACGTATGCCTTCGGCCAGGTCTTCGGCGTTCCGTGCTTCGGCCAGATAACCGTTTTTACGGTGGTCTATCATTTCTGGTATGCCTCCGACGTTGAATCCTACGCAAGGAACCCCGCAGGACAGGGCCTCCACGATGGTATTGGGCAGGTTGTCCTCCAGCGAAGGCGTGACGTATGCGTCCACCGCATTATATAGGCGTGCCATTTGTTTTTCGTCGCTTACGTAGTCGATGGCATAGACTGGGAATGGGAAGAGCGCACGAATTTGGTCGGCACGGTTGCCGACTACCACGATGCCGATGCGTGTGGCCAAATCGGGATGCTTTTCTTTCAATATGCGGCAGGCTTCCATCAGATAATCTATGCCTTTGCGCGGGTCGGTGGCCTTTAGCGAACCGAAAAGCAGCAGCTTCTTGTCGATGGGCAGATTGCATTGTAGGCGCACCTTGACCTGTTCGGCCGGGTGGAAAATGTTAGCGTTGATGGTGTTGGGGATAGAGGTCACCTCCTGTCCGACCAGAAGCGTGCTTTGGCGTGCCAGGCCTTCCAACCATCGGCTGCAAGCCACGAAAATAATATGTGCTCCGCGCAACATTTGCTGTTTTCGCCGGAACACCTTGGCCGACAGGTCATGCGTGCCGCCTCCGTGCAGAAGCAGGGGGCAGTGGTGGCACTCGGTTTGGTATTTCGTGCACTCCCCACTGTAGTGGCAGATGCCGGTAAACGGCCATTGGTCGTGCATCGTCCACACGATCGGTTTGCCGCTGTCTATGATGCGGCGTATGTCTTTCAGGGAAAGGAAGCCTTGGTTTACCCAATGCAGGTGGATGACATCGGCTTCTTTGAATTCCGGTAATGGGGTGATGTCCGTACCGGTGTTGGCCAGGTCCACTTGAAACAGGTTGTGCTTCTTGAACCGGTTGGCTTTCCAGATACAGACGCGTTCCCATACGAATTTGGCTTTCAGCAGGGGAGACTGGGGCAAGCTGGCCACCGTGATTTGGTCCGTCCGTTTGTCACGCACCAACATTTTGGCTTTGACCCCGTTGTTTTTCAGGGCTTCCATGAGACGGTTGGCTGCGATGGCCGCCCCTCCTATGTTTTCGGATGTATTGATAATGAGAACTCTCATACGTTTTTCAATCGTTTCTGCAAATTTAGGGATTATGGCTGATATATGTCATATAAATCCTATGATTCTTTTCGAGGCATGGACTTATGCACCGAAATCTCCCTTTAACGTCCGTTTTATTCGTCTTATGGCTTTGGCCATGAATGAATTGGTCTTGGCATAATAACGTGAGTAGGCTTTCCTTGCCTCGGCGCATTCTTCTATCGGTTCTATTTTTACCACCGGTAATGGCTCCATATAAAGCCCTGACCGGTATAGGTTCCCGCCGCCGCAATTCGTTCCGCTACCGTCGAACCCGATGTTTTGTACAAGTGATTTTCCCACATTGAGCGACAGGATGTCATTGAGAAAAAGAGAGGCATTCCATCTGATGGCCCAAGAATTATTCTTTCCTTCGGTTTGTCGGCGGAGCATGCGTGTATATCCGTATTTTCCGTTAAAGTCGAATGTGTAGGTCAGTTTCTTCCGTTTGAGCTCTTCCAATAAGGCTTTCCCGTCGGGATTAAAGAACTGCCAGGCGCGTTTCCAAGTGGCCCACCCCCAACTTCCGGTCCATTTGATAAGGAACGTGTCAGGCAAACTCGGGTCATTGGTAAAGTCGCAGGCTTGTATGTGTCCTACTTGGGGGACGTCAGCATAAATATCCAGTGCGTCGTTCATGAACCGGAGGAAATGCGGAGCCACGACCAAGTCGTCTTCCAATACGATGACCCGTCCGTACCGGTTTACCATTGTGGTGACACCGTCTATGATGTTCCTTGCCAGTCCCCAATTCTGTTCACGTTCCGTGACGTGTACTTGCCGGAAACCTTTGGCTTCCCTTACGATGTGCCTCACTTCTTCCACGGCTGCGCAGTCGGCTTCCGAACGTGCGGCATCGGAGTAGACGAACACGTCGCTGGCAGCGGCCAACGTGTTGCGCGACAAGGCCTCTAAGGCTTGCCGGGTGTGTGCGGGGCGGTTGTAGACGAATAATAATATCGGTGCTGTGTCCATGACTTAATCCTCCTGTGTTAGTCTGAAAACAAAGATAAGGTTTTATTTTCGATTTCATGCCGTGCGGAGGCCGGATTTTTACCGATCGTGAGCCTTCGTTTTTGTGGTAAAGTGGCGGACTGTCGTTTGCTGTTGCCTACCATGGCAACTTGGGAGGCAGGAAACAAAGGCGGTCGGATAATTTGTGCCACCATGTGTACCGTAGCAGTGTTCCGGTATTCCTTTTCTCTCGAAGGCAGTTTTCTAACGAAAGCAATGGTTTGTCGAAAAACAAGTCTTGCAGTACGGCTTGCTGTTTGGCTTTTAGCTTTTCGTAGAGTTCGGGAGCCTGATTCAAACGGTTGATGAGATTTAACAGACTTTCCATAGTGGTTACGTGGCATTCGTCGATGATAAGTTCCTTGTGTATTACTTCATTCCGGTTCATGATAGCCAATGCGCCGAGGGAGATGGCTTCGGCTACGGAATTACCTCTGATGGATCGTCCTCCCCATTTGATGAAATATTTTGCATCGTAAATGCTTGTCAGATTGTCACCAATCCGTTGTTGGTGAAGGATGATGGGCTCTCCTGTGGTCTCCAAGGGCTTGAAATGGTCGGGTACCCGGGTGACCGGCCTTTCCGTGGTGGAATTGATTTCCATAAAGATACCTCTCCGCAGGGAAGGGCGTTGTAGGTGCCGTTGCATAATGCGTTCCAATGTATGTGCTCCTACGAATGTATAAGGAAAATCCACCTTACCACGCCGTTCGGCCACGATGCCCCGCGCCATTTGGTTGAGTGTCACATCGTAACCGAAATGTACGCTGCCTGTGGCCAAATTGGCTTCTCCGATCATGTAGGCGAATAAAGTCCGGGGATATTGCCGTACAACGTTCGTCGGCAAAGCTACATTGATAGAAATCACGATGTCATACGCGTTCCAATCGATTGCCCGTCCGTCTACGGCAAATTTCCCGTTGGGCAACGGGCTTCCGGGGCGTTTGAATCCTTGTCCCGGCAGTTTGTCCAAGGTTTGTGTTTTGAGCAAATGAAGGTCTTTGGCGATGTGTGGGATTACTTTACGGTATATTTGTGTTTCCCATTCTCGTTCTTCCTTTATAATATAAAAATCTGCGTCCAATTCTGCCATCAGTCCTATGGGACCTACACGCCCCATGGAAGAGAGGAGAATCGCTTCCGGGTCTTTTTCGGTTACGGGGCATACGTATAAGTCTTGGTAGACTTCTTGTTTGAGCAGTGCGATTTTAGGTTTGTCTTTCATGCTGTCCTAATATATTATATAGCAAAAATACGAAAAAAGCCTCGGGATGTTGATGCTTTGCCTCATACACTTAACAAAAATTATGTGTTCGTTTTCCGTTTTTATGCTTGGAAGATAGGATATTTCTTTATCTTTGTGAAAGTTAAAACATGGTGTTATGGGCAGGTTCATCAATCCTTTCACAGACGTGGGCTTCAAGCGGATTTTCGGTCAGTCCGTCCATAAAGACTTGTTGATAGACTTCCTGAACAACCATCCGTGAGCGTGCGATTTATTATTTGTGCCGTGCGATGTCGCGGCAGGGCGAACGCGGTGCGAATTGGAAATTCAATTTGAAAGCCGTTTACGGTATTTTTTCCTGAATTTCGAGATGAAGGATTCCGAGGGCAATTTCCGTACGGACGTGGTGCTGTCGGATCGTGACACACACGTGCCGTTTTCCGATAAGCTCCGTTTCGTGTTCCTGCAGTTGCCTTGTTTTAAGAAGGAGGAATCGGAGTGTGAGAATGACTTTGAACGTTGGATATATGTATTGAAAAATATGGAGACATTGCAGAGGTTGCCTTTCAAGGCTCGTAAGTCTGTGTTCGAGAAGTTGGAACAGATAGTGGACATCGCGTCTTTGTCGAAAGAAGAGCGTATGAAATACGACGAAAGCATCAAGGTGTACCGTGACCAGTTGGCCACGTTGGATTTCGCGAAGCAGAAAGGTCGTGCAGAAGAACGGTTGGACATAGCCAAGAAGATGAAGGCTTCATCTGTTCCGGTAGAGACGATAAGCCTTTGCACGGGCTTGTCCTTGGACGAGATTGCCGGGTTGTGATAGGATGATCTTATTCCGTTTTCATGACGTGAATATGGTTGGTCGGTTGATGGATATACCGTTTCAAAATGGTTTGCGCTCATTTTTTTTGCACAAAAACAATAGGGTTCACCTTAATGGCTTGTTTTATAGTTCATTCGGTTGTGCACAATGCCTCTTTGAGTGAAGGAAAGGTGAAGCCCTGGTGAAGGAAGTTATAGAAGAAAGTTCACCGTAATTTGTTGATACACAAATAATATGAAGGATGCGAACCCTTTTCTGAAAAAACTCCTTGAAGGATGGAGAGGGGAGTGTCATCCGCTTTTCCTTCGTCCTTTTTCCTGTTTGCCGTAGAGTGAGAAATCGTTTACAGCCAAACGGAAAATCGTTCGGCTGTAGTTGTTGTAGTGTTTTTGGGAGTCTTTGGGGCCTGTCAACTGTGGATATTGTGTCTGTGTCGTACGGTTTCAGGTGGAGTCCTGATCTGTTCCGATAGAAACGATAAGTATTGATATAGGGGCTTTGGATGAATTTTATAGGTTGTGACAGAAATGGTAGATAAACCGTTTTCATTTGTCTTTCAATAGATAAAATACATCTTGAATAGCGTCTTTTAATGCTTCAAGATATCCTCTTCCGAATTTCAGATCAGGTTCCATATAGTTCCCTTCAGCCCATTCATTCCAGGATTTGAGGAATACAATACGATCTTCTCTTGTTTTATGTGATATGTTGTTGAATGATTTTATAATGTGTTTTTTAAATTTTTCAGGGGTTGAGTTGATGAGGATATGTCCGGATCGGCCCGATCGGGGAGAGTGATCCCAATTAGGAATGAGAGTAGGGTAACAGTCGTTAGCTTGTTCCTCAGGTCCTTGAAAGTATTGAGAGGCACGGCTATATTCAATACGACGTCCTTTTTTTAATGCAATACGTTGGAACTTGGCATTTATGCGCTCCCACAAAGAAAAATCCTTTTTGAATACATCAAATAGCCTTATTAAAACGTTAGCATCAAATCCCCATTGGCGAAACAGAGCCAAATCTTCAATTTTAGAGGTATGTCCTACAAAGTGAATGCGGAAACCGTGTTGGGAGGCAAGCTTTTGCCACAGTTCGATAAAGTGGGGGGGATTGGGGATTTCTTTAGGAGAGTAGACTACAAATATTGGATTTCCGTGTATGCGAATATATCTTGGGTCTTGAAAAGCAGGTAACACAGCATTGAAATGTGCAATGTAGTCTTCATCCCCGGGATAGAGTTGTTCCATTAACATTTTATGTCCCCCATCTTTGTTGAATTGTTTGTCCTCCCAACTGTGATTGGCCCATGCCAAACAAAAGGGAAAATCCGGTTTCCCGCTATTTAGCACTTCATTGAATGGTCTTTGTAATAGTTGCTTGCCATTTCCAAACCAATAATGCCAGTAACAGAAACCTTCTATGCCATATTCACGTGCCATATCGGCTTGGGCTTGACGTGTTTCCGGCAAACGAAGGTCATAGTAGCCTAAATCTGCCGGCACACGTGGCTGGTAATGTCCTTTGAATAAAGGTTTGGCTTTGCCCACGTTGGTCCATTCCGTGAATCCTTTGCCCCACCATCTGTCGTTTTCCGGGGTGGGATGGAATTGCGGCAGATAAAAGGCGATAACCCTTACTTTTTGATTATTGTTAGGTTTCATGTTGAAGTAATTTTATGATACGTAATGCGTCCTCTGTGGTTTTTAGCGGACGATATAACTCATCTAAAAGCGTTGTTATTTGCGTTGGGTGCAAATCATTTAAATAGACATCCTTGATAATTGGAATTATTTCTTCGGGCACTCGGTAACGGATGATTCGGGCCGGGTTGCCTCCAACAATTGCATAGGGAGGAATGTCGGATGCCACAATGGCTCCGGCTGCTATGATACTTCCTTTGCCAATCGTAACACCGGATAGTATTGTTGCTCCGTAGCCAATCCAAACTTCATCCTCAACTATGATAGGACCTTTACTCCGGCTGTCTGTCTGGCAGTGTTTGCCTTCAAGGGTTGAGCGTATGGGATAAGTGAATAGCGTTTCGGTCTGATGGTTACCGCTTAAAATGAAATGTACGTTTGAAGCTAATGATACATAGTTTCCTATTGTCAATTTCTCTATTGGAGGAAAATAGCTCAAGATATGCAACTCTCCGTATGTACCGTTGCCTACTTCAACACATTCCATGGGAAAGGTATTCATTGGTACGGTTTGGTTTTGCTTATTGCGTTTGCGCCATTCTTTTTTGAATTTAGTAAGTGCATAGGCTCGGGCAAAACTTCGTAATACAGGGATTTTTGAGGCGAAATTCATCTGTTGGTTATTCTTTTATAAGTTTTTCGTAAGAATCGTTTCAGGCTATATCGCTTAGTTCGCATCAATAAATTCCGCGGTAACGATTTGAGGTATAATACCATTCCTCCCGGGGTGGATTTCATGGCCTTTATCCAGTCTTGCCGTCGGGTGAGCCGGAAACAATTCCACGGTTTGTCGAAACCTGCATAATGAATTTGTACGGGATGTGCCAATCCTTTATTAAACTTGGCGAGTGCAGTGGCTTTGTCTCCTGCAAATTCGGTATTGCCTTGATAAAAATCTCTTTGGTTCATGTTTAACCGATAGAAGGAGATAGGCAAGCTATAATCGATCGGTAAATATTTGATGTAGGGCCAACAGGTTAAAATAATGCAGTCTTGTTCCGGCAAACGTAGTCGTGGATAGTTGTTGACATAAAAGTTGATAATTTCTTCTTGCTTATGGTCGTTGCGCAATTCTTTAAGGTTGATGAGTAAGAATCCTGCAGCAATTTCATGTTCAAGTATTTCCATTTCCGTCGTACTGAAGTCTTTCCGGTAGTAAGGCATACGACTGTTTTCCACTGGTCCGACACCGGCATAATAAAATTTTTCGTTCGGGAACATGAAAAATACGGGAGAAAAATCGCCGGTAAAAACTACGTCTACGTCCGAACATATAATCCTGTCATATTGCGGAAGGACGTCTGTTGCAATAAGTTTATAGAAAATTTCTTTGGAGTAATGTGCTTTAGTCCCGAAATTTTTGATTTTTTCATTGTATTGTGTGACATCGATGAAGTGTAATTCGGTATGTGTAAATTCTTTTAGGCTGTTCCGTAAAGATTGCTGGGCTTTTGGGGACAAAGTTGTATGGAATACATATAATTCATACCAATATTGCCGTGAGGCATGTTTCATCATGGAGTGAATGGCAACCTTTGCTGCTAACAAGTAATTAGCGTCAAAAGTAAAGAACACAGGTATTTTTTGCATATTGTCCATTTGTGAAATTATTAGAAAAAACGGATAATACTTTGTTCCATTTTATGTTTTGTCCTTTTGTTATTAGGATTCATTCTTTTGCAAAAATATGGAAACTTTTTTGTCTTCCCAAGTTTTTGGAGTATCTTTTTTATATGATATACGTTTTTGTAAGAAACGAACCTAAGGTTTCATTTCTGTTTTTTATTCAACTGGGAGTTGTGCTCAGTTTCCGTATTGTAGAATTGTATATTATAATAAGTACAAATGAATGGAGAGAAAAAGCCACGAAGCGCAAAAATAGACCCTTTACCCTTGTGAGGATGGGGATATATTTGTTTGCGATGTTTCATACAAACGAAACAAAGCCGTAAAAGATCCAAAGGGTTGTGGCTATTGAATAGTTTGGTTATTTGGTGTAAGATGGGATGGTGTGTTGGAGATGTTTTTTCATAAATATTGTTGTAAAAACATTTAAAACTTTCCGTGTTTCTAAGTTTGAAGAAGTTATATGTTCCATATACGTAAGGAGCTATAGGGGAATGTGGCTTATGCTTGGACAATTTTCTTCCTACGGTGGTTATCACAGATGCCGAGTGTATTCTATGCCACGATAGCGGTTCTTTGCACTTTATGATGCTGTCAGTCAGGGCTGCGTTCATGGCCAACCACCAATCATAATAGAACGTCATGCCGCTTCAGGGCTTCAGATTTTCGATAAAAGTCCTTTTTATAAGCATGGCATGCCCCGGTATATTGTCTCTAAAAAACAGGGACTCTGCGGTAAAGGGCAATGGGAGGTAGTCTTTGGTTTGCTGACGAGAGTAGGTTGGGGAAGAGATGATGTCTGAGAAGCACAGGTTGTATCCTTCTTCCTTTTCTATTAATTGTACTAATTTTCCTATTTTCTCTGGGAACCAAATATCATCTTGGTCGGATATTGCTATATAGTCTACTTTTTTAGATACTTGATAGAATATATCATGAAAGTTTTGATTGCATCCTTTGTTTCGTGTATTTCGGTGTACTTTGATGAATGGAAATTTTGTAGCGTATTCTTGTAAAATGTTCATTGTACCGTCTGTGGAACAGTCGTCGCAAACGATGATTTCATGGATAGGGTAGGTTTGCGCGAGGATGGAATCCATTTGTTCGCGCAGGTATTTTTCTCCATTGTATGTACACATCACGACCGATACTGTTTTTTTCTCCATAAGGCTTGTTTGTTTGTGGCAAAAGTATGAAATATTTTGTTTTTATGATGGTTTTGAATGCTTTTTATTTAGAAAATGTACTTTTTTGAACATGTCTTGCAAAAAAATAAAATTTCACTTGGAGTCTAATGTTTATATTGTTATATTTGATGTCGAGTATTAATCTTAAAAAAGAATGCTTATGAAAAAGTTAATTGCATTGGTAAGCGTTGTTTTCGCTATTACCAATATGTCTGCACAGTTAAAAGTACATTCTAATGGGAATGTAAGTATAAAAACTACGGAAACGCCTAATGCGACTTTGGCGATAGGTGGAGTAGGGTTGCCAACTCAATCTTTTTATGTGAAATCCAAAAATGTCCCATTGCGAGTGGAAAGGGATGGTGCTGCGACAACGAGTGGGGCTTGGTCCTATGGAGTCGACGCTACAAATCTTGCAACAGATACCCGAATGATAATAGGTGTGAATTCAGTGGCGTGGACACATGATTATACTACAATAAATAAAGGTCGTGCTTTCGGTGTATATGGCGCAGCCGGTTATACCACATCAGGCTATAATTACGGGATATATGGTAATTTGCTTAGTACACAAAACGGTGCTGCGATAGTGGGGGCTGTGAATTCAATGGATGTCAATGTCCCCGGACGTTATGCCGGTTATTTTCAAGGCGATGTCCGTACTACAGGAAATTTCTACGGTACGGTGTTGACACCTTCCGCTTCCCGTTCCGCCTTGATGGGGCGTTCGGCGGTGATGCCCCTATCGGCTGAAAGCGATGCCACGAACAGCATGTCAGTGGGCGAGAAACTTTCGCGGCTGGCCGCCGTGCAGTATAACCTGTCCGAACCACAAGCAGCGCAGACTTTTGCAGCGTCGGGCGATACCGTGGCTGCCGCTCCCCGTTCCGTGACGGACATACAAGCATTGGAGAAAACGCATTACGGACTGGATGCCGAGGTGCTGAAAGAAGTCTATCCAGACTTGGTTTATGAAAGTCAGGAAGGCGACCTTTGTATCAACTACACGGAGATGATTCCGCTTTTAGTGCAGTCTGTCAATGAGCTTCGTGCCCAGGTGGTGTCATTGCAGGGGACGCAGACCTATAATGTGCGTGCCCGGAACGGAAGCGAAACAGGTGTCGGTGGCAACGTATTGGATGTCCCGACATTAGAGCAAAACGACCCGAATCCGTTTACGCAAACGACAGTGGTGCGTTATACGTTGCCGGAGAGTGTAAAGTCTGCATTCCTATACATTTATGATTTGAACGGTACGCAGATAGATCAAAAGATGTTACAGAGCCGTGGCAAGTCTTCCGTGACGCTTGAAGCCGGAAGCCTCGCCCCCGGGATGTACCTTTATGCTTTGGTGGTCGATGGTAAGGTTGTCGACACCAAACGGATGATTATTACCCAATAAGGAAGGAGGGACTTATGAAACGTTGGATGAATCTGTTCTTTTTGTTATGGGGGACGGCTTGTACCATTACGGCCACTACCGAAGACGGTACTTATTTCTCGTCCGTGGAAAACGTGTCTGTGGCTACTTTTGAAAACGTTCCGTCGGATTGCTATATCTCGGTGGACAAGCATAATTACAGGCCCTACGTGGCCCGTGTGCAGGATAGCGGGGTGGTTTATGTACAAAACCGGACGTTTACTTCCACGCATACCGTTACGGGCGAAAAGATTGTGGCCGGAGAGAAGGTGACGACTGCGCAGCCGCAGGGAAAGGTCGTGGTGAAGTCTGGAGCAAACGTGACGATGAAAGCTTCTGATACGACCACATTGGAAGCCGGCTTTGAATGCGAGAAAGGAGGCGTGTTGGAAATCGCTCCATTATAACCATGTTTGGCGGTTCGGGAAACCGGATGAAATAGACGGGGTATTTTGCGTTTTTAGCGGAATATCCCGTATTTTTTGTGAATTAGATATAAGGAAAATAAAATCATTTGTTTTATCTTTGTATTTGACTTATTTAATTAAGCTGTTCATGGACACAGGGGATAATGAGTTAATCAAGTGCGTCAAAGAAGGTGATTTAAAGGCTTTTGAGAAAGTCTTTAAGGATTATTATGCTTTGATGTGCAGTGTGGCCATGGATTATGTGAACGATTCCGCCATGTGCCAGACTTTGACGGAGGATGTTTTGTTGAACCTTTGGGAAAAGAAAAACGAACTGGTGATTACAACTTCTTTGCGTGCTTATCTTTTACGTGCCGTGCGCAACAAATGTATCGACCATCTCAGGACGCAGCGTCAGAGTTCGGATTTTTTAGGGTATTATGATTCCTTGGACGGAATGTTCGGAGGGGCAATGGCAGACGAAAAGGACTTGTTCGAGCAATTGATTTCGGATGAATTGGCTGAGTTGCTGGATCGGGCTATTGATGAGATGCCGGAGGAGCGGAGGCGGGTTTTTATACTGGTGCGCATGGAGAATAAGACTTACCAGGAGGCTGCCGATATGTTACATATCTCGGTGAATACCGTAAAATATCATCTGAAGAGGGCACATGCGGAGTTACAGGATAAGTTGAGTGCTTACATTTTGCTACAAATATTGTCTTTTATGTTACTTTCAAGACTGCTTCATTCTTTGAATTGAAGAATGTGCGTGTCAGAATAATATGGTTTGTAGTTTTAAATCATAATTTTCATGGCTTTTTCGGTGAAAAGTTCGGTGGTTTATGCTGTTTTTTGAAGCATAAATAAATTATTTCTGTTTTTATACTACCCATCGTATCTATTTGTTTCGTCTTAGAAGAAAAAAGCGTCAAAGTGGAAACAAATAGAGATATAGATTTATTGATAGAGAAGCAATGGTCGGAAGGCTTGTCTCCGGAGGCGGAAGACGTGTTGCGCGAATGGGTTTCGGCAAATGAAGAGCACCGTAAGTATTACGAGCGCCGTATACTTTTGTATCGGTGGATGGGCATTCAGCAACGTATACCTATATTCGAAAAAGAAAGGAAGAAAGCATACGGGCGTTTCCTGAGAAGCATGAAGGGAGAGAATATGCCGTTTTTTTTCGTTCACAAGATTTTCAGTCGGAAATTAGTGGCCTGTGCGGCAATGGTAGTCATCCTTTTGGGAGGCGGACTGGCTGTATGGCAACAGCAAGATAAAGCGGCAGAAGAACAAGTGGTGCAGGGAGGTGCGCAAGAGATAAAAGTGCCGAAGGGAATGAAAGAACGGATCATACTGGCCGATGGAACCAAAGTTTGGCTGAATTCCGGGAGTTGTCTGACATTGAGTCCGGGATTCGGGCAGACCGACCGCGAACTTCAGTTGGAAGGAGAAGGAATGTTTGAAGTGGCTAAGGATAAGCATAAACCTTTTATTATTCGTTCCGGTGATATTCGTGTCCGGGTGACGGGGACGGTCTTTAATTTCAAGTCCTATCCGGAGGAGCGTTTTGCCAAGGTCACTTTGGTACGCGGTAGTCTGGATGTGTCGAGTGTGACGGGACGTGTGCCCCATACCGTAACCTTGAAGCCGTGCGAACAGGTCGTGTTGGATCGTAATCGGGATGTGATGGAGAAGAAGGTGGTGGAAACGGCACCGGACGTAGCTTGGACTTGTGTGGGACAAAGGGATGAGGGTATATCCGAGGATACGGCGGAAACGGAAATGACGGAGCATGCGGGAGGAGCGGAAGCCTTGTTTTTCGATGAGATGTCTATGGAACAGATTGTGCAGGAGTTGGAACGGGTTTTTCATGTGAATATAGTGGTGAAGAATCCCGGAATATTGCAGGAAAAATATTATGGCGATTTCCGGAACCGGAAAGACATTTTTGCCATATTGGACGTGATGTTGAGGGGCGAACAGGTTTCCTATCAGATCAAAGGCGACACGGTCTTTATCGGAGAATAATCATTTAATAATCATAGTAAATAGAGAAATGTTTAACGCAAAACGTAAAAAACTACTTGAAAGGTTTCTGATTTTAAGCCTGTTTTGCAGTTCGGGAGCGGTTTGGGCGCAGCAGGGCACTGTGACACTGAATCTGAATAACGTGACCGTCAAAGAGGCTTTGGAGCAATTGAATACCCAGACGTCTTATTCCTTGTGGCTGAACGTGGGCGATGTGGATTTATCGCGAAGAATCAGCCTGAACGTGACGAACGGGAGTGTCAATGACGTGTTGGCTAAAATCTTGGCCGGCCAACCGTTGTCATACGAGGTGAAGGATAGGACAATAAATATATACCCTGCGAAGAAAGACGGTGAGGAGGCGAAGAAAAGGGTGGAAGGCGTAGTGTTGGACGACCTGGGAGAACCGCTTCCGGGAGTGGCCGTGCGTTGCAAAGAACATCCGGATGCCATGTGTGCTACAGACATGGACGGTAAGTTCACACTGAATGTACCAACGGACGGCAAGACGCTACAATTTACTTTCATCGGTATGGCTCCGCAGGAATTGGCAGTGGCAGATGCACCGATGAAAGTCGTGATGAGTGACAAGGAAAAGAAACTGGACGAGGTCGTGGTGACCGGTTATCAGAAAATCGACCGCAAGTTGTTTACCGGTGCGGCCAGTCGTATTTCCGGTGAAGAAGCGAAAGTGGACGGTGTGGGCGATGTGAGCCAGATGTTGCAAGGCAAGGCGGCCGGTGTGGGCGTACAGTCCGTGTCCGGTACGTTCGGTGCTGCGCCGAAGATCCGTGTGCGTGGTGCTTCTTCCATCTATGGAAACCAGACGCCGCTTTGGGTTGTGGACGGTGTCGTGTTGGAGGATGTGGTGGAGATTTCCGCCGATGACCTTTCTTCCGGTAATGCCGCCACGCTGATCAGTTCCGCTGTGGCTGGGTTGAATCCCGATGACATCGACAATTTCCAGATATTGAAAGACGCTTCGGCCACGGCATTGTATGGTGCGCGTGCCATGAACGGGGTGATTGTGGTGAACACTAAGAAAGGAAAGAACGGGCATGCCAGTATCAGTTACACGGGTGAGTTCACCGTGCGTACCCGTCCCTCTTACCGCCAGTATAATATCATGAATTCCAAAGACCAGATGTCTGTCCTGATGGAGTTGGAAGATAAAGGGTGGTTCAACCATTCCAAGATGGCGCGTACGGAGAACGGCGGGGTGTTCTATCTGATGAACGACCTGATATACAGGGGAGAACTGATGAATACGGAGTCGGCTCGCTTGGCTTATTTGCAGAAGGCCGAGATGCGGAATACCAATTGGTTCAAGGAGCTGTTCCGGCCCACCATCCAAAGCAATAACTCGGTGAGCATCTCCTCGGGTACCGACCGCAGCCGTTATTACGTGTCGATGAGTTTTTTGGATGATCCGGGATGGAGCGTGTCGGACAAGGTTCGCCGTTACACGGCCAACGTGAATGCCTCGTACGACATCAGCAAGTGGCTCACGTTCGGCGTGAGTGTAAATGGGTCGGTGCGCAACCAGCGTGCGCCGGGTACATTGGACCGTACGGCAGATCCGGTGAGCGGTGAGTATTCGCGCGACTTTGATATCAATCCTTTCAGTTATGCGTTGAATACCAGCCGGACGATGAGCCCTGACGAGACGTATATCATGAATTATGCCCCGTTCAACATCCTGAACGAAGCCAGGAACAATTATATAGATTTGGACATGACCGACATGAAGTATCAGATGGAACTGACTTACAAGCCGGTCAAGGGCTTGGACTTGAGTGCCATTGGTGCTTTCCGTTATGTGAAGTCAACTCAGGAGCATAAGATTACGGGGAATTCCAATCTGGCGCAGGCTTACCGTGCGGCGGGAGATGCGACCATCCGTGAAAAGAACAAGTTCCTCTATCGTGACCCGGATAACCCGGATGCCGTGCCTGAAGTCGTGATGCCAAAAGGTGGTTTTTATAACACGACGAACAATATCCTGAAAAGTTATTATTTCCGGGTATCAGGCAATTATAACCGGCTCATAGCCAATGAACATCCATTCAACATCATGGCCGGTTCCGAAGTGAAATCAGCCGACCGCCAGTCCGGTTTCAACAACGGTTACGGGTTCCAATGGGATCGTGGCGGTACGCCTTTCGTAGACTACCGTATCATACAACAGTTGCTGTTGGGGGGAGATAATTACTACGGCTTGTCGCAATATTATGACCGTTTTGTGGCGTTCTTTGCCACCGGAAGCTTTTCTTATAAGGGACGCTACACGTTCAACCTGACGGGGCGTATGGATGGTTCCAACCGCTTGGGACGTTCGCGTGATGCCCGTTGGTTGCCTACGTGGAACGTGTCGGGGTCGTGGAATATGTTGGAAGAAGAGTTTATGAAACATCAGGATGTGGTTTCCACCCTCTCTTTGCGTGCCACATACGGATTGACAGCTACAATGGGACCTGCAGACAACGCTTTGGCCGTGTTCCGTAACTCGACCACTTACCGTGGCGATGACGGTTACAAGGAATCGCAGATTTATATCGAGTCTTTGCAGAACAAGGATTTGACGTGGGAGAAACAATATGAGTTCAACTTCGGGTTCGATTTCGGAGTGTTGCGTAACCGCATCAGTTTGAGTTCCGACATCTACAGCCGTCGCGGATTCGACCTTATCGGTTTGATACGTACCAGTGGCATGGGAGGCCAAAAATGGAAATATGCCAATTATGCCGACATGAAATCATGGGGTGTGGAGTTCACGCTGAATACAAAGAATATCCAACGCAAGGATTTCTCGTGGACTTCGAACCTGACATTCGCTTACAATCATAATGAGATTACCAATCTGGAATCTACTTCCAGCATTTTCGATTTGATGGTGGCCGAAGGTGCCCCGTTGGAAGGCTATCCCGTACGGGGATTGTTCTCTTTGCAGTATAAAGGTTTGAACGGGCAAGGGATTCCACAGTTCATCAACGAGAAAGGCGAACAGACCTCTACGGGTATCAACTTCCAAAGTACGGATCCCACGTATTTGAAATATGAAGGTTCGGTGGATCCAACCGTGACCGGGGGCTTCGACAACCAGTTCAAATATAAGGCTTGGACGTTGGGGTTGTATTTCACCTTCCAGGCCGGCAATAAGTTGCGCCTGGATCCGGACTTCTCGGCTTCATACGGTGATTACAGTGCCATGCCGAAGGATTTGAAAAACCGTTGGATGAAGCCGGGCGATGAGCGTTACACGAATATTCCGGCCATACCTTCATCTTATCAGTATGCGAATATCGAGAATCTGGACGTGGCCTATAATGCCTATAACTATTCGGACATCCGTGTGGCCAACGGTGGTTTCCTGAGGTTGAAGGAACTCACTCTTTCTTATGATTTCAACGGGGAGTGGATGAAAGCCATCGGCATGAACCGTTTGCAGTTGCGTTTGGTGGCTTCCAATTTGTGGCTCATCTATGCCGACAAGAAACTGAACGGGCAGGACCCGGAATTCTTCCAGAGCGGAGGGGTTTCCATGCCTTTGCCGCGCCAGTTGACTTTATCTATACGAACCAGTTTTTAATGATTTGCAAGACAGAAGAAAATGAGAAATAAATATATATCGTGCTATGTAGCTGCGTTTTGTGCCGGTTTGCTTTCTACGGCCTGCAACGACTTTTTGGACGAGGTGCCCGACAACCGTACGGTCATCGACACGCCCGAGGCTGTATCGGAGTTGTTGGTTTCTGCCTATCCCGATGCCAACTGTGTCTTTTTCACCGAGTCCATGTCGGACAATGTGACTGACCGGGGCAATACGCTTGATCCTTATGTGCAACCCGAATGGAATCGGGCCAATCGTCAGGCGTTCTATTGGGAGGACATCGACATGACATATCAGGACAGCCCGAATTATTTCTGGATGGCCAGTTACCAGGCTATTGCGGCGGCCAACCATGCACTTGAAGCTATTGCAGAATTGGAGGCCAAAGGCGTGGATTGTTCCGTACAGAAAGGAGAGGCGTTGTTATGCCGGGCCTACAATCATTTTATGTTGGTGAATGTGTTTGCGCAACATTATAATCCTGCGTTTGCCGCTACCGATATGGGAGTGGCTTACGTGACGGAACCGGAAAAAGAAGTGTTCGGGCATTACGAGCGTGTGTCGGTGAAAGATACATACGACAGAATCCGCAAGGATTTGGAAGAAGGCTTGCCCCTGATTTCCAATAAGGCATACGGCGACACGCCGAAATACCATTTCACTCGTGAGGCGGCCCAGGCTTTTGCCTGCCGTTTCTATCTGTATGTCGGAGAATGGCAGAAAGCTATCGAAGCGGCAGACGAGGCTTTGGGAGATAACCCGACGTTGCGCAATTGGAACGAGTATATCCAGATGTCTACAGCCAACCGGGAGAAAAACTATACTTCGGTGCAGGAGAGTGCGAACTTGCTGTTGGCATCCACCGTATCTCAGTTTGCCGTGGATCAGTCGTTCTATCGTTACGGGTATTCTACGGCCGTCAACAATTCCCTGTTCCAGCAAAATGACAATGTGGTGAACGGAGTGTGGGCTTATCGTGCCGAAGCTTATAATGTGTCTAGCGAGGCTTTGACCATGATGAAGTGGAAACCCTATTTGAAGAGCGACGGCGTGAACTCCAACAGTGGTGTGTATTACGTGATGGAACCCCTTTTCACGACCGACGAGGTAGTGTGCGACCGCATCGAGGCTTTGGCCATGGCCGGACGTTACGATGAGGCTTGCGAGGACATCGAACTGTTTTTGACGAATAAGATAAAGAACTACGATTCGATAGCCCAACCCGTTACCCCCTCGATGGTGGAGACTTATTATAAGAAGTTTGCCCCGTTGCATCCTTATTATGAGAACCAGATGAGTGGGAAGCAGATGGCTTTTGTCAACTGTGCGGTAGATTTCCGTCGCAGGGAACTGTTGATGGAGGGCGGACGTTGGTTCGACATCAAGCGTTTCGACATTGAAATTACCCACGAAGCTTATCAGACAGGGGCAACCGATGTGTTGGTACGTCGTGACCTTCGCCGTGCCGTGCAGATTCCGGAAGAAGTCATTTCGTACGGGGTAGCTCCTAATCCCCGGTAAGGAACTTTGGTAGTAACTATAATTAAAAAAAAGCGAACAGATGAAAAAGATTATCATATTTGCAGCATTGTGCCTGTCCTTCCAGACGGCTTGCGACAAGGAGGACCTCGGTGGGTCGAATATACATGTACCGGAGTTCGATTATAATGCGCTGAGCGAGACGGACAAGTATATTTATGACCATTATACGGTGCCATACAATGTAGAGGTCGTGTATCGTTGGAACCAAGGCGACGTGTCGTCCGATGACATGCGGAAAAATTTGGTGCCGCCGCGTGAATCCCAGGTGGAACCGTTTTTGGAGATGATAGAGAAAGTGTGGATGGATACCTACACGGCGGAAGTCGGACAACAGACTTTACGTTCTTACATACCCAAGCAGCTCCTTTTGGTGGGGAGTGCCAGTTATAACGATGACGGAAGTACGACGGAAGGTACGGCCGAAGGCGGACGGCAGATTGTGTTATATTCGGTGAATGATTTCAACTTCGAGTTGGAGCAGATTCAGTCGTATGCCCATGTGATGCACCACGAGTTTGCCCATATTTTGCACCAGAATGTAGAATATGATGCAGAGTTCGAGAAAATCACTCCCTCTTATTCTTCTTCATGGATGCAGATGAACGACGAGACGGCGAGGAGCAAAGGGTTCATCACGGCCTATGCTTTTTCGAGTGCGGACGAGGACTTTGCGGAGATGGTGTCTATCATGTTGACGAATTCTCCGGAGGACTGGGACAATATGATAGAGAATGCGGGGAATGCGGCGGCTGTGGAAGCCTTGCGTAAGAAAGAGGCCATCGTGGTGGCTTATATGAAAAATAACTGGGGTGTCAATATGAAGGACTTCCAGAAAGAAGTGGTGGCCGCTATCGAGGCTGCGGTACGTAATTAAATAAGGACTTGAACGATGAAGAAAATGAGAAAATATGGATGGGGCATGGTGATGCCGGTCGTTTGGGCGGCCTGTGTGCTCGGCAGTTGTAAGAATGAGGTGGATGATGTGTTCGACCAAGATGCGACATCGCGTATCGAGGCGGCCATCACGGAGTGCGACAATATGTTGCAGAGTTCGGAGTACGGTTGGCGTTTCGATTATACGCCGGCCAATAGTGCAATGGTGAATTTTGTGATGCGTTTTAAGGACGGACGTGTAACGATGGAAAATGCCGAAGGGGAGACTTCCGAATCGACTTATAAAATAGCCAATGCCGAAGGTCCGGTACTTTCATTCGATACTTATTCCATACTGCATGACTTGGCTGACCCTTCGGAGTACCCGTTGGGGACAGGCAAGGGAGGAGAGTTCGAGTTCGTGGTGTGTCAGGTGACGGAAGATACGATCTATGTGCGGGGACGCAAATCGGGAAATGACTTCAAGCTTTCGCGTGCGGCCGAAGGAGAAATCCAACATGTCCGTTTGGAAACGGCCTTGGATATCGACGGAGGGAAGGATATCACTTTCTTCCACACCTTGCAGGTGGGCGGACAGGATGCCGCTACGTTGTTCTTGGGTAACGACAAGCGCAGTCTGGATGTGATGACGGCAGACGAGCAAACCCGCAATGTGCCGGTGGATTTTACGGCAGACGGTTTTCGCTTTGCTTCGCCGGTTGTGGCTGCCGGGGTGACTGTTTCGGAAATGAAATGGGATAACACGCGGAAGACCTTTGTCACGTCGGATGGTAATGTGGTACTGGCAGAAGCGGCTTCCAGCCCCTTCAATCTGGGGCAGACGGTAGAACAGTTGTTGGCAGCTCCTTACTGTCTTATGAAAGGGGCGAGTGCAGCGGCCACTTTACAGTTGCTGCAATTCTCGAAAGATTTTCCGGAGTGGCAGCGTACGGAGTTTTTCTTCAATGCCGAGGCTACGGTGGATACGTTGAAATATCAGGTGGACACGCAAGAGAATGTGACGGAAGTTGGTCGTACGCAAGGGCAGGCCGTGCTCAATTCCATGAGTTTTGTGGTGAACAACCAATACGGTTTGCCCGAGTGGGGGAATTTTACCGTGAAACGGAATGAGGTGAAGGATGCTGATGAAGTGAAGTTCGTGGAAGGTATCCGCAACGGTGCTCCGGCCAATACATTGAACAAGAACATGTATTGTAAGAAAATCAAGGGCATTTTGTTCGATTCCAAAGGCGTGACGGTGGCATCCCGGAATGGGATGTTCTATATCGTGTCGGCTTCGGATGCGAAAATGTGGTTGGTGCTCGAACCTCAGGGCTTGCCCTCACCGGCAATGGTGATTCCTATCTTAATCAAGCAATAATCAATTTAATTTATCAATAAAAATATGAAGAAACAAACGTTTGTATTATGGGCTTTGACCGGAATGTTGGCTGTTCCGGCTTCGGCTCAAGTGGATTATAAGACCCGTGCCATCGTGGCAGAACCGGAAAATGCCCCGGTGGCAAAGCGTGCTTTGGCGCGGGATGCCGAGGGGGCAGAGTATAGCTATCCGGTCGGTTTGCGTAATCTGGGGATGATTGGTCAGGATGACAATGCCTGTTGTAACTTCCTGTCCTTTAATAAGGTCATTAACCGGGATGCTTATATGTGGGCACCGATGGGGGAAACCGTGTCTTATATCGACAATTCTTCCGTGCAGGCTGTAGACTATCATTGGTTTATTCCCGGTGCGGATGCTACGGAGTTGGAAACACAGGATGCCGATGCGGTTTACAATACGTCCGGTATCTACGATTTCCCGACCATGACGGTGAAGGACGGAGCAGGGCAAACTTATACTTATACGGCACCCGGTAAACTTAAAGTCGGAGGAAAGGGAGAAATTTGTACTTCCAATATGTTGCGATTGGGTACGGATGCCAAAGATCCGGCCACGACGGCTGTAATCGGCCAACGTCCGTTCGGACAAGAAGGAACAGGATATTTAGGAGGAACCAACAGCTTGAATCTGGTGGGGTATGGTAATTTGTTCATGATTGCCCATCCTGAAGCTTCCATTACCAGCGTACGGGCTTATCTGCCGGAAGTGCCCAAACATGAGGAGGGGGCGGAATTGCTGATGCAAATCTGGTATCCATTGACGGGAGAAAACAGCATTCAGTTGATGGGCTTGCCTTTGGAGGCCGTTACGTTATCTATGGATGATATCAAAGAGACAACGGATACGAAACTGAAAAAGGCCGCCGTGGCTGAATTTAAATTGTCCGAACCGTTGAAGATTTCCGATAAGCCTTTCTTCTTGGTGACGATAGAAGGGTTCGGAACGGATCCGTCCAAAGAAAATTTCCGCTTGTACATTGATGTGAAGCCGGTGGAGATGGATGAGTCTATGGCCGGTAACCTGTTGGCACACAATTCATACTGCCGCTTGAAAGGTGAGGATGATTACCTTCGTCCGATTAATTATTACGGTGGTCAGCTTGGCGAGTCTTTCATGATTTGTCCGGTGATAGACACCCATACGGAAGAAGGTGTGGGCATTCAAGGCGTGGAAGCTTTGCAACCGGCACACGCCCAATATAAGGACGGTGTCTTGTCGCTCAGTTCGGAAGGTGCGGAACAAGCCGTGGTGTACAATGTAGGAGGCGAGAAAGTCGTGAACGCTGCGTTGGACGGCGGACAAGCCGATGTGCGTGCCCATTTGGCCAAAGGTATCTATCTGGTACGTTTTATGAAAGGCGGTAAAGTATCCGGTGCAGCCAAATTGTTGTGTAACGAGTAATGTTTATGTTTAATATTAAATTGGAGAGAAAATGAAAAAGTTTACTAAAATGTGGGCGATTGCCGCTTGTGCATTGTTCGCCGGAACGGCGGCGGTAAATGCCGAGGATTATACGTGGAAGTTTGTAACGGCAGGTGATGCGACGACATACGCTATCCGTTCCGACGGGTCGTTATGGTCCTGGGGATGGAACGAGAAGGGGCAGGGCGGAAATGGCGTATCGGAACGTACGGCCACTCCGACGTTGGCAGATGGAAACCGCGTATGGAAAAAGGCCGTTGGCGGGAAAGCATACGGCTTCTTTTTGGCTGAAGATGGTTCTTTGTGGGCGGCTGGAACTCATGAGGGCGGCGTGCAGGGGACAAACGATGGTATCGACCATAAAGTCTTGACACGTATCGGCACGGATAACGATTGGGCCGATATGGCTTGTTCTCGTTTTTGGGGGTATAGTGGTTTTGCTATCAAAACGAATGGTACGTTATGGGCGTGGGGTAAAAATTCGGCCGGGCAACTGGGCATTGGCAATACACAGGCACAGACGGCACCGGTGCAAGTGGGGGCTGATATGGACTGGAAACAGGTTGCTGCCGGTTGTTCATCCGTATTGGCTTTGAAGACCGATGGCTCATTGTGGGGCTGGGGATTCAATATGTATAGTGAATTATTCGGTCATGAAGGTAAACAACTGTCACCGGTCCGTTTGGGTAGCGAGACAGACTGGGAGCAAGTTGTTGTGATAGATTTCCGTGCCTATGCCGTAAAGAAAGATGGTACGTTGTGGGCTTGGGGAGATAATGCCAATAATTTATTAGGATTCAATACTCCGACGGAAGAAGAGACTACAGCGGAAGGTAATCCGGTGGAGGTGGTGACGGTGCCGCAGATAACGGCACCTACGCATGTAACGTCCATTGAAGGTAAGGTTCTTACCATATCCGGTTGTGAGAATACGTTGAGCGTGGCCACAGGAACGGACGGTGTTATTGAGAAAGTCTGGATGTTGGGTTCAAATACAGACGGCGCATTGGGTGATGGAAAAGGTTTGGGCAACGGAAACAAGGACATTCCTTTCGCAAAAGTTCCGGTTCATCCTTCTTTGAAATCCAGTCTGAAATTTGCGGGAATGTCAAGTGGACAGAATTATACGGTAATGCTGACGACGGACGGAGATATTTGGGGTTGGGGATGCAACCGTGGAGGACAATTGGGCGATGAAACCCCGAATGACCAGTTGCAAGTGGCCTATAAACTGAAGCCCATCGTCATTAACTGTCCGCAGGATGAGGTTTCCAGCGTGGGAAGCCTGAAAGACGGTAAAGTGGATGCGGCTGTTTCTTTTGACGGTCAAGTGCTGGCTTTGCAGAGCGACGGGCTGTTGACTTCGGGAAAAATATACGATATGAAGGGTACGGCGGTGATGATTTTGGCTGCTTCCGAAACGTCATGGAATGTCGCCACGTTGTCCCAAGGCGTATATGTGGCTGAATTTATGATAGATGGTGCTCCCGTGACTTATAAGTTCGCGGTGAAATAAAAGCACTGTGAAATCTTTTGTTGATTAAAAATGGAAATACGATGAAAAGATTGACAAAGGGATTCTTATCCTTTATTATGATGACATCTTATGCGCTCGGTATGAGCGCACAAGATGCCACTTTCGTTCCGGCGGACGAGATACCTTCATCGCTAAGGGATGCTGCGTCGTTGAAGTTGACCGGTACGTGGGGGACTTCTGCTTTTGCCGAATTGAAGATGGCATTGGGGACGAATGCTATCGGAGGTTCCAATATGGTGCTGACCCGAGTGGATATGGGAGAAGCCGTGATTGAAGACGGAACTTCTTGGTATGTGAGTGCCGGATTTACTTCGAATGGGGTGTTCAGCAGTTGCAAGGCTCTGAAAGAAGTGGTGATGCCCGTTGCGGAAGAGGCGGCTCATTTGGTTTCTATGGAAAAGGCTTTTGCTAACTGTAATGCTTTAGAGACGGTGGATCTGACGGGTTGCGTGAACGTATCTACATTCAGCAATGCTTTTTATGCTTGTGAGAGCCTGAAAGGGGCTGACCTTTCTACTAATGTAGCAGCGGTGAAAAGTAATGCTTGGGCTTCGGCATTTGAAGCTTGTACGGCTTTGGCACAGGTGAAGTTGCCCGCCGGATTTGTAACTACTTCTAAGGTCTTTTCCGGTTGTGTGGCTTTGCAGGAGATAGATTGGAGTGCATGTACGGCAACCGAAGTGCCGGTCTTCTATGCAGATATGTTGGACGGAGTGGAACTGTCCGGCGTGACTTTGAAATTGAACCATCCGCAGTATGTGCTTTTTAAAGCGGATGAGGGATGGAGTCAGTTGAACCTATTGGATTTGAATCCTGAACCGTCTACGGAATTTACTGTGGATGCGTCCGACATTCCGTCTTCGTTAAAAAAGGCCACGGCCGTGACTCTGACAGGAACATGGGACAGCAACGCTTTTAATCTGCTGTGTATGGCGATGATGGATAATCCTGCTTTCGTTACCAGTGAGAATACGGTGTTGCAAAAAGTGGACATGAGTGCGGCCCGGATTGCAGAAGGTACATCATTGCGTTGGCAAGGCTTGTCTGCGTATGGTATCTTCCGTAACTTCAAGGCTTTGAAGGAAGTGAAGATGCCGGTGGCGGAAGAAGCTGCACACTTTACGGATTTCGGAATGGCATTTCAAAACTGTGACCAGTTGGTTACGATAGACCTGAGCGGTTGTGCCGGACTGGTTTCTCTGGAGAAAGCCTTCCAGGGGTGCACTTCTTTGGAGAAAGTGGATTTGTCCTCTTCTTCCCATCTGGAATCGGTGGATGATGCTTTTGAGTCATGTGAGGCGTTGACCACGGTAATATTGCCGGAGGTTTTCCCCATGGGAAAGAATACTTTTGCTTATTGTTCCGCTTTGAAAGACGTTGATTGGACGGCTTTTGCCGGGACAGAGGTTCCCGAGATGAGCAAAACTTTCTTTATGGGGATTGATGACCTGAAGGCCGTGACGCTCTCGTTGAAATATGAAGCTTATAAGTTGTTCTCGGCCGATGAGGATTGGAGCGAACTGAATCTCTACAACACGGAACCGGAGAAGGTGACGGACTTCGTAGTGGACGCTTCGGATATCCCGTCGAGCCTGAAGAAGGCCGTGACGGTTACGTTGACTGGAGAATGGGATAGCGATGCATTCAATCTGCTTTCTATGGCATTGGGGAATAACGGAGGACTTTTTGTCACGACGAATGCCACATTGGTTACCTTGGATATGAGCCGGATTAAGGTTGCGGAGAATACTCCACTTTGGAGACAGGGACTTAAGGAATATGGTATCTTTAATAACTGTACGGCATTGGAGAAAGTGATAATGCCAACAGCAGAAGAAGCGGGACATTTCACGAAACTGAATAAGGCTTTCGAGGGCTGTACAGCATTGAGGGATATCGACCTGAGCCTCTTGACTGGGGCAACAGACATCGAGGCAGCTTTCAAGGGAACGGCCATAGAGAAAGCAGACCTGAGCTGCTGTACGTCGTTAGGCAGTACGGTGAGTGCGTTTGAAGGCTGTGTAGCCTTACAGGAGGTGATTCTTCCGTCTTGTTTTGTGCCGGCAAATTATACGTTTGCCGACTGTACCGGATTGAAGCTCATTGATTATACGGCTTATACCGATACGCAAGATGCACCGGCTGTTAAAAACAATACGTTTAGCGGTATTGATGATTTGAAGTCGGTCACATTGAAAGTGAATGGGTTGAATCACAACTTATTTGAGACACACAAGATTTGGTCGGAGTTCGATGTGCAGTATGATGCGGACGGTATTCAAAGTGTAGTTGCACCAACAGAAACGTTGGAAGTGTATGCTATAGACGGTCGTTATATCGGTACATACAAATCAACTGAAGATTGGAGTTCCCGTGTTCCGTATGCAGGAATCTATATAGTGAACGGGAAAAAGGTTCTGAAGAAGTAGAGAAATACCCTATCTTGGAGTGTGAAAAAGAGGGCCGGAACCATATTGGACTATCCGGCCCTTTAATATCTTTCTTTCGCCTGAGTAAGAGTATAGAATATTTTTTCAATTATGACTTATGCTTATTTTTTCGTGAAAGGAATCCGATACATTCTTTGAAAGTGGCCGAACCACAAGCCCACATCAGTAAGGTATAGAATAAGGCCGTCAAGACGATTTTCAGGCCGAATAGTAGGTAAATGTTTTCCAGGCCGGATAAAATGAATGATGTAGCCAAGATGGCACAAGTTGCGGTGGCTGCATAAGGAGTCGTGTCGAGCAATGCCTCACTCAGACGTAGGCCGATTTCCCGATGTACGAAAAAGAACCATACGAAAAGCCATAGGATATTGATGGTGGCAAAGGCACAGACCATAGTATGAATACCGTATGGGTAAGTGAAAAACACAGCAGAGAGTTGTACGGTGCCGAATGCCAATGTATTCCATAGTATCAGGTCGGAACGTTCTTTACTGATGACGAGGTTCATACACAAGGCCTGGATGGGAGCGGCAAAAGCACAGACACATAAGATTTGCATCAGGGGGACGCTTTCTATCCATTTGTCGGTGACGGTAATGAGAATCAGCTCTCGTGAGATAAAGGCCAACCCGAATAAAGCGGGAAAGGCTATGAAAGCGGTGAAACGCAGCATCTTCCTGAAAACCCTCTTGTGGCGTTCACGATCGTCGGCCACATTTCTGAGTACGGGTTGTGCGACTTCCAATACGGTGCTTTGTATAAGGTTGGCACCCATGGATGTCCATTTATTGGCTTGATTATAAATACCCACGTTGGTTACGGAATAGAAACGTCCCAGCATGACGGAAAGGATGTTTCCGTTGATGCAGCCGCAGATAGAGGTAGCGAGGAGCTTACTACTGAAACCGAACATTTCTTTCAGTGGTTTGAAAGAGACAGGGAGCGTGGGGGTCCATTTTGAAAAATGCCAAAACAATACGGTGTTGCACACGGTAAAAGCTACTCCTTGTGTTGCCAGTCCCCAATAAGAATAACCTAAGAACGCCATCGTTATGCCGATAAGGCTGGATATGCTGAGGCTGGTAATGGTAATGATTGCTTTTTGTTTGACTTGCAGGGTGCGGAATAGGTAAGCATAATGTGCCGTGCCTAGACTGGCTGTCACGATACCGATGAAACAAAAGCGAGCCAGTGGGGTCAGGGCGGACAGATCATGGTCGATTGCAAAATCTGATTTTTGATAGAACGCCGTAATGAAAGGAGCCAGAAAAAACAACAAAGCGTAAAGGATGGCTGCCGAACCTACATTGAACCAAAATACGGCGTTGTAATCTTCGTGGCGCACTTCTTTCCGATTGGCTAATGCCATACGGAAACCGCTGTCTTGTATGGTATTGGCTATGAGAATGAATACCTGTAATACTCCTACCATACCGTAATCGGAAGGAGAAAGCAATCGGGCCAAAAAGATGCCGAATAAAGTGCCGAGGATGAGTTGTGCACCGTTGCCGATGCTGCCCCACATCAGCCCTTTGGCGGTTTTTTCTTTCAGGGAATTTTCTGCCATTTGCCAGTTGGAATATTATGGTTTTATTTTGGTTTTCAATACGGACAGCATGTCTTTGGCTTTTTTTTGTAAGCAGGTTCGTGGAACGCCACAGTATTTCTCGGCCTTTCTTCTGAAGTCCTTTTCGTCGCGTATCGTCTTATCACGCATGAACAAGAGGTAGAGTTCGTGTAATCCGAACTTCTTTTCGGAAGGTAAATGCCATATAGGCAGATTCTCATCGCCTGGGCATACATTATTGTAGGCTTTGCCGGTCCACATCCTTTTCGTGAACTGGTTTCCTAAATTGTTGCGGAATCTTAACCGTTCGGCCAGCAAACTGAACATGTGTGCCTCTTCGTGCAGACGCGGAACGTCGGGCGGCAGATTAAAATTGTGTTGCCATAAAAGAGGAAATTCCCGTGTAACACCCGTTATGAGATCGGCACGGAGAGCAATGAACTCCCCACCGTAGTAGCAAATCGGACGGGATGGCTTTTCACCGTAACAGGAAATATAAATCGTTTCCATCTCTTCCAAGGTTGTGCCGTTTATGAGATATCCTTTGGGATAGTTCATGTCATATAATGCACTTCCATGCGTGTGGACAGTCTGGAACAGGTTATCCAATGATTCAAGGCATAGGCAATCTGCATCGCAGATCAGCAAGGTGTCATCGGGTTGCATGCGTCGTTCCATTGCCTGCATGACATCGTATACATAGAATTGGTTCATCCAGGCTTTGTACCATCCTTTTGGGGGACGGTTCCGGTAGGGGAGGGTGACGACTTCCGTTCTCGTCCTTTGGAACAGTTCCGTAAGAAATGGCGGAAGCTGGTCTGCTTCAAGGTTGGTGAAGAATAACAGTTCGGCTTCCGGGTTATAATGCCGGAAAGTGGTGAAAAATGGTACTTGTATCTGCATATACACAGAATGGAGCAGAGCAGAGTCACCTCTTCCGCCTGCTTGCGGATAGTAACTGGCTTCCTCGTGTGACTCGCGGTAAAACCACGTAGCGATGTAATTTTTAAACGGCTTCATGCACAGTCTTTATGAAAAACATACAGCTAAGATAAGGCTTTATTTGCGTATAAGCCCTAAAAAGGTGGATAATATTTAATAGTAATGTCTTTTTTCTCGCTATTTCTATGCTATTCAACATGTTTTTCTTAAATAGATGAAAATGTTCTTTCTCTTGGCTTTGCTATACCGGAAAATATGTCTACTTTTAGTGCACAAAATAAAAAATAGCGAATAGATAAACGGAGAAATACAATGGAAAAGATTCAAGAATTGACCGATAAGCTTTATCGCGAAGGGGTGGAAAAAGGGAATGCCGAAGGTATGCGCCTGGTGGAAAAAGCAAAGGCCGAAGCCGATAAATTAGTGGCGGATGCTCGAAAAGAGGCGGATGAAATCGTGGATAAGGCGCGTAAGCAGGCTCAGGAGCTGGATGCCAATACGAAATCAGAATTGAAACTGTATGCGGGGCAGGCTTTGAGTGCATTGAAATCGGAGATTGTGAATGTCGTTTCCGACAAACTGGTAAAGGATACGGTGAAGGAGCTTATGGGCAATAAGGATTTCATGGGTAACTTTATGGTGGCTGTGGCCAAGAATTGGGCTTCGGGCGAAGATTTGGTGATTTCCGCTTCGGATACCGACGGGCTTACCGCTTACTTCCGTGCCCATGCGAAAGACTTGTTGGATAAAGGAGTGAAGATAGAGAAAGTGAACGGAAAAGCGGCCGCGTTTTCGGTATCTCCGTCCGACGGTTCTTATAAGGTGAATTTCGGTGAAGAGGAATTTGCAGCTTATTTCAAGGATTTCCTCCGTCCGAAATTGATAGAAATGCTCTTCTAAATCCATCTGCATGAAAAATTATTATGGTTTGGTGGCAAGTATGCCCGATGTGTCTCCCGATGATGCCAAACTGAATTTTACGGTGGCGGACTTCAAAGAGGACTATTGGCCGCAACTTTCCGAGACAGATAAAAAGTTGGTGGCTTTGTTTTTCTTGCGTTATGACCATCGCAATCTGTTGGCATGGTTGGCCGAGGGAGACGGGGCGGCGTTCGACGAACGGGCGATGTTTCCGCGTGAAGCGTGGCCCGAGGCCATGGAGAAGGTGAAGACCGGTGATGAGCAAGGCCGTGTGTTGCCTGCTTATTTTTACGAGTTCATGGCAGAGTATGCTTCCTTGAAAGAAGTACAGGAACGTTTGCCGGAAGATGTCCTTTTGGCGGCATATTATCGTTATGCGGGCACGTTCAAGAATCGTTTTACAGCGGATTGGTTTGCATTCAACCGGAATGTGAACAATATCCTGATAGCCCTTACGGCCCGGAAGTATGGATTCAATCCGGCCTTTTATTTGGTAGGCGACGATGTAGTGACGAAAGCTTTGGCCGTTTCGGGAGCACGGGATTTCGGTTTGGGTACGGAACTGGATTATATGGACGACGTGATACGCATCCATGAGATGTCCGACCCGGTAGAGAAAGAACGTAAACTGGATTTGTTGAAATGGGAATGGTTGGAAGATAGGACTTTCTTCTGTTATTTTTCAGTAGAACGCCTGTTTGCCTTTCTCATTAAGCTGGACATCATAGAGCGGTGGACGCATATCGACAAGGAGCGGGGCGGGAAAGTCTTCCGCAGTCTGGTGGAGCAGTTGAAGAACGAGGTGGAGATTCCCCAAGAATTTAAGAAATAAAAAAAGAAAATAATGATATGGCAACAAGAGGTACAGTGATTGGAGTCATCTCCAATATCGTGACCATTCAAGTGGACGGCCCGGTGGCGCAGAATGAGATCTGCTACATCACGACAGGCGGAGACCGTCTGATGGCCGAAGTGATTAAGGTGGTCGGTCGGAACGCATACGTGCAGGTGTTTGAAAGTACCCGGGGTATGAAAGTCGGGGCTGAGGCTGAATTTACCGGGCACATGCTCGAGGTGACGTTGGGGCCGGGTATGCTTTCCAAGAACTACGACGGTTTGCAGAACGACTTGGACAAGATGGAGGGAGTATTCCTGCGTCGCGGACAGTACACTTATCCGTTGGATAAAGACAAAAAATGGCATTTTAAGCCCATCGCGAAACCCGGAGACAAGGTTGGGGCTTCCGCTTGGTTGGGCGAGGTGGAGGAAAACTACCAGCCCCTGAAAATCATGGCACCGATAGCCATGGAGGGGATGGCTACGGTGAAAAGCATCGTTCCGGAAGGTGACTACTTGTGCGAAGACACGGTAGCCGTGTTGACGGGAGAGGACGGTGAGGACATTGCCGTAACCATGGTGCAGAAATGGCCGGTGAAAGTGGCCATGACCAATTATAAGGAAAAGCCGCGTCCTTTCAAACTGTTGGAGACGGGCGTACGTACCATTGATACGATGAATCCTATTGTAGAGGGGGGCACGGGATTTATTCCGGGGCCGTTCGGTACGGGCAAGACGGTGCTTCAGCACGCCATCTCCAAGCAGGCCGAGGCCGATATCGTGATCATTGCCGCCTGCGGAGAGCGTGCCAACGAGGTGGTGGAGATCTTTACGGAGTTTCCCGAACTGGTGGACCCGCATACGGGACGCAAGTTGATGGAACGTACCATCATTATCGCCAACACGTCCAACATGCCTGTGGCTGCCCGTGAGGCATCGGTATATACGGCCATGACGATTGCCGAGTTCTATCGTTCTATGGGATTGCGCGTCCTCTTGATGGCCGATTCCACTTCACGTTGGGCACAGGCTTTGCGCGAGATGTCCAACCGTATGGAGGAACTGCCGGGACCGGATGCCTTCCCGATGGATTTGTCCGCTATCATTTCCAACTTCTACGGTCGTGCAGGTTATGTGTACTTGAACAACGGCGAAGTGGGCTCCATTACGTTCATCGGTACGGTGTCGCCGGCCGGCGGTAACTTGAAGGAACCGGTGACGGAAAATACAAAGAAGGTGGCGCGTTGCTTTTATGCGTTGGAGCAGGACCGTGCGGACAAGAAACGTTATCCGGCCGTGAACCCGATAGATTCTTATTCCAAGTATATCGAATATCCCGAGTTTGAAGAATATATATCGAAGCGCATTAATGGCGAATGGACAGCGAAAGTGAACGAACTCAAGACACGCCTTTTGAGAGGAAAGGAGATTGCCGAGCAGATTAATATCTTGGGTGACGATGGCGTACCTGTGGAGTATCACGTGATATTCTGGAAGTCGGAAGTCATCGACTACGTGATTCTGCAGCAGGACGCTTTCGACGAGGTGGATGCCGTGACACCGATGGAACGGCAAGAAGACATCCTGAATCTGGTGGTGGACATTTGCCGTGCCGAGTACAAGTTCGACGGTTTCCTTGAAGTCATGGATTATTTCAAGAAACTCATCAACCTGTGCAAGCAGATGAACTACGCGGAATTCAAGAGTGAGAAGTTCGAAGACTATAAACGCCAGATTCGTGAGATGGTGGCAGAAAGGCAATAATTAATCAGGAAAGTTATGGCAACAAAAGCATTTCAAAAGATATATACGAAGATCAGTCAAATCACGAAGGCCACTTGTACCTTGAAGGCTACGGGCGTGGGAGCCGACGAATTGGCTATGGTAGACGGCAAGCTGGCCCAGGTGGTGAAGATTGCCGGTGACGAAGTGACGCTGCAAGTTTTCGAGGGTACGGGCGGCATCCCTACGGATGCGGAAGTTGTGTTCATGGGCAAGGCACCCACCCTGAAAGTGAGTGAACAACTGGCCGGTCGCTTTTTCAATGCCTATGGCAATCCCATCGACGGAGGACCGGAAGTGGAAGGGGTGGAAGTGGAAATCGGCGGTCCGTCGGTGAATCCGGTGCGCCGCAAGCAGCCGTCCGAACTGATTGCGACGGGTATTGCCGGTATCGACCTGAACAACACGTTGGTGTCCGGCCAGAAGATACCGTTCTTTGCCGACCCGGATCAACCTTTCAATCAGGTAATGGCCATGGTAGCCTTGCGTGCACAGACCGATAAGATTATTTTGGGCGGTATGGGAATGACGAACGACGACTATCTTTATTTCAAAAACGTGTTCTCGAATGCCGGTGCGCTCGACCGTATCGTCAGTTTCATGAATACGACCGAAGACCCTGCGGTGGAGCGTCTGTTGGTGCCCGACATGGCCTTGACGGCTGCCGAGTATTTCGCTGTGGAAAAGAATGAAAAGGTATTGGTGTTGCTCACCGACATGACTTCATACGCCGACTCGTTGGCCATCGTGTCCAACCGTATGGATCAGATTCCGTCGAAGGACTCCATGCCCGGTTCTTTGTATTCCGATTTGGCCAAGATTTACGAGAAAGCCGTACAATTCCCTTCGGGTGGTTCCATTACCATTATCGCCGTGACAACGTTGAGCGGGGGCGACATCACGCATGCCGTGCCGGACAATACGGGATATATTACCGAAGGGCAGCTTTTCTTGCGTCGCGACAGCGATATCGGTAAGGTCATCGTGGACCCGTTCCGTTCGTTGTCCCGCCTGAAACAGTTGGTGGCCGGTAAGAAAACCCGTAAAGACCATCCTCAGGTGATGAATGCGGCCGTACGTTTGTATGCGGATGCCGCCAACGCCAAGACCAAGATGGAAAACGGGTTCGACCTGACGGACTACGATAACCGTACGCTCTCTTTTGCCAAAGATTATGCAGACAAACTGTTGGCCATCGACGTGAACCTGAATACGACGGAGATGCTCGATGTGACCTGGGGGCTGTTTGCCAAGTACTTCAAGCCTGAAGAGGTGAACATCAAGAAGGAACTGGTGGATGAGTTCTGGACGAAATAAATCGGAGGGATATGGCCATAAAATTTCAATATAACAAAACATCGTTGCAGCAGCTTGAAAAACAACTCAAGATGCGTGTACGTACGTTGCCTATCATCAAGAACAAGGAGAGTGCGTTGCGCATGGAGGTGAAGAAGTGCAAGGCGGAAGCGGCGGAACTGGCACGCAACCTGGAGGTGCAGATTCAGGCTTACGAGGCGATGTTTGCATTATGGAGCGAATTTGACCCGACGATAGTTGGGGTCAAAGACGTGGATTTGGGCGTGAAAAAGATAGCCGGGGTACGGGTGCCGGTGCTGAACAGTGTGGAGTTGGAGGTGCGTCCGTTCAGTATGTTCAGCAGTCCTAAGTGGTATTATGACGGGATTTCTTTGTTGCGCGGTCTGGCGCGGACGGCCATAGAAAGGGAATTCGTGCAGGCCAAGCTCGACCTGTTGGAATATTCGCGCAAGAAGACGACCCAGAAGGTAAACCTTTTCGAGAAGGTGCAGATACCCGGTTATGAGGATGCGTTACGAAAAATCAAACGTTTCATGGAGGATGAGGAAAACTTGTCCAAGTCTTCCCAGAAAATATTAAAGACCCTTCAGGAGAAGAGAAAGGAGGCCGAGGCATGATTACGAAGATGAAGAAACTTACTTTCCTTATTTACTATAAGGAGTATGAAGCTTTCTTGAAACGGATGCAGGAGCTGGGGGTATTGCACGTGCAGACGGCACAGGAGGGTTCCGTAGAGCCTACATCCGAATTGGAGGCCAAACTCAAACAGACGGAACATGTGAAAGCATGGATAAACCGTCTGGAGGCCATGGAAGCGACGGATGTACCGTTGGCCTCTGACCGGAGTGCGACAGATATCCTTTTGCATTTGGATGAGATGGACGAAGCCCGCCGGGTGAAGGAAACGGAACTCCAGCGTTTGCGTAAGGATGAGGCTGCGCTGTTGCCTTGGGGCGATTTCGATCCGGTGCGTGTCGAGGGGTTGTCGGACATCGGTTATGCCATGGGCTTTTTTGTATGCCCCGAACGTTCGTTCAATGAAGAGTGGGCGGAACTGTATTATGCTACAGAAGTAACCCGTGAAAAAGGCAAGGTCTATTTCGTGACCCTTACGCCGGTGGGTGAGGAGGTGGTACTTGATGCCGAACGGTTGCGTCTGCCTCATGTCTCATTGGCGGATTTGCGGAAGCAAATACGTGAAAAGGAAGAAGGAATAGCCGCTATAGAACATGAAATGGGTAGGCTGGCGCAAGGCTATGTGAGCCGACTTCGTGGTTATGAAGATGAATTGCGCACCTCCATTGCTTTCGATCGCGTGGTTTTGGGTACGGAACAAGTGGCCGACAACCGCTTGATGGTGTTGCAGGGATGGATTCCGGAAGACAAGGAAGCCGAAGTGAAATCTTTCCTTTCCACTCAGGAGGTCTATTATGAGATACGTGCGGCGCGCAGGGAAGATAACGCTCCGATTAAATTGAAGAACAATGCATTCGTACGTATGTACGAGGTGCTGACGAAGATGTACGGCATGCCCGACTATGCGGAGTTCGACCCCACACCATTGGTCGCCCCGTTTTTCACGTTATTCTTTGCTTTCTGCATGGGCGATGCCGGTTACGGATTGGTGCTGATTGCTTTGGGATTTTTCCTGAAACACAAGCTTTCTCCATCTTTGAAAGGTATCATGAACTTAGTGATTACACTGGGAGCGGCCACCACCGTGTTCGGTGCCGTTTTGGGTACGTTCTTCGGGGTGAGCCTCTTCGACGTAGATATTCCTGAGTGGATGAAACAATTCATGATCGTGGGTAAGATAGGCGATACGAGCTATGACAAACAAATGCTGTTAGCCTTGATTATCGGTGTAGTGCACATTTGCATCGCCATGACGGTGAAAGCCATCGGTGCTACGGTACGCTACGGTTTCAAGGAGTCGCTCTCTGATTGGGGATGGCTGCTGCTTGTCGTCGGTTTTATCTGTACGGGCGGCCTTTCTTTTATGAAAGTGATTTCGGAGAATGTGGCGGGTACGTCTTTTCTTGTGATCGGCAGCGTGGCGGCCATCGGTATCTATTTGCTGAATAATCTCCACCGCAATGTTTTTGCCAATATCGGTGCCGGATTGTGGGACACGTATAACATGGCTACTGGGCTGATGGGCGACGTACTTTCCTATATTCGTCTGTATGCTCTCGGGTTGGCCGGCGGTATGTTGGGCGGTGTGTTCAACCAGTTGGCCTTTATGGTGCGCGACGGAGCGGGAGACACCTTGTACGGAGTTCCCGGTTGGTTGGGTTGCGGACTGATTCTGGTGTTCGGTCATACGTTGAACATCGCCATGTCTTGTCTGAGTGCTTTCGTGCACCCGCTTCGTTTGACTTTTGTGGAATATTTTAAGAACTCCGGCTACGACGGAAAAGGAGAGGCATACGAGCCTTTCAGTATAGTAAAAAACAAATAATCAATTAATCACAAATAAAATTTAGAACATTATGAATGAAATTTTAGGTTACATCGGTTTGGGCTTGATGTTTGCCTTGGCCGGTATCGGCAGTTGTTACGGTACGACTATTGCGGGAAATGCTGCCGAAGGGGCATTGAAGAAGAATCCTTCCAAATCTTCCAGTTACATGATTTTGTCTGCCCTTCCGGCCACACAGGGATTGTATGGCTTTGTGGCTTTCCTGATGTCCATGGGGCGTGATTTCACGACGGAGGGACCGTTGATGTTAGGTATCGGTTTGGGAGTCGGTTTGGTGTGTATGATTTCCGGTATCCGTCAGGGGCAGATTTGTGCGAACGGTATTGTGGGCATTGCTCAAGGACATGACGTGCAGACCAATACGATGATTTATGCCGCCCTTCCGGAATTTTATGCCATCTTGGCTTTGGTAGCAGCATTGATGGTGTAAATTAATAAGCATTTGATAAAGATTGTCAGGCCGCGTTCGTTGAGAACGCGGCCTGATGTCTTTTAGAACACTTCGAAAGCGGCGATACGGTTCCGGAGCCATGCTCGGGACGTAACGCTTGTCTGCTCTTGGATTCAAAACGTGTAAAACCAGATAGAATAGAAGGTGGAGGAAGTCAATTCAGCCACCTGCGGCAAACGAAAAATCAATCTCAAGAGATTGATTTTTCGTTTGCCGCAGATTGATTTTCGTTTTGGCGCACAAATTTTCCCTATTCTCAACTCGTTGTATACGAGTTGTTTATAAATCCCTTTTTCTGTCCTCCATTTACCGGATTGAATCGGTTTGGAAAATGGCCGGCATGTCCGGCTCGGTATGTTCATAGTCGTAGGGCGAGGGGGCTATGCCTCCGTCCCCGGGCCCCGAGGTGCCGCTGTTGGTACGTATGCGCCCGTCGGCGATGGCGATGTCCCAGTCCGTGCGTGCGGCGTAGGCCTGTTGGGCGAGGGTGTCGGTCACGGCACAGGTGCCTACCACGGTATGTGTCACCATCGAAAAGTAAGTCCATTGGCCCTTTACGTTGGGGATGACGGACATGCGGTCTGTCGCAGGGTCGCCGGTGGCGAGGGGGTGCTCGGCGGAACAGGCTGCCGCGAGAAGGGAGAGGCACGCCAGGCGTGCGAGTTGTTTTTTCATTCGTTCTGTCTTTTTAAGTTATTCCGATTATTCCGTTGTTCGGTAGCGCAGGGTGATGGTCTGGCCGCCGGTGTCGGGGTTGGCGAAGCGTATCTTGGCCTGCCGGCCTTCGGCCGTGCGCAGGAGGAAGGTACGGTCGGTCACGTTGCCTGCCTCGTCGGTGTAACGAAAGGCCGAGGCGGAGACGGGATCGTCTTCTGCGGCCCGGATGCTGAAAGGGTTGCTGCCGTCGCGCAGCTCCACTGGTAGGGTGCCACGGTAGGGGTATTCCACGGGCTGCGCCCCACGGTAGTCCACGATGGAGAGGGCCGTGACGCGCCCCGTGCCTTTCACCTTGCCCCTGAAACCACGCAGGATATTGAGGTAGAATGTTTCGCCGCCGCGCCCTTCTTCCGTCATGTATTCGGTCAGGTCCAGGGCTATTTCGATATTTCCGGGCATGTATTGTCCCTGCATGGGGTAGTCTCCCCCTTGGTTGTAGAAAGCCCGGCAGGTGTGGTAGCTGATGATGCCCCGTTCGTCTACGTCACTTTCCGTGGCCAGACCGAAAGAGAGGTCGTTGCGTGAAGAGAAGTCGAGCGCGAGGCGGAAGACTACGAGGGGGCGGTGGATGCGCACGCGGATGGCTTCCACCGTGCTGCCTAGTTGCTGTTCGGGCACGCGGGCATCACGGAAAAAGTCGTAGGGGAGATAGAAGCGTCCGTGGTCGTGGCTATGGGTGCCCCAGGAGTTGACCACGATGAAGGCTCCTGTGTGCGGTGTCCCCTGCGCGTCGGTGTAGACGACCGTGTCGTCGTATCCGGCTATGGTGAGGGCGTGTGCCCCGTCTGTGGCAAGGCCTTTGAGCAAGGAGCGGTAGCCGGTGAGCGAGGGACCCTGGTAGTCGTCGTCGATCTCCCATCCGCGGCTCATGGCCGAGAAGGTGAGCACACCGCCCACCGCGCTGCCGTCACCGGCATCGTAGAGCCAACGTTTCATCAGGGGGATGCTGTCGGCAAACGTCAGCACCTCCTGCGTGCGGTATTGCAGGGCCTTGTAGTATTTGTCATATCCCGTGGCCCATTTGAATTGGTAGGTGCCGGAGATGCCGTAGTCCTGTTCGGTCATGATGCCGTAACGCTCAGACAGGTAGAGGCCTTGGTCTACAAAGTCGCCCTGGTCCTGTCCGTCATTGAGCAGGTTCCACGAAAACTGATAGCTGAAGCGATGGTCGGCAGAAGCATGTGCGTCGCGGTCGAGCAGGCGGTTGATTTCGTAAGTGAACATGTAACCGATTCCGGAAGCCTGGGCACAGGAACCGCCCATCTGGTCCAATATGGGTGGAAAGAATTTCCGTGTGGAATTGTCCACCGCAGGCGGTAACTGTACTTCTGCCCGGCTTTGCAGGCGGAAAGGTGTGCGCGGCAGGTGCATGTCGCTTCCGTCGGGGACTTGCGCCCATGCGCCTTGGGCGCATAGGTGCAAGGTTATGCATAAGAGAGGTATGAGTTTACTTTTCATGGATGCGGCGGTAGGTTTTCAGGGCTTCCTGTCGGACGGTATTGGGGAGCGATGCGTCTTCACTCATTTTCAAGGCTGTCGCCGCGATGTCGGCGGCATGGCAGGAAACGGTGTGCCATCCTAAGGCTTCGAGCAGCAAGATTTGAGTGTTCCCGTCTCCGCAGTCCTGCAGGTAAACCAACAACTCCGGAACTTTGTGGTGCGGCAAGGTGTTGCGCAGGGCACGGATGGTGAAGGTCCGGTCTTTTTCTGAGGCTTCGCCCTTTACCACCTTGTCGATGTCGGTGGTCAGACGGTCGGCACTGTGGGCTATGGTATTTCTGATTTTACCGCGGAGGTTGTTCTTGTCGAGGTATTGTACGGATGGCGCATCGAACTGCCGGTCGAATTCGGCGAGCAGGTCTTCTTTGGGGAAGCAGGCGAGAGCCGTCATGACATTAAAGTTGCAACGGTCGCTGGTATTATTGGCGATAGACAGCCGGATGAGGGCCGGAATAAGACGCCGGTCGCCGTTTTTGGCGATGAAGCGTATCGCTTGGCGCTGTACCAGTTCGTAGGCATCCTGCGAGGCTTCCGTCACGGCTGTGATGAAATGGTTGTCGGGGGTGGCAGAGAGGGCCATCAGCGCTTCTAAGCGGACTACGCCGTAAGGAGATTCACGATAGATGCGGAGCAGGTCGGCCGACGAGAGCGCACCGGCTCTTCTCAACTGTTCGATGGCCAATGACTGCACGTCCGGCAAAGGGCTTTTCAACAGCTTTTTCCAAGAAGAAGCCTTATTTTGCAACAGCAGGCCGTCCACATCCACACTTCCGGGTACGGGGGCAAAGCGGAACGTGGGATCGCCGATGACATGGGACTCCAGGAGATTGGAAAAGCGTACTACGTCTCCTACGCAACCGCCTTGGGCTGTCAGTCCGATGAAACGATCGTACCATTTGTCTTGCAAGGCATTGACCGTATTGGCTATGACAGCCACCGTAGAGCCCGGCTGGAAGATGTATTCGTTCGCTATGCAGTCATCCTGGTGGAAGGAGCCGCAGAAGCAGGCATCAATCACTACGACGGGTACATTGGGACGATAGCCGAATATTTTGAAATCCTCCAGATGCAGGTCTTCGTTAGCTACAAGAGTAGAGTCGGCGATGCGCAGGCTGTCGGCCAGCGGGGTGTCGCCGAGCCAGGTGGACGGCAGGTCGAAACGTTTCTCCAGTACCACGCGCAGGGAGTCGTAATTACGTCCTCTTTCGCGGGCTTCCTCCACGTGCATCCTCACGTTGCGGATGATAAACTCCTTAGCCTCGCGCACCGTACGGATGGGAGCCGTACCGTTCAGGTATTCCGTGTCGAAATAGCCGTGGTGGTGCAGGATGGCCAGGTCCAGGTCGGTACGCATCATTTCGTTCATCAGATGTTCTTTTACCGGATTGTGGTCGGTGTGGTCCATATAGCTGATGCGGTTGGTGCGTCCGGCCAATGAGGGAAAATGTTCGAAATAAGCCGCTTTCTCGTCCATGCGGGCGGTTTTGGATTCGGAGATATACCCGTGGCCGCTGAAGAAAAACAGTTGTCCGAGCGCCCGTTGTCTTTCTTTCTCCCTTACAGCCTTGATCAGATATTCCCTGAGCTTCTGGTAGCGGGAGCTTTCGGGCGTGTCGGTAGGCCGGATACGTCCGCTGTACAAGTCCGGATAGACTTTCTGGCTGCTTTGGGGAGTGAGGGAATAATAAAAATAGGGTTTGTCTTCATCCTTACCCTGAAACTCGAATTGTAGGCCGAAGTCGTCGTAGAACCGATCTGAAGGGACAGACGATTCGCGGCGGTCATTCTTTTGGTTCATCTTAAAGGCACTGGTCAGGTGCTGTGCGTCGCGAACCATGACGATGGGGATGTCGCCCACGAAAACAGTCCCTACGATAGGTTCGGATTTCTGTTCGTGCAAATGTTTCAGGGTGGCACGGATGGAGTCGGGCACCTGCCACCGGTCGATGACCGTGTATACTTTAAGGCCATGCAGGCGCTCTATGGCGCGGGCATAAGCGTCCACTTCAGGCCGTGCTTCCTGATAACTCACCGAGTCGATGACGATGGCAAATCCGTTACGTGCCGCAATTTGAACCGTAAAAGCCAGGCAAGTAAGGACGGATAATAATAGTTTTTTCATTATGTTTCTTGTTCTATGAGGGTTATTTCAATCGTTTGTAGGTTTTCAGAGCTTCTTGGCGCACTTGTTCCGAGTGGGAAGTGTCTTTCATGAGTTTTTCCACTACGGGGACTACCTGTGCCGAAGTATAGGCCTGGCGGTGCCATCCCAAAGCCTCGAGCAACGGTAACAGCAGTTCGTCGTCTTTTAGCGTGGCGGCATAACCGGCTACTTGGGGCAAGAGGTAAGGCGGGCAATAGATTCGCATGAAATTGATTTGTGTCAAAGCACGTTTGTGCGACATTTCTCCTTTACACAGCTTTTCAATCTCTTCGTTCCATCTTCCGGCATAGTTTTCGGCGTTTTTCAATACGCCTTTGGCATAGGTTTCGGGTTGGACCACGTAGGGAGCCACTTGCCGGAGTCTGTCCTCTACGGCGGGGAGCAGATTCTGTCGGGAAAAGAACTGTGTGCCTTGCAGGGCATTGAATGCCACTCGCGCCGATGTATTTACGTCGCAGAGTTTCCCGGCCAACGTATTTGCCAGACGAGGATCACCGTTTTTGATAAGCGCATTGACTGCAAAACGCTGCAGCAATTCGAAATTGTCGTCTGCTGCGTTTTCAATGGCAGAGACAAAGTCGTCGGAATGCCGTTGTTGGAGGAGCAAGAACGCTTCCAGGCGGACACTTTCGTAGGGGGACGTTTTCAGATACTCCAACAGGTGTTGGTCGGAGAGTTCCTTGCTTTCTTGCAACTGGTGCAAGGCCAATGCCTGTATATCCGGATGGAGACTGTGGCGGAGCAACCTTTTCCAATCTTTCTGCTTGCCGGAACTGATGAGGTCATTAAGAGAGTGATCTTGTTCCGGAAGGAATGCAAAAGTGGGATCGCCTACCACGTGCATTTCCAAATCGGGATTGAGTTGGTTCAGGAATCCTATCATAACCCCCTGTTCCAACAGACCGGCAAAGCGGTCCGGCCACTTGTCCTGAAGTACGTTGACAGAACCTCCCAGTCCGCAGATTGTTTTTCCCGGTTGGAATATGTATTCGTTGGCAATGCAGTTCTCACGATGCCAGGAACCGTTGTAACAGGCGTCCCAGAAGGCTACTCTGCAATTCGGCCGGAAAGCGTAGCGGGCGAAATCAGACAACACAATGTTGGTCATGGCGCTTTCCAAAGAGTCGTCCTTTGCCAAAGCGCTGTCGTCCAGCTCTGCCATCCAAGCGTCGGGCAACTGGTCGCGGCTTTGTAAATTTCGTCTGATACTGTCCGTATCATATCCGAAATGCCGGGCACGGTTCAGGGAGGAGCGGTAGCAATGCAGCAAGTACTCGCGTGCTTCTTCCGCAGTTGAGGGTTTAGGCCAAGCACTGAGGTACTGTGTGTCGTAATCGCCATGATGGTGCATGAAAGCCACGCTAAGGTCCGGCGACATGAGCGCGTTCATCAATTTTTGTTTGATGAGTTTCTCGTCGGAATAGTCCATGTAGCGGTAGGCATTGGGACGGTGTGCGAGCGAAGGGAAGTGGGCATGCATGGAAGCCATTTCGTCAATATGGGCCGTTTTGGATTCTGACAGACTGCCGCTGCCTGTATAGACAAAGACGGACATCATACGTTCGGGATGCAATTTTGCTTCCGTTGCTTTCTGCAAGTAAGCTTTGAGCTTGGTGTAACGTGAACCGGGCATATCGCCGTCGGTGGGACGGATGCGTCCGGAAAACAAATCGGGGTGTACTTGCTGACTTCCCCGTGCTGATAATGAATAGTAATAATATGGGGCTGTACTGTCGCGTTTCAGAAAGTCGAATTGCAACGAGAAGTCGTCATAATAACGGTCTGACGGGACAGAGGATTCCTGCCAAGGCATTTTCTGGCTCATCTTGAACGCACTGCAAAGATGCTGTGCGTCGCGAATCATGGGAATGGGGATGTCACCGATAAATACGGCACCTATGATGGCTTCGTGAGGCCGGGCGTGCAGACCTTTGAGAGTAGCACGGATAGAATCCGGTACACCCCACCGGTCGACTACAGTATAGACTTTGAAATGTTGTTTGGATTCCAATGCCCGGATGTATTCAGCAAGTTCGTGTTGAGCCTGTTGGTAGCTGATGGAATCGATGACGACGGCAAAGCCTTTTCGTTCGGCGTGCAGTGTAGGGCAAAAGAATAGCACGCACCACAGGCTGATAATAGAGTAGATGTTTCTTTTTCTCATAAAACTAATCCTTAAAATTGCAAATATACTCCTGCGGTAGAAAGCGAACGGTTCGTACCGTCGAAAGTATCATCATATTCATTCTTGTCCGTATAGAACATGAAATCCGTGGATATATAAATGCCTAAAGTTATTTTCTTAGGAAGGGGGATAGCTACTTGTGCCAAAGCCCCTATCAAGGCGTGTCCGGAAGCGGCATACTCGAATTGGGGACGGGTGTATACGGCAGAAATGTCTTCATTGGCCGTTCTGGTGTTTCCATTGCCGTAAGTGCGGCTCAACGGTATACGGTAACCGCCATGGACAGACAAGTCCAAACCTGCGGATTTGATGTTCAGGAACTTGCCTGCAGACAGTTGTGTGGTTAGTAAGGTAAATGTTTGTTTGGCTTTTCCGGTGGACAACTGGTGATTGTAGGCAGATGATGTGAATGCGGCCAAAGCGTCTACGAAGAAATCCTGCTTGTCATCTTTCAATCGTTCGAAGCGATATTCCAGTCCGGCGGTCATTCGCTGGTCGTCCTGAATTTTATATTTGCTGAGCGTCTCGTAATATACCAGATTTCCGTGTTCGGTGTCTGTCATCATTTTCTGGTCCCGCCATATACCTTTTCCGGAATGGTAGGATGCCGTCAATACCAGATGGTGACGTGCCTGACGGTGAGGGGAGAGAAGGAAACGGTTCTGAAGCATCCATTCATCCGAAGTATAGTCTCCTCCGTAAAATTTATAGGAAGAACCTCCGTCTGTAGCTTCTTCCGAAACATGCGTATAACGGACTTCCGTGAAATTCCCGTATTTTTTGTGTTCCGGTTCCCATACAAGTTGCAAGGCACCGGTATAATTCAGTCCCTTATATGCGCGTTGGTAGCCCGACACGTCGTTCGACGAGATTCGGTAATAGTCCCCCATACCTTTCATCAGGAAATAGCGGTGGCTATTGAGCGGATTGACCAACGTATAGGCGATGTCCGAATTATAAAAGGAAATGCCGGCCGTAGCACCCAGTGCCCATTGGGAGTTCAACCGATGCTCCGCTCCTACGTAAATAGGCAGGACGGTGGTATTGGTTTTGGGGCGAGGGTCTGTCTGGTCGGACAGGCTTCCTAATGTCAATCCGATAGAGATTCCCCCTTTCCAGGATTCATTCCATGCATAAGAGGCCGTCATGCCCATTTCAAAAGATTCCGTGGTAGCGTCGCTTGCCACTGAATCGCAAAGCACAAATGGGTTATCGGGGTTGAGAAAAAGGGTGGAGTTCCACTTCTTGTCTTTCTCTTGTAAATTGCGGTAACTGATGAAGCCCGACACGTCTACCTTGCCCAGATTTTTAATTCCCCCCATATAAAACTTGAGATGATTCGATTGTCTGCCTTCATCCACCGGTCGGTAACTTCCACGTCCAATCGTATAGTCCAGTTTGGCCACACCCTTGTTTTTGTAGGAATTGAAAGAGATGCGCGAGGGGTTCAGACTGGTATACCGGATATTGTCCGACACATTAGCCGAACTTTCATTCCATTCGCTTCGGCACTCTTCTAAAGATTGCGCATGCATTTGGACAAGAGAACCCAAACTCAACGACAGTAACAGGACGTAACGTTTCATTTTCTTTTCGGATTAAAACAGGGATGGGATTCGCTCCCGTCCCTGTCAGTTTTCATAATTATTCATCAACACTTGTAGGAGTCTCACCCGGAGTCAACGGCTGGTCGCGCAGGAAATCGGCGGCAGAATTGTTGGTGTCCTGATAGTAAGGCCGTCCGTTTTCGATTTTAGTCACTTTCCGGCGGATACATTTTGCCGAATACATCGGATTGCCTTTCACACCGGTGGCATCATCTTGCGGCAAGAACGTGGGGTAGTGGTTCTCGGTTTCCGGATCGTATATGTCTACTGCGTCAAGCACATATTTGCTGGGGATGACCAGATAGGTCATAGTAGTGGAAGAGGTTCCCGGTTCGTACATCACGCTCGACTCCAATGCCGCATAAGCTTCCGGTGTCATGCCTTCCGGTAACTTGGCCAGTACGTAAGACCGTCCCGATACGCCCAGGCCGAAGGCAAACATGTACTTGTTGTTGTGGAAGATTGTTTTCAAGTTGGGAGCAGCGTAATCCACATCGTTAGCATTATAATTCAGATAAATTTCCCAATCGGCATTGCTCAAGTCCGGGCAGCTTGCGTAGTCTGCCGCTTGCGACGCATCCTCGCCATATGCCAGTTTGTGGTTCGTGGCATCGTTGGCAATCAGGACGCTCTCACCCGGCTGGAGGGGATAGTCGTGCCCGTTTCCGGGGAATGCCACTACGGAACCTTGTCCGCAGGCGTAGAGGTCTTCGTAGCCGTTGGCCTGCCACGCATTCGCTGTTTGTTGGTTGCCGGCAGGTGCGGTCAGAATGAGATTGTCCAGATACTGTACTTCGTCTGAGTTGTTGACGATTTCGAAATAACTCTCGTGCATGTAATATTGTTTACTGCCAGAGTTATGAATCGTTTTGAAAATCAAGGAAGACTGCATGACTTTCTGTAGATTGACCGTTACCGGGGTATTGACATAAAGGTCCACCGACGTGCTGCCGCTGAGGTAGGCCTTAGCTTCATCGGCCACCTTGCCGGTGACCGTCACTTTGTACTGTCCCTGCGGAAGTTCTATCTCTTTCGGGTTAGCGTCCAAGGACAACGTGTCGTTTTTAGTGGTCGAACCCAAAATGAGCTTAAGCTCTTCCACGTTAGACGCTTCCACGTCCGACGGAAGGGAATAGCTGACCGTCAGTTTGTAACTCTTCATACCCTCGTCGTTATCTTCGCTACAAGACACGAAGGCAAGGCCGCATACGGCCATCATGGCTATGACGCCATTTTTAAGAAACTTCTTTCTCATGTTTTCTGTTTGTTAAATGTTTATATATAGGTGTGCTCTCAAAGTTTCAGCTTCAGTTCCGCTCCGAAGTACATGTCCGGGTATAGTTGCGTTTTGGCCAGGCTGTGCGGATTGGTGTGCCACTTCTTGGTATTGGTGAAGTTGTTGGCAATGACGGACAGTTCGGCCACACGGCCTATTTCTTTGGTAAAACGGAAACTCAGCAACGCCCATGGCTTGATGACATCCTTTTCGTACAAGTAAGGTTGTGTGCGGTACATGATGCGCGATTTGTCCGCATCGTCGGCATCGGCCGGGCTCCATGCCGTGTAGTGGCCCTGCTTGTCGTAGTATCCCACGGGGTTGATTACCAGGTAATCCTTGTCTTCGTAAGACTTGAGATAGTAGCGGCTGTTTCCGTTCTCGTCTTCGTAGATGGTTTGGGTACTTTCGTACCATACGACCTGTACCGATGTGGTGAATACCATTTTGATGGCCGGGATGTGGGTGATGAGCCGGAACGTGGAATTGAACCGGTCTCGCAGGTTCCCTCCGCCCGAAGGGAGCACGCCTACGTAGTCGAACGAAGAATTGATATAGTTCAGGGGCATGTTCTCATTTTTGCGCTTGATATGGAACCATGCCCCGCTGATGTTCAGCGAGGTGTGCAAGGGCTTGATTTCACCGAAGTCCAGTCCGTACTCGATGCCGTGCTTGTGCGTGGTCGTGCTGTTGGCCGCCCGGCTCCAGGTGTACATTTCGGTGGTCTTCGTCCGCAGGGCTGTATGCTCCGTCCCATCCACGCGGTAAGTCACGTCGCCGCTTGCGGCATCGAATACGGGGTCGGTTGCCGTGGCCGGCACGGTGTACTTGTCATAGTTTTGCCAGATGAGTTGTGACGTAAAGCCCAGTTCGTGCCGGTGGGATTCATGGAAGAATGTGGCAAAACCCTTTATCCTGTTGATGCGGAAAGACAGGCCCGCTTCCCATTTCGTGGAGCGTGCCGGACGCAGGTCGGGGTTAGCCGTATTCTTTACTACGTCCGTCGTGATCAATCCCAAACGGTCCTTTGTTTCCGTCCCGTATTTAGACAGGCTGGCATTGTCGAAATAGGCATAGTCGGGATAGAGGTACATCAGTGTGGGCATCTTGTTGGAGATGCCGAAACCTCCGGTCAGGGCCAGCAAGTCGAAAACAGGATTGTTCCGGCTGTCCAACAGGTTTAGCGTGGCGTTGACACGAGGCTCGGCTACGAGGAAGTGGCTGATACCTCCGCTTTGTTTCCGGTCTACAAACATGTTGCTGACGCGTACTCCGGCTTCCAGCATAAGCCCCATGGAACCCAACCCCTTACGCAGACGGCTGCTGGCAAAACCCGACAAGGTGCTTTGGGCAGGTATGTCCTTGTAGCTCCGTGGACGGAGAGTCTGTGCCCCTTGAGCCTGCGGCGGGTTATTTTCGTCGTAAGTGAATCCTTCACCCCGGTTGGCATCGTAAGTGTATTCTGCGCCGAGTTTCAGGTTGGCATAGTCGTTTTCCGAGATTTGCAAGTATTTGTTTGCCACAGCTTGGGCATACAGGTTGACGGGGATGCCCTCGATGCGGTAAGCCGATGTGTAGCCCACATTACGTATCTGAGCTACGTGTACACCCGGTTCGCGGGCTGTCGTGACCAGTCCGTCGGGATTGTTCACCCAATTGTCGTGGCTGTCTACCGTGCGTGACATTTGAGCTGAGAGATTATAGTCCAGCGAAGAGAGAAAGCCTCCGGCAGGCTTGTAACGCCCACTCACGGAAAGCCGTCCGCCCACGTTGGTGTTTTTGTAATGTATTTGTTGTTCCTCGAACTGGGGATCGTCTTTACGGTTGTTCACGTTAGAGTAAAAGGCTCCTTTTACGTTAAGGGAAAGCGGCCCGAATTGGGCGGAGTATCCGGCTGAGGCCGTGATGCGGTCGTATCCCATGTAGTGCTTGCGCGTATCGGCCCACGACTGCGACCAGTCTACGCTGAAGTTTGCAGCTCCGCCCCTTTTGAGGTTGAATCCCTTGCCGGCGAAGACTTGTTTGGAGTTTGGGTCCGTTTGGAACTTGGCTTCCCAAGGCGTGTGTCCCGCTTTGGTTTTGACTACCACTACGCCCGACGTCAGATTACCGTATTCCACAGAGGGGATACCGCGTATCACCTCCATCGATTCTATATTTCCGGCACTGACGGTGCGTAGGTCTACGCCTCTTCCGGCTGTCGTCTGTTCGCTCATCCCGTCGCTTTGCATGCCGGAATTGGCGCCGAATTTGCTGGGCGATACCACTTGCAGGTTCGATTCGTTGCTTAAAGGGGTGCCGTCTACTACCACCAAGGTGCCTAAGGCATTGTTGTCGTCATCTTCTATTTCGCGTATGTGTGCCTGCCCCAGATTGTTCAAATTCGGATTTTCAATCAGGTTGCCCGGTACGAGCTGCAACAAATCGTTCAGGCTTTTGGGTTGTACGTGGCGTATGGCGTCCTCTCCGATAAGCGATTTAGAGCCCATTTGTTCTTGCCGTGCCGTCACTGTTACATTCTTAAGGTTGAGGCTCAGCTCTTTGAGCGTGACATCCAGTCTTGTTTTTGAGGATTGGATATGCACCGTGCCCGTCACCGTTTCATAACCTACAAAGGAAACACGGTACTGGTAGGTACCTTCTTTCAGTCGGGTCAGCTTATAGTGTCCGTTCCGGTCGGTATGGGAACCTATGACGTTGTTCAGGCTTACCGTAGCTAACTCTATAGGTTTTCCCTTTATGTCGCGCACGGTTCCTTCCAATATATTTGAAGCATTTTGAGCAAAAGACGGGAGAGAGAAGAAAAAGAGTAGGATGATGCCGAGAATGGGATTTTTTCCTTGTAACATGACGTTTAATTTTTGAGGTTACAAAATTATCCCATTCGAGAATGTTCGTCAATACTTAAATATCGGTATATTTTGTTGTGTATCGGGTGTATTGTTCGGATATAAGTCATTCCGTTACGCAGGAATAACTTATAATAAGTATATTTACTAAATATCTTTAAACGGGAATCCGTCAAGGCCGAAGGAAATCTTCAGCCAAAGACACGGCATGTCGGAAAGCCGTATCCTGTCCCGGTACGGTGATGAACAGATGGACGGTGCCTGGCAATACTTCACGGTGCGCTGTCACGCCGAGGCGTTTCACGTGGTCGGTGAATTCTTTCCCTTGGTCGCATAAGATGTCGCGTTCGGCAGCCACGAGAAGCAGTCGGGGCAGACGTGAGAGCAGGCTGTCCGGGCAAAGGGAGGGAGATATGAAAGGATGTTTGGCTTGACCGCGTGTGTAGGCTTGATTGAAGGCCTCCATCAACGAACCGTCTAATGCTGCTCCCTTTTGATAAGTTTTCCAAGAAGGCGATGCGTCGTTCCAAGCAGATACCACTGGGTAGAAAAGCAGGAGAGAGCGAAGAGGCGGCATCCCGTTTTGCAGGTTATGCAGACAGACGGACAAAGCTAAGTTGCCTCCCGAACTGTCTCCTCCGACGGAAATGAGTTCCGGTGAGCTGCCCCATTCCAAAGCTTTTTTGCGAGCCAATTTTACGGCACGTATACAGTCCTCCAGTCCGTCCGGAAACGGATGTTCGGGAGCCAGACGATAGTCTACTGCCAACACGATTACATTGCCCGTGGCGGCTAATGTCTGGCAAAACCGGGCGCAACTGTTAATGCTTCCGAATGTCCATCCTCCTCCATGCAGGTAAATGAGGAGAGGCAGAGGACTTTGATTCTTTTTTACGGGAGTGTACAGACGCAGAGCCGGAGTGATATAGATGGCATTTACGTCGGTTGGTAAAGGTGTAGGAATATTACGTGATGCCCGGATGCGAGTGAGGGGTACGGTGTCGCCTTGTATGGCTTGCAGTATGGCTTGGGTCTGTTGTTCCTGTAACCCGTCGGGCATGGCTGACAAGAACCGGTCGGCTTCGCGACGGAACGCATCACGGTCTTTTTCTATGGAGCTTTGGCCGTAAACAGTAGGTAAAGTACCTAACAGACTAAAGCATATCAGAAGTATAGTTCTCATTTTTTGTTTTGAACGACTTGTTACTATTTATCGTATAAAATAAAAATCGCAACCATTCCTTTGCCGGATGATTGCGATTTTTTTCGTACTCGAAGCGGGACTTGAACCCGCACAGCCGTAATGGCCAAGGGATTTTAAGTCCCTCGTGTCTACCGATTCCACCATTCGAGCAACCTTGGAGCGGAAAACGAGACTCGAACTCGCGACCCCGACCTTGGCAAGGTCGTGCTCTACCAACTGAGCTATTTCCGCAGGGGACTTGTGTATTACGGCTGCAAAGATAGCGTATTTCGGGGTTTACACCAAATTTTTCTTTTATTTTTTATCGGTTGTTGATGACCATCGTGTTACCGGAATACGTGATGCGATAACGGAACAGGCTTACCCCTTCTTCACCGATACTGATTTGTCCCTGATTGTTCAGGTTGTAAGTCCGACCGCAGGATACGCATGCGGCATAGCCGCCTTCTTTCAGTTGCAGGGCGCGGGATATATTGTAGGCAGAATAACAGTTGGGGCAGGCCAAATCGTAGCAGACGGGCAGGGAAGTCGTGCTACCCAGTTCGGGGATGTTGGGCAGGCCGACAATAAAACCGGCGATACCCATTTGAATGGAAGAGTTACCGGCAATGGCAGTGGCATTGACCGGAGTGGTGTGTCCGCTTTCGTCTGTGAACAGGAAACGGTCGCGGTCGCGGCGGATGGTCGTATAAACTCCCAAACTGTTCAAGGCCGCGTTGAGTTGCGGTACAGTATTGACGTTTTTGTACACGAAATAGGCCGGATAGTTGGAGTAGGTGTTTTGTACGTCCTCCTTGCAGGCCGTGAGGCATAGCAATGCCGTGAAGATAAAAAAACTCCGTATTCTTTTCATATCAAAGAAACGGAGTTTTTTGCCTTTTATTGTGGTGTTTCTTATCTTCCGAGCAGACGGTTTTCCGCTTCACGGGTGCGGGCGAAGTTAAAACCGCTCCACACTTGTTCCATCAGCTCATGTATCTTGTCGTTGCATAAGTTGCCGATACTTCCTTCGTGGGTATGGTGCACGCGTTTGTCGGGGGTAAATTTTCCGGCTTCGATGTCCAGTCCCACTTTCTTGTAAGCATCGCGGAACGGCATGCCGCCCGTGGCCAACCGGTTCACTTCTTCCACGCTGAACATGTTGTCGTATTTCGGGTCGTCAAGGATATGCTCGTTCACTTGTATCTTATTAATAATGTAGGCCGCCATGCGCAGGCAGTCCTTCAGTTCTTCGAAAGCGGGCAGGAAGACTTCCTTGATGATTTGCAGGTCGCGGAAGTAGCCGCACGGCAGATTGTTCATAATGAGTATAATCTGTTGGGGCAGTGCCTGGATTTTATTGCATTTGGCACGCGTCAGTTCGAATACGTCCGGGTTCTTCTTGTGCGGCATGATGCTCGACCCCGTGGTGCAGTTGTCCGGCAGCTTGACGAAACCGAAGTTTTGTGAGTTGAACAGGCAGGCATCGAAAGCCAGTTTGCTCAGCGTCCCGGCGATGCCCGCAAGGGCGAAGGCCACGTTGCGTTCCATCTTTCCGCGTCCCATCTGGGCGTAGACCACGTTGTAGTTCATCGAATCGAATCCGAGGAGTTCGGTGGTCAGCGTACGGTTGAGGGGGAATGATGAACCGTAACCGGCGGCAGAACCGAGCGGGTTGCGGTTGGTCATCTTGTAGGCGGCCTGAAGGAAAAGCAGGTCGTCCACCAGACTTTCCGCGTAGGCCCCGAACCATAGTCCGAAACTGGAAGGCATGGCCACCTGAAGGTGGGTGTATCCCGGCATGAGCACCCCTTTGTAGCGTTCGCTTTGGGCTTGCAGTTCTTCGAACAGCACTCTGACTTCTTCTGCGATGTCCTGAAGTTGCGCGCGGGTGAACAGTTTCAGGTCCACCAAGACCTGGTCGTTGCGCGACCGGCCGCTATGAATCTTTTTCCCCACGTCGCCCAGTTTACGGGTGAGGAGCAGTTCCACTTGCGAGTGCACGTCTTCCACGCCTTCTTCGATGATGAAGCGTCCGGCTTCGATGTCGGCATGGATGCGGCGCAGTTCTTCCAACAGCACCGGCTGCTCGTCCTTGCCGAGCAGTCCGATGGATTCCAGCATGGTGATGTGCGCCATGGAACCCAATACGTCGTACCGGGCCAGATACAAATCAAGTTCACGGTCGCGGCCGACCGTGAACTTTTCTATTTCTTGATTGACTTCCGTATTTTTTTCCCAAAGTTTGCTTGCCATATTGTCTTTGTGTGATTAAGCTCCGTATGGAATCATGGCCAACATGTCCGCCAGTTTCTCTACACCCTCTTTCAGCGGTTTGGCCACCATACCTTTGATGAACGGGTTGAGGTCGGCTCCTACCGTCAGTTTCATCTTGCATGCCGTTTCGGAAGTGGGCAACAGTTGAATCCACAGGTTGAGATGGATGGGGGAATTGACCGTTTCAAATTTGATACATTTCGGTTCCTCACGCTCAATGATGCGCAACGAAACCTCTCCCAACGGGGAAATGTTACAGCTCACGGAGTCCGTGTCGAATGTCATTTCCTGGATACGTTCGTTCAGTTGGTTCAACTTGTCTTCCGGCACCTGGCCCGACATCATGGCACGTACCGACGGGGCGTTGAACCGTTCCTTGATGACGGCCAGATTGTTCAAGTCGGCCAATTTGGCATAGACGCACGACTGCGCGTAGGGAATAGGCTTGACGTTGCTTTCAAATTGTTGTTTTGACATTTTTCCGTTTTCCTGTTGATGAGACGATTAACCGTTCCAATGGGCCGGGTCTTTTCTCCATTCGTTGAGTACTTCCACGTCGCTGGGGTCGATATAGCCGATGCGTACGGCCTCTGCGACTACGGCTTCATAATTAGTCAGGGTAATCAGTTTTACGTTAGCCGCTTTGAAAGCCTGGGCGGCCACGTCGAACCCGTAAGTGTAGGCTGCCACCATGCCGCTCACCTCGCAACCGTTGTTGCGGATGGCTTCTACGGCTTTCAGGCTGCTTCCGCCGGTAGAAATCAGGTCTTCTACGACAACGACCTTCATGCCCGGACGAAGTTCGCCTTCAATCAGGTTTTCCAGACCATGGTCTTTGGGTTTGGAGCGTACGTAAACGAACGGAAGGTTCAGCAAATCGGCTACCAATGCGCCTTGTGGGATGGCTCCTGTGGCCACGCCGGCGATAGCGTCGGCTTCGGGGAAACGCTCGGCAATGAGGCGTCCTATCTCGATTTTTACGAAATTGCGCAATTCCGGGTAAGACAATGTTTTGCGATTGTCGCAATAAAATGGGGATTTCCATCCGGAAGCCCATGTGAAAGGATTGGTCGGCTGAAGTTTGATGGCTTTGACCTTAAGCAACTTAGCTGCGAAAATCTTCTCTAATGTTTCCATAACTGTCCTAAGTTTATAATTCGTGCTGCAAAGATAGTGAAAGGTGAGCGCAGAGACAAATGAAAAGCGAAGTTTTTCAAGTTTGGCTATGCCGAGCCGCATCCTATTTTCGCGATAGCAAAGATAGTGAAGAGGGAAGACTATTCGGGGGAAAGAGAACTTTTTTCAATGTATAGATTCACGTCTGGCTCAGACCGTTCTATGGCTTTTGGGCGCTCATACGGAGACGCTTGCATCTCCGTGAAGGACAGGTGAAGGCTGTGAGGAAGAAAGTTCACCGTAATGGATTGAACCACAGTTTGTATGAAGGATGTGAACCCTTTTTGCGTTCAATCTCATTGTATGGGTGGTGGAGCTGGCACACGGCATAAAATCGTTTGCAGCAGCACGCAAAATCGTTCTCAGCAGAATGAAAAATCATTCTCAGCCGAACGATTTTTCGTTTGGCGCACAAAATTCGGGCGTTTTCCGAGGCGTATGGGACGTCCGGCAGATGGGTTCATTTTTCAAAAAGGTTGTGTCATTTAGGCATGCTCAATGAAAGTTGGCCACCTTTGTATCCGCCATTAAGGGATAAATGTCTGGTATCATCAAATCTTATCCGAATTTTCATTCGAGATATGGTTATGTGCATATATTTCTACAGGATATCCGTAAAACAGTACGGTTCAAATATTCCTGCGACTATATACCATCTCTATTATCCCGTTGTATTCTTTGGTGCCAACCATTTCCAATTTGATTTTCCGGTCGGTGGTACCAAACAGCCTTATGCCGTTGCCGAGAAGAACCGGTATGACAGCCAGATGATAAGTGTCTATCATATTACTTGATATGAGTTGCCGTGCCACTTCTGCTCCTCCGCAAATCCAGATGTCTTTACCTTCTGATTCCTGTTTTAACGCTTCAATAAGCCGGCATACGTCCATGTTTTTGAAACGGATGTTTTCTGCATTGTCTGTTTCGCCGTGGCGGGTCAGGACATAGGTCGTTGCTCCCTCGTAGGGCCATTGTCCGGGTGAAAGTTCGGTCACAATCTGATTATAGGTTTTTCTTCCCATAATGACCGTGTCCACGCCACTGAAGAATGGTGTAAAGGTGTCTTCCATCTTTGCGTTTTCATCTTGTTCGCTTATCCAGTCAACGGCTCCTCTGTCATCTGCTATATAACCATCTATGCTGACGGCAATATAAAGTATTACTTTACTCATGGGCGTTATTGTCAAAGTTATAAAGTCATTTCAAAATCGGTCTGTTCTAAGTCCCTTATTGCCATTTGGGGCTAATTGATATGATTTTAAAGTTCAATCTGATATATCCTTGTGGTTTCACCCCAAGGGTGATAACAGTTTCCTATGTATCGAAAACCGAACTTTTCATAATAGCCGATATGGTCAGTGCATAGATTCAGGTATTTGAAGCCGTAACTGGCGGCATCCAGCATGGCTTGTTCAATGAGCTGTTTTCCTAAATTCCGGCCTCTATAAGATTCTTCAATATACAGTGCCGCCAACCAAGGATACAGGTCCATTCTGGAATTGAAGTCGTTAGTGACAAGTCCTGCTGAGCCGACAATGGTCTCATTGTCAAGTAGCAGATACCACTGGGGCAACGGGTTCTCAGCGTTCAGACAGCTACGCAAACAATCGTCGTATACCATCTTGGATTCCTCCGTGGCCCACTTGTCTTGAAAGTAGGCTATTGCTGATTGGAGGTATTCTGTCGACTGTCGCAAAGATATTATTTTCATATAATTAACTTGAGTTCGGTATAAAATCAATATGTTCTTGAGAGATTAGGAATATAGAGATAAAAGCATTATATCCTGTTTTATTACGGTGGTTTTCTGCTTTTTACGAATGTCCTGCCCATGCGAGGCTGAGCACGCTGAAGCGGACGCGGCAGGCACGGGCAATGGTCTCGGCGCAGGACAGCATGGTGGCTCCGGTGGTGATGACGTCGTCCACCAATAAGATATGGCGGCCTTCCAAACTCTCGGGATGCCGGACGGCAAAGATGTCTCGGACGTTCTCGCGCCGTTGCCGGTGGTCCAAGGTGGTTTGGCTCGGATTGGATTTGGTGCGCACCACGCTTGTCGTATCGGTGGGGATGCCGGTGGCTTCGGATATGCCCCATGCTATCCAATCGCTTTGATTATAGCCCCGTTGCCGTTCCTTTTTCCGGGACAAGGGAATGGGTACGATAAGGTCTATCCCGTTGAAAAAATTTGTGGCTTTCAGTTCCTCGGCCATCATGCGCCCCATGGTTTTCCCGACTTCGGGATGGTTATGGTATTTCAGTTCGAACAAAATGCGGCTGTGAGGAGAGTGTGGGGTGTAATGGAAAAAAGAAATTCCTTTCTCGATGGGAACCAGTCCCCAAAATATGCGGGCGATGTCGTTTTCTTCAAACGAGACGGTCCGGACACGTGGGAGGTCGGCCTGACATCGTACACAGAGCACCTCTTCACCCGGCGACATGCGCCTGCGGCAACAAAGGCAATACCGGGGAAAGAAAAAGTCCAAAAGGGCTTGGAGGTACAGCGAGAGACTATGTAAAATCCTCTTCTTCCACATGCAAGCAACGCGTAATGGCATTCATTTCAAATCCGCGGCTGAGGCCGAAGCGAATGAGTTTCCCGTTGCGCTCATAGTCGGAAGCAGCCTTCACGCTCCGGGCTTTGCTTTGCAGAAGCTTACGGAGGACACACAGGTATTCCTCTTCTTCGATTTCGGTCAGTGCCTCCCGGCAACACGTGTCGGGAATGTTTTTAAGTCGGAAGGCTTGCATGATTTTAATGCGCCCCCATTGGTTATATCTGAATTTGTCCCGTACGAAACACCGGCTGAACCGGGCTTCGTCGATGAATTTTTCCGCTTGGAGGCGTGTGAGCACTTCTTTCTGTTGCGCTGCACCGAGTCCCCATTTGTCCAGCTTCTTTTGGATGTCGGAAAGACAGTATTCCGCGCCGGAACAGCAGGCCGCAGCCTTGTTGAAGGCTTCTTGTGTGGTCAGTTCTTTCATTTTCTGCATCGTATCATTCGTTCATTGTCGTAGAAATCTTTCTTCAAAGTGACGTCTCGTAAGCCGAGGCTTTGGAACAGCCGGGTGGTTTCCCATCCGTATGCCCTGTTGATTTCCACGTAAAGCCGTCCGTCCTCTTTCAACGTCTTTACGGCATATTCCCCTATTGCCCGATAGAAAAGCAATGGGTCATGGTCCGGGACAAAGAGCGCTTGCGAAGGTTCGTAGCGCAGCACATTCTCTTCCATGTCCTCCCGTTCATGCTCGCAGATGTAGGGGGGATTGCTGACGATGATGTCCCAAAGCGGGGAATCCTGCTCTTTGGACGGAGAGTCCAGAATGTCCTGACACCGGAAATTCACAGCGGCCCCTAAACGCTCTGCATTCTCCCGGGCGATGGCAAGAGCTTGCGGGCTGATGTCGATGGCGGACACTTGTGCCTGCGGCAGTTCTTGGGACAGCGTGATGGCTATGCAGCCGCTGCCCGTCCCGATGTCCAATATGTCAGGCGATGAAAATCCGGATGCCTTTTCGTCCCGTATGATCCACTCCGTCAATTCTTCCGTTTCGGGACGCGGCACAAGGACACCCGGGGCAACGGAGAAAGTACGGCCGCAGAAATCCGTTTGTCCTAAAACGTATTGTACGGGTTCTTTTTGCGACAGGCGTTTCACAATATTTTCAAGGTCCCGGCGTTCTTCTAAGGAGAAAGTCCGGTCCCGTCCCATGCAGATGTCGATTGGCGTGAGGCCGAAACGGGTCTCCAATACAAGGCGGGCTATGGCGCGTGCCTCACTGGCAGGGTAGGACATGCAGAGGCGGTCGAAGATATAATTGAAAGAAGCGTTCATCTCTGTGATGGGTTTGTCGGACAAAAATAGGCATTTTTATCGGATTGGTATATGACAACAGACGAAAAATACATGTCCCGTTGCATACAACTGGCACGCAACGGGTTTTATGGCGCAGCACCGAATCCTATGGTGGGGGCTGTCATTGTACACGACGGGAAGATTATCGGCGAGGGATACCACGTGCGTTGCGGCGGACCGCATGCCGAGGTGAACGCGGTCCGTTCTGTGCGTAATCCCGAACTGTTGAAAGAGAGTACGATATACGTAAGTCTGGAGCCTTGCTCGCATTATGGAAAGACGTCTCCTTGTGCCGATTTGATTGTGGAAAAGGGAATTCCCCGTGTCGTAGTCGGGTGTATGGATCCGTTTGCCAAAGTGGCGGGTCGGGGCATACGGAAATTACAGGAGGCGGGCATCGAGGTCACGGTCGGTGTGCTGGAGGCCGAGTGTCTGGCACTGAATCGTAGGTTCATTACTTTCCATACGCACCATCGTCCTTATATTACGTTGAAGTGGGCTGAATCGGCCGATGGCTTTATGGATAGCCTGCGCACGGACTACGAGAAGGAAAAACCTTACGCATTTTCCACGCCGTACACCCGGATGTTGGTACATCGTTGTCGGGCGGAGCATCAGGCTATTTTGGTCGGGCGGCAGACAGCTTTGGCCGACAACCCTTCGCTGAATTTACGAATGTGGCCGGGTAAATCTCCTTTACGCTTGGTGATGGACCGTAGAGGCGACCTTCCCGGACATCTTGCTCTTTTTAACGATGGGGCGGAAACGCGTGTATATCTGGATGTTTTGTCCGTTCTTCCTCCGTATGGAAAACAGGCGGGAGTGACTTGCGTACGCTTGGATTTCAGTCGGGATATTTTGCTGCAAATTCTGGATGATTTATACCGTTTGTCTGTCCAGTCTCTTTTGGTGGAAGGAGGGCATAGGCTGCTGGAAAGTTTCATTTCGGCCGGACTTTGGGATGAAATCAGGGTGGAGCAGTCCCCGGTATTTCTAAAAGAGGGCGTCCCGTCTCCGTCATGGCCTCACGGACGGATACGGACTACAGAGGTGGAAGGCCATTTGCTGGTTCATATACTCTCGTCGCGAGGCAGTTCGGCTGTATAATCGTGTGGATGAACGCAAAAATACTTCGATTTATCGAAATTTTGCATAATTCAACGCTCTATGTTTCGTAAAAGTAAAAAATGTGCGTACTTTTGTACCTTGATAAATAATATTGTATTGATAGATTTATGAAAAAATCCATATTGTCATTGTCTTTAGCCGTGCTTTCCGTGTTATTGATATGCTCGTGTAAGGACGACGACGAGGTCGTGTTGAGTACCGATTGTTATATCAGCAGTTTCACGTTGGGGAATGTAAAGAGACAGATTACTACGGTAAACTCTGCCGGGCGGGATACCACTTATACCATTTCTTATAGTGCTTTGTACTTTCCCATGACGGTCAATCAGTTAGACGGGACGATAGCCAATAAAGATTCTCTTCCTGTCAACAGCGATGTGAAAGCCGTATTGGCTACTGTGGAATCTTCCGGAACCGTGGTGTACAAGAAGGTATCCGAGGGAGAGGACGCGTGGAAGGCTTATTCTACTTCGGACTCGATTGATTTTACGTCGCCTTTGACTTTCCGGGTATATTCGCCCGATTATTCGGCAAGCCGTGATTATACTTTGCAGGTAAATGTACACCAACAAGACGGAGAAGTGTTTTCCTGGGAAAAGGTAGCAGAACCGGCCGTATGGTCGGCTGCGGAAGCAGTAAAAACGGTGGTGTGGAAAGGACGCGTGTGGCTCTACAGTAAGGAAAACGGAAGCGTACGCGTGTTTACGACAGCTTTGTCGGACGGGAAAGATTGGACCGAGCAGCCGGTTTCGGGATGTGCAACGGCCGATGTGGTTACTTTGACGGAGTTTGGAGACGCATTGTATATGAGCGGGGTGGACGGAACGTTGATGCGTTCGGAAGACGGACTGAACTGGACTGCTTGTACGGCAGACCGCAGTGTACGTTTGTTGGTGGCCGACAGGACGCATCTTTATGCGCTTTCGGACGGGCGTGTTTATCGTTCGGCCGATGGTGCGTTATGGCTTGAAGAAGCTTTGGACGAAACTCCGGCTTTCTTGCCGGTACAGGATTTTGCCACCGTCTCTTATACGCAAGAGAATGGCTTGGAGCGGACGTTATGGATTGGCAACCGCAGTATGGATGATTATCCTTCAGACGAGGCGGCTATGGTGTGGAGCCATAGTCTGACCGCAGGGCAGGAAACGGCTGTTTGGGCTTATTTCAATGCCGCGCCGGACAATCATTACGCTTGTCCCCGTTTGCAATCCCTGAATCTCATACGTTACGATGAGGTGTTGTTGGCTTTGGGCGGTAAGTCACTGGACGGGACGGCCCATAAGGCTTTCGACAATATGTATGTGAGCCGGGATAACGGGGTGACTTGGAAAACCGACGGGGTTTACGTCCTGCCCGGCGATTTGGAAGGAAAAGATGTGTTGATGTCTGTCGCGGTGGATGCCGAATACCGTGTGTGGCTTGTCGCAGGCGACGGGGTTTGGCGCGGACGGTTGAATCAGTTGGGATTTGAAGACCGTTGATTCAGACGGGCAGACTCAAATATAGATACAACGGGGATGAAGAAAGTTCTGGTAATACTGTTTCTATTGTGGTTGGGTTTCCCTTGGGAGGGCAAGGCACAGGATGACGTTTACCGGATGGAATTGGGCGGCGGCGTAGGCGGATGCTTTTATTTGGGCGATGCCAACAGCAAGCCGTTTGCTCATTTGGGAGCCATGGGAAGTGTTGTGGCGCGCTACATCTTCAATCCTCGTATGGCGATAAAAGGGAATTTGGCTTTGGGGCATATATCGGGTGAGACGGGGAAAGACTTCTTTCCCGAGAATGCCGGAAGCGGTGATGCAGACGGAGGCAGGCCTGGCGTGGCGCATTTTAAGCGCAATGTGATAGATTTCGGTGCCCAGTTCGAATTTAACTTCTGGGGATACGGTATCGGGCGCGGTTACGAAGGATACAGTCGTATCACTCCTTATATGTTAATCGGAGCCGGACTGACATTGGCGCCCAAGCCGGTACAGACCGATGCGGGATTCAACATCCCGGTGGGAGTCGGAGTCAAGTTTAAGGTAAGGCCCCGGTTGAATATCGGGTTCGAATGGAGCATGCGTTTTACGACAACAGACCGTTTGGATGTATCCAATATGGATGGGGTGATACTTCACGATCCGTACGGTGTGAAGAGCGGTGGTTTTAAGAACAAGGACTGCTATTCGTTTACGATGTTGTCGGTCACTTATGATTTGTTCCCTAAGTGTGTAAATTGTAATAATATAAAATATGTCTTTTAACAACGAAATAGACGCTGCGCGTATTCCTCGCCATGTGGCCATTATTATGGATGGTAACGGGCGTTGGGCGAAAGCCAAAGGGTTGCCGCGCACGGCCGGACACCAGGAGGGGGTGGAAACCGTGAAAAAGATTACGGAGGAAGCCGTCAGATTAGGTGTCAAATACTTGACTTTATATACGTTCTCCACAGAAAACTGGAATCGTCCGGAACCCGAGATTGCGGCACTCATGGGGTTGATTCTCGACCATCTTGAAGATGAGATTTTCATGAAAAACAACGTCCGTTTCCGTGTGATTGGCGATATGTCCCGTATTCCGGAAGCCGTGCGGATGCGTTTGGAAGAATGTATGCAGCATACGGCCGCGAACGAGAAGATGACGATGGTCATCGCATTGAGCTATTCTTCTCGATGGGAATTGGCGCAGGCTATGCGGCAAATAGCCGAAGAGGTGCAGACAGGTGCCTTGTTGCCGTCCCAGATTACGGAAGAGACCATAGAAGCCCATCTGGTTACTCGTTTTATGCCGGATCCGGATTTGCTGATCCGTACAGGCGGCGAATACCGTATCAGCAATTACCTGTTATGGCAATGTGCCTATACGGAATTTTATTTCTGTGATACCTATTGGCCGGATTTTGATGAGAACGAGTTCCGCAAGGCTATTGCGGACTACCAATCGCGGGAACGCCGATTTGGCAAGACCAGTGAACAAGTCGCTATAAAATAAGCAACACCGACGTATGAAAACAGTAAAGAGCATCTGTCTTACATTATTAATATTGGGTACGGGTTTTCCATCCGTGCAGGCTCAAACGGAAGAAAAACAAGTAAAGCCAACCGTAGAATATTCCCGTATTCCCCGTTCCTATACTATCGGAGGAATTTCCGTGGAGGGAGCAAAGAACTATGACGATTATATGCTTATCGGGTTATCCGGACTTACGGTCGGCCAGAAAGTAAACATTCCCGGGGAGGAAATCACCGATGCCGTCAAGCGTTTCTGGCGTAACGGTTTGTTCTCGAATGTTTCGATAGAAGCGGATAGCGTGGTGGGCGATAAGGTCTACCTTTGCATCAAGCTGACACAGCGTCCGCGTGTATCGCAGATTAATTACAGCGGTGTGAAAAAGGGAGAGCGTGAAGATTTGGAAAACCGCATCGGTTTGTTGAAAGACAACCAGCTCACTCCGAACATGATAGACCGTGCGAAGTTCTTGATTAAAAAGTATTTCGATGAAAAGGGATACAAGAATGCCGAAATCGAGATTTTGCAGAGAGACGATGTGACCGCACCGGACAAGACCATTGTGGATATTCGTATCGACAAGAAAGAAAAGGTGAAGATACACTCCATTACGATTGAGGGAAACCATGCTTTGAGTACGAAGAAGATAAAAGGAACGATGTTCGTTCCGGGCGTTTTCAAGAAGACCAATGAAAAAGGACGTCCCGGCAGTTGGTTCCGTACGAAGAAATTTATAGAGGAGAAGTACAAGGAAGACAAGGAAAACTTGATTAAGAAGTATAACGAGTTGGGATATCGTGATGCCGTGATTCTGGAAGACAGTGTGACGCCTCATAATGAGAAGACGGTGGACGTGTACGTGAAGGTGGAAGAAGGTCAAAGGTATTATCTCCGCAATATAGAATGGGTGGGCAATACGATTTATCCCACGACAACGTTGAACAATTTGTTGCGGATGAAGAAAGGCGACGTGTATAACCAGACGAAACTGGAGGAACGTACGTCGACCGATGAAGATGCTGTGGGTAATCTTTATTATAATAACGGATATGTGTTCTACCGGCTGGATCCGGTGGAAGTGAATATCGACGGCGACTCGATTGATTTGGAACTCCGTATTACCGAGGGACCGCAGGCTACGATACGTCATATTGCCATCAACGGTAACGACCGTGTGTACGAGAGCGTGGTGCGTCGGGAATTGCGTACCAAACCCGGCGACTTGTTCAGCAAAGAGGCTTTGGAACGTTCTTATCGTGAAATCGCTTCGATGGGACACTTCGATCCGGAACAGATTGACCCGAAGGTCGTTCCTTCTCAGTCGGACGGTACGGTGGACATCAATTGGGGATTGGTGTCGAAGTCGAACGACCAAATCGAGTTCTCATTAGGTTACGGACAGACGGGTGTGATTGGAAAAATCGGTTTGAAGTTCTCGAATTTCTGTCTGGCCAACTTATTTACGAAGGGCGGTCTTCGTCGGGGAGTCCTGCCGCAGGGTAACGGAGAGACGTTTAGTATCAGCGGACAGACAAACGGACAGTACTACCAGTCGTATAGTGTCAACTACATGAACCCGTGGTTCGGAGGCAAGCGTCCTAACGCCTTGTCGTTCTCGGCTTTCTTCTCTAAGCAGACTGACGTGAGCGATAACTATTACAACTCCTCTTACTACAACAGCTACTATAATTATCTGTATGGTTATGGTACGAGCGGTTCCAATTATTACGAGAATTTCCTCGATCCGGATTCTTACGTGAAACTGTTTGGTGTGTCATTGGGATGGGGTAAGCGTTTGCGTTGGCCGGACGACTATTTCCAACTGTCGGCAGACCTCTCGTATCAGCGTTACATCCTGAGGGACTGGAACTATTTCCTTATTTCGAATGGTTCTTGCAACAATATAGCTTTAAATCTGGCTTTATCCCGTAATTCCACGGACAATCCGATTTATCCCCGTCGCGGTTCGGAGTTTACATTGTCCGTAGGATTGACGCCCCCGTATTCTTTGTTTGACAACAAGGACTACAAGAACTTGGCGAACAATTACCAAAGTGCAAGTTATCAGCGTGAGATGCAGGAGAAGTACAAATGGATTGAATATCACAAGTGGAAGTTCAAACTCCGTACTTATACGGCCTTGAGCAGTATGGTGAAGTGTCCGGTGTTGATGACACGCATAGAGTTCGGATTGTTGGGAGCTTACAATAAGTATAAGAAGTCACCGTTTGAGACCTATTATGTCGGGGGAGACGGAATGTCCGGTTACTCTACGACGTACGCTACCGAAACTATCGGTTTGCGCGGTTACGACAACGGTTCTTTGACTCCAAGCGGATATACGGGGTATGCCTACGACCGTTTCACGTTGGAGTTGCGCTATCCGCTCATGCTGCAAGGTTCTACGAACATCTATGCGTTGACTTTCATCGAAGGCGGTAATGCATGGTCGAGCGTGAAAGACTTCAATCCGTTCGACATGAAACGTTCAGCCGGGGTCGGTGTACGTATATTCTTGCCGATGGTAGGTTTGCTGGGAATCGACTGGGCATACGGTTTCGATGATGTCTTCGGTTCTAAACAATATGGCGGAAGTCAGTTCCATTTCATTTTGGGACAAGAGTTCTAATTTAAAAACAGAAGAAAGATGAAAAAGTTATTCACTTTATTGTGTTTGCTCATGATAATGGGCGCACAATCAATGGCGCAGAAGTTTGCGCTGGTCGACATGGAGTATATTTTGAAGAATATTCCGGCATACGAGCGTGCCAGCGAGCAGTTGAACCAGGTTTCCAAAAAATGGCAGGCCGAGGTGGACGCATTGACGGAAGAGGCGCAAACCTTATATAAGAACTATCAGAGTGAGGCCGTTTTCCTGAGCACGGAGCAGAAGACCAAGAAAGAAGAAGAGATCGTGGCTAAGGAAAAAGAGGCGGCCGAATTGAAGAAGAAATATTTCGGTCCGGAAGGTGAGCTGTTCAAGAAACGTGAGAGCCTGATGGCTCCCATCCAGGATGAGATATACAATGCCGTGAAAGACATCTCGGACAGTAAAGGATATTCTTTGATTTTGGACCGTGCGTCCGATACCGGTATCATTTTTGCATCTCCGAAGATAGATATAAGCAATGAAGTCCTGACGAAATTAGGATATTCCAACTAACATTCGTACATTTGCATGCAATATGAAAAATAATAATATAAAAAATAGAGATATAAGATGAAAAAAGTGATTTTAATGGCATTGTTGCTCGTACCGATGAGCATCTTTGCACAGAAGTTTGGCCATTTCGATTCAAGTGCCATTATCCAACTCATGCCGGAGTACACCACGGCTCAGACCGAAATCCAGCAGCTTCAGGCTCAGTATGAGAACGACCTGAAACGCATGCAGGACGAGCTGAAAAAGAAGTCGGAAGAGTACGAAAAAGAGAAAGCGAACCTGTTGGATAACGTAAGACAGCGTCGCGAAACGGAATTGCAAGATTTGTATAACCGTATCCAACAGAGCTATCAGGACAATCAAAAGTCCTTGCAGGAAACTTCACAGCAGAAGATGCAGGCTATTTCCGACAAGATGCTCGGCGTTATCAAGCAGATAGGAACAGAGGGCGGTTATGTCTATATCATGGACGTTTCAGCCGGTATTCCTTATATCAGCACGACGTTGAGTACGGATGTGACGGCAGACATCAAGCAAAAGTTGGGCTTGAAATAAGCGGAATATTCCCTGTTTTCATACAAAGGCTTCTCCGGCAGTACGAAATGCCAGCCGGAGGAGCCTTTTTATTTTCTATCGTGTTTTTCTGTTTTCCGAGAAAAAAAGACTGTTTTTTATCGGTATGAACATAAAAATGAATAACTTTGTTACGGTTAATAATATACGGTTCATGATGCGAAAAATGAATAAGTTAGTCTTGTGTCTGTCTTTTTTGTTGTTGCCTTTCGCGGTCAAGGCGCAGACTACGCAGGGCAGATTCGGTTATCTGAGTTACAATGCCATATTTCAGGCTATGCCCGAATATGAGGTTTCCCGGCAAAAGCTGGCAGACTTGAAGTCTAAATATGATAAGGAAGCCCAGCGGAGTGAGGAAGAGTTCCAGCGGAAGTTTGCAGAGTTCCTGCAAGGACAGAAAGAATTTCCGGAGAATATCTTGTTGAAACGTCAGCATGAACTGCAAGACCTGTTGACCAAGAGTATCCGTTTCAAGGAAGAGTCGCAGAAGTTGCTCGTGCAGGCGGAAAAGGATCTGCAGGCCGACATGCTTTACTTGTTGAACGAAGCCATACGTGCCGTAGGGGTAGAAAGAGGGTATGCCTATATTATCAATACGGACGGCAATACCTGTCCTTTTATCAATCCTGCGGTGGCCGACGATGTGACGAACTATGTGAAAGAAAAGCTTCAGTTGCCCATTAGTGTCGAGCCATGAAAGTTGCTTTAACTGAAAAGCCGGGGCCTATCGGAGTGTTCGACTCCGGTTACGGCGGACTGACCATCTTGCATGAGATTCGTCAGTTGATGCCGCAGTATGATTATCTTTATTTGGGAGATAATGCCCGCACACCCTACGGGACACGTTCGTTCGAGGTCGTGTATGAGTTTACGCGTGAAGCCGTGCAGAAACTCTTCGACTTGGGTTGCCATCTGGTGATATTGGCTTGCAATACGGCTTCGGCCAAAGCTTTGAAAACCATTCAGCAGAACGACCTTCCGCAAATGGAGGGGGAGACGCGTCGTGTGTTGGGCGTCATCCGTCCTACTGCGGAATGTATCGGGCAGATAACCCATAGCCGTCACGTAGGAATTTTAGCCACATCGGGTACCATCAGTTCCGGTTCCTATCCGTTGGAAATCCGGAAACTTTATCCCGACATTGTCGTGAGTGGGGAAGCCTGTCCCATGTGGGTGCCATTAGTGGAAAATTACGAATACGATTCACCCGGAGCCGATTATTTTGTGGAAAAGCGCATCGGCAACCTGCTCCGGAAAGACCCTGCGATAGATACCATTGTTTTGGGGTGTACGCATTATCCCTTGTTGCTGAACAAGATTCTGAAATACACTCCTCGTAATGTGCGTATCGTCCCCCAGGGAGAATACGTGGCCTACAGCCTGAAAGATTACCTGCAACGTCATACGGAAATAGAAACGTTGTGTACGCAAAGCGGCACGTGCCGCTTCCTGACCACGGAAAGTCCTGACAAATTTATGGAGTCGGCTTCCATTTTCCTTCGTCAGCATGTGGAAGCCGAACGCGTGGTGTTGGAATAATGTTTTTTCGGTATTATGATTCCAACACTCTGTACCGGTTTCCATAATGTATATGTATTGATGGGATGCTCCACGAGTACGCAGATGAACCTGCGGCTTCCCGAAAGGGCGGAAAGCACTTTGCACGAGGACGTGCCGATGAAGGAGGTGATGTGCGGCAGGGGCCGGCTGTGCCGTCGGTACACCTTGCGCAGGTTGAGGTTTTTGGGTTTCCGGTAAGGTAGTACGACGGGTACCCGCTGTTTTGTCCGTATGTCGTTTCTCATTCCACCGTCTTATGGCGGTGCATGCAATCTTTTTGAAGTCCATAGGCTTTGTGTTTTCTGTTATGTTTTCCACCTGCAAATATATGACATGAAAAAGCCTTTGTCAAGCCCTTCACCGTAACATATTGAAAACCAATACAACTGCAAATTCGTTAAAAACAGTTTCATGCGGACAGTCCGTTTTCCGGTGAAATCCCGGTGAAGGATTGTACGGTAGAAAGTTCACCTTAAAGTGTTGGTACAGAAGAGGTCTGAAGGAAGCGAACCTTTTTGGGCGAGAAACAGTTTGTGGGAGGTAGAGTAGGGTGAACCCCTTCCTACGGCTGTCCATGCTTTTTCCTGATTCGGTTTTCAGCATGGCAAAGCCCGTAAGACGGACGTCAGTATGTCCGAAAATCGTTCTCAGGAGATTGAGAAATCGTTTGCAGCAGAATGGGAAATCGTTTGGCGCAGATTGTTTTGTCGTTTTTGTATGCTACAGGGGCATGACTGAATATTCCTGCATCTTTTGATATAGTTGCCAGCAATAAAGTAGGGAAGACGGATTCTGAGGCCAGAAATCGGTTATAAAAAAGCCCTGTAAGTGAATATCAAGCAGAAATGTCAAAAGTATAAAGTATACCTTGGTATTTTTGCAGATTTTGGTAAGAATGGAAAGTACAGTTATGTAGATCCGTCAGTCGAGCAACCTTTTGCTCAGGTATCTCACGGGATACCATAATGCACCATAGCTGACCAGCAATACGGTAAAGAATACGATGACGACATCCCAGGGGTGAACACTGACGGGGTAGGCATCTACGACGAAACTTCCGGAAGAATTGCCTAAAGTGATAAGTCCGTAGGTTTGTTGCAGATAGCATAAGGTAATCCCGACGATGATGCCGATTAAAGCTCCGAAGCCGGATATCATACGCCCTTCAAATAGGAAGATACGGATAATCTGGTTGTCTTTGGCTCCTAAATTACGCAGGGTACGCACGTCTTCTTTCTTGTCTATAATCAGCATGGAGATGGAACCGATGATGTTGAAGCTGGCTACTAAAAGAATAAACGTAAGAAACAGGTAAGCGATGAGCTTTTCCACTTCCATGATGCGGAACACGTCTTCCTGTTGTTCGTAGCGGTCTTTTACCGTAAATCCGTTACCTAATATTTTTTGGATGTCGGCTTGTGCCTGACGGATGTCCACACCATCTTGCAGTTGCAATTCTATGGCGGAAACACGTCCCTGTTGCCCGAACAAATCCCGGGCGAAACGTAGGGAGGTAAGGATGTAACCGGCATCGTATTTAGCCTGTTTCACGGCAAAAACCACGCCGGGTGAGTATAATTCGCTTTGTGTGAAGCTTTCTGTAGGATTGGACAGGTTCACCCGCTCTCCCTTTTGGGGGGCGTAAACCCTTAAGGGAGTGTCGAAACTGGCTCCCAGTCCTAATTGCGCAGCCAGTTGTATGCCCAACACTCCGAATTCCAGAACATCTGCATGTAAAGTAAACGTACCGTCTCCATAAAGCAGTTTGTTCAGGTCTGCCATTTGGGCGAAGTTATCGTCTACTCCTTTGATGGTTACCATGGCTTGGTGTTCACCGCAAATGACAAGTGCATGGTCTTCCAACGTTTCCGTGTAGATTTTGATTCTCGGATAGGCTTTTAGGGCTGTGAGTTTCGGGTCGTCTGCGGCCATGGTCTTCCCTTGGGATGGCGTGACCTTTAGCTGTGGGTCGATGGCTGTGAAAAATGAAGCGACAAGGTCTTGGAATCCGTTGAATACGGACATCGTACAGACCAATGCCATGGTGGCCAGAGCTACACCGCATACTGAAATCGCAGAAATGATATTGATGGCATGGTGCGATTTCTTGGAAAACAGGTATCGTCGTGCGATGTAGAACGGGAAGTTCATTCTTTCAGTAGCTTGTCGATGTTTTCGATATAGTCCAAAGAGTCATCTACGAAGAATTTCAATTCGGGGATGATGCGTAACTGATGGCGTACCCGTGTCCCCAGTTCGTAACGGATGGCTTTCATGTTGCCATTTATATTTTTCACGATTTCTTCGCTTTGCTGGCTCGGAAATATGCTCAGGTACACGCGGCAGATGCTGAGGTCCGGACTGATGCGGCAGGCACTTACCGAAACCAATACTCCTTTCATCGCCTTGGTTTGCAGCATGAAAATCTCGCTGAGTTCCTTTTGTATCAGCCGGGAGATTTTGTTTTGTCTGGTTGTTTCCATATTCTTTATTTTATTTTTTGCGGATGAGGGTCAGCCCGTCACGTAACGGTAGGATGACTTTCTCCACACGTGAGTCTGCGGCTATTCGGTTATTGAAATCCATGATACCCCGCGTTTGTGCGTCCTTATGGGGCGGAGGCTCTAATACGTGACCGTCCCACAAGGTATTGTCGGCCAAGATATAGCCGCCCGGTTCGAGGCGGGGGAGAATCATTTCGTAGTAGTCCGTGTAGCGTCTCTTGTCACCGTCCACGAAAGCCATGTCGAACGTGAGTCCCATTTCCGGAACCCTTTTCAGAGCATCGCCGATGATGAATTCTATTTGCGAGGCGTATGGTGAGTTCTCTATCCATGGTCGGGTGAAATCCTCCTGTTCGTCATTGATCTCAAAGGTGTACAGGCGACCGTCCGGTTCAAGGCCTTCTGCCATGCAAAGGGCTGAATAGCCGCTGTAAGTTCCGATTTCCAGAATACGCCGGGGACGTATCATGCGGACCAACATTTTGAGCAGACGTCCTTGCAAATGTCCGGAAGCCATGCGGGGACGTAGCAGTTTTACATGCGTGTCCCGATACAAGGCTTTCAGATATTCGCTTTCCTCGTCGATATGTTCGAGGATATATTGGTCCAACCGGTCCGTTTCCTGCATATTCGGTAGATATTAGAGATAGCGTGTCCGGTTGGGCAGTACGTATTCCATGGCGTGTTTCAACACGTCTCCCACAACGTTGATTTCGAGGAATGAAGTTTGAGTTCCTTTTTTACCGCCACTCAGGTAGGCCACCATTTCGTTTTCCGAAAGGACGCCGTCGTCGAGCAATTTTTGAAGGGCTGCAAAATAATACGCTTGTCCGTTGGCTTTCTCCGGCATGAAGATAGCTTCCACCCCGTAGGAAAGTGCGAGATGGCGCATGGTCTTTTCTTTGTAGCATACGGCCAGGACGGGGTATTTTCCACGGTAGGCCGCGAGGGAACGCGCCGTAAGGCCGCTGAAACTATCTGTAATAATAGCCCGGATAGGCATCAGATTACTGGCACGTACAGCCGATTTTGCCAAAAATGAAGGGACGTCGGTTTTTTCCGGCGTCAGCGGAATCTGGATGTCGTTTTCTTCGAGTTTGTCTTTTTCAGCCTGTGCCGCGATGGTAGCCATCGTGCGCACGGCCTCTACCGGATACTTGCCGTAAGCCGTCTCGCCGCTCAGCATCAGGGCATCCGTACGGTAGTAGATGGCATTGGCGATGTCTGTGACTTCCGCCCGTGTCGGACGTGGATTGTTGATCATCGTGTGCAACATTTGTGTGGCTACGATAACCGGCTTTTTAGCTAAGATGCACTTTTTGATTAAGATACGTTGTATGCCCGGAATACGTTCCTGGGGTACTTCGATGCCCAAATCTCCGCGAGCTACCATGATGCCGTCCGCCACTTCCAGAATTTCATCAATATTATCCACGCCTTCCTGATTCTCGATTTTTGCGATAATCTTGATGTCGCTGCCGTATGCATTCAGAATCTCACGGATGTCCAATACGTCCTGTTTGTTACGAACGAAAGAGTGGGCGATGAAGTCTATGTCTTTTTCGATGGCGTAAAGGATGTTGTTGCGGTCTTTTTCCGTCAGAGACGGCAAATTGATACGCACGCCCGGTACGTTCACGCTTTTACGGCTGGCCAGTGTCGCATCGTTGCATACTTCGCAATACAAAGCTTCTTCATCCTTATCCGTTACTTTCAGTTCAAGGTCTCCATCGTCTATCAAGATTTTGGCACCTACGGATAAGTCGTTTACGAAGTTCGGATAAGTGACATAAATACAACCGCGTACGGTCTCTTTTTCCGGATTACCGATAATTTTGACCCGGTCGCCGGTTTTATATTCGGTAGTATCTTCGGCATTTTTGGTGGTTCTCACTTCCGGTCCTTTCGTATCCATCAATATACCGATACGATTGGATACTTCGCGTACGTTGGCTATTAGTTGCTCGAAACCTTCCCGGCTGGCATGTGCAGTGTTCATACGTACTACATTCATGCCGGCATTGAAAAGGTCGCGGATAAAGTCCACATCGCAGCGCAAGTCTGATATGGAAGCGACTATCTTCGTCTTTTTCAACATCATAATCTTTATACCTTATTTAAATTTAATACCTATTATTTCTACTTTATTGAGTCTTTCCGACAGTGCAACAGTGCTTCGACCGCCAGTCTGTAAGAATCGAGACCAAAGCCGCAAATAACACCTAAGCAAGCACATGAAATCATGGATTTGTGGCGAAACTCTTCCCGTTTGTGCACGTTACTGATGTGTACTTCCACGACCGGAGCCGTAACCGCTCTGATTGCATCTTGCAGGGCTATGGATGTATGGGTGTAGGCACCGGCATTCAGAATAATACCTGCATATTCAAATCCTACCTCATGAATTTTGTCAATCATCTCCCCTTCGATGTTGCTTTGGTAGTAGTCGATTTCCAAATCGGGATAGGCCGTACGCAGCTTCTCTAAATAACTTTCAAAGGATTCTGCACCGTATATGCCGGGCTCTCGTTTGCCCAGTAAGTTGATATTTGGCCCATTTATGATTTGTATTCTCATCTTTTTCTATAATTTTGTAGAAAACGTGCCGCAAAAATACAAAAAAAGAATGGAATACAGCGAAAAAACGTCTTATAATAGAGGTGGGGAGGTCTCGAAAGCACTATTACGAAGGTATTACCAGTATTTGAAGTTGGAAAGAGGGCTTTCAGGAAATACATTGGATGCTTATACCGAAGATTTAAGAAAACTTTTAGGCTTTCTTTGGGAAGGAGGATTGGATTTCAGGACTGTCTCGGTGGACGATTTACATCAGTTTATGGCAGAGTTGGCAGATGTCGGTATCGGGCCTCGTTCCATGGCACGTATTTTGTCTGGAATCCGTTCATTTTATCGTTTCCTATACGTGGAGAAAGAAATCGTACAAGACCCAACGGAATTGCTTGAATCTCCGAAAATCGGACGTCATTTGCCGGAAGTTCTGACGGTGGCGGAAATAGATGCCATGATAGCAGGTATAGACTTGAGCCAGCCGGAGGGACAACGGAACCGTGCCATTCTGGAGATGCTTTACAGTTGTGGCTTGCGGGTAAGTGAGTTATGCGGGCTTCGGATTTCCGATTTGTTTTTGGAAGAGGGCTTTATCAGAGTGAAAGGCAAAGGAGGGAAAGAACGTTTGGTTCCCATTTCCGGTCGTGCCGTACGCGAATTGGAGAATTGGTTCCTTTGTAGGAATCTTATTCATATCAAACCGGGAAATGAAGATTTTGTTTTTTTAAGTCTGAGGCGGGGGGCTTCCTTGTCGCGGATTACCATTTTTTATTGGGTCAAGGAATTGGCAGTCGCGGCCGGGATTCAAAAAAAGATAAGTCCCCATACGTTCCGTCATTCTTTTGCTACTCATTTGTTGGAGGGAGGGGCAAATTTGAGGGCTATACAAGCGATGTTGGGGCATGAAAGTATTTCCACGACAGAAATTTATACCCATATCGACAGAAGCCGTTTGCGGCGGGAAATCATGGAACATCATCCACGGAATATTCGTGACGATTCTTCAAAATAAAGGCGGAAGAGGGTTGAATATGGTATAATACGCGTTTTTTTTGCAATATTTTAAAGTTAAAAATAACACGGTCTATTAAAGATTTGTATCTTTGCAGCCGGAACTATTAATTAAAACAGTGTTAGTATGCGTAAAAATTATTATTTAGTCATGTCGTTGGCTGCCGTTGCGGCTCTTTCGTCATGCAAGAAGTTAGGCGAACTTTCTGCCGACAACTTTACGGTGACTCCGACCCCGTTGGAGGCGATTGCCGGTCAGGTGCCTGCCACTATCGACGGTAAATTTCCCGAGAAGTATATGAAGAAGAAAGCCGTGGTAACGGTGACTCCGGTATTGAAGTACGAAGGCGGCGAGGCTAAGGGACAGAGTGCTACGTTCCAGGGCGAAAAAGTGCAAGGTAACGACCAGACTATCGCTTACAAGGCAGGTGGCACTTATACGATGAAGTCTATATTTGACTTTGTTCCGGCTATGCAGCAGTCCGATCTTTACCTGCAATTCGATGCAAAGGTAGGTAAGAAGACGGTATCTGTGCCCGAAGTGAAGGTAGGCTATGGCGTGATTGCGACTTCTCAACTGTTGCAAAACACTTTGGCTTCCGTACGTCCGTCGTTGGCTGCGGATGCTTACCAGCGTATCATCAAGGAAAAGCAAGAGGCTAACATCAAGTTCTTGATCCAGCAGGCTAAGTTGCGCGATTCTGAGTTGAACTCCGAGAATATGAAGGAATTCATCGCAATGATGAAGCAAATCAACGACGAGAAAGAGACAAAGGCTTTGAAGAACATCGAAGTGTCTGCATACGCATCTCCCGATGGTGCTCTCGACCTGAATACTCGTTTGGCTGAACAGCGTCAGGACAATTCTGAAGGTTATTTGCAGAAGCAATTGAAGGCCAATAAGATGACTGCCGAAGTGGATACGAAGTATACTGCTGAGGACTGGGACGGTTTCCAGGAATTGGTTTCACAGAGCAACATTCAGGACAAGGAAGTTATCTTGCGCGTGCTCTCTATGTATAAGGATCCCGAAGAACGCGAAGCTCAGATCAAGAATATGTCTGCCGTATTCAAGGAATTGGCCGAGACAATTCTTCCCGAATTGCGTCGTGCACGTTTGACGATGAACTATGAAATCATCGGTCGTAGCGATGAGCAGATCGTGGCACAATTCGGCAGCGATGCTTCTAAGTTGAGTGTAGAGGAATTGCTTTATGGTGCAAACTTGGCTTCTGTGTCCAACAAGGAAGCTTGGTATCAGAAGACTTCACAGCTTTATCCCAACGATTACCGTGCATACAACAACCTCGGTATGCTGGCATATCAAAAAGGTGATTTGAGTGCTGCTGAAAACTATTTCAATAAGGCTAAGTCTTTGAAGGGCAATGCCGGTGAAGTAAACGCCAACCTTGCTTTAGTTGCTTTGAACAAAGGTAACGTGAAAGATGCAGAAGCATACATGGGTAAGGCTTCGGGTGCTGATGGTTTCAACGAAGCTAATGCGGCTTTGAATATTGCCAAGGGTTCTTATCAGCAGGCTGCCAGTGCGGCTAACGGTGTGAAGAGCAATACGGCAGCTTTGGCTCAGATTCTGAATAAGGACTATGCTGCTGCCAAGTCTACTTTGAACGCTGTGGCTAATAAGGATGCTTATACTTCATATCTGTTGGCTATTGTAGCTGCCCGTACAAATGACGCAGCCGGTGTGAACACGAATTTGAAGGATGCTGTCAGCAAGGATTCTTCTTTGAAGAGCCGTGCAGCCAAAGATCTTGAATTTGCAGAATACAAATCAGCTGTTGAAAGTTTGTAATCGACGACTTTTTTAAATGAAGAGATTTATTCTCTATACATTGATCGCATTCACCCTGCTCAGTTGTGGAGGATCCGAAGGCCGGTTTCGGTTGAAAGGAGAATTCGAACACCTGCGGCAGGGTGAATTCTATATATATAGTAATGATGGAGGTACGGCCGGATTCGATACCATTAGGATTGAGGACGGACAGTTCGACTACGAAACGGACTTGAGAGACCATGCCATTTATTATCTTTTATACCCCAACTTGTCCGAACAGGTTATTTTCGGCGCCTCGGGCGACGTAATTACGATTAAGGGAGATGCCCGTAACTTGAAAAGTGTGGAAGTAAAGGGGAGTCAGCCGAATGAGGAACTGACAGCTTTTCGTTTGGAAAATAAAGACAAGGGGCTTTCCGGCACAAGAGAGGCTGCCGCAGCTTTCATCGCGCAGTCGCCCTCATCGCCCGTAAGTGTTTTTTTATTTAAGGAGTATTTTTTGTCCTATGACGATGTTTCGCAAGGGGACGTAAAAAAACACTATCGTGCATTGTGCAAGGCTCAGCCCGACAATCTACAACTGTTAAGTTGGCAGTCCGATGTAGAAAACCGAGATCGGCTTTTGAAAAAGGGCAGTTCGTTACCCGATTTTAGTTTTACGTTGGAAGATGGCAGGAAGGTACAGGCTTCCGATTACCGGGGGAAGCCTCTTTTGGTTCATTTTTGGGCTTCGTGGGAAGGTCGGAGCAGAGCTGAAACGTTTCGTGTCAGACGGATGTTGAAAGGGAACCAGGGTAAAATAGAGGCCGTCAGTATCTCGTTGGATGTAAATGACGCGGCTCGTAAGGGAATAGAACGTATGGACAGTGTATCGTGGACGAGCTATTGTGATTTTCAGTCGTGGAACAGTCCTTTGGTCAAACAATTCGGTATCCGTTCCATTCCTTTTTACCTGTTGGCCGGAGCGGACGGTAAGGTTCTTGCAGCTGGTGCCTCCTACGAGAAGGATATAGAGCCGGAAATCAAGAAACTTTTTGAACCGCGATAAACAGGTCGTCATGTTGGTAAAGGTTTATGGTGCATCGGTCCGGGGGCTTTCTGCCATACCCGTTACCATTGAAGTGAATGCTTCAAGGGGCATCAAGTTCTTTTTGGTCGGCTTGCCGGACAATGCGGTAAAAGAGAGCCACGAGCGCATTGTGGCGGCAGTAGAAAACAGTGGATACCGTTTCCCCTCGAAACAGTTTGTGGTCAATATGGCTCCTGCGGATATTCGTAAGGAGGGAGCGGGATATGACTTGCCGTTGGCTGTCGGCATCTTGGCGACGGACGAAAAGGTAAAGCCTGACAAGTTGTCCCGTACGATGATGCTCGGCGAGTTGAGTTTGGACGGGAGTTTGCAACCGGTGAAAGGGGCTTTGCCGATAGCCATCAAGGCTCGTGAAATGGGCTTCGAGTATTTGATTGTGCCCAGGCAGAACGTCCGTGAGGCAGCCGTGGTCAACCGGCTTAAAGTATATGGAGCGAGCCATATCGGCGAAGTGGTTCGTTTTTTGAATGATGAAGGGGGCTTGATACCTACCGAAATAGATACGCGGGCTGAGTTTTATGCCCAACAGACAGAGTTTGATTTCGACTTTGCGGATGTGAAAGGCCAGGAGCATGTGAAACGGGCACTTGAGGTCGCGGCGGCTGGCGGGCATAATGTCATTATGATAGGGCCTCCGGGGAGTGGAAAGTCCATGATGGCAAAGCGCTTGCCTTCCATCCTGCCTCCTCTGTCTTTGGCCGAGAGCTTGGAAACGACCCAGATTCATTCTGTGGCGGGCAAATTGGCGCGGGAAAGCTCGCTCATCGCCCGGCGTCCGTTTCGTGCACCACACCACACGATTTCGCAGATCGCTTTGGTCGGGGGTGGTGCCAACCCACAGCCCGGAGAAGTAAGTCTGGCACATAATGGTGTGCTGTTTTGTGATGAGTTACCGGAGTTTTCCAGATCGGTGCTTGAAGTGTTGCGTCAGCCGTTGGAAGACCGGCAGATTAATATATCCCGTGCCAAATACAGTGTGACTTATCCATGCTCGTTTATGTTCGTGGCCTCCATGAATCCTTGTCCTTGTGGTTATTACAACCATCCCACAAAGGCCTGCGTATGTACTCCGGGGCAGATCCACCGTTATTTGCATAAGATTTCGGGACCGTTGCTTGACCGTATCGACCTGCAAATCGAAATTACCCCATTGTCTTTTGACGAATTGTCGCGTCAGGCTCCGGGGGAGAGCAGTGCCACTATCCGTGAGCGGGTAGTTCGTGCCCGTCGTATTCAGGAGCAGCGTTATGCGGAGCAGGAAGGAGTGCATTGCAATGCACAAATGACTTCTAAGCTGTTGCGTGAATACGCTTCTTTGGACGATGCCGGTACGGAAATGTTACGTGCCGCCATGTCTCGGCTCCAACTTTCGGCACGTGCTTACGACCGTATCTTGCGTGTGGCCCGTACGATTGCCGATCTGGAGGGGCAGGAGGACATCGGGCCGGCTCATATAGCTGAAGCCATCGGTTACCGGAATCTGGACCGCGCCGGTTGGGGGGAATGAGAAAAACACATCTTTACAGAAAATCTTGAATGAATAATTTAGGTGCCATACAGTTTTATCTATTCTATTTTTCGTTCGATGGCAAGCGGAGATGAATAGCTTTCCCCTTAATACAAAGGGATTGTGGATTTCTGTTGTTGGTTTATTAAAAAAAATATTTGTATATCAAAAAACAAAAACAGCATTAAATATATTGTCTTTTGTTTGTTTTTCTCTGAAATTTGTGTAGCACACATTTAATAAGCCGTCTTTATGTTTCTATAGCCGGTGCGGATCTCGGTTGGGGTGCGTACGGGGATGCAGTAGAGCTCAGCGTACATTGTGCGCAAGAATTTGGTGATGGCAGCTTTTCCCGTTTTGTACGGGAAAGGTTGCCCTTTCGTGTTTTAGGTGAGATACGTAAGATCTTATTTAATCGATATCTTATGATAAGAAGATTATTGTTATTTGTTGTCTTGATAGGAGGGCTGTCTTGGACGGCGGGTACACAGAACGTGACACTGAAGACCAAGAACCGGTAAAAGACATTCCTTCCTAAAGGCGGATTTTAAAAAGCTTTCAGGCGTTCACACACCTTGTATCAGGATAGATTAAAATTTTGATATGGAAAAAGTGGTGAAGGCCTGAAAGCTTTTTATGTCCCGGTTTCATGTAGGAAGGGTACATGTAGAACAGCTGTGATTTGTTGTCTGTAGGTTGATAAATCATTCTCAGCAGAATGAAAAATCATTCTCAGCAGAATTTTTTTTCATTTTGCATCGAAAAATAATTCGGAAAAAATACTATGGAGAACCGTCTGTTATTCTGTTGAATATATGGATGAGATAAGGAATTGGTATATTGGCTTAAATCAGTCAGATAGTTTCTATAAGAATATAAAAGGTATTTTGAATGTATAGAAAATAAGGAACTTCTAAAAATAATGTTCATCATTTACTTTCAAAGGGATTCTATACCTTATATATAAGGTATTTGATAGGGTTATATTAAGATAGTATTTCTATTAATTTTTAAAATTATTTGCATGGTATTTATAAAATCTTTATATTTGCATCGTAAGATTAAATCTTTTTGGTTTCCCAAAAAGGAGAGGGATGTATTTTTAAGTAGAATTTATGAAGAATGTATTAAGTCTGACACCAGGGAGTATTTCCATTATTTCTGACAAGAGAAAGCTTGTCGGAAGGGGGAAAATACGTATGGAAGAGAAATGGCATTCTTTTTTCGTAAAAAATACAAATTTGTTTGCGGGTGTGGATTTAATTTATAAACACACACACACACACACACACATTTAAGGAGTCTTTATGCTTATATATATGCAAATCAGGAAACTGGTTTGTGTGCCGGCACTGTAAGGTATCTTGCGTATTCAATACGTAAGAAGGTTGGTTGTGGCTGTTTTTCTTTGCTTTCGGGCAGGGGGAAACAGCCTTTTCGTGTTTCAAACGGAGTATTATCTTATTCAATTGATGTATTATGATAAGAAGATTATTGATGTTCACAATTTTAGTTGGAGGGTTGTCGTGGGCGGCCGTTGCTCAAAACGTGGCGCTCAAGACCAATCTGTTGTATTGGTCTACTGTGACACCCAACCTCGGTCTTGAGGCCTCGATAGCCCGGAAGCATACGGTGCAGTTGTTTTACGGGCTCAACCCGTGGGAGCCTTCCGGAGGGAAAAGTTTGAAGCATTGGGTGGTTCAGCCCGAATACCGTTATTGGTTTTGCGAGGCTTTCAACGGGTGGTTTCTCGGTGTGCATCTGATGGGCGGCGAGTTTAACGTCGGCGAGGTGGACCTTCCGTTCGGCCTGTTCGATGATTTGTCTACCCATCGTTACGAAGGCTGGTATGCGGGCGGCGGTGTGACGGCCGGTTACCAGTGGCCCTTGTCCAGGCATTGGAACCTGGAGGCTTCGCTCGGTGTGGGGTATGACTACATCCGGTACGACAAGTTCAAGTGCGGCGAGTGCGGCGAGAAGCTCAAGTCTTCCCATGCCAATTATTTCGGGCCTACCAAGTTGGCGATAAGTGTGCTTTATGTGTTCTGATATTAAATTATGGCGTATGAAAAACTTTAGATTTCTATTATATATATGTATGGCCGGTATGGCAATCCCTTCCGGTGCGCAGGACGGGGCCATGCGTATGGCGGGAAATGCGGTGGGCTTGGAAAACCTGAAGGTGGAGAGGTCCGGGAGTAATTTGGTTGTGGATATGGATTTGAGGCTGGACGACCTGAAGTTGCCTTCCAATGTCCGCTTCGTATTCACTCCTTTGGTCAAGGGGAGTGGCAATGTCCGGCAGATGTCTCCCGTGGTGGTGAACGGGCGTCGTCAGCAAATATCCTACGAGCGGTTCGCCCGCAAGGATTTTGTCGGGAATCCGGTGGTGGTACGCCGCAGGAACGGCAAGGAACAGACGGTACATTACACCGGTGTGTTGCCTTACGAAAGCTGGATGGAAAACGCCAACGTCGTGTTGGCCGAGGACCTTTGCGGTTGTGGGGATTTGTTGGATCAGAACACGGCTGTTTTGCAGCGGTTACGTAATTACCGCACGGCTTATATCCGTCCGCAGGCTGAAGCGCGGAAAGAACGGCATGAGGAAGGCAGGGCTTATTTGGATTTCCCTGTCAACAAAACGACCCTTTATCCGGACTACCGCAACAATCCGCAGGAATTGGAGAAGATACTCCGTACCATCAACGTGGTGAGGGAAGACCGGAACACTACCATCACGCACATCAGCATACACGGGTATGCTTCGCCCGAAGACACGTATGAGCACAACAGCTATCTGGCCGAGAACCGCGCCCTGATGCTAAAGGATTATGTGTGCAGGTTGCTGGAACTGGACGAAAAGTTGTTCAAGGTGGAGTACACTCCCGAGGATTGGGATGGCTTGCGGCGTTACGTGAAAGACAGCAACCTGGGGCACAAGCAGGAAATCCTGGAATGGATAGACCGCGACATGGATCCCGACGCCAAGGAATGGGCCATCAAGTCGAGGTATCCCGATGACTACCGGATGATGTTGCAGGCCTGGTATCCGGCTTTGCGCCATTCCGACTATGTCGTGACCTACCATGTGCGCCCCTTCTCAGTGGAAGAGGCCAAGGCCCTGCTTTACACCAAGCCGCAGCAGCTTTCGTTGGAAGAGATGTTTCTGGTGGCGCAGACCTACGAGCCTGGCAGTAAGGAGTTCAACGAAGTGTTCGAAATTGCCGTGCGCATGTTCCCGGACGACCCGACGGCCAATCTTAATGTGGCCTGTGCGATGATAGAGTCGGGGCAGTACGGCCGTGCGGAAGTCTATCTGGCCAAAGCCGGCAACTTGCCCGAAGCAGTGCATGCCCGTGGAGTGATGGCTGCCAGGCAAGGGCGTGAGGACGAAGCGCGCCGCCTGTTCGGGCAGGCGGACAAGGCCGGGGTGAAGGCGGCGACGGAGAACCTGAGGCTGATGGATATGGAGTGACGTTTGAAGATGTAATCTTATTATACATTTATTTATTAACCAATTTATTTTTTATGAAGAAAAAGTATTTGTTTTCCTTAGCGATGGCGGGGCTGTTGCTGGGAGCATGTAACAGTGATGACGTGGTCGTTCCTACAGGGGAAGGACAAGGGCCGCAATGGGATGCGAACGGCAATGGCTATGTAAGTCTGGCCATCAATCTGCCTACGAAGCCTGCTGCAACGAAGGCTTTTAACGAAGGTTCCAATTTGGACGACGGTACGGTGGAAGAGTATGACGTGCAGAACGCTACTTTGATCCTGTTCCAGGGAGTTGATGAAGCTACTGCAGAGGTAGTCAACGCATATAGTTTGCCATTGAAGTGGGGGGCGGGTAATCCCGACCAGATTACCACGACCGCTAAGATCGTGCAAAAAATCAATAATATCTCTCCGGAGGCTGGCAAAAAGCTTTATGCTTTGGTCGTGCTGAATCACAACGGTGTGCTTGAGGTTACTTCGGACGCAGGTCTTAAGGTTGATGGTGCAGTTTTTTCCGGTACTTTGACAGCTTTAAATACTCAGATCGCAGCAGTAACAGCAATCGGCGGTTGGCATGAGAACGGCTTCCTGATGGCTAATGCTCCTTTGGCGGACAAAAAAGGAGGCAATACGACAGAGAAACCTACGGATGTGAAAATCTTGACGTTGACAGAGATCGACCCTGCGAAGATAAAAGATTCTTATGACGCGGCTGAGGCTAATCCGGCAGCCAATATCTTTGTGGAGCGTGCGGTGGCTAAGGTTACTTTGACGGCTAAAGAAGGCAAACTTACGGAAAGTAGTCTAGGGGAAACTCAAAAAGCCTATGAAATTTTAGGTTGGGACATAGATAATACGAACACAAAGAGTTATTTGGTTCGTAATGTAGGTGATAAAGCTTGGGTGGCTTACAAGAGTAATGCAACGAGTGGTACTCCTGGTTATCGTTTCTTGGGCAGTACTTTAGTAGGAGTAACGATACCGGTTGGTGAGTCTGGAGGTGCTTCCGATCTTTATCGTACTTATTGGGGTAAAGACGTGAATTATGATGCAGATGCTTCCGGCCTTGTGACGCAAGGTTCTGATACAATTGGTTTTAAAATGCTGAAAGTTGCCGATGGCGAAACTCCCGACTACTGCTTGGAGAATACGACGGATATGGACAGAATGCTTGAGAAGAACTGCACGCGCGTAATCGTGAAAGCTCAGTTCAATGGTGGAGCTGATTTCTATATCGTGAATGACGACCGTAGTACGATGTGGAACGAAGCTATGGTTAAAAAGGAAGTCTTGCGTCAATTCATGAATGTAAGCCCTAAGGGAATTGCATGGTTGGAGGACAATATTAAACCGGTGGAGTCGCCTGGAGAACCTAACAAGGCTTTGGACACCGACTTTGATGTGACTTTCACCAGCACTATATCTGGTGTGGGAGTACAGAGCGTTTCGATTGCGCTTAAAGATGAAGTTGACATCAAAAACAAGTATAATGAAGGAGCAGATCCAAGTTTATGTAATGACGATGTGAACAACCGTATCAAAATAGACCTTTACAAGAATGGCGTAGCTTATTATCCTGTATACATCAAGCACTTCGGTGATGATGAAACACCCTGGAATGGAACGGAATCAGGTAAACCGCAAGTCGGTTCTATTTACCCCGGTGGTGCAGAGAACTACCTCGGCCGTTACGGTGTATTGCGTAACAACTGGTATGATATAAGTGTGACAGCCATCAAGAACATCGGTTCGTCCACGGTAGAACCGGTTACGGGCAATACCATCGATAAGCTTGAATCTTATATTTCTGTCAAGATCAATATTCTGGCATGGGCCAAGCGTTCACAAAGTGTAGTACTTTAATCCTTATTATCCACGGATAGGTTTATCCGTTCTGGTTTCTTCCGGCGGCGGTCTGCCGTCGCCGGAAGTTTCCCTTGAGAAGTTCCTGCTTTGCGGGGTAAAGGCAAAGGTACCGCTGCCTCGGTACGAAGGGAGAGGCAGTCCGGAGCCGGAAGGACGCTCCCACCTAAATGGAAACGAAGAGGCCTGCCCGCCAATAGCTTGCGGAGGCTCACTATATATAAGCGAACAATAAAGGATGAACAAGAAAAAATATCGTGATATGGAGTATTCAGTTAAAAAATGCGTCGCCTGGCTGGGCTATGCGTTCCTGGCAGCAGGCTTGTCCACTTCCTGCGACATGATGCACGACGAGACGGACGACTGTCCTACGGGGCTGTATTTGTCGTTTAAATATGACTATAACCTGCAGCGTGCCGACATGTTCAACGACCACGTGGGGGCGGTGAGCGTGTATGTGTTTGACGAAACGGGGCATTATGTGACCTGCCGTGAGGTGAAGAACGAGGGGGACTACCGTCCCTTGGCCGACCCGCTTTATGCCATGCACATGGACCTGGCACCGGGGCGTTACCAATTTCTGGTATTGGCAGGGCAATGTTGTTATGACGACATGCTTGCTTCAGACCGTGCCCGCTTTTTGAGGGCTTTGCCCGAGTCCGGTGATTCCCTGTGCGAGGTGGGCGTGCATTTGGAGTGCGAATCCCGTACTTTTTCCGGCGGAACGTTGAATTGGGTGGACAACGGCGGTCTGCCACTCGACACTATATGGCACGGTATGGAATGTACCCCGGTGGAAGTGTTCGGACAGCGTCCCACTTACCATAAAATCTCTTTGATGCGCAACACAAAGAAGATTAACGTGTCACTCCGTGAATTGGATGACCCTACGGATATGGACGTGGAGAATTACGATATGAAAATTGTGGACCGCAACATGCAGCTTCGTTGGGATAACTCGGTGGACGAGAGTATGGGGCCTGTGGTTTACCAACCCCATGACACGTGGAATACGGACGACCGTACGCCGGTGCGTGCCGCTTCGGACGAGACGGAGGCCGTTATGGGCAAGATAGCCCATGCGGACTTCATGACTTCCCGCATCATGTACCATGAGGATCCGGCGGACGATGGTGTGTTGTCCATCACAGACAAGCGCAACGGCAACGAAATCGTACGGGTGAACTTGCCCGACATGTTGTCGCGCCTGCGCAGCTCGGAGGAAATCTACCGTTACTCGCCACAGGAATTTCTGGACAGGGGGTACGATTACCAGATGGACTTCTTCCTGAAGGGGGGTGAGCTGGCTTACGTGAACATCGGCATCAGTGTGTTGAATTGGAGCGTGAGGGTGCAGTTCGAGGAACTTTGATCTTTCTTATATAATAAGGAGGGGAAACCGTTGGGCGTATGTTAATGTGACTGTGGGCGTACTGAGTTGGCAGGTACGTAACCGATCGGTAGAAATTAAATGTAACTGATAAGAGATGAGAAAAACAATGGTTCATAATTTCCTGTATGGCAGTTTGTCTTGGGGCATTCTTTGGATGGCCCTGCTGTTGGGCAGTTGCAAGGACTCTGTAGAAGAGCCCGGATTTGACGATGCGTATGCTCGTGTGCCGCAGTCCGTTGTAATGCAACTGAATGTCGCACTCTCCGCACCGACAAGGGATGTGCCCGATTGTGAAAAGGTGAAGGAACTGCGCGTCATTCTGTTGGATGAAAAAACGAAGAACGTAGAGTTCAACGAGTTGATGGACGTCGAAAATTACAGTGTCCCCGAAGATAGCCGTTTCCTGTATGAATATAAGAAGGAAGGCATCATGACAACGGTGGGCAAAAAGATATTGTATGCCCTGGCCAATTCGGAAGAACTGATTCAAGATATAGTCACGCTGCCGGGAGCGGAAATGATAACCGGGCTGGACAGCTTGAAGCTGACCAACGGTACCGGAAACTTCCCGTTCCCCAAACATGGCAAGGTTCCTATCGCTTCGCGCAAGGAGCACATCACGCTTTCGGTGGATGACGGAATGGAGGATTTTGTCACTCGGGCCACGCATGTCTACCTCACGAAAGTGACTGTGGAACTGGCCTATGTGCCCGTGAAATTCTCCTTGAGCTATGAGAACGGGGATTACTCCAATGAGATGGAGGTGATGGAGTGGAGCATAGGCCAGATGGCCAAGAGGTCTTATCTGGTGCCCCGCATGAACGACAGCGAGTGGGACAAATTGGTGAACCTGGCCGGGACGACTAATGCTCGGGATTGGGTCAGGGGCTATGAAGTGCCGGAAGCATCCGGGTTGCACACTTATAGCCATGTGTATGAAACTCCCATAGGTATTAAGTATGGTGAGGGCCAGGAAGCCGATAAAAACACTTATTACCTGCATGAAACCAAGTTTCTGGACAATGTCAAATCGGAGGATAAGCAGGAATATTACCTGACGTTGAAGATTCGTAGAACAGGCGCGGATACCACTTCCGTATTGCTGTCGGCCAAGCTGCCCAACTTGGAATCGCTGGTGCGCGGTACACACGTGGAGATAAAGGCGAAAGTCACCAGATGGCCACCGCCGGGAGACAACTCCCTGGACGTAAGGGTGAGAACCTGGATTGACGATCCGCCGGTAGACGGGGGATGGGAAGAAGTGACGCAAGGCGGTATATAACATCAAGACGGCAAGGATTATGAATAAACTGAAATACATCATACCAATAGGATTCCTGCTATTCGGGGCTTGCACCTCTCCTGAAGAGGTGGCGGTGCCGGACAGCGAGGATTCGAGCGTGCAGTTCCGGGTCACCGTGGGCGAGGGAGAGAATGCGCTCTATGAGTCGGAGTATTTTAAAGAGGGCGATGAAATTCGCATTTTCTGTCCGGTGAATTATTCCACACCGAATTTCAAGGACGAGGGTAGTTTCTATACCTATGAATATACTTCGAAGGACGATACGTTGGGGGCTGCCAATTATCCTTTTAAGTTTTCGGCGGTGGGGAAAGGTTTCGACTGGCGCACCCTGACCCCGACAGCCATTTATTTCCCTTTCGAGGCCATGCACTTTCCCGGCAAGGAGTATCTGGAAGAAGTGCCTGAGGACCAAGATGAAGAGGGGGCGCTGGAGAAGGCCGACATGCTGATAGCTTATCGGCGCCAGCTCTTGAGCGAGCGCGGCAAAAGGGTACCCCTCACCTTCCATCATGCGTTTGCCATGGTGCAGGTGAAGGTGAAACTTCCTGTGGGAGACAATCCGGCAGAGGGACCTTTCCCACCGGAAGCGGTACAGAGTGCCTATTTGCGCAGTATGTTGCGGGCATACGAAGTGAGCTATTCGGAGGTCATCGATAACGACGGGCGGCGCACCGTCCGTGTGTCGGATGCCGATGACAAGACCGAGGCCGGTTCTGATAGGAGAAAGAACGTTATCATGCGACGCACGGTTTCTCCGGTCAAAACGGACGATACAGAAGCACGCTATCAGGAATACCTCTTTCAGGCCATCGTGCCGGAGCAGAGTTTGTTGAACGAGGGAAAAGACTTTCTCTATTTTAACGTAAAGAGAAACGATGGTAACGAAGGTACCACATTGTATAAATTTGTGCCCAATAAGGCGGAGATTTCTTTAAAGGCTGGGCATCGGCTGAACTTGTCGTTGGCCATCGATGCCGTCACCCACGAGGTGGTGGTGTTGACGGCGATATTGGAGCCGTGGAGCAAAGCCGAGGTAGGCATGGAGTTGGTGCCCGTCAAACCCAAAACACAACCATAGGAACGATATGAGAAACAGATATTATACCCAGATAAAGATATGGATGACGGCTGTCTTGCTGCTGTGGGTGGCGGCTTGTACTGACGAGCCGGGCGTTGGCGTGAAAGGAGAAAGAGACGGAAACAAACCGGTCATGATTTGTGCCGCTACCGGCGGGCTGGGCATTGCCACCCGGAGCGGTGAGGGACAGGTGGGAGATTCGGTGGCAATCCAAAACCGTACGATGCTTTTCACATATCCCTCGTATCCGGACGGGGAGATGGCCAGTGCGAAATGTGTGTTCGATGAAGCCGGATTCGGGTATGTCTATACCAAGGTGGAGACAAAGGAACCGTTGATGTGGAAAGATATTTATGTAAAGGACAAGGAGAAGAATCTTGTAGAGGCGGTTTATCTGGACAATCTATATAACTATCCGGTACAGGAGGAAATACTAAATCCAGATTTTGATGGACAAAAAGACAATCGGCGTTATTTGCAGACGGATAATTTCAGAATGATGTATTTCGGGAAGCAGTACCCAAAGGTAGCGGACGACACCTTGGGTAATGAATTCAAGCGGATGATTGCTCCTTTGGGCACTCCGGCAGCGGAAGAGGTGGATATCATCTGGGGAAAATTGGAGAATGTGGGGTTTGGTACCACGCTTCAGTTCAGTTTGCAACACAAGATGGCTGCCGTTGGCTTCCGTTTTCATAGTGAGGTTGGCGAATTGCAACAGGCACTGAATGGGGACAAAATCAGGGTTTGGGTGGACTATTTACGAATCTGGCTGGAAACTCCGGGGTTTGAAGGCAAAGAATCAACGGAAGGCAGTCAGGCATTTAGCCGTTTGAAGGGGGAAATATATCAGGACGGGCAACCTGGTGCCAGGTACTCTCAGAAAAATGTTTTTTGGGTCAAAGATTCGCTCCTGCAATCTGATGAAACGAATATGGTTTTCTCCACCCCGATATGGGTGCTTCCGCCGGATAGGTCCCAGTTTCGTGTCTTTGGACACAGACCCGAATTGTTTATCGACTTGGGGGAGGACAAGGTGTTTCACGGACTATTTCCGGAGACTATGGACTGGTGGAGGTATGACAACAATAAGCGTGAGTGGGTGGAGTATAAGAACGTGCCCCTTAAACTCTGGCCCGGATACCAGTTTACCTTTAATGTGAAGCTGCTGGATAAGGTGGAAGGGCGCGAAATAGAATTTGTGAATGTGGAGGTTACGGGTTGGAGTACAAAACTTATAGAGAGGCCTGTATTGGGCGAGAGCGGCATCACGAATTGGGACGACTTGATGGCTTTGGCAAAGGCGTATAACAAGAATCCCTCGAAAACCAACTATCGCCTGATGAGGTTTGGCATGTGGTCCGAGGGGGAAGGTAAATGGGTGTTCAACCTGCTGCGAAATATAGAAGTTCCGGTCGGTACGGCGTTGCCGGAGTTCAACGGTGACAATTTTAAGATAGACTTCAGGGGATTTCATATCAATGTGGGTGGCACGGATATAACAGAGGAACAACTTTCAACGAAATAGAAACACCATGAGTATGAAGCATAGATATAGGATATGGGGATGGTTGGCAGTGATGCTGCTTTTCATCGGCTGCCGGCAGGACGAGATATGGACGGGAGATGACCCTTTGAGGATGGACTATCTGCAAATAGAGGGCGAAATAGCCGGTGCTATGGCGGTCAGAGCCACACCGGATAATAAACTCACGATGTCATATGACACCTTTGGGTCCGGTGACACGATAGGTTTCTTCTCCTACCATGACCCGAATTGCGCCAAGCCCGACCGTTGGAGCCATAGAAAGGGTAATGACGACACGCTCTATCTGAAGAATACGAAGTTGACCTATTCCGATATGGGAGGGGCAAGAAAATTCACTTCGACGGAAGTTGCCAATGTGGCTTTGGGCAAGTTCGGGGTCACGTTTGCCTATTTTCCGTTTGCGCCCAAGGAGAAGATGCCGCTGAACTACGTGAAATCGAATGGAAGTTCTTTGGTTGTACCTTCCGGTAGCCAAAAAGGGGAACATTATATCCACATCTTTACGGAGGATGGACATATTGTGGACTTATTGACCGCCCAAAAAATGCAGTATGACAATATAAATTATCAGTTCCGACACCGGTTTGCGATGGTATTGCTCTTTTTGGGCGAAGGATTCTCGCCGGACACTGAGGGCAATGAGAAACTGACGGTGCACCTGACCTATCATGTCTTGGGAGCGCATATCCTTAGAAAAGAGATAGACCCGTTTCCCTATGAAGATTTTCCGTTGACGGTGGATACGGTGCCGTTGGACAGGGCGTCCCAATATGACTTCGGTCGTTCTTCCTTTACCGCTCCGCGGGTGGATGATTACACATTGTTGGTGGGGCAGGAACCGAGAACGGTCTATCCGGTCATTCTGCCTGCCGGGGCGAAGATAGACTATATCGAAGTGAAGGACAAGACCGGAAAACCCCAGCGAGTGAAGCCCACGAGAGGAGAGGCCCTGACCGGACTGGAGGGAGGCTGGAAGCATCCGCTGACCATCCGCATGAGGGGATTACCCCTACCGTCTATCCTCATGAAATCATAGACTGGAACGAACAGCATGTGGGAGAGGTGGACAAGTTGCCGGGCATCCATTCGGAAGAACAGTTTGCCGTATGGCTGGAAGTGTACAACCGGAATGCGGATAATATGGAGAGCATGACCACAGAAGATAGTACTTTGCTGGCCCAATACGGGGTGTATAACAACGAGGAAACTTTGGACCCGGGCTGGACTTTTTATTTGTGGAACGATATAGACTGCAAGGATATGAAGCCCGATGCAAGCGGAGCGCTTATCAAGGCTTTGCCGGAGGGGGTGACGTTTGACGGCAAAGGGTATGTCTTGCATAATCTGATGTTGGATTTTGAACATATCGGCCCTTCATCCGGACTGGTGGGGCTGATAGGAGAGATTCGCGGCGGATGGTTGAGAAACCTGCACTTGGATTTCGTGACAGTGAGAAACATGGATGTGGATACCCCTTCCGGCTGTATCGCAGGGCGTATTTCGAGCGGTCAGATTTTCGATTGTACAGTACGCGAGGCGAAGATGATGTGTCGCGGCGGCGTGGCTGGTGTGTTGGCAGGGGAGATGAGTGGAGGCGATATGGCCGGCTGCAAGTTCCACGGCATGGTACAGGCCAAGGAGATGCAGGACGAAACGGAGTGGGGTTACAAGAAGATAGTCAATGGAGTGGTCGGCAGGATGCCCTCCGACTTCAAAGGGACGGTAGCCAACGATATAATCAACCGTGTGTTCATCACGGATTAATCTGAAAAAGAAGGAATTGTGGTATGAAGAGACAGGTGAAATGGATGGTGTACGGCATAATGCTGTTGCTGTCGGTGGGGTGTCGAGAGGATATAGATGCTCTCTATGGTGTTAAGGGCCGACCGGGGATACCGGTTTGCTTCACCACGGCATGGCTACAGGATGAGACCAGATTGAAGCGGGGCATAGAGGGCAAGAAGAACTTTAAGGATACCGATGTGATTCATGTGTCGGCAGAGTTTACCTTAGACCCACAGACCACCGATTCCAAGAAGGAAGAGAAGGTGACCAAATATACGATACTGACGCTGGAAAACGGAGCGTGGGTCAATACTAGAACGGAAGAGCAGTATGAGATGACCTGGCCTTGGAACGCGACGGAGGCGAAGTTCACGGCCTATTATCTGGAAAACTGGACGGGGCCTATTGCTCAGGTTGGCGTGGAACTGGAACCGGTGGTGCTGGACCGTTTTGCCTATCGCGACTCGGTGTTCAATCCCGACCCACTGGAAGCCGTGACCGAAAAAATCGAGTACGGACATGCCGTGCATTTGGAGTTCCGTCATCTTTGTACACGCCTGACACTTGTCGGAGTGGACGATGAAGATGAATATGGACTGCGGTTCAAACCGGTTGGCGGGAAGGAACGCCCGTTGAAAAACGCCTGTACGATGATGTTGGACGATAAGAACGGATTGCGTTTCCGGTTTGTGGAAGAAGAGAGCCGGAAAATCACCGCGCAGGCAGATAAAGGGAATGATGAAGATTCGGTGACCTTCCATCTGGCACCGGGAGATTACAGTACGTTTTCCCTACAGCGCCAAGACGGTTATCCTTATATTACGATATCCAACGTAAAGGAATTGGGGCGATTGGAAGCCGGAGAGTCCTACACGGTTTCGTTGGAAGACTTGAAGAGCAACATCACTCAGGATGGTATGGACGATTATTGGGGGGATGACGATGACACCATCACGACGGCGAAGTATGATGATTTCAATATAAAAGATTTTATGAATGCCATCAAGGAATGTAACAAGGACTATACGTGTACCTTGAACGGGGATACGGTAACGCTGTTGCAGAAAGGCAAGTACCGGAATGAAATGACGCTGATGGCAAATGTGGATTTTAACGGAGAGTCTTTCATTCCGGAGGATCTGCCGGATATCGTGACCTTCAACGGAGGAGGATTCAGTATTTTGAATCTGGTGAACCCTATGTTCAACACTTTGTACGGTACGGTGAAGAACCTGAATTTGAGAGGTGCCCGGCTCATACACAAAGAGAGCGACCCCAACACGCCGTTGACTGCCGATCATGATACGGGATGGGGGGTATTGGCTCGTGTCTGCGAGGGAGGTACCGTCATCAACGTGAGCTTGGCGGACGCCGAACTGGACATTACGTTGCACAATGGCGACGGACAGGACAAGGCCTATTGTATCGGGGCGTTGGTGGGAAAACTGCCCCGGGGCAGCCTGCCGGACATCATGTTGTCGGGCAGCATTAAAGTTACGGCAGAGGCGGCCAACCTAGAAGCGGCATATACCTCTTGTATGGGGGGAGTCGTGGGGCAATGCAACGGAACATTGGCAAATGTCGACAATTTGCGGGGTGGCTCAGGAGCCGAAATTGTGGTCACCAACAAGTGCCGGGGAACGGGTAGCCGATATACCGGCGGCGTGGTGGGGCTGCTTACTGATGCCAACGGGACGTTGGAGGGTGGCAACGTGCGTGTGTCTGTTCATGCGGAGGAGGCCGAAGGCTCTTGGAACTATACCGGTGGCGTGGCAGGCGGTGTGCGGTTTGGCGCCCTGGTTTCCGATGTTACTGTGGCCGGAGACGTGACGGGTGGAAAAGTGGCCGACTATAAAGAAACGAACACCCATGCCGCAGTGGGCGGCTTGGTGGGTTATGTCGACAAGGCATCGGTGACCGGCAGTATTGCGTTCGGCAAGGTGGCAATGGATCCGAACTATCCGTCGCCTAATGCTCATAGCTGGTACACCCTCGGAGGGGTTATCGGGGCGATGAGAGATGTGGTGGAGATTACGAAAAACGAGGGGTGGAACAGATTCGACACCTCACCTTACGAAGGGAAGCCCCATTATGAGGCTGGAACGTTTACCGCAGGTTCGGGAAGTACGTCGGAGTTGAAGGATAAGGGTAACAGTGCCGACGGAACGGGTGCTTTTGTCGGTTCGGATAAATAGAAGAAGGAGGAATGATGAAGAATATGACAATTCAGATAAGGTGGATGATGGGGATGCTCGTCCTTTTGCTGGCCGGGTGCGACAAGGAATCAGACGACATGGTGCTACCGGTAGGGCGGAGGGAAATCGTTGTTTCGGGAGTAGGCACAGGATTTGTACAGAAACGTGACCTTATCGGACAAAACGAAACAGGGCCTAAATTCGGGGAGTTCTATTTCCTTAAGACCATGGTGCTGAATAACCAACCATTGGGAAAGCCCCGTTGGGGATGTTATAAGGTTACGGATGGAGTTATCGGAGAATTGACGGCCAAGGACAAAGCTTCCGCATTCTATTGGGAGGAGGACGAAACTGTCAAATATACTTTTCATGCTTTGTCAAATCCCCCTGCCGCAAATTATGCGTACGATAAATATCCGGTGGAAAATCCCGTTGCAGGCGTGCACATAGACACGCTGTCTGATGGAACGGCGCAAGGAAGGGTGATGTTTGGGGACTACTCGAAAGGCTTGGAATATTTTGTGGGGCATACGGTGTCGGATAAAGTAAGGCCGGGTAATTTCAAACTGTCTATGGCGTTTAAAAGACAGGTGAGTAAACTGGTTTTTTGTAAGTTTATACATAAGAATAAGAATGGGGAACCGCAAGAACCGGTGGAGTCTTGTAAAATCATATTCCCCAACCTGCCGAAGCAGGCCACGTTCAATATGGCGGAGTTTCACCAGTTCGACAATACGGTAGCTACGTCCATAAGAGACTTCCATTATGTGACATTCCACTATGATACAGATGAGGACAAATTGGGGATAGAATTCGAATGGAGACAACGCTATACGGACGAACCCAATCAGAGGCTTTATCATGCCTTGTATGTGCCTCCTTTCAAGTTCTGGGAGGGAGAGGACGGACGCCCGGAAAGCCAGTTGGGCTTTTTCATTGTGATGTACAACAATAAGAGCTACACCGGAAATATCTATGGTATCAATCTTGACAAGGATGGAAAACCGACAGGAAAGGATGCTACGCGGGTACAAGCCGGAGAAATGTGCCGTTTTGATGAAATCATCCTGCAAGACGGGCCGGTGGCCGGTGGGGGAGACGGTTCTGCAATCATCCCTTGGTCTACCAAGGAAGAGGAGGATATGCCGCAGCACCGTTATTCCGGTGTCTACTCGGCTGATGACGCCATGCGGCTGTACGAGGCCTTGAAAGCAGGAGCGGATGTGCCGCAGCAATTCTATGAAGAGAGAGGAGGCGGCAAGAAAGTGATTCGCCTGTTTGCCAATGTGGACTGGAGCCAACTGGCCGGAGAGTTACGGATTTCCGAGGAGTATATCTTGGCCGGACAGGGGTATAACATCACCTTGGGTGAGGGCGGTTCCCTCACCTGCCGGCAAGAGGGCAAACTTTACATCAACAAGGAACTGTATGTGGACGGAGTGAAGCAAGAACAGGGCTGAAAACGCCAGAATCTTCGTTCTTGCTGATTTTATCCCTGATTTTGCTGATTTTATTGTATCAAAGGTGCTTATCACGTATTCAGACTTTCCGGTTTTGGACGAAAAAGTAGAGCACAACGGTCGGTTTGGGGTAATTGGGCATTCTGGGTGTTTCTCCGGATGAAAAACATATTGTCAATATACATTGTATGACTGTCGATAAAGGACGGTTTTGGGCTTTTGTGGGAAATAAGGATGGGGAAATAAAACTGATAAAGGCAAGGATATGAAAAATGTAAGTATAGCAGTATTTGCTATATGCTTATTGTTTGGGTGTAATGTTAATAATAGATGAGAGGTTGTGTCAGAAACACAACCTCTCTTTGTTTTGGTTTAAGCCTTTTGGACGGGGCTTTTGTTTACTCGCGTACGACCTTCAGGGTTTCTCCCTTGTAGCTCAGGAGGTAGGTACCGTTTGCCAGTGTCCCTGTGGGGATGATGTTCGTACCTGCCTGCAGTTGTTTCTGCATGAGGGCACGTCCGTTCATGTCGTAGAGGGTCACGGTACCGTCTTCCGGTATACGGATCTCCAAATGATCTTTGAAGGGGTTGGCCAATACTTGGAAGTGCTGTGCCACGGTGCTGCCGCTTATCGCACTCGGGTCTTCCACGACGAGACGGAAGGTAGTCTCGGCAAACTTCTCGCCATAGCCTTCCTTAGTCACGGTGTAGCGTACGGCCAGGTTGGCCATGCCGGTCTTTCCGGGTGTGAGGATAAGGATGAGCGAGTCCGTAGCGGTATCTATGCTGTCGCGTACGAGGGCGGCATTGTCGTTGGCCGACACGGTCTTGGCGAGGGTGATGCCGTAAGTGGTGCCGGTGTAGGCAAAGACATCTTTCAGGCCGATGCGCAGGGTATCGGTGCCGAGCACGGTCGTGGTGTCCTTGATAGCCTGAGCCACGGTGGGCTTGACGATCTGCGCCTTGATAGTGTAGGTGGCATCCACGAGCGTGGAAGCTCCGGCGCGGTCGATGGCTTCCACTTGGAAGGTGATGACGGAATCCTTGTCCACCGTGCCCCTGTAAAGAGCCTCGATGCGGATGTCGCCGTCTTCAAGGTTGTCGAGCTGCGTAATCCAGGGGTATTTCTCGAGTCCGCGCAGGTAGATGTCGAAGTTTCCCTCGTGGTCGGTGAAGTTGCTGGATTTCCAAATGGTATGCGCGGAGGCACTGGTACCCATTTCGTAACAGTAGCTGTTGGGGCTCATGCTGAAGCGGCTGGCCGGTTTCGGTGCCTCGTTGTCTGCGAATTCTGGTACGGTGGACAGGTTGGCCGGTGTGCGTCCGAGGTCGTAGATGTCGAATTCTTTGGTGAACTCATTGCCATAATAGACGGCTCCCTGGTAGGTCTCCGCGTTTTCATCGGCATAAACCACGTAGGTACGCTGCGAGAGAGTATCCTGTACGGCTTCGGTGGGGTATACCCTGTTTCCGACCGCCATGATGATGCCGTCGCGGATTTCCCCAGTCTTGGTGTCGTAGGCGGTGAAGCCGTTGTAGTTGGCCAACAGGATGGAGTCGCCGCCCATCGGCTTGACTGCGGCCGGTACGCCTTCGAAGTAGGCCTGGATACCGTCAGTCCCGATCAGTTTGGACGTGCGGTTGGTTGTGTTGAACTCGAGGATGGCCGCAGCCTCTTCCGTCGTGGGGTTATACGGGCGGATGCCGTAGACACGTGCGTCCCGAGCCACGAGGGTTTCCACGCCGAGTCCTTTCTGTCCCAACGACACTTGGCGTTCCTGTATGAAGTTCTTCAGGTCGAAGATGTCCATGCCGCTTTTGCCGTCCGCAGAGGTGAGGACATAGAGCTTGTCGCCCGTTACGGCCATGTCGGTTGCGGGTTTGGACAGGCTGAATGTCTTGATGGTTTCAAGGTCGGTCTTGTAGAACATGTCGAGGTGGTAGTCTCCGGCCGGGGTATGCGAAACGACCAATAGGAGGTTGCGTGCCGTCAGCATGCGGTCGACGGTAGCCTTTCCGGGCAGTTGCAGCTTGTGCGTGCAGCAGGCATCGACCGTGTTGTAACGGTATATGCTGTCTCCGGCAGCGATGTAGGTAAAGGCACCGTCAGCCGTCAATCCTTGTACGGAATCGGCCGCCAATTCTTCGATGAGAGTCTTCACGTGTTCTTCGCGGGCTTCGGCATCGTATGCTTTCACGGCGTTCTTGTCGCTGTACAGCAGGAGACGGCCGGAAGCCTTCGTGTCGGGGGCGTAGACGATACACAACTGCATTTGTTTCTTCTGCCCGTAATGGGTCAGGTCGAAGGTCAGGGTGTCTGTGACGTATTCCCCTTCGTTGTATTTATAGCTCAGTTCGTTCTTCTCGATGGCGTGTTCGTAGTGGCTCGTGGACTTTACGCCGTCCAGATAGATTGTGGAACCGTTTCCGGCCGTGAAGAGCTCGCTACTGGTCTTACTGCCTTCCGGTTCATAATAAGCCAGGCGTATGGGGTCGCTGACGGGCTTGAGTTCCGGTGCTTCCTCCACGATGACGAGGATGGAGTCGGAGAGTTCCGGATTGGACCGTGAGTAAGCATGCAACATGGTGCGTCCGGCTTTCAGGCCGTGGAAAGAACCGTTGTTGATGGTTCCGATTTCGGGGTCTGAGGTCGTCCAGTCGAAGTTCTCGTAGATGTAGCGGTTACGTCCGGTACCGTTCAGGCTGCCGTCACGGCTGTCCGTGCATTGCACGTTGATGTAGATGGTTTCGCCTACAATCATCTTCGTGCTGTCGTTAGACACGGTGCTGGCATTGCCTTCCAGGTCGATGAGTACGGAAGTCAGGTTCACGACCTCGATGTCGATGGAGTCGGTCGGGACATCTTCTTTCTGTGTGAAGTAGATTTTGGTCTTACCCGTTTTACCTGTGGCTTTGAACAGTCCGGTGTTGTCGATGGTACCCACACTGTCGGTCGAGAGCCACCATTTCTGTGTCCCCTCTGTGACAGGCCGTCCGTTTTTGAAGAGGAAACCTTCGAACTGGCATTCCTGTCCTTGGATGACCTGAAGCTGCGTGATGCCGATATAGTTCAGGTAATAGTCCTGGGGCACGTAGTCTGGGTCGGGAGTCGTGATGCCGATTCCTAGGACCTCGGTAGACCATTCTCCCAGCCATCCGGCATTGGCGCTTCCGGCACAATAGACTTTTACGAAGTCCACGTGGTCTAGTTCCACGTGGTTGCCGTCCTTGTCTACAGCCCAACTGATATCGAAGCCGTCGGCGGCATTGCCGTTCTCGTCATTGTAATAGGGGTTTTGGGCGATGGTGAGATCTGTCTTGTTATACCCGCGGTTGTCGCAGTAGCCGAAGGCCGGGGCGCGGTAGAACTCGATGTAGCTTGGTGCGCTCATGTCCAGCGAACTGCGGATAATAGCTCCTTCGAAAGTTACAGAGTCTCGGTCGCAACCGAAATCGAACGGGTCGGGATAGTAGGATTGCTGGTGGAACTGGTTGGTCAGCACGGCACCTGCTTCCATCTGTTCTTTCCCGTCCTTGTCCGTGTATTTCAGTGTCCAGGGTACGGTGTAACGCTTGTCGTAGTTCGGGTTGTAATAAGTCATCCGGGCATTCCGCTTGGTCGTACTCAACCAATAGTCCGAACCGGCCAGTTCGTACCAAGGCTCCTCCGGATCGGGTACGCCGTTGCCGTTCAGGTCTTGGCATACTTGTACGGCACCCGGTTCCGTCCATACGCCGTAGATGTTGGCTACGAATGAGTTGCCCTTGATGGTGAAGTCAACCCCATAGGGGTTTTTCGGATTGTTCATGATGGGTTGGTCGAAGCCGTAGATGACATATCCTCCGAATGACCCTAAGCTAAGGGTGCCTCCTTTGGTTCCCAATGTCCCTTCGGCCGAATTGCTTTTAGACAATTGGTTGGTGAACTGCCCCGGAGCCGGCAGGAAGTCGATAACGCGCGAAGCGTATGCATTCTTGTGAATATTGATTTTCACGGTAGCTTCCGAGGTCTCTTCTCCGAGTGTCACCTTGTACTTCAACTCGTCAAATGAATAGTTGTCCAGTCCCTCGTTCTGCACGTATTTGATGGTATCTTGTTCTCCGTCGGCTCCTTCAACGATAGTGGCCTGTCCGTTAATGGGGGCTTGAAGGATTTCGATCATGGCGTTGGCCTTGTCGCCGTTTTTCATGAATTTGTCATTGTTCAGAACCGGCATCATCAGTGCCTGCCCGAGGTCGGCCGTGTATTCGTCATCTTGGGCGATGAGCGACACGATGTCTATATCCAGTGTGTTTTCCACCGTTTCCCCGTTATAGGTCAGTTTAACTTTCACATCGGCCGGTCCTGTCACATATCCTCCTTTGCGCATCAGGTAGAGCTGTTGCACCTTTCCGAAGCTGTAATATTCATACTTGTATAGGCCCACTACGTTTTCGTCCGTGAATTCGAATTCGGCCTTGACCCCGGCTTCGTCGAGGTTTGCCGTGGCATCCATCCCGTCGGGGTAGGTGAACAAGTCCGTCATCGGGATGTTGATGGTGGATTGTGAGCTCATTCCCACATTCTTGTAGGAATACTCCTTCGGCACGAACTGGTCACCTGCCAGTGCGATGGTTAGCGAGAGCCACCCCACAGCGGCGAGTGCCGTTAGTTTCTGAGTAAAATTTCTCATTGGATTAAACATTTAATGAATTAATAAATCAATTTATACTGTTTTCCGTTAAATTTCAGGATGTAGCACTTGCCGCCCGGCAATCCTTCGATGCAGTCGCCCGGTGACAGGACAGTGTCGCGAATCTGCCGTCCGTCTGTGTCGTATACGAGGACGCGGGTGGGCCGTTGCAATCCCTTGATGTGGATGCGTCCGTCTTTGCCCCATACGCGTACTGGGGATTCTTCCGTATGGCGGATTCCGGTGGTGAGGGATTTTACGTGCAACGTACGGTCCACGTATTTTCCGTTGGAGTTGAAACGAATGACGAGGTCGGCCTCCCCGACGGTTTTCGGTTGCAGGGTGAGTCGGTGGTTCCGGATGCGGGCTTCCACCACGTCCTCGTTACTGTTCGACTTTACGGTCTTCACGATGGCCGCGTCCAAGTTGTCCTTGTCGGTAGCCTTGCTGCTCAGGTCTATTTCCACCGCCCCGTTTTCCAACGTGACGTCGGGCAGTTCCTCCACCTCGGGCGCGTGGTTGTCCGGGAAGATGAACAAGGCCGGGAACCAGTAACGGTCTATCGGCTCCAGTTCTTTCAACACGTTCCCTTGGTTGTCCATTTGGTATATCCAGTAGCTTTGCACTACGTTGTCCAAATAGAGTGCCCCGTAAATCTGGTCGTCGAGCGGATGGATGCGTATGCCTGCTCCGTAGAAATAACGTTTGTCCGTGGCACTGTCGTAAATCTGTGTGAATGTCCGCGTGTCGATATCGAACCTGTAGAGCTTGGAGGTCGTGAACCAACTCCATCGGTTGTCATTATAAGTAAAGTAGAGCACGTTTTCCTGCGTGCTGGCACATAAGGAGCCGGCCGTCCAGGCATACCACGTCTGATTGATGCCTCCTTCTGTCATGGGGACGGCTTCGGTCTCGAACGTTTCAGGGTCGATGTGCAAGAGTTCCTTGCCCTCCCAACATTCACCGCTCGACCCCATGTTGCCGTAGGGGTAATGCTGATAGTCCATGTTGGTGTTGCGTCCCACCCAGATGTCTCCGTCCTTGCTTTGCGCCATGGTGCTGAAGCATCCCTCCACGGTATGTATGATTTTGTCCGTCTGTGGGTCTATTACCAAGACACCCTTGTCCTGTTGTATGGCAAATACATAATCGGCCGTACGCAGCATCATGCCGATTTGGTTCTGGTAGAGCGGTCCCACGCCGTCGGCGTTGTCCTCGTCTCCTGTGATGAGCGGGTTCTCCGTCCCCTCGATGCGTCCCGTAATCTCGAACGGGGAGAAACTGAGGATGTAGATGCCGTTCGATGTGCCTACATATCCTTTCGTCTCGTCTACGCCCACGAAACTGCGCCCGTCAGCGATGGACACTCCTTTTTCATTGGCTCTGATGATGGGGATACGGCTTTTGATTTCCATGGTTTGTGCGTCGGCCACCACGATGCGGCCCCCTTGGCGGGTTTCGGCTGATTCGCCCGGCGAAAGCCCGTCGCCCGCGTCCTGATCCTGTTTGGAGATGATGAAAAGGTAGCTGCCGTAGACGGCACCGAATTGCGCCGTGGCTCCCAACGACTGTCCGGCATTGGATTCATTGTTTTGTATGATATAATACTCGAACGGGTCGGTCGGGTGGTCGGGACGGATGAAGTTCAGGGTACTGTTGTTGTGTCCGTACCAGTCTTCGTTGAGCATGAATACGCCGTCGGTGTAAGTAGTCTGCCCGTGCAGACTGTAAGTGCATGCAAACAGCATGGCCGCCGTATACAAATGTAATCTTCTTTTCTTCATGATGGTTTCAGGGTTATGGGTTGGGTAAATAATGGGTCAGGTCTTCTACGTGCAGGTCCTCGGCACGGCTCAGTTCGGTGGAAGTCTCCCCCAACCAACCGCATTGTTGGTTGACACCGGTATATACGCGGATGAAGTCCACACCGGGCAAGTGGACGGGATTCCCCAAGCTGTCCACCGCCCAACCGATGTCGAAACTGATTTTGTCCTCTTCGCTGTTAGGGTGGTTGTCCACGTAGCCCCATTCGTAGGCGTAAAGGACAAAGTAAGAGCCTTTTCCACCGCTTTCGTCCACGGCGTTGTCGGCCAGACGCGTCCCGCTGAACTGCAACCGGTCTTCGGCAATCCACGCAGGATAGTAGTCCTGGTTGTGGTAAGCGTTTTTCGCAATATAGCCCTTTTCGCCGTCTCCGGTTTCCCAAAGGATGTAAGTCGTGTCCGTGATGGGGCTGTTGTCGTCCGGCGTGGGCATCTTATCCGCCGCCGGACGGGTATAAGTGATTTGGAAGCCGTGCCGGGTTTCCGGTTTATGGTATTCGCTCCCGGCCAGTTCGTACCACTCGTCGTCGGGCAGTCCGTTGTTGTTCTGGTCAATGGACACCATGACGATGCCCGGTTCGCAACTCCCGCCCGAATCCGGAGCCGAAGGGTTCGGGTTGGCATCGGCGTAGAATGCGTTGCCTAAGATTTTGAAGTCCTTTTGCCCGGGTACGTTGACCACGGTGTGGTCGAAACCGAACGTGACGTAGCCGCCATATCCTCCCAAGGAAATCATGATGTCGTTCGTGCCCGATATGCTTTCCCGGGCTTTCCGGCACATGTCTTCTTCCGTGTCGCCTTCCTCATAGAGCGGCATGATGTTGACGAACTGTCCGGGAGCCGGACGGTATTCATATACTTCCGTGATGTACCGGCTGTAAGCCACGCTTTCCTCATCCACGTTGATTTCCACCTCCTGCATCACAGGATTTTGCGCGTCGATGATGTCTAAGCGCAGGGCGTACGTCCCCGGCTTTTCGGCCACGAAGATGAATTCCCTTTCGGTAGAGACGGTGGAATCGGCTCCTCCGCTGTCTTTCATGGTCCAACGGTAGGCCTCTCCAGTGAATTCGGGCCGCAGGATGAGTTTCCGCATCCGTTCGATGCGGTATTGGCTGTCCACCCCGAGGCTGACCATCGGGATGTCCTGTTGACAGGATGCCAGCAGGACGGAAGCGCACGTTCCTATTACCTTATTATATATGGGTCTCATGTTCCAATTCCGTTTTTATTGCGGGTCGTAGAATGCCATGTGTGCGGGGATGTCCCCCGTACGTACGCTCCATTTCTTCTTCCCGTGGCGGTCGTAGCAGTGAAGTACTCCGCTCGATACGTAATTCTTGGCATCCGTCACGTAGATGTCCCCCGTCGTGGGGTGCACGCAGATGCCGTATGGGATGACGATGTCCTGTTCCGTCCCGTCCGTGATGAAATGGTCGGTGACGAGTTGGCCCGTCCGCACGTCGATGATGCCGTAGGTGACGGTGTTGCGTTCCGTCTGTTTGTTCCACTCCACGCTGTAGAAGTAGAGCGAATCGCCCTGTATGTACATTTCCGAGCAAGGGATGTCCAACGTGTCCTTCACCACCATTTCCTTGGAATTCTTGTCCTTGCGGTCGAGCACGTAGAGGCGCGAGGGGATGGTGTTGTAGTCGCCGCGCGAAGTCACCCAGAGCTTGCCGTAGCGGTCCTTGCGGATGCGGTGCAGGTTGATGCCTACCGGAATCTTCTGGATTTGTTTCATGCCGTAGATTTCCACCACCGACACGGTGCTGTCGTAATCCGGTGCGCGGTAACCTCCCGAGTTGGCCACGTAAAGGTACTCCCCGAGCACCTCCAGCTCGTCCGGTTGGTAACCCACCGTCACCTTGCGCGTGACGGCAAGCGAAGCCGTGTCCACTTCATATACGGCCCCCAACTGGGCGTTCGGGTCGATGGCCACGGGACCCACGTAGGCCGAGACGTAGGCTTTCCCCTTGGCAAAGCGGATGTAGCGGCAGTTGGGGATGTCCACCTGCCCGATACGCTTGCAGGTACGCACGTCCATCACCTCCACCTTGTGCGAGCAGTTGATGACGGCATACAGCTTGTTACCGTATATCTGGATGTCGTTGCCCACGTCGCCCAGTTCCTTGACCACCTCCGGGTTGCGTTCGGCGTAGATGTTGCGCACGTAGTACGCGTTGCGGAAGTCCACGTAGTCGATGGACGACTTGTTGCTGCCCATGTTGGCCTCGTTGAGCAGGTACATGCCGGCCGGTCGTGCGTCCGGGTCTATGGGCACGCCCGGTAGCAGCTCGTACTCCGTAGGCACGACCAGTTCTATCTCCCGGCAGGCGAACAAGACCGTCAGACACAGGAGCGGAAGGAATAGTATTTTTCGGACGGTTTTCATATCAGAGTTCCACGGCAAGGCCGAATTTATAGTTACGCATGGGCATCGGGTAGTTCAGTATGACATCGTAGTCTTGGTCGAGCAGGTTGTTGACCTCGGCCGTGAAGCGCAGGCGTGCCTTGCCCCACCGTATTTCCTTCATGAGCGTCATGTCGCTGGTGTACCACGGTTGCGTATGGTTGTAGATGATGTTCTCCTGTTGGTTGTAGCGTTCGCCCACGTAGATGAAGCTATAGCCCAGAGACCATGTGCCCCACGAGAGGGCTATGATGGCCGATCCGCTGTGCCAGGGAATGTAGGGAATCTGGTCGCGGTAGTACGTGTCCGACGGGTTCGTCACGTCGATGGCCTCCTGATAAGTGTATTGCAACTTGCCCGTCAGCGTCCATTCGTGGGGAAAGGCCAACGTGCAGGCCGCTCCGGCGTCCACGCCCCGGATGTCCACCCGCCCCAGGTTGATGGTCGTCCAGCGGAACTGAGGTCCCTGCGGCCACGATACGATTTTGTTCCTCACGTCGTTGTAGTATACGTCCGCATTGAGGTGTAGGTTGCGGAAGATGCCTTCGGTGCGCGTGCGGTCGTACACGGCTCCCACGTTATATTGCGTGGTGGTCTCCGGCAGCAAAGCCGGGTTACCCATGTCCGTGTAGTAGAGGTCGTTGAATGTCGGCATGCGGTAGGCCGTCTTGTAGAAGGCCCTCACCACTATGTCGTGTTTCCTCCACGGTTGGTAAGAGAGGAACAGCCCCGGGGTCACCTTGCTTTTGTTTGGTGCCTTGTCCCGTTGGCGTTTCTCCTCGTTCACGAACGTCTCCAACACACTGGCCTGCACCTTCAGCCGGTCGGCCACGGTGAAGGCCGTGGCGGCCGAGATATAGTGTGTGCCGCGCGTGGCCGTGTTCATCGGGTGCTCCTTGTCGTGGTCCTTGTTCAGGTCGAATCCCTCATAGCCGTTCCACTGGAAGTCGTAAGCCACGGACACGTCCCAGTCCGCCGTGATGGCGTATTTGTTAGCCCACGAGAAGTAACACTCCCGCTGCTTGTAGATGTTGTCTGTCAGCTTGATGTCCGTGTTGTTATTCATGTAGTGGGTGTAGTCGGAGGCGTATTTCGTGTTGAACTTCATGCTCAGCCCGCGCCATACATGCCATTCGAGACTTCCTTGGAGGAAAGAGTTGCGGTCCCACAACCGTTCCGAACGCTTCCACACGTTGTTCACGATGGCCCCCGGAATCCCCCTTTCCGAGGTGTAATGGTAGGCGAAGACGTTCCATTTCCCCTTCTCGAAGAGGCCGTAGAGTCCCGCGTCGATGCGCAGGGCGTCGATGTCGCTGTTGTGGCGCACGGCGGTGGTGTCGTACTTCAGTGCCCCGCTTACGTCCACGCGCCGGTAGCGGAACTTGTAGTCGCCTTGTGACGTGATCCACTCCGCACTGACAGCCGCGCTGATATTGTCACTGATTTTGTGCTCGTAAAGCAAAGCCGGGTTGAGCAATCCGTAGGAACCGAACTTCACTTTGGCCGCCAGGTTGGCATCCTTCTCCCCTTCGAACCGGGGGCGGCGGGTGGTGAGATAAATGCTACCCGACGAGCCGAACTCTCGCGCCGATTGGAAGATGTCGCTTTTCTGTCCGTTGTAGAGCGAGATTTCCTCGATGTTGTCCAACGAGAACTTGCCCAAGTCCACCTGCCCGTTCTGTGCGTTGCCCAACTGTATGCCGTTGTAATATACGCCCGTGTGGTTCGTACCCATGCTGCGGATGTTGACCGTCTTCAGTCCGGCCACACCGCCGTAGTCTTTGATTTGCAGTCCCGAAAAATAACGGATGGCATCAGCCACGGAAAAGCTGTTCAGCTTCCGCAGTTCTTCCCCTTTCAGGGTCTGTGCGGGGATGACCTCTTTGTAGGTCTTGGCTTTGACCACTACCTCGCCCAAGTTGTGTATGCTGTCCGTCCGGTGTGCGGATACGGCAGGTAAGGGCAGGCAAAAGACTCCCATCAGGCATAAGGCATGCCTGCGTTTGATTTCTCCCATGAACTATCTATTTGACAGTGAAAACTCCATCAAAACAGCTTCTAAGAAAACCCGTAAATATGAATAGACAACCCCGTACTACGACCGATGGCCGCCCGGGATTTTCGGATTCATAGCTCGTCCTCGAAAGCTATTGAACTATATTGCATGGCAGGTCTTCTGACTCGTCTCCGCAGTAAACGCCTTCCCAATCGGCACGCGGCCTTTCAGTGGCATAGAGTATGTGTTTACTACGCTTTTTTATGAGACATACAGCAACGGGACTGTTCAGGATTCTCACCTGATTCCCTTTTAATCATTCCCCCGTATGCGATGAGGGAGATGAACCGATGCGGTTGCAAAGTTAGGAATATTTTTTGTAATTGTGTTCAAAAACACGTAGTTTTGTATGGAACTTCAGAGGAGTGCCAAGTTTATAAATCTCCGAAACAGGCAAAACAATCCCTTTTTTGGGGAATTCTCCAATGGATTCTTTTTGTATCTTTGCTCTGGTTTGTTTAACCTATAATTAAAGAATAGAATGGCAAGTATGAAAACATGGACTCACTGTTTGTGGAGTTGGTTATGTGTAGGGATGATGGGGGCTGTTCCGGCGGAAGTTTCCGGAGCTTTGTCGAAGACGGACGGACAAAAATGGAATATGGCTTTGGGGGCGGAAGTGTCTTCGGGGTCTTGTTATGGTGCCGGATATGAGCCAGGACATGTGGCGGATGGTGATTTCGGTACGCGTTGGGCATCAGCCGGACTGTCGGGAACGGTATGGCTTACCTTGGATTTGAAAGGGGAGAGGACTTTCAACTGTATTGATGTCTATGAGACTGAAGGCTACAAGGGGCGCATAGAGGAGATCGTGGTTTCTGTGTCCCGTGACGGAATTGATTGGAAACGTTGGCAACACCGCAGGCCGGGAGATGCACGGACTGTGTTGACGGGCAACAACGTGACGGCACGCTATGTGCAGGTCTCTTTCCTGGAGTGTAGTCCGGAGGGCATCAATGTGGACGAAATCGGTATCTATGACGACCCGCAAGCTGTGGCTACGCCCGAACCGGCGGCGTGGAGGAAGGATGCTCCCGGTTGGATTCGTCAGCAGCCTTCCCGTGAGGCCAATGTGTACCAACGTCGCAAGGCTCATTTGAAGTACGGCATGTTTATCCATTACGGGATGAATACCTTCTTGGGGCAGGAATGGACCGACGGCTCATCCCCGGCTTCGGCCTATCATCCGGACTTGTCCACGCTCAATCCCGAGGCTTGGGTCAAGGCGGCCTACGAAGGCGGTATGAATTTCATCGTACTGGTCACGAAACATCATGACGGTTTTGCGTTGTGGAATACGGAAATCGGCACGTACAACATCAACCACACGGGACGTAAGGGCGACCGCCGGGACATCGTGAAGGAAGTGGCGGACGCTTGCCGCAAGTACGGCATCAAGTTAGGATTGTATTATTCGGCATGGGACAGAAACTGGGATGCCAACCATACACAGGCATCCATGGGACTGGACCGCGTGCAGTTGGCGCAAGAATACAATGATTTCGCTTTGGCGCAAATCACCGAGTTGATGGACGGGCGTTACGGCGAGATTTCGGAGTTCTGGATAGACGGTGCATGGGTGAAGAGCAACGGTGCATGGGAGTTTGCACGGATGTATGACACGGTGAAGCGTTTGCAGCCTTCCTGCCAGATGGCAGTCAACACTTGTATTCGTTGCGGACGTACCCCGGACCAATACCAAGGCGGAGAAGAAATCTATTATTTCCCTTCCGACTTTCGTTTGCACGACCCGATGTTTACTCGGCGCGGTGCGGATGCCGACCCGAAAGTCTACCGTCGTGAGGGACAGGACTATTATTTGCCTTTCGAAGCCACGGTCTGTATGAACAACAGTTGGTTTTGGTCTGAAAAGAATAATGCGGAGAGTGTCATGTCGGCCGATAAAATCAAGGCGGCATACGAACACATGGTGGAACAGGGCAATACCTTGGTGGTCAACCTGGCTCCCGGAAAGGACGGATTGTTGAAAGACTACGACGTGGAAGCGTTGTATGAGGGGGCGCGTGCGTTGGGCATTGCCCGTGGCGATGCCCGTTTGAACCGTGGCAAGGAAGAGAGGGCTGTGCGCATAGATTATGTAACCACAAAAGGCTATGTGGCTTATCCCACTCATTATTTATACGGGAAGAAAGGGGAAAGTTTTACCATCAAGGCCGAAGACTTGTCGCAAGACGGTTATCGTTTCGTCGGGCAGAGAGAAGTCGTGAGCGGTCGTTTCGGCAAGGCAAAGCGAATAGAGTTTGTGTATGAGGATGTGGCCGGAATCCCTGAAAGTGATAAGTCGTATAGTACGCTTTCAGGGGCACATTCATGTAGTATGAATGAGGAGAAATGAAAAAAGTGGTTTTTGTTGTGCTTGCAACATTGTGGTTGTTTGCATGTAAAAAAGAAGACGGTAAAAAGGTAGAGTTTCGTGCTCTGCCTTTCAGCTCTATAGTGTCGGATACGTTGGAAATAGATTCGGTGCGCATGAATACCTTTTTTTCTAACCCGACTTCTCTTTTCACTATTGATGATTCGTTGATTCTCGTTTTTGATGATAATAGAAGTGACAAACTTTGCCATTTTATTCATACGAAAGGGTATGTAGTTAAAAGTTTTGGTGAATGGGGACGGGCGCGCGGAGAATTTATCTTGCCGCAAGGATTGTCCTTGTCTAAGGATAAGGAGGCTTGTTGCGTGTACGATTACAATACGCAATATACTGTTTGCTTTTCCGTAAAAGAGGCATTGGGTGGAGGCAATCCTGTTCAAGATGTGATAAGAATGGAAGAAGTGGAAAGCGAACGCCCCGTGGAGCATCGCTTCTATCAAGTCTTGGCTTTATCAGACAACCGTTTCCTTGGATTTGGCAACCATCCTGAGAATAGGATTCAAATCTTTAATCAATCAAAGGTGCTTGCCACATATTCGGATTTCCCGGTTTTGGACGAAAAAGAAGAGAACAACAGGTCGCTTTGGGGTAATTTGGCGTCTTTTGGTGTTTCTTCGGATGAAAAACATATTGTCATAACCACTGGGATAGGGGCGGCCTTTGAGATATTGTCTTTGAGCGGAGAAAAAATAAGCCATAAGTTGGTGAAAGGCTTCTATGCTCCGAAATATTCCATTGCCCAAGGGGCAGTCCCGGTTTGTGTCGTCGTATGTCCGGAGACAGTAGTCGGATTTAATGCCCTGCATGTGGCAGATGATTGTTTTTACGCCGTGTTAGCCGGGCCGGAAGAGCGGTACAATGAAATCTTGAAGTTTGATTTTGACGGGGAATGCGTGCATAGATATTGCCTTCCGTCGGATATTGTCAATATACATTGTATGACTGTCGATAAAGGATGGCTTTGGGCTTTTGTGGAAAATAAGGATGGGGAAATAAAACTGATAAAGGCAGGGATATGAAAATGCAACAGCCTCGTTAAAAGTGACAAGGTTTACAATTTGCTAATTCAAAGCATGAAATAAAACTCCTTCTGTCATTTTGTTAATTTACGCCTTGCGAGAATCCTTCGTACGGCCTCGGGGGCGGGGGCTTTTGAAAATACGCGATTCTTGTGCGTCAGTGGAGAAGCTGCTTGTCAGCCACCGGGTATTTTCCGTTTCTTTTTGTCCTGTCGGAGGGCAGGACATCCGTAGAAAAGTAAAGGGCGCGCAAGCATGGGGCGGCGTTTGCGCGTCATTTTGACATGCCGCTTTTGACAGCGAAGCGTCATCAAATAGAGTGGAAAGAGGCTGTGGAGGCACGTGTGCGTCCCGTTTTCAAGTGTTTGTTCGTCCTTTGGGCGGAACTCTTCGCTGCGACGTGCGGACAAAAAAAGTGTTTTTTCAGCCGAACGGTTTTTCGTTCGGCTGAGATTGAATCGCTGTTTGGCTTAAAACAAGTAAAAAATAGCAGAGAATTGTGAATAAATGTATTCAGTCAGTCGTAAAAGTCAACTTATTGGCACACAAAATCTCATTTTCTTTTTGAATGAAAAAGACAGATGGCTTACATTTTGTCACTTGTCGGCCTTTTCCGTGCAACAGGAGGGCAAGGTGGCTTCCGTTGGTATCAAGTGTCCGGCGTATGGCATTTGTCGGGAGGTTTGGCCTGAGATTTAGGAATAATTCCGTAACTTTGTGCCATGAAAACCACGATTAAGCGAGAGCAGAGGCAAGCTTGCTTGCTTCTGCCGAGCGTGAGTGGTTTATCTAATACCCGATAGTGTAGGATATAATTGCTTAAAATATAAAAAATGGAAAAGAATTTCAAGAGAACGACCGTCACGTCGGCTTTGCCATACGCCAACGGTCCGGTGCACATCGGTCATCTGGCAGGGGTGTATGTTCCGGCGGACATTTACGTGCGTTACCTTCGTCTGAAGAAGGAAGACGTGCTTTTCATCGGCGGTTCCGACGAGCATGGCGTGCCCATCACCATCCGGGCCAAGAAGGAGGGTATCACGCCGCAGGACGTGGTAGACCGTTATCATAAAATCATCAAGGACTCTTTCGAGGAATTCGGCATTTCGTTCGATGTGTACGGGCGCACGACGTCCAAAGTGCATCGCGAGACGGCTTCGGAGTTTTTCCGTACCTTGTACGACAAGGGCGAGTTCGTGGAGAAAACCTCCATGCAGTATTACGACGAGGAGGCACATACTTTCCTGGCCGACCGCTACATTACGGGCGAATGCCCCCATTGCCATGCAGAGGGGGCATACGGCGACCAATGCGAGAAGTGCGGCACGTCGCTGTCTCCCACCGACCTGATTAACCCCAAGAGTGCCATCAGCGGCTCGAAACCGGTGATGCGCGAGACGAAGCATTGGTATCTGCCGTTGGACAAGCACGAGGCATGGTTGCGCCAGTGGATTCTGGAAGACCACAAGGAATGGCGTAACAACGTGTACGGGCAGTGCAAGAGTTGGCTCGACATGGGTTTGCAGCCCCGTGCCGTGAGCCGTGACTTGGACTGGGGCATTCCCGTGCCGGTGGAAGGTGCCGAGGGCAAGGTGCTTTATGTGTGGTTCGATGCGCCCATCGGCTATATCAGCAATACGAAGGAGTTGCTGCCCGATTCGTGGGAGACGTGGTGGAAAGATCCCGAAACCCGTCTGGTACACTTCATCGGGAAGGACAATATCGTGTTCCATTGCATCGTGTTCCCGGCCATGCTGAAGGCCGAGGGAAGCTATATCCTGCCGGACAACGTGCCGAGCAACGAGTTCCTGAACCTGGAGGGAGACAAGATTTCCACGTCACGTAATTGGGCGGTGTGGTTGCATGAGTACTTGCGCGATTTTCCGGGCAAGCAGGACGTATTGCGCTATGTGCTGACGGCCAATGCTCCGGAAACGAAAGACAACGATTTTACGTGGAAAGACTTCCAGGCGCGTAACAACAACGAACTGGTGGCCGTGTACGGCAATTTCGTGAACCGTGCCTTGCAGCTTACGCAGAAGTATTACGACGGTGTGGTGCCCGCCTGCGGCGAGCTGACGGAGTATGACCGCCAGACGCTGGATGAGTTCAAGGACGTGAAAGCGAAGGTGGAAGAATTGCTCGACGCGTTCAAATTCCGCGACGCACAGAAGGAGGCGATGAACCTGGCACGCATCGGTAACAAATATATTGCCGACAGCGAGCCCTGGAAAGTGGTGAAGACCGATCCTGAGCGCGTGAAGACCGTCATTTACATCTCTTTGCAGCTCACGGCCAATCTGGCCATCGCTTTCGAGCCGTTCCTGCCTTTCAGCAGCGAGAAGCTCCGCAAGATGTTGAATATGGAAAGTTTCGAGTGGAACCGGTTAGGACGGACGGACCTCTTGCAGGCCGGCCACCGGTTGGCCAAGCCGGAATTGTTGTTCGAGAAGATAGAAGACGACGTAATCGAAGCGCAGGTACAGAAGTTGCTGGACACGAAGAAAGCCAATGAGGAAGCCAACTATAAGGCCAAGCCCGTCCGCGAGAATATCGCATTCGAGGACTTCCAGAAGCTGGACATCCGTGTGGGTACGGTGTTGGAATGCACCAAAGTGCCCAAAGCGGACAAGCTGTTGTGCTTCAAGATTGCCGACGGGTTGGAAAACCGCACGATTGTGAGCGGTATCTCCAAATTCTACAAGCCCGAGGAACTGGTGGGCAAGCAGGTTTGCTTCATTGCCAATCTTGCTCCCCGTAAATTGAAAGGCATCGAAAGCCAAGGCATGATACTCTCGGCGCTGAACTATGACGAGTCGCTGAGTGTCATTACCGTAGACCGCGAGGTGAAGCCCGGTTCTGAGGTCTGCTGACCACGTCAGGGCCGTCAATGACGATGGACTGTATTTCATAAAAGGAGAGGATACCGTGGCCGGTTCCTCTCCTTTCTGTTTATAGTCCGCCGTCTACCATCCATATTCCCTGTGGGTTGTCGCGACGCAAAGCGATATGGCGGTTTTCAGTCTTTCCGTCCGGAGTCATCAGTTTGTAGAACACAATGACGCCTTTATAGTCTTTCTTTTCTTTGGCTTGGCTGACTGCTGAAACCTTGCAGCCTTTCATGTTTTCGGTGAGTGTAGGAAGTTGGGCCGTGTAATAGTAGAGTGCTTCGCCGGCCATTTGGGGCTTGCCGTCGGTGAGGGCCTTCAGGATTCTTTGTGCGGCTTCCTGTGCGGTTTCGTTCGTTAGTTTTCTCAGGTGTGCCGGGTCTTTGACGGACGGGGTATTGGCCGACAGCCAGGTCACTTGTGTGGTGTCGGGGCGTTGCACGAGCACGCTGGGGACGAGTGGCAAGTTGTAGACAATATGTTCGCTTTTCAACACCAATGTTTTTTGGCCGTCACGTTCCCACCAAATCTGTACCTGTTGCAGCAGACCGTCCCGTTTGGAGAAGACATTTTCCGTTGTGCACCGGTAGCTTTTTTCTTCTTTCTCAAGTAAGGACGCACTGATGGCGTTGCCATACACATCGGTGTGGGTCACGATGGTGATGGTGGAATCGGTCTCCGTCATTTCCGCGTGTGCTTGCGGGTTGCCGGATAGTGCCGCTTTTTGTTGCTCCAAGAGTGTTTCCGGACGAAGCAAGGAAGAAAATCCTTCTGCAAAGTTGCACGTCTCGTCACCACATACGGCAAGGCCGCCTGTGGTCCACATGTATTGTTTCCCGTCGTCGGAAACGATGGTGCGTCCTCCTTCTTTTTCCAACCGCCAGAATGTCTTTTGGTTTTGGCGCAAGGATTCCAGGCTGATTCTCATGAAGCCGGATTCCGGATTGATGTAGGCGAAATTTTCGTTAGGCGTAGTACGGGCGTAAACCGACATGGAGAAGCTGACCGCACTACGTGAACTCTTGATAGACTGGTCGAAAATGAGGGGGATGGAAGGAACAGCCTCTGCTTGGGTTGAGAAGAAGTTGCTGAGTCCCGTGCCTAATCCTGCCATGAAGATGGCCACGGCTGCCGCTATTTGTATCCATTTGTGTGACGGATGCTTCTTCGGTTTAGCCGTCGTCTGAAGAGGAGAGATGCTGACGGCCGGTTGGGTTTTCCCGAACGAGGGGGCGTATTTGGGTGTAAGTAAGTTTACCGTGTGCATGAAGTCTTCGTAATAAGCACGGCATGCGGCACATTCTTTCATGTGTTGTCTGCAAGCTTCTGTAATGGCCGGGTCGGTTTGCTTGTCGCATAAGTCGGCCATATATTTCTTAAAATCTTCACATTTCATGATGTTCTGTTTTTTTAGGGTTTTGTACTTTAGGATTTGATTCCTTTTCTGATTTTTTCGATTCCGTACTGGAATCGGGATTTGGCGGTCGTGACCGGAATGTCCAAAATGGCGGCAATGTCTGAGAAACTGTTGTTGCCGTGGATGCGGAGCCGGATGACTTCGGCTTGTTCTTCGGGGATTCCCGCCAGCAGGGTCGAGATAAGCCGGAACTCTCGTTCGAAGTTTTCCACTTGTTCTTCACAGATGTGCGACACTTGTTCTATCGGTACGAATTCTCGTACCTGCCGTCGGCGTAGCCGGTCGGTACAGAAATTGGAAAGGCTTCGATAGAGATAGCTGCGCAAGTCTGCCAAGGGCTGCCCTCCTGCATCTTGTCTTTTAGTATGCAGTTGCAGGAAAATGTCTTGTACGGCATCTTCGGCATCGTCCGCGTTCCCCAGCCGGTAACAGGCGTATCGTAGCAAGTGAGGTCTTTCGCTCTCCATCAATGCGGCTATCTCCCGATTCGGTTCCTCTTCCGGATGACTGTTTAGGGTTTGTTTCATATTTCATTCATGTTTTTTAGACTGCAATCTGTAATAATGACGCAGCAGGACGGTAAAAGACGTAAAAACTGCCTTCTTTTTTTGTATCTCGGGGATAAAAAAAGAAAAAAGGCAGTTTTTACGCGGAAAAATAAGGGTTCTGTTTAAGGCAGGTCTTCATTGTGCTCTCCAAGGTCTTGCCGGGGAAGATTGACTGCCAGCAGTATCCAGCCTAAAACACCGGCTACGATGGAACCGCAAAGGATACCCAGTTTCGCATCATTGAGGAGCGTGCCGCCCTCTATACCTATATTATAATAGGAGAGGTCGGCAATGAACATGGAAACGGTGAAACCGATGCCCGTCAGCATGCAGACGCTGAAAAAGTTTTTCCAGTTGCAGCCTTGGGGCAGTTGGACGAATCCCAACTTGACTGCCAGCCAGGAGAACGAAAATACGCCTACGAACTTCCCGACGGCCAATCCTAAAAAGACTGCCAGACCTACGCCGTTGAGCAGACTGTCCATACTGATGCCTTCCAAGTTCACTCCTGCATTGGCGAATGCGAAGACCGGAATCACGAAATAGTTGATGGGGTTCTGTAAAGCGTCTTCCAAATCCTGTAAGGGGCTGATCGTACGGTCCGAGGCATGTTCTATGTTTTTGAGCAACATGATTTGCTCATTGGACAGGATAGTAGTCCCCTTGTGGTTGGTGGTTGCCTGGTCTATGGGGAAACGGTTGATTTTGTTTCGCAGATGTTTGACAAAGTGAAGGGCGGAGACTCCGGGGCGTGCCGGAACGAAAAATGCTACGACCACTCCGGCTATGGTGGCGTGAATGCCGGAGTTCAGCAGGGAGTACCAGACAAATGTTCCGATGACGATGTAGAACATCTTGGATATGACGTGGCGTCGGTTGCCGATGGCTAAAATCACAAGTAGGATACCGGCATAAGCCAGGTATTGCAAATGTAGTTCGGATGAATAGAAAACGGCAATGACCAGAATGCCGCCCAAGTCGTCGGCCACGGCCAACGTCGCCAAGAATATCTTCAGGCCGATGGGAACCCGTTTGCCGAACATGGAGAGTACCCCCAATGAGAACGCGATGTCGGTAGCCATGGGGATGGCCGTCCCTCGTAGCATAAGGGCATCGTCAGGGCAGGTGAGAAAAAAAATCAGTACGGGGATGGCCATGCCGCCGCAGGCTCCGATGATGGGGAGCAAGGCTTTCTTCAGTGTAGACAGCTCTCCCACCAGGATTTCCCTTTTGATTTCCAGCCCTACGGAAAAGAAAAACAAAGCCATGAGGAAATCGTTGATAAAGTCCATCAGGCTGAGGCTTTCTTTACCGTGGCTGAACAGATTGAAGTTACCGATAGAGAAGCTGACCGGCTTCTCCCACAAGGAACGGTAGGCGTCTCCCCAACCGGAATTGGCCACTATCATGGCCACAATCGTGACGATAATCAGAATCAGACTGGAGTTCACGTATTTCCTGAACATGCTAAGAAAAGTGTAATTCCTCATGGCTTTTAGGGATTGGGGGTAAGTTCTGGTTTTAATTTTTGCTGTTCCATACGATGGGGGTCCCCGTGGTCGTAATGCCTTCGGCTTGGATGCTGAGTACCGTGGGTTTGCTGTTGTTATACAAATTGACGGTGGCCTTTCCTTCGGCATCGAATTTCACGTTCGGGACCCAATATAAGGTACGACGGTAGTCTTTCGTATCCGGCAGGGGCTTTTGGCTGTAGTCGGGACTGTAGAAGTCTTCGCATACGGCGTATCCGTCCAACACGTAACGTCGGTCACGGTATGTAGGCTGGTAGCCGTCGTTGGGAAATAGACGGTAGTCGATGATGACATCCGGTTGGTTGTCGCCTTTGTACCTGGAGCTGCCTTGTTCGCGGGGAGCGTAATCCGTGTAAATATAAAGCTTGTCCAAGTTTCGGAGGTGTCTGTAAGCTTCCATTTTGCCTTCTCCGGCCGTGATGACGGGAGGAATCTCAATTTGCGTGCCGTTGGCCATGCGTGGCGGAGCAACGTTTTTGCGGGTACTCTTCAGGTTTATCGGTTTACCGTCGTACCGGACTTGTAGGAAATAGTCCCTGTCCATGCCCATGTCTCCGATATAGGTTAGGGCGACTTGCTGCGGAAAGGTGACCCAGTTGTGCGTACCGGTGCTCATGCCATAGTCGGCCGTGAGGTTGAATGCCTCGTAAGCGTCGACTACCAAGGCCGGTTTGCTAAGGTCGAGCTTGCGCAGTCCTCCCCGTTTGGTGCGTACGGTTATCGTGGCAAGCTGGCGGTCTGTGAAAGATGTTTGGCCGCCTTGGCTGTCGAACCGTTCGTCTGCGTCATAGCGCGGTGCATCCTGGTAATAGCCGTACGGTTTGGGGAATAAGGGATTGAACCGGTTCAATTTGACAAAATAGTCCGGATAAGCCTCCTCGTTGGTGAAGTCCTTCTTCATTTTGTCTTTGATGTAATCCTGACCTTTATCTTTGTCCGCAGCCGGAAGGAACAGGATGTATTTGTCGTAAAGTAAAGGCGTCTTCATATAAAACATTCCATTCTCCGTCGTTTGCATGAGGTCCATGGTCTGGTTGCCTTGTATGAATGTGGGCCATACATTGACTTCTTCTTTCAGGTTGCTCATGATGGAGCCCGTGGTGAACGGATCACGTTGGTTGTCCTGAAGCATTTGGGTCAGCGGGTTATTGTCTGTGGTGTTGCCGGATTCAAGTCCATTGTTTTCTTGGTTCGGGTGGTCTGCGGCTTCCATGATGTCTTCTATGGTAGCGTCCCGTTCTACGGAAGTGTCCGGAGCGCGCATGGTTCCTGTTCCGGGTAACCAGTTTTCTTCTTTGACATACGTTCCGTAGGCCAACCGGAAGTCTTCTATCCTGTTCACGCAACCGGAAATGGTTTGCAGTTGTTCCGGCATGTGCTGGACGGTCATGGGTTCGATGCCCGACATGGTTTTCCACGAATAACGTCGCCATCCCTGTACCATCATGAGGAGATCAAGTGCCTGGCGGCGGATACTGTCGTCTGCTTCGAAGTAGTAACCCGGATTCTCGACGAAACCTTTCAGTTCGCTTCCCAACAGCATTTCCGTGAGGATGTTGCCGTTGTCGTATGTCAGTTCGTCCGTGGCATGGTCCCGTATAGCCAATGACACATTGGGCGTGCCGGTGGTCGGGTTCGTCAGTTGGAGTTGCAGGGAGATGGGCTCGAAAGGTTCGTATTGTGCTTTTACCCCGTCGACGGTTAATTGCGGTGTGTCATATTCGTGATGGTTGACGAATATCAGGCGGTCGGCGTACACACGTCCTTTCCCGTCGAACAGCGTAAACTGGTTTACTCCCGTAGGAAGCTGGTCGGACGGAATTTCGACGGTAGCTTTGCCGCCGTCGTCGAGCTTGATGTCATAATAGGCTTTCGATACGCCGTTGTGCATGATCTGCAGGCCGATAGCCGGTTTCGGGTTCGGAAGGCCGGAAGTTTGGATAGAGGCGTTGACGACCTCCCCTTTTTGTACGACAGCCATGGCGCAGCCCTCCTTTGTCGGTTCGGGCAATGCGTATGTATAATCATATCCTTCGTATCGGAATACGGCTTTATATTTCTCTCCGGCCGGTATGTCCGGTAAAGTGAATATGCCGCGTCCCCGGTTCGTGGTTTTGGTCCGGGCGATTTCCTTCCCGTTTTTATCCTGTATGGATAGCTCGATGTCGATGTGTTTTCCTTCCTCGGTGTTGGCTTCGAACGCTACTCTTCCGGTAGTGCCTTCCACGATGTCTCCTCCTTCGGGATAGAAGCGGAGGTCGAGTTTCGGCTTGCCTTTGTCGGATTTGAAGTATCTTCGCATCGGCCTGAGCGTCATGTCTTTGACGTAATCTCCGGGAGTTTGCGGTTGGTCGAATACCGGGAATACGCGTGAATAAATCTTATCATAATCCCGGAAAAAGTCTTTGGCCATTGATTTAAAGTAGAACATCAGTTCCGTCCATTTTGAATGCGGGTGTTCATACTGCCCGAAGTTCAGCATCCAACGGGTGTATGCCCTTAATTCATAATATCCGGCGTACAGGGAGTCGGTAAGCGCAAAAGCCCCGTGTCCCGTCCCGTCCGGCATTTCCAACTGTTGACGTTCTACCAGATAACCGTCGGGTGTGAGCAGTTCTACATATAATATTTTACTGAGGTCGGTCAGGGTCTGCCGGTCTGAGCGCGTGACGTAGGCTTTATACCATATCGTGTCGCCTACGAAATAGCAGGTGTTGTCGATGTGGAGAAAGACTTTTTCTTGGGGAATGGCCGTACCGAATTTTTCTACTTTCTGGCTTAAGGCCTCTGGGGTGGCAGAGGTTTGCGCTGCGTTTTCCCCTTGTCCCCATACGAAGAGAGAAGAGCAAAATGCAATACCGAGTGCAATGTTACGTTTCATGATATTTCGTTTAGGTTTGATAAGTACAAAGATAGTAATAAAATCTCCCATCAATAAATTTCTACCAAGAATTTCTTAGGTGATGTCCGCCGTTTATTGTTTTTATATCTATCTTTGCCCCAAGTAAAATTATTATGAAACTCAATTATACACATAAAGACTCTTATTATGACACTTATTAAATCTATTTCAGGCATACGCGGAACTATTGGCGGCCACGTGGGTGACACGCTGAATCCGTTGGACATTGTGAAGTTTACATCTGCATACGCCGCATGGATTCGCCGGACGACTACGGTGAAGAGCAATACCATCGTGGTGGGACGGGATGCACGCATTTCCGGCGAGATGGTCAAGAATGTGGTGTGTGGCACGCTGATGGGCATGGGGTTCGATGTGGTCAACATCGGACTGGCTTCCACGCCGACCACCGAACTTGCGGTGACGATGGAAGGAGCCTGCGGCGGCATCATCATCACGGCCTCGCATAACCCCCGGATGTGGAATGCTTTGAAATTATTGAATGAAAAAGGGGAATTCCTCAATCAAGAGGAGGGAAACGAAGTATTGCGTCTGGCCGAGGAAGAGGCGTTTGAATATGCCGACGTGGACCATCTGGGGCACTATCGGGAAGACCAGACGTACGACCAAAAGCACATCGACTTGGTCAAGAACCTGAAATTAGTGGACGTGGAGGCGATTCGCAAGGCGCATTTCCGTGTGGCCATAGACACAGTCAATTCCGTGGGCGGCATCATCCTGCCCCGGTTGTTGGAACAATTAGGAGTGGAGCAGGTCACGGGGCTGTTTACGGAGCCGACGGGGGATTTCGGCCATAATCCCGAACCTTTGGAAAAGAACTTGGGCGACATCAAGGCTTTGATGCAAAAAGGCGGCCACGACCTGGCATTCGTGGTAGACCCGGACGTAGACCGCCTGGCCATGTTCTGCGAGGACGGGACGATGTACGGCGAGGAATACACCTTGGTGACGGTGGCGGACTATGTGTTGCAGCATACGCCGGGGAACACGGTGTCTAACTTGAGTTCCACCCGTGCCTTGCGCGATGTGACCCGTATGCGCGGAGGGGAATACAGCGCGGCTGCGGTCGGCGAGGTGAACGTGGTGGCCAAGATGAAAGAGACCCGTGCCGTGATTGGCGGGGAAGGTAACGGCGGGGTGATTTATCCGGAGGCGCATTACGGGCGCGACTCATTGGTCGGCATTGCCCTCGTGCTGACCTATCTGGCCCGGACGGGAAAGAAAATGTCCGAACTGCGTGCCACCTATCCGTCATACTTCATGGCCAAGAACCGTATCGACCTGACGCCGGAGACGGATGTGGATGCCATTCTGGAGAAAGTAAAAGACATGTATAAGGACGAAGAGGTGAACGACATCGACGGAGTGAAGATTGATTTTCCCGACAAATGGGTGCATTTGCGTAAAAGCAATACAGAGCCGATTATCCGAGTGTATTCCGAGGCAACCACGCAGGCTGAGGCGGAGGAAATCGGGCAGAAAATCATGGACGTGGTCTATTCGTTGGCTTGACGAACCTGTTCATCATTAACCTGAGATATATGAAAAAACTGTTATTGTATGTGTGGGGCTTGCTCTTCTGTTTGGGGATGCAGGCCGGTGGAGAACGGGAAACGGTGCTGTTGCGGGACGGATGGCGGTTTACCCGTGCGGACAATGAGTCGTTCGGCGGAGTGCAGGTGGACGACGGAAAGTGGGAACGCGTGTCCGTGCCCCACGATTGGGCGATAAGCGGGCCGTTCGATGCGAACAACGACCGGCAGTTCATGGCCATCGAGCAGGACGGACAGAAAGAAGCCCAGAACCAGTCCGGACGTACGGGAGGACTGCCTTTCGTTGGCGTAGGCTGGTACAGGCTGCATTTCGACGTGCCTGGTTTCGGGGCGGACAAGCGCGTGGTGCTGATGTTCGACGGGGCGATGAGCCACGCGCAAGTCTATGTCAACGGAAAGAAGGTGGGGAATTGGCCGTATGGCTATAATTCCTTTTATTTCGACGTGACGGATGCCGTGAACGCAAAAGACAATGTGTTGGCGGTGCGCTTGGAGAATGAACCCGAAAGTTCGCGCTGGTATCCGGGGGCCGGGTTGTACCGGAACGTGCATCTGGTAGTGTCGGGCAAAGTCGGGGTACGTACATGGGGCACGACAGTCACCACGCCGACGGTGCGTGAGGATTTTGCGAAAGTGAAGGTGCGTACGGAACTGGAATATCCCGACGGCACGGACTGCAAGGACATCCGTCTGAAAACCGTCCTGCGTGCCCCCGGAGGACAAAAAGTGGCGGAGCGCGAAACCGCCTTGTCGCCGTATGACGAAGGTGTGTTCGAACAGGATTTCGTGGTGGACCGCCCCCTGTTGTGGGATTGCGAACATCCGAACCTTTACTGGGCGGACACGGAGGTGTACTATCAGGGACGTTTGAGTGACACCTACCAGACTACGTTCGGCATCCGTACGATTGAAGTCGTCCCCGAAAAAGGCTTCCTGTTGAACGGGAAAAGGTTGGTTTTCCATGGCACGTGCAATCATCACGACTTGGGACCGTTGGGCACGGCGGTGAACATGCAGGCCATCCGTTACCGGCTGAAGATGCTGAAGGACATGGGCAGCAATGCTTACCGCACGTCGCACAACATGCCGTCGCCGGAACTGGTGCAAGCCTGCAACGAGATGGGGATGCTGTTGATGGTGGAGACTTTCGATGAGTGGAAAGCCAAGAAAATGGCCAACGGTTATAACAAGTACTACGACGAGTGGGTGGAACGCGATTTGGTGAATGTGGTGCGTCATTACCGCAACGACCCGTCGGTCGTGATGTGGTGCATCGGCAACGAGGTGCCCGACCAAGGTTCGGCGCAGGGAGCAAAGCTTTGTCGGATGATGCAGGACATCGTGCACCGCGAAGATCCCACGCGGCCCTGCACGCAAGGCATGGACCGTGTGGATGCCGTCATCAAGAGCCACGTGGCGGCCATCATGGACATCCCGGGCTTCAATTACCGTTCTAATCTTTACCAGAAAGCTTATAAGGCATTGCCGCAGCAAGTGGTACTGGGGTCGGAAACGGCTTCTACGGTAAGCTCGCGCGGCGTGTATAAGTTCCCTGTGGAACGCAAGGCCGGGGCGAAATACGACGACCATCAGTCGTCTTCTTACGATGTGGAACATTGCTCGTGGAGCGACTTGCCGGAGGACAATTTTATCCTTTCCGAGGATTTGCCCTACGATATGGGCGAGTTCGTGTGGACAGGCTTCGACTACTTGGGCGAGCCGACGCCGTATTATGACGATTGGCCCAGCCATTCTTCGCTGTTCGGCATCATCGACTTGGCTTACCTGCCCAAGGACCGTTATTACCTTTACCGCAGCCAATGGAACAAGGCAGCGGAAACCTTGCACATCCTTCCGCACTGGAACTGGCCGGGGCGTGAAGGCGAGGTGACTCCGGTATTTGTGTACACCAATTACCCTACGGTGGAACTTTTCATCAATGGCAAGAGCCAAGGGAAACGTACGAAAGACACCACCGTCAAGCTCGACGAGACGGAAAACGATGAGGCTCGCCGTGCTTTGGCCCGCCAGAAACGTTACCGGCTGATGTGGATGGACACGCGCTACGAGCCGGGCGAGGTGAAGGCTGTGGCCTACGACGAAAACGGACGGAAGCGTGCGGAGCAGATCGTCCGTACGGCAGGTAAGCCTTACCGCATCGTATTGAAGGCCGACAAGGACACGTTGGACGCGGATTTGCGGGATGAGGACTTGGCTTTTGTCACGGTCAGCGTGGTGGACCGCGAGGGCAACCTCTGTCCCGACGCACAGCATACGGTGAAGTTTTCTGTCCGTGGAGCCGGGTATTACAAGGCCGGAGCCAACGGCAACCCCGTGTGCCTTGAACCGTTCGGCCGACCGCAAATGCCGGTGTTCAACGGACAAATGACCGCCATCGTGGCGGAAAAGGGACAAGCCGGAACCCTTCGCCTGAAAGCGGAAGCCAAAGGACTGAAGTCCGCCGAACTGGTCTTGCCTGTCAAGCGGACGGAATAAGCCCGGAGGGGAGGAGGAAATCTTTTTTTTCTATTCCTGTGCCTCCGGGGCGTAGGTCTCGATGAAATCCTTCTCGAAAGGAAGCGTACGGAGCACGTTCAGGTGAGAACGTGCTTCTTCTTTTTTATGCAGGGCCAGACAAATCCGGACCATCTGTTTGAGCAGGAGCGGAGACGGGCCGTTGGTATTCAAGTCCGCTTTGCCCAGTTCGTAAGCGATGGGGTATTGTTCCGAAGCGATGCAGTAGTCCATCAGGAAGTAATTCCGGGCGTTTTCGAGGTTGCCCTCGCGGTTATGCAGGTAAATAGGGCGGCTTGTCGGCGGTAACATGTCTATGGGTACCTTGGGCACGTCGTTTTCGTCTTCCATTCGCGAAATGGCGTAGTAAGCCGCCACCGTGCTGTAGGTCAGGTCGGAGCGGGAAGCGGTGGCTTGCATGCCCTTCCAGTCCTGCCGTTCCAGTTCGCGCTGCATCTTGGCGGTAGGGCGTACGTAGGGGCGGTACCATTCGTTCATACCCACGGCACCGGCTCCCAAAATGAGGATGAATCCCATGGCTTTCCATTCGTCGAGCGGACGGTTATAAGCCGGTGGGGTGAACAACCCCGAGAGTTTTTTCCGGCTGAAAGAACGAACGAAGACGGCTTGGCAGGCCAGAATGAGGAGGATGCAGAAGGGAATGCCGAGCAGTTTGCCCGTTTCCGTCTGATAGTAAATGTCGAAACCGTGGTAGACGACCACATAAATAAAAACGAATGCCGGGATGTATTTCAGGTATCCGAACCGGCCGCGCAACCTGAAGACATAACCGGACAGCCAAGAGATGAGGGTGAGCATGCCCGAGAGGAGGGCACCGCCCCAGAAAGGCGAATGGAACGCTTGGAGCAAGGCACGCCCGATAATCCACAACGAACCGTAAGAGGTTTCCCATAGCGGGCGCATGGCTCCTTGGGCTGTGCTGAAGAAACTGTACTGTTGGGCGATGTAAAGCACGTCGCCGTAATAAATGCCGAAAAACATCCAGAAGCCGAAAAAGAACAGTTTCAGGGCGTCCGGCCACGCTGTCATTACACGTGAAGTACGGTTTTCCGGTGAAGGGTTTTGCTGTCTGTTCATAGTCGTATGGGGTTAAAGGGTTAATTTATGCAACCAGTATCCGGCCTTTTCTTTGATTTCCGTTTGTTGCTTTTCCAACTCTTGGATGATACCGCATTGTTGTACGGTGCCCCGGACGGCCAACGCGTCGTCCACGGCGGTTTCCTCACCGCCGTCGATACCGAAACCGGCAAGGGAACCTGTCGAGATGTCCTTTGTGGCATCGGCTATGATCTGCCGGTTGAGTGTCGTGGCGGCGGTTTCCCATTTCCGGATGACGGGCAGGCAGAGCGACGGGATAAAGTCCTTGCCATAGGAATCGGGGTATATCTCGTGCAAGAGGTTCCACGTCCAAGCCCAGGCGAAGTCGTCATACCGGTCGTGGATAAGCCGGAGCCGTTCCCTCAATTTCTCTATGCGGTCGAGTTGTCCTGTGGCGATGATTCTGGTAATGTCATTGATTTCGCTTATGGGTGCCAGCATGCCGCCGATGTCTCCCCAGCGGTCGCTGCATGCCGCACGGGGATGCAGGACTTCGCATAGCCCGTCCGAGGGCATGCCCTCATGCGCCTCTAATTGCCGGATCAGTTGTTCGCCCAAGTAACGGTCTAAAGCCAGTCGATACCATTCTATGCCTTGCTTCACCGATTTCTCTTTGAGCCGCAGGCCGTTCCATGTGATTTCTTGGGTATCCGCGTCGAAGCGTCCGCTTAGTTCTTCCAAGGTAATCCGTGCCCGGAACACCCGCCCCATCGTATAAGGGGAGAACGCTTCGAAGGAGACCCGGTCCGTTTGAGGCACTTGGGGCAGGCGGCCGTCGCGTGCAGGCCATTTCCCGATGTCGCGCAGCGTTCCCACGCCCCTCAGGGTAATGCCGGGAATCACGTAATGGGACGAGCCTTGCTCCACGAGATAAGAGAATGGCCATTCGCTGCTGTCGGTACCGGGGGCGCAATGTCCCATGACCAGCGAAAACGCTCCGATATGCGCGGGCCACGAGATGTGGCTGCCCGAAGCGGTTTTGCATCCCCGTTCCAGCACACCGTGGTGTCGGGGGCCGAGCTTGTAGGCGTGGTTGCTCTGGTTGGTGCCCGAACCGGCGTTCATGAACGAGAACATGCCGCCTATCAACAGCGTGGACTTGTGGTGCGTCACCGTATAGGGACCGGCCAGGATGGCGCATGCCTCACCCTGCTCCGCCTGGCAGTTGCAACCGAAATAGGAGTCTGTGGCGGAAAATCCGTGCCCGATGGAAGAAGCTTGTCCTACATGGCAACGGGTGAGCGTCGCGCCGTCGGCGACATGGCTGCCGGTTTGCAGGATGAAATCACGGGCGATGACCAAGTCGCCCACGAAGGTAGGGGCATCCGGATGGCTGCATATCGTGCCGTTTTCCAACCGGACAACACCTTCCAGACGGCTGCAAGGCCCGATTTTCACGTTGCGGATCAGGCCGCAGCGGAGTATCCGTGTGCCCTCGCCTATCTTGCCGCGGTTGCCGGTTTGCCGTGCGGCGTAGTCCGAAACCAACCGGCGGAGGTTTTGCGTCAACAAGGCATCGTGGCGGTACATGGCCTGCATGTACGCTTCCTGTGCCGACAGGCGGTCGTGAATGAGGATGTCCCGTCCTCCGCTTTCGCTCATGACATGGAGTTCCGTGCCGTTGCCGAAGGCGGACGAGCCGGTCATGGCAATGGTGTCCGTATGGAGGATGATGCAGCCCGAGGCGATGTCGTAATGGGCGATATACCCGTGGACGTGGGCTATCAGACAGTCGTCGCCCACGGTGGTACAGTGCAGCGTGGCATGGCGGATACCCGTATGGAACGTGATTCCGCCCGGCAGCGTGACGGTCTTTTGGAAATTCCCGATACGGTTGGAGCCGGAAAAATGCACGTACGCCAGATGGCGAAGGTCGATATCCGGATGGACTTCAATCAGTTGCCAGTTTTCGGCCGTGCAGCCTTGCTGTTCCAGTTGTCGGATTTCGGTGGGAAGCAGTTGTCGGTATGCAGTGTCGGTATGCGTCTGTAGTTCCATGTCTTTTTCTATGCTGGTTTGTTCAAGTTCCTGTTTGGAGGTATAAAGAAACGTTTTTTTTTTGAAAGTCAGTGAGGTTTGCCTTATTTTTTTTGCAAGATACCCCGGACGGGGAGGGCTGCGAAGTGCATACCGTGGGTGGGCGTGCCGGACTTTGGAAGCAGGGCTTTGTCAAATGAAATCCTGCCTCAAGGAGTGGGCGGATTTATCTTGCGGCAAATGATTTTTTGTTCTGCGCCAAACGAAAAATCGTTCGCAGGAGATTGGAAAATCATTTGCAGGAGATTTTTTTGCCGTTCTCTGTAGGTTTGTATTTTATTGTGGGTGAGGTGGTTGCGTGATGTGCGGAGAGAGCGGAGATGCGAGACTGTAATGTCCTGTTTTTTTAAGGCTTCACCGTAGGGCATAAAAAAAGGGTCAGCGCTCTGACCCAACCTTTGTTAACCTTAAATCTAATACTATGAAAAACACGATACAAAGGTAGGGAGTTTCGGCTTTCCGGCAAAATATCCGGCTTTTAATATTGAAAAAACGGCTTTTTCTTGATTTATATCAATACGGAGTGCTTTTTTGTGCTAACTTTGTTGGACAAGAACAAATATATGATACAAGAATGCTCTGTAGACAATGGATTTGGTTGAAAAGGTTCAGGCATCGTCGCGGATACGGTGTGCATTCTCCCTTTGCGTTCGACTTCCTGACGTATGTGGTGTATGAGCGTGGGGAATATTACGCCTATCGGGAACTGAAGAAACGTTATCCCGTGGTTTGCCTGTGTGGGGGCTTGCACCGGTTGAAATGCCGCAAGTTTCTTTTTCGTCTGTCCAATTACGTGCATCCCTCGCTGATCCGGATATATGGGCACGTGAAAGAGGCGGAAACGGCTTACTTGGCAGCGGGATGCCGTTCGGCCGCGGTATGCCAGGACTTGTTTTGGAAGGTGAGGGTACGGGAGAACGGAGGTTTCGTGCGGCAGAAGGAACTGATGGTCGTGGGGAGGGGGATTGCGCCCCGGCATTGGACGGCTGTGGTTTCGCGTCCGTCGACAAGGTGTTCGGTGTGCCTTCTTTTCGGCATACGGGCTTCAAAAGCGGCTTTGCGGGCGTGGAACGACGTGAAACGCTTGCCGGAAGCCGTGGTGACTTTCGATCTCTACGACTACGGTCTTGTGTTTTATGACCGTTCCAAGCAACGGCAAGATTATATTGTGAATTTTTAAATATACGGAAGGATGAAGAAAAGTAGAGTATATACCCGTACGGGCGACGGGGGAATGACCAGCCTGAGCGGGGGCGTGCGGGTGTCCAAGACGGATGTCCGCGTGGAAGCGTATGGGACGGTGGATGAGCTGAATGCCCACATCGGCGAATTGATTACTTATTTGGAACGTGAGGAAGACCGCGAGTTCCTGACAGGCATCCAATGTGACTTGTTCACGATAGGAGCCTATCTGGCTACGGAGCCCTCACGTGCGGAAAAGCTTGGCCGGGAGGTGGTGACGGAAGAAGACGTGACGCGTCTGGAACAAGCCATAGATGAGGCGGAAGACGGGCTTCCTGGATGGCGGGGATTCGTGCTTCCCGGCGGCTCCCGGGGGGCGGCCGTGTGCCATGTTTGCCGCACCGTGTGCCGCAGGGCGGAGCGGCGTATCCTGGAACTGTCCGGAAGTGCGCCGGTGATGCCGGAGGTTTGTGCGTATGTCAACCGCTTGTCCGATTATCTGTTTGTGTTGTCCCGTAAAATGCTATTTATTGAGGGGAAAGATGAAATTGTGTGGAAGAAACGTTGATGGTATCGAAAATATTATTATTTTTGCGCACAAAATAGAAAAACGAAGTTGTTATAAATATTAAGGACTATGTATTGGACACTGGAATTGGCTTCAAAGTTAGAAGATGCGCCATGGCCTGCCACCAAGGATGAACTGATTGATTATGCGATGCGTTCTGGCGCTCCCTTGGAAGTGATCGAGAATCTGCAAGAAATAGAGGATGAAGGCGAAATATATGAGACGATAGAAGATGTTTGGCCGGACTATCCGACGAAGGAGGATTTTCTTTTCAACGAGGACGAGTATTGATGTGCGTCGGACTTGGAAATACGGAAAACCTGAAATGATTACTGGAGCGGGTGTAAGTGTGCATCCGCTCCATTGTTTTACCTGAAACCGCGATTTTCGTGCGATGCCGGACAATAAAAAGAAAAAGATTCTGTTTTCTTAAAGTACAACGGTTGTAGAGACAGTGAAGACAAAGGGAAAACTGATAGGGTTTATCTTGATATTGAGCTTGTTGCCCCGGTGGGCCAAGGCTCAGTACGACCCGTCTTTTGTCAATTATTGGGCCATGACGCCCTTTTATAACCCCGCAGCGACGGGACAGTCTCCCATGCTGAACTTTCAAGGAGCTTACAGCATGCAGATGACCGGTTTTGAAAACGCCCCCGCCGTAATGTTTGCTTATGTGGATCTGCCGTTGTTTTTCATCAGCGCGAGGCACGGTGCCGGAGTGGGGTTCACCAACGACCAGATCGGTCTGTTCAAGCACCAGAAGTTTTTTCTGCAATATGCTTACCATCAGCCTTTGTGGGGAGGCAAACTGAGCGGAGGTATCCATTTGTCCATGCTCAGTGAGACGTTCGACGGAGGAGAGTTGGATTTGGGAGAGTCCGGCGACCCGGCCTTTCCTACGGCTGAGGCCAACGGTGCCGGTTTCGATATGAATTTCGGCATCCAGTATGCCCGTAAGTCGTGGTATGCCGGTTTTGCCATGATGCACTGTACCTCGCCGACCGTCACGTTGGGAGAGGAAAAAGTGAACGAATTTAAGGTCTCTCCTTCTTATTATTTGACGGGCGGGTACAATATACGGCTTAAAAGTCCGTTATATACCATACATACGACCGCCATGCTGCGTTCCGATGCCGTGGGTTTCCGGGCGGATATGACGGGACGCATCGCTTATCATGGCAGCAAGCATGAGTTGTACGGCGGGGTGTCGTACAGTCCGATGAATTCGGTCAGTTTCCTCTTCGGCGGAGACTTTCATGGCATCAATCTCGGTTATGCGTACGAAATGTACACGGCCGGCATCGGGGCATTGAACGGCAGTCATGAGATCATCATCGGCTATAAGACGGAGTTGAATCTGTTCAAGAAAGGAAAGAATAAACATAAAAGCGTAAGAATATTATAATAATGAATATGAAGTGTTGTGGGTTGATATGGGGCATAATGGCAGGTCTGGCGTTCAGCGCTTGTCTGGGTCCCCGTTCGGCATCCACCGCCACGGGTGGAGAAGTGACCGGTGTCGGGGGAACGGCCTACAGTGAACCGACTCCTTACGGGATGGTTTTCGTGAAGAAAGGTTCATTGAAGATCGGTACGGAAGAAACCGATTCGTTGTGGGGAATGACCATTCCTACCCGGGAAATTTCGGTCGACGGCTTCTGGATGGACGCGAATGAAGTGTCGAATGCCAAATATCGCCAGTTTGTCTTTTGGGTGCGCGACTCTATTATCCGCGAACGCCTGGCCGATCCGGCATACGCAGGCGACGAGACCTACAAGATAGAGGAGGACAAGTTCGGGAATCCTGTGACTCCTTATCTGAACTGGAAAAAGCCGATACCCTGGAAACGCCCGAACGAAGACGAGTTGAGGGCCATAGAAAGTGTGTACGTGACGAATCCGGCTACGGGGGAGCGTATGTTGGATGCGCGCCAGATGAATTACCGTTATGAGGTGTTCGATTATACCGCTGCCGCTTTGCGCAAGCACCGCCTGAATCCGGATGAACGCAACCTGAATACCGACCATGCCGTGGATGCGGACGAAGTGGTCATGATTTCCAAGGACACAGCTTACATCGACGACGAAGGGCGTATCGTGCGTGAAACCATCACCCGCCCGCTTTCGGGACTGCATGATTTCCTGAATACTTATATCGTGAATATTTATCCGGATACGACGTGTTGGGTGAACGATTTTTCCAATGCGGAAAACGAACGCTACATGTTGCAATACTTCTCCAATCCGGCTTATAACGATTATCCGGTGGTCGGTGTGACCTGGGAACAGGCCAATGCTTTCTGCGATTGGCGTACGGAGTTCCTGAAACGTGGCTTGGGAGCCGCAGCCAGTCAGATACAGCCTTACCGTTTGCCGACAGAGGTGGAATGGGAATTTGCCGCACGTGGTCCCGAAGGAGCCTTGTTCCCGTGGGAGACAAAAGGGGTGAAAAGCGAGAAAGACTGTTATTATGCCAACTTCAAACCCGACCGTGGGGACTATACGGACGACGGGAGCTTGATAACCTCCAAATGCGGTTCTTATTCGGCCAATTCCAACGGTTTGTTCGACATGGCGGGAAATGTGGCGGAATGGACGAGTACGGTGTACACCGAATCGGGTGTGGACGGCATGAGCGACATGAATCCGGAACTGAAATACAATGCCGCGAAAGAAGATCCTTATCGCCTGAAAAAGAAGTCGGTGAGGGGCGGTTCGTGGAAAGACCCGGAATCCATGATACGTTCCGTATGGCGTTCATACGAATATCAAAACCAACCGCGTTCGTACATCGGTTTCCGTTGTGTACGTTCTGTGTCGGGGACAACCAATAAACGTAAATAAAAAGATTAAAGAGGTAAAAATATGGCTAAGAATAGAAAAAACATAATTATCCGTATTCAGGATTGGATTGAGTCGGTGCCCGGACAGACATTCCTGAATTATGCGTACAGTTGGGGAGCGGCCGTGGTTATTCTTGGAGCTTTGTTCAAACTGACTCATATTCCCGGGGCCAATGCGATGTTGTTCATCGGTATGGGGACGGAGGTTCTGGTGTTTTTCATCTCCGGTTTCGACCGTCCGGCAGAACTGAAGCGCGATGAAGACCGGATGAGTCTGGCTTCGGATGAAGAGGATTGGGACGAAGAGGCTGTCGGCGAAAAGGAAGCCGGGAACCTTCCTGAGGCTGTGCAAGGTGGAGTGGCCCAACCGGTTGTGTCCGGTGGAGGGGTATCCCAGCCCATAGTCGTGGGAGGGCCGGTCGTAGTCGGAGGAAATGGAGGTGCCCCTCTTTCCGGGGCGGCGGCGACTGTAAATCCGGAAGTGTCTGGCGCAGCAGGCGGCGGAACACAAGGCGTGCAGGGCAGCGTGGGACAGCAGGCGTTGGATATAAAGGCTTTGGCCGATATGGTGAATGCTTCCAACGCAGAGCTTTTTGCCAAAGTGCTTGAAGATGCCCGCAACGCTTCTACTCCCGAAATGAAGGAGGCGGCTGAAAATTATGTGGAAGAGCTGAAGATATTGACCGAAACCTTGGCTCGCGTGTCCGAACAGGCTGAACACATGACGCGTGATGCCAAGGAGATGGATAATCTGAACCGTACGCTGACGGGCATCAATACGATATACGAGATGCAGTTGAAGAGTATCAGTACGCAGGTGGGTACGATAGACCAAATCAATGAACAGACCCGCAAGATGGCGCGTCAGATAGAAGAATTGAACGGCATTTACAACCGTATGATTCAGGCCTTGACGGTGAACATGAAGCATACGCCGGGCGGTTCGATAACAGAATAAACGGATTAATCAGAAAGGAATACGAAATGGCATCCCAGCAAAATAGAATGTCTCCGCGTCAGAAGATGATCAACCTCATGTATGTGGTGCTGATGGCTATGTTGGCCCTGAACGTGTCTTCCGATGTGTTGAACGGTTTTTCATTGGTGGAAGACAGCCTTCTGCGGACTACGGCGAACGCTTCTGCGTCCAACGAAGCCCTTTATAAGGATTTGCAGGGACAGATGGAGGCCAATCCGGCCAAAGTGAAGGAATGGTTCGACAAGGCACAGTATGTGAAGAAAATCTCAGACTCTTTATATAATTATGCGGAAGCCCTGAAGGTCAGTATCGTGAAGCAGGCGGACGGGGAAGACGGCGACGTGAAAGACGTGCAGAACAAGGAGGATCTGGAGGCGGCTTCCCATGTGATGTTGGCGCCGCGCCGAGGAGAAGGACAGAGGTTGTTCGCGGCCATCAACAGTTTTCGTGAAAGCATCGTCGGCATGTTGACAGACGAGACGCAGAAGAAAATCATTGCGGACAACCTGAGTACGGAGGTTCCGAACAAGGCCGGTACTTTAGGGAAGAATTGGCAGGAGTATATGTTTGAGAATACGCCGGTGGCTGCGGCCGTCACTTTGCTTTCCAAATTGCAGAGTGATGTGCGTTATGCCGAAGGAGAGGTGCTTCATGCCTTGGTGGCCAATATAGACATGAAAGACTTGCGTGTGAACGAGTTGAATGCATTTGTGATACCGGCTTCGCGTACGGTGGTACAAGGCGGGAAGTTCAGTGCCCAAATCATCATGGCTGCCGTGGATACGACCCAACGTCCGACGGTATATGTCAACGGACGGCAAATCACTTCACCGGGCGGGTTGTATGAGACGGTTTGCAGTAGTACGGGCGATTATACGCTGAAAGGTTATATCGAGATGATGGACGGGCGTGGCCAGATGGTGCGCAGGGACTTCTCTCAGCCTTACACCGTGGTGGCTCCTTCGGCTACGGTGTCGGCAGACTTGATGAATGTGTTGTATGCCGGATATGAGAACCCTATGAGCGTGTCTATTCCCGGGGTTCCGGCCAATAAGGTGGTGGCTTCCATGAGCGGAGGAGTGTTGCAGCCCACAGGGGCGGGCAAATATATAGCCCGACCGGCAGAAGTGGGCAAAGATGCCGTGATTACGGTCAATGCCAATATGGAGGGACGTATGCAGAAGATGGGACAGTTTGCCTTTCGTGTGCGTAAGTTGCCCGACCCGTCGGCTTATATAGAGTATGCGGCGGAAGGCGGCAGCAACCGTTTCCGTGGCGGGCGTTTGTCCAAACAAGTGTTGATGGGAACGAAAGGCATCGGCGCAGCTATTGACGACGGACTTTTGAATATAGAGTTCCGGGTGCAAGGGTTCGAGACGGTGTTTTTCGACAATATGGGTAATGCCGTACCGGCGGTGTCGAACAGCGCGTCTTTCACTGAACAGCAACGTTCGATGTTCCGTTCGTTGGGACGTGGAAAACGGTTCTATATTTCCCGTATAAGAGCCGTAGGCCCCGACGGGGCGGAGCGGACGCTCGACGGCTCTATGGAAGTGATTGTCAACTAATGAATGGATGGAAATGAAGACTATGAGTAAAAATAAGATAAGGATGAAACGTCTGTTTTTTGTTTTGTTAGGAGTTGCCCTGTACGTGCAGGCGGAGGCGCAGCCGGCTCGCCGCAGGGTGAAACCCAATGATGCAGACAAGGCCGAGAAAACCGTAGACCGTGCCAGTTTGCAGTTCCCCGTGGCGGTGGAAGTGCCTGAGGACGTGGTGTGGCGTCGCGATGTGTATCGTCAGTTGGATCTGACGCTGGACAAGAACGCTCCCCTGTATTATCCGGTGGAGCCTTCCGCAGGCCAGATAAACCTGTTTACGTATCTGTTCGATTTATTGCTGACGGGAAAGATTACGGCATACCAATATAAATTGGACGGTAACGAGTCTTTTACTTCGCGCGATAAGGTGGACGTGAAAGAATTGTTAGAGCGTTACCATATATATTACGAGGAGCAGAACGGGCGTCCCCGTGTGAATGCCAGCGATATTCCCTCGGCTGAAGTTTCCCGTTATTATATAAAGGAGAGCTCTTATTTCGACCAAAGGACCTCGACGTTCCGTACGAAAGTCACGGCCTTATGCCCAGTGCTTATGCGCGGAGATGATTTTGGCGGAGAGGCTACCCCATATCCTTTGTTCTGGCTCAAATATGATGATATCAGTACGTATTTGGCCCGTCACACGATGATGGCAAGCAATTATAACAACGTGACGAACATGACAGCGGCGGATTATTTCTCCATGAATCTGTATGACGGAAAGATTTATAAGACGAACAATATGCAGGGGAAGGTGCTGGCTAACTATTGTAAGACGGACAGTGCCATGGCCAACGAACAGAAGCGGATAGAGAAACAACTTTCCGACTTTGAAAAACATGTTTGGGGGCACGACGACTCGGTGGCTGTAGATTCAACGGCAGCCAAGGAGGCTGTAGAAACGAAAAAGGAGAAAGCTTCCCGAACTACACGTAATTCGCGTCGTGCTTCGGCATCGTCGGACGACTCGAAAAAGGCAAAGGCAGAAAAGACTAAGGTTTCCAAGACGCGTAGGGGGAGTTCCGGAGGGGGAGGAGCCTCCACGCCCAGAGTGACCGTACGCAGACAACGTAGATAATAAAAAAGAGATATATTTTCGGAAAAAGTTGAAAGTACGGCAAACAGTTGCTATCTTTGTTTTTCGATAAGAAATAAAAAGCAAACTTCTATGAAGAAATTAAGTGCAGTATTGATGTGTATGGTGGCGTTTTTATGGGCGGCACCTGCCAATGCGCAGTTCAAGTGGGGACTTGAAGGCGGTGTGAACTTGAGTAAGGCAAGTATAAAAGGTGACGGAGGCTTGTTCGATGCTTCCAATCGTACGGGATGGTTCGTCGGACCGAAAGTGCAGATGACCATGCCGGTCATCGGTTTGGGTATCGATGCTTCCCTTCTCTACTCCCAGAAGTACATGAAGATGGACTTTTCAGGTGAAGTAGACGGGGAGAATGTCAACGGGAGTACGCCTAACAAATCCATGCCTTACGTGGAGATCCCCATTAATTTAAGGTATAATTTTGGCTTTAGCAGTCTGGTCGGCGTTTATTTGGCTACGGGGCCGCAATACAATTGGTATCTGGGGAGCCGTAATTTAAAGTATGCCGGTGAAAGTATCGGAAGTTTGGAACGCTCTACATTCAGTTGGAATGTGGGAGCCGGTGTGACGCTGCTTAGCCATTTGCAAGTAGGTGTGACTTACAATATCGCCATGGGTGAGACCGGAAAATTAGGCGGTGTGGGCGATGTCATAAAAGAGTTTGACGTAAAGAACAACACATGGCAAGTTCGTTTGGCTTACCTGTTTTAATGTAGTCCGATAAAAAAATGGAATAAACGGAAGCCGTCTGCATGAAGCGGACGGCTTTCCTTTTGTCTGTTAGCTTCTTTTGTCGTATTTTTGTAACGCATTAAAATCCGTGCGTATGAAGTTTGTAGATGTCATTCTTCCTCTTCCTTTGTCGGCGGCTTATACATACGCTTTGCCCGAAGAGCAGCAGGCGGCGGTACGGCCGGGCTGTAGGGTTATCGTGCCGTTTGGAGCCAAAAAGTTTTATACGGCCATTGTGGTTGACGTTCACGGGCGGCAACCGCAAGGTTATGCCGTGAAGACCGTGTGGGAGATACTTGATTCGGATCCCGTTTTACTTCCGGTGCAGTTGGATTTTTGGAGATGGTTGGCAGACTATTACCTTTGTGCCGTAGGGGATGTGTATAAGGCTGCCCTGCCGTCCGGTATGAAACTGGAAAGCGAGAGCAAGGTGGTGGTAAACAGTGAATATGCGGGAAATGCCGTATTGTCGGAACGGGAACAACGGGTCGTTACTTGGGTTTTGAGGCGTTCCGAATCGACCGTGACGCAACTTCAAAAAGAATGTGAGGATTTTCGGGTATTGCGGGTGGTAAGGTCTTTGATGGACAAGGGCGTCCTTGCCATGAAAGAGGAAGTCAAACGCAGCTATAAGCCACGTACGGAAGTACATGTGCGCTTATCGGAAACCTATTTTGACGAGGACAAACTTCATGAATTGCTTGACGGGTTAGGAAGAGCACCCAAACAACAGTCCCTTTTATTAAAGTATTTAGAGCTGGCAGGTGCCGGAACGGCTTTCCGGTTGCGTAATCCGAAGATGCTGGCGGAGGTGGGGCGGAAAGCCCTGATAGAAGCTGTTGGTGGCAGTCTGGCGATTTGCCGTGCTTTGGAAGAGAAGGGCGTATTGGAGGCCTATCCATACGAGATAGGCCGTTTGGCGCATACGGAGGTCACCGAAACGATTGGTGTTTCTCCTTTGAGTGAGGCACAGGCACGGGCGTTCCGGGAACTGGAAGAAGCTTTTGCTCGTCATCCGGTATGCCTGCTTCACGGAGTGACATCGAGCGGGAAGACCGAGGTTTACATTCATCTGATTCGTCAGATGATAGCCGAAGGGAAACAGGTGCTTTACTTGGTGCCGGAGATTGTGCTGACCACCCAGTTGACGGACAGGTTATATCGCGTATTCGGTAACCGTATGGGCGTGTACCATTCCAAGTTTCCTGATGCCGAACGTGTCGAGATTTGGCAAAAGCAGTTGTCCGAACAGCCTTACGATATTATTGTAGGCGTTCGTTCGTCCGTCTTCTTGCCTTTCCGGCATCTGGGGCTGGTCATAGTGGACGAAGAGCATGAACAATCTTATAAACAGCAGGAGCCTGCGCCGCGTTACCATGCCCGGAATGCGGCGATCATGTTAGCCCGGATGTACGGTGCCCGTACCTTGCTCGGTACGGCTACTCCGGCGTTGGAGACTTATTATAATGTCCGCATGGGCAAATACGGTTTGGTGGAGCTGACCGAACGTTTCGGACAAGTACGTTTACCGGAAGTCGAGGTGGTGGATATCAAAGAGCTGCAACGCAAAAGGCGCATGGCCGGTCCGTTCTCGCCGCGTTTGTTGGAGGAGATGCGCCGGGCATTGGAAAACAAGGAACAGGTCATACTGTTCCAGAACCGGCGAGGTTACGCTCCGATGATAGAATGCCACACGTGCGGTTGGGTGCCCAAGTGCAAAAACTGCGATGTCAGCCTGACGTACCATAAGGGACTGAACCAAATGACTTGCCATTATTGCGGCTACACGTGTAACGTGCCGACTCGCTGTCCGGCCTGTGAAGGTACGGAGCTGGTGCAGCGAGGGTTCGGTACGGAAAAGGTGGAAGATGCCGTACATCAAGTCTTTCCGGAGGCTGCCGTGGCCCGGATGGATTTGGATACGACCCGTACACGTTCGGCCTACGAAGGAATCTTGGAGGATTTCCAAAGCGGAAAGACCGATGTACTTATCGGAACGCAGATGGTGACCAAAGGATTGGATTTCGAACGAGTCAGCGTGGTCGGCATATTGAATGCCGACGCCATGCTTAATATCCCGGACTTCCGAAGCTTCGAGCGCGCCTTCCAGTTGATGGCACAAGTGGCTGGGCGCGCCGGACGCCGCAGCAGGCAGGGACGTGTCATCCTGCAGACCAAGAGTCCGGATCTGCCTCTCATCCGTCAAGTGACGGAACATGACTATTTCGGGTTGTACGTAGGGCAGATGGAAGAGCGTCAGATGTTTGTATATCCTCCTTTTTGCCGTTTGATTTATGTCTATATGAAACATAAGCGGGCAGATGTGCTCGACCATCTGGCTGCTGAAATGGGGAGCCGTCTGCGCCAGGTGTTCGGTTCCCGTATTTTAGGGCCTGACGCACCGCCCGTGGCACGAATCCAATTGCTCTACATCCGTAAAATCGTAGTGAAAGTAGAACCCGGAGCTTCTCTGTCCAAGGTTCGGGAACAGTTGCTTTATCTCCGCCAAAGCCTGATGGCACATCCCGATTACCGCAGTGCCCAAATCTATTATGACGTAGACCCCATGTAAGGCAGGACGCTTATTTCTTTTTCAGTTCCGGATAGCTGATACGCGTGTGGTAAATCGTCTTCAGCTTTTCTTTGAACACGTCTTTAGCCACGGTGATGTCGTGGAACGTGATGGGGCAGTCTTTGAAGAATCCTTCCTGCACTTGGCTGTCCACGATCTTATCCACCAGTCCGCTGATACTCTCTTCCGTGTATTCGTTCAGGCTTCTGGAAGCGGCTTCCACAGAGTCCGCCATCATCAAAATGGCCTGTTCCAGCGTGAACGGGTTCGGACCGGGGTAAGTGAAAAGGGATTCGTCTACCGGTTGGTCCGGATTCTGGTTCTTGTATGAAATCAGGAAGTATTTGGTCTTGCCTTTGCCGTGGTGTGTCGAGATGAAATCCTTTATGACTTGCGGCAGGTTATATTTGTCGGCCAGTTTGAGTCCGTCCTTGACATGACTGATGACAATCGCCGCACTTTGTTCGTAACTGATACGATCGTGAGGATTGAAGTTATTCTGGTTTTCCGTAAAGTAGGCCGGACTGTTCATCTTTCCGATGTCGTGGTATAAGGCTCCGGTTCGGACGAGCAGCGCCTTGGCACCGATTTTATTCGCCACTTCCGTAGCCAGGTTCGCCACCTGCATGGAGTGTTGGAATGTGCCCGGAGCCACTTCCGAGAGCCGTTTCAGCAGTTCGTTGTTGGTGTTGGACAGTTCGACGAGAGTCACGTTGGAGGTGAAGCCGAAAACCTTTTCGAACAAGAACAGCAACGGGTAGGCAAATAACAAGAGGATGCCGTTGATGATAATATAGATATACATGCCATACTCCAGGCGTGCGAAGTCTTTTTCGTGAATAAGTTCCATACTCATGTAAAAAGCTATAGACGCCAATGTGACATAAAATGCCGAACGGATAAGCTGCGAACGTTGGGAAAGCTCCCTCAGGCTGTAGATGGCCACCATGCCCGCCACAAGCTGTGTGGCGATGAACTCGTAGGGGTATTTCAGGGATATGGCACTGATGAGCACCGTAGCCACGTGAGTCACAAAAGCCGTCCGGGAATCCATGAACACCCGGATGAAAATAGGAGCCATGGCGAACGGGATGATGTAGACATTGAACAGGTTATGCTTGATGAGGAATGAAGTTATCAACGGGTAGATGACCGGCATGGAGGCGATGAACAGGATGTGGCGCGTGTTGGCCAGATAGTCACGGCGGAACAGGTTGAAGTACAACGTCAGGCAGGCAATGATGAGAGCCACGTAAAGCATTTGGCCGAGCAATACCGTATGCGTCTGCATTTTGGACGTGTTTCGGCGGGTATATTCTTTTTCCAGAGAAGTGAGGATGTCGTATGTTTCCTTGTCTACGATATCCCCTCGGTCTATAATTTTCTGCCCGCTCATGACCATACCGGACGAATAGGAAAGAGAAGACAGCAAGTCTTTCCGGGATTCTTCGGATTTTGTCTTGTCGTAGGTCAGATTGGGTACGATATAGTCGCTCAGGTTGCATTTCCGCAATACTCTGCGGTCATAATGCAAGCTGTCTTCTCCCAAGTCGATAAGGTATTCGTATGCGGTTTTGTGCGAGAAGACCTGAGTCATCGGTTGTTCCTTGGCCACGTTCTGCGCGAATATGCGGATAGACGCCACTTCATCGCTGTGCATTTGGTCGAAATTCTCCGTGTCCATGACGCCCTGCGCGTAAATATGTTCCAGTTTGTTTTCCACGTATGCCAGATAATTGGCCGGTATGGTGGCCGGTTTCTGTCCGTTTATGGTGGCCTTGAACTTTTCTATCTGTTCTTTCCCCACGGTCTCGTCGATGGCGAAATAAGGTTCGTAATGCTGTAAGATACTGTCCTGTTCCGTCTGTATGGTTTCCGCGCTTTTGTATATCGGAAAGTCGTAGGTCGCGATGAGCTGGCTGTAACGCCAAGGTTTGCCCACGTCGAACTGGTAGGTCGAACGTTCGTCACGCGGCATGTACAGGCACACGATAAACAAGGCCGTGACCGTGATGACGATTCTATAAATCAAAGCCTTCGGGGTAAGGCTGTTTTGTTGGTTATGTCTGTTCATCTCTTTTTCCGTATTTTATATAGGGCGAAAATACGAAAAAAATACGGGGCGTTTAAATAAAAAGTAGTATTTTTGCACAATATTCACAAATGTTGTTATGACACAGAGAAAAGTAAGGGTTCGTTTCGCTCCCAGTCCCACGGGAGCCTTGCATATAGGCGGTGTACGTACGGCTTTATACAATTATCTTTTTGCACGCCAGCATGGCGGCGAGTTCATTTTCCGTATCGAGGATACAGACTCCAACCGGTTTGTCCCGGGAGCGGAGGAATACATTTTGGAATCTTTCCGTTGGCTTGGTATTCCTTTCGACGAAGGAGTAAGTTTCGGTGGGGAGCATGGTCCTTACCGTCAGTCGGAACGCCGGGACATTTACAAGAAATACGTGCAGGAGTTGCTGGATGCCGGTAAGGCTTATATCGCCTTCGACACGCCGGAAGAACTGGAGGCCAAGCGGCAGGAAATCCAGAATTTCCAGTACGATGCCTCTACGCGCGGCATGATGCGCAATTCGTTGTCGTTGCCGGCTGACGAGGTGGAGCGGCTGTTGGCCGAAGGCCGGCAGTACGTTGTCCGCTTCAAGATAGAGCCGGGCGAGGACGTACATGTGGACGACATGATTCGCGGCGATGTGGTCATCAACTCTTCCATTCTCGACGATAAGGTGCTTTACAAGAGTGCCGACGAATTGCCGACCTACCATCTGGCCAACATCGTAGACGACCATCTGATGGAGGTGACCCACGTGATTCGCGGTGAAGAATGGTTGCCTTCGGCTCCGTTGCATGTCCTGCTTTACCGTGCATTCGGATGGGCTGACACGATGCCGAAGTTCGCCCATTTGCCTTTGTTGCTCAAGCCCGACGGGAAGGGAAAATTGAGCAAACGCGACGGCGACCGTCTCGGCTTTCCGGTTTTCCCTCTCGAATGGCACGACCCGAAGACGGGCGAAGTGTCCTCCGGTTATCGTGAGAGCGGCTATCTGCCGGAGGCTGTCATCAATTTCCTGGCCTTGTTGGGTTGGAATCCGGGAACCGACCAGGAAATCATGTCGTTGGACGAACTGGTGGAGCTTTTCGACATCACCAAATGCAGCAAGGCCGGTGCCAAGTTCGATTATGTGAAGGGCCTGTGGTTCAACCGTGAATATATCCTGATGAAGGACAACAAGGAATTGGCTCCCGCTTTCGACAAGATACTGCGCGAGAATGGGATAGAAGCACCGATGGAACGCGTAGAAGCCGTGGTGGGCATGATGAAGATGAAGAAAATCAATTTCATCAAAGAACTGTGGCCCCTTTGCGACTTCTTCTTCATTGCCCCGGAAGCGTACGACCGCGAGGACAAGTTCGTGCGGAAGAACTGGACGGAAACGGCGGCGGCCGACATGGCCGAACTGGCCGCATTGCTGGAAGGCCTGGATGATTTCTCGGTAGAGGGACAGAAAGCGGCCGTAGACCGTTGGGCGGAAGAGACGGGCAAGAAGCCTTGGAATCCTTGGCGTGTGGCTTTGGTGGGCACAGGAAAGGGCCCCGACATGTATGAGCTTTCAGCTTTCCTTGGGAAGGAGGAAACATTACGTAGAATGCGTAAAGCCGTAGAGATTCTGAAATGATATATTCGATCGCGCTTTATCTGTATGCCCTGGCAGTCGTATTGGTTTCGCCTTTCCGCAAGAAAGCGTGGCTGATGGTGAAAGGGCAATGGAATACTTTCCGTATTTTGCGGAAAAACATCCGCCGGGAGGAAATGTATGTTTGGTTTCATGCCGCTTCCTTGGGCGAGTTCGAACAGGGGCGTCCGCTGATGGAGCGGTTGCGGCGGGAGCATCCGGAGTACAAGATATTGCTGACCTTTTTCTCTCCTTCGGGTTATGAAGTGCGCAAGGACTACGAGGGGGCGGACGTGGTGTGCTATCTCCCGTTCGACACGCCGGGCAATGTGCGCAGCTTTTTGCGGTTGGCTCGTCCGCGCATGGCGTTCTTCATCAAATATGAGTTTTGGAACAATTACCTGCATGCTTGCCGCCGTCGTCAGATTCCGGTGTACAGCGTGAGCAGTATTTTCCGTGAGAACCAAGTGTTTTTCCGTTGGTATGGGCGCAGTTACAGCGATGTGCTGCGTTGTGTGACCCATTTCTTCGTGCAAAACGAAACTTCGTGCGAATTGTTGGCACGCAAGGGCATCACGAACGTCACCGTGGCCGGAGACACGCGTTTCGACCGTGTGCTGGACATTTGTCGGCAGGCCAAGGATTTGCCGTTGGTGAAAGCTTTCAAGCAAGATGCCAAGGTGTTGGTGGCCGGAAGCTCATGGGCACCGGATGAGGATTTGATTATTCCTTACTTCAACGCTCATCCGGAAATGAAGTTGGTGTTGGCGCCCCATGTGGTCAGTGAAGACCATTTGAAGGAGATAGAGGGAAAGTTGCGCCGTCCGTTTGTGCGTTACTCCCGTGTCACGGAAGAAAGTGCCGCCCGTGCCGATTGCTTGATTATCGACGGTTACGGTTTGCTTTCGTCTATCTATCGTTACGGCGAGATGGCCTACGTGGGCGGCGGTTTCGGTGTAGGCATCCATAACGTGCCCGAGGCTGCGGTGTATGGCGTACCCGTGCTTATCGGTCCGAACAACCGCAAGTTCCGTGAGGCGCAGGATTTGTTGCGCGAGGGCGGTTGTATGGAAGTGACGGATGCAGACACCTTCGGCCGGACGATGGACCGCCTGCTTTCCGACGGGAAGTTTCTGGCGGAGCGGGGACGAATTGCCGGACAGTATATCGAGCGGAACGCCGGAGCGTCGGATTTGATTTTCGATAGTGTGAAATTCTGAAGGATGAATCAGATAGGATACAAGTTGGAAAAAGCGGGCGTTTGTCCGCTTTTTTTGTGTTTCGATAGGCTGAAAATCGGCAAAAACAGCTCCCGTCTGTATGTCCGATTCCGGGAAAAAGAGAGTAAAATGCGGTATTTTGGGGGCGTTTTGAGGGAGTTTTCCCCTCTTTTTCGAGGTTTGTTGTCTTTCGTTTGAAGCAAATTGGAAAATCGTTCTGCTCCAAACGAAAAATCATTCTCATGAGATTGAAAAATCAAAGTGTTCCAAACGGCATTTTTAGGGGCTTACAATCGGATTTTTACCTCTTTTTTTCGCTATTTGCATGAACTTCACGGCTCAAAATATAAGAGCATGATGCTCCTCCTTTCCTTGTTTTTTGTGTCACGGCGAAAGTGCTGTCGCCCGGTTCTGCGGAGCCTACGGGTACGGATGTCACCGGAAGACGGTGCAGGCTTTCTTTTTGTACGAGGGGCAACCGTGCGTGGCTGGCGTATTTTCCTTTGGCTTTTCCGAAGGGGGAAAATATTCGATTCTGGCGAAGGTTACGTCGTGGTGATGTCAAGTTTTCCGAGAAACGACTCTGGCCGCAGAGGCTTTCATGTCTGCGGCCAGAGTCATATTTCGGTCCAAGGGAGTTTCATTCGGCTTGTTCCAATAGTTTCAGAACCTCTTCATAGCGGTCGCAACTGACGACGTAACATTTGTTTGATGTTTTAATTTCAATCAGTGATTGGGCGTCTTTGACTGCTACAGTGAATTGTCCTGTCTTGTCCTCCCAAAACTCTCCGGTGAGTCCGAAAAGCCCATAAACACCCCAACTTTTGATGGCACGGGTGAGCGTTTTTCTGTGGCGAGCATATAGGATTTCTTTTCGGGAGATGGTTATGGCACCGTATACTTTTCTGATGACAACCTTGTCTGCTGTCACTTCTACCTGTTTGATTTGGTTAAAATAGGAATATATGAATGCTACGATGACAAGACAGATACAGGCGTACAGAGCCACTGCAAGTCCTATGCCGGTTTGTCCTTTTATCAGCCGGCAGATGGCCGTAGCGGCGGCTGCCAGCAAGATGAAAGACATGAACCAGGTGGTGCATAGCAGTCCGATAGAATAAGAGGATTTGAATTTTCTCATGATTTCACGTGTTGACGTATTATCGCCGGGTAGCTTCGTCATACTCTTCCGATGTGGTGCAGTAATGCGTGTGTTCGGGATGGGCATCCGAACGGCGGTACCAGTCGGAGTACATGACGTAGTGTTGGGCATAGCCTACGTTGAGTTCCTTGGCCTGTTCGGGGTCTACCTTCTTGATGAATCTGGCCGGTACGCCTCCCCACAGCTCGCCGTCGCCGATGACCGTATTCTTCAGGACCAAGGCACCGGCGGCTACGATGGCACCATGACCGACGACAGCGTGGTCCAGAATGGTGGAGCCCATACCGATGAGGGCGCCGCTTTTCACTTCGCAACCGTGCAGCGTGACATTATGTCCTACGGTCACGTCGTCGCCGATGATGATGGGGGCTTTGCCGTAAAGCGTATGCAGGCAAGAACCGTCTTGGATGTTCACGCGGTTGCCGATTTTGATGAAATGTACGTCTCCGCGCAGGACGGCGTTAAACCATACGGTACAGTCGTCGCCCATGGTGACGTCGCCTATGATAGCTGCCCCTTCGGAGAAGTAGCAGTGTTTGCCGAACTTGGGAGTCAAGTCGTTGAGTTTTTTAATCAATGCCATATTTTATGATTTTTGAGATGGTTTTGTGTGTTCGTATGGCCGGGTCGCTTCGCGGAGCCATGTGCGGTGTTCGTGGTCGAGCAACGGAGCCAGTTGGTCGTACACCCGGCTGTGGTAACGGTTGAGCCATTCGATTTCCTCCGTGTCGAGCAAGGACCAGTCTATCGGTTCCATGTCGATGGGACAGAGGGTGAGCGGGTCGAACTGGAGGAATGTGCCGAACTCGGTTTCCCGATAGGGCAAGATGACCTGCGTGTTTTCGATGCGTATGCCATGCCGCCCTTCTTTGTAGATGCCCGGTTCGTTGGTCACGGTCATGTAGGGGAGGAGCGGGGACGGCATATAGTTCATGCGGATTTGATGAGGACCTTCGTGCACGCACAGGCAGGAACCCACACCATGTCCTGTGCCGTGAAGATAATTGATGCCTTCCTGCCACATGGCATAGCGGGCGCAAGCGTCGAGTTGCGTGCCGCTGCAACCTTGCGGGAACTTGGCATGGGCCAGTCGGATGTGTCCTTTCAATACTAAGGTATAGTCGTGGCGTTCCTCCTCGTTCACCGGGCCGAGGGCGATGGTGCGGGTGATATCCGTCGTGCCGTCTTCGTATTGCGCGCCCGAGTCGAGCAGCAACAGTCCCTTCGGTAGGAGTTCCAAATCGGTTTCCGGAGTAGGTTCGTAATGGACTACGGCACCGTGGTGGGCATATCCGGCAATGGTGTCGAAACTGTTGCCGCAGAACAAATCCTGTTCGCTGCGCAGTTCCTCCAGTTTACGGCTGATGCTAAGCTCTGTCTGTCCTCCGGCCTGTACCGCCGGTGTGAGCCATTTCAGGAATTTCACCATGGCCACACCGTCGCGCAGCATGGCGCGGCGGTAGCCTTCCACCTCTGCCGGATGTTTTACGGCTTTGAGCAAGCCCACGGGGGATGCCGCGTCTACTACGGAGCATGTTTCGGGCAGGCTGCGGCAGAGGGCGTAGTTTGTGGTTTGGCAGTCTGTCCATATCCGCTTGCCGTCAAAACGTGACAAATCGGGCAGGATGTCGGTATAGTTCCGTGTTTCCACGCCGCATTCCTTCAGATGGGCAGAAACCTCTTCCGTGAGTTTCACCTTATTTATATATAAGGTACAGCGGGAGGGGGTAATCCATGTGTAAGCTACGAATACGGGCGTACAATGTACGTCCGTGCCGCGCAGGTTCAACGTCCAGGCTATTTCGTCGAGGGCGGACAGAATCAGCCCGTCGGCTTGCCGCCCGGCCATGGCCTCGCGGATGAGTGCGAGTTTTTCGGTTATGCTACGGCCTGCGAAGGCGGGCGGTTGTATTCTGACCGATGAATCGGGTAGAGCCGGACGGTTCTTCCACAGCGTGTCAGCCGGTTGGTCTGCTATTTCAAGGTGCAGTCCGCAATGCGTAAGCTCTTCCCTGACGGTGCGGATTTCGTCTGCGGAGTTGGTCCATGCGTCCATGCCCACGGCGCTTCCCGGCGGAAGAACCTCCGCCAGCCATTGCGTGACGGACGGCGTGCCCTCCAAACGTTCTTTCATCAAGCGGAACGGAGTGTCCTTCAGTTGTTCTTCCGCTGCGATAAAGTAGCGGGAGTCGGTCCACAGTGCGGCATCGTCCGATGTGACGACAGCCGTTCCGGCAGAACCGTTGAAGCCGGAAATCCATTCCCGTGTTTTCCAATACTCGGGAGGGTATTCGCTATGGTGCGGGTCTGTGCTGGGGAAAATATAGGCGGCCAATCCGTGCGCCTTCATATAGGTGCGCAGGTTGTTGATACGTGATGTGATACTTTCTTTCATGCTTGCGGAATTTAAGAGTGAACGGGCAAAAATACAATTATATTTGCGTATGCGAAACTAAATGAGCGGAAATTTGGACAGCTTTCTGCTGGGTAGCGATTTTTCCATGATAGAAGTGCATTTTTTCCATCGTGGAGGCATTGGAAAGCTTTCAAAAAGGTTGCTTCTATTTGTTGCTTAGTTAAATACTTCCAACGATTGTTTGGGAAGCTTGTAAAAAGTCTAAAAATACCGATTTTTACTCCGTGTAAAACTTTCTTTTTCGTATTGGATGTATAGAGATATAAGGAGGACTAATTCTAATATGAGTTTATGAATGAGAAACAAATTCATGAAGCCCACAAGGAGATGATGGTGGCTTATGGTCACATCGTCTGTGGTCTGATGGATGCCAAATCCTTTGTAGTCATGGTGACGGAAAACGTTCTTTCGACAAAAAGAAAGAGAAGATGATGGAAAATAGAATTAATTTAAAACAGCCTCTTAATCCGTTTTTTGCTTCCATATAATAATTATTATCAGAAGTTGTTCACACTATCAGACAATTTATATAAATTTGCTCTCAGATTAAAACCTTTTACCTCATGGCTAATTTGAATAGACTAAAAGTGGTACTTGCAGAACAGCAAAAAACAGGAAAATGGCTTGCAGAACAGATTGGAAAATCCAATTGTACTGTAAGTAAATGGTGTAGTAATTCTGTTCAACCAGACCTTAAAACGCTTAATGATATAGCCAATGCCCTTAATATTGATGTGAAGGATTTGATTGTCAGCAGTGTAAACCATAAATGAATTATTGTCATGGAAATAAACAAGAAAGAACTCAAAGAACAAGAGGTACGCACTATGTTCATTACTCCTGCACTCCAACAAAAGGGGTGGGCAGTAAGCGTAAACATGCGTGAAGAGTATTATTTTACGGATGGTCGAGTGCTTGTTGTTGGCAACCAACATTCAGTGGCAGAGGGTAAAAAAGCTGATTATTTATTATACCATAAAGGTAAGCCCATTGCGGTAGTTGAAGCTAAAGATAATAAACATGCGGTTGGAGGTGGCATTCAACAAGCTATGGATTATGCCCAAATCCTTGACTTGAAATTTGCCTACTCCAGCAATGGCGATGCGTTCTTGGAACATGACTTTATCACGGGGAAAGAAACAGAAATCAAGTTAGAGGAATTTCCGACAGAGGAAGAACTATATAACCGTTATCTTGCATCCAAGAGTTATACATCTGAAGAGCTCAATATAATAGAAACACCGTTCTACTATGATGCCCATAGCCATGAACCAAGATATTATCAACGTATAGCTGTTGACCGTACAGTAGAGGCCATCGCCAGAGGGCAGCAACGTGTACTTGTCGTAATGGCAACTGGTACGGGCAAGACATTTACTGCCTTTCAGATAATCCATCGGCTTCATAAAAGTGGATCAAAGAAGAAGATACTTTATCTTGCAGACCGTAATATTCTCATTGACCAAACGATGGTGCAAGACTTCAAGCCATTCAAGAAGTTTATGACCAAGATAACTTCTGTTGGAGAGGGTGAAGAAAAGATTGATTCATCATACGAGGTTTATATGGCTTTGTATCATCAATTGGTCGGAAAAGAAGGAAAGCCAGATCCGTTCTTGGAGGTACAACCAAACTTTTTTGATTTGATAATCGTTGATGAGTGCCATCGTGGAAGTGCAAAAGACGACTCCGCATGGCGCAAAGTGTTAGAGTATTTCAACTCAGCTACCCAAATTGGTATGACTGCCACACCGAAAGCCGATGAAGGAGCGAATAATCTTGATTATTTCGGAGAACCAGTATATACCTATTCCCTACTTCAGGGAATCCAAGATGGATTTTTGGCTCCTTATCGGGTTACTGCCGACTTTATCAATGTTGACTTGCAAGGATGGACACCCGAAGAGGGAGAGACAGATTTATTAGGCAAGGAAATTGAGCAGAAATTATATCAAAGACAAAACATCGGTCGTGACCTTGCCATTAAGTTAAGGCGTAAGGTTGTAGCTAACAGAATTACTAAAATGTTACACGACATCGGCCGTATGACAAAAACGATAGTATTCTGTTCGGATATTGAGGAAGCTGCCGAAATGCGTACTTTGCTTATCAATATGAATAGTGATTTATGCAAGAAATCACCCTATTATGTAACACGTATTGTGGGTGAGGACAAAGAAGGTAAGAAACAGTTAGACAACTTTATCAGTGTTGACGAACCCTATCCTGTGATTGTTACCACTTCCGAACTTCTTTCTACCGGAGTGGATTGTAAAACTTGTGGTTTAATTGTCATAGACAAAGAAATTGGTTCTATGACAGAATTTAAGCAGATTATCGGACGTGGTACACGGCTTAGAAAAGACAAAGGTAAATGGCATTTGGAGATCCTTGACTTCCGTAATGCTACCTCAAAATTCAAAGACCCGGCATTTGATGGCGACCCTGAACCACCCAAAGGAGGAGGGAAAAAGCCTAAGCCTTACAAAATTATTGATGACCCAGTACCCACAGTGTCTGAGTCTCGTGAAAAATATCTTATCAATGGAAAGGATATTCGTATTGCTCATGAGATAGTATCTGTTTTGGGAGAGGATGGCAAAACCATGAGGACGGAAAGCGTTCAGTCGTTTGCGAGAAAGCAATTATTACGCCACTATCAGACTCTTGATGACTTTATACATACATGGACAGAAGCGGAACGCAAGCAAGCTGTGATGGACGAGTTAAAGGAATATGCCATTCTGATAGACGCAGTCCGTGAAGCGAATCCGGCATTGAAAGATGCAGACATCTTCGATGTGATATGTCACGTTGCGTTTGACCAACCACCTTTGACTAGGAAGGAGAGGGCAAACAATGTGAAGAAGCGCAACTACTTCGGAAAATATGAAGGCAAAGCCCGTGAAGTATTGGAGGCACTTCTTGAAAAGTATGCGGAAAATGGTATTCTTGACTTTGAAAAGGCAAACATTCTGGAAATACCGCCCTTCAACAGCATAGGAAAACCGACTAAAATCATAAAGTTATTCGGTGGTAAAGTCGCTTTTGAACAAGCCATCAGAGAACTTGAATATCAAATATATAAATCAGCTTAAAAATGGCAGTAAACAACATCATAAAGCGAATCCAAAATATCATGCGTCAGGATGCAGGTATCAATGGTGACGCACAGAGAATAGAACAAATGACTTGGATGTTCTTCTTGAAGGTCTATGACACTCAGGAAGATACATGGGAGTACAAAGATGAGAACTACAAGTCTATCATTCCCGAAGATTTACGTTGGCGCAATTGGGCGGTAGACGAGAAAGACGGCGAAGCGTTGACAGGAGAAGCACTGCTCTCTTTCGTCAACGAGAAATTGTTTCCTGCCTTGAAAAATCTTCCGATAGATGCCAATACACCAAGAGCCAAAAGTATTGTTCAGGAAACATTTGCTGACTTGAACCAGTATATGAAGAATGGAACGCTTCTGCGCCAAGTAGTCAATATTGTAAACGAAATTGAATTTGACGATGCAGACGACCGTCACACATTCGGAGATATTTACGAAGGTATCTTAAAAGACTTACAGTCTGCAGGGAATGCCGGAGAGTTTTATACTCCACGTGCGTTGACTGATTTTATCGTCATGATGCTCGATCCGAAATTGGGTGAGACCTTTGGCGACTTCACCAGTGGTACAGGAGGTTTCCTTACCTCTGCTCTTAACTATATGTCTAAAAGTGTCCGTTCTGCCGAAGATGGAGAAAAACTGCAAAATGCAGTTGTAGGTCAAGAGTGGAAACCATTGCCGTATCTGTTGAGTATTACAAATTTATTGCTCCATGATATTGAGGCTCCTAATATTGCAAATTGTGATTCGCTTGGAACAAATATCACAGATTTCAAGGAAAGCGACAAGGTGGATGTTATCGGCATGAATCCTCCGTATGGCGGTAGCACGGAAGATAGTATAAAAAGTAACTTCCCGGTGCAATACCGCTCAAGTGAAACTGCGGATTTGTTCATCGCACTTATCATGTACCGTCTTAAAGCAGGAGGTCGATGCGGTGTGATTATCCCTGATGGCTTCTTGTTTGGTACGGACGGAGCTAAACTTGCACTAAAAGAGAATTTACTCCGCAAGTTCAATCTGCATACTATTATTCGTTTGCCTGGTTCTATATTCTCCCCATATACCTCTATTGCAACCAATATTCTTTTTTTTAATAATGAAGAAGCCGAAGGCTGCGAAGACGGATTCAATACACGAGAGACATGGTTCTATCGCTTGGATATGCCAGAAGGGTATAAACACTTCTCTAAGACCAAACCAATGAAGGTGGAGCATACCCTACCTATTCAGGAATGGTGGAAAGACAGGAAAGAAATTATCAGTGACGAAGTGGGTGAAAAGAGCCGTGTGTTCACTGCCCAACAATTGATAGACTTGGATTGCAATTTTGATCAATGTAAGTTCCCGAAAGAGGAAGAAGAAATACTCCCTCCAGCAGAACTGCTCAAACAGTATTTTGAGAAACGTGCTGCACTCGACCATGAAATAGACAAAACGCTTTCTGAGATTCAAAAGATTCTCGGTATAGACATAAAATCGTGCAACTGATAATTGTGAAGTGATATGAAAGATTTGACCATCTCAAACATAGAAAGGCAGAATGTACTTAACAACTGTTTTGCTGTTAGTAAAATTCGGGAGCATCTCAATATTGAAGGAATGCTCTTTGAGGGAGAGTATCGCTTTACAAAAAAGATGGTTGCTGATTTTTACGAAGTAGAAGAACGAACCATAGAACGCTACTTGGAAAAATATTCCGATGAATTATCAGCTAACGGATATATTTTATGTAAGGGTAAACTCCTGAAAGAGTTGAAGTTGCAGTTTGCTCCCGTTATAAATGTCGGGAGCAAAACGACCCAGCTCGGATTGTTTAATTTTCGCTCATTCTTAGACATGGGTATGCTGCTTACAGAGAGTGAGAAAGCTAAAAAAGTCCGTAGTCTTATCTTGGATTTTGTGATTACCACCATCAACGAAAAGACCGGAGGAGGAACAAAATATATAAATCGCAGGGATGTACATTATCTTCCTGCTGCAATTGCAGAAGAAAACTATCGTAAAAATCTCACTTCTGCCATCAATCAATATGTGGATGGGCATCCTACATACAAGTATTCTCAAATTACGGATTTCATCTACAAGGCTGTATTCAAAGAGAATGCTAAAGAATACCGAGAAGTATTAAAGTTGGATTCCAAAGACAATGTTAGACACACGCTGTATTCAGAGGTTTTATTGGTTATCTCTTCTTTTGAAAACGGAGTGGGTGCAGCCATCAGTGAACGATTCAAGGAAAATGGTGGCAGGTTGCTTACCATTGACGAGGTGGAGTGTATTGTGAATGAACTTGCCGGACACCCAATGCAAAAACCTTATCTGAATGATGCCAGAACCAAAATGGCTTCAAGGGATTTCAGTTTCCGGGATGCGTATCATGGTAATATAGCAGATTACCTGCAAGCTGTTACTCCTGAAGAATTTGAACGATTCATCGGTGACCAGTCTATTGATTTTGACCGTATCTTGGCGGATAACAAAGATGTGCTTAAACGCTTAAAGCAGGCAGAAGATGAGTAAGGAAATTATTTACATAGATTACGATGAAGTCTTAAACATCTATGGCAAAATGATTGATGCCAGTGATGGCGGTTTTGAAGGAGTACGTGACGAAGGGGGTATTCGTGCTACATTGGATTTTGTGCAAAATGATTTATACTATCCAACCTTTGCCGACAAACTAACCTATCTGATGTATAGATTCTGTTCCGGGCATTTCTTCAATGATGGGAATAAGCGTATTGCATTGACTTTAGGTACATACTTCTTACATAAAAATAATTACTATTGGCACGCTTGCATTTGTATGCGTACATTGGAATCTATCATTTATCATGTGGCAGCATCAAATATCGACCAAGATTTGTTGTTGCGCATCGTCAATAGCTTTTTGACAAGTAAAGACTATGATGAAGAACTGAAAATAGATATTGCCAATGCCATGAGTAAAGGAGAGTTAGGAATACAAGGAGAAGATTACGAACAATGAACGGAAAACAATTAAAAAACAGCATACTCCAGTGGGCGATACAAGGGAAACTTGTATCGCAAGACCCTAATGACGAACCGGCATCTGTACTTCTTGAACGTATCAGAGCCGAAAAAGCCAAATTAGTTAAGGAGAAGAAAATCAAGAAGGATAAAAACGAATCAATCATTTACCGTGGTGACGATAATTCCTATTATGAGAAGTTTATCGCTACGGGGGAAGTAAAGTGCATTGATGAGGAGATTCCGTTTGAGATTCCGCAGGGGTGGGAATGGGAACGTTTGGGAAATATCACGACTATCAAAGGAGGAAAAAGAATTCCAGTTGGAATGAATTTGTCTACTATAGATACAGGGCACAAATATATCCGGGTTGCAGACATGAAGAATCATTCTATAAAGAATGATGACATACACTACATTACCGATGAAATTTATGAAAAAATAAAGGCATACATTATTTCCAAAGATGACCTTTATATCACAGTTGCCGGAACAATTGGAAATGTTGGCATTGTTCCAGAAGAATTTAACAATGCCAATCTTACTGAAAACGCCGATAAAATAGAAATTTATGCTTTATGTAAATTGTATTTACTTTATACTCTTTTGTCAGATGTTGTTCAAGAACAGATTCGCGAATGCACAACTAAGGTTGGGCAACCTAAATTGGCAATAATTAGAATCCAAAATTTCTTAATCCCGATTGCTCCATTAGCCGAGCAAAAACGAATTTCAAATAGAATAGAGGTATTGCTACCAATTGTAGATAAATATGAGTTTCTTTCCTCGAAACTTGTAAAATTAAATAGCTCTATAAATGAGTTTCTCAAGAAATCAATTCTCCAAGAGGCAATACAGGGAAAACTTGTTCCACAGATTGCAGAAGAAGGCGCAGCCCAAGAATTGCTTGAACAGATTAAAGCCGAAAAAGAAAAACTCGTCAAAGAAGGTAAATTGAAGAAGTCTGCTTTAACAAACTCTGTAATCTATAAAGGTGACGATAACAAGTATTATGAGAGGATAAATGGGCAAATCGTTGAATTTGAGATTCCTTTTGAATATCCCAATAACTGGACTGTGTTACGTTTGAAAGATGTATGCCAACTGACCGATGGAGAAAAAAGAACCGGGAAGGGCATCTGTTTGGATGCAAAATACCTGCGTGGGAAATCATCTGCCAACGTTATTGATAAAGGAAAATTTGTCTATGCGGGCGATAACATCATTCTTGTGGATGGTGAAAATTCCGGTGAAGTTTTCTCCGTTACACAAGATGGATATATGGGAAGTACGTTCAAGCAACTATGGATTTCTTCTGTAATGTGGAAGCCTTATGTTTTGGCTTTCATTCTGTTTTATAAAGCGGAACTGAGAAATTCAAAAAGAGGTGCAGCAATCCCGCACCTCAATAAAGAGCTATTCTACAATCTAACTATTGGTATTCCGCCATTAGCGGAACAGCAACGAATAGCTTACCAAATAAATAAATTATCTCAACTTATCAAATAATTGTTCTATTATTGCCACTATTCGCCCTTGTTCATTAAGAGGAGGAAGTGGCAATAATAGATTATTCAAACTCTTAGAATTTAATGTCTTACCTTTTATAGCATCTTTAGAATCTCCAAGATTGGATATAATTGGCAAGATATAAAACAGATAATTTCTTGTTCTATAATCCTTATCCACAAAAGGATATATGGATATAACTGCTTCGTTATGATATGCCGAAATATCTAAAATAGAAGTTCTGCCTACCGTTAACTTAAAACTCATTATTAAAGTTCCGGCAGAAGATATATCTCCAAATAAACTTTGAACATATTCCGAAACAGTTTCTTTTGTTGTTTTAACCAATCCATAATCAGACATGTCAGAAATTGAGACCCATGGATATATCCCATTTGTCCAATATTTAGTTTCGCCTCGTGGTGGTGTTTTTCCGATAGACATTCTAACGTATTGACCAAATCTAATCCAAGTCCAATTATTAGGCAAGTCAAAAGGTATTTCTTCTGTTATATCAGTATTTTCATTGCTTACCTGCTCATAATACTTGTTATCGTCACCTTTGAATATAATAGAATCG